>JGI20225J20221_1000029_pt1 | contig 474001 bp, 429 predicted proteins | sample BioMet4_FD_20221 | JGI IMG/M metagenome (IMG submission 20221)
CATGGCTGCATCAGGCTTGCGCCCATTGTGCAATATTCCCCACTGCTGCCTCCCGTAGGAGTCTGGACCGTGTCTCAGTTCCAGTGTGGCTGGTCATCCTCTCAGACCAGCTAGGGATCGTCGCCTAGGTGAGCCGTTACCCCACCTACTAGCTAATCCCATCTGGGCACATCTGATGGCAAGAGGCCCGAAGGTCCCCCTCTTTGGTCTTGCGACGTTATGCGGTATTAGCTACCGTTTCCAGTAGTTATCCCCCTCCATCAGGCAGTTTCCCAGACATTACTCACCCGTCCGCCGCTCGTCACCCAGGAGCAAGCTCCCTGTGTTACCGCCCGACTTGCATGTGTTAGGCCTGCCGCCAGCGTTCAATCTGAGCCATGATCAAACTCTTCAATTTAAAAGTTTGATGCTCAATGAATTAAACTTCGTAATGAATTACGTGTTCACTCGTTGAGACTTGGTATTCATTTATTGTCCGAAGACATTAAGAATCCATGTCACTTTGAGTGCCCACACAGATTGTCTGATAAATTGTTAAAGAGCAGTTGCAACGCGGCTTTCAGCTCACCGTTGCGAGGTGGCGTATATTACGCTTTCCTCTTTCAGAGTCAACCCGTTATTTCAGAATTTTTCTCTTCAACCGACCGGGTTGTTTGTGAAGTGATTCACATCCGCCGTGTCGATGGAGGCGCATTATAGGGAGCCTCCGAGGAATGACAAGCGGAAAAATGCATTTTTATTTCAACCGCTCATCTTTTCGCCAAAAAGGCTATTTTTGGTGCTTTTTAATCTCTTTTGGTAAATCTGCCAGGCTATTAATCACCCAGTCAGCCGCATTCTCTGCTTCTGGCGTGACGGGTTTACCAGTGCGCACTAATATTTTGGTGCCTACACCAGCAGCAGTTGCCGCCTGCATATCTTCCAGTTTATCGCCCACCATATAAGAAGCGGCCATATCAATGTGCAGGAACTCCTGCGCAGAGATAAACATTCCTGGATGCGGTTTACGACAATCACAGGTCTGGCGATATTCTTCTACTGTACCCTGAGGGTGATGCGGACAATAGTAGATACCGTCCAAATCAACGCCGCGGTCAGCCAGCGACCAGTCCATCCATTCCGTCAGCGTCTCGAATTGCGCTTCAGTGAATTTGCCACGCGCAATACCAGACTGATTTGTCACGACCACCAGCGCATAGCCCATCTCTTTCAGCTGACGCATGGCATCTATTACGCCTTCGATAAACTCAAACTCATCAATCTCATGGACGTAACCATGATCCACATTAATAGTGCCATCACGATCGAGAAAAATTGCGGGTACTGATTTTGCCACCGGTTTGCTCCTGAAAAAGGCATGTCCGGCTAGTATCTCATGAATCGCAGCGCAATAAAGTGCTCATCGCACAGAGTTGGATTGATTTAGACGTCTGGATGCCTTAACATCCATTTTGTTTACGGTCATCACCCGTATCTGGCAGAAGAAAATGCCACGGCTAACTTACATACGATAAAAATAATCTAATGATTAAACTTTCCAATATCACCAAAGTGTTCCAGCAGGGGAACCGAACCATTCAGGCGCTGAACAACGTCAGCCTGCATGTTCCTGCTGGTCAAATTTATGGCGTCATTGGCGCATCGGGTGCAGGCAAAAGTACACTGATCCGTTGTGTTAACCTTCTTGAGCGTCCAACCCAGGGTAGCATTGAGGTTGGCGGACAAGAGCTTACCGCCCTCTCAGAGAAAGAACTCACCAAAGCACGTCGCCAGATTGGCATGATTTTCCAGCACTTCAACCTGTTGGCTTCCCGCACTGTTTACGGCAACGTTGCATTGCCGCTGGAACTGGACAACACACCTAAAGATGAAGTGAAGCGTCGCGTAACCGAACTGCTGGATCTCGTCGGCCTGGGTGATAAACATGATAGCTACCCGGCAAATCTGTCCGGTGGACAAAAACAGCGAGTGGCCATTGCCCGCGCGCTGGCAAGTAATCCTAAAGTGCTGCTGTGCGATGAGGCCACCAGCGCACTGGACCCGGCAACCACACGTTCTATTCTGGAACTGCTGAAAGACATTAACCGTCGTCTGGGTCTGACTATTCTCCTTATTACGCATGAAATGGATGTGGTGAAACGCATCTGTGACTGCGTTGCCGTAATCAGCAACGGTGAACTGATTGAGCAGGACACGGTAAGCGAAGTGTTCTCTCATCCGAAGACGCCGTTGGCGCAACAGTTTATTCAGTCCACACTGCACCTGGATATTCCGGAAGATTATCTGGAACGTTTAAAAGCAGAACCGATTGCAGACAGCGTCCCGATGCTGCGCATGGAATTCACCGGTCAATCTGTCGATGCACCACTGCTTTCTGAAACCGCGCGTCGCTTTAACGTGAACAACAACATCATCAGCGCACAGATGGATTACGCCGGTGGTGTGAAGTTCGGCATCATGCTGACGGAAATGCACGGCACACAAGAAGAAACACAGGCGGCGATCGCCTGGCTGCAAGAACATCATGTAAAAGTAGAGGTACTGGGTTATGTCTGAGCCGATGATGTGGTTACTGGTTCGCGGCGTTTGGGAAACGCTGGCAATGACCTTTGTATCAGGTTTCTTTGGGTTTGTGATTGGCCTGCCGGTCGGCGTGCTGTTGTACGTAACGCGCCCTGGTCAAATCATTGAGAATGCGAAGCTCTACCGCACTCTTTCTGCGCTGGTGAATATCTTCCGTTCTATCCCGTTCATTATTCTGCTGGTGTGGATGATTCCATTTACCCGCGTGATCGTCGGTACGTCTATCGGTCTGCAGGCGGCAATCGTTCCGCTGACCGTGGGTGCTGCACCGTTTATCGCCCGTATGGTGGAAAACGCCCTGCTGGAGATCCCAACAGGGTTGATTGAAGCCTCCCGTGCGATGGGGGCAACACCGATGCAGATCGTGCGCAAAGTTCTGCTCCCTGAAGCGCTGCCAGGCCTGGTAAACGCAGCAACCATTACGCTTATCACTCTGGTCGGTTATTCCGCGATGGGTGGTGCAGTTGGTGCTGGCGGTTTAGGCCAGATTGGTTACCAGTACGGCTATATTGGTTATAACGCTACCGTAATGAATACCGTTCTGGTATTGCTGGTTGTTCTGGTTTACTTAATCCAGTTCTCTGGCGATCGCATCGTCCGGACTGTTACTCACAAATAACGTACACACAACACAAACTCGACGAGTTAAGGATATAACATGGCGTTTAAATTAAAGACCCTTGCAGCGGTAGGCGCGCTGATCGGCTCTCTGGCACTGGTGGGTTGCGGTCAGGACGAGAAAGATCCAAACCACATCAAAGTGGGTGTTATCGTGGGTGCAGAACAGCAGGTTGCTGAAGTTGCTCAGAAAGTGGCGAAAGAGAAATATGGCCTGGACGTTGAGCTGGTCACCTTCAACGACTACGTTCTGCCGAACGAAGCGCTGAGCAAAGGCGATATCGACGCCAACGCCTTCCAGCACAAACCGTACCTGGATCAGCAGATTAAAGATCGTGGCTATAAACTGGTCGCGGTTGGCAATACCTTTGTTTACCCAATTGCGGGTTACTCCAAGAAAATTAAATCTCTGGACGAACTGCAGCCAGGCTCTCAGGTTGCCGTGCCTAACGACCCGACCAACCTCGGCCGTTCCCTGCTGCTGTTACAGAAAGTGGGTCTGATCAAACTGAAAGACGGTGTTGGCCTGCTGCCGACCGTTCTGGACGTTACCGAGAACCCGAAAAATCTGAAAATTGTTGAACTGGAAGCACCGCAGCTGCCACGTTCCCTGGACGATGCACAGATTGCACTGGCGGTTATCAACACCACCTACGCAAGCCAGATTGGCCTGACTCCGGCAAAAGACGGTATCTTCGTGGAAGATAAAGACTCTCCATACGTAAACCTGATCGTGACTCGCGAAGACAACAAAGACGCGGAAAACGTGAAGAAATTCGTTCAGGCATATCAGTCTGACGAAGTTTACCAGGAAGCCAATAAAGTGTTTAACGGCGGCGCTGTTAAAGGCTGGTAATCTCACCTCAGTGTAATATCATCAGGACGGGCGAAAGCCCGTCTTGTCATTTATGCAGGCAACTGATTCAATATCTGACGATTTGATCATCCATTGAGGAACTATTATGCGTGCTTTACCGATCTGTCTTTTAGCACTGATGCTGAGCGGCTGTTCTATGCTAAGCAGATCTCCTGTTGAGCCTGTTCAAAGCACAGCAACCCCGCCAAAAGCGGAGCCAGCAAAGCCGAAAGCGCCACGTCCTGCACCGGTTCGCATTATTACCAAAGCCGACGATCTCGTGGGTAAACCTTTCCGTGAACTGGGTGAAGTGAGCGGTGAATCCTGTCAGGCAACCAATCAGGACTCCCCACCAAACATCCCAACGGCTCGTAAACGCATGCAGATCAACGCAGCAAAAATGAAAGCCAACGCGGTTCTGCTGCACAGCTGTGAAGTGACCAGCGGTACACCTGGCTGCTACCGTCAGGCAGTTTGCATCGGTTCTGCGCTTAACATTACTGCGAAATGAGTTCATTTCAGTTCGGGCAGATAGGCGTTATCCGCTCACCTTATAAAGAGAAGTTCGCCGTACCGCGCCAGCCAGGTCTGGTTACCCGCGGCGGTGGTGAACTTCACTTGATCGCGCCTTACAATCAGGCCGATGCGGTACGCGGGCTCGAAGCGTTCAGCCACCTATGGGTGGTGTTTGTGTTTCACCAGACCATGGAAGGGGGCTGGCGTCCTACCGTGCGCCCTCCTCGTCTGGGAGGCAATGCCAGAATGGGCGTGTTTGCGACTCGCTCAACGTTCCGCCCAAACCCTGTCGGTATGTCACTGGTCGAGCTGAAAGGCATACGCTGTCAGAAAGATCAGGTGATACTGGAGTTAGGTAGTCTTGATCTGGTTGATGGCACGCCGGTTATCGATATCAAGCCGTATCTGCCTTTCGCCGAAGCGCTGCCGGATGCCCGCGCCAGCTATGCTCAGGAAGCACCACGGGCAGATATGCCTGTTCACTTCACCGCTGAGTTAACTGCACAACTTAGCCAGCTGGAAAAACGCTATCCCCACCTTCGGGACTTTATTACTGAAGTTCTGGCTCAGGATCCCCGTCCAGCCTACCGTAAAGAAGAGGATGCCGGGAAAACCTACGCTGTCTGGCTGCTGGATTTTAACGTTCGCTGGCGCGTAACTGAGGCGGGATTTGAAGTCTTTGCCCTGGAACCCAGGTAATTTTATTTTCCTCTCTTTTGGCATCTTTGCCACACTGGTAAACTAAACCACTTTTTTGTGTCAGGCTGGTGTTTCAGCCTGTTCCAATCGTCGAAATGGAACCGTAACAACATGCGTACTAGCCAATATCTGCTCTCCACTCTGAAGGAGACACCCGCCGACGCCGAAGTTATCAGCCACCAGCTGATGCTGCGCGCCGGGATGATCCGCAAGCTGGCCTCCGGGTTATACACCTGGCTGCCGACCGGCGTGCGCGTCCTGAAAAAAGTCGAAAACATCGTGCGTGAAGAGATGAACAACGCCGGTGCAATCGAGGTGTTAATGCCTGTCGTTCAGCCCTCTGAACTGTGGCAGGAGAGCGGCCGCTGGGAGCAGTACGGTCCGGAGCTGCTGCGTATTGCCGATCGTGGCGATCGTCCGTTTGTCCTCGGCCCGACGCATGAAGAAGTCATTACCGATCTTATCCGTAATGAGCTGAGCTCTTATAAACAGCTGCCGCTGAACTTCTTCCAGATCCAGACCAAGTTCCGCGACGAAGTGCGTCCACGCTTTGGCGTCATGCGTTCCCGCGAATTCCTGATGAAAGATGCGTACTCTTTCCACACGACTCAGGAATCTCTGCAAGAGACCTATGACAAGATGTACGAAGCGTACAGCAAAATCTTCTCCCGTATAGGTCTGGATTTCCGTGCTGTCCAGGCTGACACTGGCTCTATCGGTGGCAGCGCATCCCATGAGTTCCAGGTACTGGCGCAGAACGGTGAAGACGATGTGATCTTCTCTGACTCCTCTGATTACGCCGCTAACATCGAATTTGCTGAAGCCCTGGCACCAAAAACACCACGCGCCGCAGCAACTGAAGAGATGAAGCTGGTTAATACGCCAAACGCGAAAACCATTGCCGAACTGGTGGAACAATTCAATCTGCCTGTTGAGAAAACGGTTAAAACCCTGCTGGTGAAAGCGGCTGAAGGCAGTAAAAGCCCGCTGGTCGCCCTGCTGGTTCGCGGCGATCACGAACTGAACGAAGTGAAAGCAGAGAAACTGTCGCAGGTTGCCAGCCCACTGACGTTCGCAACAGAAGCCGAAATCCGCGCTGTCGTGAATGCAGGTCCGGGTTCTCTGGGCCCAGTGAATATGCCAATCCCCGTTGTTGTTGACCGTACGGTTGCAGCAATGAGCGACTTCTCCGCTGGCGCAAACATCGATGGCAAGCACTACTTTGGCATCAACTGGGATCGCGATGTGGCGACACCAGAAGTGGCAGATATCCGTAACGTGGTTGCCGGTGACCCAAGCCCGGATGGCCAGGGTACCCTGATGATCAAACGCGGCATCGAAGTGGGTCATATCTTCCAGCTGGGTGATAAATACTCCCGCGCACTGAACGCATCCGTTCAGGGTGAAGATGGCCGTAACCAGATCCTGACGATGGGTTGCTACGGCATTGGCGTTACGCGTGTTGTTGCCGCTGCCATTGAGCAGCATAACGACGAGCGCGGCATCGTATGGCCAGATAACATCGCACCATTCCAGGTGGCGATCCTGCCAATGAACATGCACAAATCTTACCGTGTGCAGGAGCTGGCCGAGAAACTGTACGGCGAGCTGCGCGCTCAGGGTATCGAAGTCCTGATGGATGACCGTAAAGAGCGTCCAGGTGTGATGTTTGCTGACATGGAACTGATCGGTATTCCGCACACTGTTGTTATCGGCGACCGTAACCTCGACAGCGACGAGATTGAATATAAATACCGTCGTAGCGGCGAGAAACAGATGATCAAGACCGGTGACATCCTTGATTACCTGGTGAAAGCCATCAAAGGTTAATAAACAAAAAACCCCGCACATGCGGGGTTTTTTAATGGGATAATTCAGCTTATTTGCTGCTGCAATCTCTGCCCGCCAGGAACTTCGCGTCTTTATCCGCCACCAGCGTTTTCACCATCTCACCGCTATCCGGGTTTGGCTCCAGCGTAAAGTGACCGTCAACCGTCAGTAATACCGGCTTGCTGTCATTACCCCGCGCAACGGCATAATCACGTTCAAGCTGGGCGTTATTCGCCACGCTGACTTTCTTGCCGGTAGCGCAGTCGGTAAAGATCGCCGCATCTGCCATATAGAAATACATTCCCCGCATCGCCATTGGCGTGGCAGGCAGCGCTGCTTTTACCGGAGCCAGCGTGTAGTTGAACTGGGACTCAATCGGGTTCCCCTCGCGATCGAGCATCTCCATGCTGTCACCTTTAGGGCGGAACCAGGTTTTATCACCGGTGGTATCGGTCAGCACCAGTTTCTCAGCCGTGCGTGCCCATGTGCCGTAAGTGGCAAAGGACGAAGGTGCTTTTGCACCCTGATAACGCTGGTTCATCACCCAGGTACCATCTTTTTGCAGGAACAGAGATGTCTCAATACCCTCGCAATCCGCGCAAGGCAACACACCACGCCAGCTCTGCTGCATCGGCTTTAATTCTTCACTCTGGGTGGGCTGTAATACCTGCGTTTCCGAACGGTTATTACACCCGAAAAGCGCAAACAGCGTACTCACTGCCAGCGCTGACAACAATGCTTTTTTCACAATGAATTCCTTATGAAAAGTGTGTTCCCTTTCGTCACTCCGTTGGGCGACGAACTTTACCGCGTAGCGCTTTCACTGTGGATTTTTGCGCCTTCGACGATAACCGGCGCTCTTTCGATGCGCGGGTTGGTCGTGTTGCCCGACGGCTTTTTTGCACTGTCGTTAATTCTTTTATCACCGCCACCAGCCTGGCAATTGCCGCTTCCCGGTTTAATTCCTGGCTACGGTACTCCTGCGCTTTAATCACAATGACACCGTCACTGGTGATCAGGTGATGGCTGGCTGCAAGCAAACTGTCTTTATAATACTCTGGCAGGCTGGAGGCCCGAATGTCAAAGCGCAAATGGATAGCCGTCGACGCTTTGTTCACGTGCTGCCCACCGGCTCCCTGAGCACGGATAGCGGTGATCTCCAGCTCATTATCAGGGATGCTGACATTTCGGGACAAAACAATCATGACGCCGGCTGCCACGGCGTTAAGTGAATTTCCAGATTATTCTGAGAATCAGAGAGCCAGATCGCACCGTCCTGAATTGTCGCCTGCAGAACCATCGTCCGGCTGGCAAACTCACTCAGCTGCGCCAGTTGCTCATCGTCCAGATACCAGACGGTAAGATTTTTAAACTGTGCGCATTTGCTCTTGTTTTGCTGCCACCAGATCTCCGCAGCGCGTTGATTATATGCAAATAGCGCCACTTCAGCGGACTGGGTGCAGGCCTTTTTAATACGACGTTCGTCCGGCAGACCCAGCTCAATCCACAAATCGATACCCAGATGATCGTTGCGCAGCCAGGCTTCTGGCTCGTCCTCCGCACTTAAGCCACGGGTAAATTGCAAGCGCTCATCAGCATACTTAATCCACGCCAACAGGCGCAGCATCATGCGTTCCTGGGTTTCAGAGGGATGACGCGCCAGCGTCAATGACGCATCCAGAAACTGGTTGCGATCAAGATCCGCCACATTGACCACAGCTTTATAAATTGTCGCTTTCAGCGCCATGAGTAAACTCCTTTTGAATCAGGCACACATTGTAGCGAAAACAGCGGCAAAAGGCTGTTACGAGGTGATGAATACCCGACTATCAAGGCTCTGATATTGCTTAAATGAGTATGGTATAGTCACCTTGCTAAACCGAGTTTATCTTCGTAGGCTTAATGGTATCTCACAGTAAGTCAGTGCGCTGGCGGGAGGGGATGTGAATAATTATTGTGAGTTAATTCGCAAACGGTATGCGGAAATCGCCAGCGGCGATCTGGGATACATCCCGGATGCGTTGGGCTGTGTATTGAAAGTGCTTAATGAAATGGCCTCTGATGAGACCCTTTCAGAATCGGTCAGGGAAAAAGCAGCGTATGCTGCGGCGAATTTACTGGTGAGCGATTATGTCGATGAATGATACTTATCAACCCATCAATTGTGATGACTATGACAACCTCGAACTCGCCTGTCAGCATCATTTAATACTGACGCTGGAGCTAAAAGATGGCGAAGTATTGAAGGCGAAAGCCAGCGATCTGGTTTCGCGTAAGAATGTGGAATATCTGGTTGTGGAAGATGCAGGGGCGACGCGTGAGCTTCGCCTGGACAAAATTGCCAGCTTCAGCCACCCGGAAATCGGCACCGTTGTGGTGAGCGAGTCCTGATAACACTCACGGGCAGCCCGACTGCCCGTTACGCTTTCCACTCAAAATTCATCCCCTCTTCTGTCCACCCCTCTTCAGTGATGAACACACCCGCAGCGGCAATCAGCGTCTCACCGTAAAACAGCAGCGGCGTGGTATCACGCAACCAGGGCGGCACATTACACTCCTGCCAGATTTTCTTCAGCTTCCGTCCGCCATTGCGCCCGACAATATGCAACATACCACCGGCCTTAAAGCGCACGGTAACCNGCTCATCGGCTGCAGGCGGACGCACATGACCCGATTGCACCAGAGAAATATGTCCGGCACCGCATGGCAACGCCAGCGTTTCATCTGGCGTCTTCCAGTCGAGAACAGTATCAACAAGCGAAGGCATCGACCTGACCCACCAGAGCTGCCCTTTGTAGCGCCTCACGTCAAAACCGTTCAGATGCAGACAAGGCGCAGCATCTTCCCGTGCCTGAACCACTTCATCCCAGATGCGGCTCAGCATGGCCCGCGACGGCATCGCCGCGTTGTGAGAGGCCAGCCAGCGCCGTAGCAGCGCGGCACGGCGGACTGAACTCATGCCTTCAAGCGGTGCAATCGTCAGCGTTCCGTCAGCTGAAATCAATTCGGCCAGCTCTTCGCTCAGCAACTCATCCAGCAGACTTTCCTGTTCAGCGCAGAGCATGGCGCTTCGGGCCGTCGCTTCGGCAAAATGCCCCCAACGCTCGGTCAGGAGCGGGACAACGCGCAGGCGCAGGAAGTTTCGGTCGTAACTGTCGTCCTGGTTGCTTTCATCTTCAATCCAGCTCAGCTGATGCGTCCGCGCCCAGGTTTCCAGAGAAGCACGCGTTTCACGCAGTAACGGACGAATTAACTGCGTCCCGGCAAAATCAGTTCGCTCAGGCATGGCGGATAACCCCGCCGGACCACTTCCCCGCTTCAGTGCCAGCAAAAAGGTTTCGCACTGGTCATCAAGATGCTGCGCCGTTACCAGTACTTCGCCGGGTTGCACTACACGGGCAAAGGCAGCATAGCGGGCTTTACGCGCCTGAGCCTCAGTACCCAGACCTTCATCCTGAAGCCTCACCCGTTCAACGCTCAGCGGGATCCCCCACGTCGCGCACAATGCCTCGCAGTGTGCGACCCAATCCTCAGCATGAGGGCTTAACCCGTGATGGACATGCAGTGCCCGAAGCTGAACATCAGGCTCCTGGTCGCGCCAGAGTTTAAGGCGATGGAGAAGAACGGTGGAATCCAGACCACCGCTAAACCCCACCAGTAGCTGGCGGTACGGTGAAACGGCGTGTGCGATAGCAGGTAAGGTCATAGGAAATTACACATAAAAAATGCCCGAACTGAGCGGGCATTATCACACAGGATGGCGATTACTGCTGGTAAAGCTCCAGCGGCAGACCATCCGGATCATTGAAAAAGGTAAAGCGCTTGTCGGTAAACGGATCAACACGTATCGCTTCACACTTCACGCCGTGGGCTTCCAGATGTTTTACCGCACGATCAATATCATCAACGCTAAAGGCGAGATGTCGCAGCCCGCAGGCTTCAGGACGGGACGGACGTGCAGGCGGAAAAGGAAAAGAAAACAGCTCAATCACATAGTGCCCGTTTAATGCCAGGTCTCCCTTCCAGGAATCGCGCTCTTCACGGTAAACCTCGCTTAACAGCGTAAAGCCAAGAATGTCACAGTAGAACGCCTTACTTTGTGCGTAATCGGTAGCAATGATCGCAATATGGTGAACCTGTTTTAAACCCAGCATAGTTTCTCCTTTTTATGATGCTCTGAACGTTACAACCGAAAACCTACGCCTGGCAAGCCACCACCTTTATTTTAAGACTCGCACCCAGTACACACCGTTCTCATCACGCTTCGCACCGTGAATATCCGTCTCAAAGCCCGGGTAATGACGCCCAACCGAACAGAGCATCAGCAGGAAATCGAGCACCGTCCGGCTTTCCTCGGTGATCATCTCACCCGGCATCAGCAGTGGTACGCCCGGAGGATAAGGCAGGATCATATTGGCCGACACGCGACCGACCAGATTTTCCAGCTCAATGGTTTCCACCTCGCCTTTCACCTGCTTCTGCCAGGCTTTGTGCGGCGTCAGTTTCATTTCAGGCAATACGTCAAACGCCTGCAACATCAGACGCGGTAGATCGTGCTGGCGGATCAGTTTGTGGATCCCCTGCGCCAGATCCTGAATACGCATATTGCGGTAGAAGTCAGGATCTTCTGCATAGAGATTCGGCAGCATATTTTTGACCCGCAAATTGAGATCGTAGGCACGCTTAAACTCCATCAGACCGCGCAGCAACCCCATCGCACGGGTTTTATCAATCCCAATGCTGAACAAGAATAGCAGGTTATAGGGCCCGGCTTTCTCCACCACCACACCACGTTCATCAAGGAACTTCGCCACCAGCGCGGCGGGGATCCCCTCACCGCTCATATTGCCCTGCTCGTCCATACCGGGTGTCAGGATNGTCACTTTTACCGGGTCGAGGAACATATGGTCGGCATCAGCATCGCGGAAGCCGTGCCAGCTTTCGCCTGGCGCGACCGGCCAGCACTCTGCCTCTTCAATCTCTTCTGGCTGCCAGATATCAAAAAACCAGCCGTCAGCCTCATCTTTCAGCCGCTGTACTTCTTTGCGGAAATGCAGCGCCCGTTCCACAGAACGATTAATCAGACGTTTACCCGAGTTTCCGCGCAGCATCGCCGCTGCCGTTTCAATGGAGGCCACCAGCGGGTAGCTCGGAGAGGTGGTGGTGTGCATCATAAAGGCTTCGTTGAAGGTATCTTCGTCATACTCGCCCTTGATGTGAATGAGCGACGCCTGGGATAATGCGGCCAGCATTTTGTGCGTCGACTGCGTTTCGAAGAACACTTTGCCCGGTACGCGTTCACCGCTCATACCGCTTTTACCGGCGTAAATCGGGTGGAAATTAGTGTAAGGCACCCATGCGGAATCAAAATGAATCGATGATACATCCAGCGTCTGCTTGATCCAGTTAGTGTTGTACAACAGGCCGTCATAGGTAGAGTTGGTGAGCACCGCGTGGACAGGCCAGCTGGCGTCGGGGATCGCCGCAACCTTATTTTCGATGGCTTCATGCGTAAACTCACGGCGTGGAATACCGCCAAGAATACCGAGTGCATTACGCGTCGGCGACAACCACAACGGTACGACGTCGCTCATCATCAGCAGATGTGCCAGCGACTTGTGGCAGTTACGGTCAATCAACAATGTGCTTCCGGCGGGTGCGGCGTACATCCCGACAATCTTGTTCGAGGTCGAGGTGCCATTGGTCACCATGTAGCTCTGCTCAGCACCGAACGTGCGGGCAATGTACTCTTCGGCTTCCAGATGCGGGCCGGTATGATCGAGCAAAGAACCTAGCTCAGTAACCGAAATCGATACATCCGCTTTAAGCGTATTTCCGCCAAAGAAATCATAAAACAGGCAACCCACCGGGCTTTTCTGGTATGCCGTCCCCGCCATATGGCCTGGCGTACAAAACGTGTATTTCCCTTCCTTCACGTAGGTGAACAGCGCACGGGTAAACGGTGGCGTGATGTTATCGAGATATTCCCCCGTGTACTGCTGAATGCGGGTTGCAATATCTTCCGCTACGCCGAGGGAGTATTCAAAGAACCACAGCGCCATTCGCATATCGTGGGCACTGACATCCATCGTCGAGTGAGTATTGATAAAGGCATACAACGGGAGGTATTCATTCAGCTTATTGATATCGCTGCACAACTCCAGATCGTATTCATCCCAGTCGAAGACAACGCCACAGATCCGCGGGTTGTGCTCAATGAACTTCAGCAGGTCGGCGCTGTTGTGCGGCCAGATAAGCTGATATCCACGCGACCGCAGGGCTTGCTCCAGCTCCTTGATGGGCTCGTCTTTATAAAAGACACCGTGTGGCCCCATGATGGCAATGATGTTCATGGTCTACCTCCTTGAAAAACACCAGATAAGCATAGTTAAGGTAAACGGTGGGTATAAAAAAAGCCGCAACATTGTGCGGCTTTTCAGATAATTGTGAAGCTTATGCGTAACCGTAGGTCATCAGACGCTGGTAGCGGCGGTTGAGCAGCTCTTCTTTGCTCAGCACGTCCAGCTCAGCCAGGTCGGCCAGCAGCTGCGCCTTCAGGGACGCCGCGATCACTTCCGGCTTACGGTGTGCACCACCCAGCGGTTCCGGGATCACGGTGTCGATCAGCTTCAGCTCTTTCAGACGTGGNGCAATGATGCCCATCGCTTCTGCAGCCAGCGGTGCTTTGTCGGCACTTTTCCACAGAATAGACGCACAACCTTCCGGAGAGATAACGGAATAGGTGCTGTATTGCAGCATATTCACTTTATCACCCACACCAATCGCCAGCGCACCACCAGAACCACCTTCACCGATAACGGTACAGATGACCGGCACGCTCAGACGGGACATTTCACGCAGGTTGCGTGCGATGGCTTCAGACTGACCGCGTTCTTCCGCGCCCACGCCAGGGTATGCACCTGGGGTGTCGATAAAGGTGATGATTGGCATGTTGAAACGCTCAGCCATCTCCATCAGACGCAGGGCTTTACGGTAGCCTTCCGGTGCCGGCATACCAAAGTTACGACGGATTTTCTCTTTGGTTTCACGACCTTTCTGATGACCAATGATCATCACCGGGCGTCCGTCCAGACGCGCGATACCGCCAACGATAGCTTTATCGTCAGCATAAGCGCGGTCGCCTGCCAGTTCGTCAAATTCATCAAACGCCAGGCGGACATAATCCAGGGTGTACGGGCGCTGTGGATGACGCGCCAGCTGGGCGATCTGCCATGCGCCGAGATCGGCAAAGATTTTGCGCGTCAGTTCTACGCTCTTTTCGCGCAGACGATGCACTTCTTCGTCGATGTTAATATCCAGTTTTTCATCCTGACGGCTTACCGCTGTCAGAGAATCGATTTTCGCTTCCAGCTCTGCAATCGGCTGTTCGAAATCAAGGAAATTCAGACTCATAGTATTCCTGTATTAGTCAAACTCCAGTTCCACCTGCTCCGAACCAATGAGGCCACGGAGATCGTTCAGTAAACGATCGCTCGGAGAGACACGCCACGTTGCACCAAAGCGCAACCGCGCACGTGCATCCGCCCTCTGATAGTAGAGATGTACTGGAATTGTCCCCGAGCGGTGGGGTTCCAGAGACTGACGGAGTCGGTTTAAAAGCTGGTCATCAATTTGCCTGTCCGTCAGCGAGATAGCAAGCCCGCGAGCATATTTTTCCCGGGCTTCGTCAATGTCCATCACTTCGCGGGCGGTCATTTTAAGCCCCCCGCTGAAGTCATCAAAGCTGACCTGTCCGCTGACGATAAGTATGCGGTCTTTTTCCAGCAATTGCTGGTATTTATCCAGCGCATCGGTGAACAACATCACCTCCAGACGCCCGGAACGGTCATCCAGCGTACAGATGCCGATACGATTGCCGCGCTTGGTGACCATTACCCTTGCAGCAATCACGAGCCCCGCAGCCGTGGTGATTTTACCACGTTCTGTCGGATGCATGTCTTTTAGCCTGTAGCCTCCGACATAGCGCTCAATTTCTTTGATGTACTGGTTGATCGGGTGCCCCGTCAGGTACAAACCTAACGTCTCACGCTCACCATCCAGCACCACCTGTTCTGGCCACGGCAGGCAGCTGGCATAAGATTGCTCGATCTGCTCTGGCTCTTCTGCCAGCACGCCGAACATATCCGCCTGGCCGATAGCTTCCGCTTTCGCGTGCTGATCAGCCGCTTTTAACGCATCACCGAGCGAGTTCATCAGCGCGGCACGGTGCGGCCCCAGCCTGTCGAACGCACCAGACATGATCAGTTTTTCCAGCACGCGACGGTTCAGTTTTTTAGTGTCGGTACGGGCGCAAAGATCGAACAGCTCGCGGAAGTAACCGCCGTTGTTACGCGCTTCGATGATCGCCTCGATCGGGCCTTCACCCACACCTTTGATCGCACCGATCCCGTACACAATTTCCCCGTGCTCATTAACGTGGAAATGGTACAGACCGGAGTTGATATCCGGCGGCAGGATCTTAAGCCCCATGCGCCAGCACTCATCCACCAGGCCAACCACCTTCTCGGTGTTGTCCATATCGGCCGTCATTACCGCTGCCATAAACTCAGCAGGATAGTGCGCCTTCAGCCACAGCGTCTGATACGAGACCAACGCATAGGCAGCGGAGTGCGATTTGTTAAACCCGTACCCGGCGAATTTCTCCACCAGGTCGAAGATTTTCATCGCCAGTTCGCCGTCAACGCCGTTCTGTTTCGCCCCTTCTTCGAAGGTGCCGCGCTGCTTGGCCATTTCTTCCGGTTTTTTCTTACCCATCGCACGACGCAGCATATCCGCGCCGCCAAGGGTGTAGCCAGAGAGCACCTGGGCAATCTGCATAACCTGTTCCTGGTACAGGATGATGCCGTAGGTTGGCTCCAGTACAGGTTTCAGGCTTTCATGCTGCCACTGAACGTCCGGGTAAGAAATCTCTTCGCGCCCGTGCTTACGGTCGATAAAGTTATCTACCATCCCCGACTGCAGCGGCCCTGGACGGAACAGCGCCACCAGTGCGATCATATCTTCGAAACAGTCAGGTTGCAGGCGTTTAATCAGGTCTTTCATGCCGCGGGATTCAAGCTGGAAGACGGCGGTGGTCTCCGAGCGTTGCAGCATATCAAAACTTTTCTTGTCATCCAGCGGAATGGCCGCAATATCCAGCGGTGGCTCGCCGCTCTTCTCGCGACGGGCGTTGATCATCTCCAGCGCCCAGTTGATGATGGTGAGCGTACGCAGACCGAGGAAGTCAAACTTCACCAGCCCGGCGTATTCTACGTCGTTCTTGTCAAACTGGGTTACCGGATGCTGACCCGCTTCATCGCAGTAAAGCGGCGCAAAATCGGTGATTTTGGTCGGGGCGATAACCACGCCACCGGCATGCTTACCGGCGTTACGCGTGACGCCTTCCAGCTTACGCGCCATGTCGATCAGCGCTTTTACTTCTTCATCCGCTTCGTAGATTTCCGGCAGCTGCGGCTCAGCTTCAAAGGCTTTTGCCAGCGTCATCCCCGGATCGGGTGGTACCAGTTTTGAGATACGATCAACAAAGCCGTACGGATGCCCCAGTACGCGGCCTACGTCGCGGATAACCGCTTTCGCCGCCATCGTACCGAAGGTAATAATCTGCGATACCGCGTCACGGCCGTACATGTCCGCCACGTGTTCGATAACCTGGTCGCGTTTCTCCATGCAGAAGTCGACGTCGAAGTCGGGCATGGAGACACGTTCCGGGTTCAGAAAACGTTCGAACAGCAGATCGAATTCCAGCGGATCGAGATCGGTAATTTTCAGCGCATACGCCACCAGCGAACCGGCACCGGAACCACGTCCTGGGCCGACCGGCACGCCGTTGTCCTTCGACCACTGGATAAATTCCATCACGATCAGGAAGTAACCCGGGAAGCCCATCTGGTTGATAACCTGAAGCTCAATATCCAGGCGCTCATCGTACGGCGGGCGTTTCTCTTTGCGAACCGCTTCGTCCGGGAACAGAAACGCCAGACGATCTTCCAGACCTTCCTTCGATTTTACGACCAGGAAATCTTCCGTGGTCATCTCCCCCGTAGGGAACTGCGGCAGGAAGTATTCGCCGAGACGCACGGTGACGTTACAGCGTTTCGCTATCTCAACGCTGTTTTCCAGCGCTTCCGGGATGTCGGAGAAAAGCTCGCACATCTCCTCTTCGTTACGCATGTACTGCTGCGAGGAGTAGTTGCGCGGACGTTTCGGATCGTCGAGGGTGAAGCCATCATGGATGGCCACACGAATTTCGTGTGCGTCAAAGTCTCCCGGTTCAAGGAAACGTACATCGTTAGTCGCCACAACCGGCAACCCGCGTTCTTCAGCGAGCGCAACGGCGGCGTGCAGGTAGCTCTCTTCATCTGCGCGACCGGTGCGGATCAGCTCCAGATAGTAGCGATCCGGGAAATACTCTTCATAGAACGAGACACACTGATCCACCAGTGCGCTATTGCCGCGCAGCAGGCTTTTGCCAACATCGCCCATCCGGCCACCGGAAATCAGCAGCAGGCCTTCGTTCAGCTCTGCCAGCCAGTCGCGGTCGATCCACGGGCCAGACGCGCCGTAGCCGCGCTGGTAAGCTTTTGAGATCAGCAGTGTGAGGTTCTGGTAGCCCGCGTTGTTCATCGCTAACACGGAAATTTGCGTCATTTCATCACCGAGCAACTCGCTCTGCACATGAAAATCCGCGCCGACGATGGGTTTCATCCCCGCGCCATGCGCCGTTCCGTAGAACTTCACCAGACCACACAGGTTGGTAAAATCGGTGATCGCCAGCGCAGGCATGCCAAGCGAGGCCGCCTTTTTCACCAGCGGCCCGGTCTTCGCCAGCCCATCGATCATGGAGTAGTCGCTATGCACCCGCAGGTGTACGAAACGTGGTTCAGCCATCTTCAGATTCCGCGTTACTTAATTGCTTGCGTCTTGATTCAGGACACCAGTCCCAGCGCCCGTTTCACCGGGCCAAAACTGCGCCGGTGATGTTCGGTTGCGCCATGTTCAGCCAGCTTTTCCAGGTGAAAAGCGGTTGGATATCCCTTGTGCTGGGCGAAACCATACTGGGGATAAGTGAGGTCCAGCGCGGTCATTTCGGCGTCGCGCGTCACTTTGGCTATGATAGAAGCCGCACTGATTTCTGCGACCCGGCTATCGCCTTTAACGACCGCCATCGAAGGCACAGGCAGTGCCGGACAGCGGTTACCGTCAATCAGGACATACTCGGGAGCAATTTTCAGCCCGGCGACCGCACGTTGCATTGCCAGCATGGTGGCATGCAAAATGTTCAGTTCGTCAATTTCATGCGGCTCTGCGCGACCCAGGCTCCAGGCCAATGCCTTTTCCTGGATTTCGTCAAACAGCGCCAGTCGGCGCTTTTCAGACAGTTTTTTAGAGTCATTCAGCCCGACGATCGGGCGAGCCGGGTCAAGGATCACCGCAGCGGTCACCACAGCCCCCACTAACGGGCCACGCCCCACTTCGTCCACACCCGCCACGAGATGCGTGTGGGGATAAATAAATTCCATCATTTTACTAACTCCAGCACCGCATCAGCCGCTTGCTCATCGGCATTACAGCGGATCTGCTGATGCAGTTCGCGGAACGTATCATGCATCTGGTGGCTGGTCTTGCCGTCAGCAAGCAGCGGCAACAGTGCATCAGCCAGTGCCTGCGGCTGACACTCATCCTGTAAAAGCTCTTTCACCAGCTCGCGACCGGCAAGCAGGTTTGGCAGCGAAACGTAGTCGGTTTTCACCAGACGTTTTGCCAGCCAGAAGGTAAACGGCTTCATGCGGTAGCCTACTACCATCGGGCATTTCGCCAGCATACACTCCAGCGCAGCCGTACCGGAGGCCAGCAGCGCGGCATCACTCGCGATCATCGCTTCACGGCCCTTCCCGTCCAGCAGGTGGACATGAAGATCCGGGGCCACATCCGCCTTGATGCGTTCAAACTGCTCGCGGCGTTTGGCATTCACCAGCGGCACAACCACTTCAAGATCGGGATATGTTTTGCGAAGGATTTGCGCCGTCTTCAGGAAATCGGCGCTCAGCATCTCGACTTCTGCACCACGGCTTCCCGGCAGCAGTGCCAGACAATGAGCNTCATGCGGNATACCCAGCACNTCNCGNGCCGCGTGTTTATCCGGATCCAGCGGCATTGCATCCGCCATGGTATGGCCGATAAAACGACACGGAACATTAAATCTGTCATAAAACGCTTTTTCGAAAGGCAGGAAAGCCAGCACCAGATCGGTGGATCTCCCGATTTTGAAAACGCGTTTCTGTCGCCACGCCCAGACGGACGGACTGACGTAGTGAATGGTTTTGATGCCCTGCTTTTTCAGGTTCCCTTCAAGGGTAATGTTGAAATCAGGTGCATCGATCCCGACAAACACATCGGGTTTAAGCTCGGTAAAACGGTGGGTGAGATCGGCACGAATATGCAGCAAGCGACGCAAACGCCCCAGCACTTCAACGATGCCCATCACGGCCAGCTCTTCCATTTCATACCATGCTTCACAGCCTTCGGCCTGCATCAGCGGGCCAGCAACACCGACAAAGCGGGCATTAGGGACACGGGCTTTCAGCGCGCGGATAAGACCTGCACCAAGAATATCGCCGGAGGTTTCTCCGGCGACCAGGGCTATCGTAAGCGGACGACTGTCGACCATTAACGAATCAGACCACGTGTGGAACGGTCAAAGAACTCCATGAACTCGTTCACTTCCGGGTACTTTTTCGCCAGATCGGCAATTTCCGGCTTCACCTCTTCCAGCGTTTTACCGCTACGGTACAGCAGTTTGTACGCGTTGCGGATAGCTGTAATCGCTTCGCGGCTAAAGCCACGACGCTTGAGGCCTTCGATGTTCACGCCAAACGGCGTGGCATGGTTACCCTGCGCAATAACATAAGGTGGGACGTCCTGCGCCACACCGGAGCATCCACCGACCATCACGTGCGCACCAATGATGCAGAACTGATGGACTGCGGTCATGCCGCCAATAATTGCGAAATCATCAACCGATACGTGTCCTGCCAGCGTTGCGTTGTTGGCAAGAATACAGCGGTCACCCACAGTACAGTCATGCGCGATATGCGCATTAACCATAAACAGGTTGTCGCTGCCCACCTTTGTCAATCCACCGCCCTGTACTGTTCCACGATGAATGGTGACGCTTTCGCGAATACGGTTACGATCGCCGATTTCCACACGGGTCGACTCACCAGCATATTTCAGATCCTGGTTTACTTCGCCGATGGAGGCGAACTGATAGATCTCATTATTGCTGCCAATGGTCGTGTGACCATTCACGACAACGTGAGATTTCAGTACTGTACCCTCACCAATTTCGACTTGGGGTCCAACAATACAAAACGGGCCAATGTGAACGTTAGCACCAATGATGGCACCCGTTTCTACAATAGCAGTAGGATGAATAAAGGCGGATTTATCAATCACGTATCAGGCCTCCCGGCTACGCGCACACATCATAGTCGCTTCGCAAACAACTTTGCCGTCAACCAGTGCTACGCCTTTGAAGCGAGTCAGGCCACGACGCGTTTTTTCAAAAGTGACTTCCATGATCATTTGATCACCAGGCACGACAGGACGCTTAAAGCGTGCTTCATCAATACCCGCGAAGTAGTACAGTTCGCCCGGCTCCAGTTTACCCACGCTTTTAAACGCCAGAATACCGGTAGCCTGTGCCATTGCTTCCAGGATCAACACACCCGGGAAGATAGGCTTACCAGGGAAGTGTCCCTGGAAGAACGGCTCATTTACGGAGACATTTTTCACTGCGCGCAGAAAATGACCTTCTTCAAAATCCAGCACACGGTCTACCAGCAAAAACGGGTAGCGGTGCGGCAGAAGTTCTAAAATCTCTTCAATATGCAGAGTATGAGTGTCAGTAGTCAAAATACTCTTCCTGTCAAATGTACTAAGTAGCAATAATAACACGGCCTGCCGGTTTATAAGAAAGCCGACAGGCCGGGAAAGTAGCGTTAAACGGATGAACGCTTAGTCTTGTTGATCGATCTTGCGCTCAAGAGACTTGAGACGCTTGCTCATATCATCAATATTCATCACCAGAGCTGCTGTTTTACGCCATACCTTGTTCGGTTGCAGCGGAATACCAGAGGAATAGACGCCTGGTTCAGTGATAGGACGCATAACCATGCCCATTCCCGTCACCGTCACCTTGTCGCATATTTCCATATGACCGTTGATCACGCTGGCACCGCCAATCATGCAGTAACGGCCAATTTTCAGGCTGCCTGCCATGATAACGCCACCCGCAACTGCGGTATTGTCGCCAATCACAACGTTATGTGCAATCTGGCACTGGTTATCGATGATAACACCATTGCCAATAATGGTGTCGTCAAGCGCACCACGGTCAATGGTGGTACATGCGCCGATCTCAACACGGTCGCCAATGATAACGCGACCAAGCTGTGGGATCTTAACCCAGTTACCACGATCGTTAGCGTAACCAAACCCGTCAGAACCAATCACGGTGCTGGACTGAACAAGGCAATTTTCGCCGATTTCAACTTCATGGTAAACGGACACATTAGCCCACAAGCGGGTTCCTGCACCGATTTTCGTATTTTTCCCAACGAAGCAACCCGGGCCAATCACGACGTTATCGCCCAGCACGACGCCCGACTCAATAACGGCATTAGCGCCAACTGCAACGTTGTTACCAAGCTGAGCCGTCGGATCGATTGCTGCACTGGCAGCAATACTCTGTGCCGGCTGCGGCGTGGTATCAAGAATTTGGGCCATGCGTGCATACGTCAGGTAGGGATTTTTCACTACCAAAGCAGCACCTGCGGCAAACGGAAGATCGTCCTGCGTAAGAACAACAGCTGACGCCTGGCACTGAGCCAGATGTTCACGATACTTAGGGCTTACCATGAAGGTAATATTGCCAGCTTTAGCAGATTGCATGGACGCAACAGCGGTGATGACGATATCGCCATCACCGTGTAATTCTGCATCCAACTGCTGAGCTAAATCAGCCAGTCGAATAGAAGGCATTACTTATTTAACCTGTTTCAGAACATCAGCGGTGATGTCTTTAACATCGCTGCTGTTGTAAGCAACGGCATTCGCATCAACAACCAGATCGACGCCCTGATCGGCAGCAACAGATTTAACTGCTGTCTGAATGCGCGTCACCAGTTTGCCACGCTCTTCGTTAGAACGACGCTGACGATCCTGCTCGAAAGCCTGTGCTTTCTGGGAGAATGCCTGGCGCTGAGACATAACATCTTTTTCCAGTTTGCTACGGTCAGCCGCTTTCATGGTAGAACCATCGCGCTGCAGACGTTGCATCTTGGACTGAAGATCGCTTTCCATGCCTTGCAGTTCGCTTGCACGGCCTTTGAACTCGTTTTCCAGCGTTGCGGAAACACCCGTTTTCTGCGCAACCTGTTGGAACAAGCTACCCATATTGACGATCGCAATTTTGCCCGCTGCCTGAGCAGACGTTGCCATCGCTAAACCGAGACCTGCAGCTAATAACCACTTTTTCACAATAAACTCCTTACCATCCCATTAGTACCTCAAAGGTACCGTTCTTTGCGTGGCAAGGCGATCGTCTGCACGATCGCCAGTTGTCAGCGCTACACTGCCAACGCATTCCATTGCAGCGGATTATTACCAGGTTTTACCAATGTTAAACTGGAATTGCTCCGATTTATCTCCATCATATTTCTTAAACGGCTGGGCGTAAGAGAAGACCAACGGCCCCAGCGGTGACATCCATTGTAATGCGATACCTGCAGACATGCGAATATTGCTCGGATCGCTGTAGTCTGAAATACCTTCTGCACGCATCTGTGCGGTATTCTCCCAGTTGGTATCCCACACAGTACCGGCATCCCAGAAGAAGGAGGTACGGACTGAGTTCGCATATTTATCACTGATAAACGGCGTTGGCGTAATGAACTCCAGGCTAGCCACTGCCATCGCGTTACCGCCCACCGCATCATTAGAACTACAGACTTCTGAAGACGAGGATTTATTACAGTTATCCGTTTTGTTTCCACCGTAGTAGACCGCTTTCGGACCAATGTTATTGGACTGGAAGCCACGAACGGTACTGGAACCACCGGCATAGAAGTTTTCATAGAATGGCAGTTCTTTGCCACCTAAACCATCGCCATAGCCCCAACGGGTACGACCCAGAACAACCCATTTATGGTCGTCATCAATTGGGAAGTAGGACGCGGTATCAAGCGTCACCTTGTAGAACTCGTTATCGGAACCCGGAACGGTGACTTTACCGTTCAGGTTGACACGAGAACCTTCCGTCGGGAAGTAACCACGGTCAAGACGGTTATACGTCCAGCCATAGTTGAAGGTGAAGTCATCTGCCGCAAAACCGTTATTGTCACCGGTCTTACTGGTTGACTGACCGATGGAGTCCAGATAACGCCACATCGCCACCTGCGGTTGCATGTTGGACAGGTCGTTATGCACGTAACCTAAGCCTGCACGCAGGGTGTTGTATTCGTTGACCGGGAAGCCCAGCGTACCGTCTACACCATAACTCTTGTTGGTATAGGAGGACAGATCCGCGTTATCTGCTTTAAAGTCGTTATAGAAGATACGACCACCCAGGCTCACACCATCAACGGTGAAGTATGGGTTAGTGACAGAGAACTCAGAGTAGGTCTGGTAGTCGTTCTTGGTACCGTTGATACCAACAGAATAACCCGTACCCAGCCAGTTATCTTGCTGAACACCGACCTGGAAGCTCACGCCACTTTCAGTACCGTAGCCCACACCAAAGTTGAAGCTACCGGTGTTACGCTCTTTCACTTTATAAACGACATCAACCTGATCCGGGCTGCCTGGCACACGTTGGGTGTCGGTATCGACCGTTTCAAAATAACCCAGACGGTTCAGACGTTCTTTACCCTGGTCAACGAGATCGCTACCTAACCACGCCCCTTCCATCTGACGCATTTCGCGACGCAGAACGGAATCTTTTGAAGTGTCGTTACCTTCAAAGCGGATCTTACGTACGTAGAAACGGTTGCCCGCATCAACGTTAACGCGAAGCTTAACGGTTTTATCCGCATCGTTGATTTCAGGCTGAGTCTGTACGCGCGGATAAGCATAACCGTAACGGCCGAGCAGCTTCTTAATGCCGTCTTCCATCTTGGTCACTTTAGCACCGCTATACAGATCGCCCGGCTGAATTTTGGTCAGCGATTCGATCTCTGCAGAATGCCCCGCCAGGTTTCCACTGACTTCAACACCAGAAAGCTTGTACTGCTCGCCTTCAGTGATGTTAATCGTAATGTAGATCCCTTTCTTGTCCGGAGTCAGACTGACCTGAGTAGAGTCGATGTTGAAACGCGCGTAACCGCGATCCAGATAGTAGCTGCGCAGGGTTTCGAGGTCGCCCGCCAGTTTCTGCTTCTGGTATTTGCGATCGCCAACCACGTTCCACCACGGCACTTCGTCACGCAGCTGGAAAGTCGAGATCAGTTCGTCGGTGCTGAACGCGTGGTTCCCTACGATGTTGATCTGTTGGATCTTCGCAGAGACACCTTCCTGGAAGACCAGCTTCAGGTCAACACGGTTACGTGGCAGCGGAGTCACAACCGCCTTCACGCTTGCGCTGTATTTACCGACGCTGTAATAGAAATCTTCCAGACCTTTTTCAATATCTGAAAGGGTTGTGCGGTCCAGAGATTCCCCCACACGAACACCGGATGCTTCAAGGTTCTGCTTGAGCATGTCATCTTTCACCGACTTGTTGCCGGAGAAAGTGATACTGGCGATCGTTGGACGTTCTTTTACCTGAACCAGCAGCGTATCACCATCGCGCAGGACGCGGACGTCCTCAAAGTTGCCAGTGGCAAACAGAGCACGGATGGTGTTACTGATATCATCATCATTAACCGTATCGCCGGGGCGCACAGGCATACTGAGGAGGGCCGCACCAACGGCGACACGCTGGAGGCCTTCGAAATGAATGTCTTTCACTACGAACCCGTCAGCACCGTATACGGTGGCGCTGCTAAACAGCAGCGACGCTATGAGCAACTTTTTCATCGCCATCGTTATTATGCGTTCTTCCTAACACTCTCTTACAACCGAGAGAAATCATTGAAAAGTGCAAGCCCCATTAACAGCACCAGCAAAATCGAGCCAATGCGATAACTAAAGTCTTGAACTCGCTCGGATACCGGTCCGCCTTTTAGCTTTTCAATCGCTAAAAACAGCAGATGGCCCCCGTCTAATACGGGAAGCGGGAACAGGTTGATTATCCCCAGATTCACGCTTATAAGCGCGAGAAACATGAGATAGTAAATCACCCCGAATTCCGCTGACATCCCAGCCCCCTGAGCAATTGAAATTGGCCCACTGAGGTTGTTCAGTTTCACATCACCGGTTATCAATTTCCCCAACATGTTGACCGTAAGCTTCATCAGTTGCCATGTTTTATCCGTGGCTTCAAGGATGGCGCTAAACGGCCCATATTGGCGTATTGTCTTGTACTCATCTGGCAGCGGGATCACTTTCGGCACTACACCTGCAAACCCTTCTGCCTTTTTGCCGCCCGATTTGGTATCCGGGGTCAGCGTCAGCGAAAGCGGACTCCCGTGCCTTTCCACTTCCAGTGCGAGCGAAATACCTGGATTATCGCGCACCAGAGTAACAAAGGTCATCCACTGTGTTAATGGTTGACCATCGACTTTAACGATCCTGTCGCCTGCTTGCAAACCTGCTTTGCTCGCCGCCGAATTGGCCTGTACTTCGGCTAATACCGGCTCGATCTGCGCACCGCGTGGGCGAATCCCCAGCGCAGAGACGGGATCTTCTTTGTCAGGCTCGAAACTCCAGTGGCGTAAATCCAGCACTTTGTCCTGTCGCTGGTCAGAACCAAACGGCGAAACGCTGACCGTTGTCTGCTTATCACCAATTTTGGCGACCAACTGCAGCCGCACGGCATCCCAATCAGGGGTTTCGATGCCATCAATGGCTTTAAGTTCCATCCCCGGCGTAATTTGCGCACTTGCCGCGATGGAGTTAGGGGCAATTTCACCCACCACCGGACGCACGCCAGGGACGCCGATGATAAACACCAGCCAGTAGGCGAAGATAGCAAAGATGAAATTGGCTACCGGACCGGCAGCAATGATGGCGGCGCGTTGCCCAACAGTTTTGTTGTTGAACGCGCGATGCTGAAGTTCAGGGGCAACAGGCTCAACACGTTCGTCGAGCATTTTAACATAGCCACCCAGCGGGATAAGGGCGATGACGAATTCAGTGCCGTGGCGGTCGGTACGCTTCCAGAGCGATTTACCAAAACCAATGGAGAATCGCTCCACGCGCACACCACAGCGGCGAGCAACCCAGAAATGGCCAAATTCATGCACGGTAATCAGTACACCCAGTGCAACAACGAACGCCGCCAGATTCCAGAGAATGCTCAGCATAAAACCTTCCGTTAAATCGTCCCGAACACCAATAAAAGCAAGCAAGCAAACACGGGGACTGCCGCAGTCAGGCTGTCAATGCGATCCATTATACCGCCATGCCCTGGAATCAAGTGACCACTGTCTTTAATCCCTGCTTCACGCTTAAACATACTTTCGGTTAAATCACCCAGTACCGAGGCCAGTGCAGCAAAAATTGAGCACACCAGCAGTGTCGACGGCGCAACGCTCAGATCCGCCCAGACGCCATAGCCCCAGGAGATGATTGCTGCCGTAAACAAGCCGCCGATAAATCCTTGCCAGGTTTTACCCGGAGAAACCTTCGGAGCCAGTTTATGTTTGCCGAACAGTTTACCAAACATATAGGCCCCAGAGTCAGCCCCCCAGACCAGAATCATCACATAAAGCAGCCAGATTGCACCGCTGTAGTGGTTTTCATCATAGTGCCAGGCGCGCAGCGCGAGCATACCCCAGAAAAAAGGAACAATTGTGAGCAGGCCAAAAATAAGGCGTAATACTTTTGAATTGCGCCATAATGCCGCAGAGCCTGGATAAAAAAGCACCAACACGAGCGCAGCAATCCACCAGGCCAACGATACCCACAGGGAGCCGGCAACCAGCGGTTGATGAATATCGTGGTGATATTCAGGCAAGGTAAACAGCATCAGGGCCAGTAAAAAGCCACAGAGTACCGCCAGCCATACCCGCTGAGTGCGCGAGGTAAAGCCGCTAAACTGTCCCCATTCCCACGCGGCGAGCATACACACTACCAGCGTAACAATAGCGAATCCCACTGGGGGCAGTAAAAACAGCGCCGCAATGACAATGGGTATTAATACAAAAGCGGAAATCAGGCGATACTTCAGCAAAAGCTACCCCCATCAGGCTTTGTCGCCACCAGGCTCGGTGCCGCCGAAACGACGCTCTCGATTGGCAAAGGCATGCAGCGCACCTTCAAAGTCTTGTTCATCAAAATCGGGCCAAAGAACATCAGTAAAGTAAAGTTCGGCATAGGCAATTTGCCAAAGCAAAAAGTTACTTATGCGATGTTCTCCCCCTGTCCTAATTACCAAATCCACAGGTGCCAGTTCATTCATGCAGATTTGCTGACTCAGCATCTCTTCATCAATTTGGTCGGGTCTCAACAGCCCTTCCTGAACCTGTTCGGCCAAATGCCGAACGCCCTGGATAATATCCCAGCGTCCGCCGTAATTCGCCGCGATATTGAGCGTCAGACCAGTATTATTTTCAGTCAGCGCTTCTGCTTTACGAATCCGTTCCTGCAAACGTGAGTTAAAACGACTGGTCTCGCCAATAATACGCAGGCGGACGTTGTGGCGGTGCAGGCTTTTTACTTCGCTGTCGAGCGCCCACACAAACAATTCCATCAACGCACTGACTTCCTGCGCCGGTCGATTCCAGTTTTCACTGCTAAAAGCATAGAGCGTTAACGCATCAATGCCGTTATTGGCGGCAAAAGAAACGGCGCGGCGAACAGACTTCGCCCCAGCTTTATGCCCAAAGGCTCGTATCTTCCCTTGTCTTTTCGCCCAGCGGCCATTGCCATCCATGATAATTGCTACATGACGGCAGCCATGAGCGGGCAAATTTTCGCTTATTGGTTGATTCGCAGACAACATAACGCGTTTTTAGTCCCTGAAAAGGATTTAACGGTACTCAGGAATACTGAAGCCTATACATAAAAAAGCCGTGTCAAACCACGGCTTACCTGACCACATTAAGTCAAATACCTGCGATCAGGTGGCGCAGACTATATCACTGAAGCCCAACGCTAACAAATGGCACGACAATTAGTGGTTGCTTTATCACCAGCTTGCGAGACGTGTCACCTGTTTACGCGCAACAATGCGGGCCTGAGCATCTACCGCCAACACCTCTTCCACGCTTTGTGGTTCGCGCAAATCCATCATGTCCAGCACCGAGCGATTCAGTGTCGCGATGTCGGTAAAACGAATCTGCTGATTCAGAAATGCCTCAACGGTAATTTCATTGGCCGCATTGAGTGCTGTCGTCGCCGCCTGCCCCTGGTCAAAGGCATTCATCGCAAGCTTCAGACACGGATAACGGTCGTAATCTGGCTCACTGAATGTCAGAGAGCTGAGCTTGCAGAAATCGAGCGGTTTCACCCCAGACTTCACACGGTTAGGCCACGCCATCGAATGTGCAATTGGCGTACGCATATCCGGTTCACCCAGCTGTGCCAGCACGCTGCCATCCTGATAACGCACCATCGAGTGAATCACCGATTGCGGGTGGATCAGCACTTCCATCTGTTTCGCTGACGCATTAAACAGCCAGCGCGCTTCAATGTATTCCAGACCTTTGTTCATCATGGTGGCAGAGTCGACGGAGATCTTACGTCCCATTGACCAGTTCGGATGACGACACGCCTGATCCGGCGTCATTGCGCTCAGTTCAGACAGCGGCGTTTCACGGAACGGACCACCAGACCCGGTAAGCAGAATCGACACAACGCCATTCTGCTCGAGGTCAGCGTACCCCAGGTTCTGTTGAAAAAGTTGCGGTAAACTCTGAAAAATTGCGTTGTGTTCACTATCGACCGGCAAAAGACGCGCGCCGCGCTGCTTAACCGCCTCCATGAACAGGCGTCCACAGGTCACCAGCGACTCTTTATTCGCCAACAATACATCTTTACCGGCATCGATAGCCGCAAGCGTAGGCAGAAGCCCTGCCGCCCCGACGATTGCCGCCATCACCTGATCGACCTCATCCAGCGCAGCCATATCACAGGCCGCCTGTTTCCCACTCAGCACCTCGGTGCGACTGCCCTTCTCCTGCAGCTGCGCTTTCACAAGGCGGGCGCTCTTTTCGTCATCCATCACCGCATAGCGAGGCGCAAACTCCAGGCACTGTTCGACCATTCGCTGCACGTTCTTACCGGCCACCAGTGCCGTCACGGTGTAGAGTTCAGGGTTATGGCGAACAACGTCGAGAGTGCTGCAACCGATAGAGCCAGTTGAGCCAAGGAGAGTTAAATGCTTCATGAGATGCCCGGAAAAAGTTAGACCAGATAAAAGCAAAACGCCGCCAGCAAGACATCATGTCTCTCTGAACGGCGTTTATCAGTGTACGACAGAAATCAGAACTGCATCAGTTCCGCTTCTTTATCTGCCAGCGCCGCATCAATTTTCTTGATAGCTGCGTCAGTCATCTTCTGCACGTCGTCCTGGGAGCGACGGTCGTCATCTTCGCTGATCTCTTTTTCTTTCAGCAGAGCTTTCACTTTATCGTTCGCGTCGCGACGTACGTTACGCACAGAAACGCGACCTTGCTCAGCTTCACCACGAACCACTTTGATCAGGTCTTTACGACGTTCTTCCGTCAGCGGAGGCAGTGGAACACGGATGTCAGAACCCGCAGAGCTTGGGTTCAGACCCAGGTCAGATGCCATGATCGCTTTTTCAACGGCCGGGCTCATAGAACGATCGAATACGTTGATTTTCAGCGTACGGGTATCTTCTACAGTCACGCTCGCCAGCTGACGCAGTGGGGTTGGCGTGCCGTAGTATTCCACGATGATGCCATCCAGCAGGCTTGGGGAAGCACGGCCAGTACGGATTTTGCTGATTTGGGTTTTGAACGCTTCTACGCATTTGTCCATGCGTACTTCAGCATCTTTTCTGATGTCGTTAATCACGTTACGAATCCTTGAAAACTTGTCTCAGGCAGACTATCCGCCAGCACAGCGCTACAGGTGTGCTAAGTATAGTCGCGTTTAATTCATGACAACGCCAAAGGCGCGCCCGGGTAAGATACCGCTACAAATAAAGCGGAATCTTACCTGTATTTATCGCCGACGGAAATTATTCCGTGATCAAAGTGCCTTCTTTTTCGCCCATTACGACGCGGCGCAGTGCGCCTGGCTTGTTCATGTTGAAGACACGGATCGGCAGTTTATGGTCACGAGCCAGCGTGAAGGCGGCAAGATCCATCACTTTCAGCTCTTTATCCAGCACTTCGCTGTAGGTCAGCTGATCGTACATGGTCGCAGAAGGATCTTTTGCCGGATCGGCGGTAAACACGCCATCCACTTTGGTTGCTTTCAGAACCACATCGGCTTCGATTTCGATACCGCGCAGACAGGCTGCGGAATCGGTGGTAAAGAACGGGTTACCCGTACCGGCGGAGAGGATCACCACGCGGTTGTTACGCAGCAGGCTGATAGCTTCTGCCCAGCTGTAGTTATCGCACACGCCATTCAGTGGAATAGCGGACATCAGGCGCGCGTTCACATAGGCGCGATGAAGCGAATCACGCATCGCCAGGCCATTCATGACGGTTGCCAGCATACCCATGTGGTCGCCCACAACGCGATTCATCCCTGCTTTCGCCAGACCAGCGCCACGGAAAAGGTTGCCACCGCCAATGACCACGCCAACCTGAATACCCAGTTCGACCAGTTCTTTGATTTCCTGTGCCATACGATCAAGGATGCTTGCGTCAATACCGAAGCCTTCCGATCCCTGCAGCGCTTCGCCACTCAGCTTAAGCAGAATGCGTTTGTACACGGGTTTTGCATTGGTAGCCATGTTTCTTTCCTGAGACTGTCAACGATTAAGATGGGGGTTAATTCTGGCGACATGATATGTCGCATATCAGCACAGCGATACTGGAGCCTGTCTGATTTCGTCTGACGGGTGACAAAAAGAAGCCGCCCTCAGGCGGCTCCTTTTCAATCATTAAGACTGCTTGGACATTGCAGCAACTTCTGCTGCGAAGTCAGTCTCAACTTTCTCGATGCCTTCGCCCACTTCGAAGCGGATGAAGCCAGTTACGTCAGCGTTGTGCTCTTTCAGCAGCTGAGCAACAGACTTGCTTGGATCCATTACGAAAGGCTGGCCAGTCAGAGAAACTTCGCCGGTGAATTTCTTCATGCGGCCTTCAACCATTTTCTCTGCGATTTCTTTTGGCTTACCAGACTGCATCGCGATGTCCAGCTGAACCTGGTACTCTTTCTCTACCACTTCAGCAGACACGTCTTCTGGCTTAACGAATTCTGGTTTGCTTGCAGCGATGTGCATAGCCAGCTGTTTAACCAGCTCTTCGTCAGCGCCTTTAGCCGCAACCAGAACACCGATACGTGCACCGTGCTGGTAAGAACCCAGTACGTCGCCTTCCAGGGAAGACACGCGACGGATGTTGATGTTCTCACCGATTTTAGCAACCAGCGCAACACGTTCTTCTTCGAACTGTGCTTTCAGAACGTCAACGTCAGTGATTTTGCCTGCAACAGCTGCGTCCAGAACTTTGTTAGCAAATGCCTGGAAACCACCGTCTTTAGCAACGAAGTCAGTCTGGCAGTTAACTTCCAGAATGATGCCGTAGTTGCCGTCGATCTTAGTGATGATCACGCCGTCAGCAGCCACGTTGCCTGCTTTTTTAGCTGCTTTGATCGCACCGGATTTACGCATGTTTTCGATTGCCAGCTCGATGTCGCCGTTCGCTTCAGTCAGCGCTTTTTTGCAATCCATCATGCCTGCGCCAGTACGCTCGCGCAGCTCTTTTACCAGGGATGCGGTAATTTCAGCCATTCTTAAATCCTCGGGAGATGTGAACTGCCCGGCCGGGGGCCAAACAGTATAAATTGAAAAAAGGGGCCGATAATTGGCCCCTATTCATACACGGTACTAATAAGGGGTGAAACCTTATTATTCAGCTTCTACGAAGCTTTCTTCCGCCTGAGAAGCCAGATCCTGGGAACGGCCTTCACGAACGGTAGCAGCTACAGCGCTCAGGTACAGGCTAACAGCACGGATGGCGTCGTCGTTACCCGGGATAACGAAGTCAACACCGTCCGGATCGGAGTTGGTATCAACGATAGCGAATACCGGGATACCCAGGTTGTTAGCTTCTTTGATTGCGATGTGCTCGTGGTCTGCATCGATTACGAACAGCGCGTCTGGCAGGCCGCCCATATCTTTGATACCGCCCAGGCTGTTTTCCAGCTTGTCCAGTTCACGAGTGCGCATCAGCGCTTCTTTCTTAGTCAGCTTGTCGAAAGTACCGTCCTGAGACTGGGTTTCCAGATCTTTCAGGCGTTTGATGGACTGACGAACAGTTTTCCAGTTAGTCAGCATGCCACCCAACCAGCGATGGTTCACGAAGAACTGGTCGCAGCTGTTAGCAGCATCTTTCACAGCTTCGCTTGCAGCGCGCTTAGTACCAACGAACAGAATCTTACCTTTACGGGAAGCAATCTTGTTCAGCTCAGCCAGGGCTTCGTTGAACATTGGTACAGTTTTCTCAAGGTTGATGATGTGAACTTTGTTACGTGCGCCGAAGATGAAAGGCTTCATTTTCGGGTTCCAGTAACGGGTCTGGTGACCAAAGTGAACACCAGCCTTGAGCATGTCGCGCATGGAAACAGTTGCCATGTTTAAAACCTCTATAGTAAAAGTTGGGGTTATGCCTCCACGTATCCCATATTACCGACCCCAAAGGGCACCCCGGAATATGTGCCGATACGTGTGTGTTGTTACACAAAGTGAGATTTGTCGCTTCCGTCCAACCTGTGTAGTCTTCGATGGATCGGAAGTCCGGCGCGCTTTATACCACAAAACACGACCAGAAACCAATAATTGTTGGCGGAGTGTGCTGTTAATGATTCTCAATTTGGCACGGGGTGCGCCTGACTGATACCATTGAGGACACGTAGATTTATATTGTCGAAAAAATCGACACCGATGGACAGATTACATGGCTATCTCTATTAAGACACCTGAAGAAATTGAAAAGATGCGCGTCGCCGGTCGTCTGGCCGCGGAAGTGCTGGAAATGATTGAACCGTTCGTTAAACCGGGCGTCAGCACCGGCGAGCTGGATCGCATCTGTAACGACTACATCGTCAACGAGCAGCACGCGATCTCCGCCTGCCTCGGCTACCACGGTTTCCCGAAATCCGTCTGTATCTCAATTAATGAGGTGGTTTGCCACGGTATTCCGGATGATGAAAAACTGCTGAAAGATGGCGACATCGTCAACATCGACGTCACCGTCATTAAAGATGAGTACCACGGTGACACCTCGAAGATGTTCATCGTTGGTAAACCCACTATTCTGGGCGAGCGCCTGTGCAAAGTGACTCAGGAAAGTCTCTACCTGGCGTTGAAGATGGTTAAACCCGGTATCCGCCTGCGCACCATCGGTGCCGCTATCCAGAAATTCGTTGAAGCAGAAGGTTTCTCTGTGGTGCGTGAATATTGCGGTCACGGTATCGGCCGCGTCTTCCACGAAGAGCCGCAGGTTCTGCACTACGATGCCGATGACGGCGGCGTGGTGCTGCAAAAAGGCATGACCTTTACTATCGAGCCAATGGTCAACTCTGGCGACTACCGCATCCGTACCATGAAAGATGGCTGGACGGTGAAAACCAAAGACAGAAGCTTGTCTGCGCAGTACGAGCATACTATTGTGGTAACAGACAACGGCTGCGAGATTATGACGTTGCGCAAGGATGACACCATCCCGGCGATACTGACGCACGATGAATGATAAAAAAGCCGGCAAATGCCGGCTTTTTTAATGGCGATAGCTTTTTCTTATGGGTGGCACGCGATGAGTAATCTATTACCCGAACAGTATGCGAATACAGCACTTCCCACCCTCCCCGACCAGCCCGACAACCCGGGTGTCTGGCCACCGCACGAGCTGACCTGCGCTCATATCAAAGCGCATATGGATGTTTTCCATCGCTGGCTGGGTAGCGCGTTTGATGCGGGTATTTCTGCCGAGCAGCTCATCGAAGCACGCACCGAATTTATTGACCAGCTCCTGCAGCGCCTGTGGATTGACTATGGTTTCGGTCAGATTAGCGACGTCGCACTGGTCGCCGTCGGGGGCTATGGCCGTGGCGAGCTTCATCCGCTTTCCGATATCGACCTGCTGATCTTAAGCCGTAAAAAGCTGCCAGACGAACAGGCGCAGAAAATTGGCGAACTGCTGACGCTGCTCTGGGACGTGAAGCTGGAAGTGGGTCACAGCGTGCGCACGCTGGAAGAGTGTCTGCTGGAAGGGTTATCTGACCTCACCGTTGCCACCAACCTGATTGAAACCCGTCTGCTGATCGGCGACGTTGCGCTGTTCCTGGAACTGCAAAAACACATTTTCAGCGACGGGTTCTGGCCGTCAGAGAAATTCTTCGCCGCAAAGGTCGAGGAACAAAATCAGCGCCACCAGCGCTATCACGGTACCAGCTATAACCTGGAGCCTGATATCAAAAGTAGCCCTGGCGGTCTGCGCGACATCCACACCCTGCAGTGGGTCGCCCGTCGTCATTTTGGCGCAACGTCGCTGGACGAGATGGTCGGGTTTGGTTTCTTAACCGAAGCCGAACGTAATGAACTGAACGAGTGTTTACATCTCCTGTGGCGCATTCGCTTTGCCCTGCATCTTGAAGTCAGCCGTTACGATAACCGTCTGCTGTTTGACCGCCAGCTCAGCGTGGCTCAGCGCCTCAATTACAGCGGTGAGGGCAACGAGCCGGTTGAGCACATGATGAAGGATTTCTTCCGCGTTACCCGCCGCGTGACCGAACTCAACCAGATGCTGCTGCAGCTGTTTGACGAAGCGATCCTGGCGCTGACGGCGGACGAAAAACCACGGCCCATTGATGATGAATTCCAGCTGCGCGGCACGCTTATCGATCTGCGCGACGAAACGCTGTTTATCCGCGAGCCGGAAGCGATCCTCCGCATGTTCTATACGATGGTGCGTAACAGCGCGATCACCGGGATCTACTCCACGACCCTGCGCCATCTGCGCCACGCGCGCCGCCATCTGACACAGCCGCTGTGTTATATCCCGGAAGCGCGAGCCCTGTTCCTCAGCATGCTACGCCACCCGGGAGCCGTCAGCCGGGGCCTGCTGCCGATGCACCGCCACAGTGTGCTGTGGGCCTATATGCCGCAGTGGTCACATATCGTCGGGCAGATGCAGTTCGATCTTTTCCACGCTTATACGGTGGATGAACACACGATCCGCGTCATGCTCAAGCTGGAGAGCTTTGCCAAAGAAGAGACGCGCTCCCGCCATCCGCTGTGCGTTGAGCTGTGGCCGCGTCTTTCCCACCCGGAACTGATCCTGATTGCCGCCCTGTTCCACGATATCGCGAAAGGTCGCGGTGGCGACCACTCGGTACTGGGTGCGCAGGACGTACTGAAATTTGCCGAGCTGCATGGTCTGAACTCGCGCGAGACGCAGCTGGTCGCCTGGCTAGTGCGCCATCACCTGCTGATGTCAGTTACCGCACAGCGTCGTGACATTCAGGATCCGGAAGTCATTAAGCAATTCGCCGAAGAGGTGCAAACTGAAAACCGCCTGCGCTATCTGGTCTGCCTGACGGTAGCGGATATTTGTGCCACCAACGAAACGCTGTGGAACAGCTGGAAGCAAAGCCTGCTGCGCGAGCTTTACTTCGCGACGGAAAAACAGCTGCGTCGCGGAATGCAAAACACCCCGGACATGCGCGAGCGTGTACGTCACCATCAGGTGCAGGCGCTGGCGTTGCTGCGGATGGATAACATTGATGAAGAGGCATTACATCAGATTTGGGCCCGCTGTCGCGCCAACTACTTTGTGCGTCATAGCCCAAACCAGCTTGCCTGGCATGCGCGGCATCTGCTCCAGCATGATTTGTCGAAACCGATGATCCTGCTCAGCCCGCAGGCCACGCGCGGCGGCACAGAGATCTTTATCTGGAGCCCGGACCGGCCTTATCTGTTTGCCGCCGTCTGCGCCGAGCTGGACAGACGCAACCTCAGCGTTCACGACGCACAGATTTTTACCACCCGAGACGGCATGGCGATGGATACCTTTATCGTACTGGAGCCGGACGGCAGCCCGCTGTCGTCGGACCGTCATGAAGGGATACGCTTTGGTCTGGAACAGGCCATCACCCAGCGCAGCTGGCAACCGCCGCAACCGCGTCGTCAACCGGCCAAATTGCGTCACTTTACCGTCGATACCGAGGTCAATTTCCTGCCGACCCACACCGACCGCAAATCGTTCCTGGAGCTTATCGCCCTCGACCAGCCAGGGTTGCTCGCCCGCGTCGGCCAGGTTTTTGCCGATCTGGGAATTTCGCTTCATGGAGCCCGAATTACAACCATTGGTGAGCGAGTAGAAGATTTATTTATAATCGCAACGGCCGACCGGCGTGCCCTTAATAATGACCTGCAGCTGGAAGTGCAACAACGGTTGACAGCAGCCCTCAATCCAAACGATAAAGGGTGACGTGTTTTTTAGTGAAATGGAAAGAGTAAACAATGCAGCAGTTACAGAACGTTATTGAGTCCGCTTTTGAGCGTCGCGCCGAGATTACCCCGGCAAATGTGGATACCGTTACCCGTGAAGCGGTTAATCAGGTGATTTCTCTGCTGGATTCCGGCGCGCTGCGCGTGGCAGAAAAAATCGACGGTCAGTGGGTAACTCATCAGTGGCTGAAGAAAGCCGTGCTGCTCTCTTTCCGTATCAACGATAACCAGGTTATCGACGGAGCAGAAAGCCGCTACTTCGATAAAGTACCAATGAAATTCGCTGACTACGATGAAGCGCGTTTCCAGAAAGAAGGTTTCCGTGTTGTGCCTCCGGCGGCAGTTCGCCAGGGCGCATTCATCGCACGCAATACCGTGCTGATGCCATCCTACGTGAACATCGGTGCGTATGTTGATGAAGGCACAATGGTAGACACCTGGGCAACCGTCGGTTCTTGCGCGCAGATCGGTAAAAACGTTCACCTGTCCGGCGGCGTCGGCATCGGTGGCGTTCTGGAGCCACTGCAGGCGAACCCAACCATCATCGAAGACAACTGCTTCATCGGCGCACGCTCCGAAGTGGTTGAAGGTGTGATCGTTGAGGAAGGCTCCGTTATTTCTATGGGCGTCTACATCGGTCAAAGCACCCGTATTTACGATCGTGAAACCGGCGAAGTTCACTACGGTCGCGTACCTGCGGGTTCCGTCGTCGTCTCCGGTAACCTGCCGTCAAAAGATGGCAAATACAGCCTGTACTGTGCGGTTATCGTGAAAAAAGTCGATGCAAAAACCCGCGGTAAAGTGGGTATCAACGAACTGCTGCGCACCATCGATTAATCGGGTATAACAAAAAGCGGGGGCAACCCCGCTTTTTTTATATCTGAGGGTGGCGAAAATAGATTTTTTCGTTAATTATTCAAAGGTTATGTTGAGATCAAGGGTACCGCTATGTACGATAATCTGAAAAGTCTGGGCATTACCAATCCTGATGAAATTGATCGTTACAGCCTCCGCCAGGAAGCAAATAACGATATTTTGAAAATCTATTTTCACAAGGATAAAGGCGAGTTTTTCGCCAAGAGCGTGAAGTTTAAATATCCACGCCAGCGTAAGACCGTCGTCGCTGACGGCGTAGGACAAGGGTACAAAGAAGTACAGGAAATCAGCCCTAACCTGCGCTATGTGATCGATGAACTCGATCAGATCTGCCAGCGCGATCGCACCGAAGTCGATTTGAAACGTAAGATCCTCGATGACCTGCGTCATCTGGAAAGCGTTGTCACGAACAAGATCAGCGAGATTGAAGCGGATCTTGAGAAGCTTACTCGTAATAAGTAATGACAGGTGCGGCCTGATGCCCTCACCCCGGCCCTCTCCCACAGGGAGAGGGTGAAACCTCATCTCTGCTCATCTAACTGCAGCGCCAGGTACAGCAGCAGCCTGTCGTCAAAATTCCCCAGCTCCAGCCCGGTCAGTTCCGAGATCCGGTTAAGCCGGTATTCCAGCGTATTGCGGTGAATAAACAGCGCTTTCGACGTTGCCAGCGGCTGCACGTTATGATGAAACCATGCCTGCAACGTGCGGTACAGCAAACCGTTGTTGTCCATCGCTTTCAGACGGGCTAACGGACGCGCCAGCTCATCGGCCTGCCAGCCACCGCGCAGGCCATCGAGCAGCACCGGCAACATCAGTTCCTGGTAGAAGTAGCTCCGGCTTTCCGGCATCCGCTGTTTACCTGACATCATCGTGGTACGCGCCGTGCGCCATGAGCGGGCGATACTGCCCGGCCCGGTAAAGTAATTTCCCAGGGCAACGCGAAAACGCGGTTGTCCGCCCTCCTTCATGTGTGCAATCAGCTGCTCCACCCAGCGACGGTGATCTTCAACATCCCAGCGGCCAAACGGGTTAAGCGCCGGTTTGAGCACCACAATTTCAGTCAGAGAAACAATTGCCGCCAGGTTGTTGCGCTCCGGTGTGACCAGTGCATTTTGTAGCTGCTGCAGTTCGGCCATCGTGCTGTCTACGCCAGACTGGCCGCTATCGACTTCAATGACCACCGCCACGCGTGGCTGATCAAGATCGATGCCCAGACGCTGCGCCCACTCGCTCAGCGCAGGTGTATGTTCTTCTGCCTGGATCAGGTTCATGACCAGCTCTTCACGCAGGCGGCTATCCTGTGCCAGCAGGTGCATCAGACGCGACTGCTCCAGCATCATTTCGGCGGTCATGCAGACCAGCTCGCCATATTTACGCAGCGACTCCGGTTCGCCCGTCAGGCCGATCACGCCAACAATTTCCCCCTCCAGCCGCAGCGGGAAATTGATCCCCTGACGGACACCGTGAAGGTGTTTCGCAACCGCATCGTCGATATCCACCACGCGTCCCTGAGAGAGCACCAGCAACGCACCTTCGTGCACTTCCCCAATGCGTTCACGATCGCCACTGCCAATAATGCGCCCGCGAGCATCCATTACATTGATATTGGTATCAATGATGCGCATGGTGCGCGCCACAATATCCTGCGCCATTTTGGTATCAAGATGCCTGCCAGCCATGTAACCCTCCTGTGAGCAGGGCTCAAGAATAGGGAAGTTCAGTCACGGCTGCATTGTGCAAATGCACAAAGTCACGGAGAGAAATATGGACTTGTGGAAAAGGTCACAGAAACAAAAATGGCCCCTGCTCGTGGTTGAGCAGGGGCGCGGAGGGATTACTGCATCAGAAGGTAAATTGAAGAATCACCACGCTGAATATTCAACGCCAGCACGGAAGGTTTGCTGTCGAGGATTTTGCGCAGTTCAGCGATGTTTTTCACCGGTTGCTGGTTAGCTCCCATGATCACATCGCCTTTTTTCAGGCCGATACGGGCAGCCGGGCTGTTCGCTTTCACGTTGTTCACCACAACGCCTTTATCTTCGCCTTTGTTGCTCATCTCAGCACCTTCAATACCATTGAAGATGGTGCTGGAGTCCACCTGATTCTGGCTGCTCTGCTGCAGTTCCAGGCTCACGTTAACCGGCTTACCTTCACGCAGCAGACCGAGGGTGATTTTGCTACCAATCGGCATGGAACCCACTTCAGCACGCAGGGCCGCAAAGCTGCTGATCGGTTTACCGTTCAGAGAAGTGATCACATCACCGGCTTTAATCCCCGCTTTCGCCGCAGAGGAGTTCGGCAGCACCTGGCTGACAAATGCCCCACGCTGGGCGTCCACTTTCATTGCTTTCGCCAGCTCGGAGTTCAGCTCAGTCCCCAGGATACCCAGCTCACCGCGTTTCACCTGGCCATACTGCACCATCTGTGCGGTCAGGTTTTTCACCATATTACTTGGGATAGCAAAGCCGATACCGATGTTACCGCCGTCCGGAGCCAGGATTGCGGTGTTGATACCAATCAGTTCACCGTTCAGGTTCACCAGCGCACCGCCGGAGTTACCCCGGTTAATCGCCGCATCCGTCTGGATAAAGTTCTCGTAGTTCTCTGCGTTCAGGCCGCTACGACCCAGCGCGGAGACAATACCAGAGGTCACGGTTTCACCCAGACCGAACGGGTTGCCGATGGCTACGGTGTAGTCACCCACACGCAGCGCGTCGGAATCGGCGAGCTTAATCGCCGTCAGGTTTTTCGGATCCTGAATCTGGATCAGCGCGATATCCGAACGTGGATCTTTACCCACCACTTTAGCGTCGAATTTACGTCCGTCGCTCAGCTGAACTTTAATGGTGTTGGCGTTATCAACAACGTGGTTGTTGGTCACCACGTAGCCTTTTGCCGCATCAATAATGACGCCCGAACCGAGTGCCATGAATTTCTGTTGCTGGCCGCCACCGTTACCGCCCTGGCTTTCATCCCCTGCACCACCGCCCTGACAGAACGGGGAGCTCTGGAAGGGTGAACCGTCCTGGCAGAACGGTGAGTTATCACCGAAGAACTGCTGGAAGTTACGCGGCATACGCGGCGTATTGACGGTCGTACTGCCCTCAACGTTAATACTCACCACCGATGGCATCACTTTTTCGAGCATCGGTGCCAGGCTTGGCATCTGCTGCGCGGTTGCTGCCGACGATGAGCTCTCAGCTGCAGTAGCAGTCAGAGGAGACAGCGCTAAACCTAAACTCAGAGCCAGTGCACTCATTGCTAATGTGGTTTTTTTCATGTTTCTCAATCTCGATTTACAGGTAACGCAAAATTGCTGTGTAACTCAGATTCGTTTTATACCGCTTAGTTCCGGGATTAAGTTTATGGAAAAAGTAAAAATTTATTGGCCGTCTTTACAAAACTCAGCGTTTATTCGACAGCCATGAGCTTGCGGTATTCATCCCAGGCATACAAATCCGTCATGCCGCTGATATAGTCCTGAATAAGACGGCAACGAGAATAATATTCCATAATAGGCCATTGAGGTGATTGTCGATCCAGTCTGCTGACTGCTTCAACATAAGCCAGGCGATGGCGGGTAGAAAGTTTTTGATAAAGCCGGGATTCAATTGGCAATCGCCGCACGCGCTCTTGTTCCACCAGCTCGCTGAACTCGTTGACCGATAGCTGAAGCAGTGGGCGGTAAATCTCCAGTAAACCGCTGATAACCCGGTATCCCTGCAGCTCCAGTTGCTCGACATCCGGATGGCTGAACACATGACGCATCGCCACGTTTTTATATAACTCAAGAAGCTGACTGAAGCTGCTGTCATCTTCCAGCAACGCGTGATTGAATTCCCCGCTAAAAATCATCGGCAAGTTGTCAATAAAACGCGAAGCCGCATACGGCACCAGTTTATTTAATGTATTGACCCGCAAATACATAAAGAACTGATCTTCCGTGCTGCGGCTTAATGAATTTGAGCGCGATTTTTCCCAGGCATTTTCGACAACCTGAGCAAACAGCGATCCTTTTTCATGTTTACCCCAGGCAACATAAAGATGCTGATAAAGTTCCTCAACACTGAATATTCTTTTCTCAACGGCGTCTTCGAGGTCGGCAACGCAATAGGAAATATCGTCAGCGGCTTCCATTATCCATGTCAATGGAAAGCGGCCATTCGGGGTCAGTGAAAGTTCTTTACGTAACCGCTCTATATAGGCTTCTTCAGATAAATAATAGCCCGGCTTTTTCATCAAATAACTGTGTGAGGCAGGTGTTTCCCCCATCCACCAGGCGGGGCGCGTATATTTGAGAATGCAGCCCACCTGCGCCCAGGTCAGGTTCATACGCATCAGGGAGTGTACCAGGCGGATCCCCTGCGCGTTACCCTCAAAGTGGCAAAGATCCTGGCGCACTTTGCGGCGCAGATCGTTTAATCCTTCTTCACCTTCACGCAGGCGTAAATCCCTGACTACACAGCGATCATCACTGAGCGGCTGGCTTATCGCATCCGAAGGATAAAGTCGCTGTTTAAACCAGTCATTTATCGCCGCCTCCCCAAAATGGCCAAACGGCGGGTTGCCGATATCGTGCATCAGGCAGGCCATCTCGACGATGCTTTCGAACGGCCCCGTCAGCTCATCAAGACCATAGGTTTCCAGCAAACGCTGCTCTTTAAGGCGGCTTAAAATCTCTTTGGCAATGTAACGCCCAACCTGCTGAACTTCCATTGAGTGGGTTAAGCGCGTACGCACCGCAGCGTTACGCTCAAGCGGGAACACCTGGGTTTTTTGCTGTAAGCGACGGATTGCAGGTGAGTTAATAATGCGCCCACGATCGCTTTCGAAGATGCGCAGGATCTCATGTTCGCTCTTTTCGCCCTGCGGCGAGCGGAAACGTCGGTGCCAGTTAATTTTGGTGCGAAAATCGATTGGTGCCATGTGCTCCCCCGCGTGAGAATGCGTTTCCCCTTAACCGCATGATAGACTATGCATCTTAACGAAGCACATCGCGAGTAAATCTATGAAAATCGGCATTATTGGTGCAATGGAAGAAGAAGTTACGCTACTGCGTGACAAAATTGAGAACCGTCAGACCCTCTCTCTGGGTGGTTGCGAGATCTACACCGGCCAGTTGAACGGCGTTGACGTTGCTCTGCTGAAATCTGGCATCGGTAAAGTTGCTGCAGCACTGGGCGCAACCCTGCTGCTCGAACGCTGCAAGCCGGACGTGATCATCAACACCGGTTCCGCTGGCGGTCTCGCACCAACGCTGAAAGTCGGTGATATCGTTGTCTCTGACGAAGCGCGTTACCACGATGCAGACGTGACTGCGTTCGGCTACGAATATGGCCAGCTCCCAGGTTGNCCGGCCGGGTTTAAAGCTGACGATAAACTGATTGCTGCAGCAGAAACCTGCATCGCAGAGCTGAACCTCAACGCCGTGCGCGGTTTGATTGTCAGCGGCGATGCCTTCATCAATGGCTCAGTTGGTCTGGCTAAAATCCGCCATAACTTCCCTCAGGCCGTTGCCGTTGAGATGGAAGCAACCGCGATTGCCCACGTTTGCCATAACTTCAGCGTCCCGTTCGTGGTGGTTCGTGCGATCTCTGACGTGGCTGACCAACAGTCTCATATCAGCTTCGACGAATTCCTGGCCGTTGCGGCAAAACAGTCCACCGTGATGGTGGAAAGCCTGGTGCAGAAACTGGCACGTGGCTAAACACCCTTTTAGGGCACTGGTTGCCCTGCTTCTGCTCGCACCGGCATGGCTTTATGCTGTGCCGCGTGTGATTACCCTCTCCCCCGCTAACACCGAGCTGGCCTTTGCCGCCGGGATCACTCCCGTTGGCGTAAGCAGTTTTTCGGATTACCCACCGCAAGCGGCTGGCATTGAAGAGGTATCGACCTGGCAAGGGATGAACCTTGAGCGCATCGTGGCACTTAAACCCGATCTCGTGCTGGCCTGGCGCGGTGGCAATGCCGAGCGGCAGGTCAACCAGCTCACTTCACTTGGGATCAAGGTGATGTGGATAGACGCGGTGAGCATTGAGCAAATTGCTCAGGCGCTGCGCGCGCTGGCACCTTATAGCCCAACGCCGAAGAAAGCCGAAAGTGCAGCACAACAGATGCTCAGCGACTATGCGGCACTGAAAGCCAGATACGACACCCCGACGAAAAAACGCATCTTCCTGCAGTTTGGCAGCCAGCCGCTGTTCACTACCGGGCAAGGCTCTATTCAGAACCAGGTGCTTGAGATTTGTGGCGGTGAAAATATCTTTGCTGCCAGCCGGGTTCCGTGGCCGCAGGTCAGCCGGGAGCAGGTTCTGGCTCGCCATCCGCAGGCTATCGTGGTGGTCGGAAATGCGAGTGAGATTCCTAAAATTGAACAATTCTGGCAACGCCAGCTAAAAATTCCGGTGATCCCACTCAACAGCGACTGGTTTGAACGCGCCAGCCCGCGTATTATCCTCGCCGCAAAACAACTCTGTGCCGCACTGGCAGAGAGTCACTAACATAGAAACAGACACAAAAGTTCGAGGATTTAACGATGCTCGTTTATTGGCTGGATATTCTTGGCACCGCCGTTTTTGCTATCTCCGGCGTTTTGCTCGCCGGGAAATTACGCATGGATCCGTTTGGCGTGCTGGTACTTGGCGTGGTTACTGCCGTTGGCGGCGGAACGATCCGCGATATGGCGCTGGCAAATGGCCCGGTATTTTGGGTGAAAGATCCCACCGATCTGGTGGTGGCAATGGTCACCTGCCTGTTAACGATCGCGTTAGTTCGACAGCCCCGCCGTTTACCAAAATGGGTGCTCCCGGTGCTGGATGCCGTCGGCCTGGCGGTGTTTGTCGGCATTGGGGTGAATAAAGCCTTTAATGCGGGAACCGGCCCAATGGTGGCTATCTGCATGGGGGTCTTAACCGGTGTGGGCGGCGGGATCATTCGTGACATTCTGGCGCGCGAAGTGCCGATGATCCTGCGAACGGAGATTTACGCGACAGCCTGTATCGTCGGCGGCATTGTTCACGCCACGGCGTATTATACCTTTGCCATTCCACTGGAGAATGCGGCAATGCTGGGGATGGTTGTGACGCTGGGGATACGTTTAGCGGCGATCCGCTGGCACCTGAAGCTGCCGACGTTTGCGCTGGATGATAATTCAAGATAAGGCCGTTTATAAGCCCGGTAGCGCGACGCTTTACCGGGCCCACAACGACACCAGACGCTATCAGATGCTGAACGAAGAACCACACCCACAGGTGCTTTTCGCGTTCGGGTTGGTCACAACAAAGCGAGAGCCTTCCAGACCTTCGGTGTAGTCAACCGCACCGCCCACCAGATATTGCAGGCTCATTGGGTCAACCACCAGCGCGACGCCCTGCTTCTCGATAGTCATATCACCATCGTTCACCTGGTCATCAAAGGTAAAACCGTACTGGAAGCCGCTACAGCCGCCACCGGTAATATAAACACGCAGTTTCAGATCCGGATTGTCTTCGTCGGCAATCAGGGTTTTCACTTTGTTGGCTGCTGCTTCGGTAAACTGCAACGGCAGCGCTACATCATCACTCATCTTATGCTCCCATGAATACTGCTTACTGCTATTGGGTAAAAATCACCCAATTCTTTTTTTCATTATCTAATACCCTGGTAATTCATTCAAGTATTCTGCTTCGCGGCCTGCTCAGCCTCAACTTTTGCCAGGGTACGGGCAAGAATGGTGGAGTATAGCGGTTTTCCACCCAGGAATTGGGCTAATAGTGTCGCGCCGAGACAGGTAATGATCATTGGCAAAATGAGCTGATAATTATCCGTCATCTCCAGCACCAGCACGATCCCGGTCAACGGCGCACGCAAAGACGCGGCCAGCAGCGCCCCCATCCCGGCAATGGCAAACGTCCCTGCATCCAGATGATACGCCGGGAACCCGGCAGCTGCCGCCATCCCAAACGCCGTTCCCAGTAGAGTTCCCAGCGCCAGCATCGGAGCGAAAATCCCGCCCGGCGCACCGGAAGAAAAGCAAAGCACCGTGGTTACCACCCGGGAAATAAACATAAACAGCAGCAGGCCCACGCTGAAATTGCCCGCCGCCGCAATGGGGATCAACCCAAAACCACCGCCCGCTGCATTGGGTTCAATAACGCCGAGGATGCCACAAGCCCCGCCGAGGAAACCACCGACCAGCACCCATTTGGTCGTGTTACCGCCGTGGATGCGCTGGAACATATCCTGAGCGCGTAAAATCAGCGTATTAAAAAGCGGCCCTACTACGCCAAAAATCATGCCAAGAACCAGATACAACCACAGCGTATTCACTGGCGCATTGGTCAGTTTTCCCACTTCGATCACCGCCCCTTCGCCATTAAAAATGCGAAAGACGATGCTCGACATAATCACACCGGTAAAAACCGCTTTAATGGAGATCAGGTTGTAACGGAACTGGGCGCGCATCTCCTCGATAATAAACAGGATCCCCGCCAGAGGGGCATTGAATGCGGCAGAAAGCCCCGCCGCGGCACCCGTTGCCAGCAACGTATGGCGCGCTTCGGCACTGCGCATCCGAAACAGATCGCCCACCATGCGTCCCACATTACCGCCCAGTTGTACCGTCGGCCCTTCCCGCCCGAGCACCATCCCTGCCCCCAGCGTTCCCATGCCACCGATAAACTTAACGGGGATCACCCGCCACCAGCGAACCGGACGTAGTTCTTCAAGCGCCCCTTCAATCTCCGGGATACCAGACCCTCCGGCCTCAGGTGCAAATTTACGCACCAGAAAATAGCCCACCATCGCAAACACGGCAGACAAACCAAACGCCCACACCCAGACCAGCCATCCGCTATTGGCGAAACCGGCAATGGTGCCAATGCGCCAGTTCAGTACCGTGTTCACTGCCTTTTCGAACGCGACACCCGCCAACCCGGCTACCGAGCCCACCACGGCGGCGGCCAGCAGAATTGCCAGCGGCGTTTTATCGCGATTGAGCAATCGCCGGATGCTGATACGGTGTCTCGCACGTGTAAACTGTTGTTCTTCAAAAGAGGGAGATTCTGCTTTCATTGTCCGTTTTTTCATCATACAAATCACTGCGGAAATTTTACCAGAGACTGTCTTCTCGTCCCCTGAAAAATCCTTAACAATTGTTTATGCATTAATGGGGCAAAAATTTCATAACCTTTCGCGAATCACTTAGAATAGTGTGCTTAATCATTTTATACGAACCAGGAACGACGCCATGAGCAAGTCTGAAAACCTCTACAGTGCAGCCCGCGAGCTTATTCCGGGTGGCGTAAACTCGCCTGTTCGCGCCTTTACCGGCGTAGGCGGAACCCCGCTGTTTATTGAACGTGCTGACGGCGCGTACCTGTTTGATGTCGACGGCAAAGCCTATATTGATTACGTCGGTTCCTGGGGACCGATGGTGCTGGGACATAACCACCCGGCGATCCGCAATGCGGTCATTGAAGCGGCCCAGCGCGGTCTGAGCTTCGGTGCACCAACCGAGATGGAAGTCAAAATGGCGGAGCTGGTCACTGAACTGGTCCCCACAATGGACATGGTGCGTATGGTGAACTCCGGTACTGAAGCCACCATGAGCGCCATTCGTCTGGCGCGCGGCTTTACTGGCCGTGACAAAATCATCAAGTTTGAAGGCTGCTACCACGGCCATGCGGACTGCCTGCTGGTAAAAGCCGGTTCCGGTGCGTTGACCCTCGGCCAGCCAAACTCTCCGGGCGTACCTGCTGATTTCGCTAAGCACACCCTGACCTGCACCTATAACGATCTGGACACCGTTCGCGCCGCATTCGAACAGTATCCGCAGGAGGTTGCCTGCATCATCGTTGAACCGGTTGCGGGCAACATGAACTGCATTCCACCACAGCCTGATTTCCTGCCGGGCCTGCGCGCACTGTGCGATGAATTCGGCGCGCTGCTGATCATCGACGAGGTGATGACCGGCTTCCGCGTGGCACTGGCGGGTGCGCAGTCTTACTATGGCGTCGAGCCGGATTTAACCTGCCTGGGCAAAATCATCGGCGGCGGCATGCCGGTCGGTGCATTCGGTGGTCGTAGAGATGTGATGGAAGCTCTGGCTCCGACAGGCCCGGTTTACCAGGCGGGTACGCTGTCCGGTAACCCGATTGCGATGGCAGCCGGTTTTGCCTGTCTGACCGAAGTGGCACAGCCGGGTATCCATGAAACGCTGACAGCTCTGACGACTCAACTGGCAAATGGCCTGATGGACGCCGCTGAAGATGCGGGAATTCCGCTGGTCGTCAACCACGTTGGTGGAATGTTCGGGATTTTCTTCACTGATGCCAAGACCGTGACCTGTTATCAGGACGTGGTGAAATGCGATGTTGAACGCTTTAAGCGCTTCTTCCACCTGATGCTGGAAGAAGGTGTATACCTGGCTCCATCCGCGTTTGAAGCAGGCTTTATGTCTGTGGCGCACAGCGAAGACGATATCAATAACACCATCGACGCGGCGCGTAAGGTGTTTGGCAAGCTCTGAGTTGCCGATGTGTTGCCGGGTGGCAGTTTAGCCTTACCCGGCCCACAACAGTACAGTTTGACAAGCCGGGTAAGCGTCAGCGCCACCCGGCTTTTTTACCTGCCCTGCTTTCTTAACAGAGACAAACAACCCCGTCAGATCAGTTACCGCCAAACATATCCTTGATCCAACCGGCTACACCATCGCTGTCTTTCTTCTCATTCTGCTGCTGCGGCTGCTGTTGCTGTTGCTGCTGCTGTTGCGGCGGCTGAGAAGACGAGTCAAACGGATTACCCGCTGGTGGCTGAGACTGGCTTTGGCACAATGAATCCGGACTGGTCGTCCAGACCGGCAGCGTACGCATACCACCACCGCAGACAAAGTTACCGGCACCGTCCACGCCCATATCGACGATATCTTCCGGTGCGACCAGATTCAGCGGAACCGGAGACTGATTAGCCAGATAGCGCTGGTAAATCGACATCGCCCCGCTGGCACCATACAGTTTAGTTGGCTGGTTGTTATCGCGGCCTACCCAGGTGATCACCACTTCACGGCCATCAATACCGGCGAACCAGGTATCGACGTTGTTGTTGGTGGTCCCGGTTTTACCTGCCAGGTGCAGGTTCGGATACTTCGCCCCAAGCTGACGCCCCGTACCACGCTGTACAACCTGTTGCATCGTCCACAGCGTCATATAGGCAGCCTGTGCCGGTACAGCGCGTTCCGCCTGTGGGAAGCTCTGATACAACACGGAGCCATCCTCGGCAATCACCGAGCGCAGTGCGGACAGTTGTGCGCGGTTACCCCCGCTGGCAATGGTCTGGAACGCTTGCGCGACTTCGATAGGCGTCAGGTTCAGTGCCCCCAGGATCATCGCCGGAACCGGATTCAGCTGATCTTTTGGTACCCCCAGTTTCTGCCAGGTGTCGACGATTGCTGGCAGACCCAGCGCCATACCCAGGTTAACCGTCGGCACGTTCATGGAGCGGGTTAATGCATCCACCAGCATGACCTGGCCGCTGAACTGTTTATCATCGTTCTGCGGTGACCATACCTGGCCGTTAGGCTGGCGCAGGGAGATCGGGGCATCGGCAATCCAGGTGTTCAGGCGATACTGATTGGGCTGGCTCAGGGCGGTGAGATAGGTCGCCGGTTTTGCCAGAGAACCAATCGAACGACGCGCCTGCATTGCACGGTTGTAGCCTGCAAACTGCGGCTCAGCCCCCCCCACCATTGCGCGAACTTCACCGGTGTTACGGTCAACCACCACCATCGCGGTTTCAAGATCGCTAAGCTTCCGCTGCTTCTTGAGCGCCGGAATGCCATCGACAGCGGCTTTTTCTGCCGCATCCTGAGCAACGGAATCGAAGGTGGTAAAGATCTTCACGCCAGAGAGATCTTTCACTTTATCGCCGAGCTTGCTCTGCAGCTCCTGACGCACCAGCTGCATAAACGCAGGCTGTGGAGAGATCACACCACCGCGTGGCTGAACGCCGAGTGGACGTGCGCTCAGCATGTCGTACAGTTCCTGGTCAATGACCTGCTGTTGCTGCAGCAGACGCAGCACCAGGTTACGACGCTCCAGCGCCAGTTTCGGGTTACGCCACGGGTTGTAGATGGACGCCCCTTTCACCATGCCCACCAGCAGCGCCTGCTGGTCAAGGCTCAGCTCTTCCACCGGACGGCCAAAGTAGTACAGGCTCGCCAGCGGGAAGCCGCGGATCTCGTTATCGCCGCTCTGGCCGAGGTACACCTCGTTCATATACAGCTCAAGGATGCGATCCTTGCTGTAACGCGCATCCATCAGCACGGCCATGTACGCTTCGTTGGCTTTACGCCAGTATGAGCGTTCGCTGGAGAGGAACAGGTTCTTCACCAGCTGTTGGGTCAGCGTACTCGCCCCCTGCACCGTACGTCCGGCGGTCAGGTTCGCCAGCACCGCACGGCCAATGGAGTAGAGGCTGATACCATCATGCTCGTAGAAGTGACGGTCTTCGGTCGCCAGCAGCGTATCCACCAGCAGATCCGGGAAACCGTTACGCGCCACGAACAGGCGCTGTTCGCCGTTCGCCGACGAAAGCATGGTGATCAGGCGTGGATCGAGACGGAAGAAACCGAACTGGCGGTTGTTATCCATGTTCTCGATGGTGTCCAGACGATCGCCATCAAAGGTCAGACGCGCACGCACCTGCCCCTCTTTGCTGTCCGGGAAGTCGAACGGACGACGGATCATCTCAACGCTATTCGCCTGCACGGTAAATTCGCCAGGGCGCGTCATTTTAGACACCTGACGATACTGAGTGGCTTCCAGCAGTTTCACCATCTCGTTCTTCGTGATGGCCATATCCGGCTCAAGGTTCACCATGCGGCCATACACCGCTGCAGGCAACTGCCAGACTTTCCCGTCGATACGGCTACGGATCTTCTGATCCAGATAGACGCCGTAAATCGCCATCAGCACAACAAAAACAATGAACAGCTTCAGAAGCAGCCAGAACCAGCCGCGCTTGCCACGAGGCTTACGCCCTTTGCCTTTCCCTTTACGCGGCATGGGTTCTTCATCCTCATAATCGTCTTCATAGTCATCGTCATAATCCTCATCTCTGAGTTGACGACGGCTCACCTTCTCTTTCGCCGGACGCGTTGGTTTTCCCTTACGTCCTATTGGCTCGCGGTCATTCCCCGCCATGCTTTTTCTCCGCAACTTTCAGGCGCAAAGGCCCGATTCTCTTTTCTTCCACCGTTCAGTGAAAGAAGAAATCTCTCAAAATAAACAGCAAGACTTTCCTGTCAGGAAAGTCTTTAGTGTTTTCTCCCTCTCCCCGTGGGAGAGGGCCGGGGTGAGGGCAACAGGCCGCACTCCCCTTTTTCACCTAACTCACGAATATTTCTTCGTACGTCTTGTCGGCGCGGTATTCGCCGGATCGTCAGGCCAGACATGTTTGGGATAACGTCCCTTCATCTCTTTTTGCACTTCACGATAGCTTCCCGCCCAGAACGCCCCCAGGTCGCGGGTGATCTGTAGCGGACGATGTGCGGGTGACAACAGTTCAAGCACCACAGGAACACGTCCTTCGGCGATAGAGGGCGTCACCGCCTCACCAAACATCTCCTGCATCCGTACCGCCAGCGCCGGAGGATTATCCTCGTGATAACGAATGGCAATCCGGCTTCCGGTCGGCACAGTGTAATGCCCTGGCAGTTCACTATCCAGACGTTGACGTAATGACCAGTCCAGTAAATTCTGTAACGCGACCTTAACATCAAGGGCTTTTAGCGCCCGCAGCGAGTGTACACCGCTCATTTGCGGCAGTAGCCACGTTTCAAGAGAGTCCAGAAGGGTCTCATCATCAACCGCAGGCCAGGCATACTCCGGCAGCCAGCGTGCGGCGCAGTGCAGACGAATACGGTATTGCTCCGCCTCCGGCGTCCAGTTCAAAACGCTCAGCCCTTTTTCGCGAATGCCGTTCAGCATCGCCTGGTGCAGCTCTTCTTCTGATGGCTTCGCCAGCGGCTTCGTGCCCAGGGTTAATTTGCCAATCTGGCTACGCCGAAACGCCTTCAGCGTCCCGTGTACATCATCCCACTCCACGGTATCTGACTGCTGCAGTAAATGTGGACAAGCACGCGTCAGGACATCGATATCAACAGCCATCGCCTGCAATATGCGCGCATCCGGCGAGTGACTGCCCTGCAACAGCAATGGCGCAATCAACCATTCATGGCGCGTCAGGGCATCATCACTGTCCAGCATCGCCCCCATGCCGTTTGCCAGCTGATAGCGCCCGTCCAGCCCGCGACGGCGTGCAATCCTGTCCGGGAATGCCTGCGCCAGGAGAGGGGCTATCTTATCGCTGTCAGGCAGGCCCGCACGGATATTAAGCCGTTTACAGAGCTGTTTCGCCCTCTGCTGCCAGTTTCCCTGATTACGTGAAAAGGCCTGCGCCAGATCGCTACTCCCGCCGCGCGGAGGCTCCTCAAGAATAGCCGCCAGTTTTGCTGCCGTCGCAATTTCATCTTCCCCTTGCGCCGCCATCAACATTGCCGCCAGACGGGGGTCATTCCCCAGAGCAGCCATCTTCTGTCCACGCGATGTCAGACGCTCCCCTTCCAGCGCACCAAGCCGGGTCAGTAAAGCCCGTGCAGCGGCAAGGTTTGCGGCAGGCGGCAGGTTGAGCCAGGTCAGCTGAGCGGGATCCGGACAGCCCCACTGCAACAGATCCATCACCAGGCCAGAGAGATCGCTTTGCAGAATTTCCGGTGTACTTTGCAGCGCAGCGCGTTCCGCCTGCTCTGCACTGGTTAAATGCAGACAGATACCCGGTTCAAGTCGCCCCGCGCGGCCTGCACGCTGAACCATTGATGCCTGGCTTATGCGTTGCGTAAGCAGTCTGGTCAGCCCGGTGCGCGGATCGAAGCTCGCCACCCTCTCCTGCGCGCTATCCACCACCAGACGGATCCCTTCGATGGTCAGGCTGGTTTCAGCAATATTGGTGGCCAGCACGACTTTGCGCTGCCCCGTCGGTGCGGGAAGAATCGCCTTACGCTGGTCAGCCAACGACAGCGCACCGTAGAGCGGGCAAAGTGCCACATCGCTACTCACACGCGAGGCCAGTTGCTCTTGTACACGCTGGATCTCACCCACGCCGGGTAAAAACAGCAAAAGCGAGCCGGGTTCCTGACGGAGCAGTTCTGCGGTTGCGATGGCAACGGCATCGTCAAAACGCTGATGAGCCGAAAGCGGTTGATAGCGTCTCTCAACCGGGAAAGCGCGACCTTCTGAGGCAATCACCGGCGCATCAGGCAGCACCTGCTGCAGCCGTTCGTTATCCAGCGTAGCCGACATGATGAGTAACCGGAGATCGTCGCGCAGCCCCTGCTGGACATCCAGCAACAGCGCCAGCGCCAGATCCGCCTGCAGGCTGCGTTCGTGGAATTCATCCAGAATGACCAGCCCGACGCCGGTCAGCTCCGGATCGTTTTGCAGCATGCGGGTAAGAATACCCTCGGTGACCACCTCAAGCCGGGTGGACGGGCCGACGCAGGTTTCAGCACGCATACGGTAACCCACGGTTTCTCCGGGCTTTTCGTTCAGCAGTTCCGCCAGACGCTGCGCCACATTGCGCGCGGCCAGCCTGCGTGGCTCCAGCAGGATAATTTTCCCGCGGATATTACCGTCTTTCAGGATCTGCAGCGGCAGCCAGGTGGATTTACCCGCGCCCGTGGGGGCATTAAGTAAAACCTGCGGGGCATGGTGTAAGGCAGCAAGTAGCTCAGGAAGGACGACGGCGACCGGCAATGAGGACACTAACAGCTCCAGAGGGTTAACATTAGTCGGCGTACATTGTAGCATCGGCGCATATCATTACCGAGTCCCCCGTATGTCTGAGTCGAAACGGCTGTTTTTCGCCATTGAAATGCCTGCCACGATACAGCGGCAAATCGTCCGCTGGCGCGCCAGCCACTTCCCACCGGAAGCTGGCCGCCCCGTTGCGGCTGCCAACCTGCACCTGACGCTGGCCTTTCTGGGCGACATAAGCGCTGAAAAACAGCGCGCCCTGGCGTCAATGGCCGGACGGATTTCTCAGCCAGGGTTTACGCTGCACCTTGACGATGCCGGACAGTGGCTGCGTTCCCGCGTGGTCTGGCTGGGTACGCGCCAGCCGCCACGTGGATTGTTACAGCTTGCCAGTATGCTACGCGCACAGGCCGCTCGCAGCGGCTGTTACCAAAGCCCACAGCCGTTTCATCCTCATATTACGTTGCTGCGCGATGCAGGTCAGGCCGTCGCCATCCCAGNGCCGGGCTTTCACTGGGCCTTTCCGGTGAAGGAGTTCGCACTGTACGAATCTGTCTTTGCACAAGGACGCACTCGCTACACGCCGCTACAGCGCTGGACGCTGGGCGATACTTTAAGGAATTCTGATGAAGTTTAGTCCCGCGCTACAGCGCGCTACGCTTATCCAGCGCTACAAACGCTTTCTCGCCGACGTGGTGACACCGGAAGGTGAAACGTTAACTCTGCACTGCCCTAATACCGGCGCGATGACCGGCTGCGCGACGCCCGGTGATACAGTCTGGTATTCCACTTCGGGAAATACTAAACGTAAATATCCCCACACCTGGGAAATGACCCAGACACAACAAGGGGCGTTTATTTGCGTCAACACACTGCGTGCAAACCAGTTAGTAAAGGAAGCGCTGACGAACGGGACGCTCCCCGAACTTGTCGGTTATGACACACAAAAAAGTGAAGTGAAATATGGCGATGAAGGCAGCAGAATTGACTTTATGTTACAGGCGGAAGACCGGCCTGAGTGCTATATTGAAGTAAAATCAGTGACGTTAGCGGAACAGGAAAATGGCTACTTTCCGGATGCAGTCACCTTACGTGGCCAGAAGCATCTGCGGGAGCTGATGAGTGTTGCGGCGGCGGGCAAACGCGCCGTGTTGCTGTTTGCGGTTTTGCATTCAGCCATTGAACGGTTTTCTCCAGCCCGCCATATTGATCCTAAATACGCGCAATTGTTGAATGAGGCACAAAAGCAGGGGGTAGAGGTTTTCGCTTATAAAGCGGAACTTTCTGCCGATAATATGACTCTGAGATCCTCTCTTCCCGTTGTCTTATAAGGGATTAGACGATTGTCTATTAAGTGTTCTGGCCGCATGCGCAAATACGCTTTTCCTCACAGGCTTGTCAAGTGTTACGTTTAGATAATTGCCATACGGAAAAGCATCTGCTATTTATAGCGACCTGATTTTTCCCCCAACACGGGGATCGATAGTGCGTGTTAAGGAGAAGCAACATGCAAGAAGGGCAAAACCGTAAAACATCGTCCCTGAGTATTCTCGCCATCGCTGGGGTGGAGCCGTATCAAGAGAAACCGGGCGAAGAGTATATGAACGAAGCCCAGCTGTCGCACTTCAAGCGTATTCTTGAAGCATGGCGTAATCAACTCAGGGATGAAGTCGATCGCACCGTTACACATATGCAGGATGAAGCTGCAAACTTCCCGGATCCGGTAGACCGTGCCGCTCAGGAAGAAGAGTTCAGCCTCGAACTGCGTAACCGTGACCGCGAACGCAAACTGATCAAAAAGATCGAAAAAACGCTGAAAAAGGTTGAGGACGAAGATTTTGGCTACTGCGAATCCTGCGGTGTTGAAATTGGTATTCGTCGCCTGGAAGCGCGTCCAACTGCCGATCTGTGCATCGACTGTAAAACGCTGGCAGAAATTCGCGAAAAACAGATGGCCGGTTAATAACCGCTATCTCAATACTGTAAAGGCGGGAGTCACTCCCGCCTTGTTACTATTGATATGTCTGAATCACACTATATCGGGCGCTTCGCGCCATCTCCCTCCGGTGAACTCCACTTCGGCTCGTTAATTGCCGCCCTCGGCAGCTACCTGCAGGCGCGCGCTCAGCAGGGTAAATGGCTCGTTCGCATTGAAGATATCGATCCTCCGCGTGAAGTTCCCGGTGCGGCAGAAACCATTCTGCGTCAGCTGGAACATTACGGTCTTCACTGGGACTGCGACGTACTCTGGCAGTCAAAACGTCACGATGCCTACCGGGAACGCCTGGCCTGGCTCTACGAGCAGGGGCTTTCCTACAACTGTACCTGCACGCGTGCGCGTATTCAGAGCGTGGGCGGCGTCTATGACGGCCACTGTCGTACGCTCAACCACGGCCCCGAAAATGCCGCCGTGCGTTTGCGGCAGCGCGCGCCGGTGACGCACTTTAACGATTTACTCTCGGGCGTTATCCATGCCGATGAACGTCTTGCGCGTGAGGATTTTATTATTCACCGCCGTGACGGCCTGTTTGCCTATAACCTGGCGGTGGTAGTGGATGATCACTTTCAGGGCGTCACAGAGATTGTGCGCGGAGCTGATCTGGTAGAACCAACCGTGCGGCAAATATCGCTTTACCACCAGTTTGGCTGGACAGAGCCGGATTACATTCATTTGCCGCTGGCGGTCAATGAACAGGGTAATAAACTGTCAAAACAGAATCACGCGCCCGCCCTGCCAGACGGCGATGCGCGCCCTGTTTTGATCGACGCCCTGCGATTTCTCAACCAGAATGTAACCAGTGAATGGCAGGATCTGCGTATTGACGAATTGCTGGATCTGGCGGTTGCCAACTGGACGCTCAGGACTGTGCCAAAAATCCAGCATTCTCAAATGCGTTGCGCTGAGCTATGATTAGCCGCTTTTTTCATAACAAAACACACTACGAGGTGTACCATTTTTACCCGAGTCGCTAATTTTTGCCGTAAAGTGCTAAGCCGCGAAGAGAGCATGGCAAATGATGCTATTGCGCAAACCCACATGTCGGTTATTCCGCGTGAGCAGCACAATATTTCCCGCAAAGATATCAGTGAAAATGCCCTCAAGGTGCTCTATCGTCTGAATAAAGCAGGCTACGAGGCCTATCTCGTCGGCGGCGGAGTACGTGATTTACTGCTGGGCAAAAAACCAAAAGATTTCGACGTGACGACCAGCGCCACACCTGAGCAGGTGCGCAAATTATTCCGCAACTGCCGTCTTGTTGGCCGCCGTTTCCGTCTTGCTCACGTGATGTTTGGGCCGGAAATTATTGAAGTAGCAACGTTCCGTGGCCATCACGAAGCGGGCACAACCGATCGCACCACCTCCCAGCGCGGCCAGAACGGCATGCTGCTGCGTGACAACATCTTCGGTTCTATCGAAGAAGATGCTCAGCGTCGCGATTTCACTATCAACAGCCTTTACTACAGCGTGGCAGATTTCACCGTTCGTGATTACGTCGGCGGCATGCAGGACCTGAAAGAGGGTCTGATTCGTCTGATCGGCACGCCGGAAACACGCTATCGCGAAGATCCTGTGCGCATGCTGCGCGCCGTGCGTTTCGCTGCCAAGCTGAATATGCGCATCAGCCCGGAAACCGCAGAGCCGATCCCACGTCTGGCAACGCTGATTAACGACGTGCCACCCGCTCGTCTGTTTGAAGAAGCGCTGAAACTGCTGCAGGCGGGTTACGGGTTTGAAACCTACAATCTGCTGCGCGAATACAGCCTGTTCCAGCCGCTGTTCCCGACCATCACCCGCTACTTCACCGAAAACGGTGACAGCCCAATGGAGCGCATGATTGCGCAGGTGCTGAAGAATACCGACACCCGTATCCACAATGATATGCGTGTGAACCCGGCATTCCTGTTCGCGGCGATGTTCTGGTATCCGTTGCTGGAAACCGCGCAGAAAATTGCCCAGGAAAGCGGTCTGGCCTATTACGATGCATTCGCGCTGGCGGCAAACGACGTGCTGGATGAAGGCTGTCGCACGCTGGCGATCCCGAAACGTATTACCACCCTGGTACGTGATATCTGGCAGCTTCAGCTACGCATGTCCCGTCGTCAGGGCAAACGCGCCTGGAAGCTGATGGAGCATCCAAAATTCCGCGCCGCGTTCGATCTGCTGTCACTGCGTGCTGAGATCGAAAAGAATCAGGAACTGCAGCGTCTGGCGCAGTGGTGGGGTGAATTCCAGGTTTCTGCGCCGCCAGAACAAAAAGATATGCTGACGGATCTGGATGATGAACCCGCACCGCGTCGTCGCCATCGTCGTCCACGCAAACGTGCGCCACGCCGCGAAGGCAGCGCATGACCCTCGCGTATATCGCCATCGGCAGCAATCTGGCCTCTCCGCTGGAGCAGGTTAACGCTGCCGTTCAGGCGCTGGGTGAGATCCCACAGAGCCGGATCGTGGCGGTTTCCTCTTTCTACCGTACACCGCCGCTGGGACCCCAGGATCAACCTGACTACCTGAATGCCGTCGTGGTGCTGGAAACCTTACTTAATGCCGAAACGCTGCTGGATAACACCCAGCGCATCGAACTGCAACAGGGGCGCGTGCGTAAAGCCGAGCGCTGGGGTCCACGAACGCTTGATCTCGACATCATGCTGTTTGGTCATCAGGTGATTAATACCGAACGTCTGACCATTCCGCATTACGATATGAAAAATCGCGGGTTTATGCTCTGGCCGCTGTCTGAAGTCGCCCCTGACCTCTCTTTCCCTGATGGCGTCTCTCTGCAGGCCGTTCTCGAAAGCCTGAACGCAGAAAAACCTGCCCGCTGGTAATCCTGTTTTTTTGCCGGTTAACCATCAAATATTTGTGGTTAATCGGTTGCCTAAAATCATTGTTCCCTCGAATGTTACTGTTAGAATGCGCAAAGATTCGCTTAGGCCATCAGGAAACAGTATGAAACCAACCACCATCTCCTTATTGCAGAAATGCAAACAGGAAAAAAAACGCTTCGCCACCATCACTGCATATGACTACAGCTTCGCCAAATTGTTTGCCGAAGAGGGTATCAACGTCATGCTGGTCGGAGATTCGTTAGGGATGACGGTACAAGGACATGATTCCACCTTGCCGGTCACGGTCGAGGATATTGCTTACCATACCCGCGCGGTACGCCGCGGTGCGCCAGCCTGCCTGCTGCTGTCCGATCTGCCATTTATGGCATACGCCACGCCGGAGCAAGCATTTGAGAATGCGGCAGCCGTGATGCGCGCCGGAGCCAATATGGTCAAAATTGAAGGCGGCGCATGGCTTGTTGATACCGTGAAAATGCTCACTGAGCGCGCCGTGCCGGTCTGCGGACACCTGGGCCTGACGCCACAATCCGTGAACATCTTTGGCGGTTATAAGGTACAGGGCCGTGGCGATGCGGCACAGACGCTGTTTGATGATGCCGTGGCGCTGGAAGCTGCAGGCGCACAACTGCTGGTTCTCGAGTGCGTTCCCGTTGAGCTGGCAAAGCGGATCACCGACGCGCTGTCGATTCCGGTAATTGGGATTGGCGCAGGTAACGTCACCGATGGTCAAATCCTGGTGATGCACGACGCCTTTGGTATTACTGGCGGCCATATTCCTAAATTTGCCAAAAATTTCCTCACTGAAGCGGGCGACATGCGCGCTGCGGTCAGGCAGTATATTGCCGACGTTGAATCCGGTGTTTACCCGGGTGAAGAACACAGTTTCCATTAAGGAGTCTCGTTGTGCTAATCATTGAAACCCTGCCGCTGCTTCGCCAGCATATCCGTCGCGCGCGTCAGGAAGGTAAACGTATCGCACTGGTCCCCACCATGGGCAACCTGCACGACGGCCATATGAAGCTGGTCGACGAAGCGAAAGCACGTGCAGATATCGTGGTGGTCAGTATCTTCGTTAACCCAATGCAGTTTGACCGCGCGGATGACCTGGTGCGCTACCCACGCACTCTGCAGGAAGATTGCGAGAAGCTCAAAAAGCGCCACGCGGACATCGTCTTTTCTCCGGCTCCTGCAGATGTCTATCCGCAAGGAACCGACGAAGCGACCTACGTCGACGTTCCTGGCATTTCAACCATGCTGGAAGGGGCAAGTCGTCCTGGTCACTTCCGCGGTGTTTCGACCATCGTCAGCAAGCTGTTCAACCTGGTGCAGCCGGATGTCGCCTGCTTCGGTGAAAAAGATTTCCAACAGCTGGCGCTGATCCGCAAGATGGTGGACGATATGGGCTATGACATCGAGATCGTCGGTGTGCCAATTGTGCGTGCGAAAGACGGTCTGGCACTCAGCTCCCGTAACGGTTATCTGACCGCCGAGCAGCGTAAGATAGCCCCGGGTCTGAGCAAGGTCATGAACAACATGGCCGAACAACTTCTTGTCAAAGAGTTGACTGCTGAAGAGATCATTGCCCTCGCAGAGCAGGCCCTGAACGATAAAGGATTCCGCTCTGACGACGTACAAATCCGTGATGCTGACACGCTGCTGGAGCTGACAGACGACAGCAAACGTGCGGTACTTCTGGTGGCGGCATGGCTCGGCCAGGCACGTCTGATTGATAATAAAGTGGTTGAGCTGGCGTAGTTTTATCACCCTCCCCTCTTTCACAAGAGGGGTTAACGCATGATTAAAGGTAAACGTAATGATTCGCAAAATGCTGCAAGGTAAGCTTCACCGTGTGAAAGTGACTCAGGCTGACCTGCACTATGAAGGCTCCTGCGCGATCGATCAGGATTTTCTCGACGCGGCGGGTATTCTGGAAAACGAAGCCATTGATATCTGGAACGTGAACAACGGTAAACGCTTCTCCACCTATGCGATTGCCGCCGAACGTGGCTCTAAAATCATCTCCGTTAACGGCGCGGCAGCACACTGCGCGGACGTGGGTGATATTGTGATCATCGCCAGCTTCGTGATGATGTCAGATGAAGAAGCGCGCCGCTGGCAGCCAAAAGTGGCTTATTTTGAAGGCGACAACGAAATGAAGCGCACTGCGAAAGCGATTCCGGTTCAGGTTGCCTGATCTTTTACGGGGCTGTACCATATCAACAGCCCTGTTTTTTTCTCATCAATACCGCTTGATTTTACCGCCTTTACCGAACATAAATTAATATTATTATTATGTATTTTATAAATATAATATATATAAAGTATTATTATTGGAACATTTAATAAAACCAAAAACACAGTCATTCCAAAAACATTACAACGCAATTAATCCTTTAAATTCAAATACAAAAAATAAATTAAGTACATCTTAATTAAACCTGAACTGTTACTAATTTTCATTTATTAAAAAACAACATTATATTTATCCAGCTTTATGGCTGACAACCATAAGTCGTTTTAATAATCTTATTTAATAAATGGATATTTTAAATATGTTCAAGAAAACTATTCTGGCCGCATCTGTGGCAACAATGGCAATGGGTTCAATATCAGCAATGGCTGATGATGTTGGCCTGATCACATTTGATGGTGCGGTTACTGACACCACCTGTGTTATCACCACCAACAACGGTGTTGATGCAAACAACGTCACCATCACCATGCCGGTTGTAAAAAAAGCGGATGTTGAAGGTACCACCGTTGACACTGGCGTGGGCTCTAAACAGTTCGAACTGCATCTGAGCAAGTGCCCGGATACAGTGACGAAAGCCTCTGCAACCTTCACCTCCCAACAGTTCGCTGAACTGTCCAACGGTACGCTGAAGACTGACTCAACCGTTGCGGGTCACGCAAATAACGTCGGTCTGGCTCTGTTCAACAACACGACCAGCAGCACCGATCGTATCAAAGTCGGCCAACCCAGCAACAACACGCAGAAAGTCACTCTGGCCTCTGGTTCAGGTGTCCTGTCTTACCGTGTGGCCTACGTGCCAGCCGCAAACTGGGTGGCAACAACAAACCCCGTATCTGCCGGTAAAGTTAGCAGCAATGTGACCTTTACTATGAGCTACGAATAACAGCCCGGTTTAACGCATGCGCTCACGGATGAGGTGGGCGCTATTTTTTAATGGATGAATAAAATGCGCCTTTCTAAAATCGCCATGACCGCTCTGCTTTTCAGTGCAGCCTTGTCAGTTTCTCACTCCGCTCTTGCGGATATCGTTATCTCCGGCACGCGCGTAATCTACCCGCAGTCCGCCAAAGACGTCACGGTAAACATGGAAAACCGTGGCAATAAGCCGTTGCTGGTACAAACCTGGCTGGACGATGGTCGTGATACCACAAACCCACAAGAGCTAAAGCTGCCGTTTATCGTGACGCCGCCGGTTTCCCGCGTCGATCCCGCCAAAGGACAGACCGTACGCATCACCTGGCTTGGTCAGGCCATGCCGCAGGACAAAGAAACCATGTACTGGTTTAACGTGCTCGAAGTGCCGCCGAAAGCCAAAGGCGCAGAAAGCGAAAACGTACTCCAGCTGGCATTTCGCACACGCATCAAAATGTTCTTCCGTCCGGACGGCCTGAAAGGCGACCCATCAGTTGCTGCCGGCAAGCTTAAATGGTCACAGCAGAACGCCACGCTGGTGGCCCGTAATGATTCACCTTACTACGTTTCTATCGCCAAAATCGATGCCACTGTTAACGGTAAAAAGGTCCTGGTTGAACCGCACTATGTTGAGCCGTTTGCCAGCCAGACTTACACCATTAAAGAAGCCGCATCGGCTCGCATTAGCAAATTAACCTATGCCGCAATCAATGATTTCGGTGGCTCGGATATTCACGAAACCACGGTGAATTAAGCCATCGAATAATTAAAGCGTAATAAATACTTATTATTAGCAGCTAACGGATTAGTGATAGCAATGTTATTTCGCCATTCAATACTTTGTCTTGCCATATACGCCGCAATTCAGACCACAGCATTTGCTGAGGAGAAAAAGGTTGCGTCTGCCTCTGGTAGTGAAGAGGTCGAATTCAACGATCAATTCCTGTTTAATACAGGAAGCAATATCGACGTTAGCCGTTTTTCCAAAGGTAACCCTGTTGTTCCCGGTACGTTCAAAACACAAATTATTTTGAACGGACAAAAAAAATTGCTCACAGATTTCACATTTAAAGAGAATGGAACGCCGCGAGCAACGCCCTGTTTTACCCCCAAATTATTAATGCAGATCGGCATAAAAACGGATTATCTGGAAAATGCGTCAGCGGAAGATAAGACCGATGACGAAAAAAAGGATGTCTGTGTTGATATCAGCCATTCGTTAGCAGGGTCGTCATGGGATTTTAACGCGGGAAACCAGGAACTCAGCCTTGTTATACCGCAGATCTTTATTGAGCGACGTCCTTACGGCTATGTCGACCCGTCCTTATGGGAGAACGGCATCAATGCAGGGATGCTGTCTTACGATCTCAACGCCTGGCATACCGATGGTACAGACGGTTCACAAGATACTGCCTATGCCGGGTTGAAGTATGGTCTGAACATGGGTCCGTGGCGTCTGCGTTCCCGTGGCACACTCAACTGGGACCAGGATGAGGGGACCAGTTACTCCAGCCAGGATGTCTACTTACAGCGTGATATCACCGCGCTACGCGCCCAGTTTTTGGTGGGTGACTCCTATACGCGCGGCGACACCTTTGACTCGTTAAACCTGCGCGGTTTGCGTATGTATAACGACGATCGCATGTTACCAGGTGGTATTTCCACTTACGCCCCAACCATCCGCGGCGTCGCCAAAAGCAATGCCAAAGTAACGGTCTCACAGAGCGGCAATAAAATTTATGAGGGCACGGTTCCGCCTGGCGCTTTCGAAATTAACGACCTGAGTACCACCGGATACGGTAGCGATCTGGTGGTCACCATTGAAGAGTCGGATGGCAGCACCCGTACGTTTTCTATCCCCTACTCCTCCGTTAGCCAGTTACTGCGTCCCGGTTACAGCCGTTGGGATATCGGTGCGGGTGAACTTAATGACAAGGGTCTGCGCGATAAACCCCGTCTCGGCTACGCCACGGGCTATTACGGCCTGAACAATACGTTTACAGGCTATGCAGGCTTCCAGTACATGGACACCGGTTACGTTTCCGGCCTGTTGGGTATTGCCATGAACACCGGTATCGGTGCCTTCGCGCTGGATGTGACTCATTCAGACGCCGACGTGGATGGTCTGGGAACGCTCACCGGGCAAAGTTACCGTCTCTCCTGGAGTAAACTCCTGGAGGACACCAACACCTCCTTTAACGTGGCGGCCTATCGCTTCTCCACGAAAAACTACCTGACCCTGAATGACGCCGCCTCGCTGGCAGAAGATGTGAAATATCGTGACCGGGAGCGTAACCCGACTCATACCAGTGAAGACGTTTATAGCAGCTTCCAGCGTATGAAAAACCAGGTGCAAATTAACATCAGCCAGCCGCTTTCCTCCGGGAAAGAAAACTACGGCTCGTTATATGTCACGGGCAGCTGGCAGGACTACTGGACCGAATCGGGTTCCACCTCTCAGTATTCCGTGGGCTATAACAACGCGTTCTGGCTGGGAAGCTACAGTATTTCCCTTCAGCGCAGCTACGATGAGTACGGCGAGAAAGATGACAGTATCTATCTGAACCTGAGTATCCCGCTGGAAAACCTGCTTGGGCATAAAAATCCTCCGGGCGGGTTCAACACCGTCAACATGAGCGTGAACTCAGACTTCAAAAATAACACCGCGTACAACACCAGCGCGAACGGTAACACCGATGACTACCGCTTCAGTTACAGCGTCAACGCAGGCATCAGCCATTCCGACACGGGCGATCTCAGCCAGATAGGCGGCTACGGTAGCTATAACAGCGCATACGGTCCACTCAGCCTGTCTGCCTCGGCGTCAGACGATAGCAGCCAACAATATTCCCTGAGCTACAGCGGCGGGATGCTGGTGCATTCCGGCGGCATTACGCTGGCACCGGGCAGTATCGGCGATACCGACACCCTGGCGTTGGTCAGCGCACCGGGTGCGAAAGGAGCGCACCTTTCTGTGGGTGACGGCATTATCGGTAGCTCCGGCTACGCCATCATGCCGTATCTGTCTGCTTACCGTGAAAACACGGTCGGTATTGATATCTCGAAAATGGAATCTGACGTGGAAGTGAAAAACACCAGCACGGTTGCGGTTCCCCGCAGCGGTGCTGTGGTTCGCGTCGATTTTGAAACCGATCAGGGACGTTCGTTGCTGCTTGACCTTCATCGTTCCGACAACGGTTTTATTCCACTCGGGGCTGACGTCGTAAATGAAAAAAGCGTGTCCGTCGGTTCCGTTGGTCAGGCCGGTCAGGCCTATGTCCGGGGCATTGAAGATAACGGTACGCTGCGCGTGGTATGGGGTAATGAAGCCAGTTCATCCTGCACCGTAACGTATCACATTACGCCATCTGCCCAGAAAGTCGGCCTGACGACCATGCTGAGCAATCAGATTTGCCATATGTAATACCTTTTATAACAGGGAGTTATTTTAATGAAACAAGCAATGTCACTTGTGCGTCCCGGCGCTCTGCTGGCGCTGGCGCTGAGCTCACAGGCAATGGCTGGTACTACAAATCTCGATGTCACCTTCACTGCTACCCTGCGTGAAACCACCTGCGATATGACAATCGAAGGGGGCACCGGTGATGGTCAAAGCAACACGATTCAAATCGGTACGGCGGGTAAGACATCGCTGGGGGATATCATCAACGGCGTTGATACCGTCACCGCACCATTTAAGCTCAAGATTACGGAATGCCCGACAAGTATAGCGGCAATAAAAACCACCGTCGCAGGGATCGCATCCACGGATATGCCGACGGCAATTAACAACGCCTCAACCACGGGCCCGGCGGCTTACATTGGGGTGACTATCGCCCGAGCGTCCGCACCGACCTCCATCTTTACGCCTAACTCAGCGGAAGACAGCAAGCGTCTGGTCTGGACCCAGGCAGAAATTAACGCCAAAGAAGTGGCGTTGCTCGCCCGTCTGGTACAAACCAAAAGCGGTAGCGCCACCACGGGTGATTTCAGCGCCCTTGCCACGTTTAACTTTACCTACGAATAAGCGAAAGGAAACGCATTCATGAAAACTAACTGGAATTCCGCCCTGATTGCCCTGACCGTTTCCGCCGGTCTTTATTCTGCAGGGGCCAGCGCCATTACCGGTACCACCAGCGTGCAGGCCACCTTCAAGTCGACCATTGGCGCAGGCACCTGCACAGCACAAATTCAGGATGCGGGGGGGCAACCTATCAGCACCCTGGGGTTTGGCGATGTATTCAAATCCGAAGTGGCAGCCAAGAGCCGCAGCGAGCCGTTTAAAATTGCCTTCACCAGCTGTGCTGGGGTGAAATCGGCTACCGTGCAGGCAATCACAGGTACGGGGGGAGCTTGCTCTGGTCCAAGCTCTGACGGTGACGCGTTCGGTTCACAGCATGGTGTCGGTTTTGAGGTCTGGAAAAATACCGTCGATACCGGGACGCTACTGAGCTGTAGCACCAAACCGGTTCAAAACGTCACCATCAGTGGTGCAACAGCCAATGTTGATCTGGCTGCACGTATCGTTATCGCCAAAACAAAAACGATTGCAGACGTGACCGCCGGTGACGTCACAACTCCCGTTACATTTGTTGTGACCTATCAGTAATACAGCGCAGGGGCAGAACAGCAATGTCGTACCAATCAACACAACGCGTTTTCAACAGATTTGTACTTCTGGCCGGACTTATAAGCTGGCATTGGTCTGCCCCATGCCTGTCCGCAGAGGCAGGCCTGGATGTAACGCTCAATGCCAATATTGTTGAAAATACCTGTCAGATCTCCATTCCGGGCGAGGGGAAAGTCCACCTGTCTACAGTGGGGAAAAGCTGGTTTTACAACACCGACGGGAGTTCACGCCTGCAGCCCACCGATGCAGCCTCCGGCACGGCGTTCACGGTGAAAGTGGAAAGTTGTCCGGGTGACAACACATCGATAAGCAAGATGAATTTCAGTTTTCAGCCGCAGACGAAACAGTGGCCTGCGGGCAGTAAGCAGATCTTTATTAATGAAACCCCGGTTACTGAAGGCGGTGCAGATAACACCGGTGTCGTTATTTTCTCAAAAGCCTTTAATACCAACGTATTAAATTCTGACGGTACCTCCAGTGTGAAATTAGATACCGGAACCGAGTGGGCAACGGAATATGATTTCTATGCTCGCCTGCAAAATACCGGCCCGGTGACATCAGGGAAAGTAACCAGCCGGGTCGTCGTCAATGCGACATACACCTAACCAAAACAGGGAGAATACGTTCATGCGTTTTAAAGGACATTTAGCAGGCACCGCCTGGGTAAAACTGTTTACCGCCGCGTTGCTGCTGGTACAGAGTTACGCATGGGGTGAATGTCATTTTGGGGCCAGGGGTGAGGGGGGGACGTCCACTATCATCAATACCGTTCCGGGTTCGCCTGTCTATTTTCATGAAGTCCCCCAGGGACAGTATCCATCTGATGGTATTGAGATTGGTGGTCCTTATAACGCCAGCCTGAGTCCTGCACTGTGGTCCCGATGTGACTCGGGTCAACAAGGGGATCAAATGTCGAACATCACCTACGACGCCATTGGTGGCGTAGATGGTGCTATGTGGCCGACAAATATCGAGGGGATTTACTACGCGGTCAGGGTTTATAGCGATAAAGATGATGGCTCATACTTTCAGGCGAGTTATGGTCAATGGCAAGACCTGCCTGTACATGCGAGCCAGGAAAGCGACAACTGGAAAATCCAGATTAAGCTCATTCAAATGAGCTCGTATTTAGGTAACGTCTCACATGCCACGGTAATCACGCCTAAGGAGTCCAAAAAAATCGGAGGAATGTCAATTGGCGGCCATACGGATAGTGATAACCAGCCCTGGTGGTTCGAAGTCACCCCATCGACCTTCAGCATCCCAATTGCCGCCTCAACCTGCCAGAGCACTGTCGTAAACAATGGGACGAACAATGTTGATTTTGGCGAAATTATGTTTTCCTCTATGAGGGATGGATATTTTCCGTACCAGACTTTTAATCTCCAGCTTACAGGCTGTAGTAATGTGGTTGCCATTAATTACCGGGTGTCGTCCAACAAAACGAATGGCGCTAGCGGATCGAATATCCTTATGCTCAACACGCTGACATCGAATGCAGCTTCCGGCATTGGGGTGGAGATTGCACAACAATTTCCTGCGAACCCAGCATTCGGACCGCTTATCAATGATAGCAGCTATATCTACGTACCTTTGCCACAGGCAGGTGCCAGTGCAAGCAACAGCCTTCCTTTTATGGTCTGGTTACGTAGAGATGGCACCCCACTTAAAGCCGGTGACTTTAAAGCCATCGCAACCTTTACCATTGATTACCTTTAATCACCCCTGCGGCTGGTTGCTGATCAGCCGCGACATGGTTTCCAGAGAATCCGTTCTGAGAATATACAGCCGCTTCAACAGGAACGGATTATCCCCTGGCTTCACTTTCCCCCGCACCGTCGTCACCGCCAGATGGAAACCGGCATCGTTCGCCGCTTTAACCGCGTTCTCGTTGTAGCCGCCAAACGGATAGGAAAGGTACAGAACATGTGGGTTGAACTGCGCCAGATCGCGCCGCGAGCGCTTAAAGTCGAACAAAATAACGTGGTAGCTGCGGCTCAGTAAAATCGGCTGATGGTTGTCATCCACACGGTGTAAAAAGTGCGTGTGTGACTGGATATCAAACACATCCTGCATCTGCTCCAGTTCCGACACACTCATAAACTGCAGGTATTTTGGTGCCCACTTCTGCGGATGACGTTTGATTCGTGACGAGATGATAAAGGCCGTCGCCTTAAACCCGTACTCTTTCAGGATCGGGTAAGCATAGCGGTTAACGGACTTCAGGCCGTCATCAAAGGTGAGCACCACCGCCTTCGCCGGCAGGTTTATTTTGTTTCGTACGTACCCTTCAAGCTGGTACATCGTCAGCGTGGTATAGCCCTGGTCGCGAAGCCAGGTCATCTGGTTACTGAAGGCACGCACGCTGGTTGTCGTGGAGGTATGACGAAAACGGGTGTTTTCCTCGTCACGTAAAATATGGTGATAAGTCATGACCGGAATACCGTGATCTTCCTGGGCATCCAGGCTACTGACCCACGCCAGACGGTTACCGATACGGATCTGGAACCAGGTCTGGTTCAGACGATCTTTAAGCTTGTTCAGGATCGGATAGCGAAGATTTGCACTTAATGTACCGAAAGGGGCGCTGCCGTTGTCGGCATCATTATAAACAGGGGTGTCTTTCCAGGTAACCAGGTTTTGATTGCTAAGGGGTTTGTTCAGGTCGCCCAGGCCATCTTCAACGCGCTGTTTTCCCTGAACCGGCTCCAGGTGCCCCTTGTCGATAAAACCCGTACCAAAACCGAAGCGAAATTCATAATAGTCTGCCGCTGCGGGTACCACGGCCAGGATCTGCCCCGCACGGACATTACCCACGTTGATCACATTGTTCCCCACCTGCGCCCAGATCGCCGCATCTTCGGTGGTTTGCATATATTGAGCAGGCAGCCTTTTCTGGCTTAATAAACTGGCTGAACTGACGCCGGAAACGAACACCAAAAGCAGGAGAAGAATACGCGTAAACATTATGTTTTTATCGGTACGGAAGAACTGATGTCATTGTAGCAAAAGCGACATCAATACCAATGTTTAATTCTTATACAGATCGTGAAGCAGGATGAAAGGTGGGTTTTTCTGCTGCTGATGCCATAAACTACTGACATCGGGGGCACCTTGCGCCACGATCGCATGACGAAACTCCGTGCTGTTTAATGATTCACGCTGTGGATACATTAACTCCAGCAATGGCAGGCTAATTCCGGAAATCACTTCACAGCAGTCATGCTTATGGCTCATTAAGGCGGCGGAACGATACGGCGCAGCGCCAGATTTATCGGTGAGAAAGATAACGCCATCGCCGGTGTCGGTTTCATGCAGGGCATCACACATCATTCGGCCAAGCATATTGGTGCTCAACCCTCGCCAGTAATTAACCGCGCGACACTGCACCAGCGGGCCAAACCTGGCTTCAAGCTTTAGCAACATATCCTGCGCCTGTTCATCGTGGCAGGTGATGACCCATCCCAGCATAGCTCTCTCCTTAGCAGGCGAGTAGTTTAGCGGAGTGATGGTGAATTTACGGTGATAACTGTCAAAGAAAAGCGCCCGGCATACGGAAGGTTGCCGGGCAGAAGGTTAGCTGCGCAGCCCGCGGCCACGCTGGATCAGATACCAGCACAGCAGGTAGAAAGCGATGATAAACACCGCCAGTACCGCCACGGTGGTGAACAGTGGTACGTCAGTAATGCCGAGGAAACCAAAGCGGAAGCCGCTGATCATGTAGACAATCGGGTTCAGGTGGGACAGCGCCTGCCAGAACGGCGGCAGCAGCGTCAGGGAGTAGAACACCCCACCGAGATACGTCAGCGGCGTCAGCACGAAGGTCGGGATCAGGCTGATATCGTCAAACGTTTTCGCAAACACCGCATTCAGCAAACCGGCCAGCGAGAACAGGATCGCCGTCATCAGCAGCGTCAGCGCCACAAACAGCCACGAGTGTACCTGGAACGGTACAAAGAACAACGAAATCGCCGTTACCAGGATCCCTACGCACAGAGCACGCGCCACGCCACCGCCCACGTACCCGGCGATGATGACGTGCGTTGGCACGGGTGCCACCAGCAGCTCTTCAATGTTGCGCTGGAACTTGGCGCTAAAGAACGATGACGCCACGTTAGCGTAGGCGTTAGTGATCACCGCCATCATGATCAAACCCGGCACGATAAACTGCATATAGGTGAAACCGTGCATCTCACCAATGCGGGAACCAATCAGGTTACCGAAGATGATGAAGTAGAGCGTCATGGTAATAACCGGCGGTACCAGGGTTTGTACCCAGATACGCATAAAACGGGTGATCTCTTTCGCCCAGATGCTTTTCAGCGCGACCCAGTAAAGATGCGTCATGCCTTGTCTCCTTGTTTATCCTGCACCAGAGAGACAAACAGCTCTTCCAGTCGGTTCGCTTTGTTACGCATACTTAATACCTGAATGCCCTGGGCACTCAACTGGGAAAAGACGCTGTTGATGCCCTGCTCTCTCAGCACTTCCACTTCCAGCGTGGAGGTATCCACCAGACGATACTGGTACCCTTCCAGCTCCGGCAGCGGGCTTTTCGGTGCCAAATCCAGAATAAAGGTTTCTGATTTCAGCTTGGAAAGCAGATCTTTCATCGAGGTGTTTTCCACCAGCTCACCGCGCTGAATGATGCCGATGTTGCGGCACAGCATTTCCGCCTCTTCAAGGTAGTGAGTGGTCAGAATGATGGTCGTGCCTTTGTCATTGAGATCCTTCAGGAACCCCCACATTGAACGACGCAGTTCGATATCCACGCCTGCGGTCGGTTCATCCAGGATTAACAGTTTTGGCTCATGCATCAGGGCGCGGGCAATCATCAGGCGGCGCTTCATGCCACCGGATAACATCCGCGCACGTTCGTTACGTTTTTCCCACAGATCCAGCTGTTTAAGGTACTTTTCGCTACGGGCAATCGCCTCTTTACGCTCTACACCATAGTACCCCGCCTGGTTGACAACAATCTGCTGTACCGTCTCGAACGGGTTGAAGTTGAACTCCTGCGGTACCAGCCCCAGCTGGCGCTTGGCGTTGACCACATCTTTTTCCAGGTCGTAACCAAACACGCTCACCCGGCCAGAGCTCTTGTTAACCAGCGAACTGATAATCCCGATGGTGGTAGATTTTCCCGCCCCATTCGGCCCCAGAAGCGCATAGAAATCACCCGCTTCTACTTTGAGATCTATCCCGCGTAAGGCCTGAACGCCGCCCGGATAGGTTTTCTTAAGCTGCTCAAGCTCCAGTGCAATCGCCATGAATTAAACTTACCTATAGTTCTGACACACGTTGTGTAGTTTCATTAAAAGTCGGGTTACCCTATAGTAGCGCAACGCAATCACTTGGTTACAGGTCGTTAACCTCCATGAATGACATAGATACACTCATCAGCAACAATGCACTATGGTCAAAAATGCTGGTGGAAGAAGACCCCGGATTTTTCGGGAAGCTGGCACAAGCGCAAAACCCGCGCTTTCTATGGATTGGATGTTCCGACAGCCGCGTTCCGGCAGAGCGCCTGACCGGCCTCGAACCGGGTGAACTGTTTGTTCACCGCAACGTCGCCAACCTGGTGATTCATACCGATCTTAACTGCCTTTCTGTTGTTCAGTATGCCGTTGACGTTCTGGAAGTCGAGCACATCATCATTTGCGGCCACTACGGCTGCGGCGGCGTGCAGGCGGCGGTTGAAAACCTGGAGCTGGGGTTAATTGATAACTGGCTACTGCACATCCGCGATATCTGGTTCAAACATAGCTCACTGCTGGGCGAAATGCCGCAGGAACATCGTCTCGACGCGCTGTGTGAACTGAACGTCATGGAGCAGGTTTATAACCTGGGGCACTCCACCATTATGCAATCGGCCTGGAAACGCGGACAGAAAGTGTCCGTCCACGGCTGGGCGTACGGCATTCATGATGGTTTGCTGCGTAACCTGGAAGTGACCGCCACTAACCGTGAAACGCTGGAGCAGCGCTACCGTTCGGGTATTGCAAACCTCAAACTCAAGCACGTAAACCATAAATAAGTGCCCGTAAAAAAGCCGGGTGGCGGCTACGCCTTACCCGGCCTACGTTTTCTCCCTCTCACTGTGAGAGAGGGCCAGGGTGAGGGCACCAGACCACACCCAACGAGTATTACTCGTCCAGCAGCACCACTTTCCCGACATACGGCAGATGGCGATAACGCTGCGCGTAGTCAATGCCATAACCCACAACGAACTCGTCAGGAATGGCGAAACCGACATATTCCACAGGTACCTGCACTTCACGACGGCTTGGTTTATCCAGCAGGGTACAAATGGCCAGGGATTTCGGTTCACGCAGGCTCAGGATCTCGCGCACTTTAGAGAGCGTGTTGCCAGAGTCGATGATGTCCTCAACGATCAACACATCTTTGCCACGAATATCTTCATCCAGATCTTTCAGGATTTTCACATCACGGGTTGTGGACATGCCGCTGCCGTAGCTGGAGGCGGTCATAAAATCGACCTCATGTGACACCTGCACTTCACGGCACAGGTCTGCCATAAACATGAAAGAGCCACGCAGAAGACCCACCAGCACCATTTCGCTGCCGCTGTCCTTGTAATGTTCGGTGATTTGACGACCCAGTTCGGCGATACGCGCTTTGATCTCGGCTTCCGGGATCATCACTTCAACAGTATGTTTCATATTACTAACCATATGATTTTAATGAAAATCTCTCAATGCGGATGAATCATCTTCCAGCATCGATACGCAAGCTCGCCATTATACCAGCAAATGGATAACCCTGGCGTATGAGTTATAAAAAGCAATTTTTGTGATTCCGATCACACTTGCTAATACCTATAATTAATTGCTAGCAAATAATTAACAAAACTGACGAGTACATTTTCTATGGCTGAAACAAAAACTCAACAGTCGCGTCTACTGGTGACACTAACAGCGCTATTTGCCGCCTTTTGCGGCTTGTATCTGTTAATCGGTGGCGTCTGGCTGGTCGCAATAGGCGGTTCCTGGTACTACCCGATTGCGGGCCTGGTTATGCTTGGCGTAACCGTCCTGCTCTGGCGCAGAAAGCAATCTGCACTGTGGCTTTATGCCGCCCTCCTCCTTGCAACCATGATCTGGGGCGTCTGGGAAGCCGGGTTCGACTTCTGGGCACTGACGCCACGCAGTGACATTCTGGTGTTCTTTGGTATCTGGCTGATTTTGCCGTTTGTCTGGCGTCGCCTGATTATACCGTCCAGCGGTGCCGTAGCAGCGCTCGTTGTCGCTCTGCTGATCAGCGGCGGTATCCTGACCTGGGCCGGTTTTAACGACCCGCAGGAGATCAAAGGTACGCTCAATACGGAATCAACGCCTGCTGCAGCCATCTCTCAGGTCGCTGACGGAGACTGGCCGGCCTATGGTCGTAATCAGGAAGGTCAACGCTACTCCCCGCTGAAGCAAATCAACGCGGATAACGTTAAAAACCTGAAGGAAGCCTGGGTATTCCGTACCGGCGACCTGAAGATGCCAAACGATCCGGGTGAACTGACCAACGAAGTGACGCCGATTAAAGTCGGTGACATGCTTTATCTGTGTACCGCCCACCAGCGTCTGTTCGCGCTTGATGCCGCCACCGGTAAAGAGAAATGGCACTTCGATCCACAGCTGAATGCCAACCCGTCCTTCCAGCATGTCACCTGCCGTGGCGTCTCTTACCACGAAGCGCGTGCCGATAATGCAAGCCCTGAAGTGGTGGCCGACTGCCCTCGCCGCATTATGCTGCCGGTGAACGATGGCCGTCTGTTTGCCGTCAACGCAGAAACGGGCAAGCTGTGCGAAACCTTTGCCAACAAAGGTATCCTGAATCTGCAGACCAACATGCCGGACACCACGCCGGGTCTGTATGAGCCAACTTCACCGCCGATCATCACCGATAAAACCATTGTGGTTGCCGGTTCGGTAACGGATAACTTCTCTACCCGCGAAACCTCTGGCGTTATCCGTGGCTTCGACGTGAATACCGGTAAACTGCTGTGGGCCTTCGACCCGGGCGCGAAAGATCCAAACGCGATCCCCTCGGACGAACACACCTTTACCTTTAACTCGCCAAACTCCTGGGCACCGGCTGCGTATGACGCGAAGCTGGATCTGGTCTATCTGCCAATGGGCGTGACCACGCCGGATATCTGGGGCGGTAACCGCACGCCGGAGCAGGAGCGTTATGCGAGCGCCATCGTGGCGCTGAACGCGACTACCGGTAAGCTGGTCTGGAGCTATCAGACCGTTCACCACGACCTGTGGGATATGGACATGCCATCCCAGCCGACGCTGGCAGATATTACCGTTGACGGTAAAACCGTTCCGGTGATTTATGCCCCGGCGAAAACCGGTAACATCTTCGTGCTGGATCGCAGCAACGGTAAACTGGTGGTTCCGGCTCCGGAAAAACCGGTTCCGCAAGGTGCGGCAAAAGGCGACTACGTCAGCAAAACGCAGCCGTTCTCTGACCTGAGCTTCCGTCCGAAGAAAGACCTCAGCGGTGCAGACATGTGGGGTGCCACCATGTTTGACCAGCTGGTGTGCCGCGTGATGTTCCATCAGTTGCGCTATGAAGGCATTTTCACTCCGCCATCTGAGCAGGGTACGCTGGTCTTCCCGGGTAACCTGGGGATGTTCGAGTGGGGCGGGATCTCCGTTGACCCGAACCGTCAGGTGGCGATTGCTAACCCAATGGCCCTGCCGTTCGTGTCTAAACTGATCCCACGTGGCCCGGGCAACCCAATGGAACCGCCGAAAGACGCGAAAGGTACCGGTACAGAATCCGGTATTCAGCCGCAGTACGGCGTACCGTTTGGCGTGACCCTGAATCCGTTCCTGTCACCGTTTGGCCTGCCGTGTAAACAGCCTGCCTGGGGTTATATCTCCGGTCTGGATCTGAAAACCAACCAGATCGTGTGGAAGAAACGTATTGGTACACCACAGGACAGCATGCCGTTCCCGATGCCGGTTCCGGTACCGTTCAATATGGGTATGCCAATGCTGGGTGGCCCAATCTCTACCGCCGGTAACGTACTGTTCATCGCGGCAACCGCAGATAACTACCTGCGCGCGTACAACATGACCAACGGTGAGAAACTGTGGCAAGGCCGTCTGCCCGCGGGTGGACAGGCAACGCCGATGACCTATGAAGTGAATGGCAAGCAGTACGTTGTCATCTCAGCGGGCGGTCATGGTTCGTTTGGCACGAAGATGGGCGACTATATTGTCGCGTATGCATTGCCTGACGAAGGCAAATAAAAGCAAAACGGCAACGAAAGTTGCCGTTTTTAGTGTTTGTCCCCTCTCCCTGTGGGAGAGGGTCAGGGTGAGGGCATCAGGCCGCACCTGCTTTAAACCGTGAATCCCAACATCATCCCCGTATCTTCATGCTCCAGCAGATGGCAGTGCGCCATATAGGCAAATTCTTTCGGTGCCTCATGGTCGAATTTCACCAGCACCTCACTGACTCCACCTTCAACCCTTACCGTATCTTTCCAGCCCGCGCGATGCGCAACGGGTGCATTACCGTTCTCCGAGAGAATGCGGAACTGCGTACCGTGAATATGGAATGGATGCAACATCATGTCGCCAACACCGGAAATAACCCAACGTTCAAACTGTCCCTTTGTGGCAGCAAACATCGGTGTGTTCATGTCAAACGCTTTGCCGTTGATCCGGTTGGCATTGTGGAAATCGAAGCCATGATCGCCGTGGTTCATGTTCCCCATGCCGCCCATTTTCCCGTGATCCATATTCATGTGGCCCATCATCTGCCCGTGCTGCATACCCGCCATCGCCTGATTGCCGTACTTCTCCATCAGCGCCTGCATCCCCATCATGTCGAGCATTGGATCCATTGAGAGCTGCAGCGTGCGCTGGGTTAAGCCCTCAAGTGAAGGCAAGGCCGGGAGCGTGCTTAGCGTATCCGGCAGCGTACCGGAGGCGGCAATCTGCAGCGGCTGAATGCGCAACACCGGGTGAGCCTTATCAAAGGGTGCGACGGCCATCCCCATCTGGTTCACCGGCAGCGTGACCAGGTCAAACGATTTGCCATCACTGATATCCACCAGCACCTCGAATCGCTCGCCCATCAGCATCGGCAATTCGTTCACCTTAACCGGCTCAGGCAGTAGCCCGCCGTCACTCGCCACCACGTACAGCGGACGTTTATCGCTGGCAGCAAAATTCAGCGAACGCGCATTACACCCATTGAGCAGACGTAAACGCAGCCAGCCTTTCGGGGCGGCATGCTGCGGGTAAATAGCGCCGTTAGTCAGCAGCGTATCGCCAAACCAGCCTACCGCCGCGCTCATCACATCCAGCTGATAATCAATCTGACCGTCTGCAGTGAATTTCTTGTCCTGAACAATGACCGGGATATCGTCAATGCCCCACTGTTTCGGCAGGCGCAACAGGCGGCTTTCATCATCTTCAATCAGTACCAGACCGGCCAGCCCCATCGCCACCTGATGGCCCGTTTTTCCGTGCTGATGTGGGTGGAACCAGCAGGTCGCTGCGCGCTGGTTGGGGGTAAAGGTGACGCTACGCTTATCACCAGCCTTGATGATCCCCTGCGGCCCACCATCAACCTCCCCCGGCACTTCCAGACCGTGCCAGTGCAGCGTAGTCTCTTCTGCCAGCGTGTTGTGGATATCAACCGTCACGGCGCTCCCCTTGCGTAGCTGGATGGCCGGGCCAAGCAGGCTACCGTTATAACCCCACGTTGTGGCGTTATGCTTACCAAAGGTCGTTTTACCGGACTGAACAACAAGCTGAATGCGGCTACGGGCATCAGCGGTGAGTAATTCGGGAATCGGTAAGGTGGGTCTGTCAGCCGCAAAAACCGCACGACTCCACAGTGGTAATGCACTGGCAACCCCCAGCGCAGCGGAATATTTCAAAAAATCACGACGTTGCATGTTCATTTCCTTATTTCCTGCAGGCGATATTTTGAGCATAAACCCTCCCCTTACCGGAAGGTCAAGTAAAGCGGTAATAATTAAAGATCGTCGCCCTGGCATCAAGTATGCTAACGTTAATTTTCCGTGATGCAGTGGTAGAAGCAATGAAGACGTTTTTCAGGACAATTTTGTTCGGCAGCCTGATGGCAATGTGTGCGAACAGCTATGCGCTAAGTGAAAACGAAGCGGAAGATATGGCCGATTTAACGGCAGTTTTTGTATTCCTGAAAAACGATTGTGGCTACCAGAATTTACCCAACGGGCAGATTCGTCGCGCACTGGTCTTTTTTGCCCAGCAGAACCAATGGGATCTCAGCAACTACGACAGCTTCGACATGAAGGCGCTCGGTGAAGACAGCTACCGCGATTTAAGCGGTATTGGCATCCCCACTGCAAAAAAATGCAAAGCGCTGGCTCGTGATTCACTCAGCCTGCTCGCCTACGTGAAATAACCTTCCCGACGCCCCTGTTGACCGCTATAACCGTGAACCCACGGTTATAGTTAGCTATGCATGTTGCGCCCAATTCTCTGGGGTAACGGATGTTAACAAAGGAGGTGTCAACTCATGACCGATAACCCGGTATGGCATGAAACGCTGCATGACCAGTTTGGTCAATACTTTGCCGTCGATAACGTGCTTTATCACGAGAAAACCGATCATCAGGATCTGGTCATCTTCGAGAACGCCGCCTTTGGCCGCGTGATGGCACTGGATGGCGTGGTGCAAACCACCGAGCGCGATGAGTTTATCTATCACGAAATGATGACCCACGTACCGCTACTGGCACACGGGCACGCGAAGCACGTTCTGATTATCGGCGGTGGCGACGGTGCCATGCTGCGCGAAGTGTCCCGTCATCAATCCATTGAAACCATCACAATGGTGGAAATTGATGCAGGCGTCGTCTCCTTCTGCCGCCAGTATCTGCCCAACCACAGCGCCGGTAGTTATGACGATCCGCGCTTTAATCTGGTCATTGATGATGGCGTCAACTTCGTTAATCAGACCACGCAAACCTTTGATGTGATTATCTCCGACTGCACTGATCCTATCGGCCCTGGCGCATCGCTGTTTACCTCTTCTTTCTACGAAGGCTGTAAGCGTTGCCTGAAACCAGGGGGGATCTTTGTGGCGCAAAACGGTGTTTGCTTCCTGCAGCAGGATGAAGCCCTCGACAGCCACCGCAAGCTGAGCACTTATTTTAGTGACGTCAGCTTCTATCAGGCCGCTATTCCGACCTACTACGGCGGGATCATGACTTTCGCCTGGGCGACCGATAACGAAGTGTTGCGTCATCTCTCCACCGGAATTATTCAGGCCCGTTTCCACCAGGCCGGTCTTCAGTGCCGATACTACAATCCGGCTATCCATACTGCCGCATTTGCCTTGCCGCAGTACCTGCAAGATGCGCTGTCCTCTAAGGGGGTGAGCTAATTGAAAAAGCTTAAGCTGCATGGCTTTAACAACCTGACCAAAAGCCTGAGTTTTTGTATTTACGATATCTGCTATGCCAAAACCGCAGAAGAGCGCGATGGGTATATCGCCTATATCGATGAACTCTACAATGCCAATCGTCTGACCGAGATCCTGTCAGAAACCTGCTCTATTATCGGCGCAAATATCCTGAATATTGCCCGTCAGGATTATGAGCCACAGGGTGCCAGCGTGACGATTCTGGTCAGCGAAGAGCCGGTCGACCCTAAGCTTATCGACAACACCGAACATCCAGGCCCACTGCCAGAGGCCGTCGTGGCCCATCTGGATAAAAGTCACATCTGCGTGCATACCTACCCTGAAAGCCATCCTGAAGGCGGTCTGTGTACCTTCCGCGCAGATATTGAAGTCTCTACCTGTGGCGTGATTTCGCCTCTTAAGGCGCTGAACTACTTAATCCACCAGCTGGAATCCGACATCGTGACCATTGATTATCGTGTGCGTGGTTTCACCCGTGATATCAACGGCATGAAACACTTCATCGACCACGAGATCAACTCCATCCAGAACTTTATGTCCGATGATATGAAGGCGCTGTACGACATGGTGGACGTGAACGTGTATCAGGAAAACATCTTCCATACCAAGATGTTACTTAAGGAATTCGACCTTAAGCACTACATGTTCCATACCAGACCGGAAGATTTGAGCGAAGAAGAGCGCAAGGTCATCACTGACCGGCTCTGGAAAGAGATGCGCGAAATCTACTACGGCCGCAATATTCCGGCCGTGTAAAACGGACCCGGAGCAGGGATGCTCCGGGGTGTTATTTCTGTTTCATGAACTCACGGTACGCAGCCACCACTTTGAGGAAGTCTTCAACGCCGCACAGCGACAGGCTCTCTTCGTCGTAGTAGCTCATCCCCTCTTCCATCTCATCGCCCGAGAATTCAAGCTGGTTGGCACGCACCATCACCTCTTCGCCGTCCATCCACAGCGTATATTCGTGTCCGGCACGCTGCCAGGATCGCTCACTGCCTTTTACCGTCTGCGCAGCCTGTTCCACTTCATCAAGTAACGCGAGGTTCTCTTTCACCTCTTCGTTAAACCAGTGTCCAACGGCTTCGTGGCCCATCGACATACGCACTTTCACCACTCCGGTGATGTCGCGCAGAAATTCGTAATCCATAGTATTTTCCTCTGCAAAGCCATTACGTTAATTATCGCAGCAGAGAGGAAGAAAAAAAGCGTGGGAGGTGGGAGGAATGAAAATAAAAAGTGAGAGCAAGACCCTGCGGCCTGATGCCCTCACTCCTGCCCTCTCCACCGGAGAGGGTGAAAACACGAAAAACCGTCTCTACAGAGACGGTTTTGCTGTTTATACCGCGGTCTGGAAGATAACCCCGTCAGCCTTCTCGGTGTACTGAGAGAGCTGGTCGAAGTTCAGATAGCGGTAGGTATCCACCGCCGTCTTATCAACCTGAGCGATATAAGTCTGGTACTCTTCCGGCGTTGGCAGTTTGCCAATCAGCGCGGCAACCGCCGCCAGCTCCGCAGAGGCCAGATAAACGTTAGCACCGGTACCTAAACGGTTCGGGAAGTTACGGGTAGAGGTGGAGACCACCGTCGCACCGTCGGCTACACGCGCCTGGTTACCCATACACAGGGAACAGCCAGGGATTTCAATACGCGCACCGCTCTTACCAAACACGCTGTAGTAACCCTCTTCAGTCAGCTGAGCAGCATCCATACGGGTTGGCGGAGCCACCCACAGACGGGTTGGCAGCTGGCCTTTGTGGGTATCCAGCAGCTTACCAGCCGCGCGGAAGTGACCGATGTTGGTCATGCACGAACCGATAAACACTTCGTCAATCTTGTCGCCCTGAACATCAGAGAGCAGACGCGCATCGTCAGGATCGTTTGGCGCACACAGGATTGGCTCTTTGATATCCGCCAGATCGATGTCGATCACCGCCGCATATTCTGCGTCAGCATCGGCTTCCAGCAACTGCGGATCTGCCAGCCATTTTTCCATGCCCTGGATACGACGCTCCAGCGTACGACGGTCGCCGTAGCCTTCTGCAATCATCCACTTCAGCAGCACGATGTTAGAGGTCAGGTACTCTTCGATTGGTGCCTGGTTCAGCTTGATGGTACAGCCCGCAGCTGAACGCTCAGCAGAAGCATCAGTCAGTTCGAACGCCTGTTCTACTTTCAGGTCCGGCAGACCTTCAATTTCCAGGATACGACCAGAGAAGATGTTCTTCTTACCTTTCTTCTCAACGGTCAGCAGGCCCTGTTTGATGGCATACAGCGGAATTGCGTGAACCAGGTCGCGCAGGGTAATACCCGGCTGCATTTTGCCTTTGAAGCGCACCAGAACCGATTCCGGCATATCCAGCGGCATCACGCCGGTCGCAGCAGCAAACGCCACCAGACCAGAGCCAGCCGGGAAGGAGATACCAATCGGGAAACGGGTATGGGAGTCACCACCGGTACCTACGGTATCAGGCAGCAGCATACGGTTCAGCCAGGAGTGGATAACACCATCACCCGGACGCAGGGACACACCGCCACGGTTCATGATGAAGTCTGGCAGCGTATGGTGTGTAGTCACGTCAACCGGCTTCGGATATGCCGCCGTGTGACAGAATGACTGCATCACCAGGTCAGACGAGAAGCCCAGGCACGCCAGGTCTTTCAGTTCGTCACGGGTCATTGGGCCAGTGGTATCCTGAGAGCCTACGGAAGTCATCTTCGGCTCGCAGTATGCGCCCGGACGGATACCGGTTACGCCGCACGCACGGCCCACCATTTTCTGCGCCAGAGAGTAACCACGGTTGCTTTCTGCCACATCTTTTGCATGACGGAATACCGTGCTGTGCGGCAGACCCAGCGCTTCACGCGCTTTGGTAGTCAGGCCACGACCGATGATCAGCGGGATACGGCCACCGGCACGGACTTCGTCAACCAGCACATCGGTTTTCAGCTCAAAACTTGCCAGCAGTTCGTTGGTTTCATGGTTACGCACTTCACCTTTGAACGGGTATACGTCAATCACGTCGCCCATGTTCAGGTCAGAGACGTCGACTTCAATCGGCAGTGCGCCCGCATCTTCCATCGTGTTAAAGAAGATGGGTGCGATTTTGCCGCCGAGGCACAGACCGCCGCCGCGCTTATTTGGCACGTGCGGGATATCATCGCCCATGAACCACAGCACGGAGTTAGTTGCGGATTTACGGGAAGAACCAGTACCGACAACGTCACCCACGTAAGCCAGCGGGAAACCTTTTTTCTGCAACGCTTCAATCTGCTTGATTGGGCCGACCACGCCAGGCTGATCCGGCTCGATACCTTCACGAGCGTTCTTCAGCATCGCCAGCGCGTGCAGAGGGATATCCGGGCGAGACCATGCATCCGGTGCCGGAGAAAGGTCATCAGTGTTGGTTTCACCCGTCACTTTGAAGACGGTAACGGTGATTTTTTCAGCCAGCGCAGGACGGTTCAGGAACCATTCTGCATCAGCCCAGGACTGCATCACCTGCTTCGCGTAGACGTTGCCCGCTTTCGCTTTTTCTTCCACATCGTAGAAGTTATCAAACATCAGCAGCGTTGAAGAGAGCGCTTTTGCGGCAATCGGTGCCAGCGTGTCGTTATCCAGCGCGTCAATCAGCGGATGAATGTTGTAACCGCCCTGCATGGTGCCGAGCAATTCAATCGCTTTTTCAGGAGTTACCAGTGGGGAGGTGGCTGCGCCTTTGGCAATGGCAGCAAGGAAACCGGCTTTTACGTAGGCCGCTTCATCTACACCAGGCGGTACACGGTTGATCAACAGATCTAACAGGAATTCTTCTTCGCCCTTAGGCGGGTTCTTCAGCAGCTCGACGAGCGCGGCCATTTGGGTTGCATCTAAAGGTTTGGGTACAATCCCCTCGGCGGCACGTTCTGCTACGTGCTTACGGTATTCTTCTAGCACGACGGTTCTCCTCGCTCTCATTGTCATATGCGGCGGACGTTCTCTTCACGCTCCTGTGAGACAGCAGTTTGTAGGGTAAATGCCCGATACCGCGTCGGGCAGCATAGCAGGATTTCTGCACAGTGTTAATCCGTTTACAAAAAAGCAACATTAAAAAATTTGCTGAATCGTTAAGAGTGGTATAGCGGGAAGGCGAGGCGAATTTTGGGCACAAAAAAACCGCCTGACAGCGGTTAATTTGTTGCCTTGCGGTGGTAGCACACCGGGCTGGCAGATTTGCGGCAAAACCCCAACGCAGCGAATTTTGCTCTCCTGCGTATAGACTTGCAAGGTGATTTTTTCATTCTGCGCAGCGCTTTCCCGTTTTGAATGAAAGATTATGTAAATGCATTTTTCCCCTTCTTCATACCCTTTGAATCCACTACTCTTCTCATCGGCCTGCTTCGCTGGTGTAGCAGCCAGTCACCGGGCCCGGGAGCAGTTCCGTAATCTACGTGGCAAAACCCCAATTTGCCAGGTTCTGCCTTTCCCGGTGAAGAACGAACCCGCGTAGCCTGTACAGGAACGCACGCAATGGAGATGCGAATCACTGTGCTGATCGTTGTGACGGGTTTACTGCTTACCGCACTGCACGGTGGCTGGAACATATCCGACATCACGGTGCTGTTTGTCGTCAACCTCGGCAACTAGCTGCTGGCCGCTCGCAAGAGCGGCCTTCTGAATATCCCGGCGGCTTTTCAACTATCAGATATAATTGTGTAATAAATGCTCACACTCTTTATCCGGATACACCGCGTGGTTTCCCAATAAAAGTCAAAACTGCAAAACACGGGTGAACAATACTCGCAGCAACAGGAACGCCTTACGGCGCAGCACTTGTCTCGTTGGAGTCATTCTATGAAGTTGCCCTTTAAGCCACATCTGCTTGTCCTTCTGTGCAGTGCCGGGCTGTTTGCCGCCTCTGGCGTCATGTTTGTCAAAAGCCGTGCAACGGAGCCCACCGCTCCTGCTCCGGTTGCACAACAACCTTCGGCACCGGCTCCCGTTGCCACACCGGCACCAGCCGCACAAGCCGCCCCGGTTGCGCCGCCAACGTACAGTGCAGCGCAAATCGATCAGTGGGTAGCCCCCATCGCGCTCTACCCGGATGCGCTACTGTCGCAAATTTTGATGGCATCGACCTATCCGTCAAACGTTATCCAGGCCGCGCAGTGGTCAAAGGATAATCCTAAGATGCAGGGTGATGCCGCCATTCAGGCCGTTGCCAGTCAGCCGTGGGATCCCAGCGTGAAGTCGCTGGTTGCGTTCCCTCAACTGATGTCGCTCTTGGGTGAAAATCCGCCGTGGGTACAAAATCTGGGTGATGCTTTCCTCGCGCAGCCACAAGACGTGATGGATTCGGTTCAACGTCTGCGCCTGCTGGCTCAGCAAACCGGTGCGTTACAATCGACGCCGCAACAAACTGTCACCACCGTGACAAAACCCGCTCCTGCTAAAGCCGCAACCAGCGAGTCGACAACAACAAGTACAAGTACAACCACCACGACAAACCCAACGGTCATTAAGATCGAATCTGCCGACCCGCAGGTGGTATACGTCCCCACCTATAACCCCAATACGGTTTACGGTACCTGGCCAAACACTGCCTATCCACCAACCTATCTCCCCCCAACGCCCGGTGAGCAATTTGGCAATAGCTTCGTGAACGGCTTAGGTTTCAGTCTGGGTGTCGCGACAACCTACGCTATCTTCAGCAACATCGACTGGGATGACGACGACCATCATGATGATGACTGGGATCATCACGGCGGCTATAACCGCAACGGTGATAACAACATCAATATCAACGTTGATAATTTCAATAAAATCAGTGGGCAACGCCTGACGGACGCCAACCGGACCTGGCAGCATAACCCGGCCTATCGCGAGGGCGTGCCATATCCAAACAATCAGCTCAATACCCGCTTCCACTCCACGAATACGGCAACGGGACTCAGTTCGACGCAGAAGACACCGGTCAACCGTGACAGCCAGCGTCAGGCTGCGATGAACCAAATGGAAAAATCGACGGGCAAAACATTCCCTCAGACAGCGCGCCCGGGAACCAAAGACGCACAGCGCCAGGCTTCCAGCCAACAGCTACAGCAGATTTCCCAGCGTAATAACTACCGTGGTTACGACACCAAACCTCAGACCGCGAAACGAACCAACACCCAGCAACGAGAGAATCGCCAGACCACAGCCCAGAGACAGGAGAAACGGGTTTCGCAAACAGCGCAACAGCGTAACCCTCAACAGCGGAATATTCAGCAGCGAACCAGCCAGCCGCGTGCTAACGCGCTAAGCGGCAACGACAGCCGCTCCGCCAACTGGCAAGCGCAACAGCAGCGAGGTGCGCAAAGCCGACAGATGTCTGCCCGTAATCAACAGCCACGGCAGATGTCCTCTGGTCGGGCTGAACACCGCGAATTCCGTCATCGTTAAGAGAACCGACATGAAAAGTAAATTACTCAGTGGAATGGTGTTGTTCATGGTTTCGGCCACCGCGATGGCACAGCAATCCTTCAGTACGCCAGACAAGGCAACCGATGCGCTGGCAAACGCCATCAGTGGGCAAAATGAAAATGCAATGAACAACCTGCTCGGGGAAAACTGGCGCGATTTCCTGCCGCCTGAAGGGGTCGATCCTGATGCCGTTGATCGCTTCCTTCGCGACTGGAAAGTTCGTCATAACACCGTCATCGACGGCGATACGGCACATCTTGTTGTCGGTGACGGCGACTGGCAACTGCCGATCCCGGTTATCAAGACCTCTTCCGGCTGGCAATTTGATATGAAGGAAGCTGCCGAGGAGATCCTGACCCGTGAGATCGGGCGCAACGAGCTCGCGGCTATCGAAGCGTTACACGCCTATGTGGATGCTCAGCAAAGCTATTTTGCGATGAACCAGACGTACGCCCGGAAAATTGTAAGTTCTGAAGGGAAAAAAGATGGCCTGTACTGGCCTGCATCACCGGGTGAGATGCCCAGCCCGCTTGGCCCGGCATTCAGCCCGAAAGAGCCGGGGGCCGGTTATCACGGATACCGTTTCCGCATCCTGCCGGATAAAAACGGCTTTGCCATGGTGGCCTGGCCAGTCAGCTACGGCCAGACGGGCGTGATGAGCTTTGTGATAAATCAGGACGACAAGGTATACCAGGCCAATCTTGGCAGCGAGTCACAGCAGAAAGCACAAGCGTTAACATCGTATAGCCCTGATAAAGCGTGGCAACCCGTCACGCCATAAAGCGGAATGGGTTCCTGAAGGCAAAAAAAACGCCTCCGAAGAGGCGTTTAGCAAGCGTTAAGAAACTTATTTCTTCTTCGCTTTGGCGTTTGGCAGGTCGGTGATGCTACCTTCGAACACTTCTGCCGCCAGGCCCACAGACTCGTGCAGAGTTGGGTGAGCGTGGATGGTCAGCGCGATGTCTTCAGCGTCACAACCCATTTCTATAGCCAGACCGATTTCACCCAGCAGCTCGCCGCCGTTGGTACCGACAATCGCACCACCGATCACACGGTGAGTCTCTTTGTCGAAGATCAGTTTGGTCATACCGTCTGCGCAGTCGGAAGCGATAGCACGGCCAGAAGCAGCCCACGGGAAGGTGGCGGTTTCGTAGCTGATGCCTTTCTCTTTCGCTTCTTTCTCAGTCAGACCAACCCATGCAACTTCTGGCTCGGTGTACGCGATAGATGGGATCACTTTCGGATCGAAGTAGTGCTTCATGCCCGCGATAACTTCAGCGGCAACGTGACCTTCGTGAACACCTTTGTGTGCCAGCATTGGCTGACCGACGATATCGCCGATAGCAAAGATGTGCGGCACATTAGTGCGCAGCTGTTTGTCAACGCGGATGAAGCCACGGTCGTCCACTTCCACGCCAGCTTTGCCTGCGTCGAGGTTTTTACCGTTCGGCACACGACCGATAGCCACCAGCACGGCGTCGTAACGCTGTGGTTCTGCAGGGGCTTTTTTGCCTTCCATAGAAACGTAAATACCGTCTTCTTTCGCTTCAACGGCAGTCACTTTGGTTTCCAGCATCAGGTTGAATTTCTTGCTGATGCGTTTGGTGAAGACTTTAACGATATCTTTGTCAGCAGCCGGGATAACCTGGTCGAACATTTCAACCACGTCGATCTCTGAACCCAACGCATGGTACACGGTACCCATTTCCAGACCGATGATACCGCCACCCATAACCAGCATACGCTTAGGTACGGATTTCAGCTCCAGCGCATCGGTGGAGTCCCACACGCGTGGATCTTCATGAGGAATGAACGGCAGCTGAATCGGACGAGAACCTGCCGCGATGATCGCGTTGTCGAAGTTGATCACGGTTTTACCGTTCTCACCTTCCACTTCCAGGGTGTTCGCGCCGGTGAATTTACCCAGACCGTTTACCACTTTCACTTTACGGCCTTTGGCCATACCCGCCAGACCACCGGTCAGCTGAGTGATAACTTTCTCTTTCCAGGTACGAATTTTGTCGATATCGGTTTTCGGCTCGCCGAAGACGATACCGTGTTCAGCCAGTGCTTTGGCTTCTTCGATAACTTTCGCTACGTGCAGCAGCGCTTTAGAAGGGATACAGCCTACGTTCAGGCAAACACCACCGAGGGTGCTGTAGCGTTCTACGATTACGGTTTCCAGACCTAAATCAGCGCAACGGAAGGCTGCAGAGTAACCTGCCGGGCCTGCCCCAAGTACCACGACCTGAGTTTTGATTTCAGTACTCATCATGACCTCTTATTGATTTCCGGCGGTCCAGGTACTTGTCGCCCTTCATCCACCGGGACGTTCTATCCGCCCGCAGTTTACAAAATTGTTAACAATTTTGAAACAACAAACGGCTCACGAATTATCGCTTTCGCCAATAACCTCACAAACACCATGAGATTAACAGAAAAAAGCCGGCCGATTGGCCGGCTTTTCGATTACATCACCAGGCGGCGAATGTCGCTCAGGGTGTTGTTGATGATGGTGATGAAACGCGCACCATCAGCACCGTCGATCACGCGGTGGTCGAAGGACAGAGAGATTGGCATCATCAGACGTGGCATGAACTCTTTGCCATTCCATACCGGCTCCATCGCAGACTTGGACACACCGAGGATTGCCACTTCCGGCGCGTTAACAATCGGTGCGAAGTGGGTCGTACCCAGACCACCGATGCTGGAGATGGTGAAGCAACCGCCCTGCATTTCGCCAGCAGTCAGCTTGCCATCACGCGCTTTTTTGGAGATCACGGTCAGTTCACGGGACAGCTCAGTGATGCTCTTCTTGTTCACGTCTTTGAAGACCGGAACAACCAGACCATTTGGCGTATCAACCGCAACGCCGATGTTGATGTATTTCTTCAGCGTCAGCTTCTGGCCATCTTCGGACAGGGAGCTGTTGAAGCGTGGCATCTGCTCAAGAGCGGCAGCAACGGCTTTCATGATGAAGACCACTGGGGTGAATTTCACGTCCAGTTTACGCTTCTCAGCTTCGGCGTTCTGCTGTTTACGGAACGCTTCCAGATCGGTGATATCGGTTTTGTCGAAGTGCGTAACGTGCGGGATCATCACCCAGTTACGGCTCAGGTTAGCACCAGAGATTTTCTGGATACGGCCCAGTTCCACTTCTTCGATTTCGCCGAACTTGCTGAAGTCCACTTTCGGCCACGGCAGCATGCCCGGGATACCGCCACCAGTGGCAGCTGCAGGAGCCGCTTCAGCGCGTTTCACCGCGTCTTTCACGTAAGCCTGAACGTCTTCGCGCAGGATACGACCTTTACGGCCCGTCCCTTTCACTTTCGCCAGGTTAACGCCGAATTCGCGCGCCAGGCGGCGGATCAGCGGAGTGGCGTGGATGTAAGCGTCGTTTTCAGCGAATTCAGATTTGCCTTCCGCTTTTGCAGCAGGTGCCGCAGCGGGTTTAGCAGCCTGAGCCGGTGCAGCAGCAGGTGCCGGAGCGGCAGCGGCAACCGGAGCTGCCGCAGGCGCAGCGCCTTCCACTTCGAAGACCATAATCAGCGAGCCGGTAGACACTTTGTCGCCAGTGCTGATTTTGATCTCTTTAACAGTACCCGCGAATGGCGCTGGCACTTCCATAGAAGCCTTGTCGCCTTCAACGGTGATCAGTGACTGTTCAGCGGCAACTTTGTCGCCCACTTTCACCATCACTTCGGTCACTTCAACTTCGTCACCGCCGATGTCTGGTACGTTAACGTCTTTCGCGCCACCAGCAACAGCTGGTGCAGCGGCTGCCGGAGCAGCGGCCTGTGCAGGCGCAGCAGCAGGTGCAGCACCCGCCACTTCGAAGACCATAATCAGCGAGCCAGTAGACACTTTGTCACCGGTGTTGATCTTAATCTCTTTAACAGTACCTGCGAACGGAGCCGGCACTTCCATAGAGGCTTTGTCGCCTTCTACGGTGATCAGGGACTGCTCAGCCGCAACGGTATCGCCCACTTTCACCAGGATTTCAGTGACTTCAACTTCGTCACCACCGATGTCAGGCACGTTAACGTCTTTCGCTGCCGCGGCAGCTGCTGGTGCAGCAGCGGCCGGAGCGGCTTTCTTCTCTTCCTGCGCAGGTGCAGCAGCTGCTGCACCGTCGGCGGAATCGAAAATCATGATCAGTTTGCCCGTCTCGGTTTTATCGCCAACAGAGACTTTGATCTCTTTAACGATGCCAGCCTGAGGAGACGGGACTTCCATAGAGGCTTTGTCGCCTTCTACGGTGATCAGCGACTGTTCAGCTTCAACTTTGTCGCCCACTTTGACCAGGATCTCGGTGATTTCAACTTCATCAGCCCCGATGTCCGGTACATTGATTTCGATAGCCATTATTCTTTTACCTCTTACGCCAGACGCGGGTTAACTTTTTCTGCATCGATGTTGAATTTAGTAATTGCTTCAGCAACCACTTTCTTATCGATTTCGCCACGTTTAGCCAGTTCGCCCAGTGCTGCTACAACCACGTAAGAAGCATCAACTTCGAAGTGGTGACGCAGGTTTTCGCGGCTGTCAGAACGACCGAAGCCGTCAGTACCCAGTACGCGATAATCATCAGCCGGTACGTAAGTACGAACCTGCTCAGCGAACAGTTTCATATAGTCAGTAGAAGCAACCGCTGGAGCGTCGTTCATCACCTGAGCGATGTACGGAACGCGCGGAGTTTCCATTGGGTGCAGCATGTTCCAGCGCTCACAATCCTGGCCATCACGTGCCAGTTCAGTGAAGGAGGTTACGCTGTACACGTCAGAACCTACACCGTAGTCGTTCGCCAGGATCTGTGCGGCTTCACGTACGTGACGCAGGATAGAGCCGGAGCCCAGCAGCTGAACTTTACCTTTGCTACCTGCAACGGTTTCGAGTTTGTAGATACCTTTACGGATACCTTCCTCAGCACCTGCTGGCATCGCCGGCATATGGTAGTTTTCGTTCAGCGTGGTGATGTAGTAGTAAATGTTCTCTTGTGCTTCACCGTACATACGGGTCAGACCGTCGTGCATGATGACAGCCACTTCGTACGCGTAAGACGGGTCATAAGAGATACAGTTAGGGATAGTCAGAGACTGAATGTGACTGTGACCATCTTCGTGCTGCAGACCTTCACCGTTCAGGGTCGTACGACCGGAAGTACCACCTACCAGGAAGCCGCGAGCCTGTTGGTCGCCAGCCTGCCAGCACAGGTCACCGATACGCTGGAAACCGAACATGGAGTAGTAGATGTAGAACGGGATCATCGGCAGGTTGTTGGTGCTGTAAGAGGTCGCAGCAGCCAGCCAGGATGCGCCTGCGCCCAGCTCGTTAATACCTTCCTGCAGGATCTGACCTTTCTCGTCTTCTTTGTAGTATGCAACCTGCTCACGGTCCTGCGGGGTGTACTGCTGGCCGTTCGGGCTGTAGATACCGATCTGACGGAACAGACCTTCCATACCGAAAGTACGCGCTTCGTCAGCAATGATTGGAACCAGACGATCTTTGATCGACTTGTTCTTCAGCATCACGTTCAGGGCACGAACGAAAGCGATAGTGGTAGAGATCTCTTTGTTCTGCTCTTCCAGCAGCTGAGAGAAGTCTTCCAGCGCTGGCAGTTCCAGCTTCTCGGTGAAGTTAGGCTGACGAGCAGGCAGGTAGCCTTTCAGCGCCTGACGACGTTCGTGCAGGTACTTGTGCTCTTCAGAACCTTCAGGGAAGGTGATGTAAGACAGGTTTTCTACCTGCTCATCGGTCACTGGCACGTTGAAACGGTCGCGGATATAACGCACGCCGTCCATGTTCATTTTCTTAACCTGGTGAGCGATGTTTTTACCTTCTGCGGTATCACCCATGCCGTAACCTTTGATGGTGTGGGCCAGGATTACAGTCGCTTTACCTTTGGTTTCCTGCGCTTTTTTCAGTGCAGCGTAGACTTTCTTCGGATCGTGACCACCACGGTTCAGGGCCCAGATCTGCTCGTCAGTCCAGTCTGCAACCAGTGCTGCGGTTTCAGGATATTTACCGAAGAAGTGCTCACGAACGTAGGCACCGTCTTTGGATTTGAAGGTCTGGTAGTCACCGTCAACGGTTTCGTTCATCAGCTGGATCAGCTTACCGCTGGTGTCTTTACGCAGCAGCTCATCCCAACGACCGCCCCACATCACTTTGATGACGTTCCAGCCAGCACCTGCGAAGATGCCTTCCAGTTCGTTGATGATCTTGCCGTTGCCGGTTACCGGACCATCCAGACGCTGCAGGTTACAGTTGATGATGAAGCACAGGTTGTCCAGCTTCTCACGGGTGGCGATGGTGATCGCACCTTTAGATTCTGGCTCATCCATTTCGCCGTCGCCCAGGAAGGCATAAACGGTTTGCTCAGAGGTATCTTTCAGACCACGGTGTTCCAGATATTTCAGGAATTTAGCCTGATAGATAGCACCAATTGGGCCCAGACCCATAGAAACGGTCGGGAACTGCCAGAATTCTGGCATCAGTTTAGGGTGCGGGTAAGAAGACAGACCTTTACCGTGAACTTCCTGACGGAAGTTGTTCATCTGCTCTTCAGTCAGACGACCTTCCAGGAATGCACGTGCGTAGATGCCCGGAGAAATGTGGCCCTGGAAGTACACCAGATCGCCGCCGTCTTTCTCGTTAGCCGCACGGAAGAAGTGGTTGAAGCACACGTCGTAAACGGTCGCAGAAGACTGGAAGGATGCCATGTGGCCACCCAGTTCCAGGTCTTTCTTGGATGCGCGCAGAACGGTCATGATGGCGTTCCAGCGGATTGCAGAACGAATGCGACGTTCCAGATCCAGATTGCCCGGGTATACCGGTTCGTCTTCAACGGCAATCGTGTTTACGTAGTTGTTAGCCCCTGCACCTGCAGCAACCTTCACGCCGCCTTTACGGGCTTCTGAAAGCAGCTGATCAATCAGATACTGAGCACGCTCAACACCTTCTTCACGGATGACCGATTCGATCGCCTGTAGCCAGTCGCGAGTTTCGATCGGATCCACGTCATTTTGGAGACGTTCTGACATGGGGGTATTCCTTATCTATCTAATACGTTGATTTGTCTGGAACCTGTCCCATTGTATTTTCGCCAGAAAACACAATAAGACAGGTTCTGCGTTTAGTTGCCGCGCTCTAAAAAAACCTGGCGCTTAATCCTTTCGTTGCTGTATGCGGCGAAGTGAACGTTCGCGACGCGATTGTTCACGGCTACGGTCCAGCAAGATTTCCTCAATGAAAGCCAGATGTCGGTGCGACGCTTCGCGCGCCTGCTCCGGTTCCCCGGCCATTATCGCCTCGAATACTCGGGTGCGATGGTTGCTTACCAGTGGGAGCATGTCCCGACGGGCATACAACAATTCAAAATTCTGACGAACGTTCTGGGCCAGCATCGGCTCCATGCAGCGTAGCAGATGGAGGAGCACCACATTGTGTGCCGCTTCGGTGACGGCAATCTGGTACTGGACGACGGCATCGGACTCGGCGTCTAAATCGCCGGACTGCTGTGCCCGTTCAATGGCCTGATGCAGCTCGCGGATACGCACGCGGTCTTCATCAGTGCTGCGAAGGGCGGCGTAATAAGCCGCAATACCTTCAAGCGCGTGACGGGTCTCTAGCAGGTCAAACTGGGATTCAGGGTGGTCAGAGAGAAGTTCTACCAGCGGATCGCTGAAGCTCTGCCACAGGCTATTTTGCACAAAGGTTCCGCCGCCCTGGCGACGAAGCAGCAAGCCCTTCGCTTCGAGACGTTGGATCGCCTCACGCAGAGAGGGGCGGGAAACGTCGAACTGTTTTGCCAGTTCGCGTTCAGGCGGAAGTTTCTCACCTGGGCGCAGTGTCCCTTCGAGAATTAAAAACTCCAGCTGCTGCTCAATCACATCAGATAGTTTTGGTTGGCGAATTTTGCTGTAGGCCATATTCCCTGTCTTACGCCTTTTTGCCCGGAGTCAATTGGTCTTACCAATTTCAAGTTCGTATCGCTAAAGTAACAAAGTATTCACCTTCTGTCCATATTGGTTTTGATTGAAATCAGTAAACCCTGCACATTTTAACAACCTTACAGAAATAACATTTCAAAAATGTAACTTCACACAAATGAATTGATTACCCACAAAGAGGCAGTTTTAACCATAATGAAACGAGGGATTTTGCAATCTGAAGCGATTCAACAACGCAAATAATGAAAATTCGCCCACTTACGGGGCATTTCTATTCTATAGGTTGGGGTAGGTACGGATAACGGGACAATTTACAAATGCTTTCTTTTTATTCAACTCGTCATCACCCCTTCATAAAGCAGGTGCATTCGCTCGCACTTATCACTATTCTGACGTCAACGGAAGTCATCTCCGATTATTTCGGCAATATTAACCGTAAAGAAATAAATACAGAAAATGGACTTTCATAATTACACACGCACAGCGTGAACATAACAACCACACACGAGGTTTCATAATGGAAGGTCAACAGCACGGCGATCAGCTAAAGCGCGGCCTTAAAAACCGCCACATACAGCTCATCGCATTGGGCGGTGCTATCGGTACCGGCCTGTTTCTGGGAAGCGCATCCGTTATTCAGTCAGCCGGTCCGGGCATTATTTTGGGTTACGCTATCGCGGGTTTCATTGCCTTTCTGATCATGCGTCAACTGGGCGAAATGGTGGTGGAAGAGCCTGTAGCCGGTTCGTTCAGCCACTTTGCCTATAAATACTGGGGCAGTTTTGCCGGTTTTGCATCAGGCTGGAACTACTGGGTTCTGTACGTTCTGGTGGCGATGGCCGAGCTGACCGCCGTCGGGAAATACATCCAGTTCTGGTACCCGGAAATCCCAACCTGGGTTTCTGCTGCGGTGTTCTTCATTATCATCAACGCCATTAACCTGACCAACGTAAAAGTGTTCGGTGAAATGGAGTTCTGGTTTGCCATCATCAAGGTGATTGCCGTTGTGGCGATGATCATCTTCGGCGGCTGGCTGCTGTTCAGCGGCAACGGCGGCCCGCAGGCCACGGTGCGCAATCTCTGGGAGCAAGGCGGGTTCCTGCCTCACGGTATGACTGGCCTGGTGATGATGATGGCGATCATCATGTTCTCCTTTGGCGGTCTGGAACTGGTGGGGATCACCGCCGCAGAAGCGGATAACCCGGAGCAGAGCATCCCGAAAGCCACCAACCAGGTTATCTACCGTATTCTGATCTTCTATGTGGGCTCACTGGCGGTTCTGCTCTCCCTGCTGCCGTGGACGCGCGTCACCGCTGACACCAGCCCGTTTGTCCTGATCTTCCACGAACTGGGCGATACCTTCGTGGCCAACGCGCTCAATATCGTCGTCCTGACAGCGGCACTTTCCGTTTACAACAGCTGCGTATACTGCAACAGCCGTATGTTGTTTGGTCTGGCTCAGCAAGGTAACGCGCCGAAGGCGCTGCTCAACATCGATAAACGTGGCGTGCCGGTGAACACCATTATCGTGTCGGCCATTGTTACCGCGCTATGCGTGCTGATTAACTACCTGGCACCGGAATCCGCCTTTGGCCTGCTGATGGCACTGGTCGTTTCTGCTCTGGTGATTAACTGGGCGATGATCAGCCTGGCGCACATCAAGTTCCGCCGCGCCAAGCAACAGCAAGGCGTGACCACCCGCTTCCCTGCCCTGTTTTATCCACTGGGTAACTGGGTTTGCCTGCTGTTCATGGCAGCGGTTCTGGTCATCATGTTGATTACCCCGGGTATGGCGATTTCCGTTTACCTGATCCCGGTCTGGATTGCGGTGCTCGGCGTGGGTTATCTGGTTAAACAGAAAAACCAAAACGCGGTGAAAGCCCACTAATCTCCCTTCCCTGTGCCCGCGAATGTGGGTACAGGGTGTTGTTACCTCCCTCACAAATTCACGCCAACAGCTCATTTATCCATATCACCGCCTCTATACTGCAACGCATATATTCGCGTGCCAGCGTTTAATTCTCTCCATACCGTAACCCGGAGAGCTGCCAATGGATAACAACAGACTGTCAGTAAAAGAAAAGATCGGCTATGGGATGGGCGATGCAGGATGCAACATCATCTTCGGTGCCATCATGTTGTTTGTTAACTATTTTTATACGGATATTTTTGGCCTGGCACCTGCACTTGTAGGTGTGCTTCTGCTTTCAGTTCGTGTGATTGACGCCGTCACTGACCCCATCATGGGGGCAATTGCCGACCGGACCCGCAGTAAATATGGCCGCTTTCGACCCTGGCTGCTGTGGATTGCCCTCCCCTATGCCCTGTTCAGCATTCTGATGTTCACCACGCCAGAGTGGAGTTATAACAGCAAAGTTATCTATGCCTTTGTCACCTACTTCCTGCTCTCGCTGACCTATACGGCCATCAACATTCCGTACTGCTCGCTGGGTGGCGTAATCACCAACGATCCGAAAGAGCGTGTGGCGTGCCAGTCTTACCGGTTTGTCATGGTGGGCATTGCCACACTGTTGCTTTCACTCACGCTGCTACCAATGGCAGACTGGTTTGGAGGAGAGAACAAAGCCAAAGGCTACCAGATGGCGATGACCGTGCTGGCGCTGATTGGCACCTGTATGTTCCTGTTCTGCTTCGCCACCGTGCGCGAGCGCGTGCGTCCGACGGTACAGACTCACGATGAGCTGAAAAACGATCTCAAAGACGTGTGGAAGAACGATCAGTGGGTGCGCATTCTGCTGTTGACGTTGTGCAACGTCTGCCCGGGCTTTATTCGCATGGCGGCAACCATGTATTACGTCACCTGGGTGATGGGTCAGAGTACGCATTTCGCCACGCTGTTTATCAGCCTCGGTGTGGTGGGGATGATGCTCGGCAGTATGCTGGCAAAAGTGCTGACCGATCGCTGGTGTAAGCTGAAAGTGTTCTTCTGGACCAACATTGTGCTGGCGATTTTCTCCTGCGCGTTCTACTTCTTCGACCCGAAAGCCACAGTCACCATTGTGGTGCTCTACTTCCTGTTGAACATCCTGCACCAAATCCCGTCGCCACTGCACTGGTCGCTGATGGCGGATGTCGATGACTATGGTGAGTGGAAAACCGGGAAACGAATTACCGGGATCAGCTTCTCCGGCAACATCTTCTTCCTCAAGCTGGGGCTGGCAATTGCCGGTGCAATGGTTGGCTTCCTGCTCTCCTGGTACGGTTACGACGCCGGTGCGAAAGCGCAAAGTGCGGATGCCATCAACGGGATCGTGCTGCTGTTTACCGTTATTCCGGGTGTGGGCTACCTCATCACGGCGGGCGTGGTGCGTCTGCTGAAGGTAGATCGCGAGACCATGAAACAGATTCAGGATGACCTGGAAAAGCGTCGCACTAACTACCGCGAACTCAATGATTACCAGGCGGCGTTAAGAACAGAACCTAAAGGAGCACCACATGCATAGCTGGCCAAACCCGTTCATCGAACAACGCGCCGATCCGTATATTCTTTTTCACGAAGGGTATTACTACTTTATCGCCTCGGTTCCTGAATATGACCGCCTGGCGCTCCGCCGTGCCGGTTCGCTGGACGGACTACGACGTGCCGACGAGGTGGTCGTATGGCGTAAACCTGACACCGGCCCAATGAGCCAGCTTATCTGGGCACCGGAACTGCATCATATCGACGGCAAGTGGTACATCTATTTTGCGGCCACACACACCCAGGCACTCGACACGCTCGGGATGTTCCAGCACCGCATGTTTGCTCTGGAATGCGCCGACAGCGACCCACTCAACGGCAAGTGGATGGAAAAAGGGCAAATCCAGACGCCGTTCGACACCTTTGCACTGGACGCCACCACCTTTATACACCAGGGCAAACGCTGGTACCTGTGGGCGCAAAAAACCCCGGATATCGCCGGTAACTCCAACCTCTATCTCTGTGAAATGGAGAACCCCTGGACGCTTAAAGGCGAACCGGTGATGCTCAGTAAACCGGAGTATGACTGGGAGTGCCGCGGTTTTTGGGTCAACGAAGGTCCGGCGGTGCTGATGCATGGTGACAAACTGTTTATCAGCTACTCCGCCAGCGCGACCGATGAGAACTACTGCATGGGGTTACTGTGGATAGACAGGAACGCCGACCCGCAAAACCCGACAAACTGGCATAAAACCTCACACCCGGTATTTGTCACCAGCGACGAAAACCGCCAGTATGGACCAGGCCATAACAGCTTCACTCAAACGCCGGAAGGGAAAGATGTGCTGGTGTATCACGCACGTAACTACACTGAAATTGAGGGCGACCCGCTTTACGATCCGAATCGCCATACCCGCCTGAAGCTCATCCACTGGGATGAAAACGGGATGCCTGATTTTGGCATCCCGCCTGCTGATACGCTTTAACCGCTACGGCGCGCTGGCTTAAACCAGCGTGCCGTAAATGGTCAGCAGCGCCACCACAACCACCACGACAAACGATGTTTTCTTCGCCATCGAGACGGCAGATTTTGGTGTTTCAATCTTGTCGGTATGCGGCTCGCGCGCCAGAGAGAACTGCGCCAGGCGCGTTAACACCTGGTATTGCGACGTATGGCGGTCGGTAAGGGACACGAACCACGCGGGCAGCGCTTTTTCACCGTGACCAATTAGCGCGTACACCACACCAACCAGGCGTACCGGAAGCCAGTCAAGCACATGCAGAATGGCATCAATACCGGCCTGCAGGCGCTCATGCGGCGTAAGATAACGGGCAAGCCAGGTCTGCCAGGCGCGCAGGAAGGCGTACCCCATCAGCAAAACCGGCCCCCACGGGCCGCCCACCACGAACCAGAACAGCGGTGCAAGGTAGAAGCGGAAGTTAATCCACAGCAGGGCATTTTGCAGCTCACGCAGAAACTCACGTTCATTGCAGTCCGGCGGGACGCCGTGGATCATGGTTAACTCACTCGCCATTGCGCTACGCGCATGGGCATCATCATGGGATGCGGCTTTCAGATATGCGTGGTAGTGCAAACGAACCTTGCCCGCCCCAATGCACAACACGCCGAGCAGGATCCACAACACCAGCAACGGCACGTTGAAAAAGAGGCCATGAAGTGACCGCAATAGCAGGAACGTAATGGCCATTACACCTGCGGTCATCAGCAACGTACGCAGCATGGAAAAATGCGTAATCCGGCGGAAAAGCACCTCCAGCCGGTGATCCAGTTGCCAGTGCTCACCGAGTTTGAACAGACGTTCAGCGATGATAACCAACAGCATGGTAAACAACGTCATGTTATCTCCTTACTCAGACGAAGCGCTCAGCAAGGCGCGAAACCGGGCCCAGTCAAACGCCGGGCCGGGGTCGGTTTTTCTTGCTGGGGCGATATCACTGTGCCCCGTTATGTTCTCAGCAATGGCGGGGTACAACCCAATCAATGCACGTGTCACACACACCAGTTGCTGATACTGTGCATCGGTGTAGGGCGTCGTGTCAGTACCTTCCAGTTCAATTCCAATGGAGAAATCATTGCAGCGCTCGCGTCCCTGATAAACCGATACACCCGCATGCCAGGCGCGCTTATCAAAAGGAACATACTGAACAACTTCGCCATCGCGACGGATCAGACAGTGAGCCGACACGCGCAGATGCGCAATTTCAGCAAAAAAAGGATGGGCATTGGGATCTATCGTTCCCGTGAATAGCGCATCGATCCACGGGCCACCAAACTCACCTGGCGGGAGACTAATATTATGAACCACCAGCAGTGTGGGCTTTTCATCCTCCGGGCGGCAATCGTGGTGCGGCGAGGGCACATGCCGCGCATCCACCAGCCATCCGTTTTCTAACAACATGCTGGAACTCCTTATGTATGGTGCTGTTACTCGGTTCAGAGTAGCATGTTTCAATATTATGATTCGTTACCAATTTGGAGTTTTATCATGCCGCCTCGCCGCTACAACCCCGACCACCGACGTGAAGCGCTTCTGGAACGTATTAATATGGATATTCCGGCAAGCGTTGCCCATGCTCTGAAAGAAGATCTGGGCGGTGACGTTAACGCCGACAAAGATATTACCGCACAATTATTGCCAAAAGAGACACACTCGCACGCCGTGATTATCACCCGCGAAGACGGCGTTTTTTGTGGTAAGCGCTGGGTTGAAGAGGTCTTTACTCAACTGGCCGGCGACGATGTACAAATCACCTGGCATGTCGCTGATGGTGATACCGTTAAGGCAAATCAACCGCTGTTCGAGCTGGATGGCCCATCCCGTGTGCTGCTCACCGGTGAACGTACCGCCCTCAACTTTGTGCAAACCTTGTCGGGCGTGGCCAGCGAAGTACGTCGCTATGTTGACCTGCTGGTTGGTACCCGCACACAGTTGCTGGACACCCGCAAAACGCTGCCGGGCCTGCGCACTGCGCTGAAGTACGCGGTATTATGCGGCGGCGGTGCAAACCATCGTCTGGGGTTATCCGACGCCTTCCTGATTAAAGAGAATCACATCATTGCTTCTGGCTCTGTACGTCAGGCAGTGGAAAAAGCGTTCTGGCTCCACCCGGATGTGCCGGTCGAAGTGGAAGTCGAAAACCTGGAAGAGCTGGAGCAGGCCATTAAGGCCGGAGCCGATATCATCATGCTGGATAACTTTGAAACCGGGCAGATGCGCGAGGCGGTAAAACGCAATAATGGCCGGGCCCAGCTGGAAGTATCCGGTAACGTTACATTCGAAACCATCCGTGAGTTCGCGGAAACCGGCGTCGATTACATCTCCGTCGGTGCGCTCACCAAACACGTACGTGCCCTCGACCTCTCAATGCGTTTCAAATAATAGTGCTTCCCCTCTCCGCCCGGAGAGGGGAAACGTCAGGCCCGCTCGCAAATCTGCTGTTCGTCTCTGCAACCCTGAGCTAAATCCCTGAAAGCCCCTTCACATTCCCTCTTTTGCCTCTCGTTTCTGCCCCTTTGTGCTGCCAGAGTAGCGCCACTTAACCAAAGGAGCTGACATGAACAGACAACAAGGATTTACGCTCATTGAGTTGATGGTGGTGATCGGCATTATTGCCATCCTGAGCGCCATTGGCGTGCCCGCATACCAGAACTATCTGCGCAAAGCGGCATTGACCGACATGCTGCAAACCTTCATCCCGTATCGTACTGCCATTGAGCTTTGCGCACTGGATCATGGCGGTGTGGAAAGCTGTGACGGAGGCAGTAATGGCATCCCTTCTCCCACAACTACACGCTATGTCTCAGGAATGAGTGTGGTGAAAGGCATCGTGATATTAACGGGCCAGGAAAGTCTGAACGGGCTTGACGTGGTCATGACGCCACAATGGAACGATGGCAATGGCATGACGGGCTGGACGCGTGACTGCACTATCAGTAACGACAGCGCGCTCAAACAGGCCTGTGAAGACGTCTTCCGCTTCGACAATAACTGACAGGAGGGATGATGAATTCAGAACAACTCGTCGCTCTGTGCCAGCGTCATCACGCCGTACTACTGACCAGCGATACCGACATGATTAACATTGCCGTGGTGGGAAACCCCGGCACCGAACTGATGGAAGCCCTGCGCTTCGCGACCCAAAAACGCATTGATATCGAGTGCTGGAGTATTGAGCGCATGGAAAAACACCAGCAGATGACCTCACACACGCATCTGCCCGTCGTACCAGACTCACGCTCAGCGGTGGATATCCTCAACCACACGCTACAGCTGGCAATAAACCAGCGCGCATCCGACATCCACATCGAACCCATGGAGCACGCCTGCCAGATCCGCTTACGTATTGACGGCGTGCTGTGCCCACAACCACCACTCTCCGCAACGCTGGCGACCATGCTCAGCGCGCGCTTAAAAGTATTGGGTAATCTGGATATTGCGGAACGCCGCTTACCCCAGGATGGGCAGTTTACGGTTGAACTGGCAAACGAGCCGGTCTCTTTCCGCATCGCCACGCTTCCCTGTAGCGGTGGTGAGAAAATTGTGCTGCGCCTGCTTCATCAGGTTCAACAGGCGCTGGAACCTGGAAAGCTGGGGATGAGAGCAGAGCAACTGGCCTGCTTTACCGGGGTGCTCCATAACCCTCAGGGGCTGATTCTGGTCACGGGACCTACCGGCAGCGGCAAAACCGTGACGTTATACAGCGCGTTGCAGGCGCGAAACACCCCGGACGTCAACATCTGCAGTGTGGAAGATCCGATTGAGATCCCACTGGCAGGGTTGAACCAGACGCAGATTAACCCACGTGCGGGCTTAACCTTTCAGAGCGTACTGAGGGCACTTCTGCGCCAGGATCCCGACATTATCATGGTGGGTGAAATTCGCGACGGTGAAACGGCAGAAATCGCCATCAACGCAGCACAGACCGGGCACCTGGTGCTGTCAACGCTGCACACCAACTCAACGGCAGAAGCCCTGGTTCGCCTGCAACAAATGGGGGTCGCTCGCTGGATGCTCTCCTCTGCGTTATCACTGGTGATTGCCCAGCGGCTGGTACGTCGTCTGTGTCCACATTGCCGACAGGAAACCAGCGACCACACAGAATTACCGCGTGCAGTATGGCCCCGCCCGCTCCCGCGCTGGCAACCTGCAGGTTGCGATCGCTGCTATCACGGGTTTTATGGCCGCGTCGCCATTTTTGAAGTGCTCGCCATCGACAACACACTCCGGCAGGCCATTGCCAGCGGGGCGGCGACAGAGGTGATAGAAGCCAGCGCCCGACAGGCGGGAATGACATCTTTATTTGAACATGGCTGCATGGCCGTTGAGCAGGGGCTGACCACGCTCGAAGAACTGCTGCGCGTACTGGGAATGCCCGATGGCATCTAATCATCTCTGGCGCTGGCGCGCGCTTTCTCTTGAAGGAGAACCCCAGAACGGGACTCTTTTAGCCCCTGACCGTGAAGCGGCCTTCGCCAGATTGATGAACAAAGGGCTACACCCTCTGACGCTCACCCGGTGCTCACAGGGGCAACGCTGGCGATCCCATCACTGCTACGAGATGTTCCGCCAGCTCGCCACACTTTTGCAGGCGGGTCTGACGTTATCTCACAGCCTGCAAATGCTGGCAGACCAGCATCCGGTACAACAATGGCAGGCGTTGCTGCAAAGCATCGCCGATGAACTTAGCGAAGGGTGCAATTTCTCAGAGGCACTGCAAAAATGGCCTGCAGTATTTAACCCGCTTTATGTTTCTATGGTGAAAACAGGCGAGCTGACGGGAAAACTGGAAGCGTGCTGTCGCCAGCTTGCCCGGCAACAAAAATCTCAGCAGCAACTCAGTGCGAAAGTGAAAAAGGCACTGCGCTACCCGATGATCATCCTGACGCTGGCAGTCCTCGTCGTGCTGGCAATGGTTACGCTGGTCTTACCGGAATTTGCCGCGATCTACAGGACGTTTAACACGCCGCTTCCCCTGCTGACGCAGATGGTCATGGAGTTGGCAGCCTTTATACAGTCCTACGCCATCGCCCTGTTCATGGCACTGCTTCTGCCAGTTGCCATCGCATATAGCCTGCGGCGACATCCTCGCTGGCAGCGAACGCTGTTGCTCATCCCCGTTCTGGGCGCGCTGGCAAGAGGGCAAAAACTGGGGCAAATATTTACCGTGCTGTCACTCACGCAGCAGGCTGGTATTGCATTTTTACAGGGGCTGGAGAGTGCAGAAGACGCCGTTGAGAGCCAGTACTGGCAAGAGAAACTGCGGAACATTCGGGAAGATATCGAAAAGGGTATGCCCGTCTGGTCATCATTCCAGAAGGCGGCAGTCTTTACACCGTTGTGTATTCAACTGGTGCGAACAGGTGAAATATCAGGAGCGCTCGACGTCATGCTGGAGAACCTTGCTCGTCACCACACCGAGCAAACCTTTCAGCTGGCCGATAGCCTGGCGGCGCTTCTGGAACCTTTACTTCTGATAGTGACGGGCGTCATCATCGGCACGCTGGTCGTGGCGATGTATCTGCCGATTTTCCATCTGGGGGATGCGATGAGTGCGGGATAGCGCTGGCGCACGAACATACCCTGAATAATGACGGGGATATGCGCCAGCGAAAGCCATTACAGGCTATTGAATACGCGGTTTTCCTGCTCCTGAACTCGGATAAATGTCGTGCGTTTAGTCAGCTCTTTCAGGCGGGATGCACCAACGTAGGTACAGGCAGAACGCAGACCGCCGAGAATGTCGAGTGCCGTATTATCCACCGGGCCACGCAGAGGCAGCTTCACGGTTTTACCTTCTGCCGCGCGGTATTTTGCCACGCCACCAACGTGACGGGTCATCGCGGATTCAGAGCTCATGCCGTAGAACAGCATAAATTTCTCGCCATTCTCTTCAACCACGGTACCACCGCTCTCTTCGTGCCCTGCCAGCATTCCGCCGAGCATCACAAAGTCTGCGCCGCCGCCAAAGGCTTTAGCAACATCACCCGGCATAGTACAACCGCCGTCACTGATGATCTGACCGCCCAGACCATGCGCGGCATCGGCACACTCAATCACGGCAGACAGCTGCGGGTAACCCACACCGGTTTTCACGCGAGTGGTACACACGGAGCCCGGGCCAATGCCCACTTTCACGATATCCGCGCCAGAGAGGATCAGCTCTTCACACATTTCACCGGTCACCACGTTGCCCGCGATGATGGTTTTGCCCGGCCACGCTTCACGCGCTTTACTGACGAACTGCACGAAGTGTTCTGAATAACCATTCGCGACATCAATACATACAAAGTTGAGCGCCGGGTTAGCATTCAGGATCTGATTGGTTTTTTCGAAATCTGCATCGGATGTGCCGGTTGAGACCATCACATGCTTCACCACATCTTCGGATGCCGCTGCAACAAACGCATTCCACTCTTCCGGGCTGTAGTGTTTGTGTACTGCGGTGAGAACATCGAATTTCGCCAGTGCGGTCGCCATCGCGAAGGTTCCGACAGTGTCCATGTTAGCAGCAATGATCGGCACGCCAGACCAGGTCTGACCGGAGTGTTTAAAGGTGAATTGACGTTCGAGTTCAACGTCTGAGCGACTTTTCAGTGTAGAGCGTTTAGGGCGGATAAGAACGTCTTTGAAACCTAACTTCAGATCTTCTTCGATACGCATGTGCAGATTCCTGGGGTTAGAAGCAAATATGTTAAAAGCACAACTCCAGTGACGCTATCATACGCACTAATACCTGCTCCGCAAGACTGCGAAATTCTCTTTTTTTACGCTACAATCCTATAAATTTACCTGGTAAAAAGCCGGTAAAGAGAACTAAACATTTGCGGGCGCACGCTTAAATTTCAACCAACTGATTTTAATAATGAATAATTCCCAGGATTTGATTTAATGGGGTATATCGTCGCATTAACCGGCGGCATCGGTAGTGGCAAAAGTACCGTTGCGGACGCATTTTCTCGTCTGGGTATCACAATTATTGATGCTGATATCATTGCCCGTCAGGTGGTAGAGCCTGATACACCCGCACTAAAGGCCATTGAGGCGCATTTTGGCCCGACAATCATTAACGCAGATGGCACGCTTAATCGCCGCCAGCTTCGTGAATGTATTTTTTCTGATCCTTCAGAAAAAAGCTGGCTCAATGCCCTGCTCCATCCCATTATCCATCAGGAAACCCAGCGTCAGATTGCCGCAGCCATCTCGCCCTATGTTCTGTGGGTGGTTCCGTTGCTGGTAGAGAATAACCTTCAGAATAAAGCCGATCGGGTTCTGGTCATTGATGTTTCGCCCGAAACGCAGGTCCAGCGAACCGTGGCACGCGACCATGTCTCGCGCGAACATGCTGAACAAATCCTTGCCGCTCAGGCTACGCGCACTCAGCGTCTTGCCGTTGCGGATGATGTTATTGATAATAACGGCGCACCAGATGCCATTGCATCGGATGTTGCCCGTCTGCACGAGCAGTATCTGACGTTCGCCGCGCAGGCCGTTGCACAGGAAAAACCATAATGTCTACTCATATCCTTTTTGAGCACCCGCTTAATGAAAAAATGCGTACCTGGCTGCGTATTGAATTTCTCATTCAACAGCTCTCACAACATCTGCCTGTCAACGATCACGCCACTGCGCTGCATTTCTTCCGCAACGTGGGCGATCTGCTGGATGTGATTGAACGCGGCGACGTCCGCACCGAATTGCTGAAAGAGCTGGAGCGCCAGCAGCGTAAACTGCAGGCCTGGGCGGAAGTTCCGGGCGTTGACCAAAGCCGGATAGACTCCCTGCGTCAGCAGTTGAAAAATAGCAGCAGCATCCTGATGGCTGCCCCCCGTGTAGGGCAATTTTTGCGCGAAGATCGCTTAATTGGTCTGGTACGCCAACGGCTGAGTATTCCAGGTGGATGCTGTAGCTTTGACCTGCCAACACTCCACATGTGGTTGCATATGCCCCAGGAGCAGCGTGATGCGCAGGTTGAAAGCTGGATGACAAGTCTGGAACCAATGCATCAGGCGTTATCGCTGATCCTCGATCTTATCCGCAATTCAGCACCTTTCCGTAAGCAAACCAGTCTGAACGGTTTCTATCAGGATAATGGTGATGATGCCGATCTGTTGCGCCTGAATTTGTCTCTCAGTGACGAACTCTATCCGCAAATTTCCGGGCATAAGAGCCGTTTTGCGATCCGCTTTATGCCGCTGGACAGCGAAAATGGCACCGTGCCGGAGCGTCTCGATTTTGAACTGGCCTGTTGTTAAGGAGTGCCGATGTCTGACGTCACAACCGTAAACTGCCCGACCTGTGGGAAAACTGTCGTCTGGGGCGAAGTGAGTCCGTTTCGCCCGTTCTGTTGTAAGCGCTGCCAGTTAATCGACCTGGGAGAATGGGCGGCGGAAGAGAAACGCATTCCAAGTGAAGGCACCCTCTCTGACAGTGATGACTGGAGTGAAGAGCAGCGGTAGCGTTCAACGCCTGCTGGCACGTCGCTTAGCAGGCCTGGGGTTTTACCACTAATCGCTGGATAACAGGTTCGTTTGCCGGAGGGAATCTTTCGGCATCGCTTGCCTGAAGCTCAATCCAGTTACCCGGTTGTCCCTCTTTACCCCAGGGTTCACCTTCCCAGCTTTCCACCAGCCAGAACCACAGTGTGATGTGCCTGTCCGGGAACTGGTATTCGAGTTTATCAAACAGCGTTGCACCCAGTGGGGTTATTCCCACCTCTTCCTGAAGTTCACGAACCAGCGCCTGTTCCGGTGTTTCACCTGACTCGATTTTCCCACCAGGAAATTCCCACTTGTTCGCCATATGGGCGTCGGCGGCACGCTGGGTGATAAAAATTTGGTTTTGCGGGTTGCGAATAATCCCGACGGCAATTTGCAGTATTTTCATATTGTGACTTCCATAAAAAAGGCGCAGATTTCTGCGCCTTTTTGTTTTTTATGATCTTAGTTCAGACGACCGTGGCACGCCTTGTATTTTTTACCGGAACCACATGGGCATGGATCGTTACGCCCTACTTTACGATCGCCGGTCTGCGCTGCGATCGCCGCAGCAGCTTCGCTGTCGTCAGTCTGGTGGCTCAGCTGTTGCATCTGCGCCAGACGTTCAGCCTCTTCACGACGCTGTTGTTCCATCGCTTCCACTTCTTCCGGCATACGCACCTGGACTTTGCTCAGGGTGCTGATCACTTCATACTTCAGCGATTCCAGCATAGAAGCAAACATAGAGAAGGATTCACGCTTGTATTCCTGCTTCGGATCTTTCTGCGCATAGCCACGCAGGTGGATACCCTGACGCAGGTAGTCCATTGCCGCCAGGTGTTCTTTCCACAGGGAGTCCAGCGTCTGCAGCATCACGCCTTTCTCGAAGTGGCGCATCATCTCAGCACCAACCACCTCTTCCTTACGCTTGTAAACCTCCAGTGCGGTTTCGTAGATACGTTCGCGCAGGGTTTCTTCATGCAGCTCAGGCTCTTTGTCCAGCCACTCTTTGATTGGCAGCTCAAGGTCGAAGTCGTTTTTCAGGCGTTCCTGCAGGCCTTCGATATCCCACATCTCTTCCAGAGACTGAGGTGGAATGTGCGCGTCGATAGTCGCTTTGAACACGTCTTCGCGGATGCTGTTGATGGTTTCGCTTACATCAGACACATCCAGCAGTTCGTTACGTTGGGTGTAGATCGCGCGGCGCTGATCGTTAGCAACGTCATCGTATTCCAGCAGTTGTTTACGAATATCGAAGTTGCGGCTTTCCACTTTACGCTGTGCATTGGCAATCGCTTTGGTCACCCACGGGTGCTCAATGGCTTCGCCTGGTTTCATACCCAGTTTACGCATCATGCCGGAAACACGGTCGGAGGCGAAAATACGCATCAGCGCATCTTCCATAGACAGGTAGAAGCGGGAAGAACCGGCATCACCCTGACGACCCGCACGGCCACGCAGCTGGTTATCGATACGGCGAGATTCATGACGCTCAGTACCAATGATGTGCAGACCGCCAGAAGCCAGAACCGCATCATGGCGAACCTGCCAGTCTGCTTTAATCTGGGCAATCTGTTCTGGCGTTGGGTTTTCCAGCTCCGCCACTTCGGCCTGCCAGCTACCACCCAGCATAATGTCGGTACCACGACCAGCCATGTTGGTGGCGATGGTCACAGCAGCCGGGTAACCCGCCTGCGCGACAATGTCCGCTTCTTTGGCGTGGAACTTGGCGTTCAGTACGTTGTGTTTGATACCCGCTTTGGTCAACTCATTCGAAACCACTTCGGATTTCTCGATGGAGATGGTACCCACCAGCACCGGCTGGCCGTTAGCGGTACGTTCACGAATATCTTCGATGATGGCCTGAATTTTTTCCGCTTCGGTCATGTACACCAGATCCGCCATATCCTTACGGATCATTGGACGGTTGGTTGGCACCACCACGGTATCCAGTTTGTAGATGGAGCTGAACTCAAACGCTTCGGTATCTGCCGTACCGGTCATCCCCGCCAGCTTCTCGTACAGACGGAAATAGTTCTGGAAGGTGATGGACGCCAGCGTCTGGTTTTCGTTTTGAATATCAACGCCTTCTTTGGCTTCAACAGCCTGGTGCAGGCCGTCAGACCAGCGACGACCCTGCATGGTACGGCCAGTGTGTTCATCAACGATGATGACTTCGCCGTCTTTCACGATGTAGTCGACATCACGCGTGAACAGCGCATGAGCGCGCAGTGCCGCCGTCACGTGGTGCATCAGCATGATGTTGCTCGGGGAATACAGGGATTCACCCTCGTCCATGATGTCCTGCGCAACCAGCAGTTCTTCAATTTTCACCAGACCGCGTTCAGTCAGGTTCACCTGGCGTGCTTTTTCATCTACGGAGAAATGGCCTTCACCCTGGAAGGTATCGGAGTCTTCTTTCTCCTGGCGCAGCAGGTGTGGAATGATTTTGTCGACTTTACGGTACATGTCAGAGCTGTCTTCGGCCGGGCCGGAGATGATCAGCGGAGTACGCGCTTCATCGATCAGGATGGAGTCCACCTCATCCACCAGCGCATAGTGCAGTTTACGCTGTACACGCTCTTCAGGGCTGAACGCCATGTTGTCACGCAGGTAATCGAAGCCGTATTCGTTGTTGGTACCGTAGGTGATGTCTGCATTATACGCATCACGCTTGGCTGGCGCTGGCAGGCCGGACATGTTGATGCCCACGGTCATGCCTAAGAATTCGAACAGAGGACGGTTATTTTCGGCGTCACGCTGTGCCAGGTAGTCGTTGACGGTAACGACGTGGACGCCTTTACCGCTCAGTGCGTTGAGGTATGCAGGCAGCGTTGCCGTCAGGGTTTTACCTTCACCGGTACGCATTTCTGCGATGCAGCGATCGTTAAGCACCATACCACCCAGCAGCTGTACGTCGAAGTGTCGCATACCGAACACGCGCTTACTCGCTTCACGCACAACAGCAAAAGCTTCCGGGATCAGGTTTTCTAAGGATTCACCCTTTTCCAGACGCGCACGGAATTCGGCGGTTTTCGCTTTCAGCTCATCGTCAGACAGCTTCTCCATCGCCGGTTCCATACCATTGATGACGGTGACGGCTTTACGCATACGGCGCAGGGTACGATCGTTACGACTACCAAAAACTTTGGTCAATAATTTGATTAACATAATAAATTCTCAAACGCCCCATAATGGGCAGATAAATTAAGGTATTGAAAAAGCGTTAATTTAGCTGAGGCGTTGAGGCCCGGCGCGAATGCCGTGAACCTGGCTAATCCATGTCGAGACAGAGAATGTGACCGGTGGAACGAATACGATTTGCGCCGTCTGACGAACCATAACCGGCGGCTGGCTGTCCTGCGTGAGCAGCGCGTTGAGCGTGTCCAGCAAGGCAAGGTGCTGAGCCTGAACCGGCAGCGTCTCTTCTGCCACAGGCACCGCCTGCGGTGCCATCGCAAAGGACAGGTGGCGGATAACCGTACGAATGGCGTGCTGATGCCAGTAATCAACCGAGAAATTCGGGCGGCGATTAGCTTCCAGCAATGCAAGGTTAGTAAAGTTAACCCGCGTGGTGAGATCGTGTTTGGTTGTGGAGGTCTTCGTCGGTGTTGCCGCTTCAGCACTGTTGCTGAGCGCAGGCAAGCCGAGGCTCGCCGCGACCATCCCTAATAAGAGATGCGGCCAGAAGTAACGTCTGCCAAATTGTCGCCAGCGCGTCAGTATTCCGCTCACCTGCTCCACCACATAAGCCAGCCTTGTACAGGCTGAGTTCAGTTATTCTTTTTAGCGCCCAGATATTACCACTAAAGCCAGTACACAGCAGCAGGAATGACGTATCGCAGCGGGGAAAAACGGTCAAGAATGCAGCTAACGCACAGATTTTCCACGCCCGACAAGCGAGAGGAAGAACGGGAGCAAAAAAGAAGAAGGGTAAAAATAAAAACGACTGGTCTTCCTGGCCGGAGAGAGTACCAGGTTAACCAGTCGATTTTTTACGAACGGTGTAAACCGTTACGCCAGAACCATGCTTGGTGCTTTGAAAGCCAGCGGCAGTTCAGCGTCATCCTGGAAGGTCACATATTCCCAGGCTTCCTGTTTTGCCAGGACGGCCTGCAACAATTTGTTGTTCAGTGCATGACCGGATTTAAACGCGGTAAATGCACCAATGATATTGTGACCACACATGAACAGGTCGCCGATCGCATCCAGCATTTTGTGACGAACGAATTCATCTTCGAAACGCAGACCGTCTTCGTTCAGTACGCGATAATCGTCAACAACGATGGCACAATCGAAGCTGCCGCCCAGGCACAGGCCACGGGACTGCAGATATTCGATATCACGCATAAAGCCGAAAGTACGTGCACGACTGATCTGGCGCATAAACGCATCAGCTGAGAAGTTCATCGCATAGCGCTGGGTGCTGGAGTCAATCGCCGGATGGTTAAAGTCGATGGTAAAGTCCAACGAGAAACCATTGTACGGTTTGAATTCAGCCCACTTGTCACCATCTTCGACGCGAACAGTCTCTTTGATGCGAACAAATTTCTTCGCGCAGTTCAGTTCTTCGATGCCAGCATCCAGCAACAGATAAACGAACGGAGCAGCACTACCATCCATGATCGGGATTTCTGGCGCATCGACTTCAATAACAATGTTGTCGATACCCAGGCCCGCCAGGGCGGCGTTCAGATGCTCTACGGTAGAAATCCGCACGTCATGCTCGTTCACCAGGCAAGTACAGAGCATAGTATCACGCACAGATTTGGCATCGGCCGGAAAATCTACCGGTGGATTCAAGTCGGTGCGACGATAGATGACCCCGGTATTGGCCGGCGCAGGGCGCAACGTCAGGGTGACTTTCTTGCCGGTATGTAAACCGACGCCAGTCGCCTGAACGATACGTTTAAGTGTCCTTTGTTTGATCATCGTATAATCTCGCCAAATTAACTATCCAACCGAGAGTGTATATCACTATCGGTGGGCCAGTTTAGCACAAAGAGCGAAAATCCCCAAATTCCAGCCAATTCTTAGTCAGCTTGCTTACGCAGGAACGCCGGAATATCCAGATAATCTGGCTCTTTTGCCGTTTGTGGAGTGGTATCGTTAACCACTTTCGCCGCCGGTTTCTGCTCTTGAGTCAGAGGAGCCATACCGTGCTGCTGGTAACGATCCATGACCGGCTGCTGAGTCTGCTTGTTGGTCACCAGAGTGATCTCAGGACGCTTGTCCATACCGATACCGGTGGCAACAACAGTCACGCGCAGTTCGTCGTTCATTTCCGGGTCAAGGGACGTACCGATTACCACGGTAGCGTTGTCAGAGGCGAACGCACGGATGGTGTTACCCACGGTTTCGAACTCATCCAGACGCAGGTCAAAGCCAGCGGTAATGTTGACCAGCACGCCGCGCGCACCAGACAGATCGATATCTTCCAGCAGTGGAGAAGAGATAGCCATTTCAGCCGCTTCTTCCGCACGGTCTTCACCGCTCGCCACGCCAGAACCCATCATCGCGTAGCCCATTTCGGACATCACGGTGCGAACGTCTGCAAAGTCAACGTTCATCAGGCCAGGACGGGTAATCAGTTCAGCGATACCCTGAACCGCGCCTTTCAGCACGTCGTTGGCTGCACCAAAGGCATCCAGCAGGGAGATACCGCGACCCAGAACTTTCAACAGTTTGTCGTTCGGGATGGTAATCAGAGAGTCCACGTGTTTGGACAGCTCGGTGATACCCTGCTCCGCGAAAGCCATACGCTTCTTGCCTTCAAAGTTGAAAGGCTTAGTCACGACAGCAACGGTCAGAATACCTAAATCTTTTGCTACTTCGGCCACAACAGGTGCCGCGCCGGTACCGGTACCGCCGCCCATGCCCGCTGCGATAAAGACCATGTCCGCACCTTCCAGTGCAGCACGCAGGGCCTCGCGATCTTCTTCAGCCGCATTGCGACCCACTTCCGGGTTAGCCCCAGCGCCCAGACCTTTGGTGATACCACCACCAATCTGGATAGTCTGGCCTACAGCCGTCTTACGCAATGCCTGTGCATCGGTGTTGACCGCAAAGAATTCAACGCCTTCAATGCGCTCACGCACCATATGCTCTACGGCATTACCGCCGCCGCCACCGACGCCGATGACTTTAATCACCGCGTCGTTGGTTAATTCCATTGGTTCAAACATAGTTTCTCTCCGTTGTGCCTGTCGCCCGAGACCGCTAATTCTCTCCGGTCTCTTAAAAAAATTAAAACTCTTTTCGCAACCAGGTATTAAGTCGTTTGACCCACGACCCCACTGATACGCGTTTTTCCACTTCTGCTTCGCCACTGAGATGGGATTCTTTCCCATAATGAAGCAGTCCCACAGCCGTTGAATAGTACGGCTCCTGAGCATAATCCGTTAAACCGGTGATATTCAGCGGCGCACCAATACGCACTTGTGTATGGAACACGCGCTGAGCGCAGGCCGCAAGACCTTCAATTTGCGCTGCCCCGCCGGTTAATACAATCCCCGCGGCAAGATGATGTTTAACACCCTGCTGGCGAAGCTGTTCCTGTAACTGCAAAATCTCTTCGTTGACCAGGTTGAGCAGCTCGGTATAGCGCGGCTCAATCACCTCTGCCAACGTCTGGCGCTGCAGGCTACGTGGCGGACGACCGCCTACGCTCGGCACTTCAACGCTCTCATCTTTGCCAACGATAGAACCCAGTGCACAACCGTGGCGCACTTTGATGGCCTCTGCATCGCTCGGTGGCGTACCAAAGGCGTAGGCAATATCGCTGGTCACAACGTTCCCTGCGTAAGGGATCACTTTGGTGTGGCGCAGAGCACCGCCGGTATACACGGCGATGTCCATTGTACCACCACCAATATCGACCACACAGACGCCCAGTTCACGTTCATCTTCGGTCAGCACGGAATAACTTGCGGCCAGACCGGCGAAAATAAGTTGGTCAACTTTCAGGCCACAACGTTCAACGGCTTTGACAATGTTCTTCGCCATATCGTTGTGGCAGGTGATCAGGTGCACTTTGGCCTGCATACGCACGCCGGACAGACCTACCGGGTTTTTGATCCCTTCCTGGTAGTCAATCGCATACTCCTGCGGGATCACATGCAGCACGCGATGCTCATCGCGGACACGCACGGATTTCGCCGTGTGCACAACGTTCTCCACGTCTTCCTGCGTCACTTCTTCTTCGGAAATCGGTACCATGCCAATTTCGTTCTGGCAGCTAATGTGCTTGCCAGAAAGGGCCAGATAGACAGAGGAAATCTGGCAATCTGCCATCAATTCAGCCTGATCGATGGCGCGCTGTACGCATTTCACCACCGACTCAAGATCGTTTACCCCACCTTTATCCATACCACGGGATGGGCAACTGCCCACGCCAATGATATTGACCATACCGTCGGGCAGAACTTCCCCTACTAAAGCGGCAACCTTCGCGGTGCCAATCTCCAGTCCAACTACCAGTTTTCTGTCCGTCGCCTTGATCATTGTTGTTTTGCCTGTACCTGTGCCTGATTCTGTTGCTGATTAGGTTCCTCGACCGGAGCCGGTTCCCAACCGACTGCTGCGCCTGAGTCATAGCGCAAATCAACGTAGCTTATCCGTTTGCCGTCCGTCTGTGCCTGCTGCTGTAAAACCGGGTAAAGTTCTACAAAACGCGCCAGACGTTTCATTGTGTCGCCGCGGCCCAGGTTGAGCTTAATGCCATTCGTTAACGTCAGTTGCCATGAACGGCGTGCCGTCATTGCTGCATCTTTTAACGTAAACCTGTCCTTCGCCAGCACCTGACCCATATCACGAAAACCTTGTAACACTTCGTTTTCGCTACCTTCCGGGCCGTACAACATCGGTAAATTTTGCTTGTTAACACGATCGGCCGGGACGCTGAAGGAATTTCCATCTACGTCAACCATGTGCTGATCATTCCAACGCGCAATGGGCACATATTCAACCAGATGAATCTTCAATTCATCAGGCCATTGCTTTCTTACGCTCGCCTGTTTTATCCACGGCAGACGTTCAATCTGGCTCTGGATGATATTGACGTCCTGAGTCATAAAAGTGCCAGGCGGCCCCAGTGCCAGAATAGACTGGCGAATATCATCGTTACGCGTGTAGTGACGCTCACCGGTTACTGCCAGCTTCGAGAGCGGTAACCGCTGCGCATCTTCCATCCAGCCCAGCACCATCCAGCCGCTGATAAACACGGTACACAGCACACCCAACAGGAAAATAATCCCTGCAAGACGCGTTCCATTACTCCGTCGTGAAGAAGAATATTCGTCTTCATCGTCGCGGTTACGCGTGTTCAATGCAGCCTGAGACATATCAGCCCGCCTGGTCCAGAATACGTACGACTAACTGCGAGAAACTCATTCCCGCCTGACGCGCAGCCATCGGCACAAGGCTGTGGCTGGTCATGCCTGGAGAAGTATTCGCTTCCAGCAAATAAAATTGCCCGTCACTGTCGAGCATCACATCAATGCGTCCCCAGCCACTGCACCCCAGAATATTCCAGGCTTTCAGTACCAGGGACTGTAAATCTGCTTCACGTTCAGCTTCAAGACCACCAGGACAAAAATATTGCGTCTCATCAGAGAGATACTTCGCCTCATAATCATAGAATACTCCGGCGGGTTGGATACGAATTGACGGTAAAATTTCTTCGCCAAGCATCGCAACGGTAAATTCCGGTCCGCTGAGCCATTTTTCAATCAGAACTTCTTCATCATGTTGAAATGCCAGTGCTAAAGCGGAGGATAAATCTTCAGCTTTATCGACTTTGGACATCCCTACGCTCGACCCTTCACGGCTGGGCTTTACAATAACCGGTAACCCCAGCCCTGCAATGCGTGTATTAACGCTGTCCGACAGGCCCAATTCAAACTCGCGGCGAGTTAATGCAACCCACGGCGCGACAGGTAGACCCGCCCCCTGCCACAGCAGCTTGCTGCGCAGCTTATCCATTGAGAGTGCGGATGCCATCACGCCACTGCCGGTATACGGCATGCCAATCAAATCCAGCAGCCCCTGCAGAGTACCGTCTTCGCCACCGCGGCCATGTAACGCAATAAAGACTTTATCGAAGCCCATTGCTTTTAGCTGCGTCACATCGACCTCTTTCGGATCGACCAGGTGCGCATTTACACCGCCTTCACGCAGGCCAGCCAGTACGGCAGCACCTGAATTCAGAGAGACCTCGCGCTCAGCAGAGGTGCCGCCAAACAGGACAGCAATCTTATCAGCCATGATGCTCATCCTCTTGAGTGTGCGGCTTCAGTTTGATTTCGGCTAAGGTACGGGCGATTTTACCGATATTTCCCGCCCCCTGAATCAGAATCAAATCGTTCCCCGTCAGAACAGGAGCCAGAATTTCAGCCGCCTGAGCAGGGTCAGAAACCAAAATAGGGTCTACTTTACCGCGTCCACGAATGGTACGACACAAAGAACGGCTATCCGCCCCCGGAATCGGAGTTTCGCCCGCTGCATAAACATCCAGCATCAGTAGCGTATCGACCTGCGACAACACGCTGGCGAAATCGTCATACAGATCGCGGGTACGGGTGAAGCGGTGTGGCTGGAAGATCATTACCAGATTCTTCTCCGGCCAGCCCGCACGCGCCGCTTTGATAGTCGCATCCACTTCGGTTGGGTGGTGACCATAGTCGTCCACCAGCATTGCGGTACCCGGCTTACCATTCACCGCATCCAGCGGGAATTCACCGAGGAAGTCGAAACGACGACCCGTGCCCTGGAAGCTTTCCAGCGCGCGCAGTATCGCGTCGTCATCAATGCCTTCTTCCGTTGCGACGGCAACCGCCGCTGCGGCATTCAGGGCGTTGTGGCGTCCAGGGGCATTCAACGTCACATGCAGCAGATCTTTATCCTGACGCGCCAGAGTGAAATGCCCCTGCGCGCCAATCTGTTTGTAATCTTCCACACGAACGTCAGCGTCTTCACTGAAGCCGTAGGTGGTGATTTGACGCCCGACGCGCGGCAACAGCTCGCGGATCACCGGATCGTCCACACACATCACCGCGCGACCATAAAACGGCAGGTTGTGCAGGAAGTTAATAAAGGTCTGTTTTAAATTCTCGAAGTCGCCCTGGTAGGTATCCATGTGGTCAGCTTCGATGTTGGTGACAATCGCCACCATCGGCTGCAGATGCAGGAACGATGCATCGCTCTCATCCGCTTCCGCAATCAAATAACGGCTGTGTCCCAGACGCGCATGCACGCCTGCTGCTTTCACCAGACCGCCGTTGACGAACGTCGGGTCAAGGCCTGCTTCAGCATAAATACTGGAAACCATCGCCGTGGTCGTGGTTTTACCGTGCGTCCCGGCAATCGCAATACCGTGACGGAAACGCATCAGTTCAGCCAGCATCTCGGCGCGGCGGATCACCGGAATACGCGCTTCATGCGCGGCAACAATTTCCGGGTTATCGGCAGAGATGGCGCTGGATACCACCACCACGCTCGCATCGCGCACGTTTTCCGGGCGATGATTGAAATAGATAGTCGCCCCAAGCGACGCCAACTGCTGCGTAACAGGGTTTGGGGCCAGGTCAGAACCACTGATCTGGTAACCTTCGTTAGCTAACACTTCGGCAATACCGCCCATGCCAGCACCACCGATGCCAACGAAGTGAATGTGCCGGACGCGACGCATCTCGGGCACGATTGAACGCAGTTTCGCCAGTTGTTGTGTATTCATTCTCTAAACGCCATCGACTACTTAAAAAATTCGTGCAGCGCAACACGCGCTGCGAGGGTTAAGCCTGGGCTGCCAGACTCACTTCTTTTGCCACCCGTTCAGTCGCATCCGGGATAGCGGCCGCGCGTGCGCGTTGTGCCATCTCCAGCAATGCTTCTCTGTTCCAGCCCGCCAGGGTGGTGGCGACCGCATCGGCGGTAAATTGTGGCTGTTCAAAAATTTTCGCGGCTCCGGCTTTCTCAAGCGGCAGCGCATTCCAGTACTGCTGCCGGTCTTTGTGCTGGAATGGCACAAACAGGGCAGGCAAACCGGCGGCGGCGATTTCACTCACCGTCAATGCGCCGGAGCGGCAAACCACGACGTCGGCCCATGCATAAGCGGCAGCCATGTCGTCGATAAATTCGGTCACTCTATGTTGAGGCTGACCGACATCAGAGTAAGCCTGCTCAACGGTCTGCTGAGCACCTTTACCGCTTTGATGCCAGATAGTCACTGCATCACCCAGTTTTGCGGCAACCTGCGGCATCGTCTGGTTTAAAATGCGCGCCCCCTGAGAGCCGCCGACAACCAGCACACGAACCGGCCCTTCACGGCCATTCAGTCGGGCATCTGGCAACGGCAGCGCCAGCACGTCTACACGCACTGGGTTACCCACCACATCCGCTTTCGGGAATGCGCCGGGAAATGCCTGCATGACTTTAGTGGCAATCTTCGCCAGCCATTTGTTGGTCAGACCGGCAATGCCGTTCTGTTCATGCAGCACAACGGGAATACCCAGCGACCACGCCGCCAGCCCACCAGGGCCTGAGACATAGCCGCCCATTCCCAGCACCACGTCCGGCTTGAAGCGCTTCATGATGGTGCGCGCCTGACGCCAGGCGTTAAAAATGCGTACCGGAGCCAGAAGCTGGGCCTTAATACCTTTGCCACGGAGTCCGGAAATACGAATAAAGTCGATCTCAATACCGTGTTTCGGCACCAGGTCGGCTTCCATGCGGTCTGCGGTTCCCAGCCAGCGTACCTGCCAGCCCTGATCCATTAAATGGTGCGCAACCGCAAGCCCCGGGAACACATGCCCACCGGTACCGCCAGCCATCACCATTAACCGCTTCGGTTGATTCATCGTGAACCTCGTGTAAACGCCTGAGCTTTCTCCAGACGCGTTTCATAATCTATGCGTAACAACAACATGATGGCCGTCGACATGATCAACAGACTCGAACCACCATAACTGATTAACGGCAACGTCAGACCTTTGGTCGGCAGCATACCCGCCGCGGCCCCGACGTTTACCAATGCCTGGAAGCTAAACCAGATACCAATTGAGCAGGCTAAGAAACCTGAGAAGCGGTGATCGATCTCCAGCGCTTTCCGCCCGATTGACATGGCACGGAAAGCGACGAAGAATACCATTAATAGTGCTAATACCACACCGATATAACCCAGTTCTTCCCCAATAATGGAGAAGATGAAGTCAGTATGCGCTTCGGGTAAATACTCCAGTTTCTGCACTGAGTTGCCCAGACCTTGCCCCCAGACTTCACCGCGACCGAACGCCATCAGCGACTGTGTCAGCTGATAACCGCTGCCGAATGGGTCTTCCCACGGGTTCCAGAATGAGGTGACGCGACGAATACGGTACGGCTCAGCGAGGATCAGCAGCACAACCGCCGAGATCCCCATCCCGATGATGGCGATAAACTGCCACAGCTTCGCCCCCGCCAGGAACAGCATCGCCAGCGTGGTCACAAACAGTACCACCACGGTACCCAGGTCAGGCTGCGCAAGCAGTAAGACCGCCAGCACCAGGATAACCCCCATCGGTTTTAAGAAGCCACGAAGGTTGTTACGCACTTCGTCAACTTTACGCACCAGGTAGTTAGCCAGATAGCAGAACAGTGACAGTTTGGTGAACTCCGCCGGCTGAATACGCAGTGGACCAAAAGCAATCCAGCGCGATGCCCCGTTTACGGAACTCCCCACCACCAGTACGATCAGCAGCATGATGATCGAAGCGATCAGCATCGCTGTGCTGTGTCGCTGCCAGAACTCCATCGGCAGACGTAAGGTCACCAGCGCCAGACAGAATGCCAGGATGATGTAAAGACCATCACGCTTGGCAAACAGGAAGGGATCATTAGCCAGTCGCTGCCCGACCGGCATCGATGCAGACGTCACCATGATAAAGCCGATCGCCGCCAACCCCAGCGTGAGCCAGAACAGCGTGCGGTCGTACATGATCAGGCTATCGGAATCTTTATCCCGTGAAGCCATCACCCAGCCTTTCAGTGCCGTGAACAACCACACCAGAATTCCAAATCCTGGCAGGCGCGGCATTCTCAGGCGAGGGAGAGAGAAACGCATCAGCCTAACTCCTTCGCCAGACGGGTAAAGACATCACCACGCTGTTCGAAATTCTTGAATTGATCGAGACTGGCGCACGCCGGAGAGAGCAGTACCATATCGCCAGACTTCACGCGTGGGGCAATAAGCCGCATCGCTTGTTCCATTGTCTCAGTTTGCTCGGCAATCTCAGGACGCAGTTCCGCCAGTTCATGGCCATCGCGACCAAAGCAGTAAAGGCGGATGTTGTCCCCGGCAAGGTAGCGCTTCAGCGAGGAGAAATCGGCCGATTTACCGTCGCCGCCAAGCAGCAAATGCAGCGTGCCGTCAACGTGCAGGCCATTCAGCGCAGCCTCTGTACTTCCCACGTTGGTGGCTTTTGAATCGTTAATCCAGCGTACGCCGTTATGCTCCAGCGCCAGCTGGAAACGGTGCGCCAGGCCGGTAAAGGTGGTCAGTGCTTTCAGGCTGGAAGAACGCGGCAGGCCAACGGCATCCGCCAGCGCCAGTGCCGCCAGAGCATTGGTGTAGTTATGCTGCCCAGAAAGCTTCATCTCTTTCACATTCAGCACTTTCTCACCCTTCACGCGCAGCCAGGTTTCACCCTGCTGACGGTTCAGATGATAGTCACCCATAGTAATGCCGAAGCTGATGCAGCGCTCGTCCGCGCCGCGCACCGGCATGGTCAGCGCGTCATCGGCATTGACGACGCATACGTTGGCATTTTCATAAACACGCAGTTTGGCCGCGCGGTACTGCTGCAGACCAAATGGATACCTGTCCATATGATCTTCGGTAACGTTCAGGATCGTCGCAGCCGCCGCATGCAGGCTTGAAGTTGTTTCCAGCTGGAAGCTCGAAAGCTCCAGTACATACAGCTCGCAGCCCTGATCCAGCAGCATGAGTGCAGGCAAACCGATATTGCCGCCCACCCCCACGTTCATGCCCGCCGCTTTCGCCATCTCACCCACCAGCGTGGTGACGGTGCTTTTACCGTTAGAGCCGGTAATGGCAATAACCGGTGCCTGCGCTTCGCGGCAGAACAGTTCGATATCACCCACAATCTCAACGCCCGCATCAGCGGCAGCGCTCAGTGAAGGATGTGCCAGCGCCATACCCGGGCTGGCAACAATCAGATCGGCCGCCAGCAGCCAGTCATCATTCAGACCACCAAGGTGGCGTTCAACCTGTTCTGGCAGTTTGTCCAGACCCGGCGGAGAAACACGCGTATCCATCACACGCGGCGTAACGCCATGTGCGAGGAAAAAGTCCACGCAGGAAAGGCCTGTCAGACCCAACCCGATGATAACGACTTTTTTGCCCTGGTAATCTGCCATGATTAACGTACCTTCAGCGTTGCCAGGCCAATCAGCACCAGCATCAGCGAAATAATCCAGAAGCGCACAATGACGCGCGGCTCCGGCCAGCCTTTCAGTTCATAGTGATGGTGAATCGGTGCCATACGGAAGATGCGCTGACCGCGCAGCTTGAAGGAGCCGACCTGCAAAATCACCGACAGGGTTTCAACCACAAATACCCCTCCCATGATCACCAGCAGGAACTCCTGACGCAGCAGCACAGCAATAATGCCCAGCGCACCACCCAGTGCCAGAGAGCCGACATCGCCCATGAACACCTGAGCCGGATACGTGTTGAACCACAGGAAGCCCAGACCAGCCCCGACTATTGCCGTACAGACGATCACCAGTTCACCCGCGTGGCGCAGATACGGGATGTGCAGATAGCTGGCAAAATTCATGTTACCGGTCGCCCATGCCACCAGCGCGAACCCGGCAGCCACGAAGACGGTTGGCATAATCGCCAGGCCGTCCAGACCATCAGTCAGGTTTACGGCGTTGCCGGTACCCACAATCACGAAGTACGCCAGCAGTACGTAGAACAGCCCCAGTTGCGGCATCACGTCTTTAAAGAACGGCACAACCAACTCAGTCGCAGGGGTATCTTTTCCTGCCAGATACAGCGCAAAGGCCACGCCCAGCGCAATCACTGACATCCAGAAATACTTCCAGCGAGCGATCAAACCTTTGGTATCTTTGCGTACCACTTTGCGGTAGTCATCGACAAAGCCGATGATCCCGTAGCCGACCAGAACGGTAAGCACGCACCAGACGTACGGGTTGGACGGATATGCCCACAGCAGAACGGAAACGACGATAGAAGTCAGGATCATGATCCCGCCCATTGTCGGTGTACCGCGCTTGCTAAAGTGTGACTCCGGGCCATCGCTACGCACAACCTGGCCGAAAGAGAGTTTTTGCAGACGGGCAATCATGCGCGGGCCCATCCACAAGGAGATGAACAGCGCAGTCAGCAGGCTGACAATGGCGCGAAACGTCAGATAAGAAAAGACGTTAAAGCCTGAATAATATTTGACCAAATGCTCGGCCAGCCAAACTAACATGTTCCGTTCTCCTGTAATGCGTGCACAACCTCTTCCATGGCGGCACTACGTGAACCCTTCACTAACACAGTCACAATTTGTTTTTCTGTCATCAAGGCGTTAAGACGCTCAATCAAAGCAGTCTTATCGGCAAAATGTTCGCCAACCCCACTGGCATGGCTAATCGCCTGGCTCAGTTTCCCTGTGCTCAGTACGCGGTCAAGCCCTGCGGCCTTCGCGGCTTCACCCACCTGGAGATGGCACGCTTCGCTTTCATCGCCCAGTTCCGCCATATCGCCAACCACCAGGATACGGTAGCCCGGCATCTCAGACAGCACCTGCACCGCAGCGGTCATTGAACCGACGTTAGCGTTGTAGGAGTCATCCAGCAGCAGTTTGTTTTCCGCCATCTGAATGGGGAACAGACGCCCCGGCACGGCTTTCAGATCTGCCAGCCCTGCTTTGATCGCGTCATGCGTCGCGCCCACCGCCATTGACAGCGCTGCCGCCGCGAGCGCATTAGCGATGTTATGGCGACCCGGCAGCGGGAGCAGTACATCTACACCACCCGTTGGGGTGTTGAGCGTGAATTCCGTGCCATGCGAGGTCACATGAATATTGGTCGCGGTAAAATCACTGTTGGCCGCATTCGGAGAGAAGCGCCAGGTTTTACGTGTCCCGATAATGCTCTGCCAGTTCAGCCAGTCGTTGTTATCGGCATTCATGATGGCGATCCCGTCAACCGACAGGCCGGTGTAGATCTCACCTTTGGCCTTCGCAACACCTTCCAGCGAACCAAAACCTTCCAGATGCGCAGCGGCCAGGTTATTCACCAGTGCAGCCTCCGGGCGAGTCAGGTTCACGGTCCAGGCGATTTCACCCTGGTGGTTCGCTCCCAGCTCGATCACGGCAAATTCATGTTCTTTGGTCAGGCGAAGTAATGTCATCGGCACGCCGATATCATTATTGAGGTTGCCAGCCGTATAAAGTGTGTTTCCACACTGGCTGAGAATAGCCGCAGTCATCTCTTTCACGGACGTTTTGCCGGATGAGCCCGTCAGCGCAACAACGCGCGCCGGAACCTGCTGACGTACCCAGGCTGCCAGCTCGCCAAACGCGAGGCGTGTATCACTCACCACAATTTGTGGCAGGTCGATATCAAGCTTGCGGCTGACCAACAGCGCACCCGCGCCGTTCTCTTTGGCCTGATGCACAAAATCGTGCGCGTCAAAACGCTCACCTTTCAGCGCCACAAACAGGCAGCCAGCTGTCACCTTGCGGGTATCTGTTGTCACCGCATCGATGGTCAGATCCTGCCCCAGCAGTTCACCCTGCAAGACCGCAGCGGCCTGGCTTAGCGTAATGCTAATCATGCCACCACTCCCAGCAGACGTGCCGCCGTTACGCGGTCTGAGTAGTCCAGACGACGGTTGCCAACAATCTGGTAATCTTCATGGCCTTTACCTGCCAGCAGAACCACATCGTTTTCCTGTGCCTGCATAATGGCGTTGGTCACGGCTTCTGCACGACCTTCCACCACGCGGGCACGGCCAGCGTCCAGCATCCCCGCCAGAATGTCGTTAATGATGGCACGTGGCTCTTCGGTACGCGGGTTGTCATCGGTCACGACCGGAATATCCGCGAACTGTTCAGCAATGGCACCCATCAACGGACGTTTACCCTTATCGCGGTCACCACCGCAACCAAAGACGCACCAGAGCTTACCGGTACAGTGCAGACGCGCCGCTTCCAGCGCTTTTTCCAGCGCATCTGGGGTGTGAGCATAGTCAACCACCACGGTCGGTTTACCTGGCGCACTGAACACTTCCATGCGGCCACAAACTGGCTGCAAACTCTCTGCAGTTTTCAGCAATTCGGCCATCGGGTAACCCAGCGCCAGCAGCGTCGCCAGCGCCAGCAGCAGGTTGCTGACGTTAAATGCCCCCATCAGGCGGCTTTCAATTTCGCCTTCACCCCATGACGAAGCAAAGCGGATAGTCGCACCACTATCGTGATAATCGACATCGACAGCCTTCAGCCAGCGGCCGTGGCAGTTCGGGTTGATATGGTCTTCCATCGACACCGCGACGGCATCCGGCAGCCTGGCCAGCCAGCGGCGGCCGACTTCATCATCTGCATTGATGATCGCCAGGCCACAGTGATGAGTGGAATAGAGCAGCCATTTCGCCGCTTCGTAATGTTCCATATCACCGTGGTAATCAAGATGGTCACGGCTCAGGTTCGTGAACACAGAGGCCGCAAACTTCAGCGCCGCGACGCGGTGCTGTACCAGACCGTGGGAAGAGACTTCCATCGCAGCAAAGGTCGCACCCTGCCCTGCCAGACCGGCAAGCACATGCTGCACATCGACCGCAGAGCCGGTGGTGTTTTCTGTCGGGTTCACTTTGCCCAGCAGACCGTTGCCCACGGTACCCATTACCGCGCCAGTTTCGCCAAGCAGTTGTGCCCACTGCGCCATCAGCTGCGTGGTGGTGGTTTTCCCGTTAGTGCCCGTCACGCCAACCAGACGCAGCTGGTCTGAAGGCTCGTTGTAAAAACGGCCTGCCAGCGCGGAGAGACGCTCGTTCAGCTGACTGAGATAAACAACCGGTACGCCGTGCATTTCACGGATTTCACCGTCGGTTGCTTCATCTTTCGCCTCAGCAATAATGGCAGCAACACCTTGCGCAATCGCCTGCGGGATATATCGACGCCCGTCCGCCTGATGACCAACTACAGCCACAAAAAGATCGCCAGAAGCAGCCACACGGCTGTCCAGTACCATCTCCCGTAGCGCTCGCGCAGGTGCATTCGACACCCACGGAGCGAGAAGGTCGCGCAAATTACGATCTGCCACCTGTACCCTCGCCTTGATTAATTACATATTCACTTTTTTCGCCTGTCGCCAGCGCATCTGGTTCAATGTTCATGGTGCGCAACACGCCACCCATGATAGCCCCGAACACAGGTGCGGAGACGGCACCACCGTAGTATTTACCCGCCTGTGGATCGTTAATGACGACCACCAGCGCAAAACGCGGATTGCTTGCAGGCGCAACGCCTGCGGTATAGGCAATGTATTTGTTGATGTAGCGGCCATCTGGCCCCACTTTTTTCGCCGTACCGGTTTTAATGGCGATGCGATAACCTTTGATCGCCGCCTTCACGCCGCCGCCGCCAGGCAGCGCCACGCTTTCCATCATATGCACGACGGTACGAACGATAGGTTCCGGGAAGATTCGCTCGCCCGGAACCGGTGGATCAACTTTGGTAATCGACAGCGGGCGATAGACGCCATAGCTGCCAATCGTTGCGTAGACTCGCGCTAACTGTAACGGCGTTACCATTAGCCCGTAGCCGAAAGAGAAGGTGGCCCTCTCTATGTCAGACCACCGTTGTTTTTGAGGATATAAGCCACTGCGTTCTCCGACCAACCCCAAATTGGTCGCCTTTCCGAGTCCAAAACGTGAGTAAGTCTCTACTAACGCTGAGGACGGCATCGCTAACGCCAGCTTTGAAACACCGACGTTACTCGACTTCTGCAGGACCCCGGTCAGGGTCAATTCGCTGTAACGAGCCACGTCTTTGATCTCATGGCCGTTAATGCGGTAAGGAATCGTATTCAGAACGGTATTTTCATTGACGATGCCGCGCTGCAGCGCAGTCATCACTACCATCGGTTTAACGGTGGAACCCGGCTCGAACACGTCGGTGATCGCCCGGTTACGCATCGCATCTTTTGCGGTGCCGGTAAAGTTGTTCGGGTTGTAGGACGGGCTGTTAGCCATCGCTAACACTTCACCAGTGCTGACATCCACCAGCACGGCGCTACCTGATTCCGCTTTGTTAAAGGCCACGGCGTTGTTCAGCTCGCGGTAGACCAGCGCCTGCAAGCGCTCATCAATGCTCAGCGCCAGGTTATGCGCTGCCTGACTGTCCGTTGAAGAGATATCTTCAATGACACGTCCATAGCGGTCTTTACGTACGATTCGCTCGCCCGGCTGGCCGGTTAGCCACTTATCAAAGCTTTTTTCAACGCCCTCAATCCCCTGGCTGTCGACGTTAGTGAAGCCGATGAGGTGAGCGGTTACTTCGCCGGAAGGATAATAACGACGTGATTCCTCACGCAGATGGATCCCCGGGAGTTTGAGTTTTCGGATGTAGTCCGCCATGTCAGGGTTCACCTGACGTGCCAGATAGATAAAACGCCCTTTCGGGTTAGTGTTTACGCGGGATGCAAGCTGATCCAGCGGCATCTTCAGGGCATCCGACAGCGCTTTCCAGCGGTTGTCGAGCGTGATACCGCCAGCGTCGTGCAGCTCTTTAGGGTCGGCCCAGATAGCCTTCACCGGCACGCTCACCGCCAGCGGGCGGCCCGAACGGTCGGTAATCATTCCGCGGGATGTGGAGACTTCCTGTACGCGAAGGGAGCGCATGTCCCCCTGGCGAACCAGCATGTCAGGCGCGACAATCTGCAACCACGCCACGCGTCCCAGCAGGAAACCCAGCGCCAGTAAAATACAGCCGCAAAGCAACGCAAAACGCCAACTGATAAAGTTGGCCTGTTCTTCCTGACGTTTTGGTTTTAGCGTTTTTGCCGCTGCTCTCATGCGTCGCGTTTTCCCTTATTTTTGTACTACGATATTTTCCTGTGAAGGATCAACATGCTGCAGCTGCAGCTTTTCTGTTGCGATCCGTTCAACCCGGCTGTGATCGCCGAGCGCGTTTTCTTCAAGGATCAGATTTCGCCATTCAATATCCAGTGCATCGCGTTCCAGTACCATCTGCTCGCGTTGCGCCGTTAATAAACGGGTATGGTGAGCCGTTGTGACGACCGTTACAGCCGTCACGATGATGCAAATGAACAAGCAGAGTGGCAGCTTCCCAAACCGCAAAAGATCGTCGCCGATCACGCCAGGCAAGGCATGGCGCTCGTTGCTTCCTAACGAATCCTTAACTTTGCTTAGGGTCTCTGTCACTCTGCTGATCATGCGTTCGTCCTCTCTGCTACACGCAGCACTGAACTACGGGCACGTGGATTCTCTGCCACCTCTTCTTCGCCCGGCATCAACTTGCCTAATGCTCGCAACTGACGGCCACCCAGTTTCCTGAGTTGTTCTTCCGTCATCGGCAGCCCCGCAGGAACCTGTGGACCGCGGCTTTGTTCACGCATGAAGCGTTTCACAATGCGGTCTTCCAGCGAATGGAAGCTGATGATGGATAACCGCCCACCCGGGGCCAGCACGTCGAGCGAGCTTTTTAGCGCCAGCTCTATTTCCTCCAGTTCACTGTTTACCCAGATGCGAACCGCCTGGAAGGTACGGGTCGCGGGATGTTTGTGTTTATCCTTCACCGGTGTTGCAGCGGCAATGACCTCGGCCAGCTCTTTGGTACGGGTCATTGGCTCAACGCGGTTACGCTCAACGATGGCACGCGCAATACGTTTGCCAAAACGTTCCTCGCCGAAGGTTTTGATCACCCAGGCAATATCCGCTTCATCCGCCGTTTGTAACCACTCTGCGGCAGACTGACCGCGGGTAGGATCCATACGCATGTCCAGCGGACCATCACGCATAAAGGAGAAGCCGCGTTCAGCGTCATCAAGCTGTGGTGAAGAGACGCCAAGATCGAGAAGAATTCCGTCGATCTTGCCCGTCAGGCCGCGCTCAGCAACATAGTCTGCGAGCGCAGAGAAAGGTCCATGCACGATGGAAAAACGTGGGTCATCGATGGTTTGTGCAACGGCAATCGCCTGCGGATCGCGATCGATTGCCAGCAGACGTCCTTCCGCTCCAAGCTGGGAGAGGATTAAACGCGAGTGACCACCGCGACCAAAAGTGCCATCAATGTAGATGCCGTCCGGACGAATATTCAGGCCGTTAACGGCCTCATCCAGCAACACCGTTGTATGTTTATAATTTTCCATCATATTTATAGAGACAAGTCCTGCAGCCGTTCCGATAATGTCGCGGAATCAGACTGCTCAGCGTCGATATCTTCCTTGACCTGTTGATACCAGGTCGTTTCATCCCACAGTTCAAACTTGTTGAACTGCCCGACCAGCATCACTTCTTTGGTCAGACCGGCATGTTGCCGCAACACAGGCGCAATCAGTAATCGCCCTGCGCTATCCATCTGACACTCACTGGCATGCCCCAACAACAACCGTTGTACACGGCGTTCCTGCGGGTTCATGCTCGACAGTCGCGACAGCTTTTGCTCAATAATTTCCCATTCAGGCAGGGGGTAAAGCAGCAGGCAGGGGGAGTTGATGTCAATGGTGCACACCATTTGACCTGAAGCGTTCTCAATCAGCTGGTCGCGGTATCGTGTTGGAACCGATAAACGCCCTTTGCTGTCGAGATTGACTAACGTTGCTCCACGGAACATGCCAGCCTCACCCCTCCTCACCACTTTAACCCACAAATTCCCACCTAAAGGAGTTTACGGAGCGATGGAAAAGCTTGTCAAGCCAGGACTCTCTCTCTATCAAGCCGAAAGGGCTCTATTTACAGAGATAAACGGACCTGGTTAATAACTGCACAACTGGCGAGGCAAAATTAACGTTATGAATATTTGTAAGAAAAAATCCGAATATGCACACTAGCGTTAAAGCTCACTCAATATCATCGCAGGGAAATATAAAGTGTCAGTTTGCGACGCGGGCAGCATTTTAAGACATATTCTCAGGGGATGACAGCGCCAGATTCATCGCGGCACTGCGCGAGTGTGCTTGCAGACGTACAAGCTGGCAGGGAGGATGAAAAAACGTCTGAATATTCATCGACCGAATAGGGTTTGTAACAAAATAATACAAAAACAGCGATTAAAAATCGTATAAATGTTCTTTAAGCGTCAGTCTAAAAGACAAAATGAATTAAGAAAAATAGCAGAGCATGATTCTTAAGGAATTATCCTAATTTTTATCCGGGAATTACTCTTGCCAGTTATTTCATCAAAATGGGGCAGTTTTCACCACCCCCAGTGAATGCATTAATGGCGGCTCAAAATTCCGCGACGGTAGAGATTACGTTTGATACGCGTCAGACCCGGCTTGGGTTTCCGTGGCTCATCAAGGCTTGCCAGAACGATCTCCAGCACGCGCTCGGCCACGTCACGATGACGCTGGGCCACTGCCAGTACCGGGCACTGCAGGAAGTCGAGCAGCTCATTATCTCCGAAGGTTGCAATGGCCAAATCGGATGGCAGCTTCCCTTCCCGGCGCAGTGTCACATCCATCACCCCCTGCAGCAGGGCAAATGAGGTCGTGAACAGAGCCTGCGGCATCGGATGCGTTTCCAGCCATTTCTCGAACAGCTGCGCGGCCGCTTCACGCTCATAGCTGTTGGCATACAAATAGTGAACCTCACGCGGATCATCTTTCCAGGCAGTCCTGAACCCTTGTTCACGCAGGAAGCTTACGGAAAGCTCAGGCAACGCGCCAAGATACAGAACGGTTTCTGCCGGGAAGGTTCTCAGCTCCGCTGCCAGCATCTCTGCATCGTCCTGATCGGCACCGACAACGCTGGTGAAATGCTCCCTGTCCAGAGCGCGGTCCAGTGCAACGATAGGGAACGGGTCGTTCGCCCAGCGTTGATAGAACGGGTGCTCTGGTGGTAAAGAGGTTGAAACGATGATGGCATCCACCTGACGCTGAAGCAGGTGCTCAATGCAGCGCATTTCGTTATCGGGCTGGTCTTCAGAACAGGCAATCAGTAACTGATAGCCACGCTGGCGAGCCTGACGTTCAAGATAATTAGCGATACGGGTATAGCTGGTGTTTTCCAGATCGGGGATCACCAGGCCAATAGAGCGGGTGCGTCCGGCGCGTAAGCCAGCTGCGACAGCATTCGGATGGTAGTTATGCTCACGAACCACCGCCATGACTTTTTCAACGGTCTTATCGCTGACACGGTACTGCTTTGCTTTACCGTTAATCACATAGCTGGCTGTGGTTCGTGACACGCCGGCTAGCCGGGCGATTTCATCCAGTTTCACAATTGCCCCTTAAAAAAAGAAAAGAATCCATAGCCCTGTCAAGGTTATGGTTAAATCTTTTAACATCTAAACGCAGAAAAGCCTCCGCGGCAACCGCTTTTATCTGCGTTGTCGGCTGATTACACAAAAAAAAGCCCGGCTTTGGCGACCGGGCAGAAAGAGGCGAACCTTTTTTACAACTAACGCATGATTTTATCGCCGCGCGACAGGCCAACAATACCAGAGCGCGCAACCTCAACAATTTTTGCTACATCCCGCACGGATGCCAGGAAGGCATCCAGCTTATCACTCGTTCCAGCCAACTGAACCGTATATATAGAAGGCGTCACGTCAATAATTTGCCCACGGAAGATATCCGTATTGCGTTTGACCTCTTCACGCCCATAGCCAGTGGCCTGAATTTTCACCAGCATGACTTCACGCTCAACATAAGCGCCCTGCCCCAGCTCGCTCACGCGCAGCACATCAACCAGCTTGTGCAGCTGTTTCTCGATCTGCTCAAGCACTTTGGCGTCGCCGACGGTCTGAATTGTCATGCGTGACAGCGTCGGATCGTCCGTCGGTGCAACGGTCAGGCTTTCGATGTTGTAGCCGCGCTGTGCGAAAAGCCCGATGACGCGTGACAGTGCACCAGACTCGTTTTCCAGTAATACCGATAATATCCGGCGCATATCAGGTTCTCTCCGTTTTGCTTAACCACATTTCGTCCATACCACCACCGCGAATATGCATCGGATAAACGTGTTCTGTGCCATCGACGATGACATCCATGAATACGAGGCGGTTGTTTTTAACGTGCTCAAGCGCTTCACCGAGCTTCGTTTCCAGCTCTGCCGGATCGGTCACCCGCATGCCAACATGACCATATGCCTCAGCCAGACGAACGAAATCAGGTAGTGACGTCATGTACGACTGAGAATGGCGACCAGAGTAGATCATATCCTGCCACTGCTTCACCATACCGAGGTAGCCGTTATTCAGGTTCAGCACCAGTACCGGCAGTTCATATTGCAGCGCGGTAGACAACTCCTGAATGTTCATCTGGATACTGCCATCCCCCGTCACGCAGACGACGGTTTCATTTGGCAGAGCCAGCTTCACGCCCAGCGCAGCAGGCAGGCCAAAGCCCATCGTGCCTAAACCACCCGAGTTGATCCAGTGGCGCGGTTTATCAAACGGGTAATAAAGGGCAGCAAACATCTGATGCTGACCAACGTCTGACGTCACATACGCCTCGCCTTTCGTCAGACGCCAGATCGCTTCGATGACCGCCTGCGGCTTAATATGCTCGCTTTGGGTGTCGTACTTCAGGCACTGACGTGCGCGCCACTGCTCAATTTGCTGCCACCAGTCGCGGATCTCATCCAGCGGCTGAGAGACGGTTTCCTGTGTCAGCAGATCCAGCATCTGGTCCAGCACCTGACGGGCATCCCCCACGATCGGCACATCGGCCGGCACTGTTTTTGAGATAGACGTTGGATCGATATCAATGTGCAGCACGGTGGCGTTCGGGCAATATTTTGCCAGGTTGTTGGTGGTACGATCGTCAAAGCGCACACCAACGGCAAAGATCACATCAGAATTGTGCATCGTCATGTTGGCTTCATAGGTACCGTGCATGCCCAGCATACCCAGCGCCTGACGGTGCGTGGCCGGGAATGCCCCCAGTCCCATCAACGATGACGCCACCGGCAAATTTAACGTCTCGACCAGCGTGCGTAGCTGTTCTTCACAGGCTGAGTTAACAGCACCGCCCCCGACGTAGACTACCGGTTTTTTGGCCGCCAGCAGCGTTTGCAACGCACGCTTGATCTGACCTTTGTGTCCCTGCGTCGTAGGATTGTAAGAACGCATGCTCACCGATTCCGGCCAGACATAAGGCAGCTTGTTCGCCGGGTTCAGAATATCTTTCGGCAGATCGACGACAACCGGGCCAGGACGCCCACTAGCCGCCAGCCAGAAGGCTTTTTTCAGTACACCTGGAATATCTTCGGTTTGTTTAACCAGGAAGCTGTGCTTAACAACGGGGCGCGAGATCCCCACCATGTCGCACTCCTGGAACGCATCATAGCCGATCAGCGAAGTCGCCACCTGCCCGGAGAGAATGACCAGCGGGATAGAGTCCATATACGCTGTAGCAATCCCGGTAATGGCGTTTGTCGCCCCGGGGCCAGACGTGACTAACACCACGCCCACTTCCCCCGTTGCACGGGCCAGCCCGTCCGCCATATGTACCGCCGCCTGCTCGTGGCGTACCAGAACATGGTCGATACCGCCTACCGTATGCAGCGCATCATAAATATCGAGGACTGCGCCTCCCGGGTAGCCGAACACCTGCTTCACGCCCTGGTCAATAAGCGATCGAACGACCATTTCCGCGCCAGACAACATCTCCATGCTTTGCCTCCAGGCTTTTGTTATAGACGAACAGCAGAATTCATTTCCACGCCGTCTTACGATCGGGTTAAACCGATCTTATATTTTGCAGAGTGATAGTTACCTTAACCGCTCGTTATGAGGCAGGCAATTAGCAAACCGGGGAAGGCAAGCGGCCAACAAAGCAGAAAAAACAGACATTGCGGGAGGATATGGTGAATTCGTCTGAGATTAGAGAGCGAGTTAATAAATCATCGTTTAAAAGGGAGATGAATCAGGAAATCATCTATTTTTAAGTGCCTGACAGCAGCCAGAAAAAAACATAAACAGAATAAAATAGCATTAACTTAAAAAAACTCAGGATAAATAACACATCAGTGCCATTTATCCTGATGGGCTTATCGACGACAGACGCTAATAAGCAGCTCCTCCATCCATTGATGCCCTTTATCCCGACCTGCCGCTTCATGCCAGGAGAGATAACAGGTACGGCTATTCAGCTTCAGCGGCAATGGCAGAACTTGCAGGTCTAACTGCTCAGAAAACTCGTCCGCCAGCCAACGAGGTGCAATAGCCACCAGCTGCGTTTGTGAAACGACATTTAATACGCTGACCATTGCCATTCCCTGATAGGCAACGCTTGCCTGTTTATCAGGAGAGTCATACCACGGCAGGCTAAATGAGGCATATCTGTCGAGCGCAACAACAGCATGTTGCTCGTTATAAACGTCATTTTCCCGCAGCGGAGAATTCAGTCGGGGATGTTTTTTACTGGCAACCAGCACCATTTCATCTTTAAACAGCGGTACACAGGAAAATTCCGGGCGACGGAACTCTTCATATCCCAGAACGAACTCTGTTTCCTGGTAACGCAGCTGATGCTCTGTGTTTTGATTTAGTGATGATTTAAAAACCAGGTGAATATTTGGTGCGATCTCTTCAACTTTATTGTAAATAATGGATGTCAAATAGTTATCTAACGGACTACAGACACAAAGATGGAATACGCGCTCACTGCTGACAGGTTCAAAACCCGACCCCGGCAGTTCATTCTGAACTAATTGCAGCGCCTGACGGATAGAACCGAAGAGCTGAAATGCACGCGCAGTAGGCTGGATCCCTCGACCATAACGCACGAACAATTCGTCATTAAACATGACCTTAAGCCTGGATACAGCATTACTGACGGCGGGCTGGGACATCCCCAGCGACTGGGCTGCTCGCGTAATATTCTGCTCCTGCATAACCGCATCAAATACGGTTAACAGATTAAGATCCACAGTACGTAATTGCGGTTTAATCCCATCAGCAACCTGGATTTGTTTAATATTATTTTCTGGCATTTCTAACTCCACTGTCACGCTAAACTCCCTTTGCCAAAGTACAGTAATAAGTTCGAGAAATATGATTTACCATGCATATACGAGCAGCAAAAGAGAATTGTTTAAAATTCGGAAAATATAAAGAAAAATGCATCGAAAAAGACATTACGCACCTTCAGTAATGAAGAGATAAAAGTCAGTTCATATGATATCAATACCATTAGGATTGGCATGAAACCATAAACCAGAAAAATATACAATCGCCGTTCAGGTTAATGATGACTTAAGTATTATTAAACTATTCATGTTAACCTATATCATTTACTTAACAACCGGATGCCGTAAACCGCATTCATGCTCACTGAAACCATTCACATCATTTATAAATTAATGAAATAAAACAAATTTCATATCACTGCAATAAAACACACAAATTATGTTTAATTGATACTAATTATATTTAAAGCATGACAGCACGACATTCTCAGTCCAAAAATAGACAATTAACCTGGTCGAAAAAGAAAAAACCAGCACAATTAGCTAAAGTTAATGTTCTGCTCTGGCCAGCTATCAGGCTCATTTTACCGTGCAGGGGTTGACATGATGCGCCGTATCCAGTACCACTAAATGCATATCGTATTTAACGGGAGCACGATTCATGATTCGCACCATTCGTTTCACCAGTCTACTACTACTAAACGCATCCACTGTGCGCGGTAGACTGGCGGGCGAAATTCAGCGTTGAATCGTCACCAGTAAGACTAAAAACCCGCGCCATTGCGCGGGTTTTTTTATGCTCGTAGCAAAGCGCCCTAAGACTGACAAGGACCTAACCCATGAGCCAGCAAGTCATTATTTTCGATACAACTTTACGTGACGGTGAACAGGCATTGCAGGCGAGCCTGAGTGTGAAAGAAAAGCTGCAAATTGCGCTGGCTCTCGAACGTATGGGGGTCGACGTGATGGAGGTAGGCTTCCCTGTCTCTTCTCCGGGTGATTTTGAATCGGTACAGACCATTGCGCGTACCATTAAAAACAGCCGCGTCTGCGCCCTGGCACGCTGCGTTGAGAAAGATATCGACGTTGCTGCCGAGTCACTGAAAGTTGCAGAAGCCTTCCGTATTCATACCTTTATTGCCACGTCGCCAATGCACATTGCGACCAAGTTGCGCAGCACGCTGGATGAGGTTATTGAACGCGCAATTTACATGGTCAAACGTGCGCGTAACTACACAGATGACGTTGAGTTCTCCTGCGAAGATGCTGGCCGTACACCCATTGACGATCTGGCGCGCGTAGTTGAAGCCGCGATCAATGCCGGTGCCAAAACTATCAATATCCCGGACACCGTCGGCTACACCATGCCGTTTGAATTCTCCAACATTATTACCGGCCTGTATGAGCGTGTGCCAAACATTGATAAAGCAATTATCTCCGTTCACACCCATGACGATCTGGGCCTGGCCGTCGGTAACGCCATTGCCGCCGTCCACGCCGGGGCGCGTCAGGTAGAAGGCGCAATGAACGGCATCGGTGAACGTGCGGGTAACTGTGCGCTGGAAGAAGTGATCATGGCGATCAAGGTGCGCAAAGACATCATGAACGTACACACCCGCATCAATCACAATGAAATCTGGCGCACCAGCCAGACTGTCAGCCAGATTTGCAACATGCCAGTTCCTGCTAACAAAGCCATTGTCGGCACTGGCGCATTCGCACACTCCTCGGGTATCCACCAGGACGGGGTGCTGAAAAACCGCGAAAACTACGAAATCATGACCCCGGAATCTATCGGCCTGAACCAGGTTCAGCTGAACCTGACCTCCCGCTCCGGCCGTGCCGCGGTAAAACACCGTATGGAAGAGATGGGTTATAAGGACAGCGACTACAACATGGATCAGCTGTATGACGCCTTCCTGAAACTGGCCGACAAAAAAGGCCAGGTGTTTGATTACGATCTGGAAGCCCTGGCTTTCATCAACAAACAGCAGGAAGAGCCAGAGCACTTCCGTCTGGATTACTTCAGCGTGCAGTCCGGCTCCAGCGATATCGCTACCGCGTCGGTCAAACTGGCCTGCGGCGATGAAGTTACAGCCGAAGCGGCCAACGGTAATGGCCCAGTCGACGCCATCTACCGGGCGATTAACCGCGTCACAGGGTACGACGTGGAACTGGTCAAATATGATCTGACGGCTAAAGGTCAGGGGGAAAATGCCCTGGGTCAGGTGGATATCGTCGTCAACCACAATGGTCGCCGCTTCCACGGCGTGGGTCTCGCAACCGACATCGTTGAATCGTCCGCAAAAGCGATGGTGCACGTCCTGAACAATATCTGGCGCGCCGCCGAAGTCGAAAAAGAGTTGCAACGCAAAGCTCAGAATAAAGAGAACAACAAGGAAACCGTGTAATGTCGAAGAATTACCATATTGCTGTGTTGCCGGGTGACGGTATTGGCCCGGAAGTGATGGCACAGGCGCTGAAAGTACTGGAAGCCGTTCGTTCGCGTTTTGCGATGAAAATTACCACCAGCCACTACGACGTGGGCGGTATTGCTATCGACAATCACGGTACGCCGCTGCCAAAAGCGACCGTCGAAGGCTGCGAAAATGCCGACGCCGTCCTGTTTGGTTCCGTGGGAGGCCCGAAATGGGAACATCTGCCTCCCGCAGAGCAACCTGAGCGCGGCGCGCTGTTGCCACTGCGTAAGCATTTCAAACTGTTCAGCAACCTGCGTCCGGCAAAGCTGTACCAGGGTCTGGAAGAGTTCTGCCCGCTGCGCGCGGATATCGCGGCCAATGGCTTCGACATTCTGTGCGTACGTGAACTGACCGGCGGTATCTATTTTGGCCAACCAAAAGGCCGTGAAGGCAGCGGACAGCATGAGAAAGCCTTTGATACCGAGGTGTATCACCGTTTTGAAATTGAACGCATTGCCCATATCGCGTTTGAGTCTGCACGTAAACGCCGTCATAAAGTGACGTCTATCGATAAAGCGAACGTTCTGCAGTCTTCCATTTTGTGGCGTGAGATTGTCAGTGAAATCGCCAAAGAGTATCCGGACGTTGAGCTGACACATATGTACATTGATAACGCGACCATGCAGCTGATTAAAGATCCGTCCCAGTTTGACGTGCTGCTGTGCTCCAACCTGTTCGGCGACATCCTGTCGGACGAGTGCGCGATGATCACCGGCTCAATGGGCATGTTGCCTTCCGCCAGCCTGAATGAAGAAGGGTTTGGCCTGTATGAACCTGCGGGCGGCTCTGCTCCGGATATTGCCGGCAAAAATATCGCCAACCCGATTGCGCAGATCCTCTCTCTGGCCCTGCTGCTGCGCTACAGCCTTGATGCAGGCGATGCAGCCGCTGCTATTGAAAGCGCCGTGAATCGTGCGTTAGAAGAAGGTGTCCGTACCGGTGATTTAGCACGCGGCGCGGCAGCAGTCAGTACCGATGAAATGGGCGATATCATTGCCCGCTATGTTGCTGAAGGGGTGTAATCATGGCGAAGACGTTATATGAAAAATTGTTTGATGCGCACGTTGTCTACGAGGCACCAAACGAAACCCCGCTGCTGTACATCGACAGGCATCTGGTGCATGAAGTAACCTCCCCACAGGCATTTGACGGACTGCGTGCGCACAAGCGCCCGGTACGTCAGCCGGGTAAAACCTTCGCGACAATGGATCACAACGTCTCCACCCAGACCAAAGATATCAATGCGTCGGGTGAGATGGCACGTATCCAGATGCAGGAGCTGATTAAGAACTGCAACGAGTTTGGCGTTGAACTGTACGACCTGAACCATCCGTACCAGGGCATCGTCCACGTGATGGGGCCAGAACAGGGCATTACCCTGCCGGGTATGACCATCGTCTGTGGTGACTCCCATACCGCGACACACGGTGCATTTGGCGCACTGGCGTTCGGTATTGGTACATCTGAAGTTGAACATGTTCTGGCAACGCAAACCCTGAAACAGGGTCGTGCCAAAACCATGAAGATTGAAGTGAAGGGCAAAGCCGCCCCGGGCATCACCGCCAAAGACATTGTGCTGGCCATCATCGGTAAAACAGGTAGCGCAGGTGGTACTGGCCACGTGGTGGAATTCTGCGGTGAAGCTATCCAGGCGCTGAGCATGGAAGGTCGTATGACCCTGTGCAACATGGCCATTGAAATGGGGGCCAAAGCAGGCCTGGTCGCGCCAGACGAAACGACCTTTAACTATGTGAAAGGGCGTTTGCACGCACCAAAAGACCAGAATTACGTCGATGCCGTTGAATACTGGAAAACCCTGAAAACCGACGACGGTGCAACCTTTGATACCGTTGTTACCCTGCAGGCGGAAGAGATTGCCCCACAGGTTACCTGGGGAACGAACCCAGGCCAGGTCATTTCCGTGAATGACACCATCCCTGACCCGGCCTCTTTCACCGATCCGGTCGAACGCGCCAGCGCAGAAAAAGCACTGGCCTATATGGGACTGAAACCGGGCGTGCCAGTGACCGATGTGACCATTGATAAAGTGTTTATCGGCTCTTGCACCAACTCACGCATTGAAGATTTACGCGCTGCGGCAGAGATTGCCAAAGGCCGCAAAGTCGCTCCGGGCGTGCAGGCGCTGGTCGTGCCTGGCTCCGGCCCTGTGAAAGCGCAGGCGGAAGCAGAAGGCCTGGACAAGATCTTTATCGAAGCGGGCTTCGAGTGGCGCTTGCCTGGCTGCTCCATGTGTCTGGCGATGAACAATGACCGCCTGAACCCGGGTGAGCGTTGTGCCTCCACCAGCAACCGTAACTTTGAAGGCCGTCAGGGCCGCGGTGGGCGTACCCATCTGGTCAGCCCGGCAATGGCCGCTGCGGCGGCAGTCACCGGCCACTTCGCCGATATTCGCAGCCTGAAATAAGGAGACAATCATGGCAGAGAAATTTACCCAACATACGGGTCTGGTTGTCCCACTGGATGCAGCCAACGTCGATACCGATGCGATCATTCCTAAGCAGTTTTTGCAGAAAGTCACCCGCACCGGTTTTGGCGCGCACCTGTTTAACGACTGGCGTTTCCTGGATGACAAAGGCGAAGTCCCTAACCCGGAATTCGTCCTGAACTTCCCGGAATACAAAGGTGCATCGATTCTGCTGGCGCAGGAAAACTTTGGCTGTGGCTCTTCCCGTGAACATGCGCCCTGGGCACTGACCGACTACGGCTTTAAAGTGGTTATTGCCCCGAGCTTTGCCGATATCTTCTACGGCAACAGCTTCAACAACCAGCTGCTGCCGGTGACGCTGAGCGACGAGCAGGTAGACGAGCTGTTCGCTCTGGTTAAGGCTAATCCCGGTATTGCGTTTGAAGTGGATCTGGAAGCAGAAGTGGTCAAGGCGGGTGAGAAGACCTACAGCTTCAGTATTGATGCATTCCGTCGTCACTGCATGTTAAACGGTCTGGACAGCATTGGTCTGACGCTGCAACACGAAGATGCCATTGCCGCATACGAACATAAACAACCTGCGTTTATGAATTAAACATCTGGCCCGCAGTGTATCCTGCGGGTCAGATCTTCCGCCGCCCTTCCCCGTTTTTTTCTCGCATGCAAGAACCTGGCAGAAATAATCACGCCAATCACATTATATTTAAGGTGAATTTAATAAACATTTTGCATAATAACCTACATATCAGGTTACTACGTGAAACAGTATGAAAAACCAAAATAGCAATGAGTCTCAACTCCGTTCTCATGAAATACATAAATGCACATTAATCAGCGTGATCGTCAATATATTCCTGACGAGTTTTCAAATCGTTGCCGGTTTATTTTCCGGTTCGCAGGGGTTAATTGCTGATGGTATTCATTCTCTTTCCGATTTATCCTCTGACTTTGTCGTTCTGATTGCCAATAAAAAAAGCCAGAAAGCCTCTGATACCTATCATCACTATGGTCACCTCCGTTTTGAAAACGGTGCAAAGCTGATTATCGGGGTTATCTTATTTCTGGTCGGTGCCGGAATGCTCTGGTCTGCGGGCAATAAGCTGCTACACCCCGAGACACATCAGGTCGTCAAAGGGGCGGCTCTGTGGGTCGCCATACTGGCTCTGTTGATTAAAGAGGGGCTGTTCAGATACATGTACGCAACGGGGAAACGCATTCAGTCATCGCTGCTTATTGCCAATGCCTGGCACGCGCGTTCCGACGCGGCCTCGTCTGTTGTTGTTGCCATCGGTATTGCCGGTAATTTACTGGGTTTCCACTCTATGGATCTGGTTGCCGCACTGATTGTCGGTATTTTTATCGCCCACATGGGGTATAAATTCTCTGCCGATGCCCTCCATGATTTGATGGATCGCTCGCTTGAGCCAGACATGGAACACGAAATCAGAACGTGCCTGTTATCTACAGAAGGTGTTATTAACATTCACGATTTAAAAACCCGCAAGATGGGTGATTTAGCCCTGGTCGATGTTCATCTGGAAGTAAATGGAAAATTAAGCGTAAAAGAAGGACATGATATTGCCGTCAATGCCAGAAACAGAGTCATGAGCAAATTTAACGTGCTTAATGTGATGACGCATATCGATCCTGCGCATTAACGCGTATTGATGCAAACAGTGTGACCGACATTTTCTGGCGTTAAGGTTTCGTTAATTAATAGACGTCACACTGCATCACATTAGCTCTCTCATCATTGAGGTAAATAGCGATGACCCCAACAATACGCAGTACGCTTCCACATAAAGAAACGCCTTTTCTTCGCGTACTGCACATCATTGTTGCAGTGCTGGTACTGGCTCAGATTATCAATTCTAACTACACCGTAAGTGAAGCACTCAGTGAATCTGGTTTCACGAGTATCGTCACCTGGATACATGTCATCTCAGGCTTTGGGTTAATTTTCTGCGGTATTGCTATGATGGCGTGGATGTTAACGCAACGTGGATTTAAATATTACTACGCCTGGATGACGCTGGATTTCCGCGGGATCGTTGACGACATTCGCACCCTGACACAACGCCAGCTCCCGGATGCCCACGCTGGCGGTATGGCCGCAACGGTGCAGGGTTTAGGCGTGCTGGCTCTGCTGGGTGTTGCCGTCTGTGGCGCAGCCTGGTTCGTACTGAACGCAACGATCGGGCCCGTCTCCTCTCTTACCGAGTCGGTACTGGATCTGCATAAATTCCTGACGGTCTTTATCGAAACCTATTTCTGGGCACACGGCTTTATGGGGATAGCCCATATGTACCTGACATTACGCGCACAGCGGAAATATCAGTACTCAGAATAATGCAGTAACAGGCATATTCTCTGAGCCAGAACGGTTTCTGGCTCAGACCTTCGCAACAGGCTACACGTCTTTCACACGGCAGGTCAGCAGGAGCGTCACGACCGAGATTGCCGCAATCATCCAGTACACCGCCGCATGCCCATAGCTTTGCGACAGCGCACCCTGAATCACCCCCGCCAGAATCACCCCGGTTGAAATACTGTTCGTAAACAATGTTGTCGCAGAGCCTGCGCGTCCCGGCATCAGATCCTGGAACCAGAGCATACCAATCCCGGCGACAATCCCGATAAATACCGCATTAAACAGCTGTAATATCAGTAGTGCTTCGCGCGAGTGAAAGAAGATAAGCCCCAGATAGAACAACACTCCTGCCGCGACAGCAATGACCATCATCTTACGTTTTCCTGAACGCTTAACGTAATACCCGGCCAGAATCATCGCCGGAATTTCCAGACCCGCGGCGGTACCCATCAAGATCCCGGCAAGCTTATCCGGTAACCCCAGATCGCTGCTGATCCACAATGGCATATCAATGATGTACATCGTGTTGCAGGTCCACATCAGCGTGGAGGCAATAAACAGCATACGGACATTTTTATCCTGCCAGCCGCTCGCCTGCGTAGCGGGTCTGTCCGCCACCGGCTCAATGCGAGCCACCGAAGGCAGGGCAAATGCCACTAACACCAGGCTGATGACAAAAATCCCGGCGGCGATGGAAAACATGGTGGTAAAGCCATAATTCAGCGCCAGCATAAACGCCAGCGGCGGGCCAATCACCCACGCCAGAGAGAGCTGCGCACGCATGACCGAGCTGAACATCACCACTTCACGCGCGGAGTTATCCGCATATTCACGAGCCAGCGCGAACAGCTGTGGCATGGCGGTATTAGCCAGAGATGCCAGCAGAACACCACAGGTGATGAGCGTAAGGTAATGACGATTGAACGCAAACAGCAGCGCATTCCCGACGGCCATTGCGCAGCAAAACAGGATCAGTTTGCGGCGATCGCCCTGGCTGTCCGAGCGTTTTGCCAGCCACAGGCTGACCAGGATCCCGGCAATGGCGTTGACGGTATAAAACAGGCCAATCCAGAACGGCTGCGCCCCCACCTCGCGGCTCAGAAACAGGCTCAGCGTCGGTGCCTGAAGCGCCCCCGCCACACCCATCATAAAGGCCACCAGCATAAAAGCGGCATACACGCCATTCAGGCGTCGCCCCATCGTCATCAACCAGAGCATGCGCAAATCCTTGTCAAAGCGAATCGAAATTGGGTGAAATAGTAAACGAAAAAAGCCAGCAAAAACATTTTGCTGGCGGGTGATTAGCACCAATACTCAGTCACACATGATCGAGGTGAGTTAGCGAGAAAAGGTCGTTTTCGTAACGTCCCACTGCATCAATTCTTCCAGCGTTCTCAGCCGTTGATCTGCACACTGACGGGCCAGCCAGGACACTCCTTTTGTCGCTGAAAAGTACTGCTGATAAAACTGACGTGCGGTAGACCTCTTCATAATTTACCTCCTCACTTCATCGGGAAGAATTATTGGCCTAATATAGGGATTAATAAATTGCTGATTTTTTGTCAGGAGTTCCCCTTTTATGCCTTCTGGTCGTCTGCAACAACAATTCATCCGCCTCTGGCAGTGCTGCGAGGGGCAGTCGAAGGAGACTACGCTGAACGAGCTGGCCGACCTGCTGAACTGCTCTCGTCGCCATATGCGAACGCTGCTCAACACCATGCAGCAACAGGGCTGGTTAAACTGGGAGGCCGAGGCCGGACGCGGCAAGCGCTCGCGTCTGACCTTTCTCTACACCGGGCTGGCGTTGCAGCAACAACGCGCGGAAGACCTGCTGGAACAGGACAGAATCGACCAACTGGTACAGCTGGTGGGCGACAAAGCGGCAGTACGCCAGATGCTGGTTTCCCATCTCGGGAGAAGTTTTCGTCAGGGTCGCCACATCCTGCGGGTGCTCTACTATCGTCCGATGAAAAACCTGTTACCCGGCACGGCGTTGCGCCGTTCAGAAACCCATATGGCCCGGCAAATATTCAGCGGCCTGACGCGCATAAATGAGGAAAACGGGGAACTGGAAGCCGATGTCGCGCACCACTGGCAGCAACTTTCCCCCCTGCACTGGCGCTTCTTTTTACGTCCTGGTATTCATTTCCACCACGGCCGTGAGCTGGAGATCAGCGACGTCATCAATTCGCTTCAGCGGGCATGCACGCTTCCTCTTTATGGCCACATATCGCGGATCCACTCCCCTACGGCATGGACTGTTGATATCGAACTGTCCGAGCCTGACCAGTGGCTTCCGTGGCTAATGGGCTATATCCCGTCGATGATCCTGCCGCGTGAATGGGATTCCCTACCCCATTTTGCCAGCCAGCCCGTGGGAACAGGACCTTACGCGGTAACGCGCAATACCAACAACCAGCTGAAAATTCGCGCCTTTGACGACTACTTTGGCTATCGCGCGCTGATCGACGAAGTCAACGTCTGGGTTCTGCCTGAAATCAGCGAGGAGCTGAGCTGCGGATTAACGCTGGAAGGGTCAACCGAAGGAGAAAAAGCGGTTGAAAGCCGTCTGGAAGAGGGCTGCTATTACCTGCTGTTTGACGCCCGCAGCCACCGAGGTGCCAGCCGCGACGTGCGCAGATGGGTGAGCCACGTGCTTTCCCCGGCCAATCTTATCTATCAGGCGGAGGAGCAATACCAGACTTACTGGTTCCCGGCCTACGGTCTGCTCCCGCGCTGGCATCACGCCCGACCGGTTCACGGCGAAAAGCCTGCCGGACTGGAGTCGATCACTCTGACCTATTATCGCGACCACGTGGAACACCGCTTTATCGCCCGCATCATGAGCAAGCTGCTGGCTGCCGAAGGCGTTCAGCTGGACATCCAGGAAATAGATTATGATGAATGGCATCGCGGGGAGATAGTCAGCGATATCTGGCTGAACAGCGCCAACTTTACCCTGCCACTCGATTTCTCACTCTTTTCGCACCTGTATGAAGTTCCGCTGATCCAACACTGCATTGACCGGGACTGGCAGCAGGACGCCACACAGTGGCGCGCGGGAGAAATGAACCTGGCCTCATGGTGCCAGCAGTTGCTGGCGCAACAGGCGATTGTGCCGCTCATCCACCACTGGCTGATGATTCAGGGTCAGCGCAGTATGCGTGGCTTACGGATGAACACCCTGGGCTGGTTTGATTTCAAATCCGCCTGGTTTGCCCCACCGGAACCATAACACTTTCGTAATATTCGCCAAATCATTACAATACCGCCGTTCTCAACGGGGTGCTGCATCACTGATGTGCGCTGAGATAATACCCGTCGAACCTGATCCGGATAACGCCGGCGAAGGGATTTGAGGCTGTCGCTCAAAATCCTTTGCCACTCAACTTTGAGGTGCAAAGTGTTAAAAAAAATTCTTCCCCTTCTGGTGCTGTTTGCGCTGCCTGCTGTTGCGAAGCCCGTCCTGACGGTCTACACCTATGACTCCTTCTCTGCCGACTGGGGCCCTGGCCCGGCGGTGAAAAAAGCCTTTGAAGCCGACTGCAACTGCGAGCTGAAGTTCGTGGCGCTGGAGGATGGCGTTTCACTGCTTAACCGTCTGCGCATGGAAGGGAAAAACAGCAAAGCCGACGTGGTGCTCGGTCTGGATAACAACCTGCTGGATGCGGCGTCGCAAACCAGACTGTTTGCCAAAAGCGGTGTCGCCACCGATGCCGTCAACGTCCCTGGTGGCTGGAAAAACGATACCTTTGTCCCGTTCGATTACGGCTACTTTGCTTTTGTCTATGACAAAAACAAGCTGAAGAACCCACCGAAAAGCCTGAAAGAGCTGGTTGAAAGCGACCAGAAATGGCGCGTGATTTATGAAGATCCGCGCACCAGTACGCCAGGCCTGGGCCTGCTGCTGTGGATGCAGAAAGTCTACGGTGACAAAGCGCCGGAAGCATGGCAGAAACTGGCGGCGAAAACCGTCACCGTCACAAAAGGCTGGAGCGAAGCGTATGGCCTGTTCCTGAAGGGAGAAAGTGACCTGGTGCTCAGCTACACGACCTCTCCGGCCTACCACATTATTGCCGAGAAGAAGGACAACTACGCCGCTGCTGATTTTGCGGAAGGTCACTACCTTCAGGTGGAAGTTGCAGCACGTACCGCCGCCAGTAAACAGCCAGAACTGGCCGAGAAGTTCCTGAAATTTATGGTTTCTCCGGCGTTCCAGAATACGATCCCGACGGGCAACTGGATGTACCCGGTGACCAATGTGGCCCTGCCAGCGGGCTTTGATACGCTGTCTAAACCGCAAACCTCACTGGAGTTTACGCCGCAACAGGTCGCCGCACAGCGTGCTGCATGGGTAAGTGAATGGCAACGCGCAGTCAGCCGTTAATTCCCGGCTGGTTACTTCCCGGACTGCTCGCTGCCGTATTGATGGTAGCGGTCAGTCTGGGGGCATTTCTTGCGTTGTGGTTAAACGCACCAGAAAGCGACGTGCTCACACTCTGGCATGACAGCTATCTCTGGCATGTTATCCGTTTCTCCTTCTGGCAGGCATTTCTCTCTGCGCTGCTGTCGGTTTTCCCGGCGATCTTCCTGTCCCGGGCACTTTATCGCAGGCGTTTTCCTGGCAGACAGGCACTTCTGCGCCTGTGCGCTATGACGCTGATCCTGCCCGTTCTGGTGGCCGTATTCGGTATTCTGAGCGTCTATGGACGCCAGGGCTGGCTGGCCTCACTCTGTAACCTGCTTGGTCTGGAGTGGACATTCTCCCCTTACGGACTGAAGGGTATTCTGCTGGCGCATATCTTTTTCAATATGCCGATGGCGACAAGGCTCTTTTTGCAGGCGCTGGAGAATATTCCCGGCGAGCAGCGCCAGCTGGCGGCACAGCTCGGCATGCACGGCTGGTCGTTCTTCCGCTTTGTCGAATGGCCGTGGCTGCGCAGGCAAATCCCCCCCGTTGCGGCGCTGATCTTTATGCTCTGCTTTGCCAGTTTTGCCACCGTACTTTCACTCGGTGGCGGGCCGCAGGCAACGACCATTGAGCTGGCGATTTATCAGGCGTTAAATTTCGACTACGACCCCGGACGTGCGGCGCTGCTGGCGATAGTACAGATGGCATGCTGCCTTGTCCTGGTGCTCCTCAGCCAGCGGCTGAGTAAAGCCATTCCACCCGGTAGTAACCAGATAGCAGGCTGGCGCGATCCGCAGGACAGCCTGTACAGCCGTATTACCGATTTTATCCTCATCACGCTGGCGCTGATGCTTCTGCTGCCGCCGCTGATGGCCGTCATCGTCGATGGTCTGAACATCAATCTGGTGTCCGTTTTGCAACAGCCCATGCTCTGGCAAGCCACCTGGACTTCGCTGCGGATCGCACTGGCCGCAGGCATGCTGTGCGTCATTCTGACCATGATGTTGCTGTGGAGCAGCCGTGAACTCTATGCCCGCCATGCGCAAAAAGCCGGGCAAGCGCTGGAACTCACGGGGATGCTGATTCTGGCCATGCCGGGCATTGTTTTGGCTACCGGCTTCTTTTTACTGTTCAACAGCACCATTGGTTTGCCGGAAAGCGCTGACGGCATCGTCATCTTTACCAATGCCCTGATGGCAATCCCTTACGCTCTCAAGGTGCTGGAAACCCCGATGCGTGACGTCAACAGCCGCTACAGCTTACTGTGCCAGTCGCTTGGTATGCAGGGCTGGCAACGGCTAAAGGTCGTCGAGCTGCGCGCACTAAAGCGCCCGCTGGCACAGGCGCTGGCGTTCGCCTGTGTGCTATCGATTGGTGATTTTGGCGTCGTGGCGCTCTTCGGCAATGAAGATTTCCGAACACTGCCATACTGGCTGTATCAGCAAATTGGCTCCTACCGTAGCCAGGATGGTGCCGTCACGGCGCTATTACTGCTGCTGCTGTGTTTTGCGTTATTTACCGCTATCGAAAAACTCCCGGGGCGTGATGTTAAAACTGATTGATGTAACCTGGCTCTATCAGCACCTGCCAATGCGTTTCACCCTTTCCGTGCATCAAGGGGAAATGATTGCAATCCTTGGCCCCAGCGGAGCAGGAAAGAGTACCTTGCTCAATCTGATCGCCGGTTTTCTGCAACCGGCAAGCGGGTCAATACTGATTGAAAACGGTGACCATTCCCACACTCCACCGGCTAAGCGTCCTGTCTCGATGCTGTTTCAGGAAAATAACCTGTTCACGCATCTGACGGTACGGCAAAACATCGCGCTGGGGATGGATCCGGGGCTGAAGCTGAACGACGCACAGCGACAGAAGCTGGAGATCATTGCCGCGCAAATGGGGATCACCGACTTGATTGACCGGCTGCCAGGAGAGCTTTCCGGCGGCCAGCGTCAGCGTGTGGCGCTGGCCCGCTGTCTGGTGCGTGAGCAGCCAATACTGCTGCTGGACGAACCGTTCTCGGCACTCGACCCGGCCCTGCGCCAGGAGATGCTTTCTCTGGTGAAGGACGTCTGCCAGCGCCAGCAGCTTACGATGCTGATGGTTTCGCACAGTATCGAAGATGCTGCACGGATTGCACCGCGATCGGTGGTCATTGCTGACGGGCGAATTGCATGGGATGGAGAGACAGAAGCACTGTTAAGCGGAAAAACCAGCGCCTCGGAATTACTGGGGATCAAACCGTAGGCCGGGCAAACGAAGCACCGCCCGGCACCCCGTTAACGGCTGACGACTTTCAATAAAATGTCCCCATAAACCGGCATCAGCGGATGACGAATCAGCGCCACCAGCGCCACTATCGCAATTCCCAGGGTCAGCGGTGCCAGCCACAACAGGCGGGGGCGTGGAAGATAGCGCGTCAGGCGATCCACTCCCGCTTTGCCGCTACGCCACAGCCGCCAGCACAGCCATGCCGCCAGCCACAACAGGACAGCCGCAGCCAGTAACAGCCATTTAAACTGACCGCTTTGCGCATCGGCAGGAATATCAATTGCCGCACCGGCCAGGATCCCCGGCAGGAAGTAGAACGGCGGCCAGAATACGCAGCCGATAATATTGGGTAACACAAATTTGGAGACAGGCAGATCCAGCATCCCGGCTACCATTGGCACCAGCGGACGCGTTGGCCCGACAAAACGCCCCACGAGGATAGTGAACATACTGTGCTGATGCAGCGCGTGTTCGGTTTTATCCAGCAACGCTTTGTTCTTTTTCATGAACGACCAGCGATGCAATGGCTTCTTAAAGCGCCAGCCCAGCCAGAAGGAGATCCAGTCTCCGAGCAAGCAGCCGACGATCCCGGCCATCCACGCCTGCCAGAAGTTGACTTCACCGCTGCCGATAAGCGCGCCAAGCCCCGCCATCATCACGGTGCCGGGTAAAATCAGCCCGACAAGCGCCAGGGATTCCAGGAACGCCACCAGCGCAACGGCGATGAGTGAGTACATAACGGACTGGGTGATAAAATGTTCCAGCAATGCCTGCATAACTATTCCGGTCAGAAAACGAAGCAGGGATTCTGCAAAGAGCCCCTCACCACGTCAAGACAACAATTGTCTGAATAGTTTACTGGCAGTTATGAAACTTCACCTGACCGTTTATCTTATTTTACGTTTCATTCACATCCGGCGCGGAATTCACTCGGACTTGCCCCGGTACATTTTTTAAAGACGCGCGAGAAATAGAGTTGATCTTCAAAACCCACATTGCGCCCCACGGTAGCAATCGGCATCCGGGTGGTGCTGAGCAACAGTTTCGCCTGGCTGATGCGCTGATCCTCACGCCAGCTCAGCACGCTGACGCCAAGCTGCTGGCGGAACAGATGTGACAAACGTGACGGAGAAAGGCAGACATGCTGGGCGACGCTTGCGATATCAAACTGGCTATCGGCCAGGTGATCGCTGATGTACTGGCATGCATCACGCACGCGGTTATCCAGCGGCGGATTAAGCGATTCGTTAATCGCCTCCATCCGGCGCAGCAACACCTGCTCAAGCAGGTTAATCGCCAGCAGTTCGGCATAGCGACCACCAGCCTGCCCGGCGTCAATAATCTGCGCAAACAGCTCGCGGAACTGCGCCTGGTGAACATCATCCGGGCGATAAAAACCGGTGTGCGCAAAAATGGCTGGCCACGAGAGCCACTCCTGCCAGTAGGCGCGCGGACGGAAGTAGACCCACTGGTGATACCACTCTTTGGCATCCGGATGACGCCCGTAATGGTGGATCTCACCCGGTGGGAATAACAGTATATCGCCAGGGCGGCAAACAAATTGCTGGTCGTTATTTTTGATAACCCCTTCCCCGCGCACGGTCAGGTTCAAAATATACCCTTTCATCCCGAGCGGTCGGTCAACGTAAAAATCAAGATATCCCTCGGCCTCGATCGGGGTTAACCCCGCGACCAGGTGGGCGTTGAATGAGTAACCTGGCAGTAAGGGATCGTTTTGCGTTTCGGCCATATATTCAGTTCTCCCGGCAGTCCTGAAGGAAACCAATTGTCCATATCGATAAAAGCAGTATAAAAAGGGTCCGCGAAAAGATCCAAAAAGCATCACGCCTCTTTTACGTCCGCCATGTTTCAGCCTTTCCCCCTGATTTCTCCGCCAGCATGAGCAGATAAGCAGTAACAAAAGTGTCTATAAGTGCGGCAGAAATGTCCACATTGAATATTTGCACGGCGTCACACTTTCAATCGCAACAGCAATTTAATCCATAAGATTAGCGGATCCTGCCTGACGATTTTCGCCCCCAGTCTCTAATGTTCTTCCATACCTGTTTTTTTGATGGAGCAACACAATGGCAATTGCGATTGGCCTCGATTTTGGCAGCGACTCGGTTCGCGCCCTGGCGGTGGACTGTACCCATGGTCAGGAAATAGCAACCAGCGTTGAGTGGTACCCGCGCTGGCAAGAGGGGCGCTACTGCGACGCGCCAAACAACCAGTTCCGTCACCATCCGCGTGACTATATTGAGTCGATGGAAGCGGCAATCAAAACCGTTCTGGCTGAACTGTCTGACGCGCAGCGTGCAGAGATTGTCGGGATTGGCGTCGACAGCACCGGCTCAACCCCCGCCCCTGTGGATGCCGAAGGCCGTGTGCTGGCGCTGCGCCCAGAGTTTGCCGACAACCCGAACGCCATGTTCGTGTTGTGGAAAGACCATACCGCCGTCGACGAAGCCGAAGCCATCACCCGTTTATGCCATCAGCCCGGCAAAACCGATTACTCACGCTACATCGGCGGTATTTACTCCAGCGAATGGTTCTGGGCCAAAATTCTGCACGTCACCCGCGCCGACGCCTCGGTGGCGCAGGCTGCAGCATCGTGGATTGAATTGTGTGACTGGGTTCCGGCCCTGCTCTCCGGCACCACTCGCCCGCAGGATATTCGCCGTGGCCGCTGCAGCGCCGGGCATAAATCGCTGTGGCACGAAAGCTGGGGCGGCCTGCCACCCGCAGCGTTCTTCGATGAACTCGATCCAGTCATCAACAAAAATCTGAAATACCCGCTGTTTACCGACACCTTCACCGCCGATATTCCCGTTGGCACGCTCTGTGAAGAGTGGGCAAAGCGCCTCGGTCTGCCGCAGAACGTGGCGATCTCCGGCGGTGCATTTGACTGCCATATGGGTGCAGTCGGCGCAGGCGCACAGCCCAACACGCTGGTGAAAGTCATCGGCACCTCAACCTGCGACATTCTGACGGCGGATAAAGCCACCGTTGGCGACCGTGCGGTGAAAGGTATCTGCGGCCAGGTTGACGGCAGCGTGGTACCGGACGTTATCGGCCTGGAAGCAGGTCAGTCTGCATTTGGCGATATCTACGCCTGGTTTGGCCGCGTGCTGGGCTGGCCGCTGGATAAACTGGCAGCATCGCACCCGGAACTGAAAGCTCAGGTTACCGAGAGCAAAAAACAGCTTCTGCCGCAACTCACCGACGCCTGGGCAAAAAACCCGTCTCTTGATCATCTCCCGGTGGTACTCGACTGGTTCAATGGTCGCCGTACACCGTTCGCTAACCAGCGCCTGAAAGGGGTAATTACCGACCTCAACCTGGCGACCGACGCACCGGCGCTCTTTGGCGGTCTGATTGCGGCCACCGCCTTTGGCGCACGCGCCATTATGGAATGCTTCATCGAACAGGGCATCGACGTGAATAACGTGATGGCGCTGGGCGGCATCGCCCGTAAAAACCCGGTGATCATGCAGGCCTGCTGCGACGTGCTGAACCGTCCGCTGCAGATTGTGGCTTCCGATCAGTGCTGTGCGCTGGGCGCGGCGATTTTTGCTGCCGTCGCTGCAGGTGTTCATGTCGATATCCCGACCGCACAACAGCATATGGCGAGCGCCGTAGAAAATACCCTCCAGCCGCGAGCCCAGCAGGCGCAACGTTTTGAACAGCTTTATCAGCGCTACCAGCAATGGGCAAAAAGCGCCGAACTTCACTATCTCCCTGTCGCCGCCCCGTCAAAACACAGCGCGGACACTACGGCAACCCTGACCCATTAAGGACACGATAATGACCATTTTTAATAATTATGAAGTGTGGTTTGTGATTGGCAGCCAGCATCTGTACGGGCCGGAAGCGCTGCGTCAGGTGACTCAGCATGCAGAACATGTGGTCAACGCGCTGAATGCGGAAGCAAAACTGCCGTGCAAACTGGTACTGAAACCTCTGGGGACGACACCGGACGAGATCACCCACATCTGCCGCGACGCGAACTACGACGACAAATGCGCCGGGATGGTGGTGTGGTTGCACACCTTCTCACCTGCCAAGATGTGGATCAACGGCCTGTCCATCCTCAATAAACCTTTGCTGCAGTTCCACACCCAGTTCAACGCCTCCCTGCCGTGGGACAGCATCGACATGGACTTTATGAACCTGAACCAGACCGCGCATGGCGGCCGTGAGTTTGGCTTTATCGGCGCGCGTATGCGTCAGCAGCATGCGGTCGTAACCGGCCACTGGCAGGATCAGCACGCACAAAAACGTATCGGTTCCTGGATGCGCCAGGCGGTGTCTAAACAGGATACCCGCCACCTGAAAGTGGTGCGTTTTGGCGACAACATGCGTGAAGTGGCAGTGACTGACGGCGATAAAGTTGCCGCACAGATCAAGTTTGGCTTCTCCGTGAACACCTGGGCCGTGGGCGACCTGGTGCAGGTGGTGAACGAAATCAGCGATGGCGACGTAAGCGCGCTGGTTGATGAATACGAAAGCAGCTACCGCCTGACCGCTGCCGCACAGATCCACGGTGACAAACGTCAGAACGTGCTGGATGCGGCGCGCATTGAGCTGGGGATGAAACGCTTCCTGGAACAGGGCGGCTTCCACGCCTTCACCACCACCTTTGAAGACCTCCACGGCCTGAAACAACTGCCAGGCCTGGCCGTACAACGTCTGATGCAGCAAGGCTACGGCTTTGCCGGCGAAGGCGACTGGAAAACTGCCGCTCTGCTTCGCATCATGAAAGTGATGTCAACCGGTCTGCAGGGCGGCACCTCCTTTATGGAGGACTACACCTACCATTTCGAAAATGGCAACGACCTGGTGCTCGGTTCGCACATGCTGGAAGTGTGCCCTTCGATCGCCGTCGAAGAGAAACCGATCCTCGACGTGCAGTACCTCGGCATTGGCGGAAAAGCGGATCCGGCACGTCTGATCTTCAACACCCGTACCGGCCCTGCCATCAACGCCAGCCTGATCGACCTGGGCGATCGTTTCCGCCTGCTGGTGAACTGTGTGGATGCCGTGGAAACACCACATTCACTGCCAAAACTGCCGGTCGCGAACGCCCTGTGGAAAGCACAACCTGACCTGCCAACCGCCTCCGAGGCCTGGATCGTGGCCGGTGGTGCGCACCACACCGTCTTCAGCCACGCGCTGGATCTCAACGACATGCGTCAGTTCGCCGAGCTACACGATATCGAATTGACCGTAATTGATAACGATACCCGCCTGCCAGCCTTCAAAGACACCTTGCGCTGGAACGAAGTGTATTACGGCTCAAAACGTTAACAGGGGGATTTTTGGCCTGCCGCAGGGCGGGCCACTTTTCCTGGAGGATTGCATGTTAGAAGATCTCAAACGTCAGGTACTTGAAGCCAACCTGGCGCTGCCGAAACATAACCTGGTGACGCTGACCTGGGGCAACGTCAGCGCCGTTGACCGCGAAAAGGGCGTGCTCGTTATCAAGCCTTCCGGCGTCGATTACACGGTAATGACCGCCGAGGATATGGTGGTGGTCAGTATTGCGACTGGTGAAGTGGTGGAAGGCAATAAAAAGCCCTCTTCCGATACGCCAACCCATCGCCTGCTGTATCAGTCATTCCCGACGATTGGCGGCATCGTTCATACCCATTCACGCCATGCCACCATCTGGGCGCAGGCCGGTCAGTCCATTCCGGCCACCGGCACCACGCACGCGGACTACTTTTACGGCACCATTCCCTGCACGCGCTTAATGACCGATGCGGAGATCAACGGCGAGTATGAGTGGGAAACCGGTAACGTCATCGTTGAAACCTTTGAAAAACAGGGTATCGATGCGGCGCAGATGCCTGGCGTGCTGGTGCACTCTCACGGCCCGTTTGCATGGGGCAAAAATGCCGAAGATGCCGTGCATAATGCCATCGTGCTCGAAGAAATTGCCTATATGGGGATCTTCTGCCGCCAGCTGGCACCGCAACTTCCGGATATGCAGCAAACCCTGCTGGATAAACATTACCTGCGTAAACACGGCGCGAAGGCGTATTACGGGCAATAAGCTGTATATATACCCAGCATAAAATATTCAACCAGGCTATAATCATGCCTGGTTTTGTTTTATGGGGTGACGGCGTGGCGCAAGCAGGTTTTTTACTGACCCGACACTGGCGGGATACGCCTTCCGGGACAGAAGTCGAATTCTGGCTGGCGACGGATAACGGCCCGCTGCAGGTGACGCTGCCGCCGCAGGAGTCCGTGGCTTTTATTCCTGAAGCTCACGTTGAGAAAGTGAAACAGTTGCTGCGCGGTGAAAACGGCTGGCGTATCACCCCACTTGCGCTAAAAGATTTCCACCGCCAGCCGGTGTATGGCCTGTACTGTCGCGCCCACCGTCAGTTGATGCGCTATGAAAAACTGCTGCGCGAAGCGGGCATTACGCTTTACGAAGCCGACATCCGCCCGCCGGAACGTTTCCTGATGGAGCGGTTTATCACCGCCCCTGTCTGGGTGGATGGCACCACGCAAAACGGCAGGCTTATCAACGCACGTCTGAAACCCAACCCGAATTATCGCCCGCCGCTGAAGTGGGTCTCGCTGGATATTGAAACGACCCGTCACGGTGAGCTGTACTGCATCGGCCTTGAAGGCTGCGGACAGCGGGTTGTCTATATGCTCGGGCCACCAAATGGCGATGCCACTGACCTCAATTTTCAGCTTGAGTATGTCAATAGCCGACCGCAACTGCTGGAGAAACTAAACCAGTGGTTTGCCGATCACGATCCCGATGTATTGATCGGCTGGAACGTCGTGCAGTTCGACCTGCGCGTCCTGCAAAAACATGCCGAGCGGTACCGTATTCCGCTGATGCTGGGGCGCGGTAATACCGAACTGGAGTGGCGTGAACATGGCTTTAAAAACGACGTATTCTTCGCGCAGGCCAATGGCCGTCTGATTATCGACGGTATTGAAGCGCTGAAATCCGCCTTCTGGAATTTCTCCTCTTTCTCCCTGGAAACCGTCGCGCAGGAGCTGCTCGGCGAGGGTAAATCCATCGACAACCCGTGGGACAGAATGGACGAGATAGACCGGCGCTTTAACGAAGACAAGCCGGCACTTGCCACCTATAACCTGAAAGATTGCGAGCTGGTGACGCAGATTTTTCACAAAACCGAGATCATGCCCTTCCTGCTGGAGCGTGCGACGGTCAACGGCCTCGCCGCCGACAGACACGGCGGCTCCGTGGCGGCGTTTAGCCACCTCTATTTTCCCCGTATGCACCGGGCAGGATATGTCGCGCCCAACCTCGGAGATGTGCCGCCGCAGGCCAGCCCCGGCGGTTATGTGATGGATTCCCGCCCGGGACTGTATGACTCGGTGCTGGTGCTGGACTACAAAAGCCTCTACCCGTCAATTATCCGTACCTTCCTGATCGACCCGGTAGGGCTGGTTGAGGGCATGGCTCAGCCAGACGATGCCCACAGCACTGAAGGCTTTCTCGGCGCGCGTTTCTCGCGCGAGAAGCACTGCCTGCCAGAAATAGTGGGGCAAATCTGGTACGGTCGTGACGAAGCCAAACGGCACAGCAACAAACCCCTTTCCCAGGCGCTGAAAATCATCATGAATGCCTTTTACGGCGTGCTGGGCACCAGCGCCTGTCGCTTCTTTGATCCGCGTCTGGCGTCATCAATCACCATGCGCGGGCACGACATCATGCGCCAGACCAAAGCGCTGATTGAGTCCCGGGGTTATGACGTCATCTACGGCGATACCGATTCCACCTTTGTGTGGCTGAAAGAGACACACTCAGAAGACGATGCCGCACTCATCGGCAAACAGCTGGTCGCTTTCGTGAACGACTGGTGGCGTGAACATTTGCAAAAAGAGCGCTTAACCAGTGCATTAGAGCTGGAATTTGAAACCCATTTCAGCCGTTTTTTGATGCCCACGATTCGTGGCACCGATCAGGGCAGCAAAAAGCGCTATGCCGGGTTGATTCAGGAAGGTGACAAGCAGCGGATGGTGTTTAAAGGGCTGGAGACGGTGCGTACCGACTGGACGCCGCTGGCACAGCAGTTCCAGCAAACGCTGTATCTGCGGGTGTTTCGCAATGAACCCTACCAGGACTACGTACGCGAGACGATAGCCAGCCTGATGGCGGGTGAGCTGGATGGCCAGTTGGTGTACCGCAAACACCTGCGCCGTCCGCTGACTGAATACCAGCGTAATGTCCCGCCACACGTACGTGCAGCCCGTCTGGCGGACGAAGAAAACGTGCGCCGGGGCCGCGCGCCGCAGTATCAAAACCGGGGCACCATCAGGTATGTCTGGACCACCAGCGGCCCGGAACCTGTTGATTATCAGCAATCACCTCTGGATTACGAGCACTACCTGACGCGCCAGCTTCAGCCGGTTGCGGATGGAATTTTGCCCTTTATCGACGACGATTTTGCTACACTAGTGACAGGGCAACTTGGCCTATTTTGACGCGTGACGAAATCGTTGCCATCCAGTACCATAGCGCCCTTTCCATTCCCGGACCCATTTTTTGATGACCGTCTTTTTTGACGGTGGTCGAACTATTGCCTGCAATTAAAGATTAGAGCCGAACATATATGCCTTTTACACTTGGTCAACGCTGGATCAGCGATACAGAAAGCGAACTTGGACTGGGAACTGTGGTTGCAGTCGATGCGCGCATGGTCACCCTCCTTTTCCCTGCCACTGGTGAAAACCGCCTGTACGCTCGCAATGACTCCCCTGTTACCCGTGTGATGTTCAACCCGGGCGACACCGTGACCAGCCATGATGGCTGGCAGCTGAAGGTTGAAGACGTAAAAGAAGAGAATGGACTGCTCGCCTACATCGGCACTCGTCTGGATACCGACGAGGCCGATGTCATCCTGCGCGAAGTGCTGCTCGACAGCAAACTGGTCTTCAGTAAGCCGCAGGATCGCCTGTTTGCCGGGCAAATCGACCGCATGGACCGCTTCTCCCTGCGCTATCGCGCACGTAAGTTCCAGAGTGAGCAGTACCGCATGCCGTGGAGCGGCCTGCGTGGTCAACGCACCAGCCTGATCCCACACCAGCTGAATATTGCCCATGACGTGGGCCGTCGCCATGCGCCTCGCGTGTTACTGGCAGACGAAGTCGGCCTGGGTAAAACCATTGAAGCAGGTATGATCCTGCATCAACAGCTGCTTTCCGGCGCGGCCGAACGCGTGCTGATTGTGGTACCGGAAACCCTGCAGCACCAGTGGCTGGTGGAAATGCTGCGCCGCTTTAACCTGCGCTTCTCGCTGTTTGACGACGAGCGTTATGCCGAAGCACAGCACGACGCTGACAACCCGTTTGAAACGGAACAGCTGGTGATTTGCTCCCTGGACTTCGTCCGCCGCAGCAAGCAGCGCCTTGAGCACCTGTGTGATGCGGAATGGGATTTGATGGTGGTCGATGAAGCGCACCACCTGGTCTGGAGCGAAGAGGCCCCAAGCCGCGAATACATGGCGATTGAACAACTTGCCGAGCGCGTACCTGGCGTCCTGCTGCTGACGGCAACGCCAGAGCAGCTGGGTCTGGAGAGCCACTTTGCGCGTCTGCGCCTGCTTGACCCAAACCGTTTCCACGATTTTGAGCAGTTTGTTGAAGAGCAGAAAAACTACCGTCCGGTCGCTGATGCCGTCGCCCTGTTACTGGCAGGTAACCGCCTTTCTAATGACGAGCTGAATACCCTGAGCGATCTGATTGGCGAGCAGGATATCGAACCGTTGCTGCAGGCGGCCAACAGTGACGGTGACAACGCCGAATCTGCACGCAAAGAGCTTGTCGATATGCTGATGGACAGGCACGGCACCAGCCGCGTGCTGTTCCGTAACACCCGTAACGGCGTGAAAGGCTTCCCGAAACGCGAACTGCACACCATCAAGCTGCCGCTGCCGACCCAGTATCAGACGGCCATTAAAGTGTCCGGCATTATGGGGGCACGCAAAACGCAGGAAGAGCGCGCACGCGACATGCTCTACCCGGAGCAGATCTACCAGGAATTTGAAGGTGATACCGGAACCTGGTGGAACTTCGACCCGCGCGTTGAGTGGCTGATGGGTTATTTGACCGCTCACCGCTCCCAGAAAGTGCTGGTGATCTGCGCTAAAGCAGCCACCGCGCTGCAGCTGGAGCAGGTTCTGCGCGAACGCGAAGGTATTCGCGCCGCCGTGTTCCACGAAGGGATGTCGATTGTCGAGCGTGACCGTGCGGCAGCCTGGTTCGGTGAAGAAGACAGCGGCGCACAGGTTCTGCTGTGTTCTGAAATCGGTTCTGAAGGCCGTAACTTCCAGTTTGCCAGCAACCTGGTGATGTTCGATCTGCCGTTTAACCCGGATCTGCTGGAACAGCGTATCGGCCGTCTGGATCGTATCGGTCAGGCGCACGATATTCAGATCCACGTCCCGTATCTGGAAAAAACCGCCCAGTCCGTTCTGGTACGCTGGTTCCACGAAGGTCTGGATGCGTTTGAACACACTTGCCCAACCGGCCGCACAATTTACGATCAGGTGCATTCCGATCTGATCGCGTACCTGGCTGCACCGGAAAGCAGCGACGGATTCGATGAGCTGATCAAATCCTGCCGCGAGAAGCACGATGCGCTGAAAGCACAGCTGGAACAGGGGCGCGACCGCCTGCTGGAGATCCACTCCAACGGCGGCGAAAAAGCGCAGGCACTGGCTGAAAGCATTGAAGAACAGGATGATGACACCAGCCTGATCAGCTTCTCCATGAACCTGTTCGACATCGTCGGCATTAACCAGGACGATCGTGGCGAGAACATGATCGTTCTGACCCCGTCCGATCATATGCTGGTACCGGATTTCCCTGGCCTGCCGGAAGATGGCTGCACCATCACCTTTGAACGTGATGTGGCGCTGTCCCGCGAAGATGCCCAGTTTATTACCTGGGAGCACCCGCTGATCCGCAATGGACTGGATCTGATCCTCTCTGGCGACACCGGCAGCAGTACCATTTCGCTGCTGAAGAACAAAGCGCTGCCAGTGGGTACTCTGCTGGTGGAGCTGATCTACGTTGTGGAAGCGCAGGCACCAAAACAGCTGCAGCTCACCCGCTTCCTGCCGCCAACGCCAGTGCGTCTGCTGCTGGATAAAAACGGCACCAACCTGGCAGCCCAGGTCGAGTTCGAAAGCTTTAACCGTCAGCTGAGCGCGGTAAACCGCCATACGGGCAGCAAGCTGGTCAACGCGGTACAGCAGGACGTACACGCCATTCTGCAACTGGGCGAAACCCAGGTAGAAAAAGCGGCCAGAGCGCTGATTGATGCCGCACGCACCGAAGCCGACGAGAAACTCTCTGCGGAGCTGTCACGTCTGGAAGCGTTGAAGGCGGTGAACCCAAACATCCGTGACGATGAACTGGCTGCAATCGAAAGTAACCGTCAGCAGGTGCTGGAAAGCCTGAATCAGGCAAGCTGGCGTCTGGATGCCCTGCGTCTTATCGTTGTGACGCATCAGTAAACGGAGCGCAAGATGGTAATGGAGCCCTACAATCCACCGATGGATCCCTGGCTGGTCATTCTGTATCAGGATGAACACATCATGGTGGTCAACAAGCCGAGCGGCCTGTTGTCCGTGCCGGGGCGACTGGATGAGCACAAAGACAGCGTGATGACGCGTATTCAGCGTGATTATCCTCAGGCTGAGTCCGTTCACCGACTGGACATGGCCACCAGCGGCGTGATTGTGGTGGCTCTGAACAAAGAGGCGGAACGCGAGCTGAAGCGTCAGTTCCGCGAGCGCGAGCCGAAAAAGCAGTATGTCGCGCGTGTCTGGGGCCACCCGGCACAAGCGGAAGGACTGGTGGATTTACCGCTGATTTGTGACTGGCCTAACCGCCCGAAGCAGAAAGTCTGTTATGAAACCGGCAAGGCTGCCCAAACCGAATATGAAGTGCTGGAGTACGCGCCGGATAACACCGCGCGCGTCTTGCTGAAGCCGATCACCGGACGCTCACACCAGCTGCGCGTGCATATGCTCGCGCTGGGTCACCCGATTCTGGGAGACCGTTTCTACGCCCCACCAGAAGCGCTGGCAATGGCGAGCCGTTTGCAGCTGCATGCGCAAACGCTCACCATTACCCATCCGGTTTTTGGTAACGCCATGACGTTTAAAGCCCCGGTGGACTTCTAAAAAAAATGGCCCGACGCTGTCGGGCCATTTTTTATTTAAAACCTTTCTGCTCTTTAATCAGCTCATACGCTTTCTGGATTTCCTGCGCTTTTTGCTTCGCCATCTCCATCATCTCTGGCGGTAAACCTTTCGCCACCAGTTTGTCCGGGTGATGTTCACTCATCAGCTTACGATAGGCGCGCTTGATAGTGGTCGCATCATCCGCTGGCTTCACGCCGAGCACGTTACAGGCATCTTCCAGCGTCGGGCCACGCTGTGCCTGCTGCCAGCCGCCGCCAGACGACTGCTGTTGCTGATAGCCACCGCCAAACTGTGCGCCACCCTGCATCATGCGCAGGAACTGGTCGAACTGCATGCGGGAGATCCCCAGCTCTTCGGCAATGACATATAACACATCACGTTCATTGGGATGAAGGGAACCGTCCGCGAACGCCGCCTGAATTTGGATCTCCAGAAACATCCGAATTAAATCAAAACGGCCAAAACAAATGCTGCGGAACTGACGCATTTTTTCGCGCAGTGGATAGTTATCAGATTTACCGATACGAAACGCATTTTGCGCCGCCAGACGTGACTCACCATGCAGATTCATACGATCCATAAAAACGCTGGCAATCTGGATATCCGCCTCGGTCACACGTCCTTTTGACTTGGTTAAGTGCCCCATCACCTCAAAAGTGGTGGAGAAAAACAGCGCCTGACGCTCGCGCTGGTTGGCAAACCAGGCCATTTTGCGACTGCGTGCCTTATCAAACATATGACCGATAATGAGGCCCAGTACAATCCCCCAGAACCCGGCACCCATCATTATTGCGAACGCAACGCCGATTATTTTACCCCAATACTGCATATACTCCCCGGATAGTCATGTTCCTGGTCGACGCAACGCCATCATCACCGTGGTCAAGCCGCGGTCAATTGAAGGACATCGCCTATAATTTGCTTTATCATACTCGTCATTCGATAGCGAGCCTAACACTCTGGCGCGCAAACGGGCAGGATTAACGCTGGTACTGCGCTGATGAGTAAGATAGTCTCTGAGCGTTTGTAAGCCGTAGCCACTGATGACGGAACAATAAAATATAACGTATGAAAAAACGTATCCCCACCCTCCTGGCCACTATGATTGGCTCCGCCCTGTATAGCCATCAGGGGCTGGCTGCCGATCTCGCCTCGCAGTGTATGCTTGGCATCCCAAGTTATAATCGCCCACTGGTGCAAGGCGATACAAATAACTTGCCGGTAACCATTACAGCCGACAGCTCAAAAGGTACTTATCCTGACAATGCGACCTTTACGGGCAATGTCGATATTAACCAGGGCAATAGCCGTCTGCAGGCCGACGAAGTGCAGCTGCACCAGAAGCAGCCGGAAGGCGCTGTTGAACCTGTTCGTACCGTCGATGCACTGGGTAATGTGCACTATGACGACAATCAGGTCATCCTGAAAGGTCCGAAAGCCTGGTCCAACCTGAACACCAAAGATACCAACGTCTGGGAAGGTGATTACCAGATGGTGGGTCGTCAGGGGCGTGGTAAAGCAGACCTGATGAAACAGCGCGGCGAAAACCGCTATACAATCCTGGAAAACGGCACCTTTACCTCATGTCTGCCGGGTTCCAACACCTGGAGCGTCGTGGGCACCGAAGTTATCCACGACCGCGAAGAACAGGTTGCAGAGATCTGGAACGCCCGTTTTAAACTCGGCCCGGTACCTGTTTTCTATAGCCCTTACCTGCAGCTTCCGGTAGGCGACAAACGTCGTTCAGGTTTCCTGATCCCCAATGCCAAATACAGCACCACGAACTATTTTGAGTTCTACCTGCCGTATTACTGGAACATCGCGCCCAACATGGACGCCACGATTACGCCGCACTATATCCACAAGCGCGGCAATATCATGTGGGAAAACGAATTCCGTTACCTGACTCAGGCGGGTACAGGTCTGATGGANCTGGATTACCTGCCATCAGATAANGTCTNCANAGACGACAAGGTNAATNANCCGNCNGNNGNCGATNNNCACCGCTGGATGTACTACTGGCGTCATGCCGGGGTAATGGANCAGGTCTGGCGTTTTAANGTTGACTACACCAAGGTCAGCGANCCGNATTATTTCAACGACTTTGACTCTAAATACGGNTCCAGTACTGACGGNTANGCCACGCAGATATTCAGTGCTGGCTANGCCATCCAGAATTTTAACGCNACCGTNTCGACCAAACAGTTCCAGGTCTTTAACACCCAGACCTCGANCACCTACGGTGCNGANCCGCANCTGGACGTGAACTGGTACCAGAATGACGTCGGGCCGTTCGACACCCGTATTTACGGCCAGGCNGTGCATTTTGTTAACACCAATTCCANCATGCCAGAAGCCACGCGTGTACACCTGGAGCCAGNCATNAGTTTACCGTGGTCTAACGACTGGGCGAGNCTGAACACCGAAGCCAAGCTGATGGCAACCCACTATCAGCAAAAGAATGTTGATGATTACAACACCACCAATAATGCGCATCTTGAAGAGTCGGTAAACCGTACGCTGCCGCAGTTCAAGATGGATGGTAAACTGATTTTCGAACGCGATATGGCAATGCTGGCCGATGGGTATACCCAGACGCTTGAGCCACGTATGCAGTACCTGTACGTCCCTTATCGCGACCAAAGTAACATCAATAACTATGATTCTTCGTTACTGCAGTCCGACTACAGCGGTCTGTTCCGCGACCGTACCTACGGTGGTCTTGACCGTATCGCATCAGCGAACCAGTTAACGACAGGGGTCACAACGCGCGTTTATGATGAATCCGCCGTTGAACGTTTTAACGTTTCTGTTGGTCAAATCTACTATTTCACCGAGTCTCGCACTGGTGATGACAACATTAACTGGGAGAAAGACAACAAAACGGGTTCACTGGTTTGGGCTGGCGACACCTACTGGCGCATGACCGACCGTTGGGGTTTACGCGGCGGTGTGCAGTACGATACGCGTCTTGACAATATTGCGACAAGCAGCGCGGCGATCGAATATCGTCGTGATGAAGACCGCATGGTGCAGTTAACGTATCGTTATGCCAGCCCGGAATATATCCAGGCAACTCTGCCGAACTATTCCACCGCAGAGCAGTATAAAAACGGGATTTCACAGGTCGGTGGAGCAGCAAGTTGGCCAATCGCCGATCGCTGGTCAATCGTCGGTGCCTACTACTTTGACACAAATGCCAATAAATCAGCTGACCAGATGTTGGGTCTGCAATATAACTCCTGCTGTTACGCGATTCGTTTCGGCTACGAACGTAAGCTTAACGGCTGGGATACTACAAACAATCAGAGCAAATACGATAACGTGATTGGCTTTAACGTCGAGTTACGCGGCCTGAGTTCCAACTACGGTCTGGGCACTCAGAAGATGCTACGCTCGAACATTCTGCCGTACCGTACTTCTTTGTAATGTGCTTGATTTGCAACGTAATCCGCTCTGCGGTTAATTGAAATGGAAAAAGTATGAAGAACTGGAAAACGCTGCTGCTTGGTGTCGCTTTAGTTGCGAATACCAGCTTCGCGGCCCCCCAGGTTGTTGATAAAGTCGCCGCAGTGGTTAACAACGGCGTCGTACTTGAAAGTGACGTTGACGGCTTGATGAAATCTGTAAAGCTCAACTCGGGCGAAGCAGGGCAGCAACTTCCGGATGACGCAACGCTGCGCCACCAGATCCTGGAACGTCTGATCATGGATCAGATTATCCTGCAAATGGGTCAGAAAATGGGGGTGAAAGTCAGTGACGCGCAGCTCGATCAGGCGATCGCTAACATCGCGAAGCAGAACAACATGAGCATGGATCAGATGCGCAGTCGTCTGGCCCATGATGGCATCAGCTATGCCACCTACCGTAATCAGATCCGCAAAGAGATGCTGATTTCGGAAGTGCGTAACAATGAAGTACGCCGCCGCGTCACTATTCTGCCTCAGGAAGTGGATGCTCTGGCAAAACAGGTGGGTAACCAGAATGATGCCAGCACAGAACTGAACCTGAGCCACATCCTGATCCCACTGCCAGAGAACCCAACGTCCGATCAGGCCGCTGAAGCAGAAAGCCAGGCGCGTTCTATCGTTGATCAGGCACGTAAGGGTGGTGACTTCGGCAAACTGGCCATCACCTACTCTGCAGACCAGCAGGCGCTGAAAGGCGGCCAGATGGGCTGGGGACGTATTCAGGAGCTGCCATCCATCTTTGCTCAGGCGCTGAGCACGGCGAAGAAAGGCGACATTGTCGGTCCAATTCGCTCTGGTGTGGGCTTCCACATCCTGAAAGTGAACGATCTGCGCGGTCAGAGCCAGAGCATTTCCGTCACGGAAGTGCATGCTCGCCACATCCTTATGAAGCCGTCACCAATTATGACGGACGACCAGGCACGTGCGAAGCTGGAACAGATTGCAGCCGACATCAAGAGTGGTAAAACCTCCTTTGCGAATGCAGCAAAAGAGTTCTCTCAGGATCCCGGCTCTGCTAACCAGGGCGGCGATCTGGGCTGGGCAGCAGCAGATATCTACGATCCTGCGTTCCGCGATGCGTTGATGAAGCTGAATAAAGGCCAGATGAGCGCGCCGGTACATTCCTCCTTTGGCTGGCATCTGATCGAGCTGATGGACGCCCGCAACGTCGATAAAACGGACGCGGCCCAGAAAGACAGAGCCTACCGTATGCTGTTTAACCGTAAGTTCTCTGAAGAAGTGGCAACCTGGATGCAGGAACAACGCGCCAGCGCTTACGTGAAAATACTGAGCAACTAATGAAACAGCATCGTGTTGTTATCACTCCCGGCGAACCCGCCGGGATTGGGCCTGACCTCGTTGTCCAGCTCGCCCAGCGCAGCTGGCCGGTAGAACTGGTCGTCTGTGCAGATGCAACACTGTTACAAGACCGGGCAAAACTGCTCGGTCTGCCTTTGACGCTCATCCCGTACGTTGAAGGTCAACAGCCCACTCCGCAACAGGCAGGCACGCTCACGCTGCTTTCAGTCCCGCTTCGAACTCCCGTCGTACCCGGTCAGCTCAGCACGGAAAACGGTCACTACGTTGTCGACACGCTGGCACGCGCCTGTGACGGTTGCCTGAAGGGCGAGTTTGCCGCGCTGGTGACCGGCCCCGTGCACAAAGGCGTCATCAACGAAGCTGGCATACCGTTTACCGGACACACCGAGTTCTTTGAAGAGCGCTCGCACAGCCCGAAAGTGGTGATGATGCTGGCAACGGAAGCGATGCGCGTTGCGCTGGTAACGACCCATCTGCCCATCAAAGCCATTCCTGATGCCATCACCCCTGAACTCCTGCGTGAGATCATCGGGATCTTGCATCATGATCTGCAGACCAAATTCGGCATTAAGCAGCCGCACGTGCTGGTCTGCGGCCTGAATCCGCATGCCGGTGAAGGCGGGCACATGGGGACGGAAGAGATCGATACCATTATTCCGGTGCTCGACGAAATGCGGGCGAAAGGGATGAACTTAAGTGGGCCACTGCCTGCAGACACCCTTTTCCAGCCTAAATACCTGGATAATGCCGATGCTGTGCTCGCGATGTACCACGATCAGGGACTGCCCGTGCTAAAATACCAGGGCTTTGGCCGTGGCGTGAATATCACCCTCGGTTTACCTTTTATTCGAACGTCCGTTGACCACGGTACTGCGCTGGATCTGGCAGGCCTGGGAAAAGCGGATGTCGGCAGTTTTATTACGGCGCTTAATCTCGCCATCAAAATGATTGTTAATACTCAATGACTAATCGAGTCCATCAGGGCCACTTAGCCCGTAAACGCTTCGGGCAAAACTTCCTCAACGATCAGTTCGTGATCGACAGTATCGTGTCTGCCATTAATCCGCAGAAAGGCCAGGCAATGGTCGAAATCGGCCCAGGTCTTGCCGCACTGACCGAACCCGTTGGTGAACGTCTGGACGAACTGACCGTTATCGAACTCGACCGGGATCTCGCTGCTCGCCTGCAAACGCACCCGTTCCTGGGGCCGAAGCTGACTATTTATCAGCAGGATGCCATGACCATGAACTTCGGCGAACTGTCAGCAAAAATGGGCCAGCCGTTGCGCGTGTTTGGTAACCTGCCCTACAACATCTCCACTCCGCTGATGTTCCACCTGTTTAGCTATACTGATGCCATTGCCGACATGCACTTCATGTTGCAAAAAGAGGTTGTTAACCGTCTGGTTGCAGGGCCGAACAGTAAAGCGTATGGTCGTTTAAGCGTGATGGCACAATATTTCTGCAATGTGATCCCGGTGCTCGAAGTACCGCCATCAGCCTTCACACCACCACCGAAAGTGGACTCTGCGGTTGTGCGCCTTGTACCGCATAAAACGATGCCGTACCCGGTCAAAGACCTGCGCGTACTGAGCCGCATTACCACAGAAGCCTTTAACCAGCGCCGTAAAACGATCCGTAACAGCCTGGGCAATCTGTTTACCGTTGAAGTGTTAACTGAGTTGGGTATCGACCCGGCAATGCGTGCAGAAAATATTTCCGTAGAACAGTACTGCAAGCTGGCTAATTACATCAGTGAAAATGCGCCTCCGAAGGAGAGTTAAGCCATGATTGATTCGCCCCGCGTATGTGTCCATGTACAAAGCGTCTATGTTGAGTCCCAGTCTTCACCGGATGATGAACGTTTTGTCTTTGCTTACACCGTGACCATTCGCAATCTGGGGCGGATGCCTGTGCAACTGCTTGGGCGTTACTGGCTTATCACCAACGGCAATGGCCGCGAAATTGAAGTTCAGGGCGAGGGTGTGGTCGGTGAACAACCCCATATCGCCCCTGGCGAAGAGTATCAGTACACCAGCGGCGCGGTGATTGAAACGCCGCTGGGTACTATGCAGGGCCATTATGAGATGGTCGACATCGATGGCAATCCGTTCCGCATTGCTATTCCTGTATTCCGTCTCGCCGTTACAACACTCATTCACTAATCCAATGTCTACATATCTGATTGGCGACGTTCACGGTTGCTACGATGAACTGATCGCATTATTAAAACAGGTCGACTTCACGCCAGGACAAGATATGCTCTGGCTGACGGGCGATTTAGTTGCGCGCGGCCCAGGCTCCCTTGATGTTTTGCGCTTCGTAAAATCACTGGGCGACAGCGTACGTATGGTGCTGGGCAATCACGATCTGCATCTGCTGGCGGTTTTCGCCGGGATCAGCCGTAACAAGCCTAAAGACAGGCTCTCTACGCTGCTGGATGCGCCAGATGCCGATGACCTGCTCAACTGGCTACGCCGCCAGCCGCTACTGCAGATCGATGAAGAGAAAAAACTGATCATGGCACATGCCGGGATCACCCCTCAGTGGGATCTCGAAACGGCAAAAATCTGCGCGCGTGACGTTGAGGCGGTCCTGGCAAGCGACTCTTATCCTTTCTTCCTCGATGCCATGTACGGTGATATGCCGAACCACTGGAGCGAAGATCTCAGCGGTCTGGCACGTCTGCGTTTTATCACTAACGCCTTCACGCGCATGCGTTTTTGCTTCCCGAACGGGCAGCTGGATATGTACTGCAAAGACACGCCAGACAGCGCACCTGCGCCGCTCAAACCGTGGTTTGCTATCCCAGGGCCCGTCACAAACGAGTACAGCGTGGTGTTTGGTCACTGGGCGGCGCTTGAAGGTAAAGGCACCCCGGAGGGGATCTACGGTCTTGATACCGGATGCTGCTGGGGCGGGGATTTGACCTGCTTACGCTGGGAAGATAAAGCTTACTTTGTTCAGCCGTCCAACCGGCAGCTGGACTTAGGAGAAAGTGAGGCGGTCGCCTCCTGAAGGATCCCCTCTCCCCTACGGGGAGAGGGTTAGAGAGACTTAGCGACGTTCCAGAATCTCGAAGCAGTAGCTGTGTGAGTTCTGCGCATCCGCGTCGTGGAATTCGCTGAACACAGATTCCCACTCATCTGGATCGTAATCCGGGAAATGAGTATCCCCTTCCACTTCCGCATCAATGTGAGTCAGATACAGCTTCTGCGCTTTTGGCAGAAATTGTTCGTACACACGACCGCCACCGATCACCATGATCTCTTCGGCATTACCACATGCAGCAATGGCCTCGTCGACGGATTTTACCCATTCGACGCGATCGTCAGTGCCTGGCTGGCTACTGATCACGATGTTCTTACGTCCTGGCAGTGGGCGACCAATCGACTCCCAGGTCAGGCGGCCCATCACTACCGGCTTGTTTAACGTTGTACGTTTAAACCATGCGAGATCGGCAGGCAGGTTCCACGGCATGGCATTTTCCATGCCGATAACGCGGTCTACCGCCAGCGCGGCAATCAGACTGATCATTGAAAATTTCCCGGATGCAAAAAATTGCCGCCACTATACGGAAAGCTTAATCTTTCGTCGACTGGCGGCAGGGTAAAGAAACAGAAATTTTTTAATATTGCTGGCAACTCCACTTCACACGGAAGGTTTACTCTCCGGTTCGTCCTCCGGGTTACCGGTATGCTTGCCCTCTTCCGTGCCCTGCCAGCCATGACGCTGGATCAGCGACAGGTGATTACGATCCTCATTAATGATTTCTGTCAGCATCGCGCTGGTGCGTTTAAACACGGCGGCACGTTCTGATGCGGTGCTGCCAGCCATTGCCGCCATCTCCTCTACCATATCGGTATTAAAACGGCGGAACAGGTCAGCACGTTCACGCGCTTCATACGCCCCCAACCCCAGACTTTCCAGCGCCATTCGGCCAGATTTGAGCGCACCTTCGAACGTTTCACGCTCTGGCGCGTCCACCCCGGCCTGCCGCAGCTGGATGTAATGATCCACATCGCGCGCACGCGAGATAATGGTCAGATTCGGGAAATGCTCTTTCACCAGTTCCACCAGCTGTATGCTGGTCTGCGGATCGTCGATGGCGTTAATCAGCACCTCGGCCTTCGCTGCCCCAGCCGACTCCAGCAGATCGACGCGGGTCGCGTCACCGTAAAAGACCTTCATGTCGAATTTACGCAGGGTATCCACATGGTCAGGATCGTGGTCGAGGATCACCATTTTCACCCCACTCGACAGCAATAAACGACCGGTGATCTGCCCGAAGCGGCCAAAACCAGCGATGATCACCCGAGGCTGCTCTTCGTCAATCTCATCAGCTTCGCGCTCCTGCTCGCTACCCGATGCTTCCAGACGCGTCAGCAATACCAGCAGGATCGGGGTTGCCGCCATCGACAGCGCCACGGCAAGCGTTAACGCTTTCGCCCACTCAGGATCAAGTACATTAGCCATCTGCGCTGCACCAAAGACCACGAACGCAAATTCACTCCCCTGCCCAAGCAACACGGCGAACCAGCGGCGCTGTTTATTGGGTACCTTCAGCGGACGGGCAATCAACCACAGCATCGCCATTTTGATTACCAGGAAACCGACCAGCAGGATGATGATCCGCAGCGGATGCGTCATCAGCGTGCCAAAGTCGATAGACATCCCTACGCCGATGAAGAACAGCCCCAGCAGCAGTCCTTTGAACGGCTCAATATCGCTTTCCAGTGCGTGACGGTATTCAGAACTTGCCAGCAGAACCCCTGCCAGGAACGCACCCATTGCCATCGACAGCCCGGCTTCTTCCAGCAGCAGACCAAAGCCAAACACCAGGAACAGGGCGACGGCACTGAACACTTCGCGCAGACCCGAACGGGCAACAAAGCGCAATAATGGACGGGTAACGTACCGACCTAACAGAATAACCAGCGCCAGCGCCCCGATAACCTTCAGCGCCGACAGCGCAAATGCACCGAGCGTTGTGGATGCTCCACTGGCGGCCAGCAGCGGGATCATCGCCACCAGCGGAATGGCGGCAATATCCTGGAACAACAGCACGGAAAACGCACTGCGCCCCATCTGAGAAACCGTCAGGTTACGCTCGTTCATCGCCTGCATGGCAATCGCCGTGGAGGAGAGTGCCAGCGTCATGCCGATAAGCTCCGCGACTTTCCACTCCATCCCCAGCAGGATACAGAACCCACCCAGCAGCAGGCCACAGGCCAGCATCTGCAATGCACCACCGCCAAACACCGAGGCACGCAGTTTCCATAAACGCTGCGGATCCAGCTCCAGGCCAATAACAAACAACATCAGCACAACGCCAATTTCCGCAAAATGCAGAATCGCCTCAGCATCCGTGACCAGGCGGAAACCCCACGGCCCAATGATGCACCCGGCAATCAGATAACCCAGCACAGACCCCAGCCCCAGACGAACCGCTACGGGCACAATCAGGGCCGCCGCACCGAGGTAAATCAGCGCCTGTATCAGCGTATGGCTATCCATTGTGCACCTCCTGCCACTCCAGTAAGCGTTGTTTGTAGTGGCGAGCCTGCGCCTGTAACGTTTCATCGTCACAGACAAAAGTACAGTGCATCGCGAAAGGAGGCAGCCAGGTAAGGCCGCAGTACAGCGCGGTCGCCTGGAGTGGCTGTGCCAGCACCTCAAAACCCGGGAAAGCACCGATATCGAAGTGGCTTTCACCGCCGCCAGTGGTGACGGCCCACATCAGGCTTTTGCCCTTCAGCGCATTGCCGTTGTGGCCATACGCCCAGCCATGCGAGAAGACTTTGTCGATCCACAGCTTAAGAAGCGGAGGGGTGCTGTACCACTGCATTGGGTGTTGCCAGATAATCAGATCGGCACGAGCGAGCGCTTCCTGTTCAGCGGCGATATCGATATTAAAATCGGGATACAGTTGATAGAGGGAACGTATCTCTACGTTTTCAAGCGCCCGTACTTGCTCAAGCATTCGCTTATTCGCGTGCGAGTGCTGCGGATAAGGATGCGCATAAATTATCAGAATCATTCATTAGCCTGTTGTTTTACTGCTTTCTTTTCTCAAAAGAGTGTAGTCAGTAATCCACAAGGCTAATAGTGAAGATTATTGACGGGTTAACGCCAGAAATCTGAACAAGTTATTCAGTTCGCCCTATTATCAGAAAAATGTCGTTATCGATCAAAAGCTAACTGGCTGAGCAGAAATGGAAAAGCAGAAGGTTCTGAAGGGGAGATCATGCCCGGCAACCGTGTGTCGCCGGGCATTTTTTATTTACTTGCTAATTTGCGCGTGCATTTCCTGCACCGAAATTACCTTCTCGGTGGCATCCGCATTCAGCGCCATCGCTGTTGCGAAACCGCCGTTCAGGGTGGTGTCGTAATGCACTTTGTACTGCAGCGCGCTGCGGCGAATCAGCTTGGAGTCTTCAATCGCCTGGCGGCCTGCGGTGGTGTTGATGATGTAGGTGTATTCGCCATTCTTGATACGATCCTGAATGTGCGGACGACCTTCATGCACCTTGTTCACCAGACGCGGGTTAATGCCCGCTTCACCCAGCACAATTGCCGTACCGTGGGTTGCATCCAGCTCGAAGCCCTGTTTCAGCAGCTTGGCGGCCAGGTCAACCACGCGCTCTTTATCGCCTTCGCGAACGGAAAGCAGCGCACGGCCCGTTTTCTTCATGGTGGAGTTACTGCCCAGCTGCGCCTTCGCGAAGGCTTCTGCGAAGGTGCGACCCACGCCCATCACTTCCCCGGTAGAACGCATTTCTGGCCCTAACAGCGGGTCAACGCCCGGGAATTTGTTGAACGGCAGCACCACTTCTTTCACTGAGTAGTACGGCGGGATAATTTCTTTGGTCACGCCCTGCTGAGCCAGCGTCTGGCCTGCCATCACGCGCGCCGCCACTTTCGCCAGCGGAACACCGGTGGCTTTGGAGACGAACGGTACGGTACGCGCCGCACGCGGGTTCACTTCAATCAGGTAGACTTCGTTGTCTTTTACCGCGAACTGGACGTTCATCAGACCACGAACCTGCAGCTCGAAGGCCAGTTTCTGTACCTGCTGGCGCATCACATCCTGAATTTCCTGGCTCAGGGTGTACGCAGGCAGAGAACAGGCAGAGTCACCGGAGTGTACGCCCGCCTGCTCGATGTGCTCCATGATGCCGCCAATCAGCACCATTTCGCCGTCGCAGATGGCGTCGACGTCAACTTCTACCGCATCGTCCAGGAAGCGGTCGAGCAGGACTGGCGCATCGTTGGAGACGCTGACCGCAGTCTGGAAGTAACGACGCAGGTCGGCTTCGTCGTAAACGATTTCCATCGCACGGCCGCCCAGGACGTAGGAAGGACGCACCACCAGCGGGTAACCAATCTCTTTGGCTTTCTCTACAGCCATCTCAATCGCGGTCACGGTGGCGTTTGCCGGCTGTTTCAGCTTCAGACGGTCAACCGCCTGCTGGAAACGCTCACGGTCTTCTGCACGGTCAATGGCATCCGGGCTGGTACCGATAACCGGCACACCAGCGGCTTCCAGCGCGCGCGCCAGCTTCAGCGGCGTCTGGCCACCGTACTGCACGATCACGCCTTTCGGCTTCTCGATACGCACGATTTCCAGCACATCCTCCAGCGTTACCGGCTCGAAGTAGAGGCGGTCGGAGGTGTCGTAGTCGGTAGATACGGTTTCCGGGTTACAGTTGACCATGATGGTTTCGTAACCGTCTTCGCGCAGCGCCAGAGAGGCGTGTACGCAGCAGTAGTCGAACTCAATACCCTGGCCGATACGGTTTGGCCCACCGCCCAGTACCATAATTTTGTCGCGGTCGACGGATGGGTTCGCTTCGCACTCGTCTTCATAGGTGGAGTACATGTACGCGGTGTCGGTCGCGAATTCTGCCGCACAGGTATCCACACGTTTGTAGACCGGGTGCAGATTATACTGGTCACGCAGCTTGCGGATTTCCGCTTCGCGCACGCCCGCCAGTTTTGCCAGACGCGCATCGGCGAAGCCTTTACGCTTCAGCACGCGCAGGAAGTCTGCGTCCAGGCCATTAATACCCTGCTCTGCGACCTGTTCTTCCAGACGCACCAGCTCTTCAATCTGTACCAGGAACCAGCGGTCGATGTTGGTCAGGTTGAACACGCCATCGACGGACAGGCCAGCACGGAAGGCATCAGCGATGTACCAGATACGCTCTGCACCGGCGTCTTTCAGCTCGCGGCGGATTTTAGTCAGCGCTTCCGGGTCGTCCAGGCTCACTTTCGGGTCAAAGCCAGTCGCGCCCACTTCCAGGCCGCGAAGGGCTTTCTGCAGGGATTCCTGCTGGGTGCGGCCAATCGCCATCACTTCGCCCACAGATTTCATCTGGGTCGTCAGACGGTCGTTCGCACCGGCAAATTTTTCGAAGTTGAAGCGTGGAATTTTCGTCACAACGTAGTCGATGGACGGTTCGAAGGACGCAGGAGTGCGGCCACCGGTGATGTCGTTCATCAGTTCATCGAGGGTGTAACCCACCGCCAGTTTCGCCGCCACTTTGGCAATCGGGAAACCGGTGGCTTTCGAGGCCAGCGCGGAAGAACGGGACACTCGCGGGTTCATTTCGATAACAATCAGACGGCCTGTTTTCGGGTTCACCGAGAACTGAACGTTTGAACCGCCGGTTTCCACGCCGATTTCACGCAGTACCGCCATCGAGGCGTTACGCATGATTTGGTATTCTTTGTCGGTCAGCGTCTGAGCAGGCGCAACGGTGATGGAGTCACCGGTGTGAATACCCATCGCATCGAAGTTCTCGATAGAGCAAACGATGATGCAGTTGTCGTTTTTATCACGCACCACTTCCATCTCGTACTCTTTCCAGCCAATCAGCGATTCATCAATCAGCAGCTCTTTGGTTGGGGAGAGATCCAGACCGCGTTCGCAAATCTCTTCGAACTCTTCGCGGTTGTAGGCGATGCCGCCACCGGTACCGCCCATCGTAAAGGATGGACGAATAATGCACGGATAGCCCACGTCAGCCGCCACGGCCAGCGCTTCTTCCATGTTGTGTGCGATACCAGAACGCGCNGTNTCGAGGCCGATTTTTTTCATCGCCACGTCGAAGCGGCGGCGGTCTTCTGCTTTATCAATCGCGTCGGCAGTCGCACCAATCATGGTCACGCCAAACTCTGCCAGCACGCCCTGACGCTCCAGCTCCAGCGCACAGTTCAGCGCCGTCTGGCCGCCCATTGTCGGCAGAACCGCGTCCGGACGCTCTTTTTCGATAATTTTGCGTACCACTTCCCAGTGAATTGGCTCGATGTAGGTCGCATCAGCCATTTCCGGGTCGGTCATGATGGTGGCCGGGTTAGAGTTCACGAGGATGACGCGGTAACCCTCTTCACGCAGGGCTTTACACGCCTGCGCACCGGAGTAGTCGAATTCACAGGCCTGGCCGATAACAATCGGGCCAGCGCCAAGGATCAGGATGCTTTTTATGTCTGTACGTTTTGGCATTGTCTTCTCAGCTCCTGATTATTTAGCAGTCTTACGGTATTGCCCGATAAGTTCGATGAAGTGATCGAACAGCGGTGCGGCATCGTGTGGGCCCGGGCTGGCTTCAGGGTGCCCCTGGAAGCTGAACGCTGGCTTATCGGTGCGATGGATGCCCTGCAGGGTGCCATCAAACAGTGATTTGTGCGTCACGCGCAGATTAGACGGCATGGATGCCTCATCCACTGCAAAACCGTGGTTCTGTGCGGTAATCATCACCGTGTTGTTGTCGATGTCTTTCACCGGGTGGTTACCGCCGTGGTGACCAAACTTCATCTTCACGGTGTTCGCACCGCTCGCCAGCGCCAGCAGCTGATGGCCGAGGCAGATACCGAATACCGGGATATCTGTTTCCAGGAAGGATTTGATGGCGTCGATAGCGTAATCACACGGTGCCGGGTCGCCAGGACCGTTGGAAAGGAAGATGCCGTCCGGGTTCATCTTCAGCACGTCCTCAGCAGAGGTTTTCGCCGGAACCACCGTCAGGCGGCAACCGCGGTCAACCAGCATACGCAGGATATTGCGCTTGGCACCGAAATCGTAAGCCACAACGTGGAACGGCAGCTCGCTCTCTGGTTTCGCTTCCGGCAGGTCACCTTCCAGCGTCCAGCTCCCCTGTGTCCAGCTGTAGGCTTCTGCGGTAGTCACTTCTTTCGCCAGGTCCATGCCGTTCAGGCCCGGGAAGGCTTTCGCTTTTTCCAGCGCCAGCGCTGCATCCAGGTTATCCCCTGCGATGATGCAGCCGTTTTGTGCACCCTTCTCGCGCAGCAGACGCGTCAGCTTGCGGGTATCAATATCGGCAATCGCCACGATGTTATGGCGCTTCAGGTAAGAAGAAAGGTCTTCAGTATTGCGGAAGTTGCTGGCGATCAGCGGCAGGTCGCGAATGACCAGACCTTGCGCATGTACCTGAGAGGATTCTTCGTCAGCCGCATTGGTGCCGACATTGCCGATATGAGGATAAGTAAGAGTAACGATTTGGCGAGAATAGGAAGGATCAGTGAGGATTTCTTGATAACCGGTCATTGAAGTATTGAAAACGACTTCCCCAACCGCCGAACCTGTTGCCCCTATGGCCCGACCGATAAACTGGGTTCCGTCTTCCAGAACCAATAGCGCTGACTTAATCAAAACACCCTCCAGAGAATATTCACTCACTTTATTTGCATATTAATTCACAACTACGTTACGAAGCAATGCAAATTTGTTGCCAGCGGATTTTTGGCAAACGGCGGCATTCTGGATATTCAGAGGGTAAAAGTCAACTTAAAACGGATATTTTGTTTATTCTTTTGCGGGACTGGCGGCCTGAAAGCGACTTAAGCGACAAAAAGATCAGGTAAATCACATCAGAAAACGCTTGCGCAGTAAGTTTAATAGAAATTAAGACGTCGCAACAACAAAAAGTAGACCAGATGGTCAAAATTTACAGTCCAGTAACATAAAATCTGACGAAAACCGTTGTTTTTGACAATTAATGAATCAAATGACACTAAAGAAGATAAAATAAAAGGGCAATAAAATATTGCCCTATGCAATCAATCAATTACGACTGCAATAACCACATCACGATGGGTAATAAATCTTACAAATTGTTGAGATCGAGTACATCTCGCATATCAAAAAGACCATTTTCTTTGCCTTTTAGCCACAATGCGGATCGTACGGCACCATTCGCAAATGTCATACGGCTTGATGCTTTATGCGTGATTTCCACACGTTCGCCAATATCGGCGAACATCGCCGTATGTTCGCCGACGATGTCACCTGCACGGACGGTGGCAAAGCCAATGGTCCCTGGAACACGTTCGCCGGTATAGCCTTCGCGCGAATAGACCGCGCAGTCTTTCAAATCTTTATCCAGTGCATGAGCAATCGCTTCACCCATCGCCAGCGCCGTTCCTGATGGTGCGTCAACTTTGTAGCGGTGGTGCGCTTCAACAATCTCAATGTCGGTATAGCTGCCCATCACCTTCGCCGCCTTCTCCAGCAGCTTCAGCATGACGTTAACGCCGACGCTAAAGTTTGCGGCGAAGACAATTGCAATCTCACCTGACGCATCCTGAATGGCTTGTTTACCGGCATCATCAAAACCGGTAGTGCCAATCACCATCCCTTTACCGTGCTGACGGCAAAACGCCAGATGGTTCAACGTCCCTTCCGGGCGCGTAAAATCGATGAACACATCAAAGTCATCTTTTACCGCATCCAGGCTGGACTGTACGGTGACGCCTGTCTTACCCGCCCCCGCCAGCTCACCTGCGTCAGTACCAAGAAGCGATGAGCCTTCACGCTCCAGCGCCGCACCAAGTGCCACGCCATCCATCTGTAGTGCCGCCTGAATCAGCTGACGGCCCATACGTCCACCCGCGCCCGCAATAGCGACACGGATCTGTGCATCATGCATAGTTATTCTCTTACGTTAAAATGATGTAAACCGTTTTCAGATTACCCAGCCTTCGCAGAGGCCGCCAACTGAAAACACCGATAATTAGAATTTAACGTGAAACCGACTCAAATATCAGTAAAAGACATGATCGTCAGCGGAAACCACATGATTCCCGCACCACCAGCGCTGGCGGTAGGATGATCCGTTTGGCGGGTTCGTCATTACCCTGTATGCGGCTGTACAGTAATTCCCCCGCCTTACGGCCAATCTCTTTTGCCGCCACTGATACGGTGGTCAATGCAGGCTGCACCAGAGCCGCTTCGGTAATGTCATCAAAACCGACCAGCGCAAAATCACGCCCCGGTTCACGGCCCAGCTTGCGTAAACTTTGCATCACCCCCAGCGCCACAATATCCTGATAGCAAATCGCAGCGCTGATGTTTGGATGCTCAAGCAGTAACGCCTCCGCCACGCGCGCGCCGTCGCTTTGGCTGGCCTGCGACGTCCTGATCCAGGCAGGATTCGGTGTCACGCCGTATTCCAGCAGCTTGCTGGTAAAGCCACCGATACGCTGCGCCCGTGAGCCCGAGTTCTGGCTCCCCCCAATAAACGCAATATGCCGATGGCCTATTCTGAGCAGATGTTCTGTCGCCATCTGCGTGCCTAAGAAGTTGTCCGTGCCGACAAAATCAAAATCCGGATCGTTCAGCGGGCGCACAACCATGATAGCCGGAATGTTGCGCCGCTTCAGTCCATCAAAAAAGGCCTGTGGCGTTTCGCGGGCGGCACACAGCACCATACCGCCGACGTTATTGCGCATCAGCGAATCAACAAATTTTTGCTGTCGCTCTGCGGATTCCTCGCTATTCGCCAGAAAAAGCAGCAGTTCATGGCGCTCCATTTCATGACTTAGCCCTGCCGTCATCTCTCCGTAAAAAGGGTTGGTGATATCGTGCAATAGCAGCCCGACCTGATTACTGCTGCGGTTACGCAAATTGGCCGCCGTCTGGTTATAGACATAACCGGACTCGTCCAGCGCCTTAAGCACGCGTTCGCGGGTACTTTGCGAAATGCGACCTTTGTTGCAGAGCACCATAGAGACCGTCGCCGTTGACACGCCGGCGCGTTTCGCGACATCAACCAGTGTAATTCCCGTCATGTTGTCTCCTTAAACATCACTACAGATTAATCGAATAACCTATTTTTTGCATTTTTCCGTGTGAGTCTCTTCACATTACCGCCGCCGATCCGGATTTCATTCGTGTATATGGCGGGTTAATCGCGTTAACCACTCTTCTCAAATGCGGTTAATCGAATAACCTTAAATAGTGATTACGGAGGATAAGATGACAACCTACGACAAATTCCCCACGGTGACGATTCAGGGTTATGACGACAGCGCCTGGCAAGGATGGGAGGCGATTACCCGCATCCTTGATGCAAAAACCCAACAGCACAGCCGCACCGTCCTGGTGATAGATTGCTATCCGGGCGTTCGCCTGACCGAACTTGAAGACAACGTGCTGCCGCGGTTACGTCCAACGCTAACGATTAATGCCGAACAGGCGCGACAGGATGAGTTTGCCATCCATGAGATGCTTGCACGCAACCTCACCGACGATCGCGTCTTCGGCGTACTCTCCTGCCACCAGCTTGGTGAGTTTTTTGATCCCGCTCGTCTGGATACACTGCAGAATCAGGTGAACCAGTGTTCCGGGGGGCTGATTGTGATTTACGGCCCCGGTGCGGCGCTTATCCATCCGGGTGATGTTCTGGTGTATGCCGATCTTCCGCGCTGGGAGATCCAGCAGCGTATGCGCAGCGGTGAGATGGGGAACTGGGGAGCAGCGAATCAGCATGAAGATATGCTGCGTCGCTACAAACGCGCTTTTTTTGTCGAATGGCGCGTCTTCGATCGCCACAAAACACCGCTGCTCAGGCGCGCCGATTTTTTACTGGATACGACCCGGACAAACCAGCCCGCGATGGTCAGCGGTGAGGCCCTGCGAGCCGGGCTTGAGCAGACCACCACTCAGCCTTTCCGCGTGGTGCCATTTTTCGATCCTGGCGTCTGGGGCGGCCAGTGGATGAAACAGCAATTCGATCTCGATCCCTCTGCCGCCAATTACGCATGGTGTTTTGACTGCGTGCCCGAGGAGAACAGCCTGTTACTGCGTTTTGGTGCAGTGCGGATCGAGATCCCCTCTCAGGATCTGGTCTTGCTCGAGCCTCGTGCTCTGCTGGGCGAGAAAGTTCACGCGCGTTTCGGTGCGGAGTTCCCGATCCGTTTTGACTTCCTCGATACCATTGGCGGCCAGAATCTGAGCTTCCAGGTCCACCCCATTACCGAGTACATCCAGCAGCAGTTCGGGATGCACTACACCCAGGATGAGAGCTATTACATTCTGGAAGCCAGGCCGGGGGCTGTGGTCTATCTGGGCACCAAAACCGGTACCGATCCGCAGGCGATGATGGACGACCTCAGACGTGCGGGCCGTGGTGAAAAAACGTTTGATGACGCCCGGTTCGTTAATCAGATCCCGGCGAAAAAACATGACCATTTCCTGATCCCTGCAGGTACGGTGCACTGCTCCGGCGCGGGAACAATGGTACTGGAGATCAGCGCCACGCCGTATATCTTCACCTTCAAACTGTGGGACTGGGGCCGTCTGGGTCTGGACGGTCTGCCGCGTCCGGTACATCTGGAACATGGCGAAAAGGTGATCGACTGGCAGCGCGACACGCAGTGGGTCCACCAACATCTGGTGAATCAGTTTGAACCCATTGCCGAAGGAAACCGCTGGCGCGAAGAACGCACCGGCCTGCACGAGCGTGAATTTATCGAAACCCGCCGCCACTGGTTTAGTGAACCCGTTGTGCATCACACCAGCGGCGGCGTGAATGTGCTGAATCTGGTAGAGGGCGGCGAAGCAATTGTCGACAGCCCGACCGGTGCATTTGAGCCATTTACCGTCCATTACGCCGAAACCTTCATCATTCCGGCCAGCGTGGGGGAATACCGCATTTCACCATCAGCCAATACCTCCGGGCGGCCACTGGCGACCATCAAAGCCTGGGTAAGGAGCTAACGATGATTCATTTTATTGTCGCGACCCACGGTCCACTTGCCGCCGCGCTGCTGGAGAGCAGCCGGATGGTTTATGGCGACCTTCCCTGCGTACACGCCGTTTGTCTGACTGAACAGGCGGGGATAGAGGGCTTTCGCCGTGATTTCAGCACCACGCTGGAAGCGGCAAGCGTCAACGCTGACGGCGTGCTGGTATTGTGCGATATGCAAAGCGGCACACCGTGGAACGTGGCCTGTGAGGCCGCGTTTAGTCCGCACGCGCGGCCACCGGTCGCCGTGGTGGCGGGGGTCAACTTCCCGATGCTACTGCAAACCGACGAGGTGATGATGGCATGCGATGTTCATCATGCTGCCGCACACATTATCGAACTCGCGCTGCCAACGCTGGTACAGGCGAAACGGGTAGATACAGCACAGACAGACGATTTTTAAGGAGCCGCATATGAGTATTTCTTTTGTACGCATTGACGACCGCGTGATCCACGGGCAGCTCATTACACGCTGGGCCAGGGAGCTGCCCTGCGACGGCATCGTTGCCATTGACGATGCCGTCGCGGCCGATCCGCTGTTATCGTCGGTCATGAAAGGGGCGATCTCCGATACCAAAGTGTGGCTGTTCGATACGGCAACCGCGATCGAAAAACTGCCAAAAGTGATTGCCAGCGAGAAGCGCTATTTCGTTATTGGCAAATCACCGCTCACGCTGCAGCGCATTGAACAGGCAGGTATTAGCCTGAAAAACAGCAACGGTAAAATCAACGTAGGGCCGATGAGCGCTCGCGCGAATACGATCACCATCGGTCCGAATCAATCGGTAACGAAAGATGAAGCAGCGGCGTTCGAGTGGCTGACCGTCCAGGGACACGCGATTGAATTCCGCCTGGTTCCCGATGCCAGTTTTTATAGCTGGCAGGATGCCAGACAAAAGGTGAAATAAGGAGCAGATCATGATTATTGAAGCGTCTTTAATTGGCCTGCTGTGTTATCTGGGGGCACTCAGTAGCCCGTGGCTTTTAGGGCTGACCGGCGGCTGGTATCTCATCTCCCGACCGCTCATTTCCGGGATGCTAGTTGGCCTGATCCTGGGCGATATCAAAACCGGGATTATGATTGGCGTAGCGGTGCAGGCGGTGTATATCGCGATGGTGACCCCCGGCGGCTCGATGCCAGCAGATTTGAACTTTGTGGCTTATCCTGCCATTGCGCTGGGGATACTTTCCGGCAAAGGACCCGAGGTTGCCGTCGCGCTGGCAGCGACTATCGGTATCGCCGGAACCATTCTCTTTAATGCGATGATGGTGCTGAACTCGTTCTGGAATCATCGGGCGGATGTAGCGCTGGAACACGGCGATGAACGCGGCATCTACCTCAACAGCGCCATCTGGCCGCAGGCGATGAATTTTGTGCTGCGCTTTGTGCCCACCTTTATCGCCGTCTTTTTTGGCGCGCAGTACATTAGCGGTTTTATGGACAGCCTGCCGCACATCGTCCTCTCCACCATGAACGTGCTGGGCGGCATTTTACCCGCTGTCGGTATTGCCATCCTGCTTAAGCAGATCATCAAAAGCTACACCATGCTCATCTACTTCCTGGTGGGCTTCGTCTGCATCGTTTTCCTGAAACTCAATATGGTCGCGCTGGTGATCGTGGGTGCCCTGCTGGCATTGATCCATTACAACTACAAACCCGAAACACCGCAGACCGTGACTTCAGCACCGGTCCCTGACGACGAGGATGAATTCTGATGGAAGAACGTAAACTCACCCGCAAGGATCTGCGCCGCTGCTGGCGGGCGTGGATGATGCACAACCTCTCCTCAATGAGCTTTGAACGCCTGGAATCCTTCGGCTTCTGCCTGAGCATGCTGCCGGTGGCAAAAAAACTCTATCCCGATGCGGCTCAACGCACCGAGATGCTGCGCCGTCACGCGTCGTTCTACAACACTGAGCCACAAATTGGCGCAATTGTTAACGGTATGGCGCTGGGGCTGGAAGAGAAGAAAGCCAACGGTGAGCCAATTGACGGCGAAACCATTAACACCCTGAAGGTGGGCCTGATGGGGCCGATCGCCGGGATCGGTGATTCAATGATCCCCGGGATGCTTATTCCGATCCTTCTCAGCATCGGGATGGCGCTGGCGGCAGGTGGAAATATCCTTGGCCCGCTGTTTTATACCGTCGCCTGGCTGGCCATTATTATCCCGGGCTCCTGGTTCCTGTTTCTTAAAGGCTACCAGATGGGTTCAGGCTCCGTAGAGATGCTGGTCAGCAGCAAATCCACCCGACTACGGGAAGCGCTCTCGTTGCTGGGCGTATTCGTCATGGGTGGTGTGGCGGCCAGCTATGTGAAGCTCGGCACCGGGCTGGAGTTCATCACGCGGGACGGGGTTAACATTCACGTACAGCAGATGCTGGACGGTATTTTCCCGCAGTTGCTTCCGCTGGCCGTGGTGCTGGGAACCTGGTATCTGATGGCCAAACGCGGCGTGTCACCGGTAAAAGCCATGATATTGCTGCTTATACTCGCGGCGCTGGGGGTGGCGTCCGGTTTGTTTGCAGGATAAGAGAACCGGGGCAATGCCCCGGTCCTTCTATGGATGGAAGTTATCCCACAGTGCTGCCGTTTTATCCGGGCGCGAAATAAACTGGAACCGCGCCGGATCGTCAATAAACTGCTGATAAACAGGCGCATCAGTAATACCGAACTCAGAATAACTACGCGGCGTAATCACCTGTAATCGCCCCGGTCTGTAGTGGCTATTGTGCTGCCAGACAATATGATTTCCCTGAACTAAGGGATACCAGGCCAGACCTTTTCGCGCGCGAACGGCATCATACTCAAAACCATATTCCCGGTCACACCACGCACCAAACGTCAGCGGCTCTTCGGGAGAGGCCGAAATGGTTGCATGTCCCCATCCGGGAGGGACCAGCACTTTTTCACCAGGCCCCGCGAGCACCACAAAACAGCGGCCCGGATCGTCGTCAACATACTCCTGCATGTAGATAATCGCTTTACCCTGCCAGATTTCATACAGCTCAGGCGGCGACCATCCGCTGTGTTGGCTAATGCGATGGATATGCCCCTGACTGCGGACCGGTTCATCGCCGAGCGTGCCTGCGGCGTAGGTGACCACGCCAAAAAGCAGCATCCGTTTTTCGAGTTCTTGCCTGTCCGCCAGGCGTGCCACGTCCATCGCGATGGCGTACACCTGCTCTGGTCCTTCGCAATCCGGGTTGCGCAGCGATGGGCGGATCTGATCCAGCGTGCGGATCTCCGGCATCGGTCCGGTCACATCCTCTCCATAGCTAAAACCCAATGGACAGTGTGTGATGGCTATATCCAGTCCAACGTTAACCATTTCCGACCTCCCATCCCTGCGGGTGATGTTCAGAGGCAAATACACGAAGCGAAAAACCACCGGCCAATGCCGCATAGTCGTGTCCGGCCACGCTGGGCCAGACCGCCAGCGCAGAAAGGGTGTCTTCACCCGTGTTAATCAGACGGTGCGCGCTGAAAGAGGGAATGATGTGCACGGAACCGGCCTTCACGCGTTCAAGGCGTGCCTCACCGGATGGCGTCTGAAGCAGCAGCAAGCCGCATCCACGCAGGCCAAAATAGACCTCGCCCTGTTCGCGGCGCTGGTGAAAATGACCGCGCGTCATAAAGAACTCATCACCGATTTTGCCCGCGTAAAGATGGGTCACGCCAACGTACAGCGACCCTTCGTCCGACGGGGAGTCGAGCATTTCAACGTCATAGACGCGCTGCTGCGGTTCGCAGCCACGCCAGGCATCGTCATCAATGAAAACGCCAGGCAGATCGGCGATGTGTGTCGTCTTGCGGATAAGTGGACCGTTAGCGAATACACCGCTGGCCCACGCCACCTGGGGTGGCAGGATAACGTCAGAGTTCATGTTTATCTCCGGCCCGAGGAGAACAACATGACAAGCTTACCAGATTAATCGGTTAACCTCCTGCTCAGCCCCCCGCTCTGTCGGGTTAATCACACTCCTGTTACTCCTGCTCGTGGAGGGTATAAGTGACCACCAGCTGTCCTTTTTTCATTTTCAGCCCGATGAGCTGCATCTCCCCTATTTCCGCCAGCTGTCTTACATGCGTTCCGCCACACGGATAGGCCGGGAGATCGCCAAAGCGAACCCTGCGTCTGCCCGCTTCAATTTCGGTCTGACGAAGCAGGTTGTCCGCTTTCCAGCCGTCAATCATCGCGCTCAGCCTGTTTGCATCAGGCAGTGACGCCTGCGGCTCTCGTGGCACAAAGGTAATCCGTCCTTCACCTGGCCAGTGATGAGCTTTCACCGGCTCCCAGCCAAATTGCTCACCGGCACAACCAATCAAATGGCCTGCGCTGTGCCAGCGGGAATGACGCACTCGCGCGCTTTTATCGACCTGCATTTCCACCTCGCCTGGCACAAGCGGTCGAGCCAGAATATGAATGACTTGCTCCCCGCGCAGGCTCACCCCCTCCACCGCGATCCCCGCGATCAACCCCCGGTCCGCTGGCTGTCCGCCACCCTGCGGATGGAAAAGGGTCTGATCCAGCTCAACGGCATAGCGACCATCAGGCTCTTCAGTGCAACGGATCACCTTCGCGCGGCCTTCTGTCACTTCACTTGTGTAATAAAGTCGTTCTGTCATGGTTGTTCTCCTCTGTACCCTGACAGTATATTCATCACTTAAGCATCGATAATCCGCCTTTCAAACAATGCACTATTGCCTGGTATGCACAAATGAAACCTGCACTGCTTCCCGATCTTGCCACCTTCGTGACCATCGTAGAACACGGCAATTTTTCAACTGCAGCCCGTATGACGGGAGCAACGCCCTCAGCGATCAGTCGTTGTGTTTCACGCCTCGAGAAGGAGATGGGATCTAAGTTACTGCACCGCACCACGCGCAAGCTGGCACTTACCGAAACCGGAAAATCGGTTTATGAACATGCGCTGGATATGCTGGAAGCAGCACAACAGGCAATGGATTCCGGTAGCAGTCTGCAAACCGTTGCACAGGGAAAGCTCACGGTGAGCGTACCGAAAGCCGTGGGACGGTTTGTGATCCATCCGCTGATCCCGGCGTTCCTGGAGCGCTATCCACAAATTGACGTCTGCCTGCGTCTGGAAGATCGTTACATGGATCTGATCGACGATGGTGTCGATCTGGCATTACGGATCACCAATACTCCCTCTCCTGGCCTGTACGGAAAACCGCTGATGCCAGTAACCCATGTTATTTGCGCCACGCCAGAATATCTTCGTCGCGCAGGCACGCCACAACATCCGCACGACCTCCGGTCACATAGCTGTATTTCGCTCGGTGAAACCCCGGCCGATTCACGCTGGAAATTTACATTGCAGGGAAAAACGGAGATCGTACAGACGCACGGACGTTACGCGGCTAACCACACGGGCGTGCGGCTGGATGCGGTCAAACGTCATGTCGGCATTGGGAGTTTACCGCTGTTTACGGCACGTGAGGCTCTGGAAAAGGGGGAAATTGTGCAGGTGCTGCCACAGTGGGAGTTTATCAGCAGCTATACGGGTGAGCTCTGGCTGCTTTGGACGCGTAACAAACATATGCCCGCCAGAATGCGGGCAATGATCAACTATCTGACTGAAAAAATGCCAGTCAACAAGTGACTGGCATTGATACGCATTATTCTACTTCGCGAGCGTCGATACGCAGTTCTTTTGGCACTTCGAAAACAATGTTTTCTTCGCGTCCTTCCAGCGGAACCGCTTCGCCACCGCCCAGTTCCTGCAGACGGGTAATCACGTTCTGAACCAGAATATCCGGCGCGGATGCCCCGGCGGTGACACCGACACAGGATGCTGTTTTAACCCAGGCTTCCTGGATATCCGTCGCATCATCAATCAGAAACGCCGCTTTCCCCATTCGCTGCGCCAGTTCAGCCAGACGGTTGGAGTTAGACGAGTTTTTGGAGCCGACCACCAGCACCACATCCGCCTGTTCAGCCAGCGCACGCACCGCTTCCTGACGGTTGGTGGTAGCATAGCAAATGTCATCTTTACGCGGCCCGACAATTTTCGGGAAGCGCTGGCGCAACGCGTCGATAACATCAGAGGTATCATCCACGGAGAGCGTTGTCTGGGTCATAAACGACAGACGATCTTCGTTTTTCACGTTCAGCGTAAACACATCTTCCGGCGATTCCACCAGGTACATGCCCCCTTCCGGGTTGCTGTACTGCCCCATGGTTCCTTCCACTTCCGGGTGACCGGCGTGGCCAATCAGAATAGACTCTTCACCACGACGGCTGGCGCGCGCCACTTCCATATGCACTTTGGTCACCAGCGGACAGGTCGCATCGAAAACGGTCAGATCACGGCTTTTCGCTTCGTTACGTACGGCCTGGGAAACACCGTGTGCGGAGAAGATCAGGATTGCGCCATCCGGCACTTCGCTGATTTGCTCAATGAAGATCGCGCCGCGCTCACGCAGGCTGTCAACGACGTAACGGTTATGCACCACTTCGTGGCGCACGTAGATCGGTGCGCCGTAAAGCTCCAGCGCATTTTCAACAATGCTGATAGCGCGGTCTACACCGGCGCAGAAGCCGCGCGGGTTAGCCAACAGGATCTGCATTTCAGGCCTCCAGTGCCGGATCGATCTCCAGCACTTCAATATCAAAATGGACGGTATGCCCGGCAAGCGGATGGTTGAAGTCGACAGTGATAGAGTCACCGTTGATCTCGCGGATCACGCCAGGCATTTCGCTGCCATCCATAGCGGTAAAGAGCATGATCGCCCCGATTTCAGGCTCGCCCGCATCCATAAACTCACGGCGCGAGAAGTACTGGATCAGATCCGGGCTTGGCACGCCAAATGCCGCATCCGGCTCCAGCGCAAACGCCTTCTTCTCACCCTCTTTCAGACCCAGAAACTGCTGCTCAAGACCTTCAGAGAGGGAGGTGTCGCCAAGACGAAACAGGGCAGGCTTGCCATTGTTGCGGGTGGATTCAGCGGTGGAGCCATCATCCAGTTTCAGCGTGAAGTGAACGAGGATCGCGCTGTTGCTCTGTACGGATTTAGACATGCAAATTGCTCGCTTGTTTTTGCCCGGTGACGCTGCGCTTACCGGGCCTACATTAACCGTAGGCCCGTATACGCGAAGCGCCGCCCGGTGGGTTTACGCCTGTTTCTTCGCGGCAGCGTTCGGCAAGAAGCCTTCCAGCACAATTAACGCCGCACCGATGCAGATTGCGCTATCGGCCAGGTTAAAGGTCGCGAAGTGCCAGTCGCCAACGTAGAAGTCGATCATATCGACCACAAAGCCGTGCCACAGGCGATCAAACAGGTTGCCTAACGCGCCACCAATGATCAGCGCGTAGGCGATGTTATTCAGCTTTTGCGTTGCCTTCGAACGGTACATCAGCACCGCCAGAATCACACAGATACCGATAGCGATACCCGCAAAGAACCAGCGCTGCCAGCCACCGCTGTCAGCAAGGAAACTGAACGCCGCACCGTAGTTGCGCGCATAGTGCAGGTTAAGCGACGGGAACAGCGACACCGTATCCCCCAGAGCGAAGTTCTGGAGGATCAGGAATTTGCTGCCCAGATCAATAATCAGCACCACCACAACCAGCCACAGCCAGCGCAGTCCTGTTGAACAGAGAGATTTACTCATCAGGCAAACTTACGTTGTTCGCCGTCACCGGCGACGTTGCTTACACAGCGTCCGCAGATATCTGCGTGTTCCGCCACCTGGCCGACATCGGTGGTGTAATGCCAGCAACGCGGGCACTTATCACCTTCGGCTTTGCTCAGCGCGACTTTCAGTCCTTTGAGCAGTTCGCTCTGCTGGGCATCAGCAGAAGCGTCGGCATAATCCGCAACTTTTGCACCGGAGGTCAACAGGACAAATCGTAATTCGTCGCCGAGCGCGGTCAGCTTCGCCGCCAGCTCAGGTTCTGCGTACAGGGTTACAGCCGCTTCCAGAGAGCCACCGACTTTCTTGTCAGCACGCGCCTGTTCNATAACCTTGTTCACTTCACCACGTACTTTCAGCAGTTCGTCCCAGAAGGCATCGTTCATCGCTTCAGTGCTGGAGAGATCGAACAGACCTTCGTACCACTCGCCGGTGAAGACATACTTCTCGCGGTCGCCTGGCAGGTAACCCCAGATTTCATCTGCGGTGAAGGACATGATCGGAGCCATCCAGCGAACCAGTGCTTCTGCAATGTGGAACAGCGCAGTCTGGCAGCTGCGACGCGCCACGCTGTCCGCTTTCGCGGTGTACTGGCGGTCTTTGATGATATCGAGGTAGAACGAGCCCATCTCGATGGAGCAGAAGCGCATCAGGCGCTGCACCACTTCGTGGAAGTCGTAAGATTCATAGGCTTTCAGGATATCTTCCTGTGCCGCTTTCGCGCAGCCTACTGCCCAGCGATCCAGTACCACCATCTCTTCCGGTTTCACCATGTCTTTAACCGGATCGAAACCGTTCAGGTTCGCCAGCAGGAAGCGCGCGGTGTTACGGATACGACGATAGCTGTCAGCAGCACGTTTCAGGATCTCGTCAGATACAGCCATTTCGCCAGTGTAGTCGGTAGATGCCACCCACAGACGCAGAATGTCCGCGCCCAGTTTGTTCATCACATCCTGTGGAGACACAGTGTTACCGATAGACTTGGACATCTTACGGCCCTGACCATCTACGGTGAAACCGTGGGTCAGTACCTGACGGTAAGGTGCTTTACCTTTCATGGCGGTGGAGATCATCAGCGATGACATGAACCAGCCACGGTGTTGGTCAGACCCTTCCAGATACATATCGGCAGCGTGACCGGTAAACTCAGGACGTACGTCAACCACGGAAGAGTGCGTAGAACCGGAGTCGAACCACACGTCCAGGGTATCTGGCACTTTCTCGTAGTTGTCTGCGTCAGCGCCCAGGATGTCACGGGAGTCGAGATCCCACCATGCCTGAATACCGTCCACTTCTACACGTTTAGCCACTTCTTCCATCAGTTTCAGGGTATCTGGATGCAGTTCCTGCGTCTCTTTATGGACGAACAGAGACATCGGCACGCCCCAGGTACGCTGACGGGAGATACACCAGTCAGGACGGTTAGCCACCATAGACTCGATACGCGCCTGGCCCCAGTCCGGGATCCACTGCACGCCTTTGATCTCTTTCAGGGACTGCTCGCGCAGGCCTTTCTGATCCATGCTGACGAACCACTGCGGGGTCGCACGGAAGATGATCGGCGACTTGTGACGCCAGCAGCATGGGTAGCTGTGCTGCATTTTTTCGACATGCAGCAGCGCGCCGCGGTCGCGCAGCATGTCAACGATGATGTCATTCGCTTTAAAGACGTTGATACCGTCCAGCGCCGGATACGTGCCTGGCAGGTAAGAACCGTCCGGGCCAACCGGGTTAGCGATTTCCAGACCGTATTTCAGGCTGATGTTGTAGTCGTCTGGGCCGTGGCCGCCGGCGGTATGCACCGCACCGGTACCTGCTTCCAGCGTAACGTGCTCGCCCAGAATGGCCGGAACGTCGAAGTCCAGGAACGGGTGTTTGAAGCGCATCAGTTCCAGCGCGTCACCTTTCACGGTGCCCAGCACGGTGTAGTCAGTGATGTTCGCGCGTTTCAGCACGCTTTCAAGGAGATCTTTCGCCAGGATAACCGCCTGACCGTCAACCTGCACCAGAGCGTATTCGAATTCGCCAGACAGGGAGATCGCGCGGTTTGCTGGCAGCGTCCACGGGGTGGTCGTCCAGATAACCAGAGAGATCGGGCCGTTGACAGACGACACGCCAAATTTGGCTTTCACCGCATCCTGATCCACCGCGTGGAACGCCACGTCGATAGACGGAGAGGTTTTGTCATAATACTCAACTTCCGCTTCTGCCAGCGCAGAACGGCAGTCCACGCACCAGTGCACCGGCTTCGCGCCTTTATGCAGGTGGCCGTTACCGATGATTTTACCCAGCGCACGGATGATGTTGGCTTCAGTTTTGAAGTCCATCGTCAGGTACGGGTGCGACCAGTCGCCCAGCACGCCCAGACGGATAAAGTCAGCACGCTGACCGTCAACCTGGGTGGCAGCATATTCGCGGCATTTTGCACGGAACTCTGCAGCGGTGAATTTCTCACCTGGCTTGCCAAACTCTTGCTCCACTTTCAGCTCGATTGGCAGACCGTGGCAGTCCCAGCCCGGAACGTAAGGCGAGTCATATCCCGTGAGTCCTTTAGACTTCACGATAATGTCTTTCAGAATCTTGTTTACAGAGTGACCAATATGAATGCTGCCATTCGCATATGGAGGGCCATCATGCAGAATGAAGGTTTTTTTGCCTTTTTTGGCTGCACGAATGATGCCGTACAGGTCATCATCAGTCCAACGCGCCAGCATTCCCGGTTCGCGCTTGGCGAGATCGCCGCGCATCGGGAACCCTGTTTCCGGCAAATTCAGGGTTGATTTATAGTCACTCATCAGATTCTCGGTTCCGTATTTATCACGTAGGCATTTAAGCCGGGTTCTGTAGCCCAAAAAACTCGCGGGCCGTCAATTCATCTCGCGCAATTTGCGCCTTTAGTTCGTCCAGCGAAGCAAATCGCTGCTCGTTGCGTATTTTTTTACGCAGTATTACATCTATATGGCGACCATAGAGGTCCATTACAACGTCCAGCAGATGCACTTCAAGCTGCTGCCGCACACCCGCGACGGTTGGACGCGTGCCAATGTTTGCCACCCCGAAATAGGGCTTATCACCCAGTCCGGTTACTTCTACCGCATACACCCCTTTAACCGGGGAGACCTGACGACGCAGCGGTATATTCGCCGTCGGGAAACCGATGGTGCGCCCCAGGGCATCACCATGCACCACGCGGCCTGAAATCGTGAACGGATGCCCCAGCAGGGTTTCTGCCGTGTCCAGTTCATCATTGGCCAGCGCCTGGCGCACTGCGGTACTGCTGACGCGTGCACCGCCTTCGCAGAAGGTCATTGCACTGGTGACGTCAAAACCGTACTCCAGGCCAGCCTTCTGTAATAACAAGAAATCGCCCTGACGACCAGCGCCAAAGCGGAAATCATCACCCACTGCGAGAAACTGCACGCCAAGACGCTTGACCAACAGGTCGCTGACAAAACTTTGTGCTGTCAGCGCGGCAAAGCGACGATCGAAACGTACACACAGCACGTAATCCACGCCAGACTCCGCCAGATAGCGTAATTTCTCACGCAAACGCGTAAGGCGGGCGGGTGATTTATCGCCTGCAAACAGTTCCAGCGGCTGTGGCTCAAAAATCATCACTACCACGGGCAGGCCACGGGCCTTCCCTTCTTTACGCAATCCCTGCAACAGCGCCTGATGACCACGATGCACGCCGTCGAAATTACCAATGGTCAGCACGCACCCGTGCGGGGCTTTACTGAGATTATGTATGCCGCGTATCAGCTTCATGACTGGCTCAAAACAGTGAAAATCGCCAAAGTATACCTTGTACAGCGATTAAGGTTAACCGGCGATTGTTCACACAAAACAGAAAGCCGTAATGATTTCATCATGCTGACCTTTCACAGCGAAAAAATCTGCCCGCGAACTGCGATTTTTATGCCGAAAAGCTGTATTCGCGAGAGACAAGCTGGTAGAATCCTGCGCCATCACTACGTAACGTAGCGTCGCCACATTAACGGCGCTTATTTGCACAAATCCATTGACAAAAGAAGGTATAGAGGGCATATTCCTCGGCCTTTGAATTGTCCACATAGATCATATTTGGGAGTTGGACCTTGGCTAATATCAAATCAGCTAAGAAACGTGCTATCCAGTCTGAAAAGGCTCGTAAGCACAATGCAAGCCGTCGCTCTATGATGCGTACTTTCATCAAGAAAGTATACGCAGCTATCGAAGCTGGCGACAAAGCTGCTGCGCAGAACGCATTTAACGAAATGCAACCAATCGTGGATCGTCAGGCTGCTAAAGGTCTGATCCACAAAAACAAAGCAGCGCGTCATAAGGCTAACCTGACCGCGCAGATCAACAAACTGGCTTAATCGTCACTTGTTGTTGCTTGTTTTAAAAGAACCCGCTTAATGCGGGTTTTTTTATATCTTCAGATTGCCGGTGACGTAAACAGCGCCGAGTAGTCGCGGTTACAGATACGCTGTACCGCAGGGTGCTGAATCATCCTTTCTGCGAATATCGCGTGATACTCTTCCATCACGTTATCTACCCTGCCAATCTCCGTAACTTTGTCATCTGAATAGAGATCGTGCGCGTAAAGCGTCGGCGCAACGAAGATGGCGTTATGCGCTTCACCAAAGGCTTTCATCAGCGCGGCATCATCGAATTCCCCGAGGATCTCCACCTTCAGCCCCTGAGAGTTAAACCAGTTCTGCAGCTTACGCCCAAGCATGGAGCGTCTTCCCGGTACCAGCAAACGGCGCTCTTCCAGACAGGCCGGGAAGGGTTTTTCTGGCGGTGGGTTAATGCACCAGAAACTCACACCACACTCGCCAATTTTCACCGAGAACAACCCTTCCTGCTGCGTGGAGTCGATTGGACAATCCGAGATAATCATATCCAGCTTGTGCTGGCTCAGTTGCTCCAGCAGCATCTCATGAGTGGACTCAAAACAGCGCAGGTGGATTTGCTCATCTTCAACCACAGCGGCATCCAGAACGCCGCTCACCAGCCGTTTTGACAGCGCATCTGCCACACCTACATCAAAGAGCAGGTTCGATTCTTTGCGATAGTTGACGATATCCAGCATCTCCTGGCTCAGGGTGAACATCTTGTCCGCGTAGCGAAAAACCAGCTCGCCCAGTTCGCTTGGCTCGATCCCACGGCCCTTGCGTTTGAACAGCTTTCCCTGCAGACGTTCTTCCAGCGCTTTGATTTGCCCGGTGATGGTTTGCGGCGTCAGATAGAGCGCCTCTGCAGCCCCCACGACCGAGCCTTGTCTGTAGACGTGCCAGAAGTAGTAAAGATGGTTGTAGTTCAAATGAGACATTGCGTCTTCGCTCCCTGAGAGTGTATCGGGAGAAGGCTCCCCTTCTCCCGGTATCCTGTTATGCCTGGACAACCTGTCCGGACAATTTTACCTTCAATAACGTATACCCTATTACCGCGGCCAGTAATGACCCGATTAAGATGCCCAGTTTCGCCCAGACAATCAGTTCAGGGGCATGCGCACCAAACGCCAGCGTCGAGATAAAGATCGACATGGTAAATCCAATTCCGCATAGCACACCCACCGCCATAATCTGCTTAAACGTGGTGCCGTGCGGCAATGACGCCATCTTCAGTTTCAGCGCCAGCCAGCAGAACAGGCTAATCCCCAGTGGTTTACCAATAAACAGCCCGGCAATGATGCCCAGTGGCAGCATCGACGTCAGCCCTTCCAGCGTCACCCCTTCCAGAGATACACCCGCGTTGGCAAAAGCAAACAGCGGCAGGATCATAAAGGCCACCCACGGGTGAAGCACATGCTCCAGCTGTTTGGCGGGTGATTTGCCATCCTGCGGCTTAAGCGGCACGAAGAAACCGACGATCACGCCTGCCAGCGTGGCATGCACACCGGATTTCAGCACCGCCGTCCACAGCACCATACCCACCAGTACGTAGATACCAATACGGCGGACGTTGAAAATATTCAGCAGTGCCAGCACTGCAATGGCACCTGCCGCCACGCTCAGCGACAGAATTGACAGCTCACTGGTATAGAACAGCGCAATAATCACAATAGCGCCCAGGTCATCAATGATCGCCAGCGCCATCAGGAAGATTTTCAGGGCTACCGGCACGCGGCTTCCCAGTAAGGCCAGCACCCCAAGTGCAAACGCGATATCCGTTGCAGCCGGGATCGCCCAGCCGTCGCGAGCCACCGGATCCTGCCAGGTAAACGCCAGGAAGAGCAACGCCGGGACCACCATCCCGCCAATGGCGGCAATGACCGGAAACGCCGCACGCTGACGGCTGGCAAGCGATCCCAGCACCAGCTCACGTTTAACCTCAAGCCCTACCAGCAGGAAGAACACTGCCATCAGTGCATCATTGATCCACAGCAGCATGTTCTTGTGAATTTCCAGCGCGCCAACTTTCAGCTCGACGGGGGTTTCCAGAAATGCGTGATAAAAATCACGCGTGACGCCTAAGTTAGCCAGCACCATCGCGGCCGCAGCGGCGATAATCAGGATGACCCCGCCGGACGCTTCACTGCTAAAGAAACGGTGTAGTAATTTCACTTTAGTTCTCTCTTTTTACAACAATACCTCGATAAAACCATAGTACCAAGTCAGATAGCTCGGCAAAAACAGATTAATATTGAGTATATAATCAGTTTTACCGAGCAATACCCATAAACAGAAAAAGCCCGGAATCGCTTCCGGGCTTTTTGGGAATGAAAACCGGCTAACGGATTAGCGAGTCAAATCATCGAAGAATTTTTTAACACCATCGAAGAAGCTTTTGGAACGCGGGCTATTTTTCTCACCCGTCGGACCGCCGAAGCTCTCCTGCAGCTCTTTCAGCAGTTGCTTCTGCTTGTCGTTCAGGCCAACCGGGGTTTCCACCACGACGCGGCACAACAGGTCGCCCTGCGCACCACCGCGAACGGATTTCACGCCTTTACCGCGCATGCGGAACAGCTTGCCCGTCTGGGTTTCACCAGGCACTTTCAGGTTTACGCGACCATCCAGCGTTGGCACTTCGATTTCGCCGCCGAGAGCCGCCATGGCGAAGTTGATTGGCACTTCGCAGTACAGGTTGTTACCTTCACGCTCAAAGATCGCGTGCTGTTTCACCTGAACCTGGACGTACAGATCGCCCGCCGGTGCGCCGTGCTCGCCCGCTTCACCTTCGCCAGCCAGACGAATACGGTCGCCCGTATCAACACCCGCCGGAATTTTAACGGACAGGGTTTTGGTTTTCTCAACGCGACCGTGACCGTGGCATTTGGTGCACGGATCTTTAATCAGCGTACCGCGACCATGACAGTGTGGACAGGCCTGCTGTACCGCAAAGAAACCCTGACGCATCTGCACCTGGCCGGAACCGTGACAGGTTGGACAGGTTTGTGGCTGCGTCCCTGCTTTCGCGCCGCTACCGTGGCAAACGTCACACTCTTCCAGCGTCGGGATACGGATCTCTTTGGTGACGCCGCGAACGGCCTCTTCCAGAGTCAGATCCATGTTGTAGCGCAGGTCTGCACCGCGCGCGGCGCGTTGACGACCACGGCCACCGCCGAAGATGTCGCCGAACACATCGCCAAAGATATCGCTGAAATCAGCACCGCCGCCAAAGCCGCCGCCACCGAATCCACCGCCGCCCATGCCGCCCTGTTCAAAGGCTGCGTGACCGTACTGATCATAAGCCGCACGTTTTTGTGCATCGGTCAGGATTTCGTAGGCTTCTTTGATCTCTTTGAATTTAGCTTCAGCCTCTTTATCACCCTGATTGCGATCCGGGTGATATTTCATGGCCAGGCGCTTATACGCCTTTTTGATTTCACGCTCTTCCGCTGTTTTGGAAACGCCTAAAATCTCGTAATAATCAAGCTTCGCCATCTTATTTTATCTGCCCCTAACATGCGTGCACGGGCGGAGAGGAAACCTCTTCGCCCGTGCCAGTAATTACCCGTTCAAAGGGCGATTATTTTTTGTCTTTCACTTCTTCGAACTCAGCGTCGACAACATCGTCGTCTTTCGCGTTGTTCGCAGATGCGTCAGCGCCTGCCTGCTGTTGAGCATGCTGCTGCTGAGCGATTTCCATCAGCTTCTGGGAAGCCTGTGCCAGCGCCTGCATCTTCGCTTCGATGTCCGCTTTGTCTTCGCCTTTCAGAGACGTTTCCAGCGCGCTCAGTGCAGCTTCGATAGCCGTTTTGTCTTCCGCCGGCAGTTTATCGCCTGCTTCTTCAACCTGCTTACGGGTGCTGTGCAGCAGATGGTCACCCTGGTTACGGGTCTGAACCAGCTCTTCGAACTTACGGTCGGATTCCGCGTTAGCTTCGGCATCACGAACCATTTTTTCGATTTCAGCTTCGTTCAGGCCAGAAGATGCCTTGATGGTGATCTTCTGCTCTTTACCGCTGTTTTTGTCTTTTGCAGACACGTGCAGGATACCGTCAGCATCGATATCGAAGGTCACTTCGATCTGCGGCATGCCGCGTGGTGCCGGGTTGATACCGTCCAGGTTGAACTGACCCAGAGACTTGTTATCAGACGCACGTTTACGCTCACCCTGAATCACATGGATGGTTACCGCAGACTGGTTGTCTTCAGCGGTAGAGAACACCTGGCTGTGTTTCGTTGGGATGGTGGTGTTTTTGTTGATGAGCGCAGTCATCACACCGCCCATGGTTTCGATACCCAGAGACAGCGGGGTAACGTCCAGCAGCAGTACGTCTTTCACTTCACCGGTCAGCACGCCACCCTGAACCGCAGCACCAATTGCTACCGCTTCGTCCGGGTTAACGTCTTTACGTGGCTCTTTACCAAAGAACTCAGCCACTTTCTTCTGAACCATTGGCATACGGGTCTGACCACCTACCAGGATAACGTCCTGGATGTCAGATACGGACAGACCAGCGTCCTGCAGTGCAACTTTCAGTGGCTCGATAGAACGGTTCACCAGGTCTTCTACCAGGCTTTCCAGTTTTGCACGGGTCACTTTGATGTTCATGTGTTTTGGACCGGTCGCGTCTGCAGTGATGTACGGCAGATTCACGTCGGTCTGCTGAGCAGAAGACAGTTCGATCTTCGCTTTCTCAGCGGCTTCTTTCAGGCGCTGCATGGCCAGCGGGTCGTTACGCAGGTCAATGCCCTGATCTTTCTTGAACTCGTCAACGAGGTAGTTGATCAGACGGGTATCGAAGTCTTCACCGCCCAGGTGGGTATCACCGTTGGTTGCCAGAACTTCGAAGGTTTTTTCACCGTCAACTTCGTCGATTTCGATAACAGAGATATCGAAGGTACCACCACCCAGGTCGTAAACCGCGATAGTACGGTTACCAACTTCTTTATCCAGACCGTAAGCCAGTGCAGCAGCGGTTGGTTCGTTGATGATACGTTTTACTTCCAGACCTGCGATACGGCCGGCATCTTTAGTTGCCTGACGCTGAGCATCGTTGAAGTATGCAGGAACGGTGATAACCGCTTCAGTTACTGGCTCACCCAGATAATCTTCAGCCGTTTTCTTCATTTTTTTCAGCACTTCTGCAGAGATCTGCGGTGGTGCAGTTTTGGTGCCTTTCACATCAAGCCATGCATCGCCGTTATCTGCAGCAATGATTTTGTAAGGCATGATAGAAACGTCACGCTGAACTTCTTCGTCCTGGAAGCGGCGGCCAATCAGGCGTTTAATCGCAAACAGGGTGTTTTGCGGGTTTGTCACTGCCTGACGTTTAGCCGGCTGACCAACCAGAGTTTCACCATCCTGGGTATAAGCAATGATAGAAGGCGTGGTGCGATCGCCCTCGGCGTTCTCCAGCACGCGTGCAGTAGTGCCATCCATAATCGCTACACAAGAGTTGGTAGTACCCAGGTCGATACCAATAATTTTACCCATCTAAACGTCTCCACTAAAAATTCAGTCAACATGTGGTTGTGTACCTGTAATAAGGGCAGAACGTGCTTTTTCAACTGCCCAGATTTGATTTTTTTCAGGTCCACACACTGCGGTTGCTTACAAGATGGGGTCGCAACGGCATCCATCAAGGGGGAGGGATAAAAAATTTTTTAATTTCACCCCGATGAGATCATAGACGGCATCGATTGCGCCCATTATGATGCCGCGCCCCGTCAGGGAGAATTGACGCGGGATTCACCATTTCACCATATTAATGATGATTTTTCTGAGGACTTATGGGCAACACTAAGTTGGCTAATCCGGCTCCGCTGGGCCTGATGGGTTTTGGCATGACCACTATCCTGCTGAACCTGCACAACATCGGGATGTTCCCGATGGACGGCATTATCCTGGCGATGGGCATTTTTTACGGCGGTATCGCACAAATCTTCGCGGGCCTGCTGGAATATAAGAAAGGCAACACCTTCGGTTTAACTGCCTTTACCTCTTACGGTTCTTTCTGGCTGACCCTGGTTGCCATTCTGCTGATGCCTAAAATGGGTCTGGCAGAAGCCGCAAACGCGCACTTCCTGGGCGTCTACCTGGGCCTGTGGGGTGTCTTCACCCTGTTCATGTTCTTCGGTACTCTGAAAGCTAACCGAGCACTGCAGTTCGTCTTCCTGAGCCTGACCGTGCTGTTCGCCCTGCTGGCTGTTGGCCATCTGGTGGATAACGAAGGCATTGTTCACGTGGCAGGCTGGATTGGTCTGGTGTGTGGCGCAAGCGCGATCTACCTGGCAATGGGCGAAGTGCTGAACGAACAGTTCGGCTGCACCATTCTGCCGATTGGTGAAAAACACTAATCTTTAACGTGCCTGCCTGCGCAGGCACGTCATTTCTGTCATATCCCCTGCTTTTCTGCCCCATGCAACTGTTGCGCCGAAGGGCGATAGAACCATATTCCTAATGCCAGCCCCATCAGCGAAAGCGCCAGCACATACCAGGCAGGAGCCATCGGTGAGACCCCCATCAACACGGTGACGACAATCGGCGTCAGTCCACCAAAAATGGCATACGAGACGTTATACGAGAAAGAAATACCGGTGAAACGGACCTCCGGCGGGAATGCGCGTACCATCACGTACGGTACTGCGCCGACAACCCCCACGCACAACCCCACCACACCGTACAGCAGGAATAGCTGTTCAGGATGGCTGCCCGCAAGGTGGTAGAACGCCCAGCTTGATGCTGCCAGCAGCAGGCTTCCAATAATAAAGGTCAGGCTGGCTCCAATACGGTCAATTGCCAGCCCGGCGGCCAGACAACCGAAACAGAGCATAATGGTCGCAATGCTGTTTGCCTGTAACGTCACCGCTGGCGCGAAGCCATACTGTTTTTGCAGCCAGACAGGGGACATCAAAATAACAACCACGATGCCTGCCGACAGCAGCCAGGTGAGGAGCATCGACACCACCACCGCTTTCTTGTGGCGCAGCACAACCGCTTTTACCGGTAGTTCCTGCGCCAGCGCCTTGCGTTGCTGCATTTCGAGGAAAACGGGCGTCTCCTGCAACCAGCGGCGCAAATACATCGCCACCAGGCCAAACGCCCCGCCCAGCAGGAACGGAATACGCCAGCCCCACTCATGCACGGCCTGTTGCGTCATGCTGGTATTCACGATGGTTGCCACCACTGAACCCAGCAAGATCCCGACGGTCAGCCCCGCGGTTAAGGTTCCACAGGCAATACCCATGCGGCGCACCGGAACATGTTCAGACACAAACACCCAGGCCCCCGGCACTTCACCGCCAATTGCCGCCCCCTGAAGAATGCGCATCAGCAACAGCAGTAACGGGGCAAAGATGCCTGCCGTGGCATAGGTTGGCAGCAGACCAATAGCCAGCGTCGGCACGGCCATCAGCAGAATACTGAGGGTAAACATCTTCTTACGCCCGACCATGTCGCCAAAATGCGCCATTACAATGCCACCCAGTGGACGAGCCAGATACCCGGCAGCAAAAATGCCGAAGGTCTGCACCTGGCGCAGCCACTCCGGGATATCCGCCGGGAAGAAAAGCGCGCCCACCACGGCGGCGAAGAAGACGAAAATGATGAAATCGTAAAACTCCAGCGCGCCGCCTAAGGCCGCGAGCGTAAGCGTTTTGTAGTCCTGTCGATTCAGAGGGCGGGGAGAATGTGACATAGCGTACCTTTCAGGCGTTTTTATATTTTTACAGCAATCGTAAAGAAAAAATTACTATACCGTAAAATGTTACGCACGCTATGGCTGATACGACGAATGTCACATATCAATTAATTTCAGGATATTGTCTCGCGCCGTGCGCTTTTAGGGCGAAATGCTGCTACCACTTTGTCGTCGGTTTCCACATACGGGCCATCCAGCAACTGTATACAATACGGTACACTTGCGAAAATCCCGTGCACGATCACGCTGCCATCGGCGGCTTTAAGCCCTTCCAGCGTCTCTTTGATCGACTTCGGCTGACCTGGCAGGTTCAGGATCAACGCCTGTTTGCGGATCACACCGACCTGGCGGGAGAGGATGGCGGTCGGAACAAAGTGTAGACTGATCTGGCGCATCTGCTCGCCAAAGCCCGGCATTTCGCGATCGGCAATCGCCAGCGTGGCATCCGGCGTCACGTCGCGGCGTGCAGGCCCGGTTCCCCCGGTGGTCAGCACCAGGTGGCAGCTCATTTCGTCCACCAGCTCACACAGCGTCTGCTCGATGATCGGCTGCTCGTCCGGGATCAAGCGGGTCTGAATTTCAAACGGGGTGGTCAGCGCACTGCCCAGCCACTCTTCCAGAGCAGGGAGGCCTTTATCCTGATAAACACCGCTGGAGGCGCGGTCAGAAATCGACACTAAGCCGATGCGTAAGGTATTCATATCCATTCCATTCAAATAATGCAGTTAAAGGGAATGATACACGCAGAGGGGAAAGACAGACAGAGTACGAAAGAAGTAGCGTGACCGGGAACCCGGTCACGCAGAATGATTACAGCAGGTCGCCGATCATTTTTTCCAGTTTGCCCTGGTCAACAGCAAACTTACGGATACCGTCCGCCAGTTTGTCTACCGCCATTGGATCCTGGTTGTGCTGCCACAGGAACTCAGATTCAGTGATGCGCTCTGGGCGTGCTTTCACTTCACCGGTGTAGGACAGTTTACGCTCGATTGCGCCTGCGCTTTCAGACAGCTCTTTCAGCAGTGCAGGTGCGATGGTCAGGCGGTCACAGCCAGCCAGCTCGATGATTTCACCAACGTTACGGAAGCTTGCGCCCATAACAACAGTCTCATAGCCGTGCTGTTTGTAGTATTCGTAGATTTCAGTAACAGAAACCACGCCTGGATCTTCTGCAGGTGCGTACTCTTTCTTGTCGGTGTTGGCTTTGTACCAGTCCAGAATACGGCCCACGAACGGAGAAATCAGGTATACGCCTGCTTCTGCGCATGCACGCGCCTGCGCGAAGGAGAACAGCAGGGTCAGGTTACAGTTGATACCGTCTTTTTCCAGCTGTTCTGCAGCGCGGATGCCCTGCCAGGTAGAAGCCAGTTTGATCAGGATACGGTCATTGCTGATACCCGCATCGTTGTACATTTTGATCAGACGTTTTGCTTTAGCAATAGACGCTTCGGTGTCGTAGGACAGACGCGCATCAACTTCGGTAGAGATACGGCCAGGAACCAGTTTCAGGATTTCCAGACCGATATTCACTGCCAGTTTGTCAGTTGCATCCACAACCTGCTGCGCACGATCGTTACTCTGCGCTTTCGCCCAGGTCACAGCGTCGTCGATCAGTTTGCGATACTCAGGGATCTGTGCGGCGTTAAGGATCAGAGAAGGGTTAGTTGTGGCATCCTGCGGCTGGTACAACTTCATTGCCGCGATATCTCCGGTGTCAGCTACGACAGTGGTGAACTGACGAAGGGAGGTCAATTTATCCGTCATGATAGTATTTCTCTTTTAACGTGCCCTGGATAATTCACGCTACCGACAGTAAGCCTGCAGCGGAAAAATGACAGGTTTACTTGTTAGGGGGGTGTAACCGGTCTGCCCTGATGATAACACGACGGAGGGGTAGCGCAACCGCAGACAGTGCGCTTAGCCATAGTATGATAAACTCACAATATTAACAGGCCGCTAAGTAACAGCATGCGCAATCAGTGGTAACGCTTACATATTCACCCTGGCATCAACAAGAGGGACGTTAATGCCTGATTTTTTCTCGTTTATCAATGAAATCCTCTGGGGTTCGATAATGATATATCTGCTGCTTGGGGCAGGTATATGGTTCACGCTACGCAGTGGTTTTATCCAGTTTCGTTATATTCGCAAGTTTGGCAAAAGTCTGAAAAACAGCCTCTCTCCGCAACCCGGCGGATTAACGTCATTTCAGGCACTCTGTACCAGCCTTGCGGCGCGCGTCGGCAGCGGTAACCTGGCGGGCGTTGCGCTTGCCATCAGCGCCGGTGGCCCGGGAGCCATCTTCTGGATGTGGATTTCGGCAATCATCGGCATGGCCACATCGTTTGCCGAATGTTCACTCGCACAGCTCTACAAAGAAAAGGACAAGAACGGTCAGTTCCGCGGTGGCCCAGCCTGGTATATGGCCAGGGGACTGGGGATGCGCTGGATGGGCGTCCTGTTCTCACTCTTTTTACTCATCGCTTACGGCCTTATTTTCAATACCGTTCAGGCAAACTCCGTTGCCCATGCGATGCGCTATGCGTTTCAGTGCCCGGAGTGGATAACCGGTGCCACGTTAGCCGCTTTCGCCCTGCTGGCTATCTCCACGGGGCTTAAAGGCATTGCGCGCCTGATGCAGTGGCTGGTACCCGTCATGGCGTTACTGTGGGTGAGCACCAGTCTCTTCGTCACCTTCATGAACATCAACCTGTTGCCGGATGTCATCGCCACCATCTTCAGGAGCGCCTTTGGCTGGCGAGAAGCAGCCTCTGGTGCGCTGGGTTACACCGTCAGCCAGGCGCTTACGGCTGGTTTTCAGCGGGGAATGTTCTCGAACGAAGCGGGAATGGGCTCAACACCCAATGCCGCAGCCACCGCCGCGTCGTGGCCTCCCCACCCTGCCGCACAAGGTATTGTGCAGATGATTGGCGTGTTTACGGATACCATGATGATCTGTTCCGCCAGCGCCATGATTGTGCTGCTGGCTGGCCCTCTTTCTCATTCATCCGGAACGGCCGGAATACAGTTGGTTCAGGAGGCGCTGGTCAATCTTACCGGTAGCTGGGGAGCCGGTTTTGTCTCGCTTATCGTCAGTCTGTTCGCCTTTAGCTCGATTGTGGTGAACTACGTTTATGCCGAAAACAACCTCATCTTCCTGAAGCTAGACTCCCGGAATATGCTCAGGCTACTGCGCCTGGGGGTGATACTGATGGTGATGGCCGGTTCCCTGCTCAGCATGCCGCTGGTCTGGCAGCTGGCGGATGTCATTATGGCGCTGATGGCGATCACTAACCTGACGGCGATTTTGCTGCTTTCTCCGGTTGTGACCCTTATTGCCCGGGATTATCTTCGCCAGCGCAAGCTTGGCGTTAAACCGGTGTTTAACGTCTCACGTTATCCGGATATTGCATCGCAAATCGCGCCCGACGCATGGGATGATTTGCCGCGGCAATAACAGCTATCGATCAATTCAGGGCGATTTTTTGCTAAAGTCGCTCTAAATTTCCTGCAAGGACTGGATATGCTGATTCTTATTTCACCTGCAAAAACGCTCGACTACCAGAGCCCGCTCGCCACCGGGCGCTATACCCAGCCCGAATTGCTGGACTATTCGCAACAGCTGATCCATGAAGCGCGCAAACTCTCCGCACCACAAATTGCTTCACTGATGAGCATCAGCGATAAACTCGCCGATCTTAACGCGACCCGCTTCCATGAGTGGCACCCGGACTTCACGCCGACCAACGCACGCCAGGCCATTCTGGCCTTTAAAGGCGATGTCTATACCGGCCTGCAGGCAGAAGAGTTCAGCGAAGCCGACTTTGATTTTGCCCAGCAGCATCTGCGTATGCTGTCGGGTTTGTATGGTGTCCTGCGTCCGCTGGATCTGATGCAGCCCTACCGTCTGGAAATGGGTATCCGCCTGGAAAACGCCAAAGGCAAAGATCTGTACCATTTCTGGGGCGATATCATCACCGACACGTTAAATGCAGCGCTGCACGCGCAGGGCGATAACGTGGTGATCAACCTGGCGTCCGACGAATACTACAAATCCGTGAAGCCGAAAAAGCTGGATGCGGAAATCATCAAGCCCGTCTTCCTCGATGAGAAAAACGGTAAGTTTAAGGTCATCAGCTTCTATGCCAAAAAAGCGCGTGGCCTGATGAGCCGCTTCATTATTCAGAACCGCCTGACGAAGCCGGAGCAACTCACCGGATTTAACAGTGAAGGTTATTTCTTTGACGAAGAAGCGTCGGGGAAAGGTGAGCTGGTGTTTAAGCGCCACGAGCAGTAAAACAAAACCCCGCCCACTGGCGGGGTTTGCATTAGTGATGCTTCCATTCAGGCCCCGGACGGTGGTCGTCGCGGTGGTCGTCATGGCGGTCATCATGACGTTCGTCACGATCGCGATATTCATCATGTGGATGCCAGCGGTTATCGCGCCATTCATAATGCGCCCTCCACCAGTCATGGTCGCGCCAGTGGTCGCCATCCCAGTAGTGGCCACGATTATCCTGATCGCCAATCTGCAGTTTTACCGCAGGAACGAGGGTAATCTCAGCAGCCTGTACCGCCAGGGGAACGAGCAGCATCAGCGAAAGAGCCAGCAGAGCAGGTTTCAGTTTAGACACAGGTGACTCCTTTTAATCTTGCCCAACGTGGGCCGATGTCAGGAGATTACGTGAGGGGAACGGGGGATGTTATTCTCTGCAATCCTAATCTCTAAGTGACCGCATTTATTGGGAATTTCTGCATTTTTCCTGCTTTTTTTCTCCTTAATTTCTCCATAAAAAAAGCCGGGTGGCGGCTGCGCCTGACCCGGCTTACAGTATTCGTCGACATTACCCGCGGGTCATCATCAACTTACGTAATGCAGCAAAATCCGCTGGCAGTTCGTGAGACAGCAGCGGCAGATCAGCACGGTCTGCCAGTTCTTTTGGCAGCGGCAGCGTTTCACCGAGGATCGCCTCTACGCTCTCTTTAAACTTAGCCGGATGGGCAGTCCCCAGGAACAGGCCATACTCTCCCGGATTGAGCTGATCGCGCAGCGCACGATAGGCAATTGCCGCATGCGGCTCAGAGGTATACCCCACCGCTTTCAGTTCACGCATGGTGTCTTTGGTGGTTTCATCCGAGACTGCCGCATAACCCAGATCGCCCAGACGCCAGACCTTACGGCGGAACAGCTCTTCCACACGCGGCCAGTTGTTTGGCTGGCTCACATCCATTGCATTGGAGAGCGTCGCCTGCGTCGCATTCGGTGCCCATTTACCGTCTTTCAGGAAGCGCGGCACGGTGTCGTTGGCGTTGGTGGCGGCGATAAAGCGTTTCACCGGCAGGCCCAGAGATTTCGCCAGCAGGCCAGCCGTCAGGTCACCAAAGTTACCGCTTGGCACAGAGACAACCAGCTGATTACGGGCTTCCTGCGGCAACTGCGCAACTGCTTCGAAGTAGTAACAGATCTGCGCCAGCAGACGNCTGATGTTAATGGAGTTCGCCGAATTCAGACCCAGCGCGACTTTCAACTCTTCATCATCGAAGGCCTGCTTGACCAGCGCCTGGCAGGCGTCGAAATCGCCGTCGATCGCCACGGTTTCAATGTTACCACCGAGGGTACAGAACAGTTTTTCCTGCAGCGGGCTGATTTTGCCTTTCGGGTAGAGGATCACCACGCGGACATTTTTCAGGCCGTAGAACGCATGGGCAACGGCTGCACCGGTGTCGCCGGAGGTAGCCGTCAGAATGGTTACCGGTTTGTCGCCACTGATGTGAGTCAGCATCTGCGCCATAAAGCGACCACCGAAGTCTTTAAACGCCAGCGTTGGGCCGTGGAACAGCTCCAGGCAACCGACGTCCTGCTCAACCTGGCTGACGGGAGCCGGGAAGGCAAACGCCGCACGCACGCGCTCTTCCAGCAGTTCCTGCGGGATTTCGTCGCCGATAAACGCGGACAAAATTTTGGTGCTGCGGGTAACAAAATCCTGCTTCAGCAGTTCATCAATATCCGTCAGTTGAAATTCCGGCAGGTCATGGGGGAAAAACAGCCCCTGATTTTTGCCCAGCCCCTGAGTCACCGCCTGCGCGAAGCTGACCTGCTCGTTATGATCTTTAAGGTTATAGAGTTTCATGCGTTATCCCAGTACTCGTGCGCCTGCCGTGTCCAGACGGCAAATATGAACAAAGCCTTCCTGATTTTGCAGGTAGTGTTTAGAGAGCCAGTCCGCCACGCGCTGCGCAGTGTCTGGTTTGTCGCACAGGGCGAACAGCGTCGGGCCGGAGCCGGAGATGCCGCACGCCTGCGCACCGATATCCATTGATGCCTGTCGCGCCTCATTAAAGCCTGGCAGCAGCTTAGTGCGATACGGTTCGGCAATCACATCCTTCATCAATTTAGCTGCCAGCTGCGGCTGACGGGTGTAGCAGGCATGAATAAAGCCCGCCAGATGACGCCCGTGGGCAATACAGTCCTGACGACGATACTGCGCAGGCAGGATCGCGCGCGCTTCAGCAGTGGACACTTTAATGCCCGGATAGGCCAGCACCCACAGCCACTCATCAAACCCTGGCACCTGCTGGCTGATGATGCCATTTTCTTCAATCATCAACTGCATGCCGCCGAGGAAGCACGGTGCCACATTGTCGTAATGAATGCTGCCGGAGATACGGCCTTCCAGCTCACCCATTAAGCCCAGCAGGCGGTTATTATTCAGTGGTTTGCCGCAGTGTTCGTTCATCGCCACCAGTGCGGCGACCACGGAGCAGGCGCTGGAACCCAGACCAGAGCCAATCGGCATACTTTTTTCCAGCGTCATGGTGACCGGCACCTTTTTGCCAATCTCCTGACAGAAGCGTTCCCAGCACTGATATACGATATTCTCGCGTGGGTCGGATGGCAGTTTGCTGGCAAAACGGCCCACATTATTCAGGCTGAAGCTCTCCGCCGCCTCAACCGTTACCGTATCGCCCAGCAGTGAACCATCAACCGGCGTAACCGCCGCACCCAGCACATCGAATCCGACGCTCATATTGGCGCTGGAAGCCGGGGCATAAACTTTGACCATGTTAAACTCCTAACTTCCATGACAGGGTACGCAGCAGATCGGCAAAGACACCCGCCGCCGTAACATCGTTCCCTGCACCATAACCGCGAAGCACCAGCGGTAATGGCTGATAATAGTGGCTGTAAAACGCGAGGGCGTTTTCGCCGTTTTTGACTTTGAACAGCGGATCGTTGCCATCCACTTCGGCAATCTTCACGCGGCACACGCCATCTTCTTCAATATTGCCAACATAGCGCAATACCTTACCTTCATCACGGGCTTTCGCAACGCGAGCGGCAAAGAGGTCGTCAAGCTTTCCTAAATTCGCCATAAAGGCGCTGACATCACCGCTGTCATCAAATTCTGCCGGCAGTACCGGCTCAATCACAATATCCGAGAGTTCCAGCTCACGACCGGTTTCACGCGCCAGAATCAACAGCTTACGCGCCACGTCCATACCGGAGAGATCGTCACGCGGGTCTGGCTCGGTGTAGCCCAGTTCACGCGCGGCACGGGTCGCTTCTGACAGGCTCATTCCCTCATCCAGCTTGCCGAAGATAAACGACAGCGAGCCAGAAAGGATACCGGAGAAACGTTGCAGCTCATCCCCCGCGTTCAGCAGGTTTTGCAGGTTTTCGATAACCGGCAGGCCCGCCCCCACGTTGGTGTCATACAGGAACTTACGGCGCGACTTACTCGCCGCCAGGCGCAGCTGGTGATAGTACGCCATTGACGAGGTGTTGGCCTTCTTGTTTGGCGTGACCACGTGGAACCCTTCACGCAGGAAGTCTGCGTACTGATCGGCAACCGCCTGGTTCGAAGTACAGTCAACAATCACCGGGTTAAGCAGGTGATACTCTTTCACCAGACGGATCAGTCGACCCAGATTGAACGGCTCTTTCGCATCGTCCAGCTCCGCCTGCCAGTTTTCCAGATTCAGGCCATGTACGTTGGTCAGCAGCGCTTTGGAGTTGGCAATTCCGCAGACGCGCAGATCAATATGTTTCTTCTTTAACCACTCCTGCTGACGCTTAACCTGTTCCAGCAACACACCACCCACTCCGCCTACGCCGATCAGGAACAGCTCAATCACCTGGTCGGTGTTGAACAACATCTGATGCACCACGCGTACGCCAGTGGTCGCGTCGTCGTTATCCACGACGACCGAGATTGAGCGTTCGGATGAGCCCTGNGCAATGGCCACGATGTTGATATTGGCCCGCGCCAGCGCGGCAAAGAATTTGGCGGAGATACCGCGCAGCGTGCGCATACCGTCGCCCACCACGGAGATGATCGCCAGACGTTCCTGAATGGCGAGCGGCTCCAGCAACTCTTCTTTCAGCTCCAGGTAGAACTCTTCTTCCAGCGCGCGACGGGCACGCAGGCAGTCGCCCTGCGGCACACAGAAGCTGATGCTGTATTCGGAAGAGGACTGGGTGATCAGCACCACGGAGATGCCGTTGCGGGACATGGCTGCAAACACGCGCGCCGCCATGCCAACCATCCCTTTCATGCCTGGGCCGGACACGCTAAACATGGCCATATTGTTCAGGTTAGAAATGCCTTTCACCGGCAGGCCATCTTCATCGGTACTGGCCCCAATCAGCGTACCTGGTGCTTGCGGGTTACCGGTATTTTTAATCAGGCAAGGGATCTGGAACTGCGCAATCGGGGAGATGGTACGAGGGTGAAGCACTTTAGCGCCGAAGTAGGAAAGCTCCATCGCTTCCTGATAAGACATCGACTTCAGCAGTCTGGCGTCTGGCACCTGGCGCGGGTCACAGGTATAGACACCGTCAACGTCAGTCCAGATCTCACAACAGTCTGCACGTAAACAGGCTGCCAGCACGGCGGCGGAGTAGTCAGAGCCGTTACGACCCAGCACCACCAGTTCACCCTTCTCGTTTCCGGCGGTGAAGCCCGCCATCAGGATCATATGGTCAGACGGGATTTTGCTCGCGGCAATGCGGCGGGTCGATTCGGCAATATCGACCGTAGATTCGAGGTAGTGACCTACCGCCAGCAGTTTTTCAACCGGATCGATCACCGTGACGTTATGACCGCGCGCTTCCAGCAGTCCCGCCATGATGGCAATCGAGAGTTTCTCACCACGGCAGATCAGCGCGGCGTTGATGCTGTCAGGGCACTGGCCGAGCAGGCTGATACCGTGCAGAACGTGTTTGATGTGGGCGAACTCTTGCTCAACGAAGGTTTTCAGCTGTGCAAGCGGGAAGCCGGGTTGAGCCTCCGCCAGACCCTGCAGCAGCTCGGCGAAGATACGCTCGGCATCGCTAATGTTCGGGAGTGCATCCTGGCCACCGATGGTTTTTTCAATCATCGCCACCAGATGGTTCGTGATTTTCGCCGGAGCAGAGAGCACGGTTGCAACCTGCCCCTGCCTGGCGTTGTTCTCCAGGATATCGGCAACACGCAGAAAACGTTCCGCATTTGCCACTGATGTACCGCCGAACTTCAACACTCGCATGGTTCTACCTCATTTCCTTTAGCCGAAAAAAAAGCCCGCACTGTTTGGGTGCGGGCTTTTTTCTGTTTTTCCTGTACGCGTCAGCCCGCATCGTTACCTGTGGTAATGATGGTGGTTGTAGTAATGGTGGTGATGCTGATGCGTTTCATGGATGTTGTGTACTCTGTCATTATTATCTGTCTGTGCTGTATTCTTTTAGGGTTAAAGGATCAGGCTCGTTAAGTCAATTAATTTTTAATTTGATCACAATTCGGGACACTTTCACGTCCCGCTGCTTGCAGATTTATTTTCATCCGATTCCCCCTGATACACCTCACGACATTAGACGGTTACGCCATAATAAAAAAATATGACAGCATTTTACTCGGCTAATTTTTTTTCAATATCGTGCAGCAAACGGTGCAACATTGCCGTGTCTCGTTGCTCAAGACGCCCAAGCCGCTGTTGTAACCAGTCGGCCATTTTGAGGTCATCCGCAACACCAAGCTGCGTTAACAGCGTTTGTGCACGCACACGCAAGGCGGCGAGCTGGTTCTCATCTGTCCCGGTCGGCTGAGCGGGTGCAGTTTGCATTAAAGATGCTAATTGATAGCAATAGACCATCACCGCCTGGCCCAGATTAAGAGACGGATAATCCGCCACCATCGGCACACCGGTCAGGACATCTGCCAGCTCCAGTTCTTCGTTGGTTAATCCAGAATCTTCACGGCCAAAGACCAGCGCCGCTTTCGTTAACCACTGGCTTCTCTCACGCAACACGGGAACCAGCTCAGCCGGTGTGGCGTAGAAATGAAACTTCGCCCGGCTGCGCGCCGTGGTTGCNACGGTAAAAGAAATATCGTGTAGCGCATCGGCGAGCGTGTCGTAAGTGGTTATATTATCAAGAATATCACCCGATCCATGTGCCACCCAACGGGCCGCGGGTTCCAGGTGTGCCTCGCTCCCGACAATACGCAAATCGGTAAAACCCATAGTCTTCATGGCGCGCGCCGCAGCGCCTATATTTTCTGCTCTGGCTGGGGCAACCAGTACAATCGACAGATGCATTTATGCTCTCTTTTTAATCAGTTAGCGGGTAAAAATGTGATGCGTCTCAACATATTACGCAGCACGAATTTACAAATTTGCAACAGAAATCACCGAAATAGCGCTTTTTAATAAATTAAAAATACTAAACTATTCTGAGGCTGAACAATCAGTTAGAATGTTAACAAATACTCATTATCCTTATGTTTTATAATGATAATGACCATATGAATACCTTTCTATGATTGGATTCGTATTGTTTATCAATCAATGTCCGCAACTAGTTGGTTTATTGAAAATTTGTGACAAAGGCTAGCATTCAGCTACGATGATTTCATCAAACTGTTAACGTGCTACAATTGAACTTGATATATGTCAACGAAGCGTAGTTTTATTGGGTGTCTGGTGTCACTTAGCCTGTTATGTTGCTGTTAAAATGGTTAGGATGACAGCCGTTTTTGACACTGTCGGGTCCAAAGGGAAAGTACCCACGACCAAGCTAATGATGTTGTTGACGTTGATGGAAAGTGCATCAAGAACGCAATTACGTACTTTAGTCACGTTAAGCCGGTCATGTTAATTTGCGACATGTATCAGGCAGGTCAGGGACTTTTGTACTTCCTGTTTCGATTTAGTTGGCAATTTAGGTAGCAAACATGCAGACCCCGCACATTCTTATCGTTGAAGACGAGTTGGTAACACGCAACACGTTAAAGAGCATTTTCGAAGCAGAAGGCTACGATGTCTTTGAAGCGACCGATGGCGCAGAGATGCATCAGATCCTTTCTGAAAATGATATCAACCTGGTCATTATGGATATCAACCTGCCGGGCAAAAACGGCCTTCTTCTGGCACGCGAGCTGCGTGAACAGGCGAACGTTGCGTTAATGTTCCTGACAGGCCGTGACAACGAAGTTGATAAAATTCTTGGTCTGGAAATCGGTGCGGATGATTACATCACCAAACCGTTTAATCCTCGCGAGTTAACCATTCGTGCACGCAACCTCCTGTCCCGCACCATGAACCTGGGCACGGTCAGTGAAGAGCGTCGTAGCGTAGACAGCTACAAATTCAACGGCTGGGAACTTGATATCAATAGCCGTTCACTGATCAGCCCGAACGGTGAGCAGTATAAACTGCCGCGCAGCGAATTCCGCGCGATGCTGCACTTCTGTGAAAACCCGGGCAAAATTCAGTCCCGTGCAGAGCTGCTGAAGAAAATGACCGGTCGCGAGCTTAAGCCACACGACCGTACTGTAGACGTGACTATCCGCCGTATTCGTAAACATTTCGAATCTACGCCAGATACGCCGGAAATCATCGCCACAATTCACGGCGAAGGGTACCGTTTCTGCGGAGATCTGCAGGAGTAATCCCGCAGTCAGACCATAAAAAAACGGCGCTTTTGCGCCGTTTTTTTATTTCCAGATCCGCATTGTGTCGTCATCCGGGTTGGCCGGAGGCATCGGTCGCTTCGACTGCGAGAGTGAATACCAGTCGAAGTGACAGGTCAGATACATCACCGCAAACAGCGCCATTGCCAGAACAGCGGAACCCAGCAGTAACGCACTGTCCTCAGAACGCAGCAGAAACCACATCACCACATCAAGCCCCAGCAGAGCCAGCACAAACATTCCGCTTCGTTTCCAGCTTTTCAGCACTGCCTGCAGGTATACGCTATTCATCAACGCACCGACAAGGCTTGCAATAATCCAGGCGGGGGTAAATCCTGCGTGCTCAGACAACGCCAGTAATACCAGATAGAACAGCACCAGCGATAACCCCACCAGCAGATACTGCATCGGGTGCAGGCGCAGCCCGGTTAAGGTCTCGAAAACAAAGAAAGCCATAAAGGTCAGTGAAATCAGCAAAATTGCGTACTTAATCGCGCGGTCAGTCAGTTGATACTGATCGGCAGGTGTTGCCACCGTCACGCTAAAGGCCGGGATTTCAGCCCATTCAGGCGACTCATCGCCATGAAACCAGCTTTCCATATTGTTAGCAAACCAACTGCTCTGCCAGTTTGCCTGAAAACCAGAATCACCAATTTTGTGTTTCACCGGCAGATAGTCGCCCATAAAGCCCGGATGCGGCCAGTTGCTGGTAAGCTGCATTTCGCTATTACGTCCCACCGGGACAACCGCAAAACTACCGGTTCCCGCCAGGTTTAGCGACATCCCGAATGCAAACGTTTTTGTCTCAAGTGCTTTATCGGTCAGCGGGATATGAATACCGGAAAGCGTCCCATATACGCCTGAACCCGGCTCTACATCTGGCGTCTCACCGTTGATATTTGCAACCTTCACCGTGCCAATTCCCCGGGCATCACCAACGCCGACAACGATAAACGGCTGCCCCAGGGTCACCGTTTCCCCTTTCAGTTGCGCCATTTTCTCTGTGTTAAATTGCGCGTTTATCTTCAGATCCGTGTTCCAGATTTGCCCGTCATAGATCCCAATATTGCGGGACTCTACGTGCTGGTTTCCTTCAACAAGCAGAGTTTCTGGCAGAATGAAGTGCATATAGCGTTTCTTGTATTCGACCTTCTTCTCATCCTCTAACTTGTAAAAGATCTCCGTCACCGGAATGGCAATCAACGGACCGACCAGTTTTTGCGGTCCACTGGTACTTTGACGAAGCGTGTTTTCGACATCGTTGCGGTAACTTTCACGCTCTGAAATCAGGTTACTGACCATAAACAACGGAACCAAAAGCAGCAGGATGCACCCCAGTAGGGTGCTTACTTTCCAGAACAGGGGGGATTTCATCATAACGTCTCCTTTGTGATGAGGAGAGCGTAACCAGGCTGTGTGGGGTCAGTTTGAAGTTATGTGAAGGGACGGTGAAGTGTCAGCGTGGCAATCACGCCCCCTTCTTCCCGATTGTGTAGACCGATCTCCCCTTGATGCAGACGTGCGACTTCCTGGACAAATGCCAGCCCAAGCCCGCTGCTCTTCAACCCGTTCTCACGCGGAAGCGAATAAAAACGTTCGAAAATACGCTCAAGCGCATAATCCGGGATCCCACTTCCGCTATCGGTGACAGTCAGTTGTACCTGCCTGTGCCCCTCTCTGGACGACAGTTCAATGGCTCCGCCCTGCGGCGTAAAGTCGATGGCGTTATCCAGTAAATTACCCAGCGCCTGTTCGAGCAGGTCCGCATCCCCCTCCACCTGTAACGCCGTGCTTTCACAGGTCAGCGTGATATTTTTAGCTGCCAGTAGCGACGAGCGCGCATCGCTCAGTCGCGTAAATAGCGTGTCGATACTGACACTCGCGGGGACAATCTCTATCCGATTTTCAAGCCGCGCCTGGGTGAGCAGTTTTTCAACCAGCAACTGCATACGCGCATTTTGTACCAGAATATTATCGATAAACCGCGCGGCCACCTGCGGCGGTGGCTGCTCGGAGAGAATTTCTGCCGCGCCTCGAATGGCCGCGATCGGGCTTTTCAGCTCATGGGTGAGGGCGTGAACATAGTGTTCAATATAGTTTTTCCCTTCCAGGCGAATACGCATGTTCTCCAGTGCCTGCGCCAGTTTGCGCAGTTCACTGCTGCCGGGGTCAGGTAACGGCAAAGGTATATCATTGCTCACGGAATCGGCATAGCGCGAGAGGGTACCGATCGAGCGGTTGATCCACGCTGCCACCACCAACCCTATCAGCAAAGCAATACCGAGCAGTGCCCCTCCTGCCCACAGGATCCGTCGCTCACTACGATGGATGACGGGTGCCATCGCGCTATTGGGTTTCCCCACAGAGAGCACACCAATGATTTTGCCCTGATCCACAACGGGCGCAGCAACATACATCACCGTGCTCTCTGGATCACCCGGACGGCTCTGGGTACTACGTGCCCCGTATTCCCCGCGAAGCGTCAGCCAGACATCATTCCATCGCGAGTAATCTTTACCCACGGCCAGACCAGCAGAATCAAACACCACCCTGCCCTGCGCATCGGTCATGTAAACGTGATACTCGTTACGGACTTTTTGAATGCCGCCGATACTGGCGCGAAAAGGGTGCTGATGGAGCAGTGAAAATGCCTGCGCCAGTTTGCCTTGTTGCGCATTACCCGAGAGCACATCATCACGCCCCACTTCGGCCAGTAAAGTGGCGGTATCGATTAGCGTGCCCTCGGTTGCCCTGCGAACGCCAGGCTTCACTTCCTGAACAAAGATCGACAGCACAAACCACGCGGCGATAGCCACAATCAGGAAGTACCCCAACAACAACCGCATCCCAATGCGCATTAATAAAGCCCCAGACTATAGCCCATACCCCGATGGGTGCTGATGGGTGAAAGCGTCTCGTTCACCGTTCGCAGCTTGGCACGCAGGGTCTTGATGTGGGTATCCACGGTACGATCGAAACTGTCGCCGTCTTCGCCCCACACCTTGTCCATTAACTGTTGACGGGAAAATACGCGCCCCGGTGCCTGTAACAAGGTTTTGAGCAGCAAAAACTCGTAGCGGGTCAGGGGCAACGGTTCGTCAAACCAGCTAATTCGCGCAGCAGGTTCGTTCAGTTCAAACTGGCCGATACGAACAATCTCTGTGGGTGCGGCCGACTTTTGCATCCGTCGTAAAATTGTCCGCACCCGCGCGCACACTTCTCGTGGGGAGAAAGGTTTGGCGACGTAATCATCCGCCCCCATTTCAAGGCCAAGCAACTTGTCCACTTCATCACTGCGCGCTGTCAGAAACAGTATCGGCAGTGACGGATGCTGCGCCAGCAACTGACGGCACAGCTCAAAGCCGCTGATATCCGGCAACCCGACATCCAGAATGGTGAGCGCGGGAACCTGCCGCCGCGCCTCCTCCAGCACCGGTAAGCCCCGTTCAAACGTCTTTACCGCAAACCCCTCCTGCTGGAGCATATAGACCAGCGTATCAGCGATGCTGATTTCGTCTTCAACCAGCCAGACCACAGGTTGTTGCATGGTTCGTCCCTGAATTAATGCCACGGCATAATCGGCACTGCACTCAGCGCGTTTTTCGGCGAACCATCGACCACTTTGTCGGAGTAAGCCAGATATGCCAGAGCGTTACGTTTTGCATCGTAAAAACGCACAACCTGCAGTTTTTTGAACACCAGAGAGGTCCGTTTCTGGAATACCACTTCCCCCTGAGCTTTACCGTTTTTGATTTTATCGCTCAGCTCAACCGGGCCAACCTGCTGGCACGAAATGGCCGCGTCTGAGGTATCTTCCGCCAGCCCCAGACCGCCTTTAATACCGCCCGTTTTCGCCCGACTGATGTAGCAGGTGACGTTTTGCACGTCCGGATCGTCAAACGCCTCCACCACGATTTTGTGGTCCGGACCAAACATTTTAAACACGGTATCGACGGAGCCGATCTGCTCTGCCTGGGCGACGCGCCCCACCATCAACATCAACGCGGTAAAGAGTAAAGTCTTGTATTTCATATTGTTACCATTCTTTAAATTTACGCTGGGTGATTATTCAACACTTTAGATAAAAATGTAGCAAGATCACAGGATTAGAATATATTTGCCCAAAATATGCGGCAAAAGGCATTTATGTGCAAAAAAAACACTGAATGCTAAAACATCAAAAAATGCTATTATCCGCTAACCTGTTATCAGGCACCTGCTGTTTTAAGGATGAGGATAGTATATGGATCAGGCTGGAATTATTCGCGACCTGTTAACCTGGCTGGAAGGTCATCTTGACCAGCCTTTGTCACTGGATAATGTGGCGGCTAAAGCAGGCTATTCCAAGTGGCATCTGCAGAGGATGTTCAAGGATGTCACCGGTCATGCTATCGGTGCCTATATTCGCGCACGTCGTTTATCAAAGTCTGCTGTGGCATTGCGCCTGACCGCGCGCCCGATTCTGGATATTGCCCTGCAGTATCGTTTCGATTCGCAGCAAACGTTCACCCGCGCCTTTAAAAAACAGTTCTCGTTGACGCCAGCGCTGTATCGTCGCTCGCCAGACTGGAGCTCATTTGGTATACGTCCGCCGCTACGCCTGGGCGAATTTGCGATGCCAAAATATGAAATACTCACCCTGCCTGAGACCCACTTGATTGGCACAACGCAGAGTTACTCCTGTTCTCTGGAGCAGATTTCCGAGTTCCGCCATCAGATGCGCGTTCAGTTCTGGCGTGATTTCCTGAGTCATGCCCCGGCCATTCCGCCGATTCTGTACGGTCTCAACGAAACGCATCCAAGCCAGGAAAAAGACGACGAGCAGGAAGTGTTCTACACCACCGCATTAACGCCTGAGATGGCAAATGGCCACGTTCAGGGTTCTAAGCCGGTCGTGCTGCAAGGCGGCGAATACGTGATGTTCTCGTATGAAGGGCTGGGGACGGGCGTGCAGGAGTTTATCCTGACCGTTTACGGAACCTGCATGCCAATGCTGAATCTGAATCGCCGTAAAGGTCAGGATATTGAGCGTTACTACCCGGCAAAAGATGCAAAACCGGAAGAAGGCCCTATCAATCTGCGTATGGAATTCTTGATCCCGATACGCCGTTAACGCTGCAGTTCATCGAGTGCAGGGGCATCAAGATGCGAAATGTCCCCTGCCATCTCCACCACCCAACCCGACGCCAGCCACAGACTTTCCTGATAATCGATACGGGAAATCGAGCAATTGCGCAGGCGCAAACGACGTTCAGCATAGGCCGGTAACCCCAGAATGGTGCTGACCAGGCAGCCCAGCGCGATACCGTGACTCACCAGCAGCGGACGGCTCCCCGCCGGAAGCTTCAGGCATTCTGCCAGTGCCGCATGCATACGCACGCTCAGCTCCTGCATGGATTCACCTTCAGGAATACGGCCATCTTCAGTACCGTTCACCAGCGTGCGACGCCAGTCCTCTTCTGCTTTTGTCAGCGTATCAATATGGCGTTTTTCCAGTACGCCCATATCCAGCTCGCGCAGGCGCGGCTCAAGCATGACGTCACACCCGCAGGCATCCGCGATAATGCGTGCAGTCTGCTGCGTGCGACCTAAATCGCTTGAAATAACATGAGTAATGCCCAGCGTTCTGGCGCGTTCCGCCACCTGCCACGCTTGCTGCACACCCTTTTCGGTAAGAGGACTGTCTGACTGGCCTTGAATACGTCGCTCGGCGTTCCACTGCGTTTCACCGTGGCGAACAAGGTATACCTGTAACATGCTTTTTTTCCGTTATACTGCGATGAGTTTTTTTTGAATCGAGCTTAATTATGCACCATGTTGTCTCTGCTACCACTAATCCTGCCAAAATTCAGGCAATTCTAAGGGCATTTGAAGAGATCTTCGGCGAAGGATCCTGCCATATAGACGCCGTCGGCGTCGAGAGTGGTGTTCCCGAACAGCCGTTTGGAAGCGAGGAAACGCGCGCTGGCGCACGAAATCGCGTGGCCAATGCAAAGGCGGTCTCCCCAAATGCTGACTTCTGGGTGGCGATTGAAGCGGGAATCGACGACGGTGCGACGTTTAGCTGGGTGGTGATCGAGAGCAGCGAACAGCGTGGTGAGGCACGTTCGGCAACGCTACCGCTGCCGGCAGTCATTCTGGAAAAAGTGCGTGAGGGCGAGGCGCTCGGGCCGGTGATGTCACAGTACACCGGCATTGATGAGATTGGTCGTAAGGAAGGGGCAATTGGCGTCTTTACCGCGGGCGCGCTGACGCGTTCAGGCGTTTATCACCAGGCGGTCATTCTGGCACTGAGTCCGTTCCATAACGCGATTTATCGTTGAATGCCTGTTCATCACCGGATGACGGCTTCACCTTATCCGGCCGACGAAAAGCACCGTCAGGCGTTATGTAACAGAACCTGTTCCAGCCACTGACGCAGCTCAACCGGTGCAGACTTCAGGCTGTTTGAGCCGCGGGTAATGGTCGCGATACCCGCGCCCAGCTCATTTTTCAGCTCACGCTGGCTCATCTCGCCGCGCAGCAACTCTTCAATGATCCGCACACGCGTGCCCAGCGCTTCACGCTCGTCGGGCGTCAGCATCAACTGCAAAAGCGGTAAATGCAGATCCTTGTCATATGACTGGCGGAGCAGCTCCACAAAACGAAGCCACTCCTGATGACGTTGTTCGGCCATCGCCGAGGAATACGGGGAATGCTGGGTCATGTTATGCCGCCTGTTGTACTCATTAGCGAGTACAGCATAACACAACCCACGCCGATCAGTAACGTCTCTGCCACTCCGTATCGCTCATCAGCGTATCTTTCTGCCCCAGGAAGTAACGGTAGTAGGCATCATACGCCAGCACGTTCTTCACATAGCCGCGCGTTTCCGAGAACGGAATGCTCTCAACAAACGCCACGGCATCAATGCGCCCGGCGCTGTTACCAAGCCAGGTGCGCACGCGGCCAGGACCTGCGTTATACGCCGCCGAAGAGAAGATACGGTTATTGCCAAACTGCTGATAAACATACTGCAGGTAGCTGGTACCGATATTGATGTTGGTATCCGGATCCAGCAGTTGTGACGGACTGCTGTAGCCAGGGATATTAAACATCTTCACCGTGTGCGTCGCCGTACCTGGCATAATCTGCATCAGGCCGCTGGCTCCCACCGGGGAACGCACTTTCGGGTTCCAGGCACTCTCCTGACGGGCAATCGCCATTGCGTAGCTCTGCGGGATATCTTTGCCGCTGGTATAGCGATCGAACAGATCTTTGTAAGCCAGCGGGAAACGCTCCTCAAGATGATCCCACAGCTTACCCGCGATCGTTGCCTGCACGCTCAGATCCCACCAGTGGTTATCAAAGGCGTAGCGGGCTAACTGCGCTTTCTCGTCCATCGTCCGGCTGGTGACAAGGTTGGCCCACTCACTGCGCGCGGTGTTATCCATATTCCAGTACATCAGCTCGCGAACGCGCGCCATCTCTGGCCCCTGCGTTAACGCTGGATTAGCGCTGGCCGGAGCTTTATCAATACGGAAGGTGTACTCCTCACCCAGACGCTGCGCCGCCGCCATCGGGTAAAACCCGCGCTGCTGCATCAGAGAATGGAGGATCTCTTTGGCTTCCTCATCACGACCTCGCTCCAGCAGCAAATCAGCCTGCCAGTAACGCCATTCGTCTTTCTCTTTGGCTTCCATTGGCAACCGTGCAAGCCAGGTATTAAGCCCACGGCGATCGCCCGTACCCAGCGCCATGCGCACGCGACGCTCCACCAGCGATGTGGAGTTTGAACGCATAACGGCATCATCACGCCAGCGAGCCTGTTCATCGGTCACATCGGTACCCATCAGTCGCCACGCCACAATGTCGCGCAGCTCCTGAGTTTGATCTTCATTAAGCTGCTGTGCCTGCACCAGCTGTGGGATCATTAGCCGCGCGTTTTCGACATCATCACGCGCCACACTGGTAAAAGCGACTGCCGCCATCTGGCGGGTAAAATCAGTCGCCCCCGTGCTACGCGCAAAGGTCAGCACCGAGTTGGGATCGTTCGCCAGCCCAATCACCGCAGTGGAAATCGCCTGATAATCCGATGGCATTTGCCCCGCCAGCGCGGTGACCAGACGCGTATTCCCGGCCTTCATCGCCAGGCGAATGCGTTCAAGGTAAGACAGTGGATCTTGTTTGCCAGAGGCACGCCATGCGCCAAAGAGCGAATCACAGGCATTAGGCTGATCTTTCCCGGTCAGCCACAGCTCTTTGGCTCCGATCCAGGCTTCTTCCTGCTGCCCCGCGGCCCATTTGGCGTAGTAATAGTTACACTGGGCTTCCGCTGTATTCGGCTTTTCCGGGCTGAAGGCCAACAGTCCACGCCAGTCTTCACGGCGCGCCAGTTCGTTCACAAAACGGGACTGCAGGGTACGCGCAGGTGGCAGGGTTGGGTTCGCCTGGATAAAATTATTCACGGTGACGGTGGGTTGGTTCATGAGATCGTCAGTAATCTGGCGATACTCCAGATACGGATACAGTGGATAGTCTTTTAACGTCGGCATTAACGCCTGTACGGTATCCATCTGCTTGTTATCCCACGCCTGTTTAATCTGGGCGTAGCGACTACGTTGTTCATCCAGTGAATCGGCATGCACCGCCTGGCTTACCGCCATTACGCATACGCTGGCAGCCAGCAGACGCCAGACCACCTGTTTGGCTTTTTCCACAAGCTCTTCCTCATTGTTTTTTCGTCAATTGCAGCGTCTTGCCACGTCAAAGTCTAATCAACTTATGCTAACCAGGCATCCGGCAACGCGCCACGTCATGGACACTTTTTTACCTTTCTTGCGCGTTTTAACACTCCCGACGTTCCTTGCTGGGATTAGGTCGTGAAAAAGGCTACACTTCGGGGCTGTTAACTATTCTCATCACGATAAAAGAGGCGAAGTCCAACGTGGCTCAATTCGTTTATACCATGCATCGTGTCGGCAAAGTGGTACCGCCGAAACGTCATATTCTTAAAAATATCTCGCTGAGCTTCTTCCCGGGCGCGAAAATCGGTGTTCTGGGTCTCAACGGTGCCGGTAAGTCTACCCTGCTGCGCATCATGGCCGGCATCGATACAGACATCGAAGGTGAAGCCCGTCCTCAGCCAGGCATCAAGATTGGCTACCTGCCGCAGGAACCTCAGCTGAACCCGGAACACACCGTGCGTGAATCCGTCGAAGAAGCGGTTGCTGAAGTGGTTAACGCGCTGAAAGGTCTGGATGAAGTGTATGCCAAATACGCGGAGCCGGATGCGGATTTCGACAAACTGGCCGCACAGCAAGGTAAGTTTGAAGAGATTATCCAGGCGCATGACGGTCACAACCTGAACGTGCAGCTGGAACGCGCCGCTGATGCCCTGCGTCTGCCAGACTGGGATGCGAAAATCGCCAACCTGTCCGGTGGTGAACGCCGCCGCGTGGCGCTGTGCCGTCTGCTGCTGGAAAAACCAGACATGCTGCTGCTCGACGAACCAACCAACCACCTGGATGCAGAATCCGTGGCCTGGCTGGAACGCTTCCTGCATGATTTCGAAGGTACCGTAGTGGCGATTACCCACGACCGTTACTTCCTCGATAACGTAGCAGGCTGGATCCTGGAGCTTGACCGTGGTGAAGGTATTCCGTGGGAAGGTAACTACTCCTCCTGGCTGGAGCAGAAAGATCAACGTCTGGCGCAGGAAGCTTCGGCTGAAGCGGCACGTCGTAAGTCTATCGAGAAAGAGCTGGAGTGGGTTCGTCAGGGCACGAAGGGCCGTCAGTCTAAGGGTAAAGCCCGTCTGGCACGCTTCGAAGAGCTGAACAATACCGAATACCAGAAACGTAACGAAACCAACGAACTGTTTATTCCACCTGGAGCACGTCTGGGGGATAAAGTGGTTGAAGTCAGCAACCTGCGTAAGTCCTACGGCGACCGCCTGCTGATTGACGACCTGAGCTTCTCCGTGCCAAAAGGCGCGATTGTCGGCATCATCGGCCCGAACGGTGCGGGTAAGTCCACCCTGTTCCGCATGATGTCTGGCCAGGAACAGCCTGACAGCGGCTCAATCACCCTGGGTGATACCGTGAAGCTGGCCTCCGTTGACCAGTTCCGTGACGCAATGGATAACAGCAAAACCGTGTGGGAAGAAGTCTCCGGCGGTCTGGATATCATGCGTATTGGCAACACCGAAATGCCAAGCCGCGCCTACGTTGGCCGCTTTAACTTCAAAGGTACCGACCAGGGCAAACGCGTAGGCGAGCTGTCCGGTGGTGAGCGTGGTCGTCTGCATCTGGCGAAACTGCTGCAGGTTGGCGGTAACGTACTGCTGCTCGATGAACCTACCAACGACCTGGACATCGAAACCCTGCGCGCACTGGAAAACGCCCTGCTGGAGTTCCCGGGCTGTGCAATGGTTATCTCGCACGACCGTTGGTTCCTTGACCGTATCGCCACCCACATCCTGGACTACCAGGATGAAGGTAAAGTGGAGTTCTTCGAAGGTAACTTCACCGAATACGAAGAGTACAAGAAACGCACGCTGGGCGCAGATGCGCTGGAGCCGAAGCGTATTAAGTACAAGCGTATTGCAAAATAAACGCATAACGGCAACTTCGGTTGCCGTTTTTTATGTTTGTTCCCTCTCCCTGTGGGCTGAGGGAGAGGGTCAGGGTGAGGGCATCAGGCCGCACAGTTTCACTACCCCACGTAAAACCGTTTCACCTCATCAAACTGCATCGCAAAGTCGATATAGCTCATCAGTGCAGGTGAGTTCAGCTTACGACTCGGGTAGACCAGCCACAGGTCATTCCCCTCGACATTCCACTCCGGCAGCACCTGAACCAGCGCCCCCTTCTCGATTTTATCTTCCAGCAGAAAGGCGGGTAACAGCGTGATCCCGGCTCCGGCAATAGCACACTCGCGGGCGTACACCAGGTTATCTGTCATGTGGATGTTGTCCGGCAGATAGCGGTAATCCTCACTCTCGCTTTGCAACAACCATTCAGACCAGGCCTTGTGGGTAATACAGCGATGTTCCACCAACTGGCGGGGATGCGTCAGCGGCTCCCGGCGGGACAGATAGTCCGCAGAGGCCAGCATATAGCGCGGGCAGTGCCCAATCATTCGGCCAATCAGAGAAGAGTCCTGCGGTTTGCCGGTGCGCAGGGCAACATCAAAGCCAGACTCCACCAGATCCAGCACGTCGTCGGAAATTGAAACATCCAGTGAGACATCCGGATAGTGCAGCTGGAACTCCGCGTTCATGTGCGCCAGCAACGTTGCGCCGATCCCTGCCGGACAGGTGATCCGCAGCCGCCCACTGGGGTTTTCGCGCAGCCGCTGTATGGCGTACTCTGCTCGCTCGCTGGCTGCCAGCATCTCGCGGCAATGCACCAGATAGTGCTCACCCGCAAAAGTCAGGTTGAGCCTGCGCGTGGNGCGGTTAAGCAGCCGGATCCCCACCTGCTGCTCAAGCTGACTGATCCGCAGGCTGACGCTGGATTTCGGTAGCCCGGCCCTCTGTGCTGCAGCAGTGAAGCTACCCATCTCGGCGACCAGTGCGAACAATGCCATATCCTGGAGCTGTTTAAACATGATTGTTCATCCCGTGCGAACACTTCATTCCTGATTGTTCATATTATCACGCAGATGAACGGGACTGTGGGGTGGGTTCGGGGGAAAGTGATGGTCGGGTGATGACGTGTATGCGCCCTCTCCCCTTTGGGAAGAGGGCCGGCGTCAGGGCTTACTTCTGCTCCCCCATCATCTCCTTCACCAGCTCGACGCAGCGCAGGAAACGGGTGTCGTAATCTGGCTCTTCTACGTGCACAAACTCCACGTTGTTTTCGTGAAGCATCCCCACCAGCATGGTCTGGAACTCTTTTCGGTCCACCGAGCTGCCGAGGCTGCGCATACCATCCGCCACCCACGGGGTGTTATTCTCCAGCAGGATCACCAGGTCAAAGCGGTATTCATCAATCAGCACCTGCACAAACGGGTGTTCTCGCCCTTCGTACTTTTTACAAAATGCCTGGGTAGTGACGAAATCGGTATCAATGAATGCCACTTTATTGGCATATTTCACCGCAAAATCAATGTATTGAGCATGGCCGAGCGCGATTTTATCGTAATCGGAATACTGCAACGCCATCTCATCACCGCCCAGATGGGAGAAAACATAATCACGCCCGTATTCCCATGCGCTGGTGGTGTTGAAGATGTTCGCCAGCTTGTTGACCAGCGTTGATTTACCGCTCGACTCACCACCGAGGATCGCCACCGTACGCACAAAGAACGGCTTCACTTCTGTCGGGATGTAATCCCAGTAGCGGAACGGGTTTTCGCGGATCTGTGCCCCGCTGATGTTCATAAAGGTCCGCTTAGGGTCGATCAGCACAGTTTCAGTACCCAGATGTTTGCGGAACTGCGGCGCATCGGACTCTTCAGAGGTGTAGATCCAGTTCGGGGCAATGCCCTTCTCTTCCATAAACGCTTTAACGCCGTTGCTCCACACATCCCAGCCGTGCGGATACGGCTCCATGCCCTCTTCGTTAAAAGCATGAATACGAATGTTTTTCTGATACTTAAACGTCTGGAGCAGCCAGCGCAGGCGATCGGGCACCGTCGGCTGCTGCGACATGGCGCTGTCTTCAAACAGCTGACGGTCACGGGTTTCGTCGTAACCCATAATGATGTGCAGCTCGTCGACCTGGCTACAGGCGCGCTGGATCAGGTAGATGTGTCCGGTATGCAGCGGATAGAACTTGCCGAACACCACGCCAATGTTCTTTTGTATACGCGGGAATTCAAGCCCCAGAAAGCGGTGCAACGCTTCCAGCTTTTGCGCGCTGGGGCTTTTGATTTTAGCGTTCAGCAGTTGGCTCAGGTAGCCTTTGGTCATGCCGCTGGCATCCGCCACCTGCTGCAACGTGCAGCCATTCTGGCGGATTGCGGTCTTGAGATAGTCAAATGATGACATAAATTACGGTGCCTCCTGCAACATCGAATACATATACCCTAAATAATTCGAGTTGCAGGAAGGCGGCAAGTAAGCGCATCCCGGGAGCTTACTAAAGTAAGTGACCGGGGTAAGCGAACGCAGCCAACGCACATGCAACTTGAAGTATGACGGGTATAATTATAAGTCGTCAAAGACACTTAATGCATCTGCGAGTTTTTTTACGCCATAAACCTGCATCCCTTCCGGGATTTTTTTCGGCACATTGGCCGCAGGGACAATCGCACGACGGAAACCGTGTTTTGCCGCTTCGGAAATACGCTCCTGGCCGCTTGGCACCGGGCGGATCTCGCCGGCCAGACCCACTTCGCCAAAGACCACCAGATCCTGCGGTAATGGCCTGTCGCGCAGGCTGGAGACCATCGCCAACAGCAACGCCAGGTCAGCACTGGTTTCAGAGACTTTAACCCCGCCGACCACGTTGACGAAAACGTCCTGATCCGCCATCTGCAGGCCGCCATGACGATGCAGCACAGCCAGCAGGATCGCCAGGCGGTTCTGTTCCAGACCGACCGCCACGCGCCGTGGGTTACCCATCATCGAGACATCCACCAGCGCCTGAATTTCGACCAGCAGCGGACGCGTTCCTTCCCACAGCACCATTACCGAGCTGCCAGAGGTTACTTCATCGCCACGGCTCAGGAAGATGGCCGACGGGTTGCTGACCTCGCGCAACCCCTGCTCGGTCATGGCAAATACGCCTAATTCGTTTACCGCGCCGAAACGGTTTTTGTGGCTGCGCAGGGTGCGGAAGCGGGAATCCGCATCGCCATCGAGCATCACGGAGCAGTCGATACAGTGTTCGAGCACTTTTGGCCCCGCCAGCGAGCCATCTTTGGTCACGTGGCCAACCATCACAATCGCCACGCCGCGCGTTTTGGCAAAGCGCGTCAGGTAGGCGGCCGTTTCACGCACCTGCGCCACACTGCCCGGTGAGGACTGAATGTCCGCCATGTGCATCACCTGGATGGAGTCAATGACCATCAGCTTCGGCTGCTCTTCTTCCGCAATCATGCAGATCTGCTCGATGCTGGTTTCCGAGAGCATATTCAGGTTGCTGGTCGGCAGGCCAAGACGGTGCGCACGCATCGCCACCTGCTGCAAGGACTCTTCACCCGTGACGTACAGGGTTTTCATCTGTTCAGCGAGCTTGCAGAGTGTTTGCAACAGTAAGGTTGATTTACCCGCACCCGGGTTACCGCCGATAAGAATGGCACTGCCCGGCACCACACCACCGCCGAGCACGCGGTCAAACTCTTTAAACCCGGTGGAAAAACGCGGCAACTCTTCAAGGCTGATGTCCGAAAGTTTTTGTACTTTCGCGACACCTGCGTTGCCCGCATAGCCACTCAGACGTTCGTTACGGGCCACGCCCGGCGAAGCCGCCACACCACGCACTTCGGTGATGGTATTCCAGGCATGGCAGGCGCTGCATTGCCCCTGCCAGCGCGGATAATCTGCACCACATTCGTTACAGACAAATGCGCGTTTTGGAGCTTTCGCCACGGTTTACCTCGTTATTTCTGATTAATGCTGCCGGAGAGAATGCAGAACACTCCCATCAGGTCAGCATGACGGATAGTGATTTCCGTCTTTTCATTTACTTTTGGCTTGGCATGATAGGCGATACCAAGACCGGCAGCCTTGATCATCGGCAGATCGTTGGCCCCGTCACCAATCGCCACGGTCTGCGTGACTGGAATTTCATATTTCTCCGCCAGACGGGTCAGCGTATTGGCTTTGTATTGCGCATCCACGATATCACCAATCACGTGGCCGGTCAGTTTACCGTCGATAATCTCCAGCTCGTTTGCCACCACGGTGGTCAGACGCAGCTTGTCGCACAGGTAATCAGCGAAGAAAGTGAACCCGCCGGAAGCAATAGCCACTTTCCAGCCAAGCGTTTCCAGCTTCAGCACCAGCTGTGTCAGCCCTGGCATCAGCGGCAGCTCATCACGCACCTGACGCAAAATGTTGGCATCAGCCCCTTTCAGGGTCGCGACGCGCTGTTTCAGACTGGCAGTGAAATCCAGTTCGCCACGCATGGCACGTTCCGTGACTTCAGCCACCAGCTCGCCGCTGCCCGCCAGCTTCGCGAGCTCGTCAATGCACTCGATCTGAATAGCCGTCGAGTCCATGTCCATCACCAGCAGCCCCGGCGTTTTCAGGTGCGGAATTTTACCGAGCGGCGCAACATCCAGCCCGGCGTCATGCGCCAGACGCGTCGCGCGCTGCGTCAGAGAACCCGCCAGGCGGATAACCTGGAAATCTTCCACACACCAGGCGGCGACAATCACCATCGCAGCACCCAGCGTGGTTTGATATTGGGTAAGGCGTTGCTTATCCAGGCCGCGTCCGTACAGCAGCCAGCCGCTACGACCGGCGTGGTAATCCAGAGGCATCACCTCATCGCCACTTAAAGAGAGTGGCAATCCTGGCCATAAAGAGACATCCGTTGGCAGGTCACACCAGGTAATGTTCGGCATTGAAGCTCCTGTAATTTCGTTCGCAGCGGTTGGTTCCACGGGGAAAATAACGCATGAGGCTACCCTGTAACCATCACTTCTGGCAACATTAAGCCGTAAATTTTCAGCAGGTGGAATATGGCTCGCGCAAAACTGAAATTTCGGCTTCATCGTGCCGTGATTGTCCTTTCCTGTCTCGCACTATTAGTGGTGCTGATGCAAGGGGCATCGTGGTTTAGCCAGAATCATCAACGGCAACGCAACCCGCAGTTTGAAGAGCTGGCCCGCACGCTGGCACGTCAGGTGACGTTTAACATCGCCCCGTCCATGCGTACCGAAACACCGGACGATAAGCGAATAAGCCAGATCTTACGCCTGTTAACGGAGAACAGCCGCATTCTGGATGCCGGTGTGTATGACGAGCAGGGTGACCTGATAGCCCGTGCTGGCGAGCACGTTGACGTGCGCGACAGGCTGGCGCTGGACGGCAAAAAAGCCGGGGGCTATTTCAACCAGCAGATCGTTGAACCTATTCAGGGGAAAAATGGCCCGCTGGGGTATCTGCGCCTGACCCTCGACACCCACACCTTGCCTACCGAAGCCAAACAGGTGGATAACACCACCAACATTCTTCGCCTGATGCTGCTGCTTTCACTGGCCATCGGCGTGGTGCTGGCGCGCACCCTGCTGCGAGGTAAACGCAGCCGTTGGCAGCAATCACCGTTCCTGCTGACCGCAAGCTCATCGATTCCCGAAGAGGAAGAGAGCGAGAAGAAAGATTAGTGATAAAGTAGGCTGGCGATTCAGAAAAGGAACTTTGCCATGACGACGTTACGCCTGCTTATCTCTGACTCTTACGATCCCTGGTTTAACCTCGCGGTGGAAGAGTGCATCTTCCGCCAGATGCCCGCCACTCAACGCGTACTGTTCCTGTGGCGCAACGCCGATACGGTGGTCATTGGGCGTGCACAAAATCCGTGGAAAGAGTGCAACACGCGACGCATGGAAGCAGACAATGTCCGGCTTGCGCGCCGCAGTAGCGGCGGCGGTGCGGTGTTTCACGATCTCGGCAATACCTGCTTTACCTTTATGGCCGGCAAGCCGGAATACGATAAAACCGTCTCGACCGCAATTGTGCTTAGCGCGCTGAGTACTCTTGGTGCCACGGCGGAGGCCTCCGGGCGTAACGATCTGGTCGTGAAAACCACCGGGGGAGATCGAAAGGTTTCCGGTTCAGCCTATCGGGAAACGATGGATCGAGGGTTCCACCACGGTACCCTGCTGCTGAATGCCGATTTGAGCCGTCTGGCAAACTACCTCAATCCGGATAAAAAAAAGCTGCAGGCGAAAGGTATAACCTCCGTACGTGGCCGCGTGGCGAACCTGGTCGAACTCTTGCCGGGGGTTACGCACGCCCAAATCTGCGAAGCGATCCGCGAAGCATTCTTTGATCATTACGGCGAACGCGTGGAAGCGGAAGTGATTTCCCCCGACAAGACCCCGGATCTCCCCAACTTCGCGGAAACCTTTGCTCGCCAGAGCAGCTGGGAGTGGAACTTCGGTCAGGCCCCCGCCTTCTCCCATCAGTTGGATGAGCGCTTTAGCTGGGGCGGCGTCGAACTGCACTTCGACGTTGAAAAAGGATATATCACCCGCACGCAGGTCTTTACCGACAGCCTGAATCCGGCACCATTAGAAGCGCTGGCAGTACGTTTGCAAGGCTGTTTGTACAGAGCGGACAGGCTGCAGCAGGCATGTGAGGCATTGCTGACCGACTTCCCTGAGCAGAAAAAGGCGTTGCGGGAACTGTCGGTATGGATGGCTGGGGCAGTGCGTTGAACCACGCGGAAACCAACAGCGAAAAAACACCAGTGAGTAAATAGCGGGTTATAAACCCGCTATGAGAACATCGATTAAATAAATTATATTCATCTAAATAAATTAAGCCCTTCATTGCAATGTTATTAATTATAATTAATACATTTACAATTTAAATTCCCTACATATATTCACCAAACCAATTAAATAACCCATCACCCCGTCCAAAAGCGCCCTCACTCCTTCAGTAACTGTATAAAACAATTCATTAAATGAATTGTTTTATACATGGCAACACCTGGCAACATTCGAGGACATAGATAATGGAGAGTATAATAACAGACCACCGAATAATATTTTATTTCATATACAGGATATGACTACGAGAATTCATACCTCGTACTAATCAGGCTCGATTATGCAAAAGAAAAAGCTAATTGCCGCTGCTGTCGCTATTGCGCTGCAAACCTATTATTACCCAGCCATGGCTGCCGATAATGATAATAATGATGACAAGAAAAAATGTCCGACCAATATTTCTTTATTATCTGAAACAGCACGCGAAAAGCTTCCGGCGACCTGCCTCGTCGGACAGGAAGCCAATCATGACTGGGCGTGGATCGCTGGCAGCGCAGCAGCGTTGATTACCGGCATCGCCATTGGTAACCACGACAGCGGCGGCTCTGACCATCACTCATCCCCCCCTGCACCGCCGGACGATGACGGCGGTGACGTCATACCACCGGACGATGGTGGTGGCGACGTCATACCACCGGACGATGGTGGTGGCGACGTCATACCACCGGACGACGACGGTGGCGACGTAACGCCTCCCGACGATGGCGGCGGCGACGACACGCCAACCGATAACACCTTGAAAACGTTCAGCAATGGCGTCACCATCGACAAAGGTAAGGATACGCTGGCGTTCGACGATATCAAACTGGATAACGGTGAACATCCCGGCCCAGCTACCTTCAGCTACTCAAAACAAAACGACCAGTGGCAGATGACCACCCAGGACGGTAAAACGCTCTACATCACCGGCTGGCATGTAGACGGCAACAATGCCGCCATCATTGAAGGCACGCAGGCAAACGGCGACTACTGGAAGTATGACAGCCGCGGCTACCTGATCCTCGCCGATGCTCAAACTGCGGTAATTACGGGTGATAACGCAACCCATGCCTTCGATCGCGGACAGGACGTCAGCGGCCAGGGCAAAACCGGCGTCATTATTTCCGGCGACAAAACGACCAACACCCTGAACGGAAACTCTCACATCACCGATGGCGCGACCGGCATTGTGATCACCGGCGATGACACCACCAATGTTATCTCGGGGCAGTCCACCGTGGATAACGCCATCGGCGCGCTGATTTCAGGCGACGGCTCAAGCCTTAATATCTCCGGCGGTATCGACGTCACCGGCGGCGGCACCGGGCTGATTGTTGACGGCGACGACGTCGATATCAATAACGCCGGGACATCGAGTACCAGTGGCAAAGGCTCCACCGGCGTCATCGTCAAGGGCNACAACGCGAATATCGTCAACAGCGGCGACATGACCGTTACCGATGGCGCGACCGGCGGAGCCATTACCGGCGACAACGTCACCATCGATAACAAAGGGGACTCAACGACCAGCGGCTCAGGCTCCACGGCGATGATCCTCGACGGCGACGGCGCAACCATGACCAACGAAGGGAGCCAGACCGTCTCCGACGGCGGCACCAGCATCGCCATCAACGGCGATAACGCGCGCGTAACCAATGATGGCGCACAGACGATCACCGGCGGCGGCACTGGCACCAAAATCACCGGCAACGACGCCATGGTCAACAATACCGGCGAAACGAACGTCAGCGACGCGGACTCCATTGCGATGTCCATTGACGGCGATGGCGTGCTGGTGCTCAACGAAGGGGATCAGACGATTTCAGGCGGCGGCACCGGCACAAAAATTAGCGGCGATAACGCCACGCTCTCCAGCACCGGCGATATCAGCGTTGACGGGTCAGGCTCCGCCGTCGTCATCCTTGACGGCAACGACGCCAGGATGACGCAAACGGGCGATCTGGTTGTCACCAATGGCGCGTGGGGGCTGGTCTCCCACGGTGAGAACAACACGCTCTCCAACACCGGTCATACCACGGTGCATGACGAAGACTCCATTGCGTTTATTGTGGCGGGTAAGAACAGCACCTTCACCAATAAAGGTGATGTCGATGTCAGCCTGAACGGCACCGGCGCGCTGGTCAGCGGCGATGGTTCGAAGGTGACACAAAAAGGCAACATCAACGTCACGGCCGTGCAGGACAGCAGCGGCCTGTACCGCGGCGCAACGGGTATCGACATAGCAGGAAATAGCACCACCACCAACATTCAGGGCAACGTCACGCTGACGGGCAACCTTGCCGAAAAGAAGCTAACGGACGAAAGCCTCACCGGCATCCGCATTAAGGGCGACAACAATAACGTATCGTTAAGCGGCACACTGACGATTGAGACAAATGATCAAACCGAATGGTCTACAAAATCGCTGGACTCTGTCGGCCTCGATATTCAGGGCGATGGCAATACGGTCAGTCTGACCGGCGGTATTGATTTAACCCTGACTTCAATGGCAACGCCAGCCGCCCATATCTACGGCGTGAAGATTGACGGTAACAGTAGCGTCACGCTGAGCGGTCATTCGCAAATCGATACTTTGAGTATCATCGGAGGGCCGCTCACCCTGGCCGCCGTCAAAAACGGCGGCGATATGGTGTTCTCGGACAGTTCCGTGGTGGATATCACGTATGAGCTGCTGCCACAAACCGCAGTCATCAGCTCAAGCGTCCTGCTGACGGCCGACGATCAGGGATCAACGATCGATAACCAGGGGGCGATCAACTCTCAGGGCATCATGTTGATGATGCAGGCGCAGAATGGCGCAGCGATCAAAAACAGCGGTGAGATAACCGCTAAAACTGGCGCAGTGAATTACGGGCGCGGCGTGGGTATGATCGCCAAAAATAATGGGTCAACGGCAACCAACGCAACAGGCGGTAGCGTGACGCTGGTCAGCGGCGCGACACCCTTTTGGGGAGGTGATATCGGCGGCTACCCAATGACGGGCTATGACAATACTGCCTACGGCATGATGGCGTTTGATGACGGTGCAATCAGCAACCAGGCCGGGGGCAATATCTCGGTGTCTGGCGCAGGTCTGTACGGCATGGGGGTTACCGACGGGATGGCAAGCAATGCGGGCGACATCTATGTTGATGGCTTTAAGCAGATACTGGATGCCGACGGCAATATCACCGGTGAACAATACTGGAAAGCCTCTTCGGCTCAACTGCCCAGCACGGGTATGGTCGCCGGTTCGGAAAACAATGACGACAGCAAAGCCACCGCCACGAACACCGGCACCATCATCGTGCATAACGCGGGCTACGGCATGAGCGCCATGTACGGCGGTANGGCGATTAACCAGGGAACCATCACCCTGACCGCCGACGGCAATACCGGGGAGGCGAATCAACTGGTCGGCATGGCGGCGCTCTCGGGCGGCGAAGTCATCAATGACACCACCGGCATCATCAATATTGACGCCGCCTACGGCCAGCCATTCCTGTCCACCGGGGGCGGTATCGTCCTTAACTACGGCACCATCTGTATTCAGGGAGCCTGCCAGGACAGCGCAGCCTATAACCCAACAGACCCTTATATAAGCATACTCTATTCCGGTGGGGTGATCGCCGCCACAGGTGAAACGGTCACGCTTACTGGTGGTGGGCTGATTCAGGGCGACGTCACCAATGACGGAACGGTGAGCGGCAGCGGTCAGTTAACCCTCAGCGACAGCAGCAGCACGCTGACCAACGATGCCACCGGCGTTATCAACACCAGCGTTACCGTCAATGAAGGCACCATGACCAACAACGCGTCCGGCATCATTAACGGCAAAATCACCCTCAACGATGGCATCGTGAACAACGAAGGGACGGTGAATAGCGTCGCCCTTAATGGTGGAACATTCAATAATGACGGCACGATAACCCAACATATCATCACGAACGGCGGCACGTTAAACACGCGTTCAGGTAGTCAGGTGTTGCGTGGTGCGCAACTGAATGGCAAGACGGTGGTCAACAACAGCGGCATCTGGACTCTCGGCTATATGGGAGAAGGGAACTACAAAGGCACGCTCGACATCAATGGTAGCGCGGTCTTCAACAACAGCGGCAAGTTGGTTATTAATAACGCGCAAAACAACGTTAACATCTCTTACAATGGCGTGCTCTATAACACCAGCGCTGGAGATATCGAGATCACCAATGCCATAGCGGGTGCCGGTATCACGGTTCAGAAAGGCGTAGGCACGTTCATCAACGCTGGCGTGGTGAACGCTACGGCGCAGTCCATGATGGCAAGCGCCGGGAATGCCGACAGCGGTCACGCTTTCTTCTGGAACCAGGATGGCGGTATCGTTAACTACGACGTCGATAACGGTAAAGCCGTCAACTTCACCCACAATAACTACGTGGCGCAGAACGACGGCACCATGAACATCAGCGGCAACAATGCCATCGCGATGAACGGCAGCAAAAACGCCCAACTGGTGAACAACGGCACCATCAACCTGGGTACCACAGGTACCACCGATACCGGCATGGTCGCTATGGCGCTGGACGCGAACGCCACGGCAGATGCGGTGATTGAAAACAACGGCACCATCAATATCCATGCCAGCAACTCTTACGCCTTCAGCGTGGCGGGCGCGGGACATGTCGTCAACAACGGTACGGTGGTAATTGACCCGACAGTGACCGGTTCCGGCCTTATCAAACAGGGCGATACCGTTAACGTGGAAGGCACAAACGGCAATAACGGCAACAGCAGCGAGGTGCATTACACCGACTATACCTTGCCGGGGACGCCATCCACGGTATCCGGCTCGTCGTCTTCCACCCCCGCTTCCTCCTCCGATATGAACGACCTGTCGGGCTACGTGGTCGGCACTAACACCGACGGCAGCGCAGGTAAACTCCAGGTCAGCAACGCCAGCATGAATGGTGTTGGCATCAACACCGGCTTTACCGCTGGCACCGCTGACACCACCGTCACGTTTGATAACGTGGTCGAAGGCAGTAATCTGACCGATGCCAGCGCCATCCAGTCCACCTCCGTGGTCTGGAATGCGCAGGGCAGCACCGATACCGACGGCAACGTTGACGTGACCATGACCAAAAACGCCTACACCGCTGTCGCCACTGACACCAGCGTGAACAGCGTGGCAAAAGCGCTGGATGCGGGCTACACCAACAACGAGCTGTACACCAGCCTCAACGTGGGTACCACCGCCGAGCTGAACAACGCCCTGAAGCAGGTAAGCGGCAGCCAGGCCACCACCGCCTTCCGCGAGGCGCGCATACTCAGCAACCGCTTTAACATGCTGGCCGATGCTGCGCCGCAGGTGAAAGAGGGTCTGTCGTTTAACGCGGTGGCAAAAGGCGATCCGCGCGCCGAGCTGGGTAACGACACCCAGTACGACATGCTGGCGCTGCGCCAGACGCTGGACTTAACGGAAAACCAGAACCTGACNCTGGAGTACGGCATCGCCCGCATCGACGGTAACGGTTCGCAGAGTGCAGGCGACAACGGTCTGACCGGCGGCTACAGCCAGTTCTTCGGCCTGAAGCACAGCATGGCGTTTGACAGCGGTCTCGCCTGGAACAACGCCCTGCGCTACGATGTACACAGCCTCGACAGCAGCCGCGCCGTCTCCTACGGCGACGTCAGTAAAGTCGCAGATTCCAGCGCCCGTCAGCAGTACATGGAGTTCCGCAGCGAAGGGGCAAAAACCTTCTCCCTGCTGGATGATGCGCTGAAAGTGACGCCGTATGCCGGAGTGAAGTTCCGTCATACGCTGGAAGACGGTTATCAGGAGCACAGCGCCGGGGACTTTAACCTGAGTATGAATGCGAGCAGCGAAACGGCGGTGGATTCCGTGTTTGGCCTGAAGCTGGACTACGCCGGTAAAAACGGCTGGGGNGCCAACGCCACGCTGGAAGGCGGCCCGAACCTGAGCTACGCCAAAAGCCAGCGTACCGCCTCGCTTCAGGGCGCGGCAGGCCAGCAGTTCAGCGTCGATGATGGTCAGAAAGGCGGTGGTATCAACGGTCTGGCGACGGTCGGCGTGAAATACAGCGCCAAAGATACCCGCCTGAGCGTCGATGCTTACCAGTGGAAGGAAGACAACATCAGCGATAAAGGCTTTATGCTGAACCTGAAGAAAACCTTCTGATTACCCGGCGGATAAAACGCAAAACCGGGGAGACGTAAACGCCTCCCCGGTTATATGCAGGCCCGGTAAGCTAGCACCTCCGGGCACAAACTTTCTTACGCTTTATCGCCCAGCAGAACGGATTCCAGCGCGATTTTAATCATGTCGTTGAAGGTAGTCTGACGCTCAGCAGCCGTAGTCTGCTCGTGCGTACGGATGTGGTCAGACACCGTGCAGATGGTCAGGGCTTTCGCACCAAACTCTGCCGCCACACCGTAGATGCCCGCCGCTTCCATTTCCACGCCCAGGATGCCGTACTTTTCCATTACGTCGAACATTTCACCGTCCGGGGAATAGAACAAGTCAGCCGAGAACAGGTTGCCCACGCGCGCATCAACGCCCAGCGCTTTTGCCGCATCTACCGCGTTACGCACCATATCGAAGTCAGCAATCGCGGAAAAATCGTGATCCTTGAAGCGAATACGGTTCACTTTGGAATCGGTGCAGGCACCCATACCGATAACCACGTCACGCAGTTTAACGTCCATACGAACAGCGCCGCAGGAACCCACGCGAATGATTTTCTTGACGCCGAAATCAGTGATCAGCTCTTTGGTGTAGATGGAGCAGGACGGGATACCCATACCGTGGCCCATTACCGAGATTTTGCGGCCTTTGTAGGTACCGGTGAAGCCCAGCATGCCGCGAACGTTGTTCACTTCACGCACGTCTTCGAGGAAAGTTTCTGCAATGTGCTTCGCGCGCAGCGGGTCACCCGGCATCAAGACGACGTCAGCGAAATCACCCATTTCTGCGTTAATGTGAGGAGTTGCCATCTTCAGTTCCTTATTCGTTATGTATTCTCCCTCTCCCTGTGGGAGAGGGTTGGGGTGAGGGCATCAGGCCACACCCGTATTTCCCGTGGGAGAGGACCTGGGTGAGAGCATCAGGCCTCACCCAATGTGACTCAGAACATGGCCTTGCCATAATCCATGTCGGACGTACCAAAGTGTTTTGCAATCGTCTGACCGATATCCGCGAAGGTTTCACGGTGGCCGAGCGAACCAGGTTTCACTTTCGGGCCGTACACCAGCACCGGAATATGCTCACGCGTGTGGTCGGTTCCGGTCCAGGTTGGGTCGCAGCCGTGGTCAGCAGTCAGGATCAGAATGTCATCTTCCCCGACCAGCTCCATCAGCTCTGGCAGACGGCGGTCGAACAGCTCCAGACCGGCAGCATAGCCAGCCACGTCACGGCGGTGACCCCAGGAAGAGTCGAAGTCAACGAAGTTGGTGAAGACAATGGTCTTATCGCCCGCGTCTTTCATCTCTTTGATGGTGGCATCAAACAGCGCATCCAGGCCGGTGGCTTTCACTTTTTTAGTGATACCGCAGTTGGCATAGATGTCCGCAATTTTACCCACGGAAACCACGTGACCGTCTTTCTCTTCGACCAGTTTTTGCAGCACGGTTGGCGCTGGCGGCTCAACGGCCAGGTCGTGGCGGTTACCGGTACGCTGGAAGTTACCTGCTTTGTCACCGATAAATGGACGCGCAATAACACGGCCAATGTTGTAGCCGCCTTCGGTCAGCTCTTCACGGGCGATTTCACACAGCTCGTAAAGTTTATCCAGGCCATAAGTCTCTTCGTGGCAGGCGATCTGGAACACGGAGTCAGCAGAGGTGTAGAAAATCGGCTTGCCGGTTTTCATGTGCTCTTCACCGAGTTCATCCAGGATCACGGTACCGGAAGAGTGGCAGTTACCGAGGTAACCCGGCAGGTTGGCGCGCTTAACCAGTTTGTCGAGCAACGCCTGCGGGAAGCTGTTCTGGTGATCGGAGAAGTAGCCCCAGTCAAACAGAACCGGCACACCGGCAATTTCCCAGTGACCAGACGGGGTATCTTTACCGGAAGAGAGCTCATGCGCCCAGGCGTACGCGCCCACCACTTCCGCGTTAGCATCCATACCGGCTGCAATCTTACCGGTAGAACCTTCGTGCGCTTTCACCAGACCCATACGCGTCAGGTTTGGCAGAGTCAGAGGGCCTTTACGACCGTTGTCCGCTTCGCCTTTGGCACAGGCTTCAGCGATGTGACCCATCGTATCGGCACCCACGTCACCAAAACGTTCTGCATCTTCTGTCGCGCCGATGCCGAAGGAGTCCAGCACCATAATAAATGCACGTTTCATAATTGTTCTCCGTACGTAGTGCTCAAAAGTAAGTGATCAGATCAGTATACTGCTATTCGGTAATACGACGATAGACCGTTGGTGTGCTTTCTGGTGCTTTATTGTCGAGCTGGATGGCGGCTTTCACGGCTTTTGCCGCTTCTTGCCAGCTGTTTTCATCTTTCGCGTGGATCACCGCCAGTGGGCGTTGTCCGTCGACGCTGTCACCCAGGCGGGCCATATCGGTAAAACCGACGCTGTAATCAATGGTGTCCGACGCCTGACGACGACCACCGCCCATTGAGACCACCGCCATGCCGAGCGCACGGGTGTCCATCGCAGAAACAAACCCAGCGGTATCAGCATAAACGGCTTTGCTGAGCGTCGCGGTTGGCAGGTATTTTGCGTAGTTTTCCACGAAATCAGTCGGGCCTTTCTGCGCGGCAACCATACGGCCAAAGATCTCTGCCGCTTTACCGTTGTCCAGTACCGCCTGCAGTTTCACGCGCGCGTCTGCGTCGTCTTTGGCGAGTTTGCCGGAGATAAGCATCTCCACGCACAGTGCCATTGTCACGTCGAACAGGCGCGGGTTACGGTATTCACCGGTCAGGAATTGCACGGCTTCACGCACTTCAACGGCGTTACCGGCGCTGGAAGCCAGCACCTGGTTCATATCGGTCAGCAGTGCAGTGGTACGCACGCCCGCACCGTTGGAAACACCAACGATAGCCTCGGCCAGTGCAGCAGAAAGTTCATACGTTGGCATAAACGCGCCGCTGCCCACTTTCACGTCCATCACCAGCGCATCCAGACCTTCCGCCAGCTTTTTCGCCAGAATCGAGGCGGTGATCAGCGGGATGGAGTCAACGGTTGCGGTGATATCGCGGGTAGCGTAGAAACGCTTGTCTGCCGGAGCAAGAGAGCTGGTCTGGCCGATAATCGCCACACCCACATCTTTAATAATATCGCGGAAGCGGTTGTCATCCGGGAAGATATCGAAGCCCGGAATGGCTTCCAGTTTATCGAGCGTACCGCCAGTGTGTCCCAGGCCACGCCCGGAGATCATCGGAATGTAACCCCCGCAGGCCGCGACCATTGGGCCAAGCATCAGCGAGGTTACGTCACCCACACCACCGGTGGAATGTTTATCTACAATCGGACCATTGAGGTCGAGGCTTTTCCAGTCCAGAACGGTTCCTGAATCTCGCATCGCCATGGTCAGCGATACACGCTCAGGCATCGACATATCGTGGAAGAAAATGGTCATCGCCAGAGCAGCAATTTGCCCTTCAGAGATGGTGTTATCACGAATACCATTGATAAAGAAGCGGATTTCTTCATCGCTTAATGCATGACCATCACGTTTTTTACGAATAATTTCTTGTGCGAGAAACACGGTAACCTCCCGAAGTAGGCCGGGCTCGCTACGCGCCACCCGGCATTTCAAATCTTAGTAGCTGCTTGCGCTCTTACCGTCGCCGTGACCCAGCGCCTTCAGCAGGCTTGCCAGCAGGCTGGATGCGCCAAAGCGGTAGTGACGGGAGTCCGCCCAGTCCGCACCGAACAGCTCATCAGCAATCGCCAGGAACTGTTGCGCGTCTTCAGCGGTACGCACGCCACCAGCTGGTTTGAAACCAACGGTTTTGGACACGCCCATATCACGGATCACTTCCATCATGATGCGTGCGCTTTCCGGGGTAGCGTTAACCGGCACTTTACCGGTAGACGTTTTGATGAAATCCGCACCGGCTTTGATGGAGATTTCAGACGCTTTACGAATCAGCGCCTCTTCTTTCAGTTCACCGGTTTCGATGATGACTTTAAGCAGCACGTTTGCCGCAGCACACGCGTCTTTACAGGCTTTCACCAGGTCGAAACCAATCTTCTCGTTGCCCGCGATCAGTGCGCGATACGGGAACACCACGTCAACTTCATCAGCACCGTAGGCAATGGCCGCGCGGGTTTCTGCCAGCGCAATGTCGATATCGTCGTTGCCGTGCGGGAAGTTAGTCACGGTAGCAATACGCACGTCCGGCGTGCCCTGCTCTTTCAGAGTCTTACGTGCAATCGGGATAAAACGCGGGTAAATACAGATGGCTGCGGTATTACCGACGGGCGTTTTCGCCTGATGGCACAGGGCGATGACTTTCTCATTGGTGTCGTCATCGTTCAGGGTGGTCAGGTCCATCAGTTTCAACGCGCGCAGGCTGCTTGCAGTTAAATCGGTCATAACATTCTCCAACGGCATTGCCGTATAAATTTACCTTGCGGGTCTGTGAGTATTCTAACATTCACCCGCACTTACACTTCGACATTCATCACAGTTAATGAAAACTGCGTACAAATTTGCATTACTGTAATGAGATCAACTTCAAACTTTAGTTCGCTAATTGCTGACTAAAGCAGCGATTACCCCTGTCGGATCAAAGGCCCTGACGGGATGGCTTCCTACAATCCGTTCATCATCCGCAGAACAATAAAGGAAGCGAATATGTCCCACGCCGGCCCCGACGCCCTGCAACAACGTTGTCAGAACATTGTGACAAGCCCGGTATTAACCCCGGAGCAAAAGCGGCATTTTCTGGCGCTGGAAGCGGAGAACAATCTCCCCTATCCAGACCTGCCTCAGGCTGCCCGTGCCGCACTGGACGAGGGCGTTATCTGCGACATGTTCGAAGGCCATGCGCCTTACAAACCCCGTTACGTCCTGCCGGATTACGCAAAATTTTTGGCTAACGGCTCGGAATGGCTGGAGCTGGAAGGGGCAAAAGATCTTGATGATGCCCTCTCGCTGTTAACCATCCTGTATCACCATGTGCCATCCGTCACATCAATGCCGGTCTACCTGGGACAACTCGATGCGTTACTGGATCCGTATGTTAGAATTCTAACACAAGAAGAAATCGATGTTCGAATAAAACGTTTCTGGCGTTACCTCGACAGAACGCTACCTGATGCTTTTATGCATGCCAACATCGGCCCGGCGGACACCCCCATCACGCGTGCCATTCTACGTGCGGATGCAGAACTGAAGCAGGTCACACCCAATCTGACCTTTATTTATGACCCGGATGTTACGCCCGACACTCTGCTGCTGAGCGTGGCAAAAAACATTTGTGAATGCAGTAAACCACATGTTTCTAATGGCCCAGTCAATGATAAAATTTTCACAAAAGGCCGCTATGGTGTGGTGAGTTGTTACAACTCCCTGCCGCTCGCAGGCGGTGGCAGCACTCTGGTACGCCTCAACCTGAAGGCGATTGCTGAACGCAGCCATTCCCCTGAAGACTTCTTCACCCGCACGTTGCCGCACTACTGCCAGCAACAGATAGCCATCATTGATGCGCGTTGCGCGTTCCTGTATGAAAAATCCGGCTTCTTTGAGAATAGCTTCCTGGTCAAAGAGGGGCTGATTGATAGCGATCGTTTCGTGCCAATGTTTGGCATGTACGGTCTGGCTGAAGCGGTGAACCTGCTTTGTGAGAAAGGCGGTATCAAAGGTCGTTACGGTAAGGATGAGCAGGCCAACGCACTGGGCTATCGCATTAGCGAGCAGCTCTCGGCGTTTGTTGAAAACACCCCGGTGAAATACGGCTGGAAACAGCGCGCGCTCCTGCATGCACAGTCGGGGATCAGTTCCGACTCAGGCACCACGCCGGGCGCACGTCTGCCTTACGGTGATGAACCCGATCCCATCAGCCACCTGCTGGCCGTAGCACCGCACCATCAACACTACACGTCCGGGATCAGCGATATTCTGACGCTGGAAGAGACGGTAAAACGTAACCCGCAGGCGGTCGTACAGCTTTGTCTGGGGGCGTTTAACGCGGGTATGCGCGAATTTACCGCCAACGTCGCCGGTAACGATCTGGTGCGCGTTACCGGCTATATGGTGCGCCTGTCGGATCTGGAAAAATACCGCGAAGCCGGGTCGCGCACGAACACGACGTGGCTTGGCGAGGAGGCCGCGCGAAATACCCGCATTCTGGAACGTCAGCCACGCGTGATAAGCCATGAACAGCAGATGCGCTTTAGTTAGTCAGGTTATTCCCTTCTCCTGTGTGGACGGTCCAGGCAGCCGCCTGGCGCTGTTCCTGCAGGGCTGCAACCTGCGCTGCAAAACCTGCCACAACCCGTGGACAATCGGTCGCTGCAACGACTGCGGCGATTGCGTCCCCCATTGCCCGCACGATGCGCTGAACATTCAGGCCGGACGCGTCTGGTGGCAGGAGAGCCACTGCCAGCAGTGCGATACCTGCCTGCATTTATGCCAGCAACAGGCGACACCCATGGCGCACCGCTTCAGCGTGGAAGAGATCCTCACGCAAATTCACAAAGCAGCACCGTTTATAGAGGGGGTTACCGTAAGCGGCGGCGAAGCCACCACGCAGCTGCCGTTTTTGATCGCCCTTTTCTCGGCGATCAAAACCGATCCCGCGCTACGTCATTTAACCTGTCTGGTGGACAGTAATGGTCTGTTAGGGGAAACCGGCTGGCAAAAACTGCTGCCGGTGTTTGACGGTGCCATGCTGGATCTGAAAGCCTGGGGAAATGAGCATCACCGCTTCCTGACCGGGCGTGAAAACCCGCAGATCAAACACAGCATCCGCTGGCTGGCGCAACATCAACGGTTAACGGAACTGCGGCTGCTGGTGATCCCGGATCAGTGTGATTATCTGGAACATCTCAAACCGCTGATCGTCTTTATCCGTTCTCTGGGGGATGTCCCGGTGCGGATCAATGCCTTTCACGCACAGGGGGTTTACGGTGAGGCAGCGTCATGGCGCAGCGCCACGCCGGACGACGTTGAACCGCTGGCACTGGCGCTGGAAAAACAAAAGATTACGGTGATCCGCCCGGCGCTTTATCTATAGTGTGACGCCAAAGAGTGAACGGGTATTCTCAAGCAACGCCCCGGCAATGAGCGCTTCTGGCTCCTCACGCAGCTCGCACAGCGTGGTAAACACATGCGCCGCCTGCTCCGGGCGATTAGGCTGTCCCTGAAAACCGTTGAGCGGCATATCGGGGGCATCCGTTTCCAGTAACAACGCTGACAGCGGCAATTGTGCCATCACCTCCCGGGTTTTGCTGGCACGCGGGTAGGTAATTGTCCCACCAACGCCAATTTTATAACCCAGTTCAATAAACCGCTGTGCCTGTTGCAGGCTACCAGAAAAACCATGCACAACGCCCGTTCGCGGCAGATCGATACGTTTCAGATGCATTGCCAGTTTGTCATGGGTACGTCTGGAATGGAGGATCACCGGCAGATCGTGGCGTTTTGCCAGCCTGAGCTGTGCATCCAGGAGAGCCTGCTGGCGCTCAAACTGCGGATCATCGCGCCAGAGATCGAGCCCGATCTCACCGATGGCGACGAGTTTGTTCCCGGCGGTTTGCAAAACCACATCCAGCTTCTCAATATGCTCATCAAGATGACGCTCAATAACTATCGGATGCAGCCCAAGTGCAGCATATATGGCGCGATGGTGCTGAGCGAGGTTAAGAACACGCTCAAAATTAGCCGCTTCGATCGCGGGTACAATGATCGCCTGAACGCCTGCTTCGGCGGCTCTCGCAATGCTTTGTTCTTCATCACCCGTAAACGGCGGAAAATCAAAGTGGCAATGGGTGTCGACAAAGCAGTGCATCACGCCAGATCCTCGCTATCAAATTGTGCCTCATTCGCTGCGCCTGGCTGGCGAGGTGATAATCCATTTATGCTCCTCCAGCCCGTGGTCATGTTCAGACACAGTAACGCACATCCCCACGGGTACTCAAATGAGAAAAAGCCAGTCGCAAGGACTGGCTTCAGTGTCGCTGTCAGAGTGATGCATAGCTATGGACGGCGACGTCCAGTAAACAGGCTGACCAGGAACAGGATAATGCCGACGACAAAGACAATTTTCGCCGCACCCGCTGCCGTCCCCGCCAGACCACCAAAGCCCAGCGCGGCGGCAATTAATGCGATAACCAGAAATATAATGCCCCAACGAAACATAAGCCTCTCCTTTACCATAGTTAATGTCGGCCGCTAAGCATGAGCGCTCAGGCTACTCACCGGCGTTTTTCCAGGTGTAGTTCTTATTTCGCCCTCAGGCCTCAGCCAGACGGGCGAATTGTGCTCATTTACTTCGTCTTCAGATCGTTGTTGACGCTCTTCACACCCTCAACGGCTTTCGCAATGGATACGGCATGTTCAGCCTGAGCCTGACTCTCGACAACACCACTCAGGGTGACAACTTTATTGTCGGTTTTAACGGAAATACCAGCGCTCTTGATATTTTTATCATCCACCAGCGCAGCTTTCACTTTTGCTGTAATTGAGCTGTCATCCATGAAATTACCGACTTTATTCAGAGAGCTATCGATTTTTTCCCCTGCGCTATTTGCGGTGGACTGCACGTTATCCATTGTGTTGGTTTCCGCGAGGACAGAACTGCTCACGAGGATGCTACCCAATGTGACCGCCAGCAGAGTTTTCGAAATCTTCAGTCTTGTCATATTCATCGATATATTCCTGTGTTTTACCCGTTATTTGGGCGACATATTTTCCTTACAGACAGATTGATATATTGCGAATAAACACCAGGATAAAATAGCGAACCAGAAAATATATTCTGAATAGTTAATTCATCCACATTCGGTGCTAAACACTGAGTTAAATATAGATCACTATCCCTGTGTCGCATTCAGAATAGGTCAAAAAACGAGCAACACTCAGGAAAATGCGATGATTTAAGAACATTCCGCAAGGGATTAATAAGACTGGATTTAAAGAAGAGCACGGCGGCTGCCGTGCTCTGAGAGGAGATTAGTGTTCGCGCGTTTTGCGGAACTGCACGTCAGGATAACGTTCCTGCGTCAGGTTCAGGTTCACCATTGTCGGCGCGATATAGGTCAGGTTATCACCGCCATCCAGCGCCAGCTGAATTTCGTTCTTACGCTTAAATTCTTCGAATTTCTTCACGTCAGAACACTCAACCCAGCGCGCCGTGGCCACGTTGACTGATTCGTAAATCGCTTCGACGTTGTACTCGCTTTTCAGACGCGCAACGACCACGTCGAACTGCAGCACACCGACAGCGCCCACGATCAGATCGTTGTTGGCAATCGGACGGAACACCTGTACAGCACCCTCTTCGGAGAGCTGTACCAGCCCTTTCAGCAGCTGTTTCTGCTTCAGCGGATCGCGCAGGCGAATACGACGGAACAGCTCCGGTGCGAAGTTCGGAATACCGGTGAACTTCATCATCTCACCCTGGGTGAACGTATCACCGATCTGGATGGTACCGTGGTTGTGCAGGCCGATGATGTCACCCGGATACGCTTCTTCAACGTGGGAACGGTCGCCCGCCATAAAGGTCAGTGCGTCGGAGATCACCACGTCTTTACCGATACGCACCTGGCGCAGCTTCATGCCCTTTTCATACTTACCGGACACCACGCGCATGAACGCTACGCGGTCACGGTGTTTCGGGTCCATGTTGGCCTGAATTTTAAAGACGAAGCCAGTGAATTTTTCTTCCTGTGCTTCCACTTCACGGGTGTCGGTTTTACGCGGCATCGGGCGTGGTGCCCACTCAATCAGACCGTCCAGCATATGGTCAACGCCGAAGTTACCCAGTGCGGTACCGAAGAAGACCGGTGTAATTTCGCCACTCAGGAACAGCTCTTTGTCGAACTCATGAGACGCCCCCTTCACCAGCTCCAGCTCGTCACGCAGCTGCGCGGCCAGCTCTTCACCGACTGCCGTGTCCAGATCCGGGTTATCCAGACCTTTTACAATGCGCACTTCCTGAATGGTGTGGCCTTTACCGGTCTGGTACAGGTAGGTTTCGTCTTTATAGAGATGGTAAACGCCCTTGAACAGCTTACCGCAGCCAATCGGCCAGGTGATCGGCGCACAGGCGATCTTCAGCTCGTTTTCCACTTCATCCATCAGCTCCATCGGGTCGCGGATGTCACGGTCGAGTTTGTTCATGAAGGTGAGGATCGGCGTATCGCGCAGACGGGTGACTTCCATCAGCTTACGGGTACGATCTTCTACACCTTTCGCGGCGTCGATCACCATCAGGCAGCAGTCTACCGCCGTCAGGGTACGGTAGGTATCCTCGGAGAAGTCTTCGTGGCCCGGGGTATCCAGCAGGTTTACCAGGCAGTCGTGATACGGAAACTGCATCACGGAAGTGGTAATTGAAATACCACGCTGCTTTTCCATCTCCATCCAGTCGGATTTTGCATGCTGGCTGGAGCCACGGCCTTTTACGGTACCGGCGGTCTGGATCGCCTGTCCGAACAGCAACACCTTCTCGGTGATGGTCGTTTTACCGGCATCCGGGTGCGAAATAATGGCAAAAGTGCGGCGTTTGGCCACCTCTTGCAGATAAGGAGACAACGTCATAATCAAATCTTCTTATGTAAGCGCGACAGCAGGCCGCGCATCATGGAATACGAAAAATGCGGCTATTTTACCCATCAATGGGGGGCAGGCAATCATTGTTTACACAGGAGCTGCTCCAGTTCGTTCAATGACGTGACGGTCCAGGTCGGCTCGATCCCTTCCGGCTGCGCGCGGCCATGCGCGTTCAGCCAGACGGTCGACAGACCTGAGTTCATGCCGCCAAGAATGTCTGATTCGGCAGTATCGCCGACCATCAGTACACGCTCACGGTCAGGATTACCCGCTTGTTCAAGCGCATAATCAAAAATACGCGGATCAGGTTTTGGCACGCCGACCTCTTCCGAGATCACCAGCGCGTCGAAATGATCGCGCAGGCCGGTGCGCTCAAGGCGGATCTGCTGCAGCGCGGTAAAACCATTGGTGATGATCCCAAGCTTCGCCTTGCCTTTCAGCGAATCCAGCAGGGAAACCGCCCCTGGCAGCGGTGCGCAAATCTCGGCCATCGCGTTCAGGAACGCGTCGTTCAGCAAACCCGGGCTGACGTTTAACCGCTCCGCCCATGCATCAAAGCGCTGGTGCTGCAGCTGTAACGCGGTGATGGCACCGTTCTGGTAATCCACCCACAGCGGTTTGTTTACCGCCTGATAGTCCTGAAAATCTTCAGCGGTGAAGGTGACGCTATAATCCAGAAACATCCGCTGCAGGCCACCGAATGCGTCAAACGTGAACAGCGTTTCGTCGGCATCAAAGAAAATCCAGTCCCATTTCATCGTTACAACCTTATTTTAGTTATCCAAGCGGCAAAGCCATAATAATGGCGTCTTCACGTCCCTCTGCGGTGGGGTAGTAGTTACGGCGGATTGTCGCCTCGTTAAAGCCTAAGCTTTCGTAGAGTGCGATGGCGGCGACATTCGATGCACGCACTTCCAGCCACAGGGTGAAAACGTCACGGATTTCCAGCTCGCGGATGAGATGCTCAAGCAGTTCCCTGCCCAGCCCACGACGCTGAAACGCAGGATCAACGGCGATATTAAACAGCGTTGCCTCATCAAGGACGACCTGAGTAATCGCAAACGCGGCCATTGTGCCGTCAACATCCAGGCGGTAGTTCAGGTACCGTTCACCCTGGTTGCTGGCGAACGTTTTTTCGCTCCACGGAAATGCGTGGGCGCGTGTTTCAATCGCGAACGCTGTTGTCAGGTCAGGCGTCGTGAGGGAAGAAATCGTGTTCATATTCGCAGATTTGTTGCCATAGCGCGCGGCGCGCGTTTGGGTTGGCTTTCAGTTCTTCCAGCGCGGGCGAGCTGATCTGGCTCCCCTGGAGGGTGCTCTCGTCTGGCTCCCCCATTCGCCAGCTATTGCAGCGACTGTCAGGAGGGAGCATCGCGACCCGCTCTGGCGTCAGCTGTAAAACCTGATCGGAGGTCAGCTTCAGGCTACGAAGGACATCACCGATAAGGGGTTCATTCAGGGCAGGCAGTTCTTCCGCCACCATCACCAGGCGCACGTGCGCAGGGATGGAGATCGCGATTTCACCCTGCAACGCCGTCGGGCGACGCAAGGCCCACTGGGTAATGCCCAGTTGCTGCAACTGCCAGTCTCGTCGGGATGTCATAGCGAAAACTCCTGTCTCTCAGGCGCGCAAATATAGCAAATGTGTCGAAAGTGCGCCATCTACCTACTATAATCCCCGCCTGAGTTTATTGAGGAACAATTCATGTCTGCATTTACCCCGGCAAGTGAAGTCTTGCTGCGCCACAGTGATGATTTCGAACAAAGCCGTATTCTGTTTGCCGGAGATATGCAGGATGACCTGCCTGCGCGTTTCGACTGTGCTGAAAGCCGTGCCCACACCCAATATTACCACCACTGGCAGGTGTTGAGCCGCCAGATGGGCGAGCGCGCGCGCTTTAGCCTGGTGGCAGAGCAGAGCGATGTTGCCAACTGCGATACGCTGATTTATTACTGGCCGAAGAACAAACCGGAAGCCCAGTTCCAGCTGATGAACCTGCTCTCCCTGCTGCCGGTCGGTTGCGACATCTTCGTTGTCGGTGAGAACCGCAGCGGCGTGCGTAGCGCAGAGCAGATGCTCGAAGAGTATGCCCCGCTGAACAAAGTCGACAGCGCCCGTCGCTGCGGCCTGTACCACGGTCGCCTGGAAAAACAGCCATCGTTTGATGCAGATAAATTCTGGGGCGAATATCAGCTTGACGGTCTGACCATCAAAACCCTGCCGGGCGTCTTCAGCCGCGACGGTCTGGATGTTGGCAGTAAGCTGCTGCTGTCCACCCTGACGCCGCACACCAAAGGCAAAGTGCTGGACGTGGGTTGTGGTGCGGGCGTACTGGCGACAGTACTTGCCAGCCACTCGCCAAAAGTGCGTTTAACGCTGTGTGATGTCAGTGCTCCAGCGGTAGAAGCCAGCCGCGCAACGCTTGCGGCCAACGGCATTGAAGGCGAAGTGATGGCCAGCAACGTCTTCTCTGATGTGACTGGTCGCTTTGACATGATTATCTCTAACCCACCGTTCCACGACGGGATGGAGACCAGCCTTGAGGCGGCGCAAACGCTGATCCGTGGTGCAGTCCGTCACCTCAACAGCGGCGGCGAGTTGCGTATCGTCGCGAACGCCTTCCTGGCGTACCCGAAAGTGCTGGATGAAACCTTTGGCTTCCACGAAGTGATCGCCCAGACCGGCCGCTTTAAGGTTTACCGCACCGTGATGACACGTCAGGCGAAAAAATAATTCGTCATGTTTGTTTGCCGGATAAGCGCCAGCGCCATCCGGCAAACAGGCGTCTCTGTTCCGACCATTTTTGCAGCAATCAATAAAAGGTGCGCACTTTTCAGTTGACGTAAAGCTGAAAACATCTAGAATGCGCCTCCGTGGTTACGATACTTTTACAGTATCGATGGTATGCGAAGGTGGCGGAATTGGTAGACGCGCTAGCTTCAGGTGTTAGTGTCCTTACGGATGTGGGGGTTCGAGTCCCCCCCCTCGCACCATAAATCACGTTGATATTGCTCGCACTGGGCGAAGGTGGCGGAATTGGTAGACGCGCTAGCTTCAGGTGTTAGTGTCCTTAGGATGTGGGGGTTCGAGTCCCCCCCCTCGCACCAACGAGGCGATATCAAAAAAGTAAGATGACTGTGCGAAGGTGGCGGAATTGGTAGACGCGCTAGCTTCAGGTGTTAGTGTCCTTAGGATGTGGGGGTTCGAGTCCCCCCCCTCGCACCAATTATCTTACATCCCTTCTGTTGTACCTCTTCTTTTTCCCTGTTATTTCAAACTCATCAGTATCACCAGAATTCCACTGACCAGCGCAACGCATGATGGCAGCAACACAAAGTGCCGTAACTGCTTATGCCAGATCATTGCCGACGTCACCAACAACCCCGAAACAATGATGGCTTTCCAGGTCTCAATGGAGAGATCGGCAAACATCAGACCGCCCAGAATCACCCCCGGTAGCAGTACACCCCAACCACTTCCCAGCGCCCTGTTCAACATGCTTTGCCCTTTCATACCGATAATGATAACCAATATCATATGGTAATAATTATCATATGTCAGCATGCATAATTAAAATCAATCGCCCTTTACCTTTCCTGTAATGACAGGAAATGCCTAAGGTGATAAATTGCTCACCTGTTAACTACCTATAAAGATTTTCTGATAATTATTTTTAGATTTACTTTGCATTCACTATTCAAAAACAACACCTATTCATCTGTTTTAATTAAATTTTAATAAAAACGTACTACTATGACATCACAATCCTGGCGGTCTTTGGTCAATAGCAAATATCAATTATCTTTACGTTTATTTTTATTCCTGAACGCTACCTCAGCCGTGTTCTCGGTAACAAACCCGCTCTATTCTGTCCCTCAGTTTCCGATGCCCCTGTTCGCTATTTTTGCAATCAGTAGTGGATTACTCCTCTGGCACTGGAAAAACAGAACCCGGAAAGTCAATATTTCTGTCGTTTCCTCGATCTTCGGTTCTTTATGGGCCTGGCAAATTGTCTCGAAATTTTTGTTAATTACGCACGATCAGCTGACATATTTGATCATGGCGTTATTAACAGTACTTTTTATCGGTTCACTGTCATTTGCCAGCAATATCAAAGCATTTATTCTGCATTCCTTACCCGCCTTTATTGCCTGCCTGTGGTTAAGCAATCATGAAAACTGGCTGAGAATGACCTACTCCTTCGCACTGCCTGTGGTGGCGATTGGTATTCACAATATTCTGCAAAGACGTAACGACCATTTCGCTCAGGAGCTGCTCTCCCGGTTACTGGAAGAACGAGAAACGCTTACCGATCTCAGTATGATGGATCCGCTTACCGGCCTGTATAACCGTCGTGGCCTGCAAAGCCGGCTGGAGAACCTGCCGACGGTAGAAAACGGCGAGCACTTTGTCCTGCTGCTGGATATCGACCACTTCAAGGCCTACAACGACCACTATGGCCATATGATGGGCGACCAGGCGCTGATCCGGGTCTCTGCGGCAATCCGTAATGCCGTGCGTTCACGTGATATTGTCGCGCGTTTTGGTGGTGAGGAGTTTATGGTACTGCTGACCAACATCTCGCTTGAACATGCCCGTCTGACGGCAGAGCGGATCCGCCAGAAAGTTTACGATTTAAAAATCCCGCATATGTTCAACGAAAGTGTCGCCACCAACGTCACCATCAGTATTGGCATTGCCATTTTTGAGGGTGACGACGTTGAAAGCGCGCTGGAAAAAGCGGATAAAGCCCTCTACGAAGCGAAGCATATGGGACGTAATAACATCCTGTTCAGCGAAGAGATGCAGACAACATAAGGACGGGGACCGGAAAGGTCGGCATGAATAATAACGGCTTCTCCGGTGAGAAGGGTAAACACGCAAAACGGCAACCTCCGGTTGCCGTTTTGCTTTGACCTATGCAACCTGCTGGTTTTCCTCTTCAGCATTACGCTGCGCTTCTTCAGCTTCCTGTTCCAGCAACTGCTTCTCGTACACTTTAAAGAACGGGAAGTAGATTATTGCCGATACGCAGGCCAGCACCACCACCAGGATGGCTGCGCGGAAATCCCAACCCAGTGCCCATGCGGCACCCACTGGGGCAGGAGCCGTCCACGGCACGACAGAGATCACGCGGCTAATCAGATCAAACTTCATCGCTGACCAGGCCAGCACGGCATTGACCATAGGGGCCAGCAGGAAAGGAATAAAGAACACCGGGTTCATCACAATCGGGGTGCCGAAAATGACAGGCTCATTGATGTTAAAGATGCTTGGCACCACGCTCAGACGGCCAATTGAGCGCAAATGTGCAGAGCGGCTGCGCAGATAGCAGAACACCAGCCCCATCGTAGCTCCCGAACCCCCAATCACAATAAAGAACGTCCAGAACGCTTCCATAAAGATATGTGGCAGAGGCTGGCTGGCCGCCAGCGCGGTCTGGTTTGCCCCCAGGTTGGTCAGCCAGAACATCTGCAGCATTCCGGAGACAATAGCTGCACCGTGGATCCCCGCAAACCACAGCAGATGGCCAATCAACACCGCCAGCAGGATCGCAGGCAGGGAGTCTGCCGCAGAAACCAGCGGTTTAAAGACAGACATAATGGCCTGTGGGATCAGCATGCCAAACTCAGACTGAATCAGCAGACTCAGCGGATAGAGCGTCAGCACCACCACCAGTACCGGGATCAGCAGATCAAAGGAGTTTTTGATCATCGGTGGTACCTGGTCAGGCAGACGAATACCAATGTTGTGCGCTTTCAGGAACCGCATCATCTCTACGCAGTAGATTGCCACCAGAATGGCGGTAAAGATCCCCGTCCCCCCCAGGCTGTCTACAGGCAGAGTGCCTTTGGTTTTTGGCGCTGCGACCAGCAGAAATGCCATGAGCGACAGCATTGCGCACATGAACGGATCTAACTGATACGACTTAACATAGTGTTTGCCCAGGTTATAGGCGATGGCCGCACAGATATAGATAGACATCACCCCCATCGTCATATCAAACGGCGTCAGGATCTGGCCTTCGAATTGCTTCGCCATATCCAGCCAGGCGCGCGCGAAGCCCCAGGTGGTATCTGGCGAAAACGGTGGGTAAGCAAACACTAACAAGAATGATCCTACAATCATGAACGGCATCGCGGAGATGAACCCATCCCGGATAGCCATAACATGACGCTGGGAGGAGATCCGCCCGGCTATCGGGCTAACGTAATTCTCAACAAAACGGAATATCAGGTTAAACGCAGCGTGGTTGGCAGACATAGCAGATCTCCTGTCAGACGTTCGTTACAGGCGCATCCACGCCACACGTTAATCCATAAATCAGCTTCACAACCTTGCTGGCTTGTGTACCAGCGGTACTGCTCAGACAGAATGGTTTCATAATTTGCTCTTATTATTGGATACAGGGGACGTTACGTACTCAGTATTAATCTCTCACGCACGCTCCGCAACCGGTTACTGTAACCGGTTTCTGTGAATGTGAAGGCGATCCAGAAATCAGCCATACGGGATATTTGTTACTTAAGAGATATTTACAGAGCATAATTTCTTATGACAGATTACGCAGGATATTTGTCAGGAGGAAACAATGAGTTTGCAGTCTGTACAGCAGTTTTTTGCCGACAACGCTCCGGATATAGAGGTCATAGAACTTAGCCAGAGTACCGCCACCGTTGCCCTGGCCGCGGCTGCCCATCGCGTTGAGCCGGGGCAAATTGCCAAGACGCTGTCATTAAAGGTCAAAAATGAGGTGATTCTGGTGGTCGCGAAAGGTGATGCACGTCTGGATAACAAAAAACTGAAAGACACCTTTGGTGCGAAAGCACGCATGCTCAGTAGTGATGAGGTGGTCACCATCACCGGCCATCCTGTTGGCGGCGTATGCCCGTTCGGGCTGGAAAACCAGCTGTCGGTGTACTGTGATATTTCCTTAAAACAATACGCTGAAGTGCTCCCCGCTGCCGGTGCAATCCACAGTGCTGTGCGCATTTCACCTGAGCGGATGGCTGAGCTGACATCCGCCAGGTGGGTCGATGTCTGCATTTGATCGTTGCGCCAGAGCGTATCTGGCGCATCCACACCAGGTTATGAGAATACTGGCGTGCTTAACACAGAGCCTCGAGTATCTCTGGCCGGAAGATGAGTCAAAATGTCCGCCGCGTCCAGTAGCCCTACATCTGAATTAACCCCCAGCTTCACCATCGCGTTAAACTTATGCGCCCGGATGGTTTTAATATTACGTTCAAGCTGTGTCGCGATTTCAGGGATGGAATACCCGAAAGACATATAACGCAAAATCGCGCGCTCCGTTGGGCTTAACATCCTGCTCTGGCTCACATACCAGTGGTTCAGTACATTGTCATTGATTCGATGTGTTTCACTTAGCAACGCAAGCAACTCCGCCTGCAGGTGGCTAAGCGACACCGCCTTACTAATAATGCCATGAAGGCGTGAAGGCGAAAGATGGCCAATCAACCGCGCTTCCATCTCATCAGACGCCAGTATAATCCGCTGGATGTCACTATGAGTAAACGCAAGATCCCGCAGACAGGCCAGACAGTTACGACGCTCCTCTCGCGCATCAGACAGTGAATAAATCACCGAGAAAAAGGAGATGTGAGGAAGTGCCGCCTTAAAACTGTCGAACTGAGTAAACAGGTGCAACTGATAATGGCTGAGCTCAGGCATCGCAAAGAGATGCTGCAGCCCAACCGCACTCATTGCGCAATTTTCGATGACAGCGATATGTCTTGCTGTAACGGTCTTTTCCATTCCTCGTACTCTCCATAGGCTGACATTAAACTCAGCTCTCTCATTCCCTGTGTACTGCTGATCCAGGCGTACATATCGGCATTACTACGTAGTGACAACCGGCGCATCGCACTATTTTTCTGCGCACTAATCGTTTTGTTGCTCTTCTTGAGCAGTGTGGCAATTTGGTTAATTCCCCAACCTTTACCTAACAGGCGCAATACTTTGCGTTCGGAGTGTGTGAGCGCAATAAAGTGTTCGTCTTCATCTTCAGAGCCTGGTGATTCTGCCAGTAATAACGTCTGGCTTATCCGCTCCGCCCGATCGCTACCTGCACGAATAGCGTTAATCACGCCTTCAATCGGCTCCATATCAGAAAGTAACGTACTTTCCGGACGCATAAGCAGCTCAACAGCAATCGGATAAAGAGGACGGGAGACTAAAAAAATCCAGTGAATACCCCGGTATTGGTTCAATAAACCGTAATACTCTTCCAGTAAGCCCCGGGGGTTGCCGTAATACCCTGAAACATCAGCAATAATGACGTCAGCACGGCGTAACTGAAGCAAGGTTAACTCTTGCAGTGAGCGGCAGTAGGTCAGCTCAAACTCAGGAAAATGACGTGCCATGACGCTACCCAACCCGTTTTGCATGACGGGTATCCTGCTAATCACCACTCCGTGTTTACCATTCAATGGCAACATAGACCCTCCGTGTCCATTTTTCATTTATCGGGTAATCTTTAGGTTTAACGTACATTCGCCCCTGAATGCACAACTGATTAATACACGCAGAAGATGGCAGATGTTATTGAATTAAGAAACGTCTAAAACAGTTATAATATCTCATAAAGATCAACTAAATTTAATTCAAACAACCTTAAAATAACGAAAATATAAAATTAGAAAAACTTAATATAAATGTTTTATATTTTGAGATTAAAGAATTCACAATATTAATGAATTAAGGCACGCACCGTGGCGCAAACCGGGTGACAACTGTTTGCACAAACCTTGATCTGACCCAGAGCACAAGACACCTCTCTTTGTGCTAAAAGTAAGCATTCAGTGCCATCAGGCAAGCATTCTTTCTTCTCTTCAGGGCAATACATGCAGGCAGATCAGTCAATGCAGCGTGCGATAACGCGGCTATGTATTCAGTGCGGACTTTTTCTCCTCCAGCATGGAGCGGAAAGCGCGCTGGTCGAGGAACTTTCTACGCGGCTGGGGCTGGCGATGGGTATGGATAGCGTTGAAAGCGCTATCTCATCAAACGCCATTGTGCTGACCACCATTAAAGACGGTCAGTGCCTGACCTCCACCCGTAAAAACCACGATCGCGGTATTAATATGCACGTTGTGACGGAGGTGCAGCATATCGTTATTCTTGCGGAGCACAAACTGCTCGACCTCAAGGAAATTGAGAAACGGTTTAACCAAATCAGGCCATTACGCTATCCACGTTGGCTGGTTGTGCTGATGGTGGGACTGTCATGCGCCTGTTTTTGTAAGCTCAATAAAGGTGGCTGGGACGGCGCACTCATCACGTTCTTCGCCAGCAGCCTCGCCATGTATGTCCGTCAGTTACTGACGCACCGGCAATTGCACCCACAAATTAACTTCTGCATTACCGCGTTTGTCGCCACCACGGTTTCAGGCTTGCTCCTGCGCCTGCCACAGTTTGCCGATACTCCCACCATTGCTATGGCCGCCAGCGTACTCCTGCTGGTACCAGGCTTTCCGTTAATTAACGCGGTTGCCGACATGTTTAAAGGACATATCAATACCGGTCTGGCTCGCTGGGCTATCGCCAGTTTACTTACGCTGGCCACCTGCATCGGTGTGGTCATGGCAATGACACTGTGGGGGTTACGCGGATGGGCGTGATAGATTTTCTGCTCGCACTGGCGCAGGACATGCTCCTGGCCGCCATTCCTGCCGTCGGATTTGCGATGGTATTTAACGTACCGCAACGTGCACTGCCGTGGTGTACTCTGCTGGGTGCTATTGGTCACGGCTCGCGGATGCTGATGATGACGGCGGGCTTTAACATCGAATGGTCGACATTTATCGCCTCAATGCTGATTGGCAGCATTGGCATTCAGTGGTCACGCTGGTATCTGGCACATCCAAAAGTGTTCACCGTCGCAGCCGTTATCCCTATGTTCCCGGGCATCTCCGCCTATACGGCCATGATTTCAGCAGTAAAAATCAGTCACTTTGGTTACAGCGAGCCACAAATGATCCTCCTGCTGAGCAACTTTCTTAAGGCATCCTCCATTGTTGGAGCGCTCTCCATCGGGCTGTCGATCCCCGGTTTGTGGCTGTACCGCAAACGTCCACGCGTTTGAGAGTCGAGTTGTTTCGCTGCCGTGGGGATAATCTCGCCATTCCGCCTGGTGCTGAATGGCGCTCACCAATAAAATCGCTTGCAATTATATCGCGCACTACCTATATTCAATCCATGAATGCAAAAACGAACGACACCACCACCGCGCTTCTGCTGGATAACCAGCTCTGTTTTGCCCTCTATTCGGCAAATCTGGCGCTTAACAAGCTGTACCGGCAACTGCTGGCACCGCTAAACCTGACCTACCCGCAATACCTGGTGATGCTGGTGCTGTGGGAGCAGGATGACATTACGGTGTCGGACATTGGTGAACGGTTGTTTCTTGACTCCGCCACCCTGACGCCTTTGTTAAAACGTCTGGAAAGTGCCGGGCTGATAAACCGCCATCGTTCGCGTAAAGACGAGCGTCAGGTCGCGGTCACCCTGAGTGATGCGGGGCGCGCACTTCAGCAACAAGCGCTGGAAGTCCCTCACGCGGTGGGCTGTGCAGCACAATGTGACACTGACAGCATGCTGGCACTCAAGCAACAGCTTGAACTTTTGCGACAACAGTTACAGCACGCGTAAGGCTATACTTTACGCGTATTTATTTACCCACATATATCGCACACTATTTAATAGCACACATAAACGTAAGATGAGGAACCTGCCATGTCTTTAGAAAAAGTTGTCTACACTGCCAAAGCCAAAGCAACCGGAGGCCGTGATGGCCGCGCCACCTCTTCCGATGGCGTCCTGGACGTTAAACTGGGTGTGCCAAAAGAGATGGGCGGCATGGGCGGTGAAGTCACCAACCCTGAACAGCTGTTTGCTGCGGGTTACTCTGCCTGCTTCCTGGGCGCAATGAAGTTTGTGGCCGCACGTGACAAATTCACTCTGCCAAAAGATGCCTTTATTGAAGGCGAAGTGGGGATTGGCCCGCTGCCAACCGGTTTTGGTATTGAAGCAAAACTGAACATCCACGTCGAAGGTATGGATCCTGCTGAAGCCAAAAAACTGGTGGATGCTGCGCACATTGTTTGCCCATACTCCAACGCCACCCGCGGTAATATCGACGTAACGCTGAACATTATCGCGTAATCCAGACCGATTCCCTCTCCCTGTGGGAGAGGGTTAGGGTGAGGGCATCAACCCGCACTTTCCCCCTCCATTCCCTCCCCCGCTCTGTGCTACCATAAACCCATATCACGCCCGTAGTTATCAGCAGAGAAAGTGTTATGTCCTCCAGAATCCTGACCAACAGCGTCGCTGGCATTGATGCCTTTATGCGCGATCCCCGTGGCGTGTTGACCCATGCCGAAGGCGGTACGCTTGCCGTGTTTGCCGATAACGCTCCGGCGTTTTATGCAATTACACCGGAGCGTCTGGCGCAGCTTCTGGAGATTGAAGCGCGGTTGTCACGCCCTGCGAGCGATGTCACTCTGGATAACCAGTTCTTTGACGAACCGGGTCACGCCCCCGTGGCCATCCCGATGGGGAAATTTGCCCTGTACGCGGGCTGGCAGCCGGACGCCGATTTTCAGCGTCAGGCGGCGCTATGGGGCATTGCACTGACTCAGCCCGCAACCCCTGAAGAGCTGGCCGCGTTCACCGCCTGGTGGCAGGCAGAAGGCAAAGTATTCACCCATATTCAGTGGCAGCAAAAGCTCGCACGCAGCCTTCAAATCAACCGCGCCAGCAACGGCGGGCAACCTAAGCGCGATATCAACGCGTTTTCAGAACCGGATAAACAGATCCCCAACGGATTCCGAGGTGCGAAATGAAAAACGTCGGCGACCTGATGAAACGTCTGCAAAAAATGATGCCCGCTAACGTAAAACCCGCCTTTACCACGGGTGAAGAACTGCTGGCATGGCAAAAGGAACAGGGTGAGATCCGTGCAGCCGCCCTCGCCCGCGAAAACCGGGCGATGAAAATGCAGCGCACCTTTAATCGCTCCGGTATCCGTCCGCTACACCAGAACTGCTCTTTTGATAACTATAAGCTTGAGAGCAACGGGCAGATGAACGCTCTCGCCGCCGCACGTCAGTACGTGGATGAATTCGACGGCAACATCGCCAGCTTCATCTTTAGCGGCAAGCCAGGCACCGGGAAAAACCACCTTGCCGCCGCCATCTGCAACGAACTGCTGCTGCGCGGGAAATCCGTATTAATCATCACCGTGGCCGATATTATGTCCGCCATGAAAGACACCTTCAGCAACCGTGAAACCAGCGAAGAACAGCTGCTTAACGATCTGAGCAACGTCGATTTACTGGTCATCGACGAAATTGGCGTCCAGACCGAATCACGCTATGAAAAAGTGATCATTAACCAGATTGTCGATCGCCGCTCCTCTTCCAAACGCCCAACCGGCATGCTGACGAACCACAATATCGACGAGATGACCCGCTTACTGGGCGAACGCGTGATGGATCGCATGAAGCTCGGCAACAGTCTGTATGTCATCTTTGACTGGGAAAGTTATCGCAGCCGCGTCACCGGCAAAGAGTATTAGGATATTTCCAGGAAATGCAGGTGACCCGAAGGTATATACTGGAGCCACTTTCGGCCCGAAACGGACCTTTTTTGAGTAAGCCACTATGAAAAAAACTTTTCTTTTCAGCACACTGTTAGGCGCACTGCTGGTTACCGGCGCGGTGCAGGCTGCATCATGGCAGGATTCTCTGACCAGTGCCGCGAACGAACTCACCAAAGAGAGCAGCAGTTCTCAGGGCGGTCTGTCAGCGTCTTCCCTCACCAGCCTGTTAGGTGGCAGCACTCAGGGGCTGAGCGCGGGCACAATGAATAACGCCGCGGGTATTCTGGAGTATTGTGCGAAGCAAAAACTGGCCTCCGTGACCGACGCACAAAACGTGAAAAGCCAGGTGCTGGGTAAACTGGGTCTGGATACCCAGGAACAGAAACAGGACACCAGCTATATGGATGGTATTCAGGGCCTGCTCAATGCGCAAAACGGGCAGCAGCTTAACCTGAGCACTATCGGCAACTCCTCGCTGGCGAAACAGGTGAAAACCAAAGCCTGCGATCTGGTACTGAAACAGGGCATTAATTTCATCTCCTGATCCACCCCATTTTCTGCCACAACACGCCGCGTTTATTACGATAGTCTTGCAACGCGGCGTCAACTGAGCGTTTTTACCACCTGCCACCGTCTCAGCGTCCATATGTCAGGATGCGACCGCCTTCAAAAAAGCGATTTTATAAACCAATTCCTAACAACTGCATGCTTTAGTGACACTAAAATTGCAGCTTAACAACATCGTAATTACATTGTACTACCAAAACATGAACAGTTAGCCAGCTAAGATCCTGGCGTGATGAGGATAGCTTGTTGTCAGAGTTAGTGTCCCTATTCCTTTTCCTGGCTTCCATCGGCGTTTACGCCTGGAAAGCGGGCCGTAACACCTGGTGGTTTGTCGTCACGCTGGGGGTACTCGGTATTTTCATTGTTTTAAACATTACCCTGTACGCCAGTAATTATTTTACCGGAGACGGTATTAACGATGCGGTGCTCTATACCCTGACCAACAGCCTGACCGGTGCGGGTGTCAGTAAGTACATACTTCCAGGTCTGGGAGTCGTCCTGGCGCTGGTTGCCATTTTTGGGACTCTCACCTGGGTACTGCGCCGCCGTCGGCATCGTCCTCATCATCATGGCTACAGCCTGCTGGCGCTTTTCCTTGCGCTGGCCTCCGTCGACGCCAGCCCGGCATTTCACCAGATAACCGAGCTGGTAAAATCCCAGTCGCGTGACGGCGATCCGGATTTCGTGGCGTATTACAAAGAGCCATCGAAAAAGATAGACCACCCGAAGCTCAACCTGGTCTATATCTACGGCGAGAGTCTGGAACGCACGTATTTTGATGACGATGCCTTCCCGAACCTCACGCCGGAGCTGGGCGCGCTGAAAAACGACGGTCTCGACTTTAGCCACACCATGCAATTACCCGGTACTGATTACACCATCGCCGGCATGGTCGCCTCACAGTGCGGTATCCCGCTTTTTGCGCCATTTGAAGGCAATGCTTCAGCCTCGATGTCGAGCTTCTTCCCGCAGAATATCTGTCTTGGCGATATCCTGAAGAACTCCGGCTACGAAAACTATTTTGTACAAGGTGCCAACCTGCGCTTTGCCGGAAAAGACGTGTTCCTGAAATCGCACGGTTTTGACTATCTGTATGGTTCAGAAGAGTTAAAAACCACGGTCGCCGATCCGAATTATCGTAACGACTGGGGCTTCTACGATGATACGGTGCTGGACGAAACCTGGAAGAAATTCGAGGAGCTGTCTCGCTCCGGCAAGCGCTTCTCGCTCTTTGCCCTGACCGTGGATACCCACCATCCTGACGGATTCGTTTCACGCACCTGTAAGCGTAAAAACTACGCCATTGACGGTAAGAGTAATAAATCCTTCAGCGCCGTGGCCTGCAGCCAGGAGCATATCGCTGCATTAGTCGAGAAAATCAAAGCCTCACCGTATTTTAAAAACACGGTAATTGTTGTCTCTTCTGACCACCTGGCGATGAAAAACAGCGCATGGGATGCCCTTAACAAACAGGATCGCACCAACCTGTTCTTCGTTCTGCGCGGCGATCACCCACAACAGGAGGTGATTGCCACCAAACGCAACTCAATGGATAACGGAGCCACCGTGCTGGATATCCTGGGGGGAGATAACTTTATCGGTCTTGGCCGCAGCACCCTGTCGGGACAATCGTTGTCAGAAGTGTTCCTCAACATGAAGGAAAAAATCCTCGCATGGAAACCGGATATCATCCGGCTGTGGAATTTCCCGAAAGAGATGAAAGACTTCACCATCGATCAGGATAAAAGCATGATCGCGTTCTCCGGTAGCCATTTCCGCTTGCCGCTACTGCTGCGCGTGTCGGATAACCGGGTCGAGCCGCTGCCGGAAAGCGAATACTCCGCGCCGCTGCGTTTCCAGCTGGCCGATTTCGCCCCGCGCGATAACTTTGTCTGGGTCGACAAATGCTACAAAATGGGTCAGCTCTGGTCGCAGCCGCTGGCGCTTTCTACCGACTGGTGTGTTTCTCAGGGGCAGCTCGGGGGGGAACAGACTGTCCAGCGCGTCGACAAAGCACAGTGGAAAAGTAAAACCGCGTTTAAGGATACGGTTATTGATACCGCGCGCTACCAGCGTAACGTCGACATGCTGAAAATCGTCGACAACGACATCCGCTACAAGGCCGACAGCTTCATCTTCAACGTGGCCGGAGCCCCGGAAGAGGTGAAGCAGTTCAGCGGCATCTCCCGCCCCGAACCCTGGGGACGCTGGTCCAACGCACAACTGGGCGATGAGGTGAAAATTGAGTACACCCATCCTCTGCCGGAAAAATTCGATCTGGTGATCACGGCGAAAGCCTTTGGGCCGAACGCAAACCAGCCCATTCCTGTACGCGTGGGCAATCAAGAACAAACGTTAACGCTCGGAAACAACGTCACCACCACCACGCTGCATTTCGATAACCCATCGCGCAGCAAGACCCTGGTGATTGTGCCGCCAGATCCGCAATCCACTAACGAAGGCAATATCCTCGGCCACTCACCGCGACAGCTTGGGATCGGAATGGTTGAAATTAAAATCGTGAGCAGCGCGGGCTGATGGATCTGTACACCATGAAAATGACCGTTCGACCTGCAACATTTCACGATGTCGCTGCCCTGCCCGCCATTGAGCGCGCCGCAGGCCAGCGCTTTCGTGAGATTCCTGCGCTGGCATGGCTTGCCGACAGCCCTGCCATTTCAGCAGAACGTCATCTGGCCTGTATCGAACAAGGGATGAGCTGGCTGGCGCTGGTCGGGGATAAGCCGGTTGGTTTCATCCTCGCGGAGATACATCCCACATCGCTGTTTATTGTGGAACTCTCGGTTCACCTGGACTGGCAGAGAAAAGGCGTCGGTCGGCAGCTTATCGCCTGTGCTGTTGAGCAGGCTCGCAAACTGGGGCTGACGTCGCTCACGCTGACCACCTTCCGTGACGTACCGTGGAATGCGCCGTTTTATTCGCGGCTGGGGTTTGAAATAGTCACAGAATTAACGCCAGAGCTGCGTCAGAAAAGAGAGGAAGAAGCCGCGCACGGATTAGCGTATGACTCTCGCTGTGCCATGCGCCGGCATCTTATTTAGGCGCTAAAAAACCGAACCATCGGCCGGGTCAGGCGCAACCGCCACCCGGCACAACAGACAGAATTAGAACGTTTCCCAGTTATCGCCCGCATCGGCCGTTGCCGCTTTACGCGCCATGACCGGGGCAACGGTTTTCGCTGAGGCAAGCTCGCGCGCTTTCATCTGCTCCTGCTGAATGCGGAATACCGCAACGGCCTGCGTCAGACGGCTCGCCTGCTCTTCCAGCGCTGCCGCAGCAGCGGCGGACTCTTCCACCAGCGAGGCGTTCTGCTGGGTCACGCGATCCATCTCAGCCACCGCCAGACCCACCTGGTCAATACCGCGGCTCTGCTCGTCAGAGGCAGAGGCGATTTCACCCATGATGTCAGTCACGCGGGTCACCGCATTGACGATTTCACCCATCGTTTCACCGGCGCTTTCTACCAGGGTAGAACCCACTTCCACGCGGCCAACGGAGTCTTCAATCAGGCTCTTAATTTCGCGTGCCGCCTGGGCGCTGCGCTGTGCCAGGTTGCGCACTTCACCCGCAACCACGGCAAAACCACGCCCCTGCTCACCCGCACGCGCCGCTTCTACCGCCGCGTTCAGTGCCAGAATGTTGGTCTGGAAAGCAATACCGTCGATCACGCTGATAATATCAGCAATCTTCTGCGAACTGCCGGCGATGTCACGCATGGTTTGCACCACGTTATCCACCACTTTACCGCCTTTCTGCGCGGTTTCAGACGCGCTCAGCGCCAGGTTGCTCGCCTGACGGGCGTTCTCGGCGTTCTGCTTAACCGTCGCGGTCAGCTGTTCCATGCTGGCAGCGGTCTCTTCCAGGGAAGCAGCCTGCTGTTCAGTACGGGAAGAGAGATCGTTGTTACCCATCGAGATTTCGCTCGCGCCGCTGTAGATGGCGTTCGCACCGTTACGCACGTCACCCACGGTACGCACCAGCTCACCCTGCATATGACGCAGCGTGTCGGCCAGAACCCCCATCTCGTTGGAACCTTCCACATCAATGCGTTTCACCAGGTCGCCGCTGGCGATATGGCGAATGCTGTCGATCAGACGGTTCAGCGGGGAGATCAGCGCCTGCTTAATACCCAGCCAGACGGCAATAATCACTACCAGCACGGCAACCAGCACGCTAATCAGCACCCAGATAGCCTGGCTGTAAGAGCTGTTACTGTCTTCCACCGCGGTCTGGTACAGCTTGTCGTTCTGCTGCAGGTAGCTCACATACTGCTTCTCAAAACCATCCTGATAGCTCTGGGTTGGTTGATCGAAGAACGCATTGATTTTGCCTGCACCCAACAGCTGGATCAGCTCCGCCAGCGCACCGTGGTAGATATCGTAGTTACGTTTGATTTCCATCGCTGCGGCGTCGCTCTGACGCGGGTCACGCGGCAGGGCTTCGTAGTCAGCCCAGTTTTTTTCCGCCTGTTTCAGAGACGCAGAAGCAATGTGCATCAGATCGGAAACGGTCGCGCCGCTGCCAATATTGCTCTGATCCATCATGTAGCGGATGCCCGCACGGTTCAGGGTGTTACGGGTTTGCAGCAACGCAACCCAGCTGCCGTTCAGCGTGGATTGTTGCTGGCGAATGGTTTGCAGGACGGTGAAGTTCTCTTTGTCATGCTTGAGGGCATTGAAGAAAAGACCACCGGAGGTAAGTTGTAACAGGCCAAAAATAGCGAGAACCAGCATTAAGCTGGTGACAATCTTGATACGATTTAACATGTTTTCTCTTTCCATCAGACAGATAACAGAATTTTCGGCCTGGGAAAGGAAAACTTTACGAAAAACGTACTACCAGGAAGGACATAATCCCTCCTGATATGTTGATAACGCCGACAATTATTTGATCAGAGAAGAGATATCCCTGAAAAGTGAATGGGTTATATTCACTCCCTCGCGGATCGTACGCTCACGAGAAAAATAGCGACGCTCACCCGGCAGACGAGCGCCTTGCTGCTGCATCCCGATAAAAAGCGTCTCGGCACGCGCCAGATGCCGCGCTGCGTCCGTACCCAGGAAACGAGCCGGATCCAGCGCCAGAATAAGCTCACCACCATAGGGCAATCCGCCTGCACCATTATCCCACGCCAGCGACTCCGCGCTGGTCATGTCGCCAATCAGCGGCCCGGCAAGCAGTTCAACCATCGCCGCCAGCGCCGAACCTTTATATCCGCCGAACGTCAGCATCGCACCGTCGAGGATCGCCTGCGCATCCGTGGTGGCCTGGCCGTCGCGGTCGATCCCCCACCCTTCCGGTACCGCTTTTCCCGCCCGTTGATGGAGCTGGATCTCACCGCGGGCTGCCGCACTGGTGGCCATATCAAAGATAAACGGTGGTTTATCCCCGCGCGGCCAGCCAAACGCAATCGGGTTAGTGCCAAACAGTGGCTTCGTCCCGCCAGCGGGGGCGACCCACGCATGGCTGGGGGTGGTAGCCAGTGCCACCAGCCCCGCATCCGTCAACGGCTCGACATCGGCAAACAGCGCCGAAAAGTGTACGCAACGATTAATCGCCAGAGCAGCCATTCCGCTGTGCCGTGCCTTTTCCATCAACAGCGGGAGCGCCCGCTCGAACGCCAGCAGGGAAAATGCCCCACCGGCGTCCACCTTCACGATGGCGGGCGCGGTATCGGTGATAACCGGCTCAGCGTCTGGCGACACCTTCCCTTTGTGCAGGGTCGCAACAATCCCCAGCAACCGCCACAAACCATGCGAGGCACAACCATCACGCTCACCGTGGGTGACATTTTTTGCCACCACGGCGGCATGTGCCTCACTGAATCCATTCCCGTGCAGCACCCGGTGTGCCAGCGCATAAGCCTCTGCTAACGAGAGGTTGACCATCTCCATTACCGACACCTCTTACTCTTCTTCGTCCCCGGTAAAGTTAGCCTGCGGCAGGCAGGTTCGCTCGCCCCAGTAGTAAATTCCCAGCGACATCACCGCCACGATGACTGTATCCCACGGATGCGCAATCACTCCCGAACCACCAAAGCTGCCAAGCCAGGAGAAGAGCATAATCAGCGCGTAGAAGGCGATAAGCCAGAGGGACGATTTCACCTGCTGCGCCAGGCTGACGGTATGCACCGGCACTTTAGATTTGCACAACACGTAGACCACAAACATCACAATTTGCAGCCCCAGCAGCCACGACAGCGTGCCCCAGCCAGACCAGAACACAATCAACGCCGAAATCACAAATGACACCGGGCCGATCACCCCGAAAGCGCGCACGCGGAACGGGCGCGGCAGATCCGGCGCATTACGGCGCAGCCCCGCCGCCGTGACCGGTGCAATGGCATAGCTCAGCACCAGCGCCGCCGACACCACGCTAATCAGCTGTTCCCATGACGGGAACGGCAGCGTCCAGAAGATAGACATCGCGAAAGTCAGCCACAGCGCCGGACGCGGAATGCCAGACTCTTTATCAATGTGGGTGAATGCCTTAAAGAACGTCCCCGCTTTCGCCCAGCCATAAATCACGCGCGGCGTGGCGTTCATATAGATATTGCCAGTGCCGCTTGGGGAGACAATCGCGTCACACACCACCATAAATGCCAGCCAGCCCATCCCGAGCGTAATGGCGATATCCCGGTACGGCAGCGAAAACTGCTTGCTGATCTCCGCCCAGCCGCTACCCAGCATCTCCGTCGGAATACTGCCGAGAAACGCCAGTTGCAGCAGCACGTAGATAATCGTCGACAGCACCACCGACAAAATCAGCGCCACCGGGATGGTACGCTGCGGGTTCTGCACTTCGCTCGCCACCGAGATGATTGGCGTCAGCCCCAGGTAGGCAAAGATTATCCCCCCCGCGCTGATCGCCGCTTCCACGCCCGACATGCCAAACGGCGCAATGCCCTGAACGTGCAGGTTCTCAGGCCTGAAGAAGGTAAACAGGGTGACGACGACCGCCAGTGGCACCAAAAACTTCAGAATACTGATGATGTTATTGGAGCGGGCGAACGTTTTCACACTGTAGTAGTTCAGTCCGAAGAAGAAACACAGCAACAAAAACTGCACCCCCCAGCCCAGTAGCGTCGGGTCACTCGACCCGGGCTGAGTCAGCATCGGGAACCAGGCTGCCGCATACTGGCGCGCGGCCACAATCTCGATAGAGATCAGGCTGGAGAACGCAATCAGCGTAATAAAGCCGAGCAGATAGCCCATCAGCTCACCGTGGGAGAACACCGGATAACGGATAATCCCCCCGGCGCGGGGCAGCGCGGCCCCCAGCTCACAATAGACAATCCCCAGCAGCAGAACCGCAATCCCGCCGATGACCCACGAGGCAATCCCCGCTGGCCCGGCAATGGATGCCACATGGCTTGCAGCAAACAGCCAACCGGAGCCGAAGATCGCCCCAAGACCGATAAACGTCAGGTCGGTGAGCGTGAGCTGCTTTTTAAATTTCCCCGACTCAACAACGCGGGACTGTGTTTGATGCGTAGAGTGGATCGTCATGGTCAAGCCCTTCAGTCAACAGAGGGGGAAATGGCTTCCCGGGTCCACTGCCCGTTAATCTGGCGCAGCAGGTTCAGGGGGTTGGCATCCTGGACAGCAGGCGGCAACAGTGCGGCAGGCACGTTTTGCAGGCACACCGGGCGCAGAAAACGCTCAATGGCTTTTGTCCCTACGGAAGTACCGCGTGAGTCAGTGGTGGCAGGCCACGGGCCGCCGTGTACCATCGCATCGCACACTTCCACCCCGGTCGGATAACCGTTAAACAGCACGCGCCCTGCTTTTTCGCTCAGGGCAGGCAGCAGGCGCTGCGCCAGCGGCCCGTCGTCAGATTCCGCGTGAACCGTCGCAGTCAACTGGCCCGGGATGGCGCGCAGAATAGACAACAGTTCAACCTCGTCAGCCACCTCCACCAGCACCGCCATCGGGCCGAACACCTCATGCTGTAACAGTGGATCCTCTGCCAGCAGCAGCGAAGCCGGAGCCTGATACAGCCGGGCCTGTGCGCAGCCTGTGGCCGATCCGTCAGCTCCCGCCAGCCGCTGAATAGCGGGATGCGCCTCAAACGCGCTGACGCCTTCCTGATAGTGCGCCAGCGTCGGGGCATTCAGCATGGTCTGTGCCGGAGCCTGATTCACCGCCGCCTTCAGCGCCTGAGTGAAGCGGGTAAAACCCTCCCCCCGCAGGGCGAGGATCAGCCCCGGCTTCGTACAAAACTGCCCACAGCCCAGGGTGAAGGAGGCCACCAGCTCATTTGCCAGCGTCTCTGCCCGGGTAGCTAACGCCTGAGGCAGAATCATCAGCGGGTTAATGGCTGACATTTCCGCAAAGACCGGAACAGGCTGCGGACGCTGCTGCGCCAGCTGCCACAGCGCCTTGCCGCCGCTCAGTGAGCCGGTAAAACCGACCGCCTGAATAGCCGGATGGCGAACCAGCTCAGCCCCAATGTCGGTGCCGAAAATCATGTTAAAAACGCCTGCAGGCAGCGACGATTTGTCAACCGCACGCACAATGGCCTGCGCGGTTAACTCCGCCGTCGCCATATGCCCGGGATGCGCTTTCACCACCACCGGACAGCCTGCCGCCAGTGCGGAAGCGGTATCGCCTCCTGCCGTGGAGAAGGCCAGCGGGAAATTGCTGGCACCGAACACNGCCACCGGGCCCAGCGCGGTCAGATACTGGCGCAGATCCGGGCGCGGCAGCGGCTGGCGTGCAGGCAGCGCGGTATCAATACGCACGCCAAAGGTGTCACCCCGGCGCAGCACACCCGCAAACATCCGCAGCTGATTGCTGGTACGGGCGCGCTCTCCCTGCAGCCGTGGCAGCGGTAGCGCCGTCTCCAGGTGAGCTATCGCGAAAAAGTCCTCACCGAGTAAATCCAGCTCGTCGGCGAGGGTATCGAGAAAGCGGGCGCGCACCTCGGGTGAGGTCTGCGAAAAGACAGGGAACGCCTGCTCAGCCGCCAGTGCCGCAGCGGCGACCTCCTCGCGGGAGGCCGGGAAGAAACGGTATCCGGTCGGCTCATTGTCAGCGGCACGCAGGCCCGGCAGCGTCGCCTCACCGCTTGCCACGCGGCGTCCGGCGATAAACTGCTGGCCTGATATGCAGAGAGATAAAGTCATCGTCGTTCCTTTTCTCAGAGGCCTACGTCCGGCAGCTGCGGTCGGGTCGCCAGCGCCTTCTCAACAACCGCCACCACGTGCGCACGGGTCTCCCCTTCCAGCGCTAAACGCGGTGGACGGGTAATGGCGCTGCCGCGTCCCAGCAACTCTTCGCAAAGCTTAATGCACTGCACCAGATCCGGACGCGCGTCCAGATGCAGCAACGGCATAAACCAGCGGTAAAGTGCCATCGCCTCTTCGTACCGCTGCTGCTTCGCCAGGCGGAACAACGTCTCCCCTTCACGTGGGAAAGCGTTCGACATCCCGGAGATCCAGCCTTCCGCCCCAACGGCAATACTCTCTACCACCACGTCATCCAGCCCGGCAAACAGCACAAAGCGGTCACCAACGGCGTTACGCAGGTCGGTAAAACGGCGGGTATCGCCGGAGGAGTCTTTGAAGCAGACGATGTTGTCGCAGTCGGTGAGCGTCGCCAGAATGTCCGGCGTCACGTCGTTTTTGTAGATTGGCGGGTTGTTGTACACCATGATCGGCAGGTCGGTGGCGGTCGCCACGCTGCGGAAATGGGCGGCAGTTTCATGCGGCTTAGAGGAGTAAACCAGCGCAGGCATCACCATAATACCGTCAACGCCCACGCGCTCAGCCTCTTTCGCCATCTTCTGTGCAAACGCGGTGGTGAATTCAGCCACCCCGGCAATCACCGGGATCTGACCGCCCGCCGCGTCTTTCGCCACCTCGATAATCTGCAGCTTTTCCTGCGTGGTCAGCGAGGTGTTCTCCCCCACGCTGCCGCACACCACCAGGCCGGAAACACCATCCCTGACCAGGTTTTTCATCACTGCATGGGTGGCATCCAGATCGAGAGAGTAATCGCTACGAAACTGGGTAGTGACTGCCGGAAATACACCGCTCCAGTGAATGGCTTTCTTGCTCATGTTCAGTTCCTTGTCGTCAATTTGTTAAATCAAAGTGAATGAATGGTGAATATTCACTGACAGATTGACGTTTCAGGCGACCGACGGCTTGGTGGTTTTCCTCCCCTTTGATGACGAAATTAGCACAGTGAGTTTGTCTTACCCGGCCAGCGTGATGCGAAAATCACGCGGCGTAGAGCCGGTCATCGCTTTAAACTGGCGGCTAAACGCGCTGTGATCGGTATAACCACATTGCAGGGCAATATCGGTAATCGGCGTATCGCCGGCCAGCAGCTCGGTGGCCTTTTCCAGCCGCACCTTGTGGATCATCTGGCGTGGGGTGAGGTGAAAAATGCGCTTACAGTAGCGTTCGATCTGCGCCACCGACATGCCGCTCAGCGCGGTCAGCTCTTCCATCGCGATTGGCCGGTGGTAATGGTTGCGGATATGCTCATCGACAATCGCCAGCCGCTGCCACGCCGGGTGACGCGCCTGCGCTTCCTGCAAGTCGTGCGAAATGCCTGCCATGCCGATCACCTGGCCCTGCGCATCCCGAAGCGCCAGCTTCTGAGTCAAACACCAGCCGCGCTCACGACCATTGTAGAGATGCATCTCCAGCTGATCGCGCAGGGTCACCCCCTCACGCAACACCCGCATATCCTGTTCGGTATACCCCTGCCCCAGCGCGGAAGGGAACACATCGGCAGAGGTTTTGCCCAGCAGAGAAACAACGTTCTTAAACCCACAGCGGCGTGCCAGGGTCATGTTGACCATCAGATAGCGCGCCTGCACGTCTTTAACAAAAAACACCACGTCAGGAATGGCATTGAGCAAGGGTGCAATCAACGCCATCGCATTCAGCAACATCTGGATATCTTCCGGACGCTGGCGCGCCAGCCCTTCACATATCTGGCTGAGTTCAGACACTTCCAGCACCGGCGACGGAGCCAGCACATCATCAATAACACAGGACATAACGCTTCCTCCCGATTAGTGAGCTGGATCTTTATTAACTTTTCATTAACTCATCAAGCCCCCATGCTGCGTTTTGCGATCCTGCCACAGGTTTGTCATTTCCTCTGTATCATCCACTGGCGCAGTCCCCTTTTTTGGTTTACCACACCATCAACAGAATGATTAATAAGAAATAAATATGAATTTCACTTAAGAGTGAAACCGGTCACTGTGCTGATTTCGTCATTTCCGGTGACGAAAGCGATCAAGCCGGAACGTCAGGCTTACGCCAGCATTTAGCAACAAGATTTTAACTTCCCGGAGATCCCATGACAGCGCAGCACAGTGAACTGAGAGTAATTGACTCCCACACCGGCGGCGAACCCACCCGCCTGGTCATCGACGGTTTTCCGGATCTGGGAACAGGCAGCATGGCCGAGCGCCGGGCGCGCTTTGCCCGCGATTACGACGACTGGCGTAAAGCCATCATCCTTGAGCCACGCGGTAACGACGTGCTGGTCGGAGCCCTGCTCTGTAAGCCAGTTTCACCGCAGGCCACGGCGGGGGTCATCTTCTTCAACAACTGCGGCTTTCTGAACATGTGCGGCCACGGCACTATCGGGCTTATTGCCTCGCTGGCCTGGCTTAGGTGCATTCAGCCAGGCCGACACGTGATTGAAACCCCGGTGGGTGACGTTACCGCTACGCTGCACGAAGATGGCAGCGTCTCAGTCGAAAACGTCCCGGCTTATCGCTGGCGTAAGCAGGTGCAGGTAGAAACCGCCCACGGCACGGTCACGGGCGATATCGCCTGGGGCGGCAACTGGTTCTTCCTCGTCAGCGATCATCCGTTTGCAGTCACGCCGGATAAGCTCCCTGAATTGACCGAATACGCCTGGGCAATCCGTGAAGGGTTAGAACATGCAGGTATTCGCGGCGAACATGACGGCATTATCGACCATATCGAACTGTTTGCTGAGGATACCCATGCGGACAGCCGCAGCTTTGTACTCTGCCCCGGTAAAGCCTGGGATCGCTCGCCCTGTGGCACTGGCACCAGCGCCAAGCTGGCCTGTCTGGCGGCGGATGGCAAACTCAGACCCGGAGAAACCTGGCGACAGGCGAGCATCATCGGCAGCGAATTTACCGCCCACTACGTGCCGCATGGCGACAAAATCGTACCGACGATCCGCGGTGAGGCGTGGGTCTGCGGTGATAACCGGTTGATCCTCAATGCTGGCGATCCGTTCCGCTGGGGGATCGTGCTGTGATCGAAAGTGACGTGATTGTCATCGGGGCCGGGATTATCGGCGCGGCCTGCGCCTGGCAACTGGCAAAGCGCGGGCAACGGGTCACGCTGGTCGACGACGGCAACGCCGGGGCGACGGCAGCGGGTATGGGTCACCTGGTCTGTATGGATGACGACCCCGCCGAACTCACCCTCTCCGCCTGGTCTCTGGCACGCTGGCGGGAACTGACCCCCCGGATGCCGGAAAGCTGCGCCTGGCGCGGATGCGGCACCCTGTGGCTGGCGGAAACTGCGCAGGAGCTTGCGCTGGCAGAGGAAAAACAGCAGCGGATGGCACAGGTCCAGGTCACCAGCGAGATGCTCACCCGCGAGCAGCTTGCCGCACGCGAACCCCTGCTCACCTCCCGGCTCACCGGCGGGCTGTGGGTGCCCGGTGACAGTATCGTCTACGCACCGAACGTCGCCCGCTGGTTTATTGACGATGCCGGCGTCACGCATCTTCGTGATAGCGCCCTCTCTGTCGAGGCTCCTTACGTCACCCTGCGCAGCGGTGAACGTCTGCGTGCGGGCGCTATCGTCATCGCCTGTGGTCTGAATGCCAACACGCTGCTGGAGGAAAACTGGCTCAGGGCGAAAAAAGGCCAGCTGGCGATCACCGACCGTTACGGCCCGTTGCTCAGCCACCAGCTAGTGGAGCTGGGATACGGGGCCAGCGCCCACGCAGGCGGAACGTCGGTGGCGTTTAACATCCAGCCTCGCCCCACCGGACAGTTACTGATTGGCTCTTCCCGCCAGTTCGATAACACGGACCGCGAGCTGGATCTCCCCTTGCTGGCACAAATGCTGGCGCGCGCACGTCATTTTTTACCCTCGCTGGAGAGCCTGAATATCATCCGCTGCTGGAGCGGTTTTCGCGCTGCATCGGCAGACGGCAATCCGCTCATTGGCCCGCATCCCACACGTCCGGGTGTCTGGCTGGCGCTGGGTCATGAAGGGCTGGGCGTCACGACGGCCCCCGCAACCGCCGAGCTGCTTAGCGCGCAGATCCTGGGCGAGCGCCCGGCGGTTTCCCCAAACGCCTGGCTTCCCGCACGGCTGTACAAACAGGAGGCCATCGCATGACGATCCTGAACATGATTATCGACGGCCAGCCCTGCGAGGTTCCCGTTGGTATCAGCATCGCGGCAGCACTGGCTCTGATGGGCAACGGTGTCACACGCCACTCGGTCAGCGGCGAACGGCGAGCGCCCTTCTGCGGAATGGGAATATGCCAGGAGTGTCGCGTCACGGTAAACGGATGCCGGGTGCTGGCCTGCCAGACGGAATGCCAGCCCGATATGGTGATTGAAAGGAGCCAGTATGCGAATGTTTGACTGCGAAATTCTGATCCTCGGCGCAGGGCCAGCCGGGCTATCGGCGGCGCTGGCCGCCGCACGCTGCGGAAAATCGGTCATGGTTCTTGACGACAACCCGCGTCCTGGCGGGCAAATCTGGCGCGATGGCCCGCAGGTCTCGCTGCCCCGACGGGCCCGTCGCCTTCGCCTGGCAGTGGCAGAACAGCCGCGCATCACGCTGCTGAACGGCGCGCGGCTGATTGCCCGTCCTCACGCGCATTCCATTGTTTTTGAAACCGCAGATGGCTGCGGAGAGATCCGCTGGCAGCGGTTAATTTTATGCTGCGGTGCGCGCGAGCTTTCGCTGCCGTTTCCCGGCTGGACGCTACCCGGCGTGACGGGAGCCGGAGGGCTACAGGCACAGATTAAACATGGTCTGTCGCTCAACGGCGAACGGGTGGTCATCGCCGGAAGTGGCCCGCTGCTGCTGGCGGTCGCCAGCACGGTGAAACGCGCGGGCGGAAATATCGTTGCCATCATCGAACAGGCTCCGGTGAGCGCGCTGGCCCGCTTCGCGGCGGGGCTTTGGCGCTGGCCTGAAAAACTGCTCCAGCTCGGCGAGCTTTTCCCCGCCCACTACCACCCGGCAAGCCAGGTTATCCGTGCGCAGGGTGTCTCACATCTGCACTCCGTCTCCGTACGTCATCAGGGAAACACCCGGGAGATCGCCTGCGACAGGCTGGCTATCGGCTACGGACTGGTGCCGAACCTTGAACCCGGATTGATTTTTGGCTGCAAAACGGAAAATCAGGCAATTTGGGTTGATGCAGGGCAACGCACCAGCGTGCCGGATATCTACGCCGCAGGGGAATGCACCGGCTTTGGCGGCAGCGAGCTGGCGCTGGCGGAAGGGGAAATAGCGGGTTATATCGCGGCGAATAATCCCGAAAAGGCAGCAAAAGCCATCGCCGCCCGCGCCCGCTGGCAACGTTTTTCCCGGGCGCTACATACCACCTTTGCCTTACCGGACGCGCTAAAAGAGGTTGTCACTGCGGATACGCTGCTCTGCCGCTGCGAGGATGTGCGCTGCGGCGATGTGCAAAATGCCGAAAGCTGGCAGGCGGCGAAGCTCGCATCACGCTGTGGGATGGGTGCCTGCCAGGGAAAAACCTGCGCCACCAGCGCCCGCTGGCTGTACGGCTGGCCGCTGCCACAACCGCGCGAGCCCCTTTCCCCCGCGCGTATCGACACGTTGATCCACCTGGCGAAGCCGGAGGGCTGAGTTATTCCTCTTCCCCGCGCTCTGCAATATGGCGATTGCCGAGCGCGATAAACTCTTCCAGCAGTGCCGTCAGCTGCTTCATCTTCTCCGGCGTATATTCCGCTTCAATGTGCTGATACGCCTCTTCCACCTGCGCCTGTGCGTGCTCGTACAGCACATTCCCCTCTTTGGTCAGCGACACGTACAGCTTGCGCTGGTCATTCACCGGCTTTAAGCGCAGCACCAGACCGTCGCGCTCCATGCGCGTGAGAATGCCCGTCAGGCTCGGACGCAAAATGCAGGTCCGAAACGCCAGGTCGTGAAAATCCATCGACGGGCTTTCTGCCAGCACGCGCACAATCCGCCACTGCTGTTCGGTCAGATTATGCCGCTTCACAATCGGGCGAAAGTAAGCCATCGCCGCTTCCCGCGCCTGCAACAGCGCGATGGTTAATGAGTCATGCATAGCCTCTCCCCGCCAATCATTAACAAGTAAACAATTTAAAAAAGATGTTTTTATAAACAACACGTTTTACATCAAAAAGTCTAACAGAAACCAGTCANTTTTATTAACAGANTGATTTATATAGAATTTAAAATTGATATGTAAATTTATTGTTACTCATATCACAATTTCTTCACTTCTGATTGCGAAACAAACAGCAAAAGCATAAAACCAGATCATTAACATATTAATGAAATCACAGCCCGGATCCCCGGCCTGAGGAGTAGTCAATGAAAGGTACTGTTTTTGCCGTGGCGCTTAACCATCGCAGCCAGCGTGATGCCTGGGGCGACGCGTTTGAAAAAGCCCCTTATCACACCCCACCTAAAACGGCGGTATGGTTTATCAAACCCCATAACACCGTGATCCGCGCAGGTGAACCCATCCCGTTTCCGCATGGGGAAACGGTGTTAAGCGGTGCAACGGTGGCTCTGGTGGTCGGCAAAACGGCCAGCAAGGTACACGTGGAAGACGCTGCGCAGTACATCGCCGGATACGCGCTGGCCAACGAGGTGAGCCTGCCGGAAGAGAGCTTTTACCGCCCGGCGATCAAAGCCAAATGCCGTGACGGATTTTGCCCGCTCGGCGAGCTTGCCACTGTCGACAATGTCGATAACCTGACCATCATCACCGAGATCAATGGCCGCGAAGCCGACCACTGGAACACCGCAGATCTGCAGCGTAACGCGGCCGAACTGCTGAGCGCCCTGAGCGAATTCGCCACCCTCAACCCCGGCGATGCCATTCTGATTGGCACCCCACACTCGCGCGTGGCGCTGCGTCCCGGCGATCGCGTGCGTATCCTGGCAAAAGGTTTCCCGGCACTGGAAAACCCGGTGGTCGATGAACGCGACGTTGCCATCGCTCAAAGCACACCCCCGAACGCCACGCTGTTTGCGCTGGGCCTGAACTACGCCGATCACGCCAGCGAGCTGGACTTTAAGCCGCCGACTGAACCGCTGGTGTTCATCAAAGCACCGAACACCTTTAACGGCGACAACCAGACGTCGGTACGCCCGGACAACGTCGACTACATGCACTACGAAGCGGAGCTGGTGGTGGTGATCGGCAAAACCGCGCGCAATGTCAGCGAAGCCGGGGCGATGGACTATGTGGCGGGCTACACGGTGTGTAACGACTACGCCATTCGCGACTACCTGGAAAACTACTACCGCCCGAACCTGCGGGTGAAAAGCCGCGACGGGTTAACCCCCATCAGCCCCAACGTGGTGCCCAAAGAAGCTATCCCCGACCCGCACAACTTAACCCTGCGCACCTTCGTTAACGGCGAGCTACGCCAGGAAGGCACCACGGCGGATCTGATCTTCAGCATCCCGTTCCTGATTGCGTACCTGAGCGAATTTATGACCTTACAACCGGGCGACATGATCGCCACCGGCACGCCAAAAGGCCTTTCCGACGTAGTGCCTGGCGACGAAGTGGTGGTGGAAGTGGAAGGCGTTGGCCGCCTGGTGAACCGAATTGTGAGTGAGGAAACGGCAAAATGAAAAAGATTAACCATTGGATCAACGGCAAAAACGTAGCAGGAAGCGACTACTTCCACACCACTAACCCGGCCTCCGGCGANGTGCTGGCTGAAGTGGNCGCCGGCGGTGAAGCAGAAATTAATCAGGCGGTTGCGGCGGCAAAAGAGGCATTCCCGAAATGGGCCAATCTGCCGATGAAAGAGCGCGCACGCCTGATGCGTCGTCTCGGGGATCTTATCGATCAAAACGTCCCTGAGATCGCCGCAATGGAAACTGCCGATACTGGCCTGCCGATCCACCAGACCAAAAACGTGCTGATCCCGCGCGCCTCGCATAACTTCGAGTTCTTCGCCGAAGTGTGCCAGCAGATGAACGGCAAAACCTACCCGGTCGACGACAAAATGCTCAACTACACCCTGGTGCAGCCCGTTGGCGTCTGCGCGCTGGTGTCGCCGTGGAACGTACCGTTTATGACCGCCACCTGGAAAGTCGCACCGTGTCTGGCGCTGGGCAATACCGCGGTGCTGAAGATGTCTGAACTCTCNCCGCTGACCGCCGACCGTCTGGGCGAGCTGGCGCTGGAAGCGGGTATTCCGGCGGGCGTGCTGAACGTGGTGCAGGGCTATGGCGCAACGGCGGGCGACGCGCTGGTACGTCATCACGACGTGCGNGCCGTCTCCTTTACCGGCGGCACCGCCACCGGACGCCGTATCATGCAGAACGCCGGCCTGAAAAAATACTCGATGGAGCTGGGGGGAAAATCCCCGGTGCTGATTTTTGAAGATGCCGACATCGAGCGCGCGCTGGACGCCGCCCTGTTCACCATCTTCTCCATCAACGGCGAGCGCTGCACCGCCGGTTCACGCATCTTCATTCAACAGAGCATCTACCCGGAGTTCGTAAAGCGCTTTGCCGAACGCGCCAACCGTCTGCGCGTGGGCGACCCGACCGATCCAGACACCCAGGTTGGCGCACTGATTAGCCAGCAACACTGGGAAAAAGTCTCCGGCTATATTCGCCTCGGTATTGAAGAGGGAGCCACCCTGCTGGCAGGCGGCCCGGACAAACCCACCGATCTGCCTGCGCACCTGAAAGGCGGCAACTTCCTGCGCCCGACCGTGCTGGCAGATGTCGACAACCGCATGCGCGTGGCGCAGGAAGAGATNTTCGGGCCGGTGGCCTGCCTGCTGCCGTTTAAGGACGAAGCGGAAGGTCTGCGCCTGGCCAACGACGTGGAATACGGCCTGGCGTCGTACATCTGGACGCAGGACATCAGTAAAGTGCTGCGCCTGGCGCGCAATATCGAAGCGGGCATGGTATTCGTCAACACCCAGAACGTGCGTGACCTGCGCCAGCCGTTTGGCGGCGTGAAGGCCTCCGGCACCGGCCGTGAGGGCGGCGAGTACAGCTTTGACGTGTTCGCAGAGATGAAAAACGTCTGTATCTCTATGGGCGACCATCCGATTCCAAAATGGGGAGTCTGATATGGGCAAGTTAGCGTTAGCGGCAAAAATCACGCACGTTCCGTCGATGTATCTTTCTGAACTGCCGGGCAAAAACCACGGCTGCCGCCAGTCAGCCATCGACGGCCACAAAGAGATCAGCCAGCGCTGCCGCGAGCTGGGCGTGGATACCATTATCGTGTTCGACACCCACTGGCTGGTGAACAGTGCCTACCACATCAACTGTGCGGATCACTTCGCAGGGATCTACACCAGCAACGAGCTGCCGCACTTTATCCGCGACATGACCTACGACTACGACGGCAATCCGGCGCTGGGTCAGCTGATTGCTGACGAAGCGGTGAAGCTCGGCGTGCGCGCCAAAGCGCACAACATCCCGAGCCTGAAGCTGGAGTACGGCACCCTGGTACCGATGCGCTACATGAACAGCGACAAGCACTTCAAAGTGATCTCCATCTCGGCGTTCTGCACCGTGCACGACTTCGCCGACAGCCGCAGGATGGGTGAGGCCATCGTCAGCGCCATCGAAAAATACGACGGCACCGTGGCGGTGCTCGCCAGCGGCTCGCTGTCACACCGTTTTATCGATGACCAGCGCGCGGAAGAAGGGATGAACAGCTACACCCGCGAGTTCGACCGTCAGATGGACGAGCGCGTAGTGAAGCTGTGGCGCGAAGGCCAGTTCAAAGAATTTTGCAGCATGCTGCCGGAGTACGCCGACTACTGCTACGGCGAGGGCAACATGCACGACACAGTGATGCTGCTGGGGATGCTCGGCTGGGATAAATACGACGGCAAGGTGGAGTTTCTCACCGAGCTGTTTGCCAGCTCCGGTACCGGTCAGGTCAACGCCGTTTTCCCGCAGCCCGCGTAAGGAACCCCTATGCCGCACTTTATTGCTGAATGTACTGACAACATCCGCGAACAGGCTGACCTGCCGGGGCTGTTTGCCAAAGTGAACGACGCACTTGCCGCCACGGGCATCTTCCCGCTCGGCGGTATCCGCAGCCGCGCGCACTGGCTGGATACCTGGCAGATGGCCGACGGTAAGCACGATTACGCGTTTGTGCATATGACGCTGAAAATCGGCACGGGGCGCAGCCTGGAGAGCCGGGAAGCCGTGGGGGAGATGCTGTTTGCGCTGATCAAAACGCACTTCGCGGAACTGATGGCAAACCGTTATCTGGCGCTGTCGTTTGAGCTCGACGAGCTGCACCCGACGCTCAATTACAAACAAAACAACGTGCACGCCTTGTTTAAGTAATACCGTCCCCTCTCCCTTTGGGAGAGGGTTAGGGTGAGGGGAAATCTCTGCGGCCTGATGCCATCACCCCGGCCCTCTCCCACGGGAAGAGGGAGAAAACAAACATAAAACTGGATACCGCCATGCTCGACAAACACACCCATACCCTGATCGCCCATCGTCTGCATCAGGCTGAACAGTCCCGGGAGCAGATCCGCCAGATCTCACTCGACTACCCGACGATCACCATCGACGACGCCTACGCCGTACAGCGCGAATGGGTGAGCCTGAAGATCGCCGAAGGCCGGGTGCTGAAAGGCCACAAGATCGGCCTTACCTCCAAAGCGATGCAGGCCAGCTCGCAGATTAGCGAACCGGACTACGGCGCACTGCTGGACGACATGTTCTTCCACGACGGCTGTGACATTCCCGTCGATCGCTTTATCGTCCCGCGCATCGAAGTGGAGCTGGCCTTCGTGCTGGCAAAACCGCTGCGCGGCCCGAACTGCACGATCTTCGACGTTTACAACGCCACCGACTACGTGATCCCGGCTCTGGAGCTGATCGACGCCCGCTGTCACAACATCGACCCGGACACCCAGCGCCCGCGCAAGGTGTTCGACACCATCTCCGATAACGCCGCCAACGCAGGCGTGATCCTCGGCGGCCGCCCGATTAAGCCCGACGCGCTGGATCTGCGCTGGATCTCCGCCCTGCTCTATCGCAACGGCGTGATCGAAGAGACCGGCGTCGCCGCTGGCGTACTCAACCACCCGGCGAACGGTGTGGCATGGCTGGCCAACAAACTCGCACCGTACGACGTACAGCTTGAGCCAGGGCAGGTCATCCTCGGAGGGTCGTTTACCCGTCCGGTCACCGCCAGTAAGGGCGATACCTTCCACGTGGACTACGGCGACATGGGTTCCATCAGCTGCCGCTTTGTCTAGGAGACAACCATGCAAAACGCATTCAAAGCGGCGCTGAAAGCCGGAACACCGCAAATCGGTTTATGGCTGGGACTGACCAGCAGCTACAGCGCTGAACTGCTGGCGGGTGCAGGCTTCCACTGGCTGCTGATCGACGGGGAGCATGCCCCCAACAGCGTGCAAACCGTGTTAACCCAGCTTCAGGCGATTGCGCCGTATGCCAGCCAGCCGGTGGTGCGCCCGTCGTGGAACGACCCGGTACAGATCAAGCAACTGCTGGACGTGGGCGCGCAAACCCTGCTGGTGCCGATGGTGCAAAACGCTGACGAAGCGCGTCTGGCCGTACGTTCCACCCGTTACCCGCCTGCGGGCATTCGCGGTGTGGGCAGTGCTCTGGCGCGTGCATCACGCTGGAACCGCATTCCCGATTACCTGCAACAGGCCAACGACGCCATGTGCGTGCTGGTACAAATTGAAACCCGCGAGGCGCTGAAAAACCTGCCGCAGATCCTGGATGTAGAAGGCGTGGACGGCGTGTTTATCGGCCCGGCGGATCTCAGTGCCGACATGGGCTTTGCCGGTAATCCGCAGCACCCGGAAGTACAGGCCGCCATCGGGCAGGCGATCGTGCAGATTCGTGCTGCGGGCAAAGCGCCCGGCATCCTGATGGCCAATGAGCAGCTGGCAAAACGCTATCTCGAACTCGGCGCGCTGTTTGTCGCCGTCGGCGTGGACACCACCCTGCTCGCCCGCAGCGCCGAAGCGCTGGCGGCGCGTTTTATCGATAACCCGGTTACGTCAGTTAATAACAATAAATCCGTCTACTGAATGTAAGATCTGGAGCGCACCATGACGACCTCTACCCTGCAAGATAATAAAGCTGTTGAACATCGCGTTATAAACAAGCTGTTCCGTCGTTTGATCGTGTTTCTCTTTATCCTGTTTGTCTTCTCGTTTCTCGACCGCATCAACATCGGCTTTGCCGGGCTGACGATGGGCAAAGATCTGGGCCTCACCTCCACCATGTTTGGCCTGGCGGCAACGCTGTTTTACGTCACCTACGTGCTGTGCGGTATCCCCAGTAACATCATGCTGGCGAAAATCGGTGCGCGCCGCTGGATCGCCGGGATCATGGTGGTGTGGGGCATTGCCTCCACCTGCACCATGTTCGCCACCAGCCCGCAGACGCTCTACGTTTTACGCATGCTGGTGGGTATTGCGGAGGCGGGCTTCCTGCCGGGGATTTTGGTCTATCTTACCTGGTGGTTCCCGGCCTATCACCGCGCCCGTGCCAACGCGCTGTTTATGATCGCCATGCCGGTGACCATGATGCTCGGCTCGATCCTCTCTGGCTATATTCTGGCGCTGGACGGGCTATGGAATTTGAAAGGCTGGCAGTGGCTGTTTCTGCTGGAAGGGCTGCCCTCCGTGGTGCTCGGCGTGGTGACCTGGTTCTTCCTTAACGACACGCCGGATCAGGCCAGCTGGCTGGATGATGACGAAAAACGGGTGCTGAAAACGATGATCGCCCGCGAGCAGGAAGTCGCCATTGCCCGCTCCGTCACACCACGATCGACGCTGCGCGAAGTGCTGACCCCGGCAGTGCTGCTCTACACCCTGGCCTATTTCTGCCTGACCAACACGCTGAGTGCTATCAACATCTGGACGCCACAGATCCTGCAAAGCTTTAACAGCCACAGCAGCAACATCGTGATCGGCCTGCTGGCGGCGATCCCACAGTTTTGCACCATCCTCGGGATGATCTGGTGGAGTCGCCGCTCCGACAGGCTAAAAGAGCGAAAAAAGCACACCATCCTGCCGTATCTGTTCGCGGCGGCGGGATGGATGCTGGCGTCGGCGACAGACCACAGTCTGATCCAGCTGCTTGGCATCATCATGGCCTCAACCGGATCGTTTACCGCTATGGCGATATTCTGGACGACGCCGGATCAGGTTATTAGCCTGCAGTCCCGGGCGGTCGCGCTGGCGGTGATCAACGCCATCGGTAACGTAGGATCTGCAGTCAGCCCGCTGTTGATAGGCATTTTGCGCGATACGACCGGCAGCTTCAGCTCTGGTCTGTGGTTTGTGGCCGGGCTGCTGGTGGTTGGCGCGCTGGTGCTGACCAGGATCCCGATGACGCAGCGGGAAAGCCTGGAGCATGAACCGGACATCGCCGCGCAGAAGATCCACTGAGGAACGGTTATGTGCCAGAGCCCTGTCGCCAATATCGACATCAGCAAAGAGTACGACGAAAGTCTGGGTACTGACGATGTGCACTACCAGTCGTTCGCCCGCATGGCGGCCTTTTTTGGCCGCGACATGCAGGCGCATCGTCACGACCAGTATTTTCAGATGCACTTTCTCGATACCGGGCAGATTGAGCTGCAGCTCGACGATCACCGCTACTCGGTGCAGGCTCCGCTGTTTGTCTTAACGCCACCGTCGGTACCGCACGCGTTTATCACCGAATCCGACAGTGACGGGCACGTGCTGACGGTGCGCGACGATCTGATCTGGCCGCTGTTAGAGGTGCTCTACCCCGGCACGCGGGAAGCCTTCGGCCTGCCGGGCATCTGCCTGTCACTGGCCGATAAACCCGACGAGCTGGCGGCACTGAAACACTACTGGCAGCTGATTGAGCGCGAATCCACGGAACAGCTGCCCGGGCGCGAGCATACGCTGGCGCTGCTGGCGCAGGCGGTTTTTACTCTGCTACTGCGCAACGCCAAACTCGACGACCATGCCGCAAACGGCATGCGCGGCGAGCTGAAGCTGTTCCAGCGCTTTAACCAGCTGATTGACGTCCATTACCATGAACACTGGACGGTGCCGGATTACGCCAGCGAGCTGCACCTTACCGAATCCCGACTGACCGATATCTGCCGTCGCTTCGCCAACCGGCCGCCAAAACGGTTGATCTTCGACCGGCAGTTGCGTGAAGCCAGGCGGCTGCTGTTGTTTTCCGACAGCCCGGTGAGTGAAATTGCCTGGCAACTGGGGTTTAAAGATCCGGCCTATTTCGCGCGGTTTTTTAACCGCTTAGTGGGGTGCTCACCCAGCAGCTATCGGGCGCAGAAAGTACCCGTGTCGCCTGTTCCCCTCACCCCTGCCCTCTCCCAAAGGGAGAGGGAGTAACCGTCCCCTCTCCCTTTGGGAGAGGGTTAGGGTGAGGGAAATCACACTCTGCGATCTATCGTGAAAAGTACCCGTCGTTGTCCCAATCGTCCCTTCACCTGCCGCCTCTCTCACGCTTCAATTAAACAACAAAAACAAAACATAAATTTAACAACCCTATTCCGTTACGAGGTCCCTATGAAGCCTGAAGATTTCCGCGCTGATGCCAAACGTCCGTTAACCGGCGAAGAGTATTTAAAAAGCCTGCAGGATGGTCGTGAGATTTATATCTACGGCGAGCGCGTCAAAGACGTCACCACCCATCCGGCGTTTCGCAACGCGGCAGCCTCCATCGCCCAGATGTACGACGCGCTGCACAAACCCGACATGCAGGACACGCTGTGCTGGGGCACTGATACCGGCAGCGGCGGCTACACCCACAAGTTCTTCCGCGTGGCGAAAAGTACCGACGACCTGCGCCAGCAGCGTGACGCCATCGCCGAGTGGTCACGCCTGAGCTACGGCTGGATGGGCCGCACGCCGGACTACAAAGCAGCGTTTGGCTGCGCGCTGGGAGCCAACCCGGCCTTCTACGGCCAGTTCGAGCAGAACGCCCGCAACTGGTACACCCGCATCCAGGAAACGGGGCTGTACTTCAACCACGCCATCGTTAACCCACCGATTGACCGCCACAAACCGGCGGACGAGGTGAAAGACGTCTACATCAAGCTGGAAAAAGAAACCGATGCCGGGATCATCGTCAGCGGTGCAAAAGTGGTGGCGACCAACTCGGCGCTGACCCACTACAACATGATCGGCTTCGGCTCTGCACAGGTGATGGGTGAAAACCCGGACTTCGCATTGATGTTCGTCGCGCCGATGGATGCCGAAGGGGTGAAGCTCATCTCCCGCGCCTCCTACGAAATGGTGGCTGGCGCAACCGGTTCTCCGTACGACTACCCGCTCTCCAGCCGCTTCGACGAGAACGATGCCATTCTGGTGATGGATCATGTGCTGATCCCGTGGGAAAACGTGCTGATCTACCGCGATTTCGATCGCTGCCGTCGCTGGACGATGGAAGGTGGTTTTGCGCGGATGTACCCGCTGCAGGCCTGCGTGCGTCTGGCAGTCAAACTCGACTTCATCACCGCCCTGCTGAAAAAATCACTGGAATGTACCGGCACCCTGGAGTTCCGCGGCGTACAGGCCGATCTGGGCGAAGTGGTGGCCTGGCGCAATATGTTCTGGGCGCTGAGTGACTCCATGTGCTCCGAAGCTACCCCGTGGGTGAATGGCGCGTATCTGCCGGATCATGCCGCGCTGCAAACCTACCGCGTGATGGCCCCAATGGCCTACGCGAAGATCAAGAACATCATCGAACGTAACGTTACCAGCGGTCTTATCTACCTGCCGTCCAGCGCCCGCGACCTGAACAACCCGCAGATTGACCAGTATCTGGCGAAATACGTGCGTGGCTCCAACGGCATGGATCACGTTGAACGCATCAAGATTTTGAAACTGATGTGGGATGCCATCGGTAGCGAATTTGGCGGTCGTCACGAGCTGTATGAGATCAACTACTCCGGCAGCCAGGATGAAATTCGCCTGCAGTGTCTGCGCCAGGCGCAGAGCTCCGGCAACATGGACAAGATGATGGCGATGGTCGACCGCTGCATGTCCGAGTACGACCAACACGGCTGGACGGTGCCACACCTGCACAACAACAGCGATATCAACATGCTGGATAAGCTGCTGAAATAACGCAGCGGGAGGTTTCAATGCAATCAAATGAACAACGCCTGCGTTTTCGCGATGCGATGGCCAGCCTGTCGGCGGCGGTCAATATTATCACCACTGAGGGCGATGCAGGTCGCTGCGGCATTACCGCCACCGCCGTCTGCCCGGTCACGGACACGCCCCCTTCGTTGATGGTCTGTATTAACGCCAACAGCGCGATGAACCCGGTGTTTCAGGGGAACGGTAAACTGTGCGTCAACGTGCTCAACCATGAGCAGGAGCTCATGGCTCGCCATTTTGCCGGGATGACCGGCATGACGATGGAGGAGCGTTTTAGCCTCTCCTGCTGGCAGAAAGGCCCGCTGACACAACCCGTGCTCAAAGGCGCGCTGGCAAGCCTTGAAGGGGAGATAAGCCAGGTGCAAACCATCGGCACGCATCTGGTTTATCTTGTTGAAATTAAAAACATCATTCTGAGCGAAGAGGGCCACGGCCTGATCTATTTTAAACGCAACTTCCACCCGGTGATGATGGAGTCAGAAGCAACCGTCTGATCTGCCACGCGCTGGCGCACCCCGCGGCCAGCGCGTTTCCCGCAAAAAATACTAAGGTTTCCGCTAAATCACGCCGTTATATAACCATAAGATAAATTTTCTGCGTCTGAATACTGACATTTCCTGTCAGTGCCACCCGCATAATTCAGCGCATATCCCTTAAATAAACAGGAATACCTTATGGCTAATTCGACGCGGAGCCGCTCGGCTGAACGTCTGGTCGATATTCTGGTGGAGCTACATTTAAACGGTGTGGTAAACCGCAGCGCGCTGATGGAAAAATTTAAAATTACCGAGCGTACCGTCTACCGTGATTTAAATGCGCTCTCCCCGATAGTGGAACATACCGGTAATGGGCTATATCGTTTGATCCACACCGCACAATCAACTTATGGACAAGGCCTGCACCACACCATCTCTAACTTCCTGAATGCTGATAATTTTTTCCCGGAAAGAAATACAGATTTTTGGCAAAAACTTGAATCCCGCGTTGACGAAAATCATATTCTTATTCTTGGAAATGATGCAGAGCATACCGTACAGCGTGATATTCGCCGCCATTTATCGAAAATTGAGAAATCGATTAAGAATCGTAATGTTTGCCAGATTGTGTATAAAGGCAAAACCCGTCTGATTAATCCCTACAAACTCATTAACCAAAAAAATATATGGTATTTACAAGCCACCGAAAATAGCAGGTTGAAATCCTTCTCCCTGAGTCAGATTAGCTGGCTTGATATTCAGAAAAGCACATTTATGCCTGAGGAGCACGTGATTGAGCTACTGGAGAAACGCCTCGATCCGTGGGTGTCTGAGAGTACTTTCGAAGTGAAAGTATTTATCAATCGTAATATTTCGCACTACTTCCAGCGCCGCAATTTACTGCCAGAACAAGAACTACTGGGTGAGGAAAGCGGTGGCGTCACGCTCCGCTGCCTGGCGGCACATGAGAACCAGATCCTGCCGCTGCTTTTCTACTGGCTGCCGAACATTCAGATTTTAGAGCCGGTGTGGCTGAAAGAGAAGTTCGTGAAGACGCTGGAAGCCTATCTGGCACAGGAGTCTGCACCCTAATCAGGTGATCTCAATCACATAATTTCATCCACTGACGGCGGGTCTGAACCACTCGCCGCCACCTTTGACCGCTTACTCATCGCTTTCAACCACTCACCGATTTACCGTCCTTGACACACGCGACACTCTGGCACGATCGCTCCAGCATTAATCAATACCTCCTCAACGAACCCTGACCCTTTTTTCTTCACATAAAAAACCAGGTCTTACTATGGATACTAAAAAACTACTGAAGCACGTGCCCTGGGCATTACTCGGGATCCTCGGCGCTTTCTGTCTGGCGGTTGTCGCATTACGCCGGGGCGAACACGTAAGCGCCCTGTGGATCGTGGTGGCGTCTGTTTCCGTCTATCTTGTGGCTTATCGCTACTACAGCTTGTACATCGCGCAGAAGGTCATGAAACTCGACCCGACGCGTGCTACCCCGGCGGTCATTAACAATGACGGCCTGAACTACGTGCCCACCAACCGCTACGTGCTGTTTGGTCACCACTTTGCCGCGATTGCGGGTGCAGGTCCGCTGGTCGGCCCGGTGCTGGCCGCGCAAATGGGCTATCTGCCAGGTACCCTGTGGCTGCTCGCAGGCGTCGTGCTGGCGGGTGCAGTGCAGGACTTCATGGTGTTGTTTATCTCTTCTCGCCGTAACGGTGCCTCTCTGGGTGAGATGGTCAAAGAAGAGATGGGCCGCGTGCCGGGAACGATCGCCCTGTTCGGCTGCTTCCTGATTATGATCATCATCCTTGCGGTGCTGGCACTGATCGTGGTGAAAGCGCTGGCCGAAAGCCCGTGGGGGGTGTTCACCGTCTGCTCAACCGTGCCAATTGCGCTGTTCATGGGTATCTACATGCGCTTCCTGCGTCCGGGACGCGTGGGCGAAGTGTCGGTGATTGGTATTGTGCTGCTGGTCGCGTCCATTTACTTCGGCGGCGTGATTGCACACGACCCGTACTGGGGTCCGGCGCTGACCTTCAAAGACACCACCATCACCTTCGCACTGGTCGGTTACGCATTTATCTCCGCCCTGCTGCCGGTCTGGCTGATTCTGGCTCCGCGTGACTACCTGGCAACCTTCCTGAAAATCGGCGTTATTGTCGGTCTGGCACTGGGTATCGTGATCCTCAACCCGGATCTGAAAATGCCTGCGGTCACGCAGTACATCGACGGCACCGGTCCACTGTGGAAAGGCGCGCTGTTCCCGTTCCTGTTCATCACCATCGCGTGTGGTGCGGTCTCGGGCTTCCACGCCCTGATCTCCTCCGGTACCACGCCAAAACTGCTGGCGAATGAAAACGACGCACGCCTGATCGGTTACGGCGCAATGCTGATGGAATCCTTCGTGGCGATCATGGCTCTGGTTGCCGCCTCCATCATCGAACCGGGTCTGTACTTCGCGATGAACACCCCACCAGCGGGCCTGGGCATTACCATGCCAAACCTGCATGAGATGGGCGGTGACAACGCGGCAATGATCATGGCGCAGCTTAAAGATGCCAGCGCCCACGCGGCGGCGACCGTCAGCTCCTGGGGCTTTGTGATCTCGCCTGAGCAGATCATGCAGACCGCAAAAGACATTGGCGAACCGTCCGTACTGAACCGTGCCGGTGGCGCACCAACGCTGGCCGTCGGTATCGCACACGTGTTCCACAAAGTGCTGCCGTGGGCGGACATGGGCTTCTGGTACCACTTCGGTATTCTGTTCGAAGCACTGTTCATCCTGACCGCGCTGGATGCCGGTACCCGTGCAGGCCGCTTCATGCTGCAGGACTTGCTCGGTAACTTCGTACCGTTCCTGAAGAAAACCGACTCTCTGGTCGCGGGCGTGCTGGGTACGGCTGGCTGCGTAGGCCTGTGGGGTTACCTGCTGTATCAGGGCGTTGTCGACCCGCTGGGCGGCGTGAAGAGCCTGTGGCCACTGTTCGGTATCTCTAACCAGATGCTGGCAGCCGTTGCTCTGGTGCTCGGTACCGTAGTCCTGGTGAAAATGAAACGCACCAAATACATCTGGGTGACCGTGGTTCCTGCGATGTGGCTGCTGCTCTGCACCACCTGGGCGCTGGGTCTGAAACTGTTCAGCACCAACCCACAGCTGGAAGGCTTCTTCTTCATGGCTAACCAGTACAAAGAGAAGATTGCCGCAGGCGGCGGTGACCTGACCGCGCAGCAGATTGCCAACATGAACCATATCGTGGTGAACAACTACACCAACGCGGGTCTGAGCATTCTGTTCCTGGTGGTGGTGTACAGCATCATCTTCTACGGCATCAAAACCTGGATGAAAGTGCGTAACGCTGAAGGTCGTACGGATAAAGAGACTCCGTATGTACCGGTTCCGGAAGGCGGCGTGAAGACCTCTTCACACCACTAAAAATAACGGCGGGTGGCGCTACGCTGACCCGCCCTACAACGGTACAGTAGGCCCGGTAAGCGTAGCGCCACCGGGCTTTTTCTGTCTGGAACGTACAATGTTTGGTAACTTAGGCGAAGCAAAAAAATACCTCGGTCAGGCGGCGAAAATGCTGATTGGCATTCCGGACTATGACAACTACGTTGAGCATATGAAGACCAACCATCCGGATAAGCCGTACATGACCTACACCGAATTCTTCCGTGAGCGCCAGGAAGCGCGCTACGGCGGAAGTGGAGAAGGCGGCATCCGTTGCTGCTAAAGGAGAGATCATGACCCCGATTACCGTCACCCTGTTGACCGGTTTCCTCGGCGCAGGCAAAACCACCCTGCTGCGCCACATTCTGAATGCGCAGCATGGCTTCAAAATCGCCGTCATTGAAAACGAGTTCGGCGAAGTCCCGGTGGACGATCAGCTGATTGGCGACCGCGCCACGCAGATCAAAACCCTGACCAACGGCTGCATCTGCTGCACCCGTTCTAACGAATTAGAAGATGCCCTGCTCGACCTGCTCGACAGCCGCGATCGCGGTGATATCGACTTTGACCGCCTGGTGATTGAATGCACCGGCATGGCCGACCCGGGCCCGATTATTCAGACCTTTTTCTCCCATGACATCCTCTGCCAGCGCTATCTGCTGGACGGTGTGATTGCCCTGGTCGATGCGGTTCACGCCGACGAGCAGATGAACCAGTTCACTATCGCCCAGTCACAGGTGGGTTACGCCGACCGCATTCTGCTGACCAAAACCGACGTGGCAGGTGCCAGCGAAAAACTGCGCGAACGTCTGACGCGCATTAATTCACGCGCCCCGATTTACACCGTCACGCACGGCGATATTGACCTGTCTCAGCTGTTTAACACCAACGGCTTTATGCTGGAAGAGAACGTCACCTCAAAACCGCGCTTCCACTTTATGGCGGATAAACAAAACGATGTGTCGTCGATTGTGGTCGAACTGGATTACCCGGTGGATATCAGCGACGTCTCCCGCGTGATGGAAAATCTGCTACTGTCGTTTGCTGACAAACTGCTGCGCTACAAAGGGATGTTGTGGATCAACAGTGAACCGAACCGCCTGCTGTTCCAGGGCGTGCAGCGTCTGTACAGCGCCGACTGGGACAGACCGTGGGGAGAGGAAACGCCGCGCAGTGTAATGGTGTTTATTGGTATGCAACTGCCGGAAGAAGAGATCCGGGCAGAGTTTGCGGGGCTGAAAAAATAACCGCCCCGCGCGCCCTCTCCCCTTTGGGGAGAGGGTTAGAGTGAGGGTCAGTCCTTACTTCAACGCTTCCGGCAGCGTCACAATCCACAGTTCACTGTCTGACTCCGGCTTCTTCAGCGGCTTCACGCTGAGCGTGGTGGTCACCGGTTTGTCATCCAGCGTGAGAGCCCCCTGGGTATTCACCCGATAATCCTTGAGCTTCTTACCTTCGACCGGGTTTTGCATCGCCACCTTCACGCCAAAGTCGTTATCGTTCGCCACCGCCAGCGTTTTATTGTCAATCAGCGCCAGCCCTTCGGCCTTCTCCTGTTGCCAGCCCAGCGCGCGCAAATCGGTCACCCGCGTTTTACCCGCAAGCGTAATACCGCGCTTCGCCAGCGTCTTCTCATCATCAAATTCCGGGTACTCATCCGGCTTATCGAAAGCGGCTAAATCGCTCGCCTTGCTGAGATCGACCTTGTAGATGAGGTTACGCATCTCTTCGTTTTTACCCTCACCTTGCTCAATCAGCAGGATGTGCTGGTTATCAAGCGCCACGATATCGCCGATTTTGGCATCACTGTTTTTGCTGTAGACCGCACTGTCTATGGGATAGCCGTACATCGCGGTTTTTCCGGTTGCCGGGTCGAAGCTCACCAGACGCGTAAACAGCGCCTGTTTTTTACTCTTACCGTCGATATCCAGCGTGCTTTGTACTGCGGCAATAATACGCCCGTCCGGCATACGGGTGAGGCCTTCAAAGCCCCGGTTCGGTTGACGCCATTTGATAATATTGGGCAAACCACCCGCGACAGATTTTTCCCCCTCCGCCGCCTGCGGCCCGTGGACGGTCAGGATTTTACCTTTGCTGTCGACGTTAATCAGAAACGGGCCATACTCGTCACACAGCCAGTAACCGCCTTTCCCATCCGGCGTAATCCCTTCCGTATCCAGCCCGCGATTGTCGCCCTTCAGCACCTTTAACGTGTCGCTGAACGCCACTTCATTGGTGGAGCCAATCACGCCGCTTTGCAGCGGCAGCCCGTTAATTTCACCTTTATCGTCATGCAGAGGACGGGCATCAATGGCCTCTGCTTTGCCGTTCTGTACGCGAATTGTCATCAGAAGCGGTGCGAAATCCGGTGTCACAAAGATTTTGGCTTCGTTTTTACCCACCTTTGGCGAATCCGCATTCGGGCCGCGATCGGTGACGGTGACAAAGGTCAGGGCATCACCCTGTTTGCCCGTAAACAGCAGGCCGGAACCAATACCAACGGGGAGTCCATTCGGGAACGCACTGGCAAACGCACCGCTGTATTTCACGTGTGTACCTTCGGGAAAACTCACGATATAGCGTTCGGCAGTAGGCTGCGCCGCCAGGGCAGAGGAAGAAAGAACACAACCGATAAACGCGGGAATAATTTTTCTTTTCATAATGTTAGCATCCATAAAGGGAAGCTAACACCGTAAAGAATAAACGTGTCAGGAAAATGACATTGGATGGAAACATTACCGCTCCCGATGGTGCTGCATTTCCAGTAGCAGCAGCATGATCAGCGCCTGTGCATAAGGCACGGGCGCAACCGCGATATCGCAGTAATACTGGATATCCCAGCCGAGCATGGTACCGCGCGACGCCTCAAGCACCAGCCCGTCGTCGTCGATACGCGCCATCACGGCGTCGCAGGCGCGCAAAGCATGTGCTCTCACGTCATCGTTCAGGATCCCCATACGCACACCGCGCAGCATTCCATAAGCAATACCGGCTGTTGCTGAAGATTCCTGCGGAGACAACGGGTCGTCGAGCACCGTGTGCCACATGCCGTTCTCCGCCTGCAGTTCGCACAGCGCGCGCACCTGGCGCGCCACAACCTGCGACAGATAACGGCGTACGCTCACGTCAAGATGCTCACCCATCAGTTCAATAAATTCAGGTATGGCAACGGTGATCCACGCGTTCCCGCGCGCCCAGAATACGCCAGCAAAATGGTGCTTATCGATAAACGTCCAGCCGTGATACCACAGACCGCTGACGGGGTCGCTCAGGTAGCGGGTGTGCAGCAAAAACTGGTATCCCGCTTCGTCGATGAGCTCCCGGCGCTCAAGCACAACCCCCGCCACGCCGAGGAACAGACACGTCATAAACAGCGTATCGTCCCACAGCTGCCCGGTGTTGGGCTGCTCCTTCACCACATGCTGGAAACCGCCCTCTTCGGTTTTCGGTAGCTCACGCAGCAACGCATCGGCCCAGTCGTTGACCACGGCGAGCAGATCCTGACGCTGATGGTGCCCGGCCACCAGCGCCAGCGCGATCATCGGCGCAGTGGTATTGATCTGCACCTCCGGCAGACCTTTGCCAATCTGCGCGTCATACCACGCGAGAATGGCACGTTGTAGCGCCGTATCGTTGCGGAAATCAGCAAAGCGCCAGTAACCGTACAGCCCCACGCCCACCTCCCATTCCCACTCCTCGAAATGAATGGTAAATCCGTCCCCCGCGCCCACTTCATCGAGATTTTTCAGGCGACAAAAACCACGTACCACGCGCTCCAGGGTGTTCATTAGCGGCTCGTTGTTCATGCTTTGCCTCCCTTCATCCGCTTCTCGCCAAGCCGCCGTTGCCGATCTCCGGGACGTGAAGAGGCAATAAAAAGCGCCTCCGGGAACAGCTGTCCGGCAAGATGCTGGGCGGTATGAAACGCAGCAGCATGGCCTGGGTCCCAAAAATCCATCACATCGCAACCCCGTTCGTCGTGCCAGTAGCGATACCCCAGAATGGCCGATTTCACCCTTCGCCACAGCGGTTCAGGGAAACAGGCATTCCGGTGCGCCTGCCAGAGCCGCAGCAGCGTCAGCAGGGAAAACACAGATCCTTCCTCACGTGCGCTCACCCGTTTGAGCAGCCCATACAGCAGGGCATCTGCCTCCGGACCGTATTCACGCTGCGCCATCAGCGTCAGCAGGCGCTCCGCGTCAGGCTCCGGCGGCACAGATCTTTGGGGAAGTGCCTCACCCTCATGCCACACAACACCCAGCGGCGGTTCACCGAGATAGACCATTTTCAGCGCACAGAGGGTATCGCGCTCAAACAATTCGTCGAGATGGAGAAGCACGCGGTTTTCGCCCTGGCAAAGCGGGAGGCTGACGTCCAGAAACTGCATTTCGTTACGGGTAAAGGGCGTAAAGCAGGCCGCCAGTGTACCGGAGCACCACAGACGCACGCCGCCGCAGGTACCGAGACGAAATGCATATTCCCCGCCATGTGGCGCGATAACATCGACCGCCAGCCAGCGCTGAACATGAAACGGTAAAGGGCAAAACGCGGAGAAAGAGACAACGCCGTCTGCATCGCTCGCCGCAATATGATCCAGCGGCCACGCCTGCAACGGGTCGATGCCCCGCCCGGCATAGCGGTGCTGGAATATGCGGCGGCAAAACGACATATCCTGTGCCCTGCGGGCATGGCGGATACGTTCGTCAAACACTTCCCCGGTATAAAATTCCGCAAAACGTTCTTCTTTTGCGGCAGATACGCGAAAACGCGTCAGCGCCCCGCCCTGCGTCAGTTGCCTTTCACCCTGGAACATCGCTTCCTCATCTCACGAATCCATACAAAACACGGATATTTTCAGAGAACGGGATAAACAGAACGAGGGAACATCACCGACGAATATCAGGTTCTGCCTGGTCACTCACAAAGCCGCCAGGCACCGGGGGAACAGCGTGACAGGTATCACACCTGACGGATGGCAGAAAAATCGTGATGCGACAAACGTCACACAAACTCCCCAGTCCGGGATTTTTATGTGATGCCCGTCGACTTACTTAAGCCCTTTCAGCTCCTCGCCCAGGCTATCGGCCAGGGCGCGAACGCGGGATGCATCAAACAAGACGTGTAAGCCGGGGGAGGCATCAGCGTGCTTTGCGCAGTAGTCGTCCATCTCGGCGGCGCTTCGGTACAGCTCCTGAATGTTGATCTGACAAATTTCCCGCATGCTCCAGCTGTTCTCCACTTCACGGGCAAAACGCAGGGTAAAGAAGGCTTTCTGCGCATGTAAAAACAGGAGGCAGTAGAGTGAAAAACCCTGCCACTCCTCCAGCCAGCGCTGTTTGAGCGCCCACGGGAATGCCGCTGTGTCGGCAAAACGCAGCGCCTGTTCACGCAATTCGGCAGACGCCGCCCCCGCATCGTCCTTCTCTTTAGCGATCCGCGAAAGGGAGCTGGCAGACGCCTCAACGTCGTGGGCGCTGAAAAAGACCTCGCGCTCCGAACCAGGCAGCCAGTGGTTGCGGTTAAGCTGCCCGAACAGGCTCCACACCGCCTGACCGTAGCTTTCGGGTACCTGGCTGTGACGATGAAAAACGTGATCGCGCACGTAGATAGCCTGGTAAAGCACCTGTCCGGCTCGCTCCAGCAACGCCTGGAACGTCTCAAAAGTCTGCGCATCTGGCCGCCAGCCGTAGCGCTCATCCAGCCAGTGAGTCAGCAGCTGCGCCTGCGTCTGGTGCGTGTCATCACTCGCCAGCATGCGGCTACAGGCCACCAGATTGCATTCACTCAGGGTGCCGATGATCCAGTGGTTATCAACCCCTTCCCAGCTGGCTTTGCACACTGCACCGCGGATCGCCGGGTTGCTGCGACACCACAACAGCCGCCCCTGCAGTTCGTCAATACGCGGGAACGGAAACACGCCCCAGCCCACCTCTTCTCCTACCAGATCGATCTCCGCCCACACTTCACGTTCCTGTACCGCCAGCAGCGCCGGGTTATTCGGGAACGACGGCCAGAACCGTTCAGGCGTCATCTTGATGGAGACGCTCACGCTTTCCGGCAGCGGGTGAATAGCATCCAGCACGTTAGCCACATCATGATTCCCCGCCGGGAAAACGCGCAGCACCAGGTGTTTATTTTCGTGCTGCATGGCGCGAGACAGGGCGTTAAAACAGCGGCTGTAGAGCGCTAAACTGCGCTCATCATGCTGCGGCGCTTCCGCGCTTAGCTCCCAGTTCGGACGCGAAACAGGCAGCAGACCGTCCGTATTGGAGATGGCCACCAGCAGGCCATGCAGCGCGGGAATACGCTGGCAAATGAGTGAAACTTTCTCGGCCAGATACCCGCTCCAGAAATCCACGTCAAAGCGCACACCGTGTCCTGGCTCAAACAGATGAGGGTGCGCGAGCAGCAGATCGGTCGGGAAGTTGAACTCTTTCGCCTGCAGGTAAAAACGCAGTCCCTTTTGCTGACACAAAAGACCGAGGCGGTTGAGATACACGCAGCGGGCGCGCTGCTGGCTGGAAAGGCGGTCATTGTACTGATGCGGCGTGTAGCCTTTGGGAGAGACAAGTTTGTCGAACAGATCCACCTGCCCGACAATCACGGTATTGAACGCATGTGCGACGGCGTATTCCACCAGCTCACAGGCCTTTTCCCAGTTCCAGTAAGCCTGATTATTTAACTCCAGCGCGCGCGTCTGCCACATTCATTCGTTCCTTTTGTCGCCCGGTTGACCGGCCAACAGTGATACCACAGAACGACAAAAAGAGATGTGTCACGTGTTACGGATCACGTAGCGCGTCGCCTCAAAGCGATTGAGGATCAGATGCACCAGAAAGACCATCGTCAGCGTCGCCACCAGCGCAAAGGTCACGGAGGTGATGCGGTACAGATCGCTGAACACCAGATCGCTGTCCGGGTGCATGTTCTGCCCGAACATAATGCCGATGGTGGTAATGCTGGCAAAACCCACGCCTGCCCCAACCTTCTCCATCACGTGTAAGCGTGCGCCAAACGCCAGCCCCATGCCGATAAGCGGCATCATCAGCAACATGTGGCTGCTGTGATCGTAGAGGATGAGCTGCACAACAAGAATATACAGGCAGCCCAGCACCACGCCAACCACGCGCCAGATCGAGCTGATTACCGCGCCACGGTAGTGCATCGGGAACAGGATCAAAATCCCCGCCATCAGTGCTGAAAGAGAGTCGCTCAAATCGCTGAGCTGGAAGACCACAAAAATCAGCGTGGCGACGGTGCCGGAGAGCAATGACTCATGGCGTACGCGGGCGTCATCTTTCTCTATCAGCGGCGGCGGGTTGCGCGGCTCAACGTCCGGCAGCAGGTAGTTCATCAGCGCGCTCAGGCACACGGCCATCACGCTCGCTTCGAGGTTGGAAAACAGCAACGTGTGCCAGTGAGTGGTGGGGTAACTCATAAAGTTGAGCATCACGCTCTGGCACACCACGCCCATCGAACCGAACAGGAACAGCGGCCCCTTGCTCATAAAGCGAAAACGCATCACGTACAGGGCAAATACCACCAGCGTCATGATCAGTGGCCATTGCGACAGATAGCCGATGATCATCACCATTTCGACGCAGTTCAGCAATGCACTGAAGATAAACTGCTTCGCTATATGGCGATTAAACACCGGTACCAGCGACAACAGCATGATGGGGTACACCACATAAAACACGCCGTAGCGGGTGTTGTAAAAACTCGAGATGCTGAGCGCAATCATCCCGGCAAAGACGATGCGCAGGGTCTGGCGAAAGTCGTTTGCCGTGTAGACGATGTTGCCGTGCGGGGTAAACACCCGCGCCAGAGTGCTAATAGACATAATGCAGCAGGCTCACCAGATGGATTTGCATCCCGGAGAAAAAGCGCGCAAACGCCCCTTCGCTGTTGTAGAGCTGCACGGTGGCACGTGCGCCGGTTGGCAGGTGTTTCGGCAGCGCCTCATCCACCGCCACGTGAATACGCATGCGCTGAGCATCACGCACCCAGCGGCTGGAGGTTTCTGGTTCAGACAGTTCACCGTTAACGGCCTCCTGCCCTGCGAGGATCCCCGCGTCGCTGCTGGTCACATGGGCGTGGAACACCTGCCCCGGGAAGGCATCAAACACCACGGCGGCATCGGTCCCCTCGCGGGTATGGCGCAGACTCTTCTCACGAAAATCTGCCACAATATCGGTCTGGTTGTTCACCAGCGCCAGCGAGGCCGAACCGGAGGAGGCGTAAAATCCAGGACTGAGCTGCAGGTTACTGACCGTACCGTCCGCTTGCGCGTAGACCTTCGTCCAGCCGAGGTTCAGCTCGGCTTCATCCAGCGCATTACGGTATTTTTGCAGCGTAACGTTGCGGTGTTCATCCCGCTCGCCGCGCTGGATACGCAGGTTATGAATGTTCGCCTGAATCGAGCTGACGGACTGCTCGCTGCTCTGCCATGTGGTGCGAACTTTATCCAGATCCGCCTGCGAGACGTTTTGCAGGGTGCTCAGCTTCTGGTAGCGGTCAAAGGTCACTTTATCGTTACGCGCCGTCAGTAGCGCCGTTTGCAGGCTGGCCTGTGCGGCGGTAATTTGTGCATCCAGCTGGGCATTGGAAAGACGCGCCTGCGCCAGCGCAATTTGTGCCGCTTCAACCTTGTTGCGAAACGGCGTGTCATCCAGCTCAAACAGCAGATCGCCTTTCTTCACCAGGCTGTTGTTGTGCACATGGACTGCCGCGACATAGCCGGAGACGCGCGCCGATACCGGTGTCACCACGCGCATCACGGTGGAGTCCGGCGTCAGCGGGATCCAGATATCCGCGACGATAAAGTAAACAAACATCAGCAGGAAAGAGGCAATACTCACCCTTACCCAGCGGGCAAACTTTTGTTCAGGAGTCATTATTTTTCGGTCTTGTTATCTTCTTCGCGGATAGTCCGCAAATTGCAGGCAAATTGTTGTAATGTGGCGCTAAAAGCCGCCATCTGTTCCGGCGCGATATTGTGCGATACACGCGCCTGATATGTCTCAATCACCCGGGTAAGCCGTTGCAGGATGGCGTTACCTTCAGGCGTCAGCGTCAACAGCCGGATGCGTTTGTCATAGGGCGATACGGTGCGTAGCAGGTAGCCCCGCGTCTCCAGCAGTGTGAGGGTGCGCATCAGCGGCGGCAGTTCAATGCCCTGCACTTCCGCCAGCTCGCTCACCGAGACGTTATCCCCGAGTTGTTGCAGCTGAACCATCACCGTCCAGCTCGACTGGGTCAACCCGGTATCGAGAATGGCATCGTCGATAACAGCACGCCACTGGCGCACGATCATCGCCATCTGCATACCCATCGGCCTGCGGCTAAACAGTTCGTCTTCACTCATGGGGGAACCCTCTTGCATAACATGATCACGATAATAGTTATCATGGTAACTATCAAGAAACGCGAGGGGAAAGAGCAGGAATTGCGAAAGAAGATCCTCCTTCTCTCTGCGGGGCGAGGGGCATCGGACCGCAGAGAAATTTAGCGACTAAAATGCTTCTTAACGGCACTCCTGCCGGAAGCGGTCACCACCACCTCCCGAAACCCCACCACCCGCTGGATCCACCCTTTACTTTCAAGATGAATCAGTAACGCCGCACCTGCCTCACCGCCAAGGTGAAACCGCCGTTCACTCCAGTCGAGACAGGCGCAGCAGGCCTTACGGCGCGAATGTGCACTCAGGGAAATGCCGAGCTGCAGAAACTGCTCGCGACCATACAGGGTCAGTGCCGAACCGTCCTCCTCCAGCCAGCCCTCCGCCTGCATATCATCGTAAATCTGTACAGCAACCGCGCCCGCCAGATGGTCATAGCAGGTTCGTGCATCACGCATCGCTTTCGGCGCGGTGGTTTCCGGCGGAGTAATACGGTTCCAGGAAAGCCCCATCATCTGCTCAACCAGCACCGCCACATCGTGCCCCGCCAGGCGATAGTAACGATGCCGCCCCTGTGCAAGACAGGCGATCAACTTCCCCTCCACCAGCCGGGCGAGGTGCCCACTGGCAGTCGAAGGAGCCACATCCGCCACCGCGCTCAGCTCGGTGGCGGTCCACGCCCGTCCGTCCATTAACGCGCAGAGCATTTTCACGCGCGACGCATCGGCCATCGCCGCAGCGACCGCCGCAATGGCCTGCTCCAGNCCCGCATGATTATCGGGAGGTAAGCTCGTTTTTAACATCGACAGCCCACGGTTCAGTGATCTCTGCGGCCAGCTTATCATTATCCGTCAGCAGGATAAGCTGATTTGCATGGTCGCTGTATTGAGTAAGGATAGAGACCCCCTGCCCGGCCAGCACCGCCGCAATCTCACCCAGCTCGCCGGGGCGTTCCTGTTTAAGTTTGCGGATTATCGGCCTGCGCACCGAACGCACCTCAAACCCGGCCTCAAGCAGAATGCGTCCTGCTTTTTCCCCCTCTTCCACCAGGAAATGTGCCTCAACGCCAAATACACCACCGCCTTCCAGCCCCACGCCGCTGCGTCCCAGCAGCTGGCCGAATCGCGCCAGTTCGCCTGGCACATCATTGAAAATCACATGAACGTCATACATTCGCGTGACCTCCTGTTTCGAAAGAATATTCCCGCACCATCTGCGCGATGCGTATGCGGTAGTCGCTAAAAATCGACTCTCGCCCCTCGGCCTGTGCGGCCTGGTGAAAGACGTTCTGCTTCCAGTTGCGGATAGCCTCTTCGTCCCGCCACCAGGAGAGGGAGAGGATCTTGCCGTCGTTCGTCAGGCTCTGGAATCGTTCAATATCGATAAACCCGTCAATTTCCGCCAGCAAAGGCTTAAGCTCTGCGGCAAGTTGCAGGTAGCGAGCCTGGCAGGCAGGTTCAACTTTAGCTTCGAAAAGGACTGCGATCATGTTTGTCTCTCCGTTGTGGGTTAGAGAGAGCATGCGGGAAAGAAAAGCGTGATGCTTCGGTGAGGAGCGAAGTATTTTGTCGGTTGACGCTGCGCTTATCCGCCCTACACATTCCCGTCAGTCCGGTAAGCGCAGCGTACAGCGATTACTCCAGATTAGCCTTATTCAGCCCGTAAGCCGCATCCAGCGAGCCAGGCTCCATGCGGGAAGTGATACCCAGACGGTTCCAGGCGTTGATTGCCACGATGGCGAAGTTCAGCTCTGAAATCTCCACGTCCGAGAAATGCTCCGCCACGCTGCGGTACAGTGCATCGCTCACGCCGTGAACGCCGATTTGCGTCAGCGCTTCGGCGAACGCCAGTGCCGCTTTCTCACGAGCGCTGAACAGCGGGGACTCACGCCATGCCGCCAGATGGTACAAACGCAGCTCACGCTCCCCGGCAATTTTGGCCTCTTTCGAGTGCATATCCAGGCAGAAAGTACAGCCATTCAGCTGCGAAACGCGGATGTCGATCAGGTGCTTCAGTGCCGGGTCGATGGAGGTTTTCGCCACTTCCATGCTCAGGTCGGACAGCGCTTTGGCGAGGGCTGGTGTGGCTTTATGGTGATTGACGCGAGTGCTCATTGTCTTTCCTCTTTTGTATGCGGCATATGTCATGCGATGAGGAAAATTTACGCGATTCATGACATAGTAAAAAGATACAAAAAGCGTGAAATGAGGTAGGACATGAAACCCGGCTATCACGAGATTTATACCCGCTATCGCGACAACATTACGCGCGGCGTGCTGAAGCCTGGCGACAAGGTGCCCGCCATTCGCGTCCTGGCGGAAGAGCTGAAGGTAGCACGCAAAACTGTCGAAACAGCGTATGCCATCCTGACGGGCGAAGGGTATCTGGTGAGCCAGGGCGCGCGCGGTACGCGGGTGAACCCGGATCTCCTGTTACCTGTCCGGAACGTGCCCGCAGAACAGGCGACCGGCACGCTGCCGGCATCGCTTATCAGCCAGCGTGAACGGGCCGGTTTTTTGCGCCCCGGGATCCCGTCTCTCGACAGTTTTCCCTATAAAAAATGGCTGCTGCTTTCAGGCCAGGCAACGCGCTCTATGCGCCAGGAGGAGATGCTCAACCCGCCGGTGCTGGGCTGGTATCCGCTGCGCCAGGCCATCGCCCGCTATCTGAACATCTCGCGCGGGCTGTCCTGCACCGCCGAACAGGTGCTGATCACCAGCGGCTACAGCGGCAGCCTGCGCCTGATCCTCGACACCCTCGCCAGCCGTAGCGACAAAGTCGTGTTTGAAGATCCGGGTTATTTTATGGGACAACAGCTGCTCAAACGGATTGTGCCCCGGCTGCACACCGTGCCCGTCGATCATTCGGGTATGGATACGGAGTACCTGCTTCGCCACCACCGCGATGCCCGTTTTGCTATCGTCACGCCCTCGCACCAAAGCCCGCTCGCGGTTACGCTCTCCCTGCCGCGTAAACAGCAGCTTCTCGACTGGGCAAGCCAGAACGAGGCGTGGATCATTGAGGATGATTACGACGGCGAATTTCACTACACCCGCAAGGTGCTGCCGTCGCTGAAAAGCCTCGACCAGCATGACCGGGTGATCTTTATGGGCACCTTCAGCAAAACCATTATGCCGTCACTGCGTATGGGCTACGTGGTGATGCCCACCAGCACGGTGGACGCTTTTACCGACTGCGCGGATATCGTCACCAGCGGCCAGCCGGTGCTGACGCAAAAGATCCTCACCGCCTTTCTCAACGAGGGCCATTTTTTCCGTCATCTCAAGAAGATGCGTGCCCTGTACCAGACCCGCCGTGACTGGATGATCGCCGCGCTCAAAGCGGTNTATGGCGACCTGTTCTTTACCGAACAGAACGACGGCGGGATGCACATCGTGGCGTTTCTGGCGAAAGGCAGTTGCGACAGGGAGATCGCACGTTGCTGGCAAGCGCAGCAGTTACAGGTGAATGCGCTCTCCGAGTGGTATCGCGGGTCAGGAAAACGCTACGGGCTGGTGATGGGGTATAACAACGTGCGGAGCTATGAGGAGGCGCTGGTGTTACTGGAAAGGCCGAAACAACACACGCTGGAATTACTACTCTGAAATCAGATAGCTGTCCGGCTGGCTACTGATTGTGATACAGATACAATCTTGACGCTTTTTTTATATTTCTAAGGAAAAGAAAATGAAATCAATTCTGGGATTCGACTATTTATTAACGCCACGCGTGCTGGTCTTTTTCTACTGGATCGCCATGCTGCTTATTTTCGTCGGCGGCATTTACTCCATGTTCACAGAGCATCTGATTACCGGATTTATCGGTATGATCTTCAGCCTGATTGGCTGTCGCGTCATGTTCGAACTGATCATGGTGGCGTTTAAGAATAACGAATATTTGCGCCGCATCGCTGAAAACACATCCGTGAAATCAGTCGAATAACCCTGTCCGTAAGCCCGGTAAGCGTAGCGCCACCGGGCGATACCCGCCAAAACTTACACATCATGTCGCGACAGCCCGACATCCCTGAGCTGCTCGTCGCTCATCTGGCTTAAAATCCTGCGGGTACGGTTGATCAGATACCACTGTCTCACCGTTTTCCAGATCCAGACAAACGCGATAAACGGACGTTTTGAACGATTCTCATAGAATTCCATGATGCTCTCCTCACTGTGCCAGTGGGGTTATCATCGTGGAAATCAGCCTGCGCAATACAGACTCAAAAACAACTTTTGTTTAACATACAGATCCGCTAAAACAGTATCTGCATGCCGTTTTTTACGGCAATCTGTACTGGTTTTTAAATCTGTATGGTGAAAACTGAGGATACAGCATGACGCGCTATCAACATCTCGCCAACCTTCTGGCAGAACGCATTGAACAAGGGTTGTATCGCAGCGGTGAGCGTTTACCGTCGGTTCGCACGCTGAGCCAGGAGCACGGCGTGAGCATCAGCACCATACAGCAGGCCTACCAGATCCTCGAAAAGCTGCAGCTGATTACCCCCCAGCCTCGTTCCGGCTATTTTGTCTCTCAACGCAAAGCTCAGCCCCCGGTCCCGGCCATGACGCGCCCGGTGCAGCGCCCCGTAGAGGTCACCCAGTGGGATGAAGTGATGATGCTGCTGGATGCCCGCGCAGACAAAGAGATGATCTCTTTTGGTGGTGGCTCGCCGGATATCTCCCAGCCCAGTATGAAGCCCCTGTGGCGCGAGATGAGCCGCATTGCGCTGCACAATCCGAACGAAATGCTGAGCTATGACGTCCTCGATGGCCGCCTGGAATTGCGCGAGCAGATCGCACGCCTGATGCTGGACGGGGGGTCTACCGTGGCAGCGAACGAAATTGTCATCACCAACGGCTGCCACGGCGCGCTGTCGATTGCCCTGCTTTCGGTCTGTAAACCGGGGGATATCGTGGCAGTCGAATCCCCGTCATTCCACGGTACCATGCAGATGCTGCGCGGGTTTGACATTAAGGCCATTGAAATTCCTACCGATCCTCAAACAGGGATCAGCATTGAGGCGCTAGAGCTGGCGCTGGAGCAGTGGCCAATCAAGGCGGTGATCCTCGTGCCTAACTGCAATAACCCGCTCGGCTTTATCATGCCGGAGGCACGCAAGAAGCAGGTGCTGGCACTGGCCCAGCGTCACGATATCGTCATTGTTGAAGATGATATCTACGGCGAGCTGGCGGCAGAATACCCGCGCCCGCGCACCATTCACTCTATGGACATTGATGGCCGCGTGTTGCTGTGCAGCTCGTTTACCAAAACCGTCGCACCGGGGCTGCGCGTCGGCTGGATTGTGCCAGGCCGTTATTACGACCGGGTGATGCACATGAAATATGCCGCAGGCGGGTTCAACGTGCCGGGCACGCAGATGGCGGTGGCGGCGTTTATCCGTGACGGTCACTACCATCGCCACGTGCGGCGTATGCGCCAGATTTATCAGCAAAATATGGAAACCTATACCTGTTGGGTACGGCAGTATTTTCCGGCAGGGATCTGCGTGACGCGTCCACAGGGAAGCTTTCTGCTGTGGGTGGAGCTGCCGGAGAAGGTCGACATGGTGTGCGTCAGCAAGCAGCTGTGTCGCCTGAAGATCCAGGCCGCGGCGGGGTCACTCTTCTCCGCATCCGGGAAATACCGCAACTGCCTGCGGATCAACGTGGCGTTGCCGCCTACCGATAAAAATCGCGATGCGCTGAAGAAGATGGGTGAAGCGATTGTGATTGCAATGGAGGCGTAGGGAGTTTTGCCCGGTAGCCTGTGCCTACCGGGCAAGGGATCATTACTCTTCGAAGAACCAGTAACCCTGGTTAATCAGCCCGGTCAGCTCTTCAACAAACGCCGGGTTATTCAGGGCATCGCCCAGCTCGGTCTGGCCGAGTTCGGTGTAGCGACACAGCGCATCCGCCGCTTTCGCATCAACCGTTTCCAACTGTTCACTGTTGATAAAGAAGCTGCCGCCAATATTCAGCACGCGCAGACCACTCAGGCGAGTCAGGGTTTCCCCGCCCTGCAGCGCATCCAGCACCTCTTCCGGTGCATACGGCGGTTCGGCGGTGGCGATATCCAGCTCATGACGCGGCGTAGAGACAAAGCTGCCGAACCATTTTGTGAAATCGTCCGGTTTTCTGATCATGTCGATCATCATCTGGCGAATACGATCAAGTTCGTACTGTTCAATACGGCCTGGGTGTTCACGGCAGGTGAGATCCGGATCGCTGTAATGCTCGCCGCCCAGATCGTTTTCCAGCGCGTAATCAGCAAAGCTGCTGATCAGATCGCGGCCGTTTGGCCCACGGAAACCGACGGAGTAGTTCAGCGCGGTTTCATGGGTAAAGCCGTCGTGCGGGAATCCAGGTGGAATGTAGAGGATATCGCCCGGCTCCAGATCTTCGTCGATGATCGGCTCAAACGGGTCAACATGCAGCAACGCCGGGTGTGGACAGAACTGACGCATCGGCAGTTTGTCTCCTACGCGCCAGCGGCGGCTTCCCATCCCCTGAATGATAAACACATCGTACTGATCGATGTGCGGACCCACGCCGCCGCCAGGGACAGAGAAGGAGATCATCAGGTCATCGAGACGCCAGTCCGGCAGCACGCGGAACGGACGTACCAGCTCAGCCGCCGGCATATGCCAGTGGTTCACCGCCTGCGCCAGCAGCGACCAGCCGGTCTCGCCAAGCCCGTCAAAATGCTCAAATGGCCCATTGCTGGCCTGCCACTTGCCGTTGAAATGGCTCACCAGACGGCTATCGACTTCCGGCTCCATCGCCAGACCGGCCAGCTCGTCCGGGGTAATCGGATCGACAAAATTCGGGAAGGCATTTTTCAGCACAACAGGTTGTTTCTGCCAGTATTTTTCAAGAAATTCCGGCCAGTTCAGGTTCAGTTGATACGCCATAGGTAGCACCCGTGAGAAGGTAAACAGGTGTGATTATGAAAGACGCCGTACCGGGCTGCCTTGTCGTGGGTCAAACGGGAATAAAAAGCTGCCGCTTTCAGACTTTCTCATGACACACCATGACAGTTTCACGCTTTATCGTTACCGCCAGGATTTACAGCAGCTTATATCGTTACGTTAAGAGAGTGTGTTTGTCATGAGGCCTGAAATGAGCGATTTCACTGAACTGCCGGTGACGGGCAACGTGAAGACCATCATTGGGGTCTACACGCGCAAGGATAACCCGTCGGTTTTCTCCCCGGTGGCACAGGCACTGCCTGCGGGAAGCCGGGTGACAATCCAGGCCGCCGTGGTGGGTGATGCGGTAGAAGGTAATGCGCACTGGTATCGTATTGATGAGAATACGTTTATCTGGGCGGGAGCCTGTACACGCCTTGATCCGTACCCGGAGTTTCCGGAAAACACCCGTATCAACTGGATGGCGGTGGTGTTTGAGGTGCGTTAGCGCCCGCAGCCGGGCGCTATTGCGAACTTAGTCGAGCTTCAGCTCGTCATAGTGGGTAATCAGCTTGCCCACGATGCCGTAGTCCAGCGCTTCTGCCGGAGACATCCAGAAGTTGCGGTCGGTGTCTTTTTTCACTTTTTCCAGCGGCTGGCCGGTGGCGTCAGCAATCAGCTTGTTTACGCGATCCAGCATGCGGATGATCTCGCGCGCTTCAATTTCAATATCTGTCGCCTGACCACGCACGCCGCCCAGCGGCTGGTGGATCATAAAGCGGGTATTTGGCAGGGAGTAGCGGTGTTCTTTTTTCGCTGCCAGGAAGATGGTGATCCCGGCGCTTGCCACCCAACCGGTACCGATGACGTGTACATCCGGGCGAATAAATTTGATGAAGTCGTGGATGGTGTCGCCCGCTTCCACGTGGCCGCCCTGGCTGTTGATGTACAGCTTGATAGGGTCATTGCTTACGCTTTGCAGCAGGATCATCTGGGTGATGACTTTCTCAGCCAGCTCCTGGTTGATCTCACCGGAGATCACAATCGAACGGGATTCCAGCAGTTTTTGCTGCAGAGCGCCCGCGCCGTGTGTCCCTTCCGCTTTACCTTTATCGTCGCTGTCTTTCAGTGTGTAGTGCATTGTTATTTCCTCAGCATTAGCGCTCAAAACCAGAGTGTAGCCTGTTTTACCTGTTGAAGTCCTCACGCGATACAGCACACCGCGTATGACCGTGGGTGCGTAAACGCCGAAGCCCAAAAAAACTATTTCAACCTTAAGCATGAAAAACGTTAATTTTTTCATGCTTTCTTGTTACTGCCGGAAAAATCGCTTCCGATAAGGTTATTAACATCACCGTTCCTGATTAAGGTATGTTGTATGCCTAAAGCACCCTTTGGCGCAGTATTTTTTATTTTTATCAGCCTGGTTATTTTCGGCCTTGCTCCACTTTTGTTTTCAGGCCATCCGCAGATAGCGTGGCTTATCACGTTACTCATGTTAGTTATTTTTTGCATGGGTATTGGATACACCATCAATGGCCGTTTCAACGGGATATTTATCGATTATCGTAACCGTCTGAGTTTATCTAAATTACAGGCTTTATGCTGGTCTGTTCTGGTGTTGTCGGCGCTGTATACCGCTGCAATAATCAGAATCAGAAATGGCACTCAATCACCTTTGGATATAGTACTGGATAATTCCTTACTTGCTATAATGGGAATATCCCTCACCTCACTCGCTGCCGCCCCTGCAATCTTAAACATCAAAGAGGACAATAAATCCTCCGAACTGGCTGCGCAGCAAGTTTCTCAGGCATTAAATAAACCCGCTGAAGATATTATTTTCTCCGGAAAAATATTCTATTTTTCGAGTGCCGAGTTAGCCAGCTGGTTGGATCTTTTTCGTGGAGAAGAGAGTACCAATGCCGGTTCAGCCGATCTGGGTAAAATACAACAGTTCATCATCACCTTTATTTTATTAGCCGTCTATGGCGTCATGCTGTTCCAGTACTTCAACCCAGCGATACCCCAGGCAAAAACAGAATGGAGCTGGCTAAGCCACTTCCCCCCTGTTTCTGAAAGTATGTCCTGGTTGTTGGGCATCAGCCACGCGGGGTACCTGGCATATAAAGCCGCACCGCATGGCGATTCATCATCGACAGCGCCTTCAGCAAATAACAATACAACGTCATCCGGTGCAGGTTAACGCAAACCTAACGCGAGGTAGTTATGAGCAGCTATCCTGAAATCCCCTTAACAGGCAGTGTAACGACCAGTGTGCTGGTGAATGTTCGCCAGGGGTCGCCTTCACTACAGGCACCTGTTGCACAAAAACTGGCCCCCGGGCAAACGGTCACTATTCTTGCTGCCGTGGTTGGAGACAGTGTTGAAGGAAATGCCCACTGGTATCGCATTTCCGCCAACACTTATATCTGGGCCGGTGCCTGTTCAGCCGCCCCTCCTCCCAACATTACCGCATCGCCACTGGAAAACAGCATCGACTTACAGCGTATCCCTTTTGTGGTTGACCTTTACCACAGCGATGAAGTGACCAGCTTTCAACAGGCTAAAAATGCCGGACTGGCAGCGGTCATTCATAAAGCCACCACAGGGGCATCAGGCAGGGATGACGAATATGACAATCGCAGAATCGACGCTCAAAATGTGGGCCTGCTATGGGGAGCCTATCACTGGGGGACTGCAGCCAATATCACTCAGCAAGTAGATAACTTTTTAAATTACGCGCGCCCGGATAAAAACACGCTGATCGCCCTGGATTTTGAAACCACACCGGGTAATCAAATGACGGCTCAGGGTGTAAAAGATTTTTGTAATGCTATCTATTCTGAACTGCACCGCCGCCCGGTGATATACGGCAGTAATTTGCTGCGGGAAAAGCTCGGTGCCACCCGTGACCCTTTCTATCTTGACCATCGCTTGTGGCTGGCGCAGTACAGCGCGCACCCGACTCTGCCGGTACACTGGGATAGCTACTGGCTATGGCAATACACTGATGGCCCTCACGGCCCTGCGGGATGCCGCTCAATACCCGGCATTCCCGGCAACTCGCTTGGTCATCTGGATTGTAATTACTTCCCGGGAACACTGCAGGACCTCAATACGCAGTGGGCATCGTAAATGCCATAAGAAAACCTGGGGGCGATCATGATGAAGCACATTGGGTTAGCGATCTTTTCTTGCCTAAGCCTGTCTGCCTGCGTACCGGACAGTTATTTTTATCGGGGCTATTCCAGCCCCAATATTGATACATCAATTACTGTCCCAGCAGACACCATCATGCAGGTGTTGCTTCATCCAACGGCGGATGAGATCAACATGGGCAGAGGCCCAATAATCACCACTCAATGTGCTAATGCGGGTACCGCTGTTAATGATCCAGCACATTGCCGCGCCCAGCGTAACGATGCCATTTACACGCTCATGACCGGCTCTGAGCAGGTTTGTCTGGCCCACCGCCGAAGTATTTATGGGCGGGATGCCTCATTTAATATCGCCACCGGAACACTCACCAGCCTGTTCGCGGGTATTGCCACCGTTGTCACACCAACCATCACCAAATCTATTTTCTCAGCACTGGCGATGTTCTCTAACTCGGAGCGTTCGCTGGTTAACGAAGTTGTTTACAAGCAGATCCTCGTTCCGGCGGTGGACAGCAAAATTCAGCAAACGCGTGACACCAAGGCACGGGCTATCGCCCAGCATTTAAAAGACGATGACCTGACAACGTACCCTTTGTCCCGCGCCATCAACGACTTTATGGATTACCACAACAGCTGCTCGTTTATGGAAGGTTTACGCCTGGCGCTGGCGGATGGCGTGCAAAACTCAACAGACACGAAAATCAACACTCTGAACAACCGTATGTTGCTGAATAATGCCCAAATGAATATCTATTGCCCCGGCAAACAAGAGACCGACAAGCAGATGTGCGACTCGCTCAAAGCACGCAATACAGCCATCACTAACGAGCTGAAAACGCTGGAAGTTCAATGAGAAAGAAATAGAGAGATTGCAGCATGACGGGCCCTTTTGTTTTTCACGCCAGTCGTGGTAGGGTAATGAAATGAACATAAACCACGCAGAGCTCACCGTAAACCGTTGGTGGCTGCCTTCTTAAAGGCGGCATAGCGTAGTTCACCCTACATTCAAATAGCCGCCGAAAGGCGGCTTTCACACATTTAAGACCCCTTTCGGCATTTGCACATTAAAGGAGTCTTTATGAACACCCCAACCACTATCCTCACCGGCGACCGTCCAACTGGCCCGCTGCATCTTGGTCATTACGTCGGTTCCCTGCGCCAGCGCGTGGCGCTGCAACAGACGCACAATCAGTTTGTGCTGATTGCCGACCTGCAAGGGCTGACCGACAACGGCAGTAACCCGCAAAAAATTCGCGACAACATTCCCGAAGTGCTGGCCGACTACCTCGCCGCCGGTATCGACCCGAACCTGACCACAATCTGCCTGCAGTCCGCCCTGCCCGCCCTCGCCGAGCTAACGATGCTGTATATGAACATCGTCACCGTCGCCCGCGTGGAGCGTAACCCGACGGTGAAAAACGAGATTGCGCAGAAAGGTTTCGCCCGCTCGCTGCCGGTCGGGTTTATGGCCTACCCCATCAGCCAGGCGGCGGACATCACCGCGTTCAAAGCCGGATGCGTACCCGTCGGCGACGATCAGTTGCCGATGATTGAGCAGACCAACGAGATTGTGCACAAGATGAACAGCCTGCTGCCCGCCCCGGTGCTGCACCACTGTAAGGCGATGCTCAGCGACACCAGCCGCCTGCCGGGTATCGACGGCAGCGCCAAGATGTCGAAATCGCTGGGCAACACGCTGCACCTCTCCGCAAGCGAAGAGACCATCCACCGCGCGGTGAGCGCCATGTACACCGACCCGAATCACCTGAAGGTAAGCGACCCGGGGCAAATTGAGGGGAACGTGGTGTTTACGTATCTCGACGCGTTCCACCCGGACAAAGCCAAAGTGGCGGCGATGAAGGCGCACTATCAGGCAGGCGGGCTGGGAGACCGGGTGTGTAAGAACGAGCTGGAGATGTGTTTGCAGGAGCTGATTGCGCCGATGCGGGAACGACGGGCGATGTATATGCAGGACAAAGGGGAGCTGATGGCGATGCTGAAGCGCGGAACAGAACGGGCGCAGGGGGTGACGCAGGGGACGTTAAGGGAAGTGAAAATGGGGCTGGGGGTGCCGGTGTTTTGAAAGGTGAATAGTGATTGAGACTGGACGATAACTTACACCATCACACACACTCGTTGCACTAACGTAAAGTGTCAATATTCTGGCACTTTACGCTCATTAAGAAAGTAATATTAGCATTGTTATATCTTATTCATGTGCCTGAACCGGATTAATCTCGCCAGGGAGCCGATACGATAGAATTATGGCGAAATTGAACAAAAAGAGATAAAATATTAGCACTATGGCTAAAAAAACCGCACCTTTACTTCCTGATACAAACCAGTTGCTGATCGATTTTGGTGAGCGACTCAAGCTGGCGCGTCTGCGCCGTAGACTCACCGCCAAACAGGTAGCAGAGCGGGCAGGTATGTCACCAATGACGTTGCGTTCCCTTGAAGCGGGCGGAGCGGGAGTAACAATAGGCGCATACCTGTCCGTTATGCAGGTTTTGGGGCTTGAGAGCGATCTGAACAGGCTTGCTGCTGAGGATGACCTGGGACGCCAGCTTCAGGACTCCCGGCTGATAAAAAAATCGCACCGCGAGCGATTATCAGTAAGCCCGGTCAAAGCATCCAGGCGAAATGCGCAGGTAAGTTCCTCGATTAAGCCCGACAAGTCGGGTCAGTGGGTTGAAAGACCAATCACAACCCCTGCACCCGAAAAAAAACCTCGGGCAAAAACATCAGGTGCGACATCGGCCTCTCTCGCGGCGCTTTTAAAGCCCAATAAAAAATCATAACAGGGAACTGGCAATGACAATGATCGGCGTGTACGCAGACTGGGACGGACTGCATGGCCCCAGACGGATTGGATCCCTGCATAGCCGCAGGACCCGTGCACGAGAATTATTTGAATTTCAGTACGATCCACAGGCGCTGGCCGACCCTCAGCTAAATTTCCTGCAGCTTGACCCGGAAATTGGTTTGTTTGCGGGTGCTCAATACCCAACGGCACCACGAGATAAATTCGGTATGTTCGGTGACTCCAGCCCGGATCGCTGGGGACGGATGTTAATGAAACGACGCCTGGAACGGGATATCCGTGAAGGGATCAGGGCTGATGGCACACAGCTGTACGAATCCGATTATTTGCTGGGCGTACACGATCTTTATCGGGTTGGCGCTTTGCGTTATCGGCTGGAAGACGAAGGTGAATTTCTCGATAACCGAATCGACATAGCTGCCCCGCCTTTCACCGAAATTGCTGCATTAGAAAGAGCAAGTCGGGCACTGGAAGACGATCCAGATAACCGCTCACTCATGGGCCAGGAATGGCTAAGGATGCTGATTGCGCCAGGTGGCTCCCTGGGTGGTGCCCGCCCAAAAGCCAGCGTGGCGGATGATAATGGACATCTTTATATCGCTAAATTTCCCAGCACCAGAGATGAGTATGATGTTGGCGGCTGGGAGATGGTCGTTAATGCGCTTGCCGTCGGTTGTGGGCTCAACGTGGCCGCCGCCGAAGCACGTAAATTTGCCAGCGATCATCACTGTTTCATGGTGCGTCGTTTCGACCGGACCGACGCTGGCCATCGTCTTCATTTCGCCTCAGCCATGACGCTGACGAGACATCAGGATGGCGAGGATGCCTCAACAGGTGTCAGCTATCTTGAACTCGCTGATGTTCTGATAAGGCACGGCGCACAGACCCATTCTGACCTGCGCGAACTCTGGTCGCGGATCGTGTTTAATATTCTGGTATCCAATACCGATGATCACCTGCGCAACCACGGGTTTATTCTGGTCCCCGGCAGAGGCTGGCGGCTCTCTGAAGCCTACGATATGAACCCGGTCCCCCGAGCAGACGGTCTGAAGCTAAATATTACAGAGGCGGACAATGCACTTGATCTGGAGTTAGCACGGGAAGTCGCTGAATACTTCCGTATTAATCTGGAGCAAGCGGATGAAATTATTGCCGATTTCCGAGGAATAGTCAGTCAGTGGCGAACGATTGCGGAGAGGCTTGCTCTGCCATTTCGCGAGCAGGAGCAGATGGCGGATGCATTCAGGCTTGCAGACCGGTAATTATATTATCCACAGCATATCTGAATATATTATTTATGATTTAACGGTTGCGAAATTGCATACTGTTCGGACTAAAGTAATGCGGGCATGCGCTCACATGCCCGTAAAGACAGATTTGAAGGAAGTGACGCGTTAGACGTTACGCTTACCCTGCCTGCCCGATCCCACGCTTAACCACCGGTATATCGCCGGTATCATTCAACGCCCCCGGAAATGTTTTTAACCACTGCGCGACTTTCTGCTTATTAATATTCACCACGCTCATACCTTCCAGGCATCCCCATAATTCTCTTGTATGCTGTGGGGTAATCACAATGCAGTCTTTCATCGCGCGGATTTTCACGGGCATACCGTTAATAAAGCCCGCCCGTTTTAACCAGTCGCCGCCCAGAAGAAGGTATTTCATGTCTATGCGCGCATACAGTTCGCAGCAGGCGGCACTGTCTTGCGGCGTTTCCGCACGGGGATGGACGGGCGCGGCATTGGGCTGGTTGCCATGTAAACGGCGGGCGCTGTTTTTGCGTACCAGCTCGCGGTTTTCAATCATGCCGGTAAAAGGGTAATGGTCCCAACTTATTGATAGTGTTTTATGTTCAGATAATGCCCGATGACTTTATCATGCAGCTCCACCGATTTTGAGAACGACAGCGACTTCCGTCCCAGCCGTGCCAGGTGCTGCCTCAGATTCAGGTTATGCCGCTCAATTCGCTGCGTATATCGCTTGCTGATTACGTGCAGCTTTCCCTTCAGGCGGGATTCATACAGCGGCCAGCCATCCGTCATCCATATCACCACGTCAAAGGGTGACAGCAGGCTCATAAGACGACCCAGCGTCGCCATAGTGCGTTCACCGAATACGTGCGCAACAACCATCTTCCGGAGCCTGTCATACGCGTAAAACAGCCAGCGCTGGCGCGATTTAGCCCCGACGTAGCCCCACTGTTCGTCCATTTCCGCGCAGACGATGACGTCACTGCCCGGCTGTATGCGCGAGGTTACCGACTGCGGCCTGAGTTTTTTAAGTGACGTAAAATCGTGTTGAGGCCAACGCCCATAATGCGGGCGGTTGCCCGGCATCCAACGCCATTCATGGCCATATCAATGATTTTCTGGTGCGTACCGGGTTGAGAGGCGGTGTAAGTGAACTGCAGTTGCCATGTTTTACGGCAGTGAGAGCAGAGATAGCGCTGATGTCCGGCAGTGCTTTTGCCGTTACGCACCACCCCGTCAGTAGCTGAACAGGAGGGACAGCTGATAGAAACAGAAGCCACTGGAGCACCTCAAAAACACCATCATACACTAAATCAGTAAGTTGGCAGCATCACCCTGTTAACAGACATAATTCCGTCTCCTGAGCACGTGCGTATCCCTGCGCAGATACGCACATTTTATTTTGGGGTGTCGTTTTTAATTACAGATAATGGCGGTAGCTGTTATCCGGTTTTATTTCCGTTTCCGCTGCAAAATTATTCCGCCATTTTCGCGCCACCGGCGCTGGCCGTCTGACCGGGGTTATATCACCCTGATACTTATCGATATTTCGCGCACGGTATTGCTGTAATTCCGGGTCAGCGGCAATTTCACGTAAAACAGCGTGACGGTTTTCAGGGCTGCGCTTAAATACGTCGGGGCGCTCACAGGTAAAGTCCCGCAAAAAACGACGGAGCGGAATTTCTGCCATGCTGCCACCGGCAATAATACGAATAAGAATGGTGTAGGTGCGCCGGTACGGGTTCCAGACCAGCCCCGGACAGCGGTACGGCATATCCCACGGAATACCACCGGCCAGCACGCCCGACACCACCACATCAGGAAAACCAGAGCACCGGTAGGTTTCACCCGGCTGAGGGAAATCAAACATGGTGCTCACCTCCGTTCACGGATGACGGGGCAATGAAATCCCGACACAGACCTTTGGCCTTGAGCTCCTCCAGTACGTAGCTGATGTCCTCATGCAGATAACTCAGAATATGAGGGACGGAAAGCTGGTGCAGGCCGGAGAGCTCACGCTGCTTCAGATCCAGCCCGACAAAATGCGTCATGGCGCTGGCGCGGTTGAGTTTGTGAAACGATTCGGGGCTCAGGTGCTCACTGATGGTATTGAGGTCATCACGACACGCTGAGACGGTCTGAGTGCTGTTATGCATGGCACACCTCCGCAACCGGCAGGCGGGCAGCAAGGGAAAGAACGTAATCGCGAACAAGGGAGCGACGGGCGGCCTGTTCATCACCGGCAACAGTGCGGAGCATACAGATACGGGGCGTGCGGTCTGCGCGGCGAACGGCGGCAAACACAAAGACATATTCAGAGTGTAACGGGGTGAGGATCGTAGCCATAGGGGCAATCTCCTTGAAGTAGTCTGAAAAACTACCACCGGAAACGCCAATCTCACTGGTGGTAGCCCGAACGGGGTTGGCGTAACCGGCCTTCAAGGAAACCGGCCAGCCCGAAGGCTGCCCCGCCCGGACTACCATTATCTCGCTGGAACTATAGTGTACGCATAAACACCACAGCCCGAAAAATAGGTGTGTCTGGACAACGACGTAAAAAAACACGCATGGCGCGTGTAGTGTCGCCTTGAAGTTATACGGAACGCCAATTCCGGCTGCCGATTTTGCGACAGCGGGAAAACTGTACCAGGAAACACACAACAGATGCAAGCCAGAAAAAGGGACTTTTTGAAAGCGGCTCTGATTCATGCGTCACATTTCCGGTCACGGTGTGCAACGCGTTCCGCCATCCACGCAGTCACCTCGGACTGAAGCCACGCGACGTTTTTCCCCCCGAGAGAGACCTGCGCCGGGAAAGCGTCACGGGAGATTAAATCATAGAGGGTGGAGCGGGACAGACCGCACCGATGGATCACTTCCGGGAGGCGTAAAAAACGCTCCTGAGTCGGGGCTGAAACTGGCGTTAAATGTGCGCCAGAGCGGGAAGCTGGAACTGATAAAGCCGTGTGCATAACGCTACCTCATTAATATCCACAGAGATCCGAACGTATTCGTCCGGAATCGGGTAGCTCTCTATTTTGTGAATATTTTTCCTCAATGCAACAGAGGCATGTTGTGTCGTGGAGCCGTTTTGTCTGTTATTTAAGCAGAGACCTGAAAATATGAAAAATAATTGGCACATGACGCGCTCAGACGTTCATAAATCATAGCTAATTGATATTACCTATCAATAAGTGAAAATATAATTTTTAAAACAATGACTCTCTAAAAGATACTTGCCGGAACCAGTGAACAGTAGTGAACACTCGGTGAACACTTCTCTTTCAACTGTTCACCTCTTAACTTACTGTATTAAAACTATTTTTATTTACAGTGAACAGTAGTGAATAGTTATATGTAAAAAAACAAACAGAGAGAGTGGTTTTCCTGCGACCTTTCTCTGGCAAGCCGGGTTTTTGAGTGCTGTTTGTGCCAGAGCTGCCACAACTGTAATGGTTCGAGATGTTGTGTGATGAAAGGCAGAATTATTTCAGGTTGAACACACGGAGAACCTGAACATGAAACCCGAAACAGTCATTACCGCCCTGCAGAACGTTGCCGCTAAACAGCTCGCGGAGAGCAATCAGCACATCACCGATAAGCTGACCGTATTCACTGCGGCCAGAGACTCTCACGCGACCAGCATGCAGGCGCTGAAAGAGATTGATACGTCGATTGAACGCTGTAAGCAGGAGCGGCAGACCGCCCTCGACGAGAGCGCAGAGGCGGAGCAGGACTGGCGCAGTCGCTTCCGCACCCTGCGCGGCAATCTCACCCCCGAAATGAAAACTGAGCACAGCAAGCGTATCGCCAGCCGCGAACTGGCCGACGAGTTCACCGGCCTGATTGCGGAGCTGGAGACCGACCGGAGTCGTGTCATGCTGAATGCCTGCTCTACCGGTAATAATTACCGCTCTGCACATGGTGATGTGTTTACCGCTTACGCCGGGGCGGAATGGGTTCAGGCTATCAGTGCTGTTCCCGTCGCGCTCATTCGTGCTTTCCTGCTGCGCATTCGCGCCCTCGAAATGAAGGGGGAAAGCGCACCGCAATCTGTGGCCATCGGCGAACTGCATGATGCGCTCAACCGTCAGGGCAGTCTGTATCACTTCGATATGAAACAGGAGCCGGTGCTGTCCGTGACGGGTATGCAGCGCCCACAGATTACCGGCGTGGATATGGAGCTGTTACGCAGCCCGGCGAAGAGAATGATGCTCGGCAGAAAGCTGGCTGAGAATGGCGACACTAAGGCGGAGGCATAAGTATGTTTCACTGTCCGTTCTGCAAAACCAGCGCGCACGCCCGCACCAGTCGTTATCTGTCTGAAAACGTCAAACAGCGCTATCACCAGTGCGTGAATATTGAGTGCTCGGCAACCTTCCGCACACTTGAATCCGTTGACGGGATTATCCGTTCACCGGCGACAGAGCCGGTCATCCCGGCACCCGCTCCGGCGGCCACCGTTAACCGCGCTGGTGCTTAATCGCGACCAGTCCTCAGGAGAAGCTTACGTGACAACACAGACGCTACAGAAAGCCTTTGAGGCCTGTCAGGCAAACAAATCCGCCTGGCTGCAACGCAGGGAAGAACTGACACAGACCGAACGGGCATACCGCGAACAGCTTGCCGGTGACAGTCACAGCGGCCGGAGCCTGCAAACGCTGCGCGAGATTATCGACGTGAAAAAATGGGAAATTAATCAGGCTGCTGGTCGCTATATCCGGTCGCATGAGGAGGTGCAGCGCATCAGCATCCGCAACCGGCTGAATGATTTTATGCAGGTGCATGGCGCAGAGCTGGCCGCAGCCCTTGCACCTGAGCTGATGAATTATTCCGGGCAACATCCCGCCGTACAGCACTGCGCCATGCAGCACTCGGTCGACTATCTGCGTGAGGCGCTCAATGTCTGGCTGGCCGCCGGTGAAAAAATTAATTATTCCACACAGGATAATGACATTTTAACGGTCATCGGATTCAGGCCTGACGCGGCTTCGCGCGATGATAATCGTGAAAAATTCACGCCCGCGCAGAACCTGAATTATACCCGCAAGCGCGCAGAACTGGCCGCACAGTAGGCCACTCAAAAATGCCTGAAAATCCCGCCATTTTTCCGTAAAAAAACCATGCATCATAAGGTGCATGGTTTTGCATTCGTTTTATCGACACGTAATCCCCCGACAGCGCCAGCACTGGCGAGCCCTGAGGCCGTTAATGCACATGCATTAAAAGCGCCCCGTTAAGCGGGCAGGCGGGGCGGGGAGAGCATTGCGCGCTATGGTTAGGCACCGCATTGGTAGTATTTCTTTTTTAATCTTAAAAATTAACGGCATGAAAAAGCGTAAACAAGCCATAGAACTAACCATAACGATGAAATTCTTATTTTTATATTCCCCACCAACAAAGAGATCAATTTTAAAAGATAAAAATCAATATTAAAATCACCCAGCATTTAACTTTTAAAAATTAAAACCTGCAACAAATAAAGATAGAATAAAAGGGCAAAAACAAACTAAAGATAAGGGAAAGTCATGGATAATTAACAAACTGCAAAATAAGAATATAAAAGAGAGGCGCTTAATACGCCTCTTTATTTTTACAAAATATTATGCATCAACTCAAAATGGTGTTTTATGGACATCTTCTTGATATATGCTAAATTCGTTCTTCCGCCAGGAGTATTGTAAATGTCTACCAGTTCTCTACAAGCAGTTGACCAATTAAGTATATCAGGCCGCTGAGAACTTAGGAAAGCATCCAATTTCTCCAACGCTTCATCAATTAAAATAGCAACATCCTCAACTTCAACTCTAGGATCTGAAAGGAAGTGATGAACTTGGATTTCTGTTCTATCGATGTTCTCGTAAGTGATGTGAATTACAGCCGTTATGGCTTGTCCACCACCTTCTGCGAAATGATTTCCAACAATAGAAAAATCACCAAACCCATTAAAGCCTAATTGGGTATAATTTAAATGCAAGTCAGAGAAAAATTCGATAATGTTGTTTGCATACCCGGCGTTAGTTTGGGCACGATTTAGGCCATCGCGAATTAATACTTTAGAAGTGGAATTGAAGCTTGAAATATATATTGCGCTGCATGTGCCATCTATAAATATATTATCTTTAAATAAATTGTCAGACGATTCTATTTGAAGAAGTTGCTGTGCATTAGCATAACGACCATTGTGAATGATGGATTTTTTTTGACTTTGATACGTATTAAAAAAATTAGTTACTTGTGAGGAGCTAGTCGTATCATCAACAATGTAACCTAATTCGATTTGAGGATTTATTTCAATTGCACCATTAATTAGCGTTTCAGCAGCTCTCTCATTACCTTCAAGCTCTCCACACTTGGGATTAACAATCAAAATAACTCTCGCATCGTTATCGCGAGCATCTCTTAAACAACTGTATAAATCCCTATAGCTTTCTCTTACTGGTTCAATAATAGCAACCATATTTTTTTGAACGATCTTTGTCAGGCTAGACCTAACAGCTAACAACTCATATTGTTTTGCTCTTAAATAACAATAATACATGCTGTGATTCCTTATCAGTTAACATAATGTTTCTGTCATATTTTCCCTAAGTGTCATTAAGTTTTTTTGATTCAATCGCAAATTTAATAATGTTGCTAACAACGATTGCGGGAGAGAAAGAAAATAGTCCTTTTCAAACCCCTCAAGCTCTCTTGTTGTTAATAATTTTAGCATTTCCTTATGCGCTTTTTTTGTATCCAATTCTAAAAAAAGGTTTCTACATTGTTCCTTAATATCCGCTGCCCTTCCAAAAGGTTTTATACCCGTAACATTTTCATAAAAGAACATATATTCTGAGGGTTTAAAACAATTGAACATTTTTTCTTTGGAAAAGTATTCTAGATTCGACGTGGCTAATCGCTCATAGTTTAGGGCATTTTTTCCGTTTAGAGTAATAATACCAGTGGTATCATGAGCTACCTTCATAGCCTGACTAAGTCTTTCAGCAGGGACTACCATGTACACAAATTCAAAAACATCTTTATATACAGATAGTTGGTCATCTAACCTTTCAAAAGAATCTAACTCTGTTTTTATTTCATAGGCAGTTGACGTATCATTAAATATTGCAACATCAGCTATGCACCCGTTTACTTTAAATTCATTAACATAGCTAACTTTATTAAATCGATGAAAGCCCTTGACTATTTTCTTTGCAATTTCATTCTTATAAACGTACTCATTTCTGTATTTCTTTTTCAGAAGTAAATATAATTCGTCATAAATTTTCGCTATAGGTTTATCGGTTGAGTTATACGCTGGGCAATTATCCATAACGATATTTCTGAACAGCTCAGATCTATTTTTTTTTGCTATTTCTAAAACCACATTACGACTAAATATTTTACTTATAGCCTGATAATTCATTTTTCGTTCTGCCAAAGAAATCAAGTACTGTTTAAGTAACCAATACTATGGAGGAATTCCCCATACTTAATAACAAACTTAAATATGATAAAAACATGTTATTTTGTCAAATAATAAATTACCCCCGCATTCAAAAAAAATATTAAATATCAATTGGCAATCAAAAAAACAATACATAACTGTTTGATTTATAATTGTTTCGCAAAATCATAAGGGGTTACGTCATCCCCTCGTCGATTAACATCTAGATAATCAGCCCACCACTGAACCATCAATCTACGCTCATCCAAATGTTCAGATGTGTGTATATACGCAGCACGAACATTGTTACGCTCAGAGTGGCTCAATTGGCGTTCTATTGCGTCATCACTCCACAGCCCTGACTCACCCAGCGCACCACGCGCCATCGTTCTGAATCCATGCCCGCAGACCTCAGTTTTCGTGTCATATCCCATCGCACGCAATGCGCTGTTTACTGTGTTTTCACTCATAACCTTAGTTGCGTCATGATCACCCGGAAAAAGTAGCTCTTTATCACCACTAAGCTGCTTTAACTTTTCTAACAAAATCATCGCCTGCCGACTAAGCGGAACGATATGCTCCTCTTTCATCTTCATGCCACGGTACGAGTAGCGCACGCCTTTAATTTCTTCTCGTTTTGCAGGCACGCGCCAAAGAGATTTATCGAAGTCGAACTCATCCCAACGCGCGAAACGTAACTCACTTGAACGCACAAAAGTAAGTAAGGAAAGCTCGACTGCAATCCTTGTCATCACACGGCCACGATATGCAGCAAGACGAGAAAGAAACTCTGGGAACCGGCTAGAGGGTAGGGCTGGATAGTGTCGCGCTTTGGTTGTCGATAAAGCACCGGCCATATCACTGGCTGGATTAGAGTCGATGTAATCGTTCTGTACGGCATAACGCATAATGGCCGTGACGCGCTGTTGCAGGCGTTGAGCAACATCATGCTTACCACTGGCATCAACTTTTTTAATCGGGGCTAATAGGTGACTGGTTTTGAGCTGGCGAATGTCGGACGAACCGATATGAGGGAAAATATAAAGCCCAAGATAGCGAAGAACGCGTGATCGATGGTCTTCACTCCAGCGCTTGTTACTTGCATGCCATTCACGCGCAATAGTTTCGAAAGTATATGCCCCCGAATTCTCGGCCTGAGCTTCTTTCTGTTCAGCCTTTGGATCAATGCCCTGCACTAACAGCTTTTTAGCTTCATCGCGCTTTGCTCTTGCCTGAGCAAGCGTCACTGTTGGCCAAACACCAAAAGCGAGGCGATCCTCTTTTTTGTCAGAGGGGCGTCGGTATTTCATGCGCCAGTATTTAGAACCCTTAGCCGAAACCTCGAGATACAAACCGCCGCCATCGGCCATTTTGTATGTTTTGTCTTTTGGCTTTGCGGTCTCGACCTGTCTGGCGTTGAGCTTCATTTGGGGGCACATTTCTAATCGAAGTTAAGATGCCCCCAATTATGCCCCCAATTACATCCGGATTTCAACGGACAACCTCGGACGGCTCAGGACGTAAAAATCGCTGCAAGCATTGATTTTTAAGGGATAATTGGACTTTCTCGGATGGTATTGGAAGTACTAATGGTGCCGAAGGCCGGACTCGAACCTAAGTCTCCATAACCTGCTGTAATCACGTTCCTATTAGCCTTTAAAAGAACAATCGTAGGACCTTTTTGTTCTAGGGGCTACATCTTAAGTTTGATCTGCTGGACGGAATCAAACCGAGTGTTCGTGGCGGCACAAATCATCAACGTGCCATACCTGCCTTTTGATGTTTATGGAGGTCTACCAGGTCGGGAGGAAAGAACATTTGTCAGCTATGTGGATGTTAAGTAAACGCCACTGCGTTCGGATTTTGAAACCAGTTAAACCCCGTCAGACCTTGTTCAGAATAACTATTTAACTCAATGTTATTTATATGAATTAAGCCATTCAGCGTCAAAGTAAAACGCCACCGTAACGCCTACGTAACGCCTACGTAACGCACCCGCATTTTGCTGTTTTATTCACTCTTATAGAAACAAAGAGCTGATGAAACGTGAGGCTATCAGCATCTAATGAACACTGTTCATCCATACAGCATGAAAATTCATAAACTTACACTTGAGCTACTTTCTCAGCTTGTCCCACCGAACCGCAGATACGATACCCCAGTTGCCGCTAGGATTAGGCCTACGCCATTTTGCTGTCTCCATGCTACGAAGATACTCAAGAGCTTCAGAAAACGTGCCAAACCGCTTCTGAGCCGTTTTATCACCTACGCCAAACGAGCCATCGCGAGTGCTTGCCAGCCCGGGATGAAAACACGAGCCATCAGCTGCATAGGGAACCAGTAATTCCGGGTCACTATCTTCAGATGAATCAGACACCAATAGTCGCCACGGTTCAACACTCAGAGCATTAGCCAGCACCTCAATCGCATCCAAAGACGCATTAGAGCCACCGCGTTCAATGCGGCTCATATAGCTACGAGCAAACCCACACCGATCGGCAAAGGCTTCTTGGCTCATTCCGGTGGCAATGCGCAACTCTTTTACTCGTTGTCCAAACAGTTTTCTCAGGGTCATGTTCATGCCCTGAATTTGCGCAGATGTCCACTAAAGAGCCACGCACCAATAGTGACATTTTGAATCAATGCGTTATCATGCGGTTAAAATCACCGCTGGGGTGGATTCTGAGGGATAACAACATGTCAAAAACACGGCTTAGTAAGCCCGGTTTTTCAGCCAAGTCTGTGCTGACCATTATGTTAATCGCTGCGTCATCTGCATCTTATGCAGCAGAAAGCATCGATCAACTGGCGACGCGCATCGGTATAGATCACTTTCGGGAAGCGATTAAGAATGGCGACCGTAACGCCTTTAAAACCCTACCGGCAAAAGGCTATAAAAACGGCTTAACCGGGTTACTACTTAAAACGAACACCTACGTTAACCCCGAATACAGCTTTGCTGATTGCGATACGGACACCGTTATTGTCTCGGTGCAAGAACACAAAACGCTCCCCGGTTGCCGCATATCTCTAAAGCTAGCGACTAAAGATGCTGACGGTAGCTATCACGATAATGGCATTCGCGTTGAATACGGTATTGCCATCGGCTCCAAAAAGTTTATCGCCAACAATTCAGCGTGGGCGCAGCATGCCATTACAGGTGATAAGGCGCTGGAAAGCTCGTTGAAGAGAGATGCTAACGATACTGTATGCACTGCATGGTCAACGATGGCAAAAAATATTGCCATCGGGCGAGACGAACACAACCCAATTTCTGTCTACCAACAACAAATTGAAGATCTCAGAGGCAAACCCGGCATCACTGAGAGTAATATTGTTTTTGCCCACGCCCTTGCTGGCATGGTTTACAAAGACATGGCCGCAAAAAAACCGCAAGAAGTTGAAGCATTGGTTTATCAAACCTGCCAATCAGGTATGTGAAAAATTAAAGATTAATCAAAGATTGCGGTAATAGTTGCTCTGGAAACGCCGTATTCGCGCGCTAAAGCACTGACACTGGTTCCATTATTCTTTTTCTCGGTAATCGCTCTACGGTCTTCTGGGGCGATTCTCGGCGGTCTTCCCAGCTTCTTACCTTCGGCTTTTGCCCGCAACAAACCCGCCTGGGTCCGCTCAATCAGCAGGTCACGTTCCATCTCTGCAACCGCTGCCAGCATTGACAGCAGAAGCTTACCCGCAGCGGAGGTGAGATCAGTCGTGCCAAGCTGGTGGACAATAACCTTGATGTTTCGGTCAGCCAACTTTCTGACCGTTTGCAGAACGTCAATCGCATCACGTCCCAGACGGTCTAGTTTTGCAACTACCAATGTTTCACCATCGCGGATTTTGCTGAGCATTTCAGAAAACGCTTTGCGTTGCACCGCAGGAACCTTCCCGCTAACAACATCAGTAAACCAAAAGTCGAACGTCCACCCAGCTTGTTCAAGTTCAAGACGCTGGTTCTCAGTATCCTGCTGCGATGTCGAAACACGCCCGTAGCCAAAAATCGCCATAGTCATCTCCTCATCCGGCCCCTGCCAGAAAACGGTGATGAAAATAGGATGGCCTGCCAAAAAAGCCAAGGCTAATTTTCCAACAGTGTGAAAGCACGCGATTGGAAGGTGCCGGAAAACGGTCGTTTGCTGGCAGCAACTTTTTGAAGAATCGAAAATTTCTACCATGAGTGCGAGGTAATGGCGGTATCACTATAAAATCCATACATCCGGGCTAATTGTCGTCAGAGTATTTATCCTGCCATTCCGACAACCACATAGTGCGTTCTTTCATCCAGCTAAAAAGTCTCATACAAACAAATGCCCCAACCAACCAGCCTACAACTAACGCTGCACCATTGATGGTGTAGTAAAGTAATGGTGAAGTGAAAAAATATGGATTGAATGGTTCAACAACTGAAACAAACAAAAGTGCGAACATAACGGGTAGTATCCATCCCTTCTCCCTGACAAATAAAGTCAAAGAATACTTAAATCTGATTGGTCTGCGTTTATTGTCGTTTCGATATAATTCTGGGAAAGCGTTCATGTGTGACCCAAGACCAAAAAACAGGGAGGCCCCCCCAAGAAAACCAAACATCAGAAATCCCCATAGCTGCAAAAGAAAGCAGGAAACCGGATGTTTCCAATCCCTATCAACCCAGTCCAAAAACTCATAACGAGCCCGATAGAACTTCTTGTGTGTTTGGATGCTTATCCAGTGTTTACTCTTCATGCGCCCCCCCAATGGCTGCCTGACATTATGTCACTACGCTGGTGAAGAATATGCGGTTAAGTATGCTCATCTCGACAGACTTCTCCAGACTCACTGAGATAGTGCCACAAATTTCGAGCCAGAAATCCACAGCCCCTGTTAAAAAACATTCCACAGGGCTTCCCAGCGTGTTGAATGCGTATGTCACCGCATCTGCAACGCTATGTGCTTCGTCTTATACACTACAGGTGAGCCGAAGCACCCTTTGTATATGAAAAACGACAGTGTTCTCATACCCTTAGGTTAACAACGGCTACTGCGTTCACAATATGAACGCAGTTTACTGATAAGTAAGGTTTTTATCGTAAAGCCGTTGTGCTAACGTGCTCGAAATGTTCTCAAATATGCTCAGTTCAAATTACCCTGATGCCGGTTTGAGGTTTCGTTCAATAAGGTCGCATGATGAAGATTCGAGAATGCAAAGCTGCCGAAGCAGACCGCAAATTCTTTAAAGTCTCAGCCGGGATTGACTGGCTGGACTTAAAGATCAGCTTATCCAGACTGACCCAGCATCGCTATGTTCAGGAAGAATTACTTAAAATCACCGGGTTAAAACTCTGGGTTGAACCCTGTGGCCTACGTATCTCGAAGTTGACATCATGCGAACCCCGTCCCGATAGCAACGTCAAAACGTGGGTAAAACCCATGATTAGCAGCACTAACGATACTTTTCGGATTCGCTTCCGCGATCTACTGGTAAAACATTGTGGGAAGCTAGAAACGGCACTCAAATCACTGCAAAACCGTTTCCCCTTTGTGCATGAGCCGCAAATCGTGGGAGTCGAAGTTTTCTGCGATTTCAGGCATAAACAACGGTCAGTATCAGCGACACGAGCAATGACCTATCGGCTTCAGACAAGCCTGCTTAGTAACGGAACCCGACCAAGGCAATTCAATCCCACTTCGTGGAAAAACGTCTACCTTTTCCCTGGAACACGTATCACTCCATATCGAAATTTCAGGATAGGTAACAAGTGGGACAACATCTCGTGGCAGGTCTACCACAAACGCACTGACGACGGTCAGAAACTACCTGTAGAAGAGCAACGCGCTCGTGTTGAAGTCACGTTAAAAGGTGCTGCGCTCACTCGTTACTCTCTTTTCAGTCTCAGTGACATGCAACGCTTTCGATTTGAAACCTTCGCTCACCTGTTCAAGTTTCGCAAACCAATTGAGCCTGAAATGATGGCTAACGGTGATATGTTCAGATTTACCGCTATCAACGCAGCTCGTAAGGTGAACGACGCAACAGCCGAGCGCGGATTGCATTCTTTCAATAACATCGGACGAAGGGATAAACGTAGCTGGATGATGGTCAACGGTGACAAGCGCCTGCGGAAAGAAAGCTCTCATCTGGCGGTTGTTAGCGATCTGCAAAACGCCGTCAAGGGTGCGTTACGTCGTCTACACGTTTGAGCCGCAGCCCGTTCCGTTATTCCAAAAAAAAGTGACAATCAGCAGGATAGAAGCCGCATTCCTGCTGGTTTGAATGCTGTTCTCTTAATAACTGTATATATAGCAACTCAACTATTAGCTCAAACACCTTAGCTATCGTTGTTTGTCGGTTGCTGTTCCCTTCAATCAAACACGAACCGAACGTTATTAGCCTTCAGCGTGTTCGCAGTGTAAATGCAGCTAGATAAGCTGGGCGAGAAAAAGTCGATCTCCTAGATCGGCAAACATCCCTCACAGGCATTGCATTCAAAAACTTCGGATGTGGCAGGCTTCTCCTTATAGAGGCAAACACCCTCCAAAGTTAAGCGGCGCGGTAAAGCTAAAGCTCACCCAGATTTCTCATTGATTGCTCGATCTCCGCTACCCACTGCTCAGGGCAAGGATAAACCCGGCTTTCGGTGTTAATGCGGTTTGGAGATACGCGGCGGGTGAGCCCATGCAATGACTTTACATGCGCTATCCAACATGTTTTGACTGTTTTTCCCGTTCGGGCTTTAACATCATCGGCAATCTGCCGGTAAGTCGCCATAAACACTCCTGCCCCATCAAGTTACAGCTGGGTTCTTTGAACAACCTTCACCATTTTGCCGTTCTTATCAAACAAAACAGCAATATGCGCCCCAGATCCTCCAGCCAAAGATCCACGAGAATACATCCATTGTAATAGCGTTCCACCATCTGGAGCGGCTGATATAGATTCTGGTTTGCCAAGCTTAGTTGATGCCTCTTGTATGGTTGTTAGCCCGGGCTGCATCGAATCCAAAGCATTTGCATCGAACTTATGACCTACGGTCATACAGGCAGTAAGTGTCAGTGAAGCAAGAACCAGAATAACGGCTTTCTTCATCTTCATAAATTTCCCTTTAAATTAATAAGATAAATTGAATAACGCATGCACTAGTCAATTGAAATGTAGTTATAGCCTACGAGGCCATTTATGAATACATGTGAAACATCACGAAATCAATATGATGCCGTCTGGTAACTCGCTGCATGACCCGGACTGCTACTACCTCATCCGCGCCTTTGATAACGCTGAAAGCATGGCTATGGTTCTAGATTCTTTCTACGCAAGCGCTGATTGGCGCAACGGCCCACGCGAAGACATCATTGGGAGCATAGGAACCAGCATTAAAACAGTGATGATCCTACCATCGGAAAGCGTGGAAGGGCTGCGGGTGCAATCGTAGGTCATATGGCTTCACCAGACGCGTTTTAAGCGCCTCCAAATTCAGCACTATGAAATCCACTACCCTCAATGAAAAACGCACCAGGTAGCCTTTCAGTGCGTTTTTCACTCATCGGAGAAGTAATCACAAACTAATCACGTTCCCTAACCGCGCTTTCTTCGAAGTGCATCTCTGACAGCATCCAGCCCATCAGGAATGTTGAATTTAGCTATCTCGGGTAACGAAAAATCAATTTTCTCGACAACTTCAACCATATACACCGGCTTGAGATCTTTGCTGTATCTCACTTCCGTTTCCGTTTTGCCGCGCACGTGCCCAGCAAGTTGAGCACGTAGTTCTGCGCTTACGCCTTTCTCTTTGAGCAAGGTCGAGACTGAGTGACGGAAAGAATGAAACGCCTTCGTTCTGTCTCTTTCGAGTTTTAATCGTTTCTTGAGAATCGATTCATTAAACCACCCGGACACAACCTTACCATGCCCCTTATCTTTATTGGGTGTGATTTCAGGGAATAAGCTATCATAACCAGCTCGCCTTAAAGCTTTCACATATTCAATTAACCCCAGTTTAATTAGAGTTGAGTGAACCGGGATCTCACGACGCGCATTTGCATTCTTCAGCTTCTTGTCACTTTCATCATCGATATCAAGATTGAAAAAGTAAATACCGTCATTCTCCTTGATGTCATCAAGCCTTAACTGAGCTAGTTCGTTAACTCTGGCTCCAGTAAACAACGCAAGCAAGGGCATCCAATAGTAATAAGGCTGATATTGATGAAAACGCCCATGTTTATTTCTCTCACCAGTTCCTGAAACATATTGCGGTAACGAGAATATGGCTTGTAGTTCATGCGGTTCAAAAACATCAACTTTATCTTGCTCTCTCTCGGTTTTATCTTCAGGAGGGAAGAAGTCAACACATGGAGACTTTAGAAGTATCCCCTCAGCTACAGCCCACTTCATCGAACCGTAGAGACCGTTTATATACTTCCTGACTGACTCACCTGTCATCAGCTTATCACCATGCTCTGCCGACTTAACTATGAGTTCATCCAGCGTTTTAACGCCGTATTTAATCTTCATTAAATTACGATTGGCAGGGATGGTGCGGAGCTTGCTTTCATAAGCACGTAGGAAATCCCGATCGAAATATTCAAGCCGGATATCCCCCATAACTTCAATCATTAAATCAAAGAAGTCTCGGTGAGCATTGAGCACCGTTTCAGCAGCTTTATGGTCGCGTCTGTATGTTAGATATTTATCACGTAGCCACGAGAGGTTGTTACCATAATTCTTACGGTTAACATGCTCATTGGCGGTAGCAGGTAAAACGATAGCAGAAGCAATCGTGGCTGGTGGTGTAGTCTTAGCCAGCCAGGCAAGCCGGAGGCTTTCTGCGTGGATTTTATTGATTAACAGATTATCGGGCTTAATTACCGGACAACAGGAAGTGAAAAACCAACCGCCTTTAGCTTCGCTTCCGGCAGTTTTGAATACCGAAACCTCTGAATAACTGTCGCTGATGATGTTACGCAAATGCGCTGGCTGCGCGGTGAGTTGCAGATAACCTTTAGCAACCCCCTCAATACCCTGCTCTTCGCCATAGTTCAGCACGTAGCTGCCATCAAGAGGATCTAACTCGGCCTCAGAGAGAGACTCAACATAAAATCCAGACTGCCCCGTTGCCAGCCAGAATACCGGGAGATTGCGATTCATCACCGCCTGAATCAACTGCGATACAGGCAACTCGATTGACTCCGCAAAGTTAGAAAGCGAGATCATACCCTCACCAGCAAGCAGCGGGGCGCAATCAGTTAAAGTTCGATAATCCAATTGTTCATACTCTTGTAAGGTCTGATACCAGACCGCCAACAGGAGCGCGGACCTCTGCTTTGCTTCATGAAGATCGTGAGTGCCTGTTGAAGTGTGAATCTCACACTGTCCTGCGTATCGACGAAAACGTTGGGGAACGCTAATGCGGACAACAAAAATGCCGCTGGTTCGACGATAGAGTTTATATCGCTGAGACATCGCCTCGTATACCCTTTTGTAAGAGGGGCTACGCGATTTCAAGCAAAGTTATGGATTAAATTGCTTTAAAACAATGACTTACATGAGACTTGGTGCCGAAGGCCGGACTCGAACCGGCACGTATTTCTACGGTTGATTTTGAATCAACTGCGTCTACCGATTTCGCCACTTCGGCACTGAAGGGGATGCGGAAACGTTGTGGATTATACCTGTCGCGCGCCGCCATGCAAGCGGCGACGCACCAAACCCGCGCTAAGTGTCGAAAAAACCAGCGCAACCCTCAGTCCAGCTCCGAAACCGCCAGACGAATCACCCCCGCGGCCTGCTTCTCTGGCAGCTTCAGCACCTTCGCCCACATCTCCTGCACCATATCGCAGGAAAGCTTCTCTTTGCCCACCGCCTTCTCTGGCATCTGCAACAGCTGAATGTCCTCGCCGTATTTGTCGGCCAGCGCTTTCATTATCGGGCGGACATCGGTCGCGGCGGCTTCACGTTCTGCCGGGGTAACGGTGTGGCGATCTTTGCCGTAGGCCGAGCGCATCATGTCGGCATCGGCCTGCATACGGCGCTGCATCATCGGTTTATCCAGCACGCGCATTGGGTTAACGCCCCCCTTCACCGCCGGGTAGAGGAAGCGAAAACAGGCGTCGTCACTCACCTTCTGGATAGCAGCGGTCTGCTCCATGTTGGCCTTCATATACGCCACCACGCTGACGTCCGGGGCGTATTGCAGGCGCGACATCTGCAGGTTCAGGATCTGCGGCTGGATCACGTCGATGATGTGCTGCTCAGACTCACCCGCTTTCTGCATGGTGAGGATCTGGTCGCGGATGCGTTTTTGTAACGCAGGTTCCTGCTCTTTCAGCACCTGCCAGGCGGGCATCGCGTTGAGGGTAGTATCAAGCTGTTGCTCCGGGTCTTGCTGCAACCGTTGCTTGTCAAAATAGACCCAGAACGCCACGGCGGCGGCCACAATAGCCACCACGGCAATACGCATCCACGTTCTTCTCATCTCGATATCGCATCCTGTTGATGTGTCGGTTTACACCGGCACGCCGCTATGGAAGCGAAACGCGTTATCCGGTGTCGAGATAAGTGTGGCTTCAATTTCACCAAAAAGCTTTATTCGGGGGGAGATATCGTTGTCACTCACCCGTTGGGCAAGCGTCAGATAGTCCTGGTAATGCCGTGCTTCCGAGCGCAGCAGCGAGAGATAGAACTTCTGCAACTCGTCGTCCAGGAACGGGGCCAGCGCGGCGAAGCGTTCGCAGGAGCGGGCTTCAATGTACGCACCGCAGATAAGCTTGTCGATCAGCGTCAGCGGTTCGTGGGTACGCACTTCTTTCAGCATCCCTTTGGCGTAGCGGCTGGCGGTGATTTTCACATACGGAATGTTGCGCGCCAGCATCGCCTCGCGCACCTGCCAGAAGTGGTGTAGCTCTTCTTTTATCAGCAACACCATGCTGTCGATCAGTGCCTGGCCCCACGGGTCGTCGGTTTTGGGCATCACGCTTTTGCCAATCTGCTTATGCAGGGCCACAAAATCCGGCTCCGGGCCTTCGCGGAAGGTAAAGGCTTCGTAAGGTTTGAGCCAGTCGAGCAGCGCGTCGGCTCCGCTTTCATCGGCGACGTATTTGCGCACCAGCAGCAGCGCGGTCTGTGCAGCCTTCAGCTCGCACACCATATGGTCGGTGAGCAGCAGCGGCAGGTTAGCCGGGTCGCGGGCTTTATCAATCCATGCTTGCGGGGTTGGGCACTGGAGGAAGTTGAGTACGGGGGCGAGAATCTGCGGGTAATCCATTTTTTAACCTTGAAAAAGCGGTGGCAAATGCCACCGCCTGAAACGCTTAGTGACGCACGCCATCGTCGTCTTCATCGACGTAATCTTCGTCGTCTTCGTCGCCGTCTTCACCGTTCGGATCTTCGAAGTAGGTTCCCCAGCCGTCGTACTCCACGTCAAACTTCTCGGCAAGGTTCATCAGCTGTTCAACCTGTGCGTCGATAAGCTCCGCTTTCAGCGCGCCTTCGCTCAGGATGTCGCAGCAGATGACGGTGTCGCCCTCTTCCACTTCCAGCTCTTCCGGCTCAGTCACTTCATAACCCAGTTTGAAGGCTTCAACCGCCAGTTTTTCCAGCGCATCGAAATCGTCGGCAGAGAAATGGTGCTCGATGGTGTACAGCGCGTCCGGATCGCTACCGTCTTCCAGCAGTTCTTCAATAATCAGACGCGTCTCTTCGCGTTGCTCTTCCAGGTGTTCCGGGTTTGCCATGGCTCATTCCTCTTTAAAGTGCGGCAGATACTTCTATTTTCACACACGGACGTGTTTGCCTCCACCTTTGTAAGAAAGATTTGTTAAACAGGGTTGCAAATGAATATTCATACATATAAAGTGAATTTTAATTCAATTAGTGGCGTTTGCCATGTGAGGATAAAATGTCTGATCTGTATAAGAAACACTTTCTGAAATTGCTCGATTTTACGCCTGCACAGTTCACCTCTCTGCTGACCCTTGCCGCACAACTCAAAGCGGATAAAAAAAATGGCAAGGAAGTACAAAAGCTTACTGGTAAAAACATCGCGCTCATCTTCGAAAAAGACTCAACCCGTACACGATGCTCTTTCGAAGTTGCCGCATTTGACCAGGGCGCACGCGTTACGTATTTAGGGCCGAGCGGCAGCCAGATTGGGCATAAAGAGTCAATTAAAGACACCGCTCGCGTGCTGGGCCGTATGTACGACGGCATTCAGTATCGCGGCCACGGTCAGGAAGTGGTCGAAACGCTGGCGCAGTATGCGGGCGTACCGGTCTGGAACGGGCTGACCAACGAGTTCCACCCGACGCAGTTGTTGGCAGATCTGCTGACCATGCAGGAGCACCTGCCGGGCAAAGCATTTAACGAGATGACGCTGGTCTACGCAGGCGATGCGCGCAATAACATGGGCAACTCAATGCTCGAAGCGGCGGCATTAACCGGGCTGGATCTGCGTCTGGTGGCACCAAAGGCCTGCTGGCCGGAAGAGAGCCTGGTGGCCGAGTGCAGCGCACTGGCAGAGAAGAATGGCGGTAAGATCACCCTGACGGAAGATGTGGCGGCTGGCGTGAAAGGGGCGGACTTCATCTATACCGACGTGTGGGTATCGATGGGCGAGGCGAAAGAGAAGTGGGTGGAACGTATCGCTTTGCTGCGCGGCTATCAGGTGAACAGCCAGATGATGGCGCTGACCGGCAACCCGGGCGTGAAGTTCCTGCACTGTCTGCCGGCCTTCCATGACGACCAGACCACGCTCGGCAAGCAGATGGCGAAAGAGTTCGATCTGCACGGCGGAATGGAAGTGACGGACGAGGTGTTTGAGTCGGCGGCAAGCATTGTGTTTGACCAGGCAGAAAACCGGATGCACACCATTAAGGCGGTGATGGTCGCGACGCTTGGGGAGTGATCCTCTGCGGTCTGGTGCCCTCACCCCAGCCCTCTCCCACGGGGAGAGGGAGTAAACATTAAAAAACGACAACAAAGTTGTCATTTTTGCTTTTGCCTTGCACGGGGAGAGGGAGTAAACATTAAAAAACGACAACAGAGTTGTCGTTTTTGCTTTTACCTTGCACGGGGAGAGGGAGCAAGCCCGTTTCAGGCAACCCGCATTTTGACGACGACTTTTCTGACCTGCGCAGGCGCACCCACCGCGCACAGCGGCTTGTGTACTTCACCCGGCCAGAACACCACAAAATCCCCTTCGCTTAGTACCACGGTTTTCTCCTGCCCACCTTCCGGCAGAAACGCGATGTCTTTGTCCGCCAGCCAGTCGGTGTCCGGCGTGCCGTGCGGCAGGGTGCTGAAGGTCATCCCTTCCTGGCCTTTCATCATGATCTGGATATCCAGATAGTGCGCATGATACTCGGCGCGACGCTCAGCAAACGGCTGGGTCATGTCTTCGGAAACCAGGTAAAACAGGTTGTTGCCGTTGATTTCGTGCTTGCCCAGCGCCGTCGCGTCGGTGACGTGCGCTTTAACGTGCTCAATGGCCTGACGCAGTTCTTCTGGCAGCCAGGACTGCAGGTGGTGAATGTTGCCAACGATCATGATTAAACCCTCAATATAAAACGTCGTTTCAATTCAGCTTTTATACGAGAATTCAAACTACCATACCACTCATTTTTCGATGAGGTTTGCGCGAGCGCATGTTTATCGGGAAATGTGTTAACCCGCTGTTAATCACACTCAGGCAATTATGCAGTGGTTATGCATAACATCAGTTTTCACCCTTCAGCCTGAAAAGCTAACCTCCTGATCAACAACCCTTAATAACAAAACCCGCTGCTGCTTCACACTTTGTCATTTTGATAATTTGCTATAAAAACCCATAATTATTTATTAATTTTTATTAAGTCAAAAATAGTTAATTATCATTATTGCATAGTCATTCCATGACATTTATTTATTCATTTAGAATCAATGAGATAACAAAACATTTCAAAAGATTAAATTCTACAAAATAATAACAATCACAAATAATGCCAACGGAACATGCTTAGCTATTCACCCGCCAATAATATCAAATTAGCTATTATCTGATGCGAATCATGCAATTGAAAACAAACCCTTTAATATCCATTTTCGCGTGAGCAGCATCACAATACGGATTATTTAACTGCCTAGTATTGGCTCTGAAATCAATTGAGCTAAGCCGCCATGCAAATAAACAAAGCGCATGGCCAAGCCCTTTTTATTCTGAAAAACAGTTAAAGGAATAATTATGGAAAAGCATTACGTCGGTTCTGAAATTGGTCAATTGCGTAGCGTTATGCTGCATCGCCCAAATTTAAGTCTGAAACGTTTAACACCATCGAACTGTCAGGAACTGTTATTTGATGATGTGCTCTCGGTTGAACGGGCGGGTGAAGAGCATGATATTTTCGCAAACACGCTGCGTGAGCAGGGTGTGGAAGTCCTGCTGTTAACCGATCTACTTACCCAAACGCTTGATATTGCTGCAGCAAAAGCCTGGCTGCTGGAAACGCAAATCTCTGACTATCGCCTGGGGCCAACCTTCGCGGGTGACGTGCGGGGCTGGCTGGCAGATATGCCACACCGCGAACTGGCGCGTCGGTTAAGCGGCGGGTTAACCTACGGTGAAATTCCGGCAGCCATTAAAAATATGGTGGTGGATACCCACACGGCGAATGATTTTATTATGAAGCCGTTGCCTAACCATTTATTTACCCGCGATACCTCCTGCTGGATTTATAACGGTGTATCCATTAACCCAATGGCTAAACCGGCACGTCAGCGTGAAACCAATAACCTGCGCGCAATATACCGCTGGCATCCGGCATTTGCCGATGGCGATTTTATTAAATATTTCGGTGATGAAAACATTAATTACGACCACGCGACATTAGAAGGGGGTGACGTATTAGTGATTGGCCGCGGGGCAGTATTAATCGGCATGTCCGAGCGCACCACCCCGCAGGGCGTGGAGTTCCTCGCCAACAGTTTGTTCAAACATCGCCAGGCCGAACGCGTGATCGCCGTTGAACTGCCAAAACACCGCTCCTGCATGCACCTCGACACCGTCATGACCCACATCGACGTGGATACCTTCTCCGTTTACCCGGAAGTGGTGCGTAAAGACGCCCAGTGCTGGACGCTCACTCCGGACGGACGCGGCGGCCTGCTGCGCACGCAGGAAACCGACCTGCTACACGCCATCGAAAAAGCCCTCGGCATTAACCAGGTACGCCTGATCACCACCGGTGGCGATGCCTTTGAAGCTGAGCGTGAGCAGTGGAACGACGCCAACAACGTGCTGACCATCCGCCCGGGCGTGGTGATTGGTTACGAGCGCAACGTCTGGACGAACGAGAAGTACGACAAAGCAGGCATTACCGTGCTGCCGATCCCGGGTGACGAGCTGGGTCGCGGTCGCGGCGGCGCGCGCTGCATGAGCTGCCCACTGGAACGCGACGGAATTTAAAGGAGTCATCATGGAAAGAAAACCCACTCTGGTTGTGGCCCTCGGCGGCAACGCCCTGCTCAAACGCGGCGAACCGCTGGAAGCGGAGATCCAGCGCCAGAATATCGAGCTGGCGGCTCGCACCATCGCCGGGCTGACGGAACAGTGGCGCGTGGTGCTGGTTCACGGCAACGGGCCGCAGGTCGGGCTGCTGGCGCTGCAAAACAGTGCTTACGACAAAGTGACGCCTTACCCGCTCGACATCCTCGGAGCCGAAAGCCAGGGAATGATCGGCTACATGCTCCAGCAGGCGCTGAAAAATATCCTTCCCCAGCGTGAGGTCAGCGTGCTGCTCACCCAGGTGGAAGTGGATGCCAGCGACCCGGCCTTTACCAACCCAACCAAGTACATCGGCCCGGTTTACAACGAAGCGCAGGCGAAAACGCTACAGGCGGAAAAAGGCTGGGTATTCAAGGCCGACGGTAGCTACTTCCGCCGCGTGGTGCCCTCCCCGCAGCCGAAACGCATCGTCGAGAGCGACGCCATCTCGGCGCTGATCCAGCGCGATCACCTGGTGATTTGCAACGGCGGTGGCGGCGTGCCGGTGGTGGAAAACGCCAGGGGCTATCACGGCATCGAGGCGGTGATCGACAAAGACCTCTCTGCCGCACTGCTGGCGCGTCAGATCGAGGCCGATGCCCTGCTGATCCTGACCGATGCCGATGCGGTGTATCTCGACTGGGGTAAACCGACGCAGCGCCCGCTGGCACAGGTGACACCGGAACTGCTCAAAGGCATGCAATTCGACGCCGGTTCGATGGGGCCGAAAGTGGCCGCCTGCCGCGAGTTTGTTGAAGCCTGTCACGGCATTGCCGGGATCGGCGCGCTGGCCGACGGAGCAGAGATCCTGGCGGGTGAGAAAGGCACGTTGATTCGTAACTGAGTCGAAATTTCCCCTCACCCTAACCCTCTCCCAAAGGGAGAGGGACGATTACACCCTCTCCCCATGGGAGAGGGGGCGATCACACCCTCTCCCCGTGGGAGAGGGACGGGGTGAGGGCATCAGACAGCTAAATTTTAAAAGGATTTCCCACATGACCATCAACCTGAAAAACCGCAATTTCCTCAAACTGCTGGACTACACCCCGGCGGAGATCCAGTACCTGATCGACCTCGCCATTGAGCTGAAGGCCGCCAAAAAAGCCGGGCGCGAAAAGCAAACCCTGGTCGGGAAAAACATCGCCCTGATTTTTGAAAAAACCTCCACCCGCACCCGCTGCGCCTTTGAAGTCGGCGCATTTGACCAGGGTGCGCAGGTGACCTACCTCGGCCCAAGCGGCTCGCAGATTGGTCATAAAGAGTCGATGAAAGACACCGCCCGCGTGCTGGGACGGATGTATGACGGCATTGAGTATCGCGGCTACGGCCAGGCGATTGTTGAAGAGCTGGGTGAGTATGCAGGCGTACCGGTGTGGAACGGCCTGACCGACGAGTTCCACCCAACCCAAATCCTCGCCGACCTGATGACCATGCTGGAGCACGCTCCTGGCAAAACCCTGCCGGAGCTGAGCTTTGCCTACCTGGGTGACGCACGTAACAACATGGGCAACTCCCTGATGGTTGGCGCGGCCAAGATGGGCATGGACATCCGCCTTGTGGCACCGAAATCCTTCTGGCCTGAAGCGGGTCTGGTTGAACAGTGTCGCGCCATCGCCAAAGAAACCGGGGCGCGCATCACCCTCACCGACGACGTGGAAGAAGGCGTACACGGTACCGATTTCCTCTACACCGACGTGTGGGTCTCAATGGGCGAGCCGAAGGAGGCCTGGGCCGAACGCGTCAGCCTGATGACCCCGTACCAGATCAACACGAAGGTCATGAAGGCCACCGGTAACCCGAACGTCAAGTTCATGCACTGCCTGCCTGCGTTCCATAACGAGCACACCAAAGTGGGCCGTGAAATTGAAATGGCCTACGGCCTGAAAGGGCTGGAAGTGACAGAAGAGGTCTTTGAATCACCGAACTCTATCGTCTTTGACGAAGCCGAAAACCGCATGCACACCATTAAAGCGGTCATGGTGGCGACACTCGGCGACTAATCACCCCCCGGCACGCCACGGGGTGTGCCGGGTTTCAGGAGAACATCATGGGCAAGTTCAAGTTTCCTTCCGCTTACACCATTCTCTTTTTTCTGATTGCCGTCGTTGCGGCGCTGAGCTGGGTTGTGCCTGCCGGTCAGTACCAGATGGCCCTGAATGAAACCCTCGGCAAAGAAGTACCGATTGCCGGAACCTACGCACACGTTGCGGCACATCCGCAGGGGGTAATCTCCGTGCTGATGGCACCGATTGCCGGGCTGTACGATCCCGTCTCCGGCCAGGCCGGGGCGATCGACGTGGCGCTGTTTATCCTGATCATCGGGGGCTTCCTCGGGATCGTCACCAAAACCGGCGCGATTGACGCCGGGATCGAGCGCGTCACCACCCGCCTTCGCGGACGTGAAGAGTGGATGATCCCGATCCTGATGGCGCTGTTTGCCGCTGGCGGCACCATCTACGGCATGGCCGAAGAGTCGCTACCGTTTTACACCCTGCTCGTACCGGTGATGCTGGCCGCCCGGTTCGACCCGGTTGTGGCAGCCTCCACCGTGCTGCTCGGGGCGGGGATCGGCACTCTCGGCTCCACCATCAACCCGTTCGCCACGGTGATCGCCGCCAACGCCGCCGGGATCCCGTTCACCAACGGCATCATCCTGCGCGTGGCGCTGTTAGTGATTGGCTGGCTCATTTGCGTGGCATGGGTGATGCGTTACGCCCGTAAAGTGCGCCTCAACCCGTCGCTCTCTATTGTTGCGGATAAGCAGGAAGAGAACCTCGCCCATTTCCTCGGCAACAAAGGCGAGCAGTCGCTGGAATTTACCCCGGTGCGCAAAATCATCCTGGTGATCTTCGCCCTCGCCTTCGCGGTGATGATCTACGGCGTGGCGGTGCTGGGGTGGTGGATGGCGGAGATCTCAGCGGTGTTCCTCGCCAGCGCCATTATTGTCGGCCTGATTGCCCGCATGAGCGAAGAGGAGCTGACCTCAACGTTTATCAACGGCGCGCGAGATTTGCTGGGCGTCGCGCTGATTATCGGCATTGCGCGCGGTATCGTAGTGATCATGGATAAGGGCATGATTACCCACACCATTTTGCACAGCGCCGAAGGGCTGGTCAGCGGGTTATCCACGGTGGCGTTTATCAACGTGATGTACTGGCTGGAAGTGGTGTTGTCGTTTCTTGTGCCTTCTTCGTCCGGCCTGGCCGTTCTGACGATGCCGATCATGGCACCCCTTGCCGATTTCGCTAACGTCAACCGCGACCTGGTGGTTACGGCTTATCAGTCGGCATCAGGCATCGTTAACCTGGTCACTCCTACCTCTGCCGTCGTCATGGGCGGGCTGGCTATCGCCCGCGTGCCTTACGTGCGCTACCTGAAATGGGTTGCGCCGCTGCTGGGGATTTTGACAGTGGTGATCATGGCGGCGTTAAGCCTGGGGGCGTTGTTGTGATTTTTTGACGTTGTAGGCCCGGTAAGCGTAGTGCCTGCCGGGCGTTTTGTTTCAGCCACATACATGGGAAATAGTTATGACGGAATATGGTGATTACTCTCCAAAAGAACAGCTACAGCTGACGGTCTGCCAGCGTCTGATCACAGAAAAGAGTTATCTCTCCCAGGAAGAAATTCGCCGCGACTTGCAGGAGAGGGGCTTTGACAGCATTAGCCAGTCTACCGTTTCGCGTCTGCTCAGGTTGCTCGGTGTCATAAAAATTCGAAATGCTAAAGGGCTAAAGATTTATTCGCTGAATCCTCAGTTGCACCCTACCCCTGACGCCGCGCGTTCGGTTTCCGAAATGGTGGTTAGCGTGGAGCATAATAGCGAGTTTATCCTTATCCATACCGTCGCCGGGTATGGTCGCGCAGTGGCGCGAATTCTGGATTATCACCAGTTACCGGAAATTTTAGGAGTGGTGGCCGGAAGCAGTATTGTCTGGGTCGCCCCTCGGATAGTGAAGCGCACTGCGCTGGTACACAAACAAATTAATTATTTACTCAGAACGAATTAATATTCACAAAGAACCGTTTGCACTGAGTAAAATGTGCATTAAATAGCTTGATCCGAAAACCGGGCTGCGTATAATGCCCGACAATTTGCCGGGAGGAAGCATGGTCAAGCGTGTACGACATAACGTCTTACCGCGTCTGAAATCAGACGCTGGCCTGCCGTTTTTCTTCCCGTTGCACAATCTATTCCCAGAGCCCCTCATTTGAGGGGCTTTTTTTTGCCCGGCGTCAGGAGATAAACATGAATCCGCTTTATCAAAAACACATCATTTCCATAAACGACCTCAGCCGCGAAGAGCTGGAACTGGTTCTGGAAACCGCGGCAAAACTGAAAGCGAATCCGCAACCGGAGCTGCTGAAGCACAAGGTGATTGCGAGCTGCTTCTTTGAAGCGTCTACCCGCACCCGCCTCTCCTTTGAAACGTCCATGCACCGCCTGGGCGCAAGCGTGGTGGGTTTCTCAGACAGCAGCAACACGTCGCTGGGTAAAAAAGGCGAAACCCTGGCGGATACCATTTCAGTTATCAGTACCTACGTTGACGCTATTGTGATGCGCCACCCACAGGAAGGTGCGGCACGTCTGGCGACCGAGTTTTCCGGCGGCATTCCGGTGCTGAACGCCGGAGACGGGGCGAACCAGCACCCGACGCAAACCCTGCTGGATCTGTTCACCATTCAGGAAACCCAGGGACGTCTGGAAAATCTGAATATCGCGATGGTCGGTGACCTGAAGTATGGCCGTACCGTCCACTCGCTCACCCAGGCGCTGGCGAAATTTAACGGTAACCGCTTCTTCTTCATCGCCCCGGATGCGCTGGCGATGCCGCAGTACATTCTCGACATGCTGGACGAGAAAGGTATCCCGTGGAGCCTGCATGCCAGCATCGAAGACGTGATGGGCAACGTGGATATCCTCTACATGACCCGCGTGCAGAAAGAGCGTCTGGATCCGTCCGAGTACGCCAACGTGAAGGCGCAGTTTGTGCTGCGCGCCAGCGACCTCGAAGGCGCACGCGACAACATGAAAGTGCTGCATCCGCTGCCACGCATCGATGAGATCACCACAGACGTGGATAAAACGCCGCACGCCTGGTACTTCCAGCAGGCCGGAAACGGCATCTTTGCCCGCCAGGCGTTACTGGCACTGGTTCTGAATCGCGAATTGGCTCTGTAAGGGGAAACGACAATGACACACGATAACAAACTCCAGGTTGAAGCCATCAAACGTGGCACCGTGATCGACCATATCCCTGCGCAGGTCGGCTTTAAGCTGCTGACGCTGTTCAAACTGACCGAAACCGACCAGCGCATCACCATCGGCCTGAACCTGCCGTCGGGCGAAATGGGCCGCAAAGACCTGATCAAGATTGAGAATACCTTCCTGACCGACGAGCAGGTTAACCAGCTGTCGCTGTATGCGCCGGACGCCACCGTGAACCGCATCGACGAGTATGAAGTGGTCGGCAAGTCCCGTCCGAGCCTGCCGGAGCGCATCGAAAGCGTGCTGGTCTGCCCAAACAGCAACTGCATCAGTCATGCTGAGCCGGTTGCCTCCAGCTTTGCAGTGAAAAAACGCGCTGATGACATCGCACTCAAATGCAAATACTGCGAAAAAGAGTTTTCTCATTATGTGGTGCTGGCCAACTAATTGAGGTTGGTAATGAAATCCCGGCTGTTATAATGGCCGGGAACATTTAATCAGCTGTTATTCTGGAGAAATCATGACCAAAGTACTCGCGACGGAAAATGCACCAGCGGCTATCGGCCCATACGTTCAGGGCGTTGATCTGGGTAGCATGATTATTACCTCTGGCCAAATCCCGGTGAACCCGAAAACGGGCGCAGTGCCGGAAGACGTAGCCGCTCAGGCGCGTCAGTCGCTGGAAAACGTGCAGGCTATCGTTGAATCTGCGGGTCTGAAAGTGGGCGATATCGTGAAAACCACCGTATTCGTTAAAGATCTGAACGATTTCGCGACCGTTAACGCCACTTACGAAGCGTTCTTCACCGAGCACAACGCCACCTTCCCGGCGCGCTCTTGCGTGGAAGTGGCGCGTCTGCCAAAAGACGTGAAGATTGAAATCGAAGCGATTGCGGTTCGTCGCTAAGGCGTTTTCGGCATGGCACTTTGCTATTTCAGTGGCATCGTTCCGTTCACTCAGACATTCCTGCTACCTGCATAATCCGCTGCGGTGAACGTGTTAAGGGGGCTATCGCGCCCCCTTAACAATCCCGTCTCCCGGCAAAGAAAATCGCCGCTTCGCGGTACCCTCAGCTTATTCCTTCCGGCTTCGGGTCGGGCATTAGCCTGCATCCCCGCAGGCAATGCCCTCTCGGCGCATCCCTGCGCCTCGTCCCGGCCTCCAGGAAACGCTTCGGCGATTTTCAGCCGGACTCACGCTCCCTCAACCTTCTTCATCGCCTGAATGTGGCACGGGTGTTGAGTCCCCGCTGAAATCGGCGAACCGGAGACCGGATGACAAGGGCTGGACGCCAGGGATGGCGGCCAGAGGCGAAACGAGACAGGACGTCGAGTCGAGCCGACCGCAGGCAGCGGGTCGGGAGGTGAGCGCAGTGCGAAGCACCGATTTCTCCGCGGGGCCGCGGTGAAGTGGTCTACTTAATTTGGACACGACCTGAGGTTCTTTGTCTTTCCATCTCGGCAGGTGTTAACCCTCCGTTGTTTTTATGCGGCCTTACCCGGTTGTAATACCCACTCAGGTACTGAACCACATCCTTCACTGCTTCACTTCTGTTTCGGTAGCCTTCACGTAACAACCATTCCGTTTTAAGACTCCGGAACAGCCTCTCTGCAACGGCATTGTCCCAGCAGTTTCCTTTGCGACTCATGCTGAGTCTGATGCCGTACAGCTTCGCTATGTCCCTGTATGACATGCTGGCATACTGAGAACCCTGGTCAGAGTGGAACATTAATCCTTTTGGACGGCCCCGGTTTTCCCAGGCCATTGTAAGGGCATTCTGCGCCAGCTGGCTGTCAGCCACAGACGAGAACGCCCAACCCACCACTTTTCGCGCGTATAAATCCAGTACCACTGCCAGATACAGCCAGCCCGCTTGTGTTCTGATAAAAGTGATATCTCCACACCACACATTATCCGGTGCATTTACCGTAAAATTGCGACTGAGATGATTTTCCGCCAGATTAGACTGCCGGTTACACAGGCGATAGCGGTGTCTTCCGGGCTGCCTGCTCACCAGACCGGCTTCTTTCATCAGTCGCCCGGCCTTGTAACGCCCAACGTTTTCTCCTTCGCGGCGAAGCAGTAAAGACAACGTTCTTGCTCCGGCTGAGCCCCGCCCAAGACGGTGTAGCTCGGCCACCCTTCGCTGTAGGGCAATTCGCGTCGTATCCGGTTGTTTCTGGCGTTTGCGATGGTAGTAAACCAGACTCCGGCAAACGCCGAGGACCGCACAGAGCTCTTTTACGCTGTATTCCTGGCTCAGGGCGGCGACAAGTTTCAGGGCTTGCTGGCGTCCGACATCAGCAAAGCTGTAGCCTTTTTTAATATCTCCTTGTCCCTCTCAAGCCGCTGAACCCGTTCTTCAAGCTGACGAATGTACTGCTGCTCTGGCGTGAGCGGAGGAGCCGGAGAGGGGATGCCCTGACCGGATAAAACCAGGCCACCACGTTCAATTTCAAGCTGTCTGACCCAGCGTCTCATGGCCGTGACACCGACATCAGAGGCTTCGCAGGCCTGGCGGAATGAGTAGCCATGGTCAAGGACCAGCTCAGCGCACTCGCGTTTAAACTCTGGGGTAAATCGGCGTGAATTCATTTTTTGCACCTCATCAGTTATTTAATTTATAACCTCTGAACGTGTCTAAAACTATTAAACCACTTCACGGGGATTGATAAGGGGGCCGCGGTGGCCCCCTTATCCCGTTCACAGGTTGTGAGCGTATTATTTTCTGCGGATAGTAAGGTGAACGGAATTATCCACAGTGCTTAACTGATCGGCATTACAGCCTGCGCAGCCTTTTTTGTGGCCTGCTACAGATTCCGCGTCGCCCTGAGTAGCGTTTCCAGCGGATACACCGCCGCTATCACCACTTCATCCTGCACCTTCGCCGCGTTATCCAGCTCGCCCTGAATTGAGGCGATCTCTTTGTCATCCAGCGTCCCCTGACGCGCCACCAGATCCGTCAGCCGCAGGCCAATCGAGGCCAGCTTATCCACCTCCTGGATCACCGGCTTGATGGCCTTCAGCTGGTAGCTGTTTTCACTTAACGCCAGCGCGTCACTGGTATTGCTCTGCCAGCGGTTAAAGACGTGGCGCAGCGCGTCGGCACTTTCAGCATCTTCCGCGTCGCTCACCAGGCGCTCCGCCCATTTTTTCATCTGGCGCACGGTGTTACTTTCAGCGTTCAGCGCATCGGCAAAGCGGTTGAGCGGCTCAAACTGATGGTAGTTCCCGGCCTGGAACTTCAGGTGCTGACGGGTGTAATACTGCGCCGGTTCAACGGCCTGGGCGAGAATTTGCAACGGTAGCGTGTCGGCACTGTTCGCCAGTCGCGTGAACTGCACCTGCTGCTGGGTACGCTGCTGTAACCCGACCGATACCGTCGACCAGCTGTCCATCGCCTGCAGGCGGGTGTACATGTTGTCGACATCGTTGACGTCCTGCGCCGACCATAACCGCTCCGCCACCGCAAAGGCACGCGGCCACAGGCGAATATCCAGCACCGGTGCAACCACGTTTTCCGCCCACAGCGCGGCCTCACCGCCGAGCAGGTTGACCTGATGGGCGCTGTCCGGCACCACCGGCGGAATGCCTTTAGGTACCTCATCAAGACGTTTACCCTTAATCGGATAACGGGCGTTACCCACCAGGAAATAGCCGCTCAGCGTATCGTTATCGACAGAAACGACCGGGCGCGTTTCCCCCATCCAGGTATCGACGGTGAAGGTCACCTGGTTGTCATTACGCCATGCAATATCCTGCACCGCACGACGGGATTTACCCGCGAAATCAATAAACCCGCGCCAGCCAGAATCCCCTTTCACCAGCGTGAAGCTTCCTTCCACCGGCTTGCCTTTCAGGCGCGGCATGGTGAAAGACCAGCTCTGAGGGCTGTCGGTATCCGTAATGACATCCACGCCGTTCAGCCCCTGCGGCACAATCTCATTGCGGTAGTGATAGGCAGTGGACTGGGGCTGGTCGAGGTAGAAACCCGTCGAGAGAATACCCTTGTAGCCGTTCTGCGCTACCTGCCCCAGTGCGTCCTGCCCTTGCCAGGACTGGATCAAGATGTTTTTTGGCAGATCGGGATGGTAGATCTCATCCCAGCCCACCATCTGCCGGTGATGTTTTTCGAGGATCGTCTCCAGCTTGCGGTTGAAATACGCCTGCAGCGCATGGCTGTCCGCCAGCCTGTTGTCGCGCATAAATTTCTGAATGGCGGCGTTCTCTTTCCACTGGGTGTCATCCACCTCGTCACCGCCGATATGCAGATACGGATCGGGGAAGATCTCTGCCAGTTCGCTGACCATCGCGTCGGCGAAGGTATAGGTCGCTTCTTTTGTCGGATCCAGTACCGGTTTTAGCACGCCCCAGTGGCGCTCCATGTCATACGGCCCCGGGGCGCTCATCAGTTCAGGATATGCCACGGCGATCGCCGAGGCGTGGCCCGGCATGTCGATTTCCGGCACCACACGGATACCGCGCTCAGTGGCGTAGCGCACAATCTCGCGCATCTGTTCCGGGGTGTAATACAGCCCGTCGCTGGCAAGCCGGGTCAGCTTTGGATAGCGTTTTGAGGTAAAGCGCCATCCCTGATCGTCGGTTAAGTGCCAGTGCAGCACGTTCAGTTTCGCTGCCGCCATGCCGTCGATCTGGCGCTTGAGATCCGGCAGCGGAATAAAGTGGCGTGCCGAATCAAGCAGCAGGCCGCGCCACGGGAAGCGCGGTGAATCCTCTACAGACACCCAGGGCAGCGAGGTGTTTTCCGCACCATTCTGAATGAGCTGGAGCAACGTCTCCATTGCACGCAACGCACCGAAACGGGTATTGGCAGAGATATCGACGCCGCTGGCATCTACCGTGAGCTTATAGCTTTCATCGCTGTCCGGCAGCGGCTGCGGCTTCACCTTTTTGGCAATCTTTATACGGATGGTCGGTTTTCCCCCCTGGGGTTGCAGCGTCCAGCCGGTTTGCAGGGCGATGCGCTGACGCAGACGGTTGACCGCATCGTCGAGTTCGTCGCCGCTGACGCTGACGGACACGTTGTTGCTGAGTACCAGCNTCCCCTGGGTGNCAGGGCGTTCAACCTTCGCAGGCCAGGGCATCAGAGGGAGATCGCCTGCCGGAGCGGCAAACGCTGACGCGCCGAGCATCAGCCCGGCGGTTAAGAGGCTGTACCGTAACATGAATGTTCCTTATCTGACGGGCCAAAGTAAGGCAAAACATTCTGTTAACATGCGTACAATTTGTCGTCAAGCAAACGGCATGACGAGGATCACAGGTTGTTGAATTTGGGAGGAAAGCCAGCCCCCTCACCCCGTCCCTCTCCCCTTTGGGGTGTACGGTCCGGGGAGAGGGTTAGGGTGAGGGGTAAGGTGTTTTTACTGCCACCCGTATCGACGGCTATAGAACCCTTTCACCATCTGCGTCAGCACCATGTAACCGGCGAGGATCGCCACCAGCCACGGGAAGTAGCTCAGCGGCAGCGCCTGGAGCTGCAGGTAGCTTGCCAGCGGTGAGAACGGCAGCGCAATACCGAGCAGCATCACAATCCCCGTCATGATAATCAGTGGCCACGCGGCGCGGCTCTGAATAAACGGAATGCGGCGCGTGCGGATCATATGCACAATCAACGTTTGTGACAGCAACCCGACCACGAACCAGCCGGACTGGAACAGTGTCTGATGCTCAGGCGTGTTGGCGTGGAACACAAACCACATCAGGCAGAAAGTCAGAATGTCAAAGATGGAGCTGATCGGGCCAAAGAACAGCATGAAACGGCCCAGATCGGACGGGTTCCAGCGCTGCGGCTTCTGGATCTGCTCGTCGTCCACGTTATCAAACGGGATCGCCACCTGAGAGACATCGTACATCAGGTTCTGGATCAGCAGGTGCAGCGGCAACATCGGCAGGAACGGCAGGAACGCGCTCGCCACCAGCACGCTGAAGACGTTACCGAAGTTAGAGCTGGCGGTCATTTTAATGTACTTCAGCATGTTAGCAAAGGTACGACGTCCTTCGATAACGCCCTCTTCCAGCACCATCAGGCTCTTTTCCAGCAGGATGATATCCGCCGCTTCACGGGCGATATCCACCGCGCCGTCAACGGAGATGCCAATGTCTGCCGCACGCAGCGCAGGCGCATCGTTGATGCCGTCACCCATAAAGCCCACTACGTGCCCCTCGCGGCGCAGCAGCGTCACGATGCGCTCTTTATGCATCGGCGTCAGGCGGGCAAACAGCGTGGTGCGCTGCGCCAGTGTTGCCAGGTCGTCGTCGGAAAGGTTCTCGATGTCGCTCCCCACCACCACGTCACCTGCATCCAGCCCCACTTCGTGACACACTTTAGCAGCCACCAGCTCGCTGTCGCCGGTGAGGATTTTTACGGTAATACCGCTCGCTTTTAACGCTTTCAGCGCAGGTGCAGTCGTCTCTTTCGGCGGATCGAGGAATGCGATGTAACCCTCAAGGATCAGATCGGATTCGTCAATGCGCTGATAGTCCCCTTCACGCGCAGGCAGAATTTTGCTGGCCACTGCCACCACGCGCAGCCCCTGACGGTTCAGGTTATCGGTGACGCGTTTGATACGGCGCAGCATGGTGTCGTCCAGCGGCACAATGTCGTCGTTATACCGCACTTGCGTGGAGACATTGAGGATCTCCTGCAATGCCCCTTTGCAGATCAGCTGATGTACATCCGGCTGCTCGCTCACCACCACCGACATACGGCGGCGTTCAAAGTCGAACGGGATCTCATCAACCTTCTGCCAGCGACCAGAGAGCGTGCGGGCCACCCCTTCATCAACCCCTTCCAGCACGGCGACGTCGAGCAGGTTTTTCAGCCCGGTCTGGTAGTGACTGTTCAGCCAGGCGCTGTTCAGCACGCGATCGCTGGTCTTGCCGGTGATATCGGTATGGTTCTCCAGCACAATTTTGTCCTGGGTCAGCGTGCCGGTTTTATCGGTGCAGAGAATGTCCATCGCACCAAAATTCTGGATGGCATCCAGGTGTTTGACGATCACTTTTTGCTTAGAGAGTTTTACCGCCCCGCGTGCCAGCGTGGAAGTGACAATCATCGGCAGCATTTCTGGCGTTAAGCCCACGGCGACAGAGAGCGCAAACAGCGCCGCTTCCCACCAGTCACCTTTGGTGTAGCCGTTGATCAGCAGCACAATTGGCGTCATCACCATCATAAAGCGGATCAACAACATGCTGACGCGGCCAATCCCTTTCTGGAAGGCGTTCGGCTCGTTTTCCTGCTCGCTGACGCGCCCGGCAAGCTGCCCAAACCAGGTGTTGCCCCCGGTGGCGGTCACAATTGCCTGCGCCGTGCCGCTCACCACCGTGGTGCCCATAAAGCACAGGGTGTCGCACTCGAGTGGGTTCATTTGCTGTGGGTCGCGGGTTCGCGCCACCTTTTCAACCGGCAGAGATTCACCGGTCAGCGAGGCCTGCGCCACAAACAGGTCGCGCGCCTGGATGATACGTAAGTCAGCCGGGATCATATCCCCGGCCGCGAGTTTAACCAGATCGCCCGGTACCAGCTGGTCGATGGGCAGCTCAACCCAGGCATTTTCACCCAGATCGTTAATCACACGGGAGACGGTCGCCGTGTTGCTGACCATCGCTTTCAGGGCATCCGCCGCTTTGGTGGAGCGGGCTTCCTGAATAAAGTTCAGCATGGTGGAGATCCCCACCATCAGGGCGATCACGCCTGCGGCAAACAGGTCTTCAGTGGCGTAGGAAATAATGCCCAGCACCGTCAGCAGCAGGTTGAACGGGTTGCGGTAGCAGGCCCACAGGTGAACCCACCATGGGGCAGGCTTTTGCGCCGGAATTTGGTTGTCGCCATGTACTGCGCGGATTTTTTCCACTTCCGCCGCGTTCAGCCCTTCCGGATGACCACCAAAGGCACGCCAGACTTCGTTTTCATCCATCGCCGCCACGTTCAGGCAGTGTTCTGCCAGGCTGGCGGGAATGGCCGCCCCCGCGATGTTTTTGGCGTTAGGCAGTGGGTCGCGCTCAGTCAGGCGACGAGGCAGGTGGCGGCCCAGCAGCGCTTGCAACTGCCGGGTGATATTTTTCAGCATAGTCATTCCCCCGCATCCGCAAATGCGGACACAGTATTTCCTGCAGGCGTGGCAAAGCCGTACCTGACAGGCACTCTATTTTTTTAAGCAGGAACGTCTGGACGTTGCTGCCTCACGCCGGTGAGACAGCTTAAGGCTGGCTTACCGGAAAGAACGTATTCTCCCGTTCAGGAGAGATGTGGGATCGGGATCCATGTAACCTCCGGTAAGTAAATGAGGGTGTCGCCGCGCAGTATAAGGATTTAACCATACCGTTTGTGACCATTCGGGCGGTATTATAGCACCACGCAAATAAACCAAACGTAAACCAGACTTTGCCCATAGCGAAATCACGCTATAGCATTAAGGCTTGATTCACTACTTTGTCGTTGTTACAGGGAATACAGCATGCAGAACCGCCTTACGATTAAAGACATCGCGCGTTTAAGCGGCGTGGGGAAATCCACCGTGTCGCGCGTGCTGAACAACGAAAGTGGTGTCAGCGAACGCACGCGCGAACGCGTCGAGGCGGTGATGAATCAGCACGGCTTTTCCCCGTCCCGCTCTGCACGCGCCATGCGTGGGCAGAGTGACAAAGTGGTCGCCATTATTGTCTCGCGCCTGGACTCACTCTCGGAAAACCTGGCCGTTCAGACCATGCTCCCCGCTTTTTACGAGCAGGGGTATGACCCGATCATGATGGAGAGCCAGTTCTCCCCGCAAATGGTTGAAGAGCATCTGGGCATGCTCCAGCGCCGCAACATTGATGGCGTGGTGCTGTTTGGTTTTACCGGCATTCAGGAAGAGATGCTGAAACCGTGGCAACCCTCACTGGTACTGCTGGCGCGCGATGCCAGCGGATTTGCGTCTGTCTGCTACGACGACGAGGGCGCAATTATTACCCTGATGCAGCGCCTGTACGATGCGGGTCATCGCCACATCAGTTTCCTTGGCGTACCGCACGCAGACGTCACCACCGGCAAACGTCGTCATGAAGCGTACCTGGCATTTTGCAAAAAGCACAACCTCTCTGCCGTGGCCTCCCTGCCAGGGCTGGGCATGAAGCAGGGTTACGAGCAGGTCGCCAGCGTGCTAACCCCACAGACCACCGCGCTGGTGTGCGCCACGGATACCCTGGCGCTGGGCGCGAGTAAATACCTGCAGGAACACCGTATCGACGATTTACAGGTCGCCAGCGTGGGCAGCACGCCGCTGATGAAGTTCCTTCATCCTGAGATTATCACCGTCGATCCCGGTTACGCCGAGTCCGGAAGACAGGCTGCAACCCAGTTGATCGAGCAGATCAACGGCCGCACGGAACCGCGTCAGATAGTCATTCCAGCCCATCTTTCATAAACGCCATTAAACGGATTATTGTGATCTTCGCCTGATTTCGGGAACGTTCCCATTTTCACCATCACGCGGAAGGAGTAGGCTTGCGCTCAGGTCATTACACCCCTCTCCATCTGTCATGAGGTTTCATGATGAGTAAAGTCAAACAAGCAGATATCGATCAGCTGATCGTCCTGGTCGGCGGCCGTGAAAACATTGCGACCGTCAGCCATTGCATTACCCGCCTGCGCTTTGTGCTGAACGACCCGGCCAAAGCCAACCCAAAAGCCATTGAAGAGCTTTCAATGGTGAAAGGTTGCTTTACCAACGCCGGGCAGTTCCAGGTCGTTATCGGCACTGAAGTGAGCGATTACTATCAGGCTCTGCTCGCAACCACCGGGCACTCTTCTGCCGATAAAGAGCAGGCGAAGAAAGCCGCACGCCAGAACATGAAATGGCACGAGCAGCTGATTTCCCACTTTGCGGAGATCTTCTTCCCGCTGCTGCCCGCGCTGATTAGCGGAGGCCTGATCTTAGGTTTCCGCAACGTCATCGGCGATGTCCCGATGAGCGACGGCAAAACCCTGGCGCAGATGTATCCCGCACTGAAAACGGTTTACGATTTCCTGTGGCTGATTGGCGAAGCTATCTTCTTCTACCTGCCGGTCGGTATTTGCTGGTCAGCGGTACGTAAAATGGGCGGTACACCGATTCTGGGTATCGTACTGGGCGTTACGCTGGTCTCTCCACAGTTAATGAACGCTTACTTACTTGGTCAGCAGGTACCGGAAGTATGGAACTTCGGCCTGTTCACCATCGCCAAAGTTGGCTATCAGGCGCAGGTTATCCCGGCATTGCTGGCAGGTCTGGCACTGGGCTTTATTGAAACCCGCTTAAAACGCATCGTGCCGGATTACCTCTATCTGGTGGTCGTGCCGGTTTGCTCGCTGATTATTGCGGTCTTCCTTGCCCACGCCTTTATCGGCCCGTTTGGCCGCATGATCGGCGACGGTGTAGCCTTCGCGGTTCGTCACCTGATGACCGGTAGCTTCGCGCCAATTGGTGCTGCCCTGTTCGGCTTCCTGTACGCCCCGCTGGTGATTACCGGTGTACACCAGACAACGCTGGCCATTGATATGCAGATGATTCAGAGCCTGGGCGGTACGCCAGTCTGGCCTATCATCGCGCTGTCTAACATTGCTCAGGCTTCAGCGGTCACTGGCATTATCCTGGTCAGCCGTAAGCATAACGAACGTGAAATTTCCGTGCCGGCAGCGATCTCTGCTTACCTCGGCGTGACCGAACCGGCGATGTACGGTATCAACCTCAAATACCGCTTCCCGATGCTCTGCGCGATGATCGGTTCCGGTCTGGCGGGCCTGGTCTGCGGCCTGAACGGTGTGATGGCGAACGGGATCGGCGTTGGCGGCCTGCCGGGCATCCTCTCCATTCAGCCGACCTACTGGCAGGTGTTTGCCCTGGCGATGGCCATCGCGATTATCGTCCCAATGGCGCTCACTACCGTGGTTTACCAGCGTAAGTTCCGTCAGGGCTCGCTGCAGATTGTTTAACTTCATCTTTCGGGGCGCAGTTGCGCCCCTTCGCATTTGCAGGAACGTACTATGAATACCCTTCCTCAGTGGTGGCAGAACGGTGTCATCTATCAGATCTACCCAAAGAGTTTCCAGGACACCACCGGGCGCGGCACCGGCGATTTACGCGGCGTGACGCAGCGCCTGGACTATCTGAAAACGCTTGGGATCGACGCCATCTGGCTGACGCCGTTTTATATCTCCCCGCAGATAGATAACGGTTACGACGTGGCGAACTACATCGCCATCGACCCGGCCTACGGTACGCTGGATGACTTTGACGAGCTGGTCGCCCAGGCGCACGCACGCGGTATTCGCATCGTGCTGGATATGGTGTTCAACCACACCTCGACGCAGCACGCCTGGTTCCGCGAATCGCTGAAAAAAGAGAGCCCGTACCGCCAGTTTTATATCTGGCGGGACGGTACNCCAGAACAGCGTCCCAACAACTGGCGCTCCAAATTTGGTGGCAACGCCTGGGACTGGCACGCCGAAAGCGAGCAGTATTATCTGCACTTGTTCGCACCTGAGCAGGCCGATCTCAACTGGGAAAACCCGGCCGTACGTGCAGAGCTGAAAAAGGTCTGCGAGTTCTGGGCCGATCGCGGTGTCGACGGTTTACGTCTCGACGTGATTAACCTGATCTCCAAAGACCAGGATTTCCCGAATGACAACGCAGGTGATGGCCGTCGTTTCTACACCGACGGGCCGCGTATTCACGAGTATTTGCAGGAGATGAGCCGCGACGTCTTTACCCCGCGTCACCTGATGACGGTGGGTGAGATGTCTTCAACCTCGCTGGAAAACTGCCAGCAATACGCGTCACTGGACGGGCGCGAGCTGTCGATGACCTTTAACTTCCACCACCTGAAGGTTGATTACCCCGGCGGTGAAAAGTGGACGAAAGCAGAGCCGGACTACGTGGCGCTGAAAACCCTCTTCCGCCACTGGCAGCAGGGTATGCACAATAAAGCCTGGAACGCACTGTTCTGGTGTAACCACGATCAGCCGCGCATCGTCTCGCGCTTTGGTGACGAAGGGGAATACCGTACCCAGGCCGCGAAGATGCTCGGCATGGTGCTGCACGGGATGCAGGGCACGCCGTATATCTACCAGGGGGAAGAGATTGGCATGACCAACCCGCACTTCACCCGCATTACCGATTACCGCGATGTGGAAAGCCTGAACATGTTCGCCGAACTGCGGGAAAAAGGTCGGGATCCTGAGGAATTACTGGCCATTCTGGCGAGCAAGTCCCGCGATAATGGCCGCACGCCGATGCAGTGGGATGCCTCGCACAATGCGGGCTTCACTGAGGGAGAGCCGTGGATTGGTGTCTGCGATAATTACGAAACTGTGAACGCCCGCGCGGCGCTGGACGATCCTGACTCGGTGTTTTACACCTATCAGTCGCTTATTGCGCTACGCAAAACCCTGCCGGTACTGACGTGGGGAGATTATCAGGATCTGCTACCTGAGCACCCTTCCCTGTGGTGCTACCGCCGCCAGTGGCAGGGGCAAACCCTGGTGGTGGTTGCCAACCTCAGCCGGGAGTGCCAGGAATGGCGACCAGAAGCCGTCAGTGGCGACTGGCAGGTGATGATCAGCAATTACGGAGAGACGGCGAACTGCCCACAAGCAATGACGCTACGGCCGTTTGAAGCAGTGTGGTGGCAACAAGCTTAAAAACCACAAGAGATACAAAAAGGACTTTGTATCTCTTTGTTATTTAAAGTGTATAACGATACGCTGAATGTATGACAATAACTTTTACAGATCGTAATAATTAAAATAAAAATGTCACTGTCAATATTAATAACATCGGCAGGACATCATGAAGAATTTAATTATTAAAGCAAGTTGTATGAGTGCATTGCTTATTAGTGGTCAGGGATGGTGTGGAAATACGTCTGTAGATCTTCGTTTTGGTCATAACACCAGTTCTGATGTTAATGATTCCCGTATTAAGGTTATGCATCAGGCAGATAACGGTTTTTATTTCTCCGTTGAAGCCGCACAGAACCACAATGACACCTTTTTTGGTGATACCGACAGATACAACTCTGATGATAAAGGGGTAACAGAAGCGGCTCAGGAAATAGAAACTCGCTGGCGCTTTGATTTGGGTAATGGTTATGCCGTGGCTCCCGGTCTGGTTACCGTATTCACAGCCAGTAATACCCATTATCGTCCCTTTATTCAGGGCTGGAAATCATTCGATAATGGTCTGAACCTCTCCGCACGTTACCGCTATAACACCGTTAACGATGCACACAGCGACAGAGAATTAGACGGTAGCGGTTATACACGCCGTGAATCACATCAGTTCGATCTCTGGTTCGCTTATAATATCGGTAAATTCGGTATGTCCTATAACCCACGCTTCCGCTATCAGGACGGTGTTGACCAGGGCACTGGCGACGATACCTACTGGGAACATACCGTATCCTTCAACTATAAGCTCGATGATGGCTGGACGCCTTACGTTGAACTCGTCTCACTGGATAAAACCTATATCAATGATGATGGTAATCATGAAAATGATTACGCCATTCGACTGGGCGTCGTTAAGCAACTCTAAGCCTGAGGCTATGCCGCATCGTGTTGCAGCAACCAGCAGCCGATGCGGTCAACAGCATTCAGCAGCTCCAGCTGGCCTTCCCGCTGATATAAAGAGATCGCGTTTATGTTGATTTCCAGAGGCCAGCACAACGTAGATACCGACGCCAGCGTAGATCCCTCGCGAGTTATCGCGATAATCTTTAACCCTTTACGCAACGCGTTACGCGCCATTTCAATTAACGATTGTGTCTCGCCTGACTTACTGATCAGTACCAGTGTTCCTCTGGAAACACGCGTTAGCTGATGCACATCATTAAGAATTAAATGTGGTAAACTTGCCAGAGATAAAAACCGTGATAAATAATTCAGGCTAGTCAGTGATGCACCCCGTGCATATAAATAAATATGGCTGGAGTGCAGTAACAGTTCAGATAATTGCGTGACAATATTATCTTCACCAGTGAGCGTAACGGGCCACGAAGGTGTCGCCGTTAACTGATCGCGTAAAAATTTGTATCGTAGTTCAGTGTAACTATTATACCCCATTTTTTTACACACCCGGTTAACAGATGTTGTCGTGGTAAAGGTATCTCGCGCGATCGCTTTCGCTGAGATAGTAGAAATATCATGTGCATGATGTTGAATATACTCGAATATTAATCGCTCACTTCCCTGGAAAGAATTCATATTTCGCTCTCATAAAAAATATAATTTAATATTAACAAAGAACCGTTTTCTTCTCTGGAAGGAGAATCACATATTACGGAAATGAGTATCACGGTACGCAATTAGTATCAGCAAACGTTAAGGGTTGTTTTTATTTGTATTTATAATCGCCTCAATTCTCTTTGAGGAAATTATCACCATGACTAAACAAAGAATTGTTGCCGTGACGGCCTGTCCTACCGGTATCGCTCATACGTTTATGGCTGCCAATAAAATTACAGCATGGGCGAAAGAAAAGGGTATTGATGTCAAAGTCGAAACCCAGGGAAGCGACGGTGTTAAGAACAAACTGTCGGCCCACGATATCGCCAGCGCCAGTGCCATTATTCTCGCCACCGACGTTCCCCTTCAGGACGCCGAGCGTTTCGACCATGTGCCGCACCTGAAAACGCGCACCCAGGAGCTTATCAGGCATACCGATCGTTACCTGCGCCAGGCGCTGGCAATGGAAAAAACGGTCACGCACATTGAAGACCACGCTGAAAGCAGCCGCTCCGCTTACCAAATCTTTATTGGCCATATCATGGCCGCCATCAGCTACATGCTGCCGGTTGTTGTGCTGGGTGGCCTGCTGATGGCGACGGCGAAAATTACCGGGCAATTTATCAGCATCGAACACACGCCGTTTAGCGTGCTGGATAAGCTTGGGTTCATGACCATTAAATTTATGTACCCTGTTTTTGCCATGTATCTCGCGTTTTCAATTGCCGGTAAGCCTGCGCTGATCCCCGGGCTGATTGGCGGCATCATGTCTGATGAGGTTTACAAGCGCTTCTTTGACATTGAAGGGTTTATGCCATCAGGCTTTTTTGGCGCGATAGGTATCGGCTTTTTTGTCGGCTATCTGGTGCGCTGGCTTAACGATACCATTCAGGTTCGCCAACAGCTTACAACGATTAAGACCATGTTAATGGTGCCGCTGATTACCGGTATTACGCTGGTGATGGTGATGGAATACCTGATTAACCCTGTTTTTGGTGCGCTCAACCAGCTGATGGTTGAATTCTTTACTTCCGCCGGGGATACCGGGCGCGGTTTCTATTCCGCGATGATCGCCGCAGGCACCGCTTTTGACCTGGGTGGCCCGGTGAATAAAGCCGCCGGTTCCGTGGCGCTGGGTCTGAATGGCATCAGTGAAACCTTTGATTTAACCGCCAGAGAGCTGGCGATTGTTATTCCTTCCATTGGTGTAGGTATCGCCGCATTTCTGAACGGGCGCTTCGGCCTTCCTGCCGTGTTCAGTAGTGAAGAGAAAACAGTGGGCAGCACATCATTGCTGCTGGGTCTCATCGGCATATCAGAAGGTGCGATCCCCTTCATTCTGAAAAACCCACGGCTGATCCCCGTCTTCATGGCTGGCGCAATGTCCGGCGCACTGCTGGCTATCGCACTGGGAGTGAAGCAAACCCTGCCACTTCCGGCGATATGGGGATGGCCGCTGGCAACCAACGTCACGGGATATCTGCTAAGCGTTTTCACTGGTGCACTGGTCTGTGCGCTGGGCGTTCTCTATGCCAGCCCACGAATGGCGAAGTAAGGACAGGAAGATGAGTCACATCCACGTCGTCGCACATACGCACTGGGATCAGGAGTGGTATTTCACGCTCCAGGACAGCAACATTCTGGCGTCTTACAATTTCGCTGAAGTGATTGCCACGCTCGAACAAGATCCGTCATATACCTGCTACCACCTTGATGGGCAAATGGCCGTCGTTGAGGATTTCCTGGGCATTAACCCCGAATATCGCCAGCGCCTGAATACACTGGTACGCGACAAGCGTCTGTTTATTGGACCGTGGTATTCGCAAACCGATACCTACAACGTTCACGGCGAGTCAATTATTCGCAACCTGAAATACGGTATGTTGTCCGCGAGGGAACATGGCCATGCCATGATGGTGGGATACCTGCCGGATACATTCGGCCACAATGCACAAATGCCGACCCTGCTACGCGGCTGCGGCATTGATAACATTGTATTCTGGCGCGGCATTAACCACGACGAGCAGGCCAGCAAGAGTCAGTTTATCTGGCGAGCCCCCTCAGGAGCCGAAATCATCGCCTGCGCGATGGCATTTGGCTATGGCGCAGCAAAAAATATCAGCGCCGATGCTGAACACCTGCATGGCAAAATTTACCCGCTCGTCAATGCGCTTCGCCAGCGCGCCGGGCTGGAACATTTATTACTGCCCAGCGGCGGCGATCAGGTCAATATCGATCCTGATTTACCCGGCATTCTGCGCACGGCGAGCCAGCACTCACCAGAAAATGACCAGTACCGGATCGGCTCGCTGGAGCACTACGTCGGGCTCCTGCGACAGCGGCAAGGCGGTTTTGAGCGCTGGGAAGGTGAACTGAAATCCCCTCGTTATACGCGCATTCACAAAACGATCGGCTCCGTCCGTTATGACATCAAAAAGAAAAATTACGATATTGAACAATTTATCCTGCGTCGGCTGGAGCCCACGATTGCGTTAGCGCGTCATCACGGTATTCACGTCAATCTGGAATGGGTCGATCGCATCTGGAAACAGCTATTGCGCTGCCATGCTCACGATTCCATTGGCGGTTGTAATAGCGATGCCACCAACCGTGATATTGCGCATCGCCTCGAGCAAACCGAGCAGCTTTGCCACAGCCTGTGGAATCTGGTGGTGAAAGAACTGGGCTCGGCGTGCTGCCAGGAAGGTGAGCTACTGGTTGTGAATACCAGTGCGGATAAGGCGTCACGCGTCGTGAATACCACGGTATACAGCCGCAGCGATACCCTTGCGCTACGGTACCAACACCAGCCTCTGGCGTTCAGCGTTCTCGACCGGCAGTCCCTCCCTGGTGGGCGGGTTGTTCAGCTGACGCCTGAAGGTGAAAAAGAGATCGTATTACCCGACTATTACCGCTGGAACATCGCGCTGGATATGCCGGACTTACCCGCTCTCGGTTATATGGCCGTCACCGTAGCAGAAGCACCGGGCATAAGCGATTGGGCACATACCGTCCAGGATACCGTTATTGAAAACGAGACGAGCAGGCTGCGAATCGAAGCGGGTTATCTCTCTCTGGAAGATAAACATAGCGGCAGGCGGATTGAAAAACTGTTCACGTTCGAAGACTGCGCCGACGCAGGCGACAGCTACGACTTCTCCCCACTGAAGGGCGATACGCCTCAGTACACTGCTCAATTCAGGCTTCTTGACTGCCAGAAGTGTCAGCTCATCGAAAGAATGACGTTAGAAACGGAACTCTTGTTACCCGTGGATCAGGCAGCTCGCGCGGGAGGCGCAACAAAAACGCTGTCCGTGCGGCTGCAGTGTGAACTGCGCAAATACGATCCTCATTTATATGTCGCGATAGATCTGGAGAACACCGTTTGCGATCACCGTCTGCGCTTGCTGATCAACAGCGATATCACGACGCGGCACACCCTTGCCTCGCAGCCTTTTTCGATCATCCGCCGTCAGGCTGGCGTGAAAAACGATCGGTGGCGTCAGCAGTACCGGGAATTTCCCGTGGATATCGAAACCAGTGAGGGGATTATTGCTGTTGAAGACGCAGGCAAAGCGCTGATCATTAACAGCCAGGGAATGAAAGAGTTTCAGCTCCACGGAACAGAACCCGCCCAAGTTGCACTGACGCTGTTTAAAGCCACGGGGGTACTGGGCCGCGACGATCTTGCCTGGCGACCTGGCCGTGCCTCGGGGATCAATAACACCNTTGTTGAAACACCGGACGCACAGCTCCTCAAACCGCTGCACTTTTCTTTTGCCCTGTCGCTGGCAGACAACGCAGAGCACGCCACGTTACGGAAACGGGAAAAACAGGCTATTGGCCAACCCTTTACCTGGCAGCGGCAAACGCTGCATACGCTGGATAACCGTCTTGAGCGGTTCACATTAAACATAAAAACGCGCTCGCTGCCGGGTTATTTCTCGCTTCTGGACGTCCCCGAGCCGCTCATACTTTCCGCTCTGCCACATGCCCAAACGGTGAACGGCACCCTCGTGCGTCTTTTTAACGCCGGTGACCAGCCGGTGCCCGTTCCGGCCTGTTTTACAGCGCTTGCACAGGTCAACTATCTGGAAGAGATCGTCCCCACACAAACCATGATCCCGCCTTCCAGTAGCTGTGATTTTCTTATTGCTTACACGGAGCGTAACGATCCGCAATGACTCTTACCCCTCTGATTAACGAAACACTCACGCAGCTGTATCCCCATCAGGATCCCGCTGTGACCGGCGAGAGAATTCTCCAACTCTGCAAACAATGGGAGTCTGGTCAACACACCCCGGTTCCGCTGGACCAAACCCGCGTCTGGATGATTGCTTATGGTGACAGTATGACCTCACCAGGCGCACCGACACTTAACGTACTGCACCGGTTTTCACAGACGTGGCTGAAAGAGAGGATCAGTGACATCCACCTGCTGCCTATGTATCCGTGGAGTTCCGATGATGGGTTTAGCGTCAAAGATTACCGACAAATAGCCCCTGAGCTGGGCGGCTGGCAGGACGTCGAAGCGATGGCAAAAGATTTCAATCTGATGTTCGACTTCGTTATCAACCATATCTCCCGGGAAAGCACCTGGTTTAAAGGGTATCTGAACGGTGATGCCCGCTACGAGAATTTTTTCCTGAATGCCGACCCGGAGGGCAATTACCATCAGGTGACGCGTCCCCGGGCGTTACCGCTACTCACGCCATTTACACGTAAAAGCGGGGAAAAGGTTCATATCTGGACAACATTTAGCGCCGATCAGATAGATTTGAATTTCCGTGAACCGGAAGTCCTTCTGGAGAGCATTGCGATCCTGCTGGAATATGCCGCCCGTGGCGCACGCGCGATCCGTCTGGATGCTATCGGTTTTCTCTGGAAGGAGCCAAATAGCCGCTGTATTCATCTTCCACAGGTGCACCAAATCATTAAGCTCTGGCGAGCCATTCTTGATAAAACGTTCCCCGATTGCCTGCTCATTACGGAAACCAACGTCCCGCATCAGGAGAATATCCGTTACTTTGGTGCCGGTGATGAAGCAAGCATGGTCTATCAGTTCCCTCTGCCTCCGCTGACGCTGCATGCATTTTTACGCGGCAATGCTCGCTGGCTAAGACAGTGGGCAAAAACGCTGGAAGCCGACCCCCTTCCTGGCAACTGCACATTTTTCAACTTCCTGGCCAGCCATGACGGTATTGGTTTACGCCCGGTAGAGAATGTGCTGGATGCAAAGGAAAAAAACTTTCTGATCAGTGAAGTGGAACGCAAAGAAGGACGTATTTCCTGGAAAACGGATCCTGACGGTAGCCAGTCGCCGTATGAACTCAACATCAACTATCTGAGTGCGTTAAGCGAACCCGGCGAAAGCCAGAACTCACAGATAGCCCGCTTCAGCGCCGCACATGCAATTTTATTCATGCTACAGGGCGTTCCGGCAATTTATTACCACAGCCTGCTCGGGAGTGAAAATGATGTTGCCGGGCTGCGCGCCTCTGGCATTAACCGGCGTATCAATCGCGAAAAGCTGGATCTTTCACGTCTGCACAGTGAGCTTATCGACCCACAGAGCCTGCGTGCCCGCATCTATGGCGAACTGACGAAACTGTTACAGATACGGCGGCAGCATCCGGCCTTTTCGCCCCACGCCGGGCAGCGTGTCCTGCCGCTGGAGGACTCGCTCTTTGGTGTGGTACGCCAGAATAAACAAGAAAGCGAAACCCTCTATTGTGTCGTCAACGTCACGGGAACCCCGCAGCCGCTTTCGTTACCGGTGGCAGGTATCGATCTCGTGACAAACAAACCGTTTACCGGCAGGTGCATTCTTGCAGGCTGGCAGACACTGTGGGTTCAGGTTAACTCACCCCTGGAGGCATAAAATGAATTTACTCACGCTGACTCACGCTGATTTCATCTTTATCAACCCCGAGCCACGCACGCCGGAAGCGCTCATCAGGCACATGTCAGATTCGCTAGCCAGACGGGGTGTGATCCACGATAAGCACGCGTTTATTGATAGTGTCTTACATCGCGAAAGCGAAGGCCCTACCGCGCTCGGTGAAGAGCTTGCCGTCCCGCATGGAAAATCAGAATCTGTCGCCCAGGCGGCCTTCTGTGTTGCACTTTTTGAAGAGCCCATCACATGGCCCGGGCTGGAGGGCGACGAAAAGGTCAGAATGGTATTCCTGCTGGCCATTCCTTCCCGTGAAGCGGGAAGCACCCATATGCAGCTTCTGACAACGCTGACGACCTCCCTCACTGATGACGAAACGCGCAGTAACCTTCTCGCGGCAAGCACCCGCGAAGAGGTGCTGTCCATTTTAGGGAGTGAGGAGGAAGCGCCTGTACCACCTGCAATGCCTGCCGCACCGGCTAACAACCCACTGGTTCCGGTGATACTTGGCATCATCACCGCGGTGGCGCTGATCAACGCCGGGCTAAGCTGGGCCGGTCACCTGTAACGCAGAACTCACACCTGTCAGTCAAAACCAGGCTCAGCGCAACCTGCGCTGAGCTGATGATTTTGTTGAAAAATTAATCAAAATTTGACGCAAGGAATTTACAAAGCCTGTAACGCTTGTCATCTGTACTCTCCCTTTTTTACTTTGTTCTGAATCAAAAAAATCGCAAACAAGTTTGATGCAAATCACTATATGTAGCACTTAAAATGCACGCCGACCCAACATCTTGTATTTATCGTCTACTATTCCAACAACAAGACGGCGACCCTGCTCCCCGGAATTGTGGATAACAAGTGTCGGGAACGAGGGAAATAGCGGGGCGGATTGAAAATCTGCCCGGCGCAATCTTCTCCACCTCTGTGGATAACCTGTTTTTAAAATGGAGTGATCATGACACCGCATGTGATGAAACGTGATGGCTGTAAAGTGCCGTTTAAATCAGAGCGCATCAAAGAAGCCATTCTGCGTGCAGCTAAAGCAGCGGGAGTCGATGACGCAGATTACTGCGCCACCGTCGCAGAAGTCGTTAGCAGCCAGATGAATACACGCAGCCAGGTTGATATCAGCGAGATCCAGACTGCCGTTGAGAACCAGCTGATGTCGGGGCCTTACAAGCAGCTGGCCCGCGCCTACATTGAGTATCGCCACGATCGTGACATTCAGCGTGAGAAGCGCGGCCGTCTGAACCAGGATATTCGTGGTCTGGTAGAGCAGACCAACTCCGCCCTGCTCAATGAAAATGCGAACAAAGACAGTAAAGTCATCCCGACCCAGCGTGACCTGCTGGCGGGTATTGTTGCCAAACACTATGCCCGTCAGCACCTGCTGCCGCGCGACGTCGTTTCCGCGCACGAGCGCGGCGAGATCCACTACCACGATCTCGACTACTCGCCGTTCTTCCCGATGTTCAACTGCATGCTGATCGATCTGAAAGGGATGCTGACCCACGGTTTTAAAATGGGTAACGCCGAGATTGAACCGCCAAAATCCATCTCCACCGCTACCGCAGTAACGGCGCAGATTATCGCCCAGGTCGCCAGCCATATTTACGGTGGCACCACCATTAACCGCATTGATGAAGTGCTTGCGCCGTTTGTCAGCGCGAGCTTCAACAAGCACCGTACAACGGCGGAAGAGTGGCAAATCCCGGATGCCGACGGCTATGCCCATTCGCGCACCGAAAAAGAGTGTTACGACGCATTCCAGTCGCTGGAGTATGAAGTTAACACGCTGCACACCGCCAACGGCCAGACGCCGTTTGTCACCTTCGGTTTCGGCCTGGGTACCAGCTGGGAATCGCGACTGATCCAACAGTCCATTCTGCGCAACCGCATCTCTGGTCTTGGCAAGAACCGCAAAACGGCGGTATTCCCAAAACTGGTGTTTGCCATTCGTGACGGTCTGAACCACAAGTTTGGCGACCCGAATTACGACATCAAGCAGCTGGCACTGGAGTGCGCAAGCAAGCGTATGTATCCGGACATCCTGAACTACGATCAGGTGGTCAAGGTCACCGGTTCGTTTAAAACGCCAATGGGCTGTCGCAGCTTCCTCGGCGTGTACGAGGATGAAAACGGCGAGCAGATCCACGACGGGCGTAATAACCTGGGCGTGATCAGCCTTAACCTGCCGCGCATCGCGCTGGAGGCCAAAGGTAATGAAGCGGCCTTCTGGACGCTGCTGGACGAACGTCTGCTGCTGGCACGTAAAGCGTTGATGACCCGTATTGCCCGCCTGGAAGGGGTGAAGGCGCGCGTTGCGCCAATCCTGTATATGGAAGGTGCCTGCGGCGTGCGTCTGAAAGCAGACGATGACGTTTCTGAGATCTTCAAAAATGGCCGTGCGTCTATCTCGCTGGGCTATATCGGCATTCACGAAACCATCAACGCGCTGTCTGGCGACAAGCATATGTATGACAGTGACGCGCTGCGTGAAAAAGGTGTCGCTATCGTGCAGCGCCTGCGCGATGCGGTTGACCTGTGGAAAGATGAAACCGGCTATGGCTTTAGCCTGTACAGCACCCCGAGCGAAAACCTGTGCGACCGTTTCTGCCGCCTGGACACCGCAGAGTTTGGCATCATTGAAGGGGTGACCGACAAAGGTTACTACACCAACAGCTTCCACCTCGACGTCGAGAAAAAAGTTAACCCGTACGACAAGATCGACTTTGAAGCTGCTTACCCGCCCATCGCCAGCGGTGGTTTCATCTGCTACGGCGAGTACCCAAACATCCAGCACAACCTGAAAGCGCTGGAAGACGTGTGGGATTACAGCTATCAGCACGTGCCGTATTACGGTACGAACACGCCTATCGATGAGTGCTACGAGTGCGGCTTTACCGGTGAGTTCGAATGCACCAGCAAAGGATTCACCTGTCCGAAATGCGGCAACCATGATGCCTCCCGCGTTTCCGTGACTCGCCGCGTGTGTGGTTATCTCGGCAGCCCTGATGCACGTCCGTTTAACGCCGGTAAGCAGGAAGAGGTGAAACGCCGCGTGAAACATCTGGGGAATGGGCAGATCGGGTAAGTTCTTTACCAGGTTCTCCCCCTCACCCTACCCCTCTCCCTCAAGGGAGAGGGAACCGATCGAGCACATTGTCATGCCGGACGCCGGTTTTCTCCCTCTCCCTGTGGGAGAGGGCCGGGGTAAGGGCATCAGGTTAACACTATGAATTACCACCAGTACTACCCCGTCGACATCGTCAACGGCCCCGGCACCCGCTGCACCCTGTTTGTTTCTGGCTGTGTTCACGAATGCCCCGGCTGCTACAACAAAAGCACCTGGCGCTTAAATTCAGGCATGCCGTTTACTGCAGAGATGGAAGACCGGATCATCAACGACCTGAACGACACGCGCATTCGCCGCCAGGGGATTTCACTCTCCGGTGGCGACCCGCTTCACCCGCAAAACGTGCCGGAGATCCTGAAGCTGGTAAAACGTATTCGCAGAGAGTGTGCAGGAAAGGACATCTGGGTCTGGACAGGCTACAGGCTGGATGATCTGAATGCGCAGCAGATGGAAGTGGTGGATCTGATTAACGTGCTGGTCGACGGCAAGTTTGTGCAGGATTTAAAAGACCCGGCGCTTATCTGGCGCGGCAGCAGTAACCAGGTTGTGCATCATTTGCGTTAAACGCTATAGCCGTTTATCTGCATCATGATAAACGGCTGATTTCTCTCGTTTGCCTATGGCAACAACAAACACCATCACAACCTCATCCCGCACCTGATAGACCAAACGGTAGCCGGATGATTTAAGCTTAATTTTGTAGCAATCATGCAGCCCATGTAAACGGGCGGATTCGATCCTGGGATCCACCAGTACATCGACCAATTTCTTCTTAAATTGGGTTTTCACGGTATCGCCCAGTTTATGCCACTCCTTTAGCGCTCCAGGGTCGAATTCCAACTCATAAGTCATCCAGACTAACCTTAATTCCTTTTTGTGGATTAGCCAGTCGCTCCCGGACTGTCTGAATCAATGCGTCTTCACCGTCGCTAATGGTCACCGTTTTCACCGGCATACGCCCCGTCTCTGCGACGTACTGAAACAGTAATCTTACAGCTTCGGTTGGGGTGATATTGAGTTTTTCCAGCACTGCATAAGCCTCATTTTTAAGTTTGTCGTCCAGACGGACGTTCAGCGTGGCCATTATGCCTCCAGTAATGACAAAGATGTAATGCAGTTTAGCATTACATTCGCATTACATCGAATTCTGGATAACGCCTCTCAAAACCGGCTCAAACTCTCCATCGCCACGGTCTTAAACTCCGCAAAATCCCCGCAACCGCACAGCCGTGACATGGCGCGTTCGCGCAGGAATGTCACGAAGATGTCGTAAATCGCCATCGCCTCTTCGTATTCGCTTTTACTGATGGCAAGCAGGAAGATGACGTGCGCAGTTTCATCGCCCCACGGAATACCCTGCGGAGCCAGCACGGTGTAAACCACTGTTTTCTGCGCCAGTAACCCGAGGGAGTGCGGCAGCGCGATACCATCACCGAGCATGGTGCTGACGATGGCTTCGCGCTCGACGACGGAGCCCAGGAATTCCGCGCCGACAAAACCTTCGTCTTCAAGCTGCTCACACAGCTCACGGAACAGCGTTTGCTGGTCAATGGGTTTATCAATAATGCGGAAATGGGCCGCGTCGAAGTATTTGTCCAGCATCCACGGACGGGTTCTGTCCACCAGCACCAGCTTGCCGATCTGCTCCAGCTGGTAGTCCGCCGGGAACGGGGCGATCATCACCACCGGCTTGGACTTTTCGCTCACGCGGGCGGTGGCGATAACAAAGTCTTCGCTGATCGACCCGGCCTGCTCGTACTCGCGCAGCGTAAGGGTACGCGTCACCTCAATTTGCGGATATTTACGCTGCAGCACCGCCTCAATCATTCGCACCATCGCGTTACCAGCATCGCACACCAGCAGCACGCGCGGCTGACGCTGGTAACCAATATTGTAGTGACGCTCAAGACCAACCCCGATATGCAGCACCAGGAAGCCAATTTCGTTTTCACTGATCACATACGGCGTGTATTTGCCCCAGCTCGACACCGCCGCCAGCGTCATATCCCACGCCATCGGGTAGTGCTGTTTGATGTTATCCAGCAGCGGATTGGGGATCATGATTTGATACCGCACGCGGGTGATCATGGTTTTAATATGTGTCAGCAAATCCGCATGCAGCTGCTCGTCGCTGAGCAGATTGTAGTTATAGTGGGTGTTGATGTAGCGCAGGATGTAATTAACCAGCGCTTCGTCGTCATCGGCATTGATGGCGCTGGGGGCGATGTCCTGGATCTGTCGCGACGCAATGTGTACGCACAGCCAGTTCTCTTCTGAAGGCGAAAGCGCCTTACCTGCCAGCTGCTGGATAGTCACCGCGATATCCTTCGCCGCTTCACGCACATTCTCTTCCACACCTTCCGCATGGAATTCCGGCAGCGGGTAGCCTTCACTGATGCGACGCACCGACACCGCACAGTACAGGCGCAGGAACAGTTCACCTTCGTCGGTCAGGCGGATATGGTGGCGGGTCAGCGCGTCATGCAGCACGCTCACCATCTGCTCAGGTACACCTGCGTTGAGTGCAACTTCCGTCACCAGTGGGTTCAGGCTGTCCTGCTGCGCCAGCTCCCAGAGGAGATCGGTCAGACAGGCGCGGGTTGCCATCTCGCTACCAAACAGCTTCATGCCGTGGCGTGGGCGGGTTTCCAGCGTCAGGTGGTAGCGATGGAACCACTCGCGCACTTCCGCCATGTCGCTTTGCAGCGTGGCGCGGCTGACAAACCACTCGTCAGCCAGATCTTCCAGCTTGAGGGAAAACGCCGAGGTGAGAAAACGCACCACCAGATAGTACACACGCTCCGGCCCCGTCCGGGGAATGCGCAACGCGCGCGGGTGAGACTCCTGGAGCTGCTGGTAGCGCTCTGCATCGTCAATTTTGAGCTGGTAGCCATTGCCACGGCTCAAAATAAACTGTGCGCCGTGGCTCGCCAGCAGCGCGTTCAGGGCGGTGATATCAGCGCGGACGGTTCGCGTGGAGACCGACAGACGCTGCGCCAGCTCGTCCTGCGGCAGCGTCTCGTTTTGCAACAGATCGAAAAGTTGCGCTAAACGTTGGTTCGGGAATCGCACGTCGTTGTCCTCTTACTNCTTAGGGTGAAATAACCATCTGGGATGGGCTGCCGACCGGGGTATAACCCGGCTCGAAGCTCAGTTTTCCATCCTGCGCCACGCGGAAACGGGTAATGTTGTCGCTGCGCTGGTTCATGACATACAGCCAGCGCCCCTGCTTATCGAGCGTCAGGGTTCGCGGATAATCGCCCCGCGTCCAGACATCGTCCTGATGCCGCAACGTGCCATCCTCTTTTACGGTAAAGTGCCCGATGCTGTTATGCAAACGGTTAGCCACATACAGCTGCCTGCCGTCGGCACTTAATGCCAGCCCGGCGGCAAAACTGGTGCCTTTATAACCTTCCGGCAGCGCGGAGAAGGTTTTGCCTTCTTTCAGCCTGCCGCTGGCATCCAGCGTATAGTGCGTCAGCGTGGANGCCTCTTCGTTAATCAGCCACAGGGCATCACCTTTCGGTGTAAAGACGAAGTGACGAGGCCCGGCTCCTTTTGAAGAGGCACGGATAAACGGCGGATCGTTGGGGGTCAGCTTCCCGCTTCGATCGTCAAAGCCGTACTGGTAAATACGATCCAGCCCCAGATCGGTGGAAAAAACGTATTTCCCGCGCGGATCGGCGGCGATCATATGTGCGTGCGGGCCGTTATGATCGCTGATGGCAAAACTCCCTTCCACCGCCGCCTCCGGTTTCGCCGCACCCGGCTCGCCCTGATCCTGATGTTTATCCGTGGCATCACCCAGGCTACCGTCGGTTTTGATCGGCAGAACCGCAATCGAACCGCTGACATAATTCGCCACCAGCAGATGTTGCCCGTTCGGCGTCAGGGAGAGATAAACCGGCCCCGCACCACCGGACGCCACCTGATTGAGCTCACTCAACTCCCCGTTATCCCCCACGCGCAGCGCCTGCACCACCCCCTGCTCCACTTCGCTGGCCACATACAACGTTTTACCGTCGTGCGAGACAGTGAGCTGCGCGGCGTTCGGCAGCTTGCTCACCAGCGTTTTGCTGCCGAGCGCGCCAGTTTGCGGGTCGACGGTAAAGCGGTACAGCCCTTCACCATTGGGGTTGTAGGTACCGACCCAGGCGTACTGCGTCTGGGCGACGGCAGCAGTAGCCAGTAAAGAGAGTGAAGCGACAAGCAGATTACGGGTGTGCATGGTGGCTCCTTCAGGTGTGTGCGGTTTGTTCCCCTCACCCCAGCCCTCTCCCAAAGGGAGAGGGGGGAAATGTTCCCTCTCCCTTTGGGAGAGGGTTAGGGTGAGGGTTCAGGTTTTACTTCACCAGCTTCTTCGTCATGTCCAGCAGCGTACGCACATCTTCCGGACGCGTATCGCCGCTGGCTTTGTCGATAATCGAACTGTAGATATGCGGGATGATTTTGCTCACACCCGCGTCCAGCGCGATCTGCAGGATCTCCTCAAAGTTTTCCAGATCGATACCACCGGTCGGCTCCAGCCAGAAATCGTGACGGGCGCAGGCTTCCGCCACCGCGTTGTACTCGTCACGACATTTCAGGCCGCCCATCGGGAAGTATTTGATGGAGCTGCCACCAAAATCTTTCAGCAGGGCAATCGCAGTTTCCACAGGAACGATGCCGTCCGGTGCCGTACTGCTCAGCGGGCCAGTGGAGATTTTCACCATGCCAACGGTACCGGTCGGGGAGACCAGGCCGTTCACCACGGAGTCGTTCTGCCCCAGCAACGCACGGCTGGTTGCCACACCGGTGAAGACCTGGTTCACGTGCTGCGGTTGTACCTGACGGGAGATTTCACTCACCATCGCAGACTGGTTCGGATCACCTGCGCCCAGGCCCACGGACAGCGCATTATCAATCAGCGCCGCGTATTCGCGCATATCGGCCACAGCGCTTGCCACGTCCGGGTAATTTTTGGAGAGCACACCCACCAGCACATGGCCTTCCGCCGCCTCGTAAATGGCGCTGGCGTTGGCTCTGGAGCCTGCCAGTACGTTCAGACAGACGCGGTCACGGTAAAAATTAGGGGTCAGCTTCATGCGTTTTTCTCCTGTCCTAATACTTCGCGAATGCGGCGGAACACAATGTTCAGCTGTTCAGCATTCACGCTGCGCACATCCGCTTCGATAATCCCTTCGTTGGCCTTGTAGCCACGGAAATAAATGGCGTATTCGCCCTGCTTCAGCGCATTCACCAGGTCACCTGTCCCCATGCCGGTGGTCGCTTCATCAAACGCAATCTCGGTGCGCGCAATGTCACGACCAGCGCTGTCCCAGACCACGCGTGCCGTTACGCCATTCAGGGTGTTGAGCGCGTCGACAAACGGCGTCATCTTCGCCACCATCTCTGCGCCACTCTCTTTGGTCGCCGTCAGATAATGCTCAATGGCGCAGGTCAGGCCAAGAATGCCCTCTTTACCCACCTTCATGGCGCGGCCAATGCCTGCCGTCTGGCGCTTCACCCATTCAACGTACTGGGCTTTACCGATCACCAGCCCGCTGGTTGGCCCTTCAATGGCTTTCGCACCGCTGTAGATAACGAGATCCGCACCGGAGCGGTAGTAAACATGCAGATCTTCTTCTGCCGCCGCATCAACGATCAGCGGCAGACCATGTTTACGCGCCACCACGGCTGCCTGCTCCACGCTGAGCATGCTTTTCTGCACGCAGTGGTGAGACTTGATATAGAGGATCGCCGCCGTACGTGGGGAGATCGCCGCCGCCAGCTGCTCGGCAGAACATTCGTTGGCATAACCCGCCTCCACCAGCTTGCCCCCCCCAGCGCCACCATTGTGCCCACCGGTGCGCCAAAGTTGACGTTGTGACCTTTCGGCAGCACGATTTCGTTGTTCTCAGGTGGGGTGACGTGCAGGTTTTCCAGCAGCCAGTCGCTGTCTTTCACCAGCACTGCGGCCACGGACTGCGCAATACCCGCCGAGGCACAAGAGACCACCGTCGCCCCTTCCACATCCAGCAGCTTCGCAATGTATTCCCCGGTTTTATTGACCAGATCCTTCATTTCAAAATACTGATTCATACCGTCCATCGCCGCCTGCACCACTTCCGGGCGCGGCGTGGAAACCCCCAGCGCCGTCATACGGCCAGAGGTGTTAATGACTTGCTTTAAGTGGTACTTCTCATAAATCGAAGGCATGTTCCGTGCTCCCTTGTTCGGTCATGTAGCCCTTGCCCGCGCGGATCGCAGCAAGCGGCACCAGAATGTGTTCAGCCTGCAGGCTGTCGTTTTCGGCATCCGTCAGCACCGTCGGCTGACGTTTAATGGTGAACAGCGTCAGGTCGGCGTCGAGCCCAGGCTGGATGCGGCCCTTGCGCGTCAGGCGCAGGCCATCAGCCGCATTTGCCGTCACGCACTCAACCACCTGCGGCAGTGACATACCGATGGCGAGGAATTTCGACATCACGCTCGCAAGTGAGCCTACCGGGCCGTGAAGACGGTTGCGGCAGTAGATATCCGAGCTGATGGTGTGCGGCAGAATGCCCATCGCGATGGCGCGTTTTGCCACCTCAAAGCTGAAGCTCGCCGTACCGTGGCCGACGTCCAGACGCACGCCGCGTTTCAAGGCGGAAGTGATGGATGCACGCAGTTCGCCGGATGGGGTGAGAATGCGGTTTGGCTTGCCGTTGTAGCAGTGGGTGATGATGTCGCCAGAGCTGAGCAGTTCAGCGATTTCGTCGAGGTTTGGCGGGTTATTACCAATGTGTACCATCAGCGGCAGGTCGCCGTTCTCTTTCTGGATAGCTTTCGCACGTTCCAGTGGCGTAATGCCATTCTCACCGACCACGCTGCTGCTCATGCGCGCTTTCAGGCCAACGATAAAATCAGGGTAACGTTTAACCGCCTGTTTCACCGCATCGGCGTCGATGTTAGCCAGATTAGCCAGCTCGTTCTGCGCAATCAGTCCAACGCGGGAGATGTTCAGCAGAGTGTAAACCTCGGTTGTCGCTTTGCGGGTGATGGCGTAAAAATCGTCCACGTCATCCGCCCCGGTACTGCCCGCATCCACCACGGTGGTGACGCCAGTGGCAATGCCCACGCTGTCTGGTTCGTCGTGGTAAATGGGGGAATTCGGGTAGCAGTGTACGTGGGAATCAATCCAGCCCGCGCTAACGTATACGTCACCGTTGAGCGCCACCGTTTGATGGGCGGGTGCGTCAATGTCGCCCAGCGCCGCGATTTTTCCGTCCTGAATGGCGATATCAGTCAGGGTATCGTCAGTAAGACGCGCACGGCGCAGGAGTAAATCAAACATAGTGCTCTCCTGATAAGGCGGGCGCGCTGCGCCCGCGGGTGTTAAAGGGCGACCGGGAACAGCCAGCCTAAAATCATCGCACCGAGGATCGCACCACCGGTGATCGGCTTCTGCCAGAGATAGAACAGCAGTGCGCCTGCAAGCGACCCGATACCAATCGGAATGGATGCAGTCATGGCGCTCAGGATAATCAACGGCCCGAGGAAGCGCCCGGAAGCGTTACCTGCCCCCATCATCACGTCAGCACCGTAGGTCGAGTTACTCTGATTGATGGTGAACTTACGCGCCAGAATGATGACGTAACCAATCGCCAGACCAATCACCAGGCCGGTGATCAGGGCGGCAATAAAGTTGGTCACCGGGAACATGATGCCCGCTCCCAGCAGCAATGCAGGAACGCCGAGGCCAACGCCAGTCTGGATAGCCCCGCCGATATCTAAAATCCCCACCAGCGAGCCTTCGATGATACGAGCGAACAGGAAGCTGGCACCAAAGGCCGCTACCGCGCCGTAAACACCGGTATCAATCCCTGCTTTCAGCATCGCCACAAAAGCCACTTCGTTAAACGCGCCAATGCCGTAGAGGTAGTACATGTGCGTCCCGGCGAAGACGCCGGAGGAGAGCAGGCCAACGAAGATCGGGAACGACCAGTCGGCATACCAAAAACCTTTATTCTGTTCCATGTAGAGGCTCCTGTTATTTACCGCTGAGCGAGTTGTGGATCATGTCGAGCCAGTTCGGCACGGTCAGATGGAAGGATTCGATCATCTTCATATCGAAGCCACGGAAGAAGCCGCTCAGGACGAACAGCGCCACGATGGCCACCATCATCACTTTGGTGACGTGGTTCCAGCCGCTCTCTTCCACGCCTTTACCGATCAGAATACCCAGCACCAGACCCGGTACGGCGTTACCCATGATCAGCTGCGCCGCACCGCCAAACACGGTGGCCCAGAAGCCGGATTTTTTGCCTGCATCGATGGCCGCCAGCCAGAAGATAACCGGCATGACGGTGTTCACCAGCAGGTTAGCTGCCGGTACCAGCACCTTAACGGCCGTCACCTGAAGTGCAGCCGGAACGGAGGAGGCGGTAAGGTTAAGGAAGGTCACGACAATCATGCCGATCACGCCGCAGGCAATCGCCATCTTGCGGGGATCGTGGAGTGTTTCGCCGACGTTACGGTTTTTGAGCATTAGCGCCGCTGCACCCCAGTTCGGGATAATGCGGTGGTCAACGTCCTGAGTGAATGCACCTGCGGCCACGGAAGAAGCCCAGGCGTTAAAGAAGAAGCCTAACCCAAAAGAGAAGTGAGAAGCCGGGTCCCCTTCACAGGAGTTCAGTTCCCCCAACGTACGAAACGCGCCCATACCCTGAGTGGTAGGCGCATGAAACATGCGTGCAGCCCCGGCCCCCACACCGACGCCAACCAGGCCGCCAATGATGAGCGATTTTATTAATATAATTAAGAACATCAGTCTGCCCTTTTATGAAGAATCAGCGTTGCGTGACGAAATCCACCCGATCAAGATTGATGGCAGTCACGTTGACGGTCACATCCAGCTCCACGCTGTAGGTGCGTCTTTCCCGGCGCAAAAAGAAGAACAGGAAGGCTTCTTTACGCACCGCTTCTTGCGCCTGAACAACCTGCACATCCTGTGGCTCAATACGCAGTAAGATATGCGGTGAGGCTTGCATCACCGCGGCCTGAACGTGGTTGAGCGCATCGGCAAAGGCGCGCGCTTTGGCATCGCCTTTGCCCTTCACTCTCACGGTGGTCGTGAACTGTTCTTTCATGCTTATGCGCCGTGCTTCTTCTGCCACGCCTGTACCAGACGCTCGCCCAGCTCTTCTTTATCCATAAAGCCGAAGCCCAGCACGTTGCAGCCTTCGTTGATGGCGGTTACGCCCTCTTCCACAGAACGCATGCCGTATTTGGCTTTGTAGCCATATTTGGTTTGCGCAGTAATGGCACCCGCGCCACCGCTGCCGCAGAAGGAGATGCCGAAGGTGGCGTTTTCCGCTTTCATCACGTCACCCAGTTTCATATCTGCCGCCACCCCCGGCACGACAACCGCACGTCCACCTGCCTTTTCCACGCCGGCGGCCACTTTCTGACCTTTACCCAGGCGATCGCCAATCACGACTGTAATCTGTTCCATGTGTTGCTCCTTAAAGGTTGTCTTTCGCGACTTCAAAGTGAACGGAGAGCAGCCAGGCCTCTTCATCAGGAAGGTTGCCAAACTGCGCCACCACTTCGCGGGCAAGTCGCATTGAATCGGGTGAAATCTCGTCGAACAGCTCTGCTTCTACTTCCGGCAGCGGCTCGCCGGTCACAGACCGGTGCGCCATCGCGCGAACGTGTGAGGTCAGCATCTGTTCCTGTACTGCATTAGGGATGATGTTGTGCCGGGCCAGCAGGGTATAGACCTGCTGCAGCATGGTGTTAGCGAGCTGTTCTGTTTGCACCGCCTGATCCCCAACGTCGTTCATTACCGCTCCGTTAATCACTCGTCTTACCCCGTTAATGGCTCTGGAATAAAACTAACGATGACGGCAAAGGGTTTGTAGCGAGTTGTTTTCCACTTCGAAGTGGAAAGGAAAGCAGCAGCAGTGATCTGTGCCACATAAATACGCTGAATTTGAATAAATCAATGCTTTTACGTGATGAATATCACTCAATCTGGCGGCACAAAAGGGATGAGTAAAGCAGAAAAGATTACGAGCAGACTCGTAGAAATGTGACGTGGATAAGGTTTTCTTATGGGGATTCGCTAGAGTGGCGACGGGTGCTTGAGACTGACCGTCTCAGGCATGGGACGGAAAGTGGAAAGCCCCGCCTGATAGAAAATCAGGGTGGGGGCTCGAAACGACACGCACAACCGTGGAGTTCGCTACCTCGCCCGCTTTAAAGCAAGGAGGCATCCATGAAACGCCAGTCCCTGATTATCCGGGGTTTGATGATTATTGCTTTGACAATAATCATTTTAACGCTGGTGACGAGGAAAACACTGTGCGAGATCCGTTTTCGAAACGGCTCGTTTGAAGTGACAGCGCGGATGGATTGTCGCTCCGGAAAGTAGGGAGCAAGCATGCGGGGGCGCGTAATGCGCCTCCGCACACGGAGAAAGGGCGTACAGCTCAGGCACCCAATTAACGATACTTTTTGTGATACGTATTGCGTGTCGTCACAAACTGATCGGCTGCTGCACGAGCTTCTTTCACTTTGCCTTCATTCGCGAGCTTCAGCGCACCGTCGATCTGGCCCACCAGCACGTCAAAGCCGTGGAGATAGTCCTTCATCTCGGCGCTGTCAGCCGCTTTGTTTTCCAGCTTAGGTGGCGTGGATTTTTTCGAGTCTAATGCCGCCTCACGCATTTTGGTCAACGCGTCTTTCATTTCTGCTGCATTGTCCGTTTTCTGAACGATCTTCAGGTTTTCACTGAGAATACCCATGTTGCTTTCAAGATCGGCAGCAAACGCAGAAGAGCCAAGAACCAGCGTTGAAGCCGCGACGATCGCTAACAGGTGTTTACGCATTGCTCACTTCCTTTTTTATTATTCACGATAAGCGTAATACCCTAAATAATTCGAGTTGCAGGAACGCGTGCAGCCAACGCACCTGCAGTTTGAAGTATGACGGGTATTATTGACCGGCAATTTTCATTTCCGGCAGAAGAACTGAACCACACTGTATATTGCTACGTGTTTCAATATCGTTACCGACAGTAACAATATTGCGCCACATATCTTTCAGGTTGCCGGCAATAGTGATTTCACTCACCGGATACTGGATTTCACCGTTTTCAACCCAGAAGCCCGCCGCACCACGAGAGTAATCCCCGGTCATGCCGCTCACGCCCTGGCCCATCAGCTCCGTCACCACCAGGCCGGTCCCCATCTCTTTCAGCATCTGCTCAAAGTTCAGACCTTGCCCGGCAATACGCCAGTTATGAATGCCACCCGCGTGACCCGTGCTTTTCAGCCCCAGCTTACGTGCAGAATAGTTGGTCAGCAACCACTGGGTCAGAATACCGTCTTTGATGATATCGCGGCGTTCTGTGCGCACGCCTTCGCTGTCGAATGGCGTAGAAGCCAGACCTTTAAGCAAATGCGGATGCTCTTCGATAGTCAGCCATTCCGGCAGGATCTGTTTACCCAGCGAATCAAGCAGGAACGTCGATTTACGGTAAACCGAGCCACCGGCAATCGCCCCGACCAGATGGCCAAACAGGCCAGTCGCCACTTCATTGGCAAAAATAACCGGGGCTTTCATGGTAGAGAGCTTACGCGGTGACAGGCGAGAAAGTGTGCGCTGCGCACACTCAGCACCGACCCACTCCGGAGACTGCAAATCCTCCAGCGCACGGCCAATGGTATAGGCGTAGTCACGCTCCATATCGCCATTTTCTTCGGCAATCACACAGCTGGACAGCGAATGACGGGTCGAGCAGTAACCCTGCAACATCCCGTGGCTGTTGCCGAATACTTTGATGCCGTAGTGGCTGTTGAAACTGCCGCCTTCGGTATTGGTGATGCGTTTATCAGCCTGCAGGGAGGCCTGCTCGGCACGCGCAGCCAGTTCGATCGCTTCGTCCGGGGTGACTTCCGCCGGATGGAAAAGATCGAGATCCGGGGCATCAAACGCCAGCAGCTCTTTGTCGGCAACACCTGCGTAAGGATCGGGGGACGTATAACGCGCGATATCCAGCGCAGCCTGCACCGTACGGGCAATGGCATCCGGGCTGAGATCGGTCGATGATGCACTGCCTTTGCGATTCTGGTGATACACCGTGATCCCCAGAGCACCATCGCTGTTGAATTCTACATTCTCCACTTCGCCATAGCGGGTACTCACGCTAATGCCAGTGGTTTTGCTGACCGCCACTTCCGCGCCATCTGATTTACCTGAAGCGAGCGTCAGCGCGGTGGAGACGGCTTCTTCCAGAAGCTTACGCTGCGCTTCAACTTGTGAGGTTACTTTCATCGCAAATGCCATACTGTAAGAGAGAGTTAACTGAAGTCTAACAGAGAACCGTTTTTCAGTGCGCGTCTTAACTGGTAACATTAGCCTCTTTTTTTAAGGAGCCTGACATGACTAAGCAGCCCGAAGACTGGCTCGACGACGTTCCCGGTGATGACATCGAAGACGAAGATGATGAGATCATCTGGGTCAGTAAAAGTGAAATTAAACGCGACGCCGAAGAGTTAAAACAGCTTGGCGCAGAAATGGTAGAACTGGGTAAAAACGCGCTGGATAAGCTCCCGCTCGACCAGGATCTACGTGATGCCATTGAACTGGCACAGAAAATCAAAAAAGAAGGCCGCCGCCGCCAGCTTCAGCTTATCGGTAAAATGCTGCGTCAGCGTGACGTCGACCCGATTCGCCAGGCGCTGGACAAGCTGAAAAACCGCCACAACCAGCAGGTTGCGCTGTTCCATAAACTGGAGCAGATCCGCGATCGTCTGATTGAACAAGGTGATGACGCTGTGCCAGAAGTCTTAAATCTGTGGCCAGACGCCGACCGCCAGCAGCTGCGTTCTTTGATCCGCAACGCGAAGAAAGAGAAAGAAGGGAATAAGCCGCCGAAATCTGCGCGCCTGATTTTCCAGTATCTTCGCGAGCTGTCTGAGAACGAAGAGTAACATTCGAACCGCCTGTTCCCCTCACCCTGACCCCCTCCCCAAAGGGGCGAGGGGAATTGAACAGCCTCTCCTCTTTGGGGAGAGGCTGTGGTGAGGGGATTACTCGACCACTTCCGCTTTCTTCGCCAGACCGTCCAGCAGTTTCTGATGGATCCCACCAAAACCGCCGTTGCTCATCACCAGAATGTGATCGCCAGGCTGTGCAGATTTCACCACCATATCCGCAAGCGTATCAACGTCCGCACTCCAGTGCGCAGGCTGTACGCAGGCATCGGCAACTTCCGCCACCTGCCACGGAATATGCTGCGGCTGCAGCAGGAAGACTTCATCGGCACGCCCTAAGGATGGTGCGAGATCGTCTTTGCAGATGCCCATCTTCATGGTGTTAGAGCGAGGTTCCAGTATCGCCAGAATGCGCGCCGTGCCCCCCACTTTGCCACGCAGGGCAGCAAGCGTCGCCAGAATGGCCGTTGGATGATGTGCGAAATCGTCATACACCGTGACACCGTTGGCTTCGCCACGCAGCTCCAGACGACGGCGGGCGTTCACAAATGAACCCAGTGCATTGGCCGCATCCGCAGGCTGAACGCCCACATGACGTGCCGCAGCAATCGCCATCAGACCGTTGTGCATGTTATGCTCGCCCACCAGGCCCCACTTCACCTCACCCACTTTTTCGCCGTCGAGCAGCACTTCCCACTCAGAGGCATCCACGTTGAGTTTTTTCGCCTGCCAGTGGCCCTGATCGCCCACCAGCTCCTGCTCGCTCCAGCAACCCATCGCCATCGTCTGCTTCAGGTTGATGTCGTTCTCCGGCAGGATAATACGGCCCTGACCCGGAACAATGCGCACCAGATGGTGGAATTGCTTCTGAATCGCTTTCAGGTCGTCAAAGATATCCGCGTGATCAAACTCAAGGTTGTTGAGGATCAGCGTACGTGGGCAGTAATGTACGAATTTAGAACGTTTATCGAAGAACGCACAGTCGTACTCATCGGCTTCGATCACAAAGAATGGACTGTCACCCAGACGTGCGGAGACGTCGAAATTACCCGGTACACCACCAATCACGAAGCCAGGCTTGTAACCACAGGCCTCAAGGATCCAGGTTGCCATCCCGGCGGTGGTGGTTTTACCGTGAGTACCGGCAACAGCGATCACCCAGCGGTCGCGCAGCACAAAATCATGCAGCCACTGCGGGCCAGACATAAATGGAATATTGCGTTCCAGCACCGCTTCAACACACGGATTACCACGGGTCATGGCGTTACCAATGATCACCAGATCCGGCTGCGGCTCCAGTTGGCTGACATCGTAGCCCTGAATAAGGGAGATGCCCTGCTTCTCCAGAAGCGTGCTCATCGGCGGATACACATTGGCGTCCGAACCTGTCACTTCATGGCCCAGCGAGCGCGCCAGCATTGCCAGTCCGCCCATAAAAGTGCCACAAATCCCCAATATATGAATGCGCATACGTCACTATCCTTCTTCAATGTGGCGCACATTTTACTCACATGTCAGCGCCTGTGAAACGCATTTCAGGTAAATCCGTATGCTGCTGGCGCGATTCACCTCTGCGCTAACATTTGAATGTTTGTTAAGATTGTTGGGCTTTAGTCGTTTTAGTGAACATACAATCGCTCTACTCACATAAGATGCAGGGAAAGTGTTATGAAAACGTTAGGTGAATTTATTGTCGAAAAGCAGCACGAGTTCTCTCATGCTACCGGTGAACTCACTGCTTTGCTGTCGGCAATAAAGCTGGGCGCTAAGATCATCCACCGTGATATCAACAAGGCCGGTCTGGTCGATATCCTGGGTGCCAGCGGTGCCGAGAACGTTCAGGGCGAGGTTCAACAGAAACTCGACCTGTTCGCAAATGAAAAACTGAAAGCTGCACTGCGCGCACGCGACATCGTTGCGGGTATCGCCTCTGAAGAAGAAGATGAAATTGTTGTTTTCGAAGGGTGCGAACACGCGAAATACGTCGTTCTGATGGATCCGCTGGACGGCTCCTCCAATATCGACGTTAACGTTTCTGTCGGTACCATTTTCTCCATCTACCGCCGCGTCACGCCTGTTGGCACGCCGGTGACCGAAGAAGATTTCCTGCAACCTGGCAGTCATCAGGTTGCTGCCGGTTACGTCGTATATGGTTCGTCCACCATGCTGGTGTACACCACCGGGTGTGGCGTTCACGCCTTTACTTACGATCCGTCGCTGGGCGTGTTCTGCCTGAGTCAGGAACGTATGCGCTTCCCGGAGAAGGGCAACACCTACTCCATCAACGAAGGTAACTACATCAGATTCCCGAACGGCGTGAAGAAATACATCAAATTCTGCCAGGAAGAGGATAAAGCAACCCAACGCCCGTATACCTCTCGCTACATTGGCTCGCTGGTAGCGGACTTCCACCGTAACCTGCTGAAAGGCGGCATCTACCTCTACCCAAGCACCGCCAGCCACCCTGACGGGAAACTGCGTCTGCTGTACGAATGCAACCCGATGGCGTTCCTGGCCGAGCAGGCCGGCGGTAAGGCGAGCGACGGTAAAGAGCGTATTCTGGATATCGTGCCAAAAAGCCTGCATCAGCGCCGTTCGTTCTTCGTCGGTAACAACCATATGGTTGAAGATGTTGAACGTTTTATCCGGGAATTCCCGGACGCGTAATACCCTTAGCAAAGGGAGCCTGGCTGGCTCCCTTTCTCATTTATATATTTTACCGTATAAGTGTTTATAAAAAATACGCTTTAATATTCACCACTGCTCCTGCATTATTTCCATAACAGTTTGACAGATATTTCGTGGAGCATAACTTGTGATGAAAAACTATTCTCGAGCCAATACCGGTATTGATTTAAATCTTATCCCCGTATTTATTGAAGTGGTCCGCTGCGGCAGCATGGCAAAAGCCTCAGTGCGTCTGGAGATGTCCCGCCCGGCGGTAAGCCTGGCATTAAAACGCTTTAGCCAACTCTTTGACGAACCATTATTTTTCCGCAAAGGTTTATATCTGGAACCAACCGAAAAAGCGTTAGCCTTAACCAGCTCGCTGGAAATATTAGTGGGTGATATTCACGATAATCTCGGGGCGATAAATTCAGCAACAAATAAAACCCTGGCACAAAATGCACCAGGGCTGGATATTATTATGCAACAACCTGAGCCGTCAGTTTGAATGATGACATGGCTTCCATCAGCTCACGCGACTGCTCTTCCAGCGAGCGTGTCGCGGCAGAAGATTGTTGCACCAGCGCCGCGTTTTGCTGCGCGGTTTCGTCCATCTGATTCACCGCGATATTCACCTGCTCAATACCGCGACTCTGTTCCTGAGACGCGGTAGCAATTTCGCGCATCAGTTTGGTCATGCGCAGGACTTCAGTCGCGATTTCGTCCATCGTTTCACCGGCCTGCTGCGCCAGCTCGCTGCCCTCGTTAACGTGGGTTTGCGAATCACTGATAAGTGAACGGATCTCTTTTGCCGCATCGGCACTGCGGCTGGCCAGGTTACGCACCTCACCTGCCACAACGGCGAATCCACGTCCTTGTTCACCTGCGCGTGCGGCTTCAACAGAGGCGTTCAGCGCCAGGATATTGGTCTGGAATGCGATACCGTCGATGACGCTCAGGATGTCGGCGATGCGCGCCGAGCTGCCAGAGATATCCCGCATTTTCTCGATCACATAGCAGACCATTTCGCTGCCGTGATCGGCAGTGTCGGACACCGACTTCGCCAGCTGGTGTGCCTGTTCGGCGTTATCGGCATTAAGTTTCACCGTCGCGGTGATCTCTTCCATGCTGGCCGCCGTCTGCTCCAGCGACGTCGCGGTGGATTCGGTGCGCTGGGCAAGGTTCATATTCCCCGCCGTTAGCTCACGGCTGCCGGTATCAATTTGTGAACTGGCATCGCGCACCCGCATAACCGAGCCCATTAGCGACTGACGCATCTCTTCGATGGCCGCGTTCAGACGGTTAAATTCCTGGCTCGCAGGTGCATTCAGCGTATGGGTTAAGTCCCCCGCTGCAACATGTTCAAGCTGCGCAATGGAGGCAGAGAGCGGCTTCAGCAACATATTGCGCAGCACCAGCCAGGCCAGCACAATAATCCCGGCCGTCAGCAGCGCCGCCACGACAATCAGGATCAGCACCCGGTTTTTACTCGATTGCACCGCGCTCACTTCCGCTTTTCCGCGCGCTTCGCTCCATGTCTGGAACGCCTGCATATCGTTATCAAACTGCTTCGCTACCGGGATCAGCCTGTTCTCCAGCAGATCGTAGTAGCTGTCTGCATTCTGGTCGTTCAGGGCTTTCAGCATCGGGTTGATCCCTTGCTGGTTATACGCCGCGAGACTCGCCGCGACCTTATCCAGCAACTGCTGTCCTTGTTTGTCCGCCACACCATCGTCGATCACGCTTTTCAGCGTTTTTTGCGCCTGGATGACTTCCTGATTGATGGTTTTCACCGACTTCGCCGCATCGTCCAGCATGCCGATTTCCATCATGCGGACGGCCTGGCTTGCTTCATTGCGCGCACGCAGGATCAGCGTATAGCCAGAATTAAGCTGCACCATCTGTTCACCCTGAAGGTGGTTGATGCGCTGGAGTGAAGACGAACTCTGTGTGAGGGCATAAATACCAATGCCGCTGACAATCAGCAGCAGAAGGGTCATAACGGCCAGTAACGAAAGCAAGCCGGTACGAATCGATAGCGTTTTCAGCATGATATTATTTCCGGTAGCGAGATATTTCTGGGCATAAAAAAAGATTATCGGCCGCTACCGGAAAATGTTTAGACTTTAAGCAAATTCAGCGTGTTATCACTTTGTTGCTGATGTGCTTACACGCGTAACAGGCGAGTTCAGGCGGTTCTCCCACAGTACCGTCAGGCCACGTTGCAACGCGATAAAAATAAAGAGCAGAATGCCGATGGCGATTTTCGTCCACCACGAACTGAGCGTGCCGTCGAAGTTGATGTAGGTCTGAATCAGCCCCTGGATCGCCACGCCAAACAGCGTCCCGAGCACCGTTCCCACCCCACCGCTGAGCAGCGTTCCGCCAATCACAACCGAGGCAATGGCATCAAGCTCCACGCCCACCCCTGCCAGAGCGTAACCGGCCTGGGTATAAATGGAGAAGACGATACCTGCCAGCGTCGCCAGTCCGGTAGAGAGCATATAAATGCGGATGGTGGTGCTGCGGGTGGAGATCCCCATCAGGTTCGCCGAGGTGGCGCTGCCGCCAATGGCGTAAACCTGATTACCAAACCGGGTGCGATGAGCGAGGAAGATCCCAATCACGACCACGCCCAGCATCAACAACCCCATCGCGCTCAGGCGGCCACCGCCAGGGATTTTCCACGCCAGGCTGGAGAGCGTGTCGTAAACCGGATGGTTAATCGGAATGGACTCTTCCGACACCAGATAGCTGACGCCGCGCAGAAAGAACATTCCCGCGAGAGTGATGATAAAGGCCGGGATTTTTAGCGCATCTATCAGCAGCCCCATAAAGGCACCAAACGCACAGCCCAGCACCAGTATCAACGGGAAGGCCAGCAGCGGTGAAATGCCCCAGAAACCGATCGCTTTCGCGAGAAACACACCGGTAAACGCGATCACCGACCCCACAGAGAGATCAATCCCGCCGGAGAGGATCACAAAGGTCATGCCGACGGCGATAATACCTAAAAAGGCGTTATCCGTCAGGATGTTGCAAATGACGCGCGTGGAAGCAAAGCCGGGGAACTGGGTCAGGCAATAGAGATACCCCAGCACAAACACGCCCAGCGTGATCATCAACGGTAAATTACGTTTTATCATGGCCACGGATCCCCTTAATGATGCTAACAAAGCGCGGCGACTGAACAATCAGCACGCAGAGCACGACCACCGCTTTCACCACCTGGTTGAGTTCCGGCTGAAAGCCGGAGAGCAGGATACCGGTATTCATTCCCTGAATAATCAGTGCGCCGACTACCGAGAGCAGCAGGTTAAAGCGTCCGCCCATCAACGATCCGCCGCCAATGACCACCGCCAGGATCGCATCCAGCTCCAGCCATAACCCGGCATTGTTGGCATCAGCCCCACGGATATCTGCCGCGACAATGATCCCGGCGATGGCAGCGCAGACACCGCTCAGCACGTAGGTCAGCATCACCATCAGCCGGGTATTCACCCCGGCGTTTCGCGCGGCGCGAATGTTGATCCCAACCGCTTCAATAAACATACCGAGCGCCGTTTTACGGGTAAACAGCCAGAACACCACTAACGTCACCAGCGCAATAATGACCGGCGTCGGGAAAAAGAGCAGCTTACCGCTACCGAGCCACGCCAGGCCCGGCGAGTTGAAAGTGACAATCTGACCGGAGGTGATCAACTGCGCCACCCCGCGTCCGGCCACCATTAAAATCAGCGTGGCGACAAACGGCTGGATCTTGAGAACCGCCACCAGGATACCGTTCCACAGCCCGGCCAGAACGCCCGTGCCTAATGCTGCCAGCAGTACCACCGGCAGGCTATGTCCGGCCACGGTCATCGAGGCGGCAGTGGCACCTGCAATCGCCATCACTGCACCAACGGAAAGGTCGATACCGCCGGTGGCAATGACCAGCGTCATGCCAATCGCCAGCAGGGCCACGGGAGCGGCGCGGTTTAAGATGTCTATCGGGCTACCAAACAGGCGGCCATCCTGCACAATAATCTGGAAGAAATGCGGGGCGACCAGGCTATCGACCAGCAGTACCAGCAGCAGCGCGGCAATTTGCGGCGTGCCGGTCGGCCAGTTAAAGCGGCGCTTTGACTCACCAGTTTGCGAAAGCGAACGGGGCATCACGATTAACTCCTTATGCCGCGATGGCATTCATGATTGCCGGAACGGACAGTTTATCCAGCGGGATCTCTGCCACCTGCTTGCGATCGCGCATGATAATCACGCGATCGGCATACCCCACCAGCTCCTCCAGTTCGGACGAGATCACCAGCAGCGCCAGCCCGTCGGCACAGAGCGTTTCGATAAGCCGGATAATTTCGGCATGCGCCCCGACGTCAATACCGCGCGTCGGTTCGTCGAGGATCAGGAACTGGGGTTTAGTCAGCAACCAGCGTGAAAGCAGTACCTTCTGTTGGTTACCGCCGGAGAGAAACTCAATGGGTTGTTCCGCGCTCGGGGTGCGGATCCCCAGCTGGCGGATAAAGCGTTCGGCAATCGCATTTTGTTCTTTACGCGGAATCGGTCGTAACCAGCCACGCTGCGCCTGCAGAGCAAGAATGATATTTTCCCGCACGGAGGCCGCGGCAATAATGCCGTCCGTTTTCCTGTCTTCCGGGCAGAACCCGACCCCCAGACACGAAGCCTGATGTGGCGATCGCAGCGTTTGCGGTTTGCCTTTGATCAACGCGCTGCCGCTGTCGGCAGGCTTGATCCCGAAGATCACTTCGGCGGTTTCGGTACGACCTGATCCTAACAGGCCTGCCAGGCCGACAATCTCGCCGGGGCGCACCTCCAGATTAAACGGCGAGATCGTCCCTTTTTTGCCGTAATCGCTGAAAGCGGCGACCGGTTTATCGCTCAACAACGTGCGGCCTGCACGCTGGAGCGCATTGGTATCCAGCTCACGGCCCAGCATCATTTTAACCAGCTCAATCTGCGGTAGCTCACGGGTTTCGCGACAGCCGACAAAACTGCCGTTGCGCAGCACCGTAATCCGATCGCTCACTTCATACACCTGATCGAGGAAGTGGGTGACGAAGATCAGGCTCACCCCCTGATTGCGCAGCTGGCGCATCAGAGTAAAGAGCATCTCCACTTCCTGGGTATCGAGGCTGGCGGTCGGTTCGTCGAGGATCAGCACTTTCGCAGAGAGATCGATGGCACGGCAAATGGCGACGATCTGCTGCATCGCCACGGAAAAGCGGTTTAACGGCTCGCGGACGTCGAGGGAGAAACCGTAAGACGCCATCAGTTTCGTTGCCCGCGCTTCCATCTCTTTACGCCGTAACAGGCCAAAGCGCCGTGGCTCACGGCCAATAAACAGGTTATCCGCCACCGACATATTCGGCAGCAGGTTCACTTCCTGGTACACCGTCCCAATTCCCAGCTGCTGGGCATGGGCGGTATTTTTTGGCGAAATCGCGTTGCCTTCCAGCCAGATGGAACCACGATCGGCGTGATAAACGCCGGTCAGGGCTTTAATCAGCGTTGATTTTCCCGCACCGTTCTCACCCAGCAGCGCCATGATCTCGCCACGTCGCAGGCTAAAATCGACGTTATCCAGCGCCTTTACGCCAGGGAAAAATTTGCTTAATCCTTCTGTGCGGAGGATTTCCTGGTGTTGTTCAGTGGTCATGGTTATCCCCCTCACCCTGGCCCTCTCCCCATAGGGGAGAGGGGAACGGGCATTAGTAGCCCATATTTTTCTTCTTCTCTAACTCTTCTTTGGCAGTATCTGGCAGGTAGAGTGTGGATTTAGTGATGGTCAGCTTCTCAGGCAACGTGCCGTCTTTCTTGAATTTCTCCAGCGCATCAAATGCCGGGCCGGCCATGTCTGGCGTCAGCTCAACGCTGGCATTCGCTTCACCGTCCATCATCGCTTTGTAGATATCCGGCACGCCATCGATAGAGCCGGTGAGGATATCTTTACCCGGCTTCAGGCCCGCTTCTTTAATGGCCTGAATAGCACCGATCACCATGTCATCGTTATGGGCGTAAACCATGCAGATGTTCTTGCCGTTGTTTTCAGCCTTGATAAAGCTTTCCATAACCTCTTTACCCTTGCTGCGGGTAAAGTCGCCGGACTGAGAGCGGATAATCTTGATGTTCGGCGCTTTAGCGATGGCTTCTGCAAACCCTTTCTTACGGTCGATAGCCACGCTCGCGCCCACCGTACCCTGCAGCTCAACCACGTTACACGGTTTGCCACCCACCTGTTTCACCAGCCAGTCTCCAATTAATTGACCCTCAAGAATGTTGTTGGCGGTGACGGTGGTCATATAGAGAGATTTGTCTTTTACATCAATGGAACGATCGAGCAGGAAGACCGGGATCTCAGCGTCTTTGGCTTCCTTCAGTACCGGCTCCCAGCCTGTGGCCACCACCGGCGCAATGAAGATGGCATCCACCCCCTGAGCGATGAAGGAACGCACGGCTTTAATCTGGTTTTCCTGTTTTTGCTGACCATCGGCAATCTTCAGCGTGATGCCGCGTTTCTGGGCCTCGCTTTTCGCAACGTTGGTTTCAGCCGCACGCCAGCCGGATTCAGACCCGACCTGCGAAAATCCTACGGTTAAAGGTGCGGCCATCGCCATAGACGACATGGCTGCCGAAACTGCTGTGACAAGAAGTAAGCGCTTCCACATATGAACGTCCTCGTAGGGGGGTTTATTGTTGGTTAAAAGGTGTTCTGCGGAAAAACTATAGACAATACGAGATGTAACGGATTGCGTTACATCACACTTCAGAAAAGTGAATAAAGCGTTAATAACAAGTTTGTAATCGTTTTCATTTTGCCATGAAAAATGCAGCTGTGATTATGGACTTTCCTGCTATGAAATTGCTCTGAAAAGTGGGAAGAACGAGGAGAGAAGACGAAAACAGGCGGAGACATTCAGCGCCAGTTGGCTATAATACCTGCCACTTGTTTACCATCCATTTTAAAGGACACAGACATGAGCTTACTCAACGTCCCTGCGGGTAAAGAACTGCCTGAAGACATCTACGTTGTTATCGAAATCCCGGCTAACGCAGATCCTATCAAATACGAAGTGGACAAAGAGAGCGGCGCGCTGTTTGTAGACCGTTTCATGTCTACCGCAATGTTCTATCCATGCAACTACGGCTACATCAACCACACCCTGTCTCTGGACGGTGACCCGGTTGACGTGCTGGTCCCAACACCATACCCACTGGAGCCAGGCTCCGTCATTCGCTGCCGTCCAGTTGGCGTGCTGAAAATGACCGACGAATCCGGTGAAGATGCAAAACTGGTTGCGGTTCCGCACACCAAACTGAGCAAAGAGTACGATCACATCAAAGATGTGAACGACCTGCCAGAACTGCTGAAAGCACAGATCACTCACTTCTTCGAGCACTACAAAGACCTCGAAAAAGGCAAGTGGGTTAAAGTTGACGGCTGGGACAACGCTGAAGCTGCGAAAGCAGAAATCATCGCGTCCTTCGAGCGTGCAGCTAAGAAGTAATTCTTACCGCTGATAGTAAGCCCCGCATGTCGGGGCTTTTTTGTATCCGTTGCAAATTGTCACAAAAATGTCACAAAGAGATTTTCGCTCACGATATTAATTAGATAGCGCTTTTACCTGCCTTACCTCCGCTTTGCCCCCTTAAAGTCCACCTTCTACAGGTCGATACCTCCCCTGCGTGACCGCGATCGCTTTTTCACTTAACGGGAAATCATGAAACTCAACACACTCACAATTGGACAACGTCTGGGGCTTCTGGCGTCGCTTCTGCTGCTTGCGACCCTCTTGATTGGCCTGCGTGGCCTGCTGATCAATAGCGACAGCCGGGCGCAGAACGAGCAGATTATGACGATGGAACAGACCATCACCCGCAGTATCGACACCGCCCGTAATGCCCAGGTGCAATTCAAAATTCAGGTTCAGGAGTGGAAGAACACGCTGATTCGCGGTGCTCAGGGGCAAGAGGCATTCGATAAATACAAACAGGCCTTTATTGCAGAAAGCCAGAACACTCAGGCACTGCTGACACGCCTGAGCGAATTACTGCCAGAGATTGGCATGGATAACCAGCAAGTGCTGGAAACACGCGACATACACGCCGGTCTTGAACAGAAATACCTGGCGGCACTGGCCACTTATCAGGTGGGTGATGCCACCAGCGCCCAGCGTGTGGATCAACAGGTTACGGGGATCGACCGTGAACCCACTAAAATGATCGACAATGTCGTGGCGCGTACGCTGCAACATGCTCAGGCGCTCCACCAGCAAACTATCGCCCGTAATCAGGAGCAATACCAGCAGACGAAATGGATGTTAATGCTGACAATGGCCCTCACACTTGCCGCCGGACTGCTCGTCACCTGGTGGCTGATCCGGAGCATCACCCGCCCACTGGCACAGGCTGTCATCATTGCCCGTACCGTCGCCGCCGGGGACTTACAGTCCAGCTTTACCGTTGACGGGCGTGATGAAACGGCTGAGCTGATGCGTGCCCTTCAGGAGATGAATGACAACCTCACGCGTATCGTCTCTGGCGTACGTAACGGCACCGAAACCATCGCCACCGCGTCGGCGCAGATCGCCAGCGGTAGTCACGAGCTTTCATCCCGTAACGAAGCACAGGCCAGTGCGCTGGAACAAACTGCCGCATCAATGGAGGAGCTCACATCGGTGGTGAAAAGTAACGCCGAAAACTCGCGTACCGCCAGCGATCTTGCCAGAAGTGCCCGTCAGGTTGCCAGCCAGGGTGAAGAGGCGGTTGAACGCGCAGTACAAACCATGAGTGAAATCCACAATTTCTCCAGTGAAATCAATACGATTATCGGTATGATCGACAGTATTGCCTTCCAGACCAATATCCTGGCGCTAAACGCAGCCGTTGAAGCCGCGCGTGCAGGCGCTGAGGGGCGTGGCTTTGCGGTAGTTGCTGCGGAGGTTCGTGCGCTGGCACAGCGTTCAGCCGCCGCCGCCAAAGATATTCGCGTTCTTATCGACCGTTCCGTGAACCGTATTGACGAGGGGAATGGGCAGGTGAAACAGGCCGGTGCAGCGATGGCAGATATTCTGCACAGCGTCAGTAAGGTGAGTGAACTGATTGAGGCGATTTCACATGCCAGCCATGAACAGAGCACCGGAATTGATCAGGTGAATGTGGCAGTGACCCATATGGATGCGGCTACACAGCAAAACGCCACCTTGTCGCAGGAATCTTCTGCGGCAGCACAGGCGATGCATCGTCAGGCGGAACAGCTGCTGGATACGGTACAAATATTTAAGCTACGTCAGGAAGCGCTTTAACGCTGATAAGCTCTTGCACTGAAAAAACAACGCCACCTTACGGTGGCGTTGTCGTTTTTCAGTACTGGTCTCTGTCTAACCAGTTACCGCTTTCAATCCGCGTTAACCCTTCGACCGGACGCTGATAGACGTACATCCATGCACTTCCATATGGCGTCTGGATCAACTGGCGTGCGTATTCACCGCCCCTGGTGCGCAAGGCATCAAGTTCGGCAAGCGTGGCATTATCAATACGATAAACCTCACCCTGTACCGTTCCGTCCCCCGGAACCGCGCCTGGATAGTGGCCCAGACTGTACAACTGGTAGTTCTCGATATTGTAATTTCCCAACAACTGGGCGTTGGTCATCCAGTGACTGTTGCCTTGCTTGGTTCGTAAACTGCCGTAAACAAATATTCGCATTGCTAAAACTCAAACTGATAGAGCAGATCAAGTGCCTGGTCTACGCCGGACACTGCTTCCAGATATAGCTTAGGCATCAGGCGATAGCGTAACGTGAGTGTTGCCAGTGAGTCAAAGATCCCCACACCGTATTTTACCTGCAGACCCGGCAGTACATAGCCGCTGACCACCACCTGCGAGGAGTCACCCACGCCCTGGGTGTCCAGCGCCAGATTACTTACGCCGAACGTCTCACCGATTTTACCCACAACCTGACCACTTTGTGCAACCCCCAGCCCCACTAACATTGACGTCATCGCCGCACTGTCGTTTTGACCGCTATCCAGACCCTGCCCACGCAGCAGGTAAGAGAGGGCTTCCTGTTGCGACATTGCCGGGTCAGAGAAAATCTCGGCTTTCGGTTCATCGGCAGAACCGGTGACGCGCACGCCAGCAATCACGTCGTTTTCCGTGGCCTCAGGATTACGAATCGCTTCGATATTCAGCAGCGGTTGATCCGGCGGTCCGGAGAACAGCAGTATACCTTTACGCACAATCAAATCCTGACCGTAGGCATGGAAACGCCCTTCAGGAATATTGATTTGCCCGTTAAGACCTAATCCCTGCTTATCCTGCGCGACGTTCAGATCGCCAGTCAGTTTCGCCTTCAGCCCAAACGCATCCAAACGCACGTTATTCCCCACGTGCACAATAAGATTACTATTGATCGGTATGCCAGCGCTCTTCTGTTCGACAGGTTTCAGATTATCATTGAGCATAACTTCATCGCTTGAGACACCCACTGCGCTTTCCGGCACGTCGTGAACCACAATTCGCGCCCACGGCACGTCCACGCGTCCATCCAGTGTGAAGAGGCTCGGTGTTGCTTCAAAGACAATATCCGGCGACACGTCCAGGCGCACCATTGGCGGTACGGTGATCCGCACCTTACTGCCTTTTGCTGCAATGCGAGCGCGCCAGTTATCGAACTGGCTCCAGTCTGCATCACCGCTCAGGTTGATTTGCCCCTGCTGCGTTCGCACCACACCGGCGATAGTCGAGCGCATGCCGTTGAAGTTCATCGCTATCTGGCTTGGCTGCATATCAAACGGCATAAAGTTACCGTCAATATCCACGCCGTTTAGCTGCATCTGACCAAACAGCTGCGGGCTTTGCGCATTACCTGCCAGACGCAGGTTTGCACTGAGCATCCCCGCCGCTTTTTCTCCGCGAGAGAAAATCGGGTTCACCATCGCCAGGTTGAAATTGCGGATATTGACGTTACCGCCCAGATTGCGTCGCCCTTGCGGATCGGTAATCTGCACCTGCCCGTCAAACTGACCGTTGTTGGTCAGGCGGATAAGCCATCCCAGCTCTGCGCGGTTGTTATGCAGATCGGCACTCAGGTTGAGGGTATCGAACACCACCGGCAACGGTGCGCTGTTTACCTCCTGTGTCACCTTCACGTTACGGCCAGAGAGCGTAACGCTACCCTGCGGCAGCCCCTCTTTGGTGGTGTCCCAGACCACGTCAGCTTTACCGCTGAAGACACCGCTGGCCTGCGTGGTTTCCGGCATAAACGGCTTCAGCATCGCCAGGTCGAAACGATTGAGGTTGATCTGCGCACGCCCCTCCGCACCGGCATCGATGGTTTGCGGCACGCACAGCTCAGCGTTCGGGTTGGTCCAGCAATGTGGCCCGATGCTGATTTTCTGCTCAGCGTTACGATAGTCCAGCGCAATGGCACGCGACAGCGCCAGTGGCCCGACAGGGGTATTAAAGCGGGTGTTATCCAGCGTCCCTTTCCAGCGTTCTTCCTTACGGTCAAAACTGCCCGCCAGATGGAGTTGCCCGGAAACGGGTTCGCCCTGCACGCGCAGCTGGAGGTCATGCTGCTTCTCGTTACCTTTCGCCTCAAGCGTCACCAGATTGATATTCACATCCGGCTGGGCAATGCGCTCTACGCGCAGGTTCAGGTTGCCGCCGATCTGATCGGTAGACTTCACATCCCCTTCCACGCGCACACGGGCAACAGACAGTTCCTGCCAGCGCAGATTACTGGCCGTGATATCTGCCAGCAGCTGCGGCGCATCTACCGTGCCACGCACCTTCACTAACCCCTTCGCCGTGCCGCCAAGCCCTGGCAGGGCGTTATCCAGATTCGGTGCATCGATGGTGGCATCCAGATTGAGATCCTTCACCCCCAGCTCGCCTTTGATATCCGCCGTGTTACGCCCCAGAGCCACATGCAAGCCCGGGATCACCCACTGCAGGTAGCTGTTGCCCTTCAGCGAACCTTCCACGTTAACCTTGTTCTGCTTCACGTTACCGGTGAGCTTAATTTCCGGCACATCCATCTGCCACGAGCCACCGTACAGGCTGCCGCGCGTTTTGATCAGGCCATCAAGTTTAGACGGCCAGTCCGGTACCTCTTTCCTCGTGTTGATGCCCGTCAGCTTCAGCTCGCCGTGCCAGCTGATCGCCTGCTGCCAGTCGAGTAAAGCGGTCAGTTCCGTTTTCCCTTCCAGCGCCGCAACGGTCAGTTTGTCGAGATTAACCTGCTGTTCGTTACCCTTTGCATCCAGCGTGATAGTCGCTGGCGGCACGCCCTGCCCCTTCACTGCCGTGCGGAACGACAGCGTGTAACCGGTCATCTTGCCACTCAGCTTCAGCTTCAGGTCGTTGGCCTGGAACTGTTTTTCGCCGGTGAATGGCCAGTAAAGCTGCTGGCTGACAATATCGAGATTGAGAGGCAACCCGGCTTCCGCCAGCTGTGCCTGCGCCCGCAAGACCATATCTACCGGGCCGGAGAGGTTCACGCCAACATCCAGTTTGTCGCGCAGCGCACCGCCGACTTTTACCTTCACTTTCTCTCCCTTCAACGGGTCGATGTTGAGCGCACTGTTCAGCGTGATATCCACCGGCCAGTTATCGCGCAGTAGCGCATGACCAGACGCATTGACGGAGCCCTGGCTGGTATCAACATCCAGCGCGTCGAGCTTCATATTGCCGTCAATGCTGCTGACTTTAAGCAGCAGGTTATAGACCGTCAGATCGGTATCACCGGTCAGACGCAGCTGCTCACCCTTAAACTCTTCGATATTGAGGTTCAGCGGCAGATGAACATCCGTCATCTCCGGTAAAACAGGTTTCGAGAAGAGATCTTTCAGCGTTTCACCCAGCGGTTTTTCTTCCGGCTGCGGGTTCTGGATCTTCGGCTCGACGATCTTCTCCTGAGTCACCTGCGCCACTTTCGGCAGCGCAATCAATAGCCCCTGCAGGGAGGTTGGCGTCAGAGTCAGGTTCTTCTCCTCCCAGCGCAGGCCGGAGGTGAAATTCATCACCGACACGGTGGTGTCGTCTATGTTGATATTGACGTTATCCAGCGCCACGCGATAGAGCGCAATCGGGTACGGCGTGGAGAGGTTCAGTGGGCCGCTGTCCTCTTCTTCAACCGGTGCTGATTTCGGCATTTTTTTCGAATCAATCGCCACATTCACATCTTTTAGCGACAGATCGTTCACACACAGCTTGCTGTCCCGCAGGCAGCCCAGCTTGACCGCCAGGTGGAATTCCCCCGCGTTGACCGCTACGCCTGGTTGCGCATAACGAACATTCTTCAGACGCAGATCGCGCCAGCCGCCTGTCACCTGGCCAATTTCCAGCCCCGGAACCCAGCGGTTTGCCGCGTTAAACACCAGATGCAGGCCGGTTGTCGTACCGACCAGAAACGCCACCGTGCCGAGCAGCAGCACGATAAAAATCAACACCCCGAGGCTTATCTTCTTCCATAAACTCATAATTCAGGCCCCAGACCGATGTAAAACTGTAAACCGTGTTCCTTTTTGTCTCCCACCGGAACGGCGAAGTCGAGCTTGATTGGCCCAACGGGAGACTGCCAGCGCACACCAACGCCTGCGCCGGTTTTAAAATCGTTTGTACGGATGTCGTTCACCGCCTCACCACCATCGACAAACATCGCGCCCCACCATTTCCCGCTGACGTTGTACTGATATTCCAGCGAGCCGGTCGCCAGCTTTGATGCCCCGGTCAGCTGACCTTTATCGTTTTCTGGCGAAATGGATTTGTACTTGTAGCCGCGAATACTGCGGTCGCCACCGGCGAAGAAACGCAGATCGGGCGGAACTTTGTCGAAGTCCCCGGTTTCAATCCAGCCGAGGTTCCCGCGTACCACGAAGCGGTGTTTATCGTACAGCGTGCGGATCCAGACGTTTTGCGCCTGCACGACCGCGAAGTCGACGTCAGAACCCCACATCGTACTGGAGTAATCAACAGAATAACGCTGGGAGTCGCCCCAGGTGGGCATCAGGCCGCCGCGTGAACGGGTGCGGCTGATCATCACGCCCGGATACAGCAGCATGGTCGTGTTGGTAACGTTAGCCTGGGTAAAGTGGTCAAGGCTCCAGCGCAGGTTGATAGCGCGCTGCCAGCCGCTGGAAAGATCCCAGTAACGCGAAACGGCGAGCGTGGTGGAATCCGCCCGGGTATCGTTCAGGTCGGTACGCTTAAAGCCGCCCTGAACGAGGTAATATTGCTCCAGCGGATTTTTCAGCAACGGCATTTTGTAGCTGAAATCGAGCTGTTGTTCCGGTGCGGAGATACTGGCACTGGTGGTCAGGCTATGGCCCCAGGAGTTCATCCACGGTTTTTTCCACGTCGCCTTCACGCGCGGACCGACGTCAGTCGAATAACCGAGCCCTGTCTCAACGGTGTTCTCTGTGCGCGGCGAAACCACGCCGTGCAGCGGCAACACTTTCGTTTTACGTGATTTATCAAACTCTGGCGCGACAACAACGGAGTTAAACCACCCGGTTGCCGACAGACGACGGTTTAGTTCTGCCAGGTCTTTTGACTGGTAGTAGTCCCCCTTCCTGAAGGGGATCAGGTTTTGCAGGTATTCATCACGAATTTGCGAACCTTCGAACGTCACGTCACCAAAGCGATAGCGTTCACCGCTGTCGTAGTCGATATCCCAGAAGGCCTGGTGTCTGTCCAGCGCAATACCCAGCTGGCTTTTGTTGAACTGGCTGTCGAAGTAGCCCTTACGCAGCGACACGCTCGTCAGCTCTTTTTTGAAATCGTCGTAGTCACCGTGATTAAGCACGGTACCGATTTTAGGCCGCGTGCTGAGCAATTCCAGGTAATCCCGGTCTGTACGTGCGCCACCGCGTAACACAACATCAGTACCGCCAATCAGTACCGGTTCGCCCGGCGAGACGCGGGCAATCAAAACCTGTCGCCCCTTCTTTGGCGGCGGGCGAAGATCAAAATCAATAGTGGGTTCGTAATACCCCAGAGCCTTCAGCCCTTCGCGGATCGCATCATCCACGCGCGCACGAAAACGCCGGTCCGGCGTCACTTCGTCACTCTGGATCGTCGACAGCTGTGCACGCACGTTTTTTTCCAGCGCTCCGGATAACCCCTCAACCTGCAAACGAACATTCGCCGCGCTGGCGACTCCGCTTGTCAGTAATAAACTGACTAAACATAACTGGCGGATCTTTGGCACGTTTTCTCCTGAATATCCTTGTCTCCACCCCTGGAAGCAAATGAAGTGCCGCTCCGCGGTCCTCTACGGCTTATCAGCCCAAAACCCAATTCATGGGTTGAAAAAGGGTGTAATACCCAAATATTTCTTATGATTAAATCTAGACTCATTTAGCGTATTTATTGTGTTCAATTAAACGCTTCGTGACAACCTTAACCGAAACATCGCTACCCGGAGGCCCCACCGTGAGTTTATTCGACAAAAAGCATCTTGTTTCTCAGGCCGATGCATTACCGGGACGGAATACCCCAATGCCTGTGGCGACCTTGCATGCTGTAAACGGTCATTCCATGACAAATGTCCCGGAAGGAATGGAAATCGCCCTGTTTGCGATGGGCTGCTTCTGGGGCGTCGAACGTCTCTACTGGCAGCTACCCGGCGTTTACAGCACCGCTGCGGGCTACACCGGAGGTTACACGCCAAACCCAACCTACCGTGAAGTGTGCTCCGGCGAAACCGGTCATGCCGAAGCGGTGCGCGTGGTGTATGACCCAGCCGTGACAGGCTACGAGCAATTGCTGCAGGTCTTCTGGGAAAATCACGACCCGGCGCAGGGTATGCGTCAGGGTAATGATCACGGCACCCAGTATCGCTCTGCGATTTACCCGCTCACACCAGAGCAGGAAACGGCGGCGCGCGCCAGCCTGGAGCGCTTCCAGAGCGCAATGCACACCGCCGGTGACGATCGTCAGGTCACGACGGAAATTACCGCTGCGAAACCGTTCTACTATGCCGAAGACGACCACCAGCAGTACCTGCATAAAAACCCGTATGGCTACTGTGGCATTGGTGGTATCGGCGTGTGTCTGCCACCACAACTTGCATAAGGATCGCTCAGACCGGGCAGCGACGGAGGTTACCTGGTCTGAAAATCACCATTTTTTAGCCAAAAACGTGACCTCTGGCGGGTTTACATACCTTTACGCTATACTACCCGCTGAAATAATCAGCTCAACGCTACGAGCTGGTGTTCAATAGTGTTTTCACACAAACGTGACTAACTTCCCTTCCGAGGATCTGGCGAGAAGCCGGATAAACTATGTTAAACAGTATTTTAGTAATACTTTGTCTTATTGCCGTCAGTGCATTTTTCTCGATATCGGAGATCTCGCTGGCCGCCTCCCGTAAAATCAAACTAAAACTGCTTGCCGATGAAGGCAACATCAATGCCTCACGCATTCTGAAAATGCAGGAGAACCCGGGTACGTTCTTTACCGTGGTGCAAATTGGCCTGAACGCTGTCGCCATTCTGGGTGGTATCGTGGGTGACGCTGCGTTTTCCCCGGCCTTCCATAGCCTCTTTATTCAGTACATGTCCGCAGAACTTGCAGAACAACTCAGCTTTATTCTCTCCTTCTCGCTGGTGACAGGTATGTTCATTCTGATCGCCGACCTGACTCCGAAACGCATCGGTATGATTGCGCCAGAAGCTGTGGCTTTGCGTATCATCAACCCGATGCGCTTCTGTCTGTTCGTGTTCCGCCCGCTGGTGTGGTTCTTCAACGGCCTGGCCAACATGATTTTCCGCATCTTTAAGCTGCCAATGGTGCGTAAAGATGACATCACTTCCGACGACATTTATGCCGTGGTGGAAGCCGGGGCGCTGGCTGGCGTACTGCGTAAACAAGAGCATGAGCTGATCGAGAACGTGTTCGAACTGGAATCCCGCACCGTGCCGTCCTCCATGACTGGCCGTGAAAGCGTGATTTGGTTCGATCTGCATGAAGACGAACAGAGCCTGAAGAACAAAGTGGCGGAACATCCGCATTCTAAGTTCCTGGTATGTAACGAAGATATTGACCACATCATCGGTTATGTCGATTCCAAAGATCTGCTGAACCGCGTACTGGCGAACCAGAGCCTGGCGCTCAACAGCGGCGTACAGATCCGCAACACCCTGATTGTGCCAGATACTCTGACGCTCTCTGAAGCGCTGGAAAGTTTCAAAACCGCCGGTGAAGACTTCGCGGTTATCATGAACGAATACGCTCTGGTGGTGGGTATCATCACCCTGAACGACGTCATGACCACGCTGATGGGCGACCTGGTCGGCCAGGGTATGGAAGAGCAGATTGTTCAGCGTGACGAAAACTCGTGGCTGATTGATGGCGGTACGCCGATTGATGACGTCATGCGCGTACTGGACATCGACGAATTCCCACAGTCCGGCAACTACGAGACGATCGGTGGTTTTATGATGTTTATGCTGCGTAAAATCCCGAAACGTACCGACTCGGTGAAGTTCTCCGGCTACAAGTTTGAAGTGGTGGATATTGATAACTACCGCATCGACCAGCTGCTGGTGACGCGTATTGATAATAAACCGACCGTGCTGGTACCGAAGCTGTCAGAAGCGGAAGAGAAGGTGTCGGCGTAACGCCCTGCATACCCCTCATACATCAACGGCTCCCATCGGGAGCCGTTTTTTTAAACAACTGCATAGCACGCTGGTTAAGCCATCTCAGTTTGCAGACGCATAACCTGACGGTTGACTTCGGACATCACAGACAAGTGCTGTTTGTCCTTCACTCTTGGGATAAGGATCTTGCCCTTATCGAACTCAAAAGCGCCAACATCCTTGATATACAACCGTCCACGGAACAGGATCTTCACGTACTTCGCCACCTGAAGCGGGTTGTAGCGTTGGAAAATTTTCATTCTTGTATCTCCTGCGAATCATACGCTCTTGCGGTGCCACAATCGGCCCGACTGTCCTGAGCGCAAATTTTAGTGCCCATTGACTATAGATCAGAAAACTATTGGTACCCAGTATGCATAAGTTTATTTACCGTTTTATTACAATTATTCAGAACAATCTTTGCAAACCGTGAGCGGACGCAGTATAAGCCGTCGTTTTTTCATGGATATGTGCGTTGACCCGCAAACTGGCATTGGGATTGCGGGAAAACCACATTGATCGCACTTATGATTAAAAGCGTAAGACCAAGTGGTCGGATCACCTGCAAACAATAAGGAAACACCATGACCCTACGTAATATCCTGGCAGCAGCATGCCTGCTCCTGCCCCTGTGGGCTTGCGCACACAACTTTGAAAACGGACAACGTGTGCCGCCGGTCGGGATTGCTGACCGGGGAGAACTGATTCTCGACAATGATAAGTTTAGCTACAAACCCTGGAATAGCGCGCAGCTCGCGGGCAAAGTGAGAGTTGTACAACATATTGCCGGACGTACATCAGCAAAAGAGAAAAACGCGAATCTGGTGGAAGCAATCAAGGCCGCAAAATTCCCCCATGACCGTTACCAGACCACCACCATTGTTAACACCGACGATGCCATTCCCGGCTCCGGGATGTTTGTTCGCTCAAGCCTGGAGAGCAATAAACAGCTCTATCCGTGGTCACAGTTTATCGTCGACAGTAACGGCATCGCGCGCAAAGCCTGGCAGCTGGAAGAAGAGAGTTCGGCAATTATCGTGCTGGATAAAGAGGGCCGCGTGCAGTGGGCTAAAGACGGGGCATTGACCCAGGAAGAAGTGCAGCAGGTGATTGCACTGCTGCACAAACTGCTGGCTCAGTAGATAGAAACACGGAAGCCGGGGTTCAGGAATGATTCGCGCGGGGTGTAGTCCAGCGGCTTACCCTGCCAGTCATGAACATGCGCACCGGCAGCCACTGCAACCGCATGGCCTGCCGCCGTATCCCAGACATTCGTAGGCCCAAAGCGTGGGTAAAGCTGCGCATGACCTTCCGCCACCAGGCAGAATTTCAGTGATGAGCCAATCGAGGTAGTCTGGTGTTCACCCAGCTGCTGCAGGTATTCCTGCAGTTCGCTGTCGCTGTGCGAACGGCTGATGACCACCAGCGGTGGACGCGCATCGCGCACCCGAATTTGCTTACGCACGCCGCACTCTTCCTTCCAGGCCTTACCTTCCGCCGCGCTGTACATGACTTTCATCACCGGTGCGTATACCACACCGAGTACCGCTTTTCCCTTTTCAATCAGGGCGATATTCACGGTGAACTCACCGTTGCGCTTGATGAACTCTTTGGTGCCATCCAGCGGGTCTACCAGCCAGTAACGCTGCCAGTGCTGGCGTTCATCCCAGCCCTGCGGTGCCTCTTCTGACAAAACGGGGATTTCTGGCGTCAGGGCCTGCAACCCTTTGAGGATCACACCATGCGCCGCGATATCCGCCGCCGTAACCGGGGAGTCGTCCGCTTTGCTGACAACATCCATTGGTTTTGCACCATCATACACTTGCATGATGGCATCACCCGCATCCCGTGCGAGCTGACAAATCTTATCTAACATTCTCCACCTCTTCGTTAACGCAGTGGGCATAACTTATTGTTTTAGTTATATCGTAATGTGAACAATTCCGCTATCTGTGAAGCAATTCCGGTTTAAACGCACTTTTTTCTGGCAGGATTCACAATTCTGTAAGCAACAAAATATACATACATATTCTTTTGTGGCTTGGATCGAAAAAAGGACTCCTCTGATGATTAAGTTTAGCGCAACGCTCCTGGCGACGCTGATTGCGGCAAGCGTTCAGGCGGCGACGGTAGATCTCCGTATTCTGGAAACCACCGACCTGCACAGCAACATGATGGACTTCGATTACTACAAAGATACCTCGACCGAAAAATTCGGACTGGTACGCACGGCAAGTTTGATCAACGCCGCACGAGGTGAAGTAAAAAACAGTGTCCTGGTCGACAACGGAGATTTAATTCAGGGTAGCCCGCTTGGCGACTATATGGCAGCGAAGGGGCTGAAAAAAGGCGAGATCCATCCGGTGTATAAGGCAATGAACACTCTGGATTATACCGTCGGCAACCTGGGTAACCACGAGTTTAACTACGGACTGAAATACCTTCATGATGCGCTGGCCGGCGCTAAATTCCCCTACGTTAACGCCAATATCATCGATGTTAAGACCCAGAAGCCGTTATTTACCCCTTACCTGATTAAAGAAACTGCCGTCGTCGATAAAGAAGGTAAAAAGCAGACGCTGAAAATCGGCTATATCGGTTTTGTACCGCCACAGATCATGACGTGGGATAAAGCCAACCTCAACGGCAAAGTGACCGTCAACGACATCACCGAAACAGCGCGTAAATACGTGCCGGAGATGCGCAAGAAAGGGGCGGATCTGGTGGTGGTGGTCGCTCACTCCGGGCTTTCCGCCGATCCTTATCAGGCGATGGCTGAAAACTCGGTTTACTACCTGAGCGAAGTCCCGGGCGTCGACGCAATTCTGTTTGGCCACGCTCATGCGGTCTTCCCGGGTAAAGATTTTGCCAGCATCAAAGGTGCAGACATCAAAAAAGGGACATTGAATGGCGTACCGTCCGTGATGCCTGGTATGTGGGGTGACCACCTCGGCGTGGTGGATCTGGTGCTGAATAACGACGGTGGCAGCTGGAAAGTCACACAATCCACAGCCGAAGCGCGCCCAATTTATGATGCCGCGGCCAAAAAATCACTGGCTGGCGAAGACAAAAAGCTGGTCGACGTGCTGAAGCATGACCATGACGCGACGCGAGAATTCGTCAGCAAGCCGATCGGTAAATCTGCCGACAACATGTACAGCTACCTGGCGCTGGTACAGGATGACCCGACCGTTCAGGTGGTCAACATGGCGCAAAAAGCCTATGCCGAACATTTTGTGCAGGGCGATCCGGATCTGGCAAAACTGCCGGTACTGTCAGCCGCTGCGCCATTCAAAGTAGGCGGGCGTAAGAATGACCCGGCAAGCTATGTTGAAGTCGAAAAAGGCCAGTTGACCTTCCGTAACGCCGCCGACCTCTATCTCTACCCGAACACCCTGGTGGTGGTTAAAGCCACAGGGAAAGAAGTAAAAGAGTGGCTGGAGTGCTCTGCCGGGCAGTTTAATCAGATCGATCCCAACAGCAGCAAACCGCAGTCGTTGATTAACTGGGATGGGTTCCGCACCTACAATTTCGACGTCATCGACGGGGTGAATTATCAGATTGATGTCACTCAGCCCGCGAAGTATGACGGCGAATGTCAGGCCATTAATCCGCAGGCGGAACGCATCAAAAACCTGACCTTTAATGGCAAGGCCATTGACCCGAATGCCACCTTCCTGGTGGTGACCAATAACTACCGCGCCTACGGTGGGAAGTTTGCCGGTACGGGTGATAGCCACATCGCGTTTGCATCACCGGACGAGAACCGCTCGGTGCTGTCAGCATGGATCAGTGCAGAGTCGAAAAAGGCAGGTGAAATTCACCCGGCCGTCGATAACAACTGGCGACTGGCTCCGATCCACAGCAATACGCAGCTGGATATTCGTTTTGAAACCTCACCATCCGATAAAGCAGCCGCATTTATTAAGGATAAAGCCCAGTATCCGATGAGCAAGGTCGCGACCGATGATATCGGGTTTGCGGTTTATCAGGTGGATTTGAGCAAGTAAAAAGCCAAACGGCAATGCCACGTCTGTTCCCTCTCCCTGTGGGAGAGGGCCAGAGTGCGGGCATCAGGCCGCTCGATCGTCGCGGTTCGCCAACACCTGAGGCGTATTCACCTCGATCCAGTCCGCCAGTGCGGCCACTTTCTCGCTCACCTCTGCCCCTAACGGCGTCAGACTATACTCTACGTGCGGCGGTACGACCGGGTACGAAACGCGATCAACAAACCCGTCCTGCTCCAGCGCCTGAAGCGACTGAGCCAACATCTTTTCGCTCACGCCCCCCATCTTGCGGCGCAGGTCACTGAAGCGATGCGTTCCCTGACGTAATGCCACCAGAATCAGCACGCCCCAGCGACTGGTGACATGCTTGAGCACGTCCCGGGAAGGACACTGCTCGGCAAACAGATTTCCGTCGTGCATTTGTTCGCTGAGTGTCGGGATCGTCATTTTCATACTTACCTTTTTGTACGTACTTACTAAAAGTTAGTTAAGGTGATAGTGTGCCACAACACCAGACAAACACGAAGGAGATTCATCATGATCGCGATTACCGGCGCTACCGGCCAGCTTGGCCATCTCGTTATCGAACAACTGCTGAAAACCGTTCCGGCAAACCAGATTGTAGCCATTGTGCGTAATCCGGCGAAAGCCCAGGCATTAAGCCAGCAGGGTATTGTCGTCCGCCAGGCCGATTACACTGACGAAGCGGCTTTCACCACCGCACTGAACGGCGTGGATAAACTGCTGCTGATCTCATCCAGCGAAGTGGGCCAGCGCGCCACACAGCACCAGAATGTGATTAACGCCGCCAGGGCGGCTGGGGTGAAGTTCATCGCCTACACCAGCCTGCTGCATGCGGATAAATCCCCACTGGGGCTGCACGTTGAGCACGTCGCCACCGAAAAAGCGCTGGCGAAATCAGGTATCCCTTATGCCCTGCTGCGCAACGGCTGGTATACCGAAAACTATCTGGCGAGTGCGCCGCCTGCGCTGGAACACGGCGTATTTATCGGTGCCGCCGGTGAAGGCAAAATCGCCTCCGCTACCCGTGCAGATTATGCGGCAGCCGCAGCGAAAGTCATTGCTGAAGAGGGTCACGCGGGCAAAGTTTACGAACTGGCAGGCGACAATGCGTGGACGCTGAGCGAGCTGGCGGCTGAGCTGAGCAAACAGAGCGGGAAACAGGTGGCTTATCAGAATCTGAGCGAAGCGGATTTTGCCGCCGCGCTGAAGAGCGTTGGTTTGCCCGCCGGGCTGGCGGATATGCTGGCGGATTCCGACACGGGTGCGTCGAAAGGTGGTTTGTTTGACGACAGCCATACGCTCAGCAAACTGATCGGCCGTCCAACGACATCACTGAGCGAGAGCGTCAGCGCTATCCTGTAATTGTTACAAACTGGTTATTTTTTGTGGCATCCCCTCGGGTCATCTCTGATAATGAAGCGATGACCCACGAGGAGACTCACCGTGCAAGGCGTACCGGAACAGTTCATTGATGAGAGAGACAGCGCGCGCTTTCGCCACCTGGCGCAATTGCCGGGCCTCGAACTCTATCACGCGCATATCTCAGACTACGCCTTTGAGCCCCACACCCACGAAGCCTTCGGGATCGGCACGATTGAAACCGGTGCCGAGCGCTTTCGCTATCGCGGTACGCAACACCTCGCCTCTGAAAAATCCGTTGTCACCATGAACCCGGACGAGATCCACACGGGGGAATCTGCCACCGAAGGTGGCTGGCGCTACCGGATGGTCTACATCGAACCCGATCTGCTGGAAGAGGTGACCGGCCTTCGCCAGTGGTGGTTTAGCGATGTTACGCGTTACGATCCGCAACGTTCAGTCCAGATTGGCCAGCTGATTTATGGCCTGTGGCATACGGACGACCCGCTGGCGCAAAAAGGGTTATTGCTGGATCTCATTGAGACCTTCCAGCCGCTGGCCCGCCACGCACCGGTGATACAGGAAGGCGCACACCGGTTCGCACGTGTGCGCGAATATCTGCATGACAACTATATGCATTCGCTGACCCTGGACGAGCTGGCGAATGTGGTGTCACTCAGCCCGTACCATTTTCAGCGCCAGTTCAAAGCCCACTTCCATGTTACGCCGCATCAAATGCTGATGGCGATCCGCCTGTGGCGCGCCAAAGCGTTCCTGACGCACGGTATGCCCGCCGCTGAAGTGGCCGCCGCCACTGGATTGACCGATCAGTCGCATTTGACCCGCGCCTTTACCCGCCGTTACGGCATCACCCCTGTGCGTTACCAGAAACAGGTGACCACGCGCTAATGCGCAACCTCATACAATACGGGCGCATGTTCCCCTTCTACACTGAGTGCAAAGTGAATCAATGTGGGTGGAAAAATGGTTAGCGGCGTGTTGTATGCCCTGCTTGCAGGTCTGATGTGGGGGTTAATTTTTGTCGGCCCTCTGATAGTACCAGAGTACCCGGCGGTACTGCAGTCGATGGGACGTTACCTGGCACTGGGGCTGATTGCACTGCCCTTAGCGTGGCTGGGGCGTGCGCGGCTGCGACAGCTCAGCCGCCAGGACTGGTTCGCTGCACTGGCGCTGACCATGATGGGTAACCTCATCTATTACTTCTGTCTGGCGAGTGCCATTCAGCGTACAGGGGCACCGGTTTCTACCATGATTATCGGTACATTACCGGTGGTGATCCCCGTGTTTGCGAACCTGCTCTATAGCCACCGCGATGGCAAGCTGGCGTGGTCAAAAATGGTGCCCGCACTGGCATGCATCGCCGTGGGACTGGCGTGTGTGAATATTGCCGAACTGCGCCACGGGCAGACGGATTTCAACCTCTGGCGCTACGGGTCTGGCATCATGCTGGCGTGTGTTTCCGTGGTGTGCTGGGCGTGGTATGCCCTGCGCAACGCTCGCTGGCTGCGGGAAAACCCGGATAAACATCCAATGATGTGGGCGACGGCACAGGCACTGGTCACGCTGCCGGTGTCACTGGTGGGATATGTGGGGGCGTGCATCTGGTTAGGTCAGCAGCAACCAGAATTTACCCTGCCCTTCGGGCCTCGACCGTGGATATTCATCGGCTTAATGGTTGCCATCGCCGTGCTGTGTTCCTGGGTGGGCGCGCTGTGCTGGAATATCGCCAGCCAGAAGCTGCCGACGGTGATCTTAGGGCCGCTGATTGTCTTCGAAACCCTGGCCGGATTACTTTATACCTTCCTGATGCGCCAGAGTGTACCGCCACTCCTCACGGCCTGCGGGATCTTGTTGCTTGTGGCCGGGGTAGTGATTGCGGTGAGAGCGAAGCCGGAAAAACCGAGGGTTGTTCCGGCCTCTGAGGTGTGAGTATTGCCCGGTGGCGGTTACGCCTTACCGGGCAAAGCGTTAGAACGTTTCCCAGTTTGCTTCTGAAGCGGTGACAGCAGGTTGTGCTTTTGGCACATATGTTTTCACCGGAGCCGCTTTTGCTGCCTGGTTGCGGGTAATCTTAAACACCGCCACCGCTTCGTTCAGGCGCGCAGCCTGATCTTCCAGCGCCGCCGCCGCCGCGGCAGATTCTTCCACCAGCGAGGCGTTTTGCTGGGTCACGCGATCCATCTCCGCCACAGCCTGGCCGACCTGATCAATACCGCGACTCTGCTCGTCAGAGGCGGAGGCGATTTCACCCATGATGTCAGTAACACGCGTGACCGCATTGACGATTTCCTCCATCGTCGCCCCGGCTTCATTCACCAGTTGAGAGCCCGCATTCACGCGCTCGCCGGAATCATCGATCAGCGCTTTGATCTCTTTCGCCGCCTGGGCGCTGCGCTGGGCCAGAGTACGAACTTCCCCCGCCACCACCGCAAAGCCGCGACCCTGTTCGCCTGCACGTGCAGCTTCAACCGCCGCGTTCAGCGCCAGGATGTTGGTCTGGAAGGCAATACCGTCGATCACGTTGGTAATTTGGGCAATTTTGCTGGAACTGGTAGCGATTTCATCCATCGTGCGCACCACGCCTTCCACCACATGACCGCCCTTCTTCGCTGTTGAAGAGGCATCCAGCGCAAGGCGGGAGGCCTGACGCGCATTATCGGCGTTTTGCTTCACGGTCGCCGTTAACTGTTCCATGCTGGCGGCGGTTTCTTCCAGAGAGGCTGCCTGCTGTTCAGTACGGGACGACAAATCGTTACTGCCCGCAGAAATTTCCCCCGCACCGGTATAAATGGTATCCGCACCCTCACGCACCACGCCAACCGTGTTCGACAGCGCTTTTTGCATCTCCTGGACGTTATGTGCCAGCAGCGCCATCTCGTTTTTACCACTGGCGTCGATCGGCTGAGTCAGATCACCCGACGCAATGGCACGAATATGGCTGATGACATCCTGCAGCGGCAGCAGCAGAACGCGGCGCATCGCAATCCAGCTGAAAATAATGACGACAATCACCAGAAGCATAACCGCAGAGAGGATCCACAGAATACGCGTGTAGTTGCTCTCATTATCCTGAAGCCCTTTGTCCGTCAGTACAACCTGCGCTTCACGCCATTCACGGTACACGCTCTGCATTGCGTTCTGCTTCTGCTCCGCATTCTGTTTGAACATACCCTCCAGATCGCCCTGTGCCAGTAAAGCGTTCATTTGCGTAAGCGTTGCGGAATAAATGCGGTACTGCTCTTCCAGGCGATTCGTCAGGTTGTCGTCCAGACCCGGGGTATTAGGCAATGCATAGTATTTGTCGTAGTGATTCTGTGCATCTGCCAGCAGCTTTTTTGCGGTAGTCACCAGCTCATTCAGCTGCCCGCCGTTAATCTGGGATGCCATGCTGCTTTGTAGGCGCAGCATGCCGCGGTTCAGGGTGACGCGAGCCTGGTTCAGGCTGATCCATGCATCGGTAAACTCCGCCACGTTTTTGCCCGAAAGCTGCGAGACGGCGAAGTTGTCTTTGTCGTTATTCAGCGCATTAATAAAAATGCCAGCAGAGATCAATTGCATGATGCCAAGCACAAGCAGCACCGAAACCAGAAGAGTAATCACTTTTATACGTTTAAACATGCGTAGCCTTTTATATGCGGGATATTGTCTGACGTGTATCTATCGGCAGGCGCGGCGGGTTGTTTACTGCTTATCCACCTTTAAAAACTTTCGAAAGAAATTTTCCAAATCCATTCAGCAGGTTAATACACAAGATTTTTTTCGTGACCTACATCTCATTTTCAACTTTGCCCCTAAAGGGTTATAGTATCGCCACAAAGATGCATTTAAAATGCATCTTATATTATTGATGATGAGGTAACTGCTATGGCCTTCCGCGACCAACCACTCGGCGAGCTGGCGCTCTCCATCCCTCGCGCTTCGGCGCTGTTCCGTAAATATGATATGGACTACTGCTGCGGCGGTAAGCAAACTCTGGCGCGTGCGGCCTCGCGCAAAGAGCTGGATGTAGAGGTTATTGAAGCGGAGCTGGCACAGCTGGCCGCACAGCCCATTGAAAAAGACTGGCGCGCCGCACCACTTACCGAAATCATCGACCATATCATCGTGCGTTACCATGATCGTCACCGCGAACAGTTACCAGAGCTTATCCTGCAGGCGACCAAAGTTGAGCGCGTGCATGCCGACAAGCCTTCGGTGCCACGCGGTCTGGCGAAGTATCTGACCATGCTGCACGAAGAACTTTCCAGCCATATGATGAAAGAAGAGCAGATCCTCTTCCCGATGATTAAACAGGGCATGGGCAGCCAGGCAATGGGGCCTATTAGCGTGATGGAAAGCGAACATGATGATGCGGGTGAACTGCTGGAAGTGATCAAACACACCACCAACAACGTCACACCGCCGCCGGAAGCGTGTACGACGTGGAAAGCGATGTACAACGGTATTAACGAGATGATTGACGACCTGATGGAACACATCAGTCTTGAGAACAACGTTCTGTTCCCACGTGCATTAGCCGGAGAGTAACAAAAAGGCCCGGTAGCGATTACGCTTACCGGGCCTGTAACGTTTTCAAACGTATTAACGCACACCCGCCATACGTTTCTTACCGATAAACAGCCAGCCCAGACCCAGTGCGATGAACCACAGTGGCGTGACGAGCAGCGCCTGACGAGTGTCATCTTCCAGCGTCAACAGAACCAGTACGAACACGAAGAACGCCATACACACCCAGCACATCAGCTTGCCCAATGGCATCTTGTAGATCGATTTTTCATGCAGATGTGGACGCTGTTTGCGGTACACCAGGTACGAGCACAGGATGATAGTCCAGACAAACATGAACAGGATCGCAGACACCGTGGTGATCATGGTGAAGGCACCGATCACGCTCGGGTTCACGTAGAGCATTACCACACCGCCCAACAGGCACATGCAGGAGAAGGTTAACCCTTTCGCCGGTACCGCGCGCTTAGACAGTTTGGCGAACGCGCTCGGCGCAACGCCTTCCTGTGCCAGCCCAAACAGCATGCGGCTGGTAGAGAAAACACCGCTGTTCGCGGAAGAGGCAGCAGACGTCAGCACCACGAAGTTAATCAGGCTCGCTGCTGCTGGCAGCCCCACCAGAACGAACAGCTCGACGAACGGGCTCTTGGTTGGCACGACGGAGCTCCACGGCGTCACGGACATAATGATGACCAGCGCGAAGACGTAGAACATGATGATACGAACCGGAATAGAGTTGATTGCACGCGGCAGAGACTTCTCTGGATCCTTGGTTTCCGCAGCGGTAGTACCTACCAGCTCAATTCCCACAAAGGCAAATACTGCAATCTGGAACCCGGCAAAGAATCCGCTGATGCCTTTCGGGAACCAGCCACCGTCATTCCACAGATGGGTAAACGAGGCCTGAACGCCCGTTGGCGACTGGAAATGCGTGAGAATCATCACCAGCCCCACCACAATGAGCCCCACAATCGCTACGATTTTGATCATCGCGAACCAGAACTCCATCTCACCGAACATTTTCACGGTGGCAAGGTTCAGGCTCAGCAGCAGAACGATAACGGCCAGCGAGGCCACCCAGTCCGACAAACCGGGGAACCAGAACTGCGCATAGGCGGTAATCGCGACGACATCCGCCATACCGGTTACCACCCAGCAGAACCAGTATGTCCAGCCGGTAAAATAGCCCGCCCAGGGGCCGAGCAGATCGGAAGCGAAGTCGCTGAAGGACTTGTATTCGAGGTTCGAGAGCAGCAATTCACCCATTGCACGCATCACGAAAAAGAGCATAAAGCCGATGATCATATAAACGAAAATGATCGACGGCCCGGCAAGGCTAATGGTTTTACCCGATCCCATAAACAGCCCGGTACCGATGGCACCACCAATGGCAATAAGCTGAATATGACGGTTTGTGAGATTGCGCCGTAGCGACTGTTCAGACGACGCCTCTTCAACGGCGGCGACTTTGATCTGATCTACCATGTGATATTTTCCTGTTTATGCCTGTCTGTGTTGTTAAGGCTCTTCTGGCCTTTAAATACGTCAAAAGATGACGGACCCCATGAAAGGACTCATCGATATTAGGTAAGAATCGGCGGGATGAATACTATGATTTGAATATTATGTTAATAATATGTTTAAAGTGAGTGTCATATCACTCATACAACGCGAAACAGCTCACAAAAATACACGCAACATATACATTTGCAAGATAAAATGTTGATTCAGGTGTAACTATAGGTTTTCTCACTATTTTCCCCTCCCGCACAGGGAGAGGAAAATCGTATGTCGATTACAGGATTTCCAGCAATTCGACTTCAAACACCAGGGTGCTGAATGGTGGGATGGACGCGCCCGCGCCACGCTCGCCATAGGCCAGGTTCTGCGGGATAGTCAGTTCCCATTTGGAACCCACTGGCATCAGGGTCAGCGCTTCGATCCAGCCAGCGATAACACCGTTAACCGGGAACTCAGCCGGTTCGCCACGCTGCACGGAGCTGTCAAATACAGTACCGTCGATAAGCTTACCGGTGTAGTGCACGCGAACATGGTCAGTACGTGCCGGGATAGTGCCGTCACCCTGGTTGATCACGCGGAACTGCAGGCCGGACTCGGTGCTGTTCACGCCTTCACGCTCACGGTTTTCTTCCAGGTATTTCACGCCTTCGGCAGCCATTTCTTCGAAACGCGCACGACGCACGGCGTCAGCACGTTCGTGGATTTCACGCAGCGCGCGATGCACAACATCAACCGGAACCGCCGGATGTTTGCCTTCCAGCGCGTCAGCGATACCCGCCACCAGCGCTTCCGGTAACAGGCCTTCCAGGCCGGATTCGCTCAGCTGCTGTCCTACCTGCAAGCCGATACCGTAGCTTGCCTGCGCTTCGATAGTGTCAAAAGTCGGGGTGGTCATGGGTTTTCCTTCCATCACATTTAAAGTAGCGGGCAGCATAGCAGCCATGCCCTTATGGGTAAAACTTTGTCTGAAGTAAAGGTGACAAACTGCGACGAAACAGAAACAATAGAGCCAGTCAGGATTTTCCCAAATATGTGTCACGAAAGCTGGCTTTGTTACGCCCATCAGGCAGTTAGCAAACTACACTTCTCAGGACAGGATAAAAAAGACGCGGAGCAGGAGGAAAGCCATGCCCGGGCGATTTGAACTGAAACCTACCCTGGCGAAAATCTGGTATGCGCCAGATCATTTTCGCATCATGGATCCGCTACCGTCCCTGCATCGCAGAGGCATTATCATCGGAGCGCTGCTGATGATAATTGGCTTCTTGCTTCCTACCGGCGGTGAGGATACGGGCACCACAACGGTGACCCGTAATGCACAGTTGGATCTCCAGTCGCAAACGCGACCACAGCCTGATGCTCAACCTATGCAGACTCAGCTGGTTACGCCATCTAACGATCCGGGCCAGGTCGCGCCAGTTGAACCAGAGCCGGTTCAGGATGAGCAGCCGCAGGAACAGGCCGCAACCCCTTCAGAACCTCAACAAACGCGGCAACCCACCGGAATTGAGCAACAGTGGCGCACCTATCGCGTAGAGCCGGGTAAAACCCTCGCGCAACTGTTCCGCGACCATAATCTGCCACCGACCGATGTCTATGCGATGGCACAGGTTGAAGGTACAGGTAAGCCGCTCAGCAATCTGCAAAACGGCCAGATGGTGCAGATTCGTCAGAACGCCAGCGGTGTGGTGACGGGCCTGACCATTGATGCCGGAAACGGCCAGCAGGTGCTCTTTACGCGTCAGAACGACGGAAGTTTTATCCGGGTGCGTTAGTTGCCGTAGGCCGGGCAAGCGTCAGCGCCGCCCGGCAATGCCCCACTCAGTGGCTCCGCTTATTCACCCACCAAATCCCCGAACACACCAGCACCAGCGCAACGGCATATTTTATCTCCAGGATATTTTCGCCAAGGAATATGGCAGACAGCACCGTTCCCGCAACAGGTATCACGAAGTTAAACGGTGCGATCATACTGACGCGGTTGACTTTGAGTAGCATGCTCCACAACGCGAAGGCCACAGATGAGAGCAACGTCAGATATCCCAGTACCGCCAGCGCGTTGACGCTATGCAGCACCAGCGTCCCCCCCGTGACATAGCCACCTGCCACCAGCATCGCCCCGCCGATAGCCAGCTGCCATCCGGTCATCACCATGGGGTCGACCGTCTGAGAGATGCGTTTTCCGTAAAGCGTGGCAGCAGAGAGGATAAATGCCGCCAGCACCACAAACCCGTCGCCATTCCAGACAAAGTGGAACTCACTTAGCCCACTGTGGAAGTTCACCAGCATCACTCCGGCAAACCCCAGAATACAACCCAGCGTTTTGTTATAGCTAAGCTTGTCGTTGTGATAGATAAAGTGTGCCAGCAGTACGCTGAAGAAAGTCCCGGTGGCATTCATGATCGAACCATTGACACCCGTGGTGTAGGCCAGCCCGATATAAAAGAAAGTGTATTGAATGGTCGTCTGCGTCAGACCCAGGACAGTCAGTTGCCCAAACTGAGCGGGTGTTAATCGGGCGATGGGTTTGCGCTGTGCTAATGCAAAGAGGAGTAACAACACACCCGCAAACAGAAAACGGTAGCCAGCGAACACCACTTTCGACGGGATATCATCAGTCGCAATCTGGAAGAGTTCATAACCGTTTTTAATGGCCGGGTAGGAGCTACCCCAAAGCAGACAGCAGAGCGTGGCGCAGGCATAGGCCACATTGCGACGGGCAAACACGGGCGTGGGCAGAACAGTTTCCATGACAAATCTCATAAATAAAATTGCGTTTCAATTTATTATCAGAGAAGGAGCCTGGAATAGCTACCATACAAGCAAGAAAACGTGTCTGGTACCGTTAAAAAGCAAAACGCCGGCACAAGGCCGGCGCTTCGACGTGAGCAGAGTAAAAATTACTCAGCTACAACGTTAACAACCAGTTTAGCGAACACTTCGCCGTGAACCTGGAAGTCAACTTCGTGCTCACCAGTGGTACGCAGAACGCCGTTCGGCAGACGAACTTCGCTCTTAGCCACTTTAACGCCAGCAGCAGTTACTGCATCAGCGATATCGCGGGTACCGATGGAACCGAACAGTTTACCTTCGTCGCCAGATTTGGACGCGATGGTAACGGTGCCCAGTGCGTTGATTGACTCAGCGCGAGCGTTAGCAGCCGCCAGAACGTCAGCCAGTTTGGCTTCCAGTTCAGCGCGACGTGCTTCGAAAAACTCTACGTTTTTCTTGGTAGCTGGAACAGCTTTACCCTGTGGAACCAGGAAGTTACGAGCGTAACCCGCTTTAACGTTTACCTGATCACCCAGGCTGCCCAGGTTTGCTACTTTATCAAGCAGAATAACTTGCATTACCTTATCCTCTTAAAGTCGTATTAATGGACCGTGCCCGATTACTGATGACGATCAGTGTACGGCAGCAGGGACAGGTAGCGAGCGCGTTTGATAGCGCGAGCCAGCTGACGCTGGTATTTTGCACGAGTACCGGTGATACGGCTTGGGACAATCTTACCGCTTTCGGTGATGTAGTTTTTCAGCGTTGCGATATCTTTATAGTCGATCTCTTGAACGCCTTCCGCGGTGAAACGGCAGAACTTGCGACGACGGAAATAACGTGCCATATGGCTAGTCTCCAGAATCTATCAAATCAATCTGCTCGGCATGCAGAACCATTTTGCTCAGGCCGTTCTTTGCCTTGTGGCAAGAGATGAACCCCTGAACGATGACTGCACTACCGACCGTTATACTGTGAGTAATGGCCTGGTTTTCGTGTCCGCTAATAATAACGGGCATTTGGCACCATGCCTGCCGGTGAAACCCGGCTTCCTCTTGCACAGAACGATGCTCAAGCACGAACTGGCAATGCGGAATTCCTGATGGACTGACCTTTCGAAGGGGGGTCCTGCACACGGTGCCGGACAACACCAGACGGTTGGTCATCAGAAATTACTCTTCAGAATCCCCAGCATCAGAATCATCTGCGGTTTCGTTTGCGAAATCATCGCGACGCTCACGGCGCTCGTCTTTCGCTTTAACCATCGGAGATGCTTCGGTCACTGCGTGTTTGGTACGCATAACCATGCTGCGGATAACGGCATCGTTGAAGCGGAAGTTAGTTTCCAGCTCATCGATCACTTCCTGCGGTGCTTCAACGTTCAGCAGAACGTAGTGAGCTTTGTGCAGTTTGTTGATCGGATAAGCCAGCTGACGGCGGCCCCAGTCTTCCAGACGGTGGATCGTGCCCGCTGCTGCAGTGATTGCACCAGTGTAGCGCTCGATCATACCCGGAACCTGTTCGCTCTGGTCAGGATGGACCATAAAAACGATTTCGTAATGACGCATCGAATTGCTCCTTACGGATTATTCAGCCTCCTGTCTGGGTCAGCCGAGGCCCGGGGAGGCAAGGAACGTGTTAAAGGTCGGCTGAAAAATTGACGCGTCATAATACTTGCGTGTCCCTGGAAACTCAAGCTGATTGCGCAAAAAATTCGCACAAAGCGCAAAGTGACCCTAACTGGATGATTTAAAATTAATCACATCAGGAAGCGTTGTTTTTTTGAACAACTGCATCAGAAATGGTCACTTATCCGCATCTGATAAGCGATTACACTTTAATCAGAGCCCATCTGAAGAAAAAAGGAGAGCAATAAACCGTCACACAGCACGCAGTCGTGGAGCGTATATCATGAAAAAAATCGCAATCGCCATTATGGCTGCGCTATTGCTCAGTGCAAACGCAATGGCAGCCATCAAGATAGACGGCCGACAGGCCAGAAACATGGATGATGTGCAAAGCTTAGGCGTAATCTACATCAATCATAATTTCGCCACTGAAAGTGAAGCAGATCAGGCAATTAATGAAGAAACCGATGCGCAGGGTGCAACATACTATCACGTCATACTGATGCGTGAGCCCGGCAGCAACGGCAATATGCACGCCAGTGCAGATATTTACCGATAACGCTTTAACGCTAGCACCAGGAAAGCCAACAAAGAGAATATAGCCATAGTTTGACTTGCCCCCTGCCCGGGGGCTTTTTTTTTGCGAATGGCTCTGAAATACCACCGGTTACAACTGTTTTGGTATTCCAGAGCACTTATTCACTTCTGCCCGTAGTAGGCATTTGGACCATGCTTACGCATGAAATGCTTGTTCATCAGGTAATCATCAATCCCCTGAAGATGTGGGTTAATACCGCGGGCAATCCACGCCATTCGTGCCACTTCCTCCATGACGACCGCATTATGTACGGCGTCATGAGCATCTTTTCCCCAGGCGAACGGGCCGTGCTGATACACCACAATGCCCGGCGTATGCAGCGGCTCACGTTCAGCCAGCGTTTCGATAATGACCTTACCGGTGTTGAGCTCGTACTCACCTTCCACTTCCGCCTGCACTAGCGCGCGCGTGCAGGGAATATCACCAAAGAAGTAGTCCGCATGCGTTGTTCCCAGTGCCGGGATCGCCAGCCCTGCCTGCGCCCAGGCAGTGGCATGCGTGGAGTGGGTATGCACAACACCGCCAAGCGACGGATAACGCCGGTACAGCGCCAGATGGGTGGCCGTATCGGAAGAAGGACGCCAGTTACCGTCAACAACATTACCTTCGAGATCCAGCACCACCATATCGTCGACTGTCATGGTCTCGTACGCCACGCCACTGGGCTTAATCACAACCCGCCCCTGCTCACGATCGATAGCGCTGACGTTGCCCCAGGTGAACGTCACCAGACCATAGCGGGGAAGATCCATATTGGCCTCAAACACCTGCTGCTTAAGCTGTCGCATCTTCGGCCTCCATCAACCCTGCCCGCGCCATACGCTCGCACACCCAGTCCCGTGCTTTCGCCACTTCACCTGCCGGGTCGTCCGACGTTTCGCTCCACATCTCAATCAGGTAAGGCCCGCAATAACCGGTCTGTTTGAGCGTCTGGAAGCACCGTTCGAAATCCACCACCCCGGTGCCGAACGGAACATTTTTGAAAACGCCAGGACGCGTATCTTTGACGTGTACCGCCACGATATGCCCGATACCCGCCTGAAGCTCCATCTGTACGTCATTATCCCATGCCGACAGGTTGCCGATATCAGGGTAAAGCTGGAACCACGGGTTATTCAGGTAATGGGCATAACCCAGAGCCTTGCTGATAGAGTTCATTAACGGGTAATCCATAATCTCCATCGCCAGCGTAACCTGCGCGCGGCTGGCCATGTCGACGCTCTTTTTCAGGCCGTCGCGAAAACGTCGACGCGTCTCATCGTTGGCTTCCTGGTAATAAACGTCATACCCGGCAAGCTGGATCACACGGATACCGACATCCTGCGCAAAGCGAATGGCTTTACGCATAATCTCCAGCCCCTGAGCCCGCACGGCATCATCTTCACTCCCGAGAGGAAAACGACGGTGGGCGCTGAGGCACATGGAAGGAACACGCACGCCCGTTTCAGCAACAGCGCTCACCAGTGCCAGGCGCTGTTCACGGCTCCAGTCGAGCCGAGAGAGACGATCGTCCGTCTCATCTACGGACATTTCGACAAAGTCGAAACCCAGCTGTTTTGCCAGCTGCAGCCGCGCCAGCCAACATTCCCCCGCAGGGAGTGCCTTTTCATAGATGCCAAGCGGGACCTGTTTTGACAACATACCCGCTCCTTAGCCCCAAAGCTGAGCGATTGAACGTTTGAACTGACGCGCCGCTTCTACCGGAGACGCGGCATCACGGATGCTACGACCGGCAATAAACACGTGAATGGGAATGCCTTTGAACAGCGGCAGATCTTCCAGCGCCAGCCCCCCCGTTACGGTGACTTTGAAGCCCATATCGGCCAGACGTTTGATGGCGCTGATATCTGCTTCTCCCCACGCAACACCGGCGGCCTGCGCATCGCGGCTACGGTGGTACACCACCTGCTGGATACCCGCATCGCGCCACTCCTGTGCCTGTTCCCAGGTCCAGAAGCCGGTCAGTTCAATCTGGACGTCACCATTGAACTCTTTTGCCACATCCAGTGCGCCTTTGGCGGTGTTGATATCTGCACAGCAAATCACGGTGACCCAGTCAGCATTGGCTTCAAAGCACATACGAGAGAGGATTTTGCCCGCGTCAGCAATTTTGGCATCCGCCAGCACGATTTTGTGCGGATAAAGCGCTTTCAGATCGCGCACAGCGCGCACGCCTTCACCCACGCAGAGGATGGTACCCACTTCAATAATATCGACTTCTTCCGCAATCAGGCGGGTGGTTTCGTAAGCGTGAGACAGCGTCTGGTTATCCAGTGCAACCTGCAACATTGGTAATGACATTTTCAATTCCTCTTAAACTGCCGCCGCAGTGGCGTTATCAATTAAATCCAGCACGTCCTGCGCGGTACGGCAGGCACGTAAACGGTCAAAATTGGCTTCATCATCAAACAGATTGACGATCTGCATGATGCCCACCTCCTGGTGGGTATTGGCATCGACGGCGGCCATCGTGATGAGGATGTCGACCGGATCGTTATCTTCGTGGTTGAACACCAGGGGCGTTTTCAGCGTCACCAGGGCGAAGCCCGTTTTTTTGACGCCCTCTTCCGGGCGGCCATGCGGCATTGCCAGGCCCGGTGCAATCACAAAGTAAGGGCCATGCTGCGCAACGCCATCAAGAATGGCCTGGTAATAACGCGGCTCGACAACGTCAGCCTTAACCAGCAGATCCACGCTCAGTTTTACCGCTTCCTGCCAGGTGCTGGCCTCTGCCTGTAAAAGGATGGAGTTATTGTCTGCCAGCGAATCACGTAGTTTCATATGGCGTCCTTACTTCACGTCTTGTGGGAAGTGTTCTTTGATCACTTCCAGCAGTTTTGGACCAAAATCCGCTGGCGATAGCATGTTGCGCACACCCACGACATATTTATTGCCCGTCACGGTGATCTCACCGGCGATATGAGTAGAGGCGATGATGATATCTGCGCCGTTCAGTTCACTTTTGTATTCACCCACTGCGCAGCTGTTCACCGTGTGGTCAATGTTTGACTGGGTTAAAAACTGATCCACTTTCATTTTCATGATCATGGAGCTTCCTTGCCCATTGCCACACACAGCCAGAATACGTACGGTCATAATCAACACTCCTTAGTGAGCAGAAACTTCTGCTGTTTGTTTTTCTGCATCTTCTTCGGCTCGCAGCGCGCGACCGGCGAAGAACATATAAGCCAGGGCAATCAGGATAATGACGGCCATAAAGATCAGTCCGATGGAGACAAAGCCCTGCATCATCGGCGGTGCCAGAATTGACCAGTCAGCCATGCCCATCCAGGCACTCATGCCCGTGAGCTTAACCGCCCATACGCAGCCGAAGATTTCAATCATCCCCATCACCAGACAAATCTTGAGTGCCGCACGCCAGCCACCAAAGTGATTAGCAAAGACACCAATGGTGGCGTTGGAGAAGAACATCGGGATAAAGCCAGGAATAATCAGAATGGAAGAGCCGCAGCCCACCAGGATGCCAACCGCAATCAGCTGGCCGATAGTGCCCCACATAAAGCCCCAGACCACGGCGTTTGGTGCAAAGCTATAAATCGCCGCACAGTCAATGGCCAGTACGGCACCGGGAATCAGGCGTTGAGAAATACCGTTGAAGGCTTCGGACAGTTCGGCAACGAACATGCGCACGCCCTGGGTGATGATGAAAATCGCCACCGCGAAGGAGAAGCCGGTCTGCAGGATATAGATAGTCCAGTGGGTTTTACCCGCCATCGCCTGCACCACGTCAATGCCGAAGGAGAGCAGAATGGCACCGAAGAAGAGGGTCATGACAATCGCCGTTGAGACGATGTTGTCGTGGAAGATATTCAGCCAGCCAGGTAGCTTAAGATCTTCAACACTCTCTTCTTTCTTACCCAGATATGGCGCAACTTTATAGGCAATCCAGGAAGCAAACTGTTGCTGATGGCCGATGGAGAAGCCGCAGCCGTCGGTCACGTCCTGCGTTGGCTTGTACATCATGTTGGAGGTGATCCCCCAGTAGAGCGACACCAGCACCGCAGTGCAGATAATCGTGGTCCACATTGGGTAGCCGAAGATATAGAAAGAAACCGCAATCAGCCCCGCCTGCTGGAACATAATGTGGCCGGTCAGCATGATGGTTCGAATGCCGGTAATCCGACGTAGCAGAACGTAAATGATGTTCAGCGCCAACGCCAGCAGGACGGCGTACCCCACCCAACTATAGGCATCTCCCATACGATCGATGGTGGCCATCATGGATGCATAGGTGTCAGAGATCGCGCCGTTGATGCCATACACTTCCGACATTTTGGCGACCACTGGCTTAAACGTGCCGGTCAGAATGCCTGAACCTGCCTGCAACAACATGAAACCAATGATGGTTTTGATCGTGCCTTTGATAATAACGCTGACGCTCTTACGCAGCAGGATGTAACCCAGACACGTCACAATACCCAGCAAAAGCGGGGCGTTAGTCATTACCTGATTAAAGAACACGGTAAAGACGTTGTAGAGGATCTCCATAACTCTCTCCAGAAATGAGAACACGAGGGGCAATCCCTGTGTGGTTGGTGCCATCACTCTATTAATCACAAATAATCATCACAAGATTGCATTTGATTATTTGTGACGTATCACGCAAATTATTTCCATATTGTTAGTAATGATTTTCACTACCGAATAAAAACAATAAATCATTCTATATAATTCATATAGTTAATACTTGATAGCCGTAAGTCTAACAAGGTTTATGCAGATTTTCCGTGAGGTTGGCAGGGTAAAATTACGCAATTTACCCATTGCAAACCCGATAAAAGGGTGACAGCATTGAATCACAACAAATCACAATGTGATTACTTTTGATTAAAACCAGGAGTCAAACGATGAGTAAAGTGAACACCATCACCCGTGAATCATGGATTCTGAGCACCTTCCCGGAATGGGGTAGCTGGCTGAATGAAGAGATTGAGCAGGAACAGGTCGCTCCTGGCACCTTTGCAATGTGGTGGCTGGGTTGTACGGGGATCTGGCTGAAATCAGAAGGTGGCGCGAATATTTGCGTCGATTTCTGGTGCGGAACGGGCAAACAGAGCCACGGCAATCCGTTGATGAAAAAAGGCCATCAGATGCAGCGTATGGCGGGCGTTGAAAAACTTCAGCCCAACCTGCGTACCACGCCATTTGTCCTTGATCCCTTTGCCATTCGTCAGATTGATGCCGTGCTGTCTACCCACGATCACAACGATCACATTGATGTAAACGTGGCAGCAGCCGTCATGCAAAACTGCGCTGACGATGTACCGTTCATTGGGCCGCAGACCTGCGTCGATTTATGGATCGGTTGGGGTGTACCAAAAGAGCGTTGCATTGTGATGAAACCAGGCGACGTAGTGAAAATCAAAGACATTGAAATCCACGCGCTGGATGCCTTTGACCGTACCGCACTGATTACCCTGCCTGCCGACCAGAAAGCCGCTGGCGTGCTGCCAGATGGGATGGACGAACGTGCGGTGAACTACCTGTTCAAAACGCCTGGTGGTTCCCTGTACCACAGCGGCGACTCTCACTACTCCAACTACTACGCGAAGCACGGTAACGAGCATCAGATCGACGTGGCGCTGGGCTCCTACGGCGAGAACCCGCGCGGCATTACGGACAAGATGACCAGCGCCGATATGCTGCGCATGGCGGAAGCACTGAACACCAAAGTCGTGATCCCGTTCCACCACGATATCTGGTCAAACTTCCAGGCCGATCCACAGGAAATCCGCGTACTGTGGGAGATGAAAAAAGACCGCCTGAAGTATGGCTTCAAGCCGTTTATCTGGCAGGTGGGGGGCAAGTTCACCTGGCCGCTGGATAAGGACAATCTCGAGTACCACTACCCTCGGGGCTTCGATGATTGCTTCACCATTGAGCCAGACCTGCCGTTCAAGTCATTCCTCTGATTGTGAAGCCAAATCGCCAGACCTGAGTGTCTGGCGATTTCATATTTATTTTAGTAATCTCACGCTATTTCAAATATCATCTTTTCAAATCAATTCTTATCGGAATAGCTCATGACGGAAGCGCAACGGCATCAAATTTTACTGGAACTCCTGGCGCAAACAGGGTTTGTCACCGTCGAGAAAGTGATCGAACGTTTAGGGATCTCCCCGGCGACGGCACGGCGGGATATCAACAAGCTGGATGAAAGCGGCAAACTGAAAAAAGTCCGCAACGGCGCGGAAGCCATCAGCCAGCAGCGCCCCCGCTGGACGCCGATGAACATCCATCAGGCACAAAACCACGATGAAAAAGTGCGGATTGCCAGAGCCGCCTCACAGCTGGTGAATCCCGGTGAGAGCGTGGTCATCAACTGCGGCTCCACGGCGTTTCTTCTGGGCCGGGAGATGTGTGGGAAGCCGGTGCAAATCATCACCAATTATTTGCCACTCGCCAACTATCTCATCGACCAGGAACATGAAAGCGTGGTGATTATGGGGGGGCAGTACAATAAGAGCCAGTCCATCACCCTCAGCCCGCAGGACAGCGAAAACAGCCTCTATGCCGGGCACTGGATGTTTACCAGCGGTAAAGGTCTGACCGCTGATGGGTTGTATAAAACCGATATGCTGACCGCAATGGCGGAACAAAATATGCTCAACGTGGTGGGCAAGCTCGTTGTGCTGGTAGACAGCAGCAAAGTAGGTGAACGCGCAGGCATGCTGTTCAGCCGGGCTGAACAGATAGACATGGTGATCACCGGCAAAAATGCCAACCCGGAGATCCTCCAGAAGCTGGAAGCCCAGGGTGTCACTGTTCTGCGCGTTTAAAGGTGCTGGCGAAAAAAGTCGGCGGTGGCATCCAGCGCCGTCGGCGTAATACGATGCCGAACCCCAGTTTCCCACAGGCAGGTCAGATTGCCGTCCAGACCTTCGCGTTGTAGCGCCTGCTGTAAACGGAAGGTTTCGACAGCGGGAACCACATCGTCTGCGCCACCATGCCACAACAGTAATGGACGTTCGGCCAGGCGCGGTAATGCCCGGGTGACGTCCCACTCCGCCAGTGATGCCAGCAAGGCTTCAGTACCGTCCTGCACTGGTGGTGGAAACAACGTCTGTGACAGTGAGGTGAAATAGCCCGACCCCATCAGGCAGGCCACGGATTTCACTTCGGGGTGATGCGTCATGATCCCAAGCGCTGTCATCCCGCCCATCGAAGCCCCGGCCACTGCCAGACGATCGTCGGCCACCAGACCGGCCTGATAAAGCGCATCACGCAACCCGGCAAACTCGGTCAGACTACCGTAAAGGATTGGCCAGAACTGCCCCAGCCGTGCCTGCTCATCGCCCGTAAACCGCGCACCGTGGTCAGGAGCATCCGGCATGACGACACGAAACCCAGCCTGTGCCAACGCCACCGCAAAATAGCTATAGACCAGCTTTGATGAAGTAAACCCATGATAAAAAACCACAACAGGTAGCGGTTGCTCACTTTTCCCTGCCGGTATTGCGTGTAATATTTCATGGTCACCGAGGCGGCGTGTTTCAAGTTCAATCATTGTCGATCCTGTGCTAATGAATGATTCATAATGTTGAGAACTGGGTTACGCTTTCACGATATTTTCATTCGAAATTTACGCCCCAGATAACACTTCGGGAACATTCCCCTAAAACTAAATTCACAGACAACTACACTATGTCTATCAGGAAACGAGATATGGTTATGCACAGGCTTGCTGCTTTATTGCTGGTGTCTCTGCTCGGTGGCTGTAGTGCGCTGCAGGGAACGCCACAACCCGCTCCCCCTGTAGCCGATCACCCGCAGGAAATTCGTCGTAATCAGACGGAAGGATTACAACGTATGGGTACCGTCTCCGCGCTGGTTCGCGGTTCCCCGGATGACGCGGAAGAAGCAATTGAAGCACAAGCCGTCGCCGCCAAAGCAGATTATTACGTCATCATTATGATCGACGAAACCATCATTACGGGACAGTGGTACTCACAGGCAATTTTGTACCGTAAGTGAAGGTCATAATTTGAACGACATTTACACTGCTTTGCGTCCATAGACATTTTCCTGTCCACAATAAACTCCATGCCCGCAACAATGGAAGTGAGTTTATTTGCAAAGGAGTGCCCGGCGGATACCGGAGACATGTGAAATGGAGCTGACGATGAAACGAACTCTTGCTTTGACCTCTTTGTTGCTCTCAGCTGGCCTTGTGAGCACAACCGCACAGTCAGCTGAATTCGCCAGTGCTGATTGCGTGACTGGCCTGAATGAAATTGGCCTCATCTCCGTCAATAATATTTCGGGGAGCCCGCAAGACGTTGAACGTGTCGTTGCATTAAAAGCTGATGAACAGGGCGCTTCCTGGTATCGCATCATCCAGATGCAGGAAGACAACCATGTCGACCATTGGCGGGTACAAGCCATCCTCTATGTTTAATTCCTCCAGATAAAAGCCACTTTTTGAGTGGCTTTTCGTATTTGTAAATCAAGAAAATCATCAACAACACGTGAGCCAGGTTGACGCTAGCCGACTCTGCCCGTGGCGCGTAACAACAGGTCATTTTGCACCTGTTCACTCATAAGCGAACCGCCACGGTTGTCCAGCATCATACGGCACCACGCCTGCGCCACTGGTGGTGATGCGTACCGCAGCATCTGGCTCCCGGCTCCCAGTAAAAAGATCTGCTGAGCGATCTCTCTGCCCTGTGCCTCCTGTGGTTTACGCAGTTTTTGCTGAAGCTGCCGCCAGCAGCGATCGAAGTGTCTGTCCTGTCCTTTTACCTGGGCAAAATCGTCAGTGAGCAGCTCAAGAATGCCCGGTTGCTTCGCCAGCACGCGCAGAACATCCAGACACATGATATTGCCTGAGCCTTCCCAGATACTGTTAACCGGCATCTCCCGGTACAAACGGGGAAGCTCACTCTCTTCGCAATAGCCGATCCCCCCCAATACCTCCATCGCTTCTGCCACAAAGGGGATCCCCGCTTTGCACACGCTGTATTTCGCCGCCGGGGTGAAAAGCCGCGCCCAGGCCGCCTCTTGTGCATCGGCGCGCTTATCCCACGCGCGGGCAAGGCGGAATAACAGTGCCGTTTGCCCCTCCAGCACCAGCGCCATACGGCTCAGTACATCGCGCATTAATGGCTGCTCGATAAGGTTCTTACCAAATGTCTGCCGCTGATGGGCATGGTACAGCGCCACGGATAGTGCCCGGCGCATCAATCCGTGGCTACCCAGCGCACAGTCGAACCGCGTGAGTCCCCCCATTTTGAGGATCTGCCGAACCCCTTCCCCCTCCTCCCCTAACAACCATCCGGAGGCATCAAGAAACTCCACTTCACTGCTGGCGTTAGAGCGGTTACCCAGCTTATCTTTCAGACGCTCCAGGCGTACGGCGTTACGTTGCCCGTCAGGTAAAAAGCGCGGGACAAAAAAGCAGGACAACCCACCTTTCGCCTGCGCCAGCACCAGGTGTGCATCACTTTGCGGCACGGAGAAAAACCATTTATGCCCCACCAGCCGATAGCTGCCGTCACTGCACTTTTCCGCTTTGGTGGTATTGCTGAGCACATCCGAGCCGCCCTGCTTTTCCGTCATCCCCATACCAATCAACAGGCCACGCTTCTGCCCACCGGGAGAAAAATGTGGATCGTAACGATCGCTCAGTAATGGCGTGAGCCAGTGACGAAAATCGCCAGTCAGCGACTGTTGCAACAGCGGTGTGGCGGCAAAGGTCATGGTGATGGGGCAAAGCGTGCCTGCTTCCACCTGGGCGTGGAGCATAAAACGCGCAGCCCGGGCGACAAATGATCCCTTCCGCGCCTCCTCTTCCCACGCCAGGTTGTGTACCCGGTTGGCACAGAGACCTTGCATCAGCAAATGCCACGCCGGGTGAAAACGAACGTCGTCCAGCCTCTCCCCGGTGGCGTCATAACGTAGCAGCTCCGGCGGGTTGACGTTTGCCAGCCTGCCCAGCTCCAGTGACTCAGCCGTCCCTAACTGTTGCCCGATGCTGGCGAGAAGCTCAACATCCCAGCCAGCACCCTCACGTATCACCGCATCGCGCAGTGCGCAATCAGAGAGAAAAAGGTTGCTGTTCGAAAGCGGTACGGGTTGATTAAAAACGGTATGCGTCTGCCAGTGCATGCTGTGTCCCTCCTTCAGTGGCAATGAAGGTAAGTATGGACAGACCACGCTCACACTGCATGGGAGTGGAGTCACACGCTGGCGATCCCGCTGATATCATTCGTGAAATAGCTCACAGAACACAAGAATAAACTATTTCATACATTCCGTTTTGTTGAATAATTTATTCTTACTTTATTCTGCGAGGCACGTTATGCAACCTTCCCACCGTGCGCCGGATGCGCACAAGCGCGCGTTAATTGCTGGCTCCATTGGTAACTTCATCGAATGGTATGAGTTCGCGGTTTACGGTTTTCTGGCGACCGTCATTGCGAAAAACTTCTTCCAGCTCGAAGGGGAATCGGGGCTGACCAGCCTGATCCTCACCTACGCTTCGTTTGCCATCGCTTTCTTCTTTCGCCCGCTGGGCGCGGTGGTATTTGGCCGTATTGGCGACCGTATTGGCCGAAAACCTACCCTGATTATTGTGCTGGTGTTGATGACGCTGGCCACTGCCGCCATCGGCATGGTGCCGGTCTACGCCAGCATCGGTATTGCTGCACCGCTGATTATCACATTGCTTCGTATACTACAGGGGTTGTTTGCCGGGGGTGAATACGGGGGAGCCGTTTCGCTGATGACAGAGTTCGCACCGCGCGGCAAGCGAGGGCTCTACGGAGCATGGCAGTCCTTCACCGTCGCGCTGGGACTGCTCGCGGGGGCTGGCGTGGTCGCGCTCCTTTCCACGCTGCTCACACCCGACGCTCTGCACGACTGGGGCTGGCGCATTCCGTTCTTCCTGGCAATCCCGATGGGGGTTGTTGCCCTGTGGTTGCGAGTGAGCATGGAAGAGACACCAAGTTTTGTCCAACAGCAGGAAAAACCGGCCATCGCTCAGGCCGATACTGCCGCCACGCTCAAAGCCATCGTGATGGGGATTGGACGCGTGATGGTCTGGTCTGCCGCGGGTTATACCTATCTGGTGATTATGCCCACTTACCTGCAATCTGCATTACATACCGGATTCAACCAGGCACTGTTGATTGCAGTAATTTCTAACATCGGTTTTGCACTCACCATTATGCCATCGGGGATCCTGAGTGACAGGATCGGACGCCGTACGGTGATGATTATCGCCACTGCATTACTGCTGATCCTCGCCCTGCCGCTGCTGAAAATTCTGCAGGCAGAGTCCAGTACGCTGGCGGTGAAAGCGCTCGTGGTGTTGGTTGCGGGTGGCCTGGTGGGAATGCTGGCAGGGCCAGGGCCTGCGATGCTGTCGGAGATGTTCCCGACGCGGGTACGCTATACCGGGCTTGGGTTGGCTTACTCCCTGTCGAACGCCCTCTTCTCTGGCTGTGCCGGGTTGATTATTACCGGGCTGATCAAAGAGACGGGCAACCTGGATATTCCGGCTTACTACGTCATGGCAACGGCGGTGGTGAGTATGGTGGCGCTGATGACGCTGAGGAAAGATGATCATTTGCGATCGCTGGAAGAGTGAGTTGACCACCGTCTGATGCCCTCTCCCGATGGGAGAGGGCGAAAACACTAAAGGCCGTCATCAGGACGGCCTTTCTGTTTACCCGCGCTGACGCACCGCTTCAAACAGGCAGATGCCCGTTGCGACAGACACGTTCAGGGATGAGACGCTGCCAGCCATTGGAATACTGATCAGCTCATCGCAGTGTTCACGGGTCAGGCGACGCATACCTTCGCCTTCTGCACCCATCACCAGCGCCAGACGGCCGGTCATTTTGCTCTGGTACAACGTATGATCCGCCTCACCGGCAGTCCCGACGATCCAGATATTCTCTTCCTGCAGCAGACGCATGGTGCGCGCCAGGTTGGTTACACGGATCAGCGGAACGTTTTCCGCCGCGCCACAGGCGACTTTCTTCGCCGTTGCGTTCAACTGAGCGGAGCGATCTTTCGGCACGATCACGGCATGTACGCCCGCCGCATCGGCGCTACGCAGACACGCGCCGAGGTTGTGTGGATCGGTCACGCCATCCAGGATCAGGAAGAACGGGTTATCCCGCGTGGCGATCAGATCCGGCAGATCGTTCTCCTGATACTGACGACCCGGCTTCACGCGGGCAATGATCCCCTGGTGAACCGCACCTTCACTTTTCTCATCCAGGAACTGGCGGTTCGCCAGCTGGATCACCACGCCCTGCGCTTCCAGCGCGTGGATCAGCGGCATCAGACGTTTATCTTCACGCCCTTTCAGAATAAAGACTTCCTGAAAACGCTCCGGTGCGCGCTCCAGCAGGGCCTGCACCGCGTGGATGCCGTAAATCATTTCACTCATTGATGGTTCTCATAATGTGCATTTCCCCTCTCCCCTTTGAGGAGAGGGTCAGGGTGAGGGGAGAATTTACTCCGCCTGATTTTTCTTTGCTGCGCGCTTTGCTTTGGTGGCAGCGGCAATTTTCTGCGTTTTAGACGATGGCTTTTTCGCTTTTCGGGCCTCTTTCTTCGCAGCCTTCGGCTTCTGTTTCTTCTCGCCACGGAAGGCGCTGTCTGGCTCGAAGTTCACCTTCTTACCGGCCTGACGACGTTTACCGCCCGCATTGCCGCCTTTTTTCGCCTTTTCACGCGCCGTTTTACCCACGTTACGCGGGCCACGTTCGCTGGAGATCAGGCTGAAGTCGATTTTTCGCTCGTCCATATTGACGGCTTCAACCTTCACTTCAACACGATCGCCAAGACGATAGGTCTGGCCACCGGATTCGCCAATCAGGCGCTGCCCGACCTGGTCGAAACGGTAGTAGTCGTTATCCAGAGTCGATACATGCACCAGACCATCGATAAACAGCTCGTCCAGACGGACGAAGAAACCAAATCCGGCCACGCTGGCAATCACGCCTTTAAAGACGCTACCAACGTGATCCAGCATAAAGTCACATTTCAGCCAGTCAGAGACTTCGCGCGTTGCTTCATCAGCACGGCGTTCGGTCATAGAACAGTGCTGACCCAGCTGCAACATCTCTTCCATCGAACAATGGTAGCCGCCAGTTTCAGTGCTGTTCCCTTTGTGGCCCTGTTCCTGCGCCAGCAGATATTTAATCCCACGGTGCAGGGAAAGGTCAGGATAACGGCGGATTGGCGAGGTAAAGTGTGCATAAGACTGCAGCGCCAGGCCGAAGTGACCACGGTTCTCTGGATCGTAAATCGCCTGCTTCATGGAGCGCAACAGCATCGTCTGTAGCATTTCTGCATCAGGACGATCGCCAATGGACTCCAGTAACTCGGCATAATCACGCGGCTCCGGCTTGTTACCGCCAGGCAACTCCAGACCGAGTTCTGCCAGAACAGAGCGGAATGCAGTGATGGCTTCCGTCGACGGTTTGTCGTGAATACGGAACAACGCAGGCTCTTTGGCTTTCTCAACGAAACGTGCCGCCGAGATGTTCGCCAGGATCATACACTCTTCAATCAGCTTATGCGCATCGTTACGCTGGGTCTGCTCGATACGTTCAATGCGACGTTCAGCGTTGAAGATAAATTTCGCCTCTTCACTTTCAAACGAGATCCCACCGCGCTCTTCGCGCGCCTGATCCAGCGTTTTATAGAGGTTATGCAACTCTTCAATGTGTTTAACCAGCGGCGCATATTGTTCACGCAGATCCTGGTCGCCCTGCAGCATATGCCAGACTTTGGTATAGGTCAGACGTGCGTGAGAGCTCATCACCGCTTCGTAGAACTTGTAACCGGTTAAACGACCTTTGGTAGAGACGGTCATCTCGCAGACCATACACAGACGGTCAACCTGCGGGTTCAGGGAGCACAGGCCGTTGGAGAGCACTTCCGGCAGCATCGGCACCACCTGAGACGGGAAGTAAACCGACGTACCGCGGCTGCGCGCTTCATTATCCAGCGGGGTGTGCGGGCGGACATAATAGCTTACATCGGCGATAGCAACCCACAGACGCCAGCCGCCACCGCGTTTTTTCTCACAGTAAACGGCATCATCGAAGTCGCGGGCGTCTTCACCATCAATCGTCACCAGCGGCAGGTCGCGCAGATCCACACGGCCCGCTTTGGACTCTTCTGGTACTTCTTCCTTCAGGCCAACGATCTGCTCTTCAACCGCTTTTGGCCAGATGTATGGGATCTCATGCGTACGCAGCGCCATATCGACGGCCATGCCAGTACCCATGTTGTCGCCCAGCACTTCGACGATTTTACCCACCGCTTTGGTACGACGGGTTGGACGCTGGGTGAGTTCAACCACCACCACAAAGCCCATACGTGCGCCCATCACCTCTTCAGGCGGGATCAGGATATCGAAACTCAGACGGCTGTCGTCCGGTACCACAAAGCCCACACCCGCATCGGTAAAGTAGCGGCCTACAATCTGGCTGGTTTTCGGCACCAGCACGCGTACCACGCGCGCTTCACGACGACCTTTACGATCGGCACCCAGCGGCTGCGCCAGGATTTGATCGCCATGCATACACATCTTCATCTGTTCGGATGAGAGGTACAGATCATCTTTACGGCCTTCCACGCGCAGGAAGCCATAGCCATCACGGTGACCAATGACCATACCTTTCAGCAGGTCGAGACGTTCTGGCAGCGCGTAGCACTGACGGCGGGTAAAGACCAGTTGCCCGTCGCGCTCCATCGCACGCAGGCGACGGCGAAGGGCTTCAGTTTGCTCTTCACCTTCAATGTTTAATTCAACGGCAAGTTCTTCACGATTGGCGGGTTTTTCGCGTTTTGTTAAGTGTTCAATGATGAACTCACGGCTGGGAATAGGATTCGCGTATTTTTCGGCTTCGCGTTCCTGGAAAGGATCGTGTGACATGTCGGTTCCTCCGTTGTCAGCTCCGGTGGAAATTTTCTTCATTCCACCAGCAATAATTTATAAAGCGGTTGATTCTCTTCAACCAAATCGGCCAGCGTGTAGTTATCCAGTTCCTTGAGAAAACTTTGCACAGCCTTAGAAAGCGCCTGTTTCAGGCGGCAAGCGGGGGTAATGTGGCAGAACTCGCTGCTGCAATTCACCAGAGACAGCGGCTCCAGTTCTCGAACCACATCGCCAACGCGAATACTCTGCGCCGGTTTACCGAGACGGATCCCCCCATTCTTCCCGCGGACGGCAGCCACATATCCGGCGCGACTAAGTTGATTGATTATTTTGACCATATGATTACGGGACACACCGTAGACCTCTGTCACCTCAGAGATACTGGTCATTTTCCCATCGGGTAACGACGCCATGTAAATCAGCGCACGTAAGCCGTAATCGGTGAAACTTGTTAACTGCACATCAACCTCAGGAAAAAAGGGAAAACGCGGTCAAACCGCAGAGATATTCATTAATGATGATAAACCAGCCAGATAGTTAGCGGCTAATTTATTTGACAGACGGGGCGAAAAAGCGGGTATCAGAGAGCGTTCGCCGGATGGCGCGACGCTTAACCGACCTGCAAGTTTCCCCGCAGGCCAGCAGTAACGAAGATTATGCGTCGAACGGGTCGCGCAGGATCATCGTTTCAGTACGATCCGGGCCGGTAGAAATAATATCGATCGGCACTTCAGTCAGTTCTTCAATACGCTTGATGTAATCCAGCGCCGCCTGCGGCAGGCCGCTACGCTCTTTCACACCAAAGGTCGTTTCAGACCAGCCTGGCATCGTTTCGTAAATTGGCTCAATGCCTTCCCAGTCGTCAGCAGCCAGCGGAGTGGTGGTCACTTCGCGGCCATCTGGCATACGGTAGCCTACGCAGATTTTTACTTCTTTCAGGCCGTCCAGCACGTCCAGCTTGGTCAGGCAGAAGCCAGACAGGGAGTTGATCTGCACTGCGCGACGCACTGCAACCGCATCCAGCCAGCCGGTACGACGACGACGACCGGTGGTCGCGCCAAACTCGTTACCCTGCTTACACAGGAACTCGCCGGTTTCATCAAACAGCTCGGTCGGGAATGGACCTGCACCCACGCGAGTGGAGTAAGCTTTGATGATACCCAGAACGTAGTCCACATAACGTGGGCCCAGGCCAGAGCCAGTCGCCACGCCACCAGCGGTGGTGTTAGAGGAAGTTACGTACGGATAGGTACCGTGGTCGATGTCCAGCAGCGTACCCTGCGCACCTTCAAACATGACGAAATCGCCACGCTTGCGCGCCTGGTCCAGCAGATCGGAAACATCAACAACCATACCGGTCAGGATGTCAGCAATCGCCATGACGTCATCCAGCACTTTCTGGTAGTCAACAGCGTCCGCTTTGTAGAAGTTCACCAGCTGGAAGTTGTGATATTCCATCACTTCTTTCAGTTTTTCAGCGAAGGTCGCTTTATCAAACAGGTCGCCCACACGCAGACCGCGACGTGCAACTTTGTCTTCGTAAGCCGGGCCGATGCCACGACCGGTGGTACCGATCGCTTTCGCGCCACGTGCTTTTTCACGCGCGACGTCGAGTGCAACGTGATAATCAAGGATCAGTGGGCAGGCTTCGGAGAGCAGCAGACGCTCGCGAACCGGGATACCACGGTCTTCCAGGCCTTTCATCTCTTTCATCAGCGCAGCAGGAGACAGCACAACGCCGTTACCGATGATGCTGGTGACGTTTTCACGAAGAATGCCTGATGGAATAAGATGGAGGACGGTTTTTTCACCGTTGATTACGAGAGTATGGCCTGCGTTGTGACCGCCCTGATAGCGTACAACATATTTAGCCCGTTCAGTCAGAAGATCAACAATCTTCCCTTTACCTTCGTCACCCCATTGGGTGCCCAGTACGACGACGTTGTTACCCATTTTTTTCAAAATCACCGTTTGCTTAAAAATGGATTCTACCACCGCTTTTTCAGATATACAGCACTTTTTGACCTTAAAACATGCCAAATCCGACCACTTTTTGATCAGCCAATCGTTTTACTCAACATGTAGTAGACAACGATACCTGCAACCACAAGACCACCGCCAAATCGACGCAAAATATTATCCGGAAGTTGGCTCATGGTGGCGATCATACGACGCCAGGCGCGTGGATAAAGCATCGGCCCCAGCCCTTCAAGGACTAAAACGAGCGCCAGTGCCAGCCAGATCGTTGAATTCATTTTGGTTCCTTATAAAAGAAAACCACCGCTCCGTAGAGAGCGGTGGTTTGAATACTCAAACGAGCCTGAGTTTATCGCGTTGCGTTAGCTGGCGTCTTCATATAACGGAAGAAATCGCTGTCCGGGCTGAGCACCATCACATCCTGGTTGCTCTGGAAGCTATTCTCGTATGCACGCAGGCTACGGATAAAGGCATAGAAGTCCGGATCCTGGCTGAATGCATCGGCAAACAGCTTCGCCGCTTCGGCATCACCTTCACCGCGCAGAATACGGCCCTGACGCTCAGATTCAGCCAGCGTCTTGGTCACTTCGTAATCCGCCGCAGCACGCAGCTTCTCAGCCTCTTCCTGGCCCTGTGAACGGTGACGACGGGCAACCGCTTCACGCTCAGCGCGCATACGGTTGTAAATCGCCTCAGACACTTCCGTTGGCAGGTTGATCTGCTTGATACGCACATCGACCACTTCGATACCCAGTGCCGCCATACTGTTCGGGTTAATCACCGGCACTTTGCCGTTGGTTTCAGCCTGAACACGCTCAGCCGCTTTGGCAATCGCATCATCTGCTGCCGGGGTAGAGACTTCGTCTTCTGTACCCGCAGAACCGGAGTTCAGCGCATCGCGCACTTCCAGGGTCAGACGACCACGGGAGTCGGTCACGATGTCTTTCACATCCAGACGACCAATCTCAGAACGCAGACGGTCAGAGAACTTACGTTTCAGCAGCACTTCCGCCTGAGAAACGTCACCACCGCCCGTTGCCAGGTAGTAGCGGCTGAAATCACTGATACGCCATTTGATGTAGGAATCAACGATCAGGTCTTTCTTCTCTTTGGTCACGAAACGGTCAGCCTGGTTATCCATCGTCTGGATACGAGCGTCGAGCGTTTTCACTGATTCAATCAGTGGGATTTTAAAGTGCAGGCCTGGCGCATAGACCAGCGGTTTGTTCTCGCTGTCGCGCAGAACTTTACCAAAACGCAGGGTAATCCCACGCTCACCCTCTTTCACGACAAAGATAGAGGTATAAAGTACGACCAGTACGATGATGATGATCGCAATAACTGACTTACGCATCCTTATTCCCCCTGACGCTGGTAGTCGTTACGCTGCGCGTTAGCACGGCGTTGGTCCATAATGTCACCATCGTTCGAAGAAGGCGTGGTTGTTGCGCTTGAGCTGCTGGATGATGCAGGTGGCAGACGCAGCAGGTTGTTGGCACCGCTGGTGTCAGCCTTCGCTGCCGGAGCAGAACCGCCTTTCAGCATCTGATCCAACGGCAGAACCATCAGGTTTCCACCTTTGTTGTCGTTAACCAGCACTTTACGCGTATGGCTCAGCACTTTTTCCATCGTCTCGATATAGAGACGCTCGCGGGTAATTTCCGGCGCGGCTTTATATTCCGGCAGGATCTTCGCGAAACGAGCCACTTCACCCTGAGCTTCCAGGACAGTCTGGGTCTTGTACGCGCGCGCTTCTTCAAGAATACGCTGTGCCTGACCGTTAGCACGTGGCTGAACTTCGTTGGTGTACGCTTCCGCTTCACGGATGTACTGCTGTTCGTTTTCACGTGCGGCAATCGCATCATCAAACGCGGCTTTCACCTCTTCCGGCGGACGGGCTGCCTGGAAGTTGACGTCCAGCAGGGTAATACCCATGTTGTACGGACGAATGGTCTCTTCCAGCTCACGCTGGGTATCGCTACGAATAACGGTACGACCTTCGGTCAGGATACGGTCCATCGTGTATTTACCAATCACGCCACGCAGTGCGCTATCGGTCGCCTGGCGCAGGCTGTCATCAGCGCTGGTTACGCTAAACAGATAACGTTCAGGATCGGTCACGCGGTACTGCACGTTCATCTCAACGCGCACCACGTTTTCGTCAGAGGTCAGCATTACGCCGGTGGCCGCCAGTTCACGGACAGACTCCACGTTCACTGCGGTCACATCGTCGATAAAGGTCGGTTTCCAGTTCAGACCCGGTTCAACCAGATGGCTGAACTTACCGAAACGGGTGACCACACCGCGTTCTGCTTCTTTAATGGTATAGAACCCGGTGGCAGCCCAGATGATCACCACGGCAGCGGCAACAATGCCCACCACGCGGCCACCCATTTGCGGGCGCGGCCCCTGAGTGGAATTTCCACCCGAGCCAGAACCTTTACCTCCGCCAAGACCACCCAGCTTTTTGCTGAGCTTGCGGAAGATATCATCCAGATCCGGCGGCCCCTGCTCGCGACCACCTTTGTTGCCATTTCCCCCAGAGTTGCCGCCTTGATTATTGCTGCTTCCCCACGGGTCGCGGTCTTGTCCGTTATTACCGGGCTGATTCCACGCCATGTATATGCTCCATATTTGTTATGCAAGGGCGAATTATTCAGGCATCCCCTTTCCGATCAGACGATATAGTCGACCAGTGCAGGTTCTTGTTTACAGAGGCGACGCCAGTCAACGATCGGCATACGCACCTGCATCCCCACGCTGCCGTCATCCTCCATCCACTCTTTTTCTATCGCCTGAAGCTGATAAAACCGGCTGCGCAGCCTGCCTTCCTGTGGCGGCAATCGCAGCGTGTGCTGAGCTACCTCACCGGAAAGACGTTCTGTCAAAGCCTGGAAAAGCAGTGGCACGCCAATACCGGTCTGGGCAGAAAGCCAGACCCGAATCGGTTTGTTCTCTTCATCTCTATCGATACGCGGTTCAAAATCGTCCAGCATATCGATCTTATTCATCACCAACAGCGTTGGAATTTCGTGAGCGTCGATCTCTTCGAGCACCACGTTTACCGCGTCGATGTTCTCCTGCACGCGCACGTCTGCAGCATCAATCACGTGCAGCAGCAGGGTCGCCTGTCGCGTCTCCTGCAGGGTGGCTTTGAACGCCGCCACCAGGTCATGCGGCAAATGACGGATAAACCCTACGGTATCCGCCAGAACGGTTTCACCGACATCGGCAACGTCAATACGACGCAACGTAGGATCCAGGGTCGCAAACAATTGGTCTGCGGCATACACCTGGGCCTCAGTAATCTGGTTAAACAGGGTGGATTTACCGGCGTTGGTATACCCCACCAGCGACACCGTCGGGATGTCGGCTTTTGTTCGCGCCCGACGCCCTTGTTCACGCTGTTTTTCGACTCTTTCCAGACGCGAAAGGATCTGGGTAATACGGCCACGCAGCAAACGGCGGTCGGTTTCGAGCTGGGTTTCACCCGGACCGCGCAAACCAATCCCGCCCTTTTGTCTTTCAAGGTGGGTCCAGCCACGCACAAGCCGCGTTGCCAGATGGCGCAACTGCGCCAGCTCAACCTGCAGCTTCCCTTCGTGGGTACGCGCACGCTGAGCAAAAATATCTAAAATCAATCCTGTGCGATCGATGACACGGCATTCGCAAAGCGCTTCAAGGTTACGCTCCTGGGCCGGAGACAGCGCATGATCAAACAACACGACTGATGCACCGGTTGCTTTTACGGCATCCGCAATTTCAACTGCTTTACCTTCACCAACAAAATACTTTGGGTGCGGCGCTTTACGGCTACCGGTAATCACCTGCATTGCTTCGACACCGGCGGAAGAGACCAGAGATTCAAACTCCTGGAGGTCTTCCATATCTTTGTCTTGCGAAAAATAGATGTGTACCAGCACCGCCTGCTCACCGGCATCATAACGGTCAAACAAGCGTAAACCCCTCAAAAATGATCAGCGGGGAACGCAGGATCCCTGGCTCCCCGTGTGGATAACAGCCAGAGACCTTATTCGTTCTCTTCGCTGTCCTGCGCTGGAGTTGAAGAACCCTGCGCGCTGCTGCCATGATGGTAGTTACTACCCGTGCCGCCGCCAGCGTTATTGCTGTGATGAGATACCGGACGAGACGGAACAACGGTAGAAATAGCGTGCTTGTAAACCATCTGGCTGACCGTGTTTTTCAACAGGATCACGAACTGATCGAAAGATTCAATCTGACCTTGCAGCTTAATACCATTCACCAAATAAATAGAAACTGGAACACGTTCCCGACGCAATGCGTTCAGGAATGGGTCTTGTAAAGATTGCCCCTTAGCCATTCTATCTTTTCCTTATATGCTTGTTTTGTACTTAGAACCTTGCGATTCTGAAAAATTGCGCACGATACGATTCAATTGTACACATTCAGTGAGCGATATCACCAACAACCTCAATCACTTCGTTTAGCGCCTGTTGCGGTTTTTCACTGTCTAACCAGTGAACACCGTCCCAACCGCGTAACCAGGTAATCTGGCGCTTCGCTAACTGTCTTGTGGCGCAAACACCTCGATAAACCATTTCATCGTATGAAATCTCACCTTCAAGATACGACCACATCTGGCGGTATCCCACACAACGAATGGAAGGCATATCCGTATGCAAATCTCCACGGGCAAAAAGCGCCCGCACTTCTGCTTCAAAATCTGAAGCTAACATCTGATGAAAACGCTGCTCAATTCGTTGATGGAGCAGTTCACGGCTCGCCGGGGCGATGGCGAACTGATGCACCTGATACGGCAGAGCGTCTCCTGACGTTTGCGTCAGTTCCGTTAAAGTTTTACCCGAAATGAAAAAAACTTCCAGTGCCCGGGAAAGCCTTTGCGGATCATTTGGATGAATACGTGCTGCGGCAACGGGATCAATCTTCGCCAGTTGCTGATGCAAAACGTCCCATCCCTGCTCTGCTGCCTGCTGCTCAATTTTTGCTCTGACTTCCGGATCCGCAGATGGCAGTGGTGATAACCCTTCCAGCAACGCCTTGAAATAGAGCATGGTTCCGCCAACCAACAGCGGTATACGTCCCGCCGCCGTTATCTCGGCCATTTCGGCTAAGGCATCGCGGCGGAAGTCCGCTGCGGAGTAAGCCTGAGCCGGGTCAAGAATATCCAGCAAACGATGCGGTGCCGCGCGCAGTTCTTCTGCGTCTGGCTTCGCCGTGCCGATGTCCATTCCCCGATAGATGAGGGCGGAATCAACACTAATCAACTCTACAGGCAAAACTTTACGTAACTCAATGGCTAACGCCGTTTTGCCGGAGGCCGTTGGCCCCATTAAAAAAATCGCCTTAGGCAGGCTCGCCTTGCTTACGTCAATCATGTTTCAGGGCAGTCATCGCCGTTTGTAAATCAACAGGTTGTAATAATCCACCCGGCGGCATTTTCACCAGATGCGGGCAAAGGCGTTCAACCTCCGCCAGCACGGTAATCGCCTGCGCCATGCTCCACGGTGCGTGTTCGCTTGCCAGATGGCGGGCGATCCACTGCGCGGTATTGGCCGCATCAAACGTAGTTTGCTGCGCCAGGTAGCCTATCAGTTCAGGAATCAAGTTTTGTAAATTTTGTTGGCGTAAGGGTAAAGGCACTGCACGAATTGTCACATGCTGTGCTTCCAGTACGATTTCAATACCCATCCGGGCAAGCTGCGCTTCTACACGCTGTAATACCTTTGTTTCTTCAGGGGATATTTTTAGCCGGACCGGGATCAACAACGGCTGTGCGCAGGCCGCATTTTCCCCCGGCGTGAGCTGCACCTGTTTTAGCCAACGCTCCGCTACCGGTAAGGCCAACAGCACCAGCCTGCCATCACGTTCAAGTAATGCCATGTCAGGAGCAACAATCGTCAGTACCCGCCCAAAACTCTGACTATGGCCTTCCAGGGAAGACGTCGGCACCTCAATGTGTGCCTTACGCTCCACAGCCGGAGTATCCAGCAATTTACGGTACAATGCCCCTTGCTGCTTTTGATAGCCGGGCTGGGCGTTCGGATAGTTCGCTCCGGTTGGGCGCGGTGCGCTCTCCGTCGATGAAAAACGCGGCGCTGCCGGTTCGCGTGCAACGGCAGGTTCAGCAAAATGGTTACGCCCCGCCGCTACCCGGTTTTCCGGCAACGGACGCGGTACCTGAACCTCATTTTCCAGCGGCAGCGTCGGTGCAACCTGCTGCTGCAAGACGCTCAGCACTCCCTGATAGATAAAATCGTGCACCAGACGTGACTGATGAAAACGAACCTCGTGCTTGGCAGGGTGGACATTCACGTCAACCTGATGCGGGTCGATCTCCAGATAGAGCACAAACGCGGGCTGCTGATCCGCGCCCAGCTTGTCTTCACACGCCTGACGAATGGCGTGGTTAATCAGACGGTCACGCATCATACGACCATTTACGTAGCAATACTGGATCTCAGCAAATGCGGCGCTGCTTGCGTTTGGATCGGCAACCCAGCCGCGCAGGGCCAAATCGCCATGCTGCCACTCGATGGCCAGCGCATTTTCCAGGAACGGTGTTCCGCAGATAGCGCCTAAGCGGCGCTCCTTCTGCCCGCCTTCCGCCACCGCGCGGTACTGACGCATCACCTTGCCGTTATGGCTGAGATTGATGGTAACGTCGAAACGCGCCAGCGCGATACGGCGGATAATCTCATCAATATGGCCAAATTCGGTCTTCTCGGTACGCATAAACTTGCGCCGGGCGGGAGTGTTGTAGAACAGGTCTAATACTTCCAGCGTGGTACCGACAGGATGAGCCGCAGGCTTGACCGTCACGTCCATATCACGCCCTTCAGCATAAGCCTGCCAGGCTTCCTGCTGTTCAGCCGTGCGGGAGGTGAGCGTTAAACGGGAAACAGAACTGATACTGGCCAGCGCCTCGCCGCGAAAACCGAGGCTAATAATCGCTTCCAGATCGTCAAGCGAGGCAATTTTACTGGTGGCATGACGCGCCAACGCTAACGCCAGCTCGTCTTTTTTGATGCCACAGCCGTTGTCACGTATGCGGATAAGCTTTGCGCCACCACGTTCGATATCAATATCAATGCGGGTTGCGCCCGCATCAAGGCTGTTTTCTACCAGCTCTTTCACCACCGATGCAGGACGTTCCACCACCTCACCGGCGGCGATTTGGTTCGCAAGCTGCGGCGGTAGAACCTGAATCGGCATGAATTCTCCTTAGTTTGTCGCGGTCATCTCACCCGGTAGCGCGGCACTGGCCGTCTGGCCTGCTCCACCCTGAGGGGCGGACTGCAGCGGATGCGCGTCAAAATATTTACGCAGACCGTTATAAATCGCTTCGGCAATTTGCTGCTGGTAACTGTCGCTTCCCAACAAACGTTCTTCACCGTTATTGCTGATAAAGCCCGTCTCTACAAGGATGGACGGAATATCCGGCGAACGCAGAACCCCGAGGCTGGCATGTTCAGGACGACGCTTGTGCAGCACGCCAATGCTTTGCAACTGGTTCAATACATTAGTGGCCACATCATACCCGACGCGCTGAGAATGACCGAACTGTAAATCCAGTACTGCCTGGCTGAGGTAAGGGTCAGACTGGCTGTTTGCCAGCACATCTCCCGCCCCCCCTAACAGTTCAGATTGCTTTTCATGCTGCTCCAGCCAGCCCGCCATTTCGCTGTTGGCCCGACGGTTTGAGAGCACCCAGACGGAAGCGCCGGTTGCATCGCGGTTTGGCGCAGCATCCGCATGGATTGAGACCAGGAAGTTGGCATTCTGCTTACGTGCAACGTCCGAGCGTCCCATGACCGAAATAAAATAATCCCCGTCGCGGGTCAGCACACCTTTAAACATCGGGTCGTCGTTTAAAAGCATCCGCAGCTTACGGGCAATAGCGATAGTGACGTTTTTCTCTCGCGTACCGCCAGGGCCAATCGCACCAGGATCCTGTCCACCGTGGCCTGCATCAATAGCGATAATGACTTTATCGCCACTGACCGCACGACGCAAACCGGCCGCCGGACGCGGTGTTGCCGTATTACTGCTGGTGAGACTGGTAATACGATCATTGTCCGATTTAAACGGGTTACGCGCAGGTTCAGAAGGACGCGGGGTATAAACTGGCTCTTCCACGCGTTTTGCCACAACCGGTGGCGGTGGTGGAGGCGGAGGTACGTCAGCATTGATGGTAAAGACCACCATATAATTCGCGCCGTTTTGCTGCTTCACGGCCTTCGTTTTGCCCTTTTCGGTCAAATCGACCACCAGTCGGAGCGACTGACTGTCTTTAGGCGTACCGGAACGAATACTTTTCACCAGGTTGTTACCGCTGAACTGCAGCGGCAATCCCTGGATCACACCAGTCTGTTTGATATCCAGCGCCACACTGTGGCTGTCTGGTTGTGAAAAATCATACTCAGGATCGCCCATAAAGCTGAGCGTGATCCGGGCCTGGCTATCCCCGTTCGACACCTGAATATCCGAGAGGCTTGCCGCCCCGGCCTGTGCGCACAGCAGTACCGTCGCAGCCAGCAACCAACCTTTAACGCGATTTATCATCCCGTTATCCCTACGTTCAACCGGCTAAACGCGCCAGTAAGGAACACCCTGATGAGGAAACAGCACTGATGCGTGCCTCACGCCCTTGTGCCTGGTAATCTAAGTGAATTTCGACATCCGGGTCAGGCAACACACCCGCACCTTGTTGCGGCCACTCCACCAGGCAAATGGCATCGTTGGCAAAATAATCGCGGATCCCCATAAACTCCAGCTCCTCAGGATCCGCAAGGCGATATAAATCGAAGTGATACACCATGAGGTTTTCAAGCGCGTACGGTTCTACCAGCGTGTAGGTTGGGCTTTTTACGTTTCCGTTATGGCCTAACGCCTGCAGAAAACCACGGCTGAAGGTTGTTTTACCCGCGCCTAAATCACCATACAGATAAATGACGGTTGCCCCCTGACAGGCCTGCGCCACGCGCTTGCCGAGATCTAAAGTGGCTTGTTCATCAGGTAAAGGAATCGCTCGATTAGTCATTTTCTACGTCAATCACATCCGGGTTAACAACACGCCTCAGCGTGCAAAAAAGATCGGTGGCCAGCATACCGCGTGTTCCATAACGTGCAGCAAGCCTGTCAGCCGCTGCGCCGTGGGCCACGCAGCCCGCACAGGCTGCATCATAAAGGGGAAGTTTCTGTCCAAGCAATGCGCCGATAATACCAGAAAGCACATCGCCCATGCCGCCGCTCGCCATACCTGCGTTTCCGGCATCAATAATGCCTTGTGCATCGTCGCTGGCGATAACGGTTCCCGCCCCTTTTAACACGGCAACACCTCCATAACGTTTTACCAGACGCTGAGCAGAAAGTAAGCGATCGCTTTCAATTTCTGCCACGCTACAGTTAAGCAGCCGCGCGGCTTCGCCGGGGTGTGGTGTCAGAATGCGATTGTGACGCTTATCCGGGTTGATTGCCAGAAGGTTCAGCGCGTCGGCATCCCACAGCATCGGTTTACGAAAATTCTCAACTTTTTGCAGGGCTTGTTTGCCCCAGGCCTGCTGCCCGAGCCCAGGACCAATCACCACGACATCCGCCCATTCGAGGCTTTCCTCAAGCATTTGTGGCGTCAGCTCATGCACCATCAGTTCCGGGCGGGCGGTGATTATTGGCGCAATATTTTCTTTGCGCGTCAGCACGCGAACCAACCCCGCACCACTGCGTACAGCCGCTTCACCCGCCATGCGGATAGCACCTGCCGTGCCGTGGTCGCCGCCAATAATCACCAGACGGCCATGTTCGCCTTTATGCGATGTCGGACGGCGCGGTGGTAGCCACTGCACAAGCTGCGAAGCATCAAAGCGCGAAAGGCGCGTCACCTGTCCGGCAAGCCAGTGCGCCAGCCCCAGCGCATCATGGTGTAGTGTACCCACCACATCCCGCGCTTTCCCGGTGAGTAATCCAGGTTTCAGGGCAATAAACGTTATGGTGTGCGAGGCATAGATCACCGCCCCCGGGGTCGCTCCGGTCTGCGCTATCAGACCCGAAGGAATATCCAGTGCCACGATCGGCGAGGTATGCGCATTAGCATGCTCAATCAGCGCCGCAAGATCCTGACGCGGAGCACTGCGCAGGCCAGTACCCAGCAGGCCATCAATAATCACGTCGATCTCATCCGGCCAGACAATATCCGCCGCGTGAATCACACCACCGGCATTCAGCCAGGCTTCCCGCGCCATACGTGCTTCATCAGGAAGCGGCTTATCACTCTCCAGCGCCAGCAACGTCACACGGAGCCCGGTCGCAACGGCCAGACGCGCCACGACATAGCCGTCTCCACCGTTATTGCCATGCCCGCATAAAATCAACCAGTGTGAGGAGCACGGGTAGGCCTCCCGGGCAACGTTGAACGCCGCCTCGCCCGCGCGCTGCATCAGTTCATAAAGGGTAATGCCGAGGCTGTCTGCGGCCTCTTTTTCGGCGCGTCGGAGGTCATCCGCATGCCAGATGGAATGTGGTATACTTGCAAGGTTTTTCTTCACTGTATGGTCCGTCATGTCACAGCCCCTCGATCTCAATCAGTTAGCGCAAAACATAAAACAGTGGGGTGCTGAGCTTGGCTTCCAGAAGGTAGGTATTACCGATACCGACCTTTCCGCCAGCGAGCCGAAACTTCAGGCATGGCTGGACAAACAATACCACGGCGAAATGGAATGGATGGCGCGTCATGGCATGATGCGTGCGCGTCCACACGAGCTGTTGCCGGGCACATTACGCGTCATCAGCGTGCGCATGAACTACCTGCCGGCTAACGCGGCATTTGCGCGCACGCTCAAAAACCCCTCCCTCGGTTACGTCAGCCGGTATGCCCTGGGGCGTGATTACCATAAGCTCCTGCGTAACCGCTTAAAAAAACTCGGGGAAACTATTCAGCAGCACTGTGTTTCGCTGAATTTTAGACCGTTTGTCGACTCTGCGCCTGTTCTTGAGCGCCCCATCGCCGAAAAAGCCGGGCTTGGCTGGACAGGTAAGCACTCACTTATCCTTAGCCGCGACGCCGGATCGTTCTTCTTTCTCGGTGAACTGCTCATTGATTTACCGCTGCCGGTGGATGGCCCGGTAGAGGAAGGCTGTGGCCGCTGTGTAGCCTGCATGACCATCTGCCCGACCGGCGCTATTGTCGAGCCTTATACCGTTGACGCCCGCCGCTGCATCTCCTATCTCACCATCGAACTGGAAGGGGCGATCCCCGAAGCATTTCGCCCGCTTATCGGCAACCGCATCTACGGCTGCGACGACTGCCAGTTGATCTGCCCGTGGAACCGCTATTCACAGCTCACGGACGAAGAGGACTTCAGCCCGCGTAAAGCGCTGCACGCCCCTCAACTTATCGAGCTGTTTGCCTGGACCGAAGCCTGGTTCCTGAAAGTAACAGAAGGTTCGGCCATTCGCCGTATCGGCCATCTGCGCTGGCTGCGTAATATCGCCGTTGCACTGGGTAACGCCCCGTGGGATGAAGCCAACATTCAGGCACTCGAAAACCGTAGAGGTGAGCACCCACTTCTCGATGAGCACATAGAATGGGCGATTGCGCAGCAAATCGAGAAGCGAAATGCCTGCGTGGTCGAGGTGCAGTTACCGAAGAAACAACGTCTGGTGCGGGTAATTGAAAAAGGGCTTACACGGGATGCTTGATATATTCACAGCCTGTGAATAAAAATAAAAACTCAAGCGCCATCTGGCCTGGCAAACAGGTCAAGTGATCTCACTAACATTTTGAAATCAAATTTTCTTAATAAAATTCAATAAATTAAAGAGATACTATTCACCCTGCGAAGTTTTTACCATTATCAGATAAACAACAGGTTCTGTGGATAACTCTGTTTACAAGAGTATTTCAGATACAATAGAAAACGTCCCCAACGAAGCATTTCGCTGTGGATATTTTTGAGACGAAGAAGAATTTGGAGCGGGAAACGAGACTCGAACTCGCGACCCCGACCTTGGCAAGGTCGTGCTCTACCAACTGAGCTATTCCCGCTTGGGTGGTTCTGATGCTGTGTGTATCTTGCGATACTTTCAAATTTTGGAGCGGGAAACGAGACTCGAACTCGCGACCCCGACCTTGGCAAGGTCGTGCTCTACCAACTGAGCTATTCCCGCTTGGGTGGTTCTGGTGCTGTGCGTATCTTACGATACTTTCAAATTTTGGAGCGGGAAACGAGACTCGAACTCGCGACCCCGACCTTGGCAAGGTCGTGCTCTACCAACTGAGCTATTCCCGCAAATCTGCACTGCTTTTGTTGCTGTCGTAACGTGTAATTCTCTGTCGTTACGGGAGGCGCATTATACGAGAAATCCTTTTAGCTGCAACCCCCCTGAAAGCGATTTTTTCAAAATCTTGTTCAAGTGATTAATTAATCGGCAAGCTGCACAATTTAGCGACAAAAACCCGGCAGCGCAAGGGTACCGGGCCTCAAAAATCACAGCTTAATAAAATTCTCGCGGTAGTAAGCCAGTTCCGCGACGGACTCACGGATATCATCCATCGCCTGATGGGTGCCCTGTTTTTTAAAGCCGTCCAGAATTTCGGGTTTCCAGCGACGAGCCAGCTCTTTCAGGGTGCTGACATCCAGATAACGATAATGGAAGTAGGCTTCCAGTTCTGGCATGTACTTAAACAGGAAGCGGCGATCTTGCCCAATGCTGTTACCGCAGATAGGTGATTTACCTGCCGGAACCCACTGTTTCAGAAACTCAATGGTCGCAAGCTCGGCATCACGATCGCCCTGCGTGCTGGCCTTCACACGATCCACCAGACCGCTGCCGGTATGGGTACGCACGTTCCAGTCGTCCATCAGCGCAAGTTGCTCATCAGACTGATGAACTGCAATGGTTGGCCCTTCCGCCAGAATATTGAGGTTTGCATCAGTGACCAGCGTGGCAATCTCAATGATGCGATCGCGCTCGGGATCCAGCCCGGTCATTTCAAGATCAATCCAAATCAGGTTGTTTTCATCTGCGCTCATGTTATTTTCCACCCTTCTCGTATAACCAGCGGTAGCAGGTTAACTAGTATTAATTAGAGTGTATCATAGAGGTTTTGCCCATCACGGGCGACCAGGAGCCAGCGCGATTGAGTAAAAATAAACTCTCCAAAGGGCAGCAGCGCCGCGTCAACGCCAACCACCAGCGCCGTCTTAAAACCACTTCGGAGAAGCCGGATTACGACGACAACCTGTTTGGCGAACCCACTGAAGGCGTCGTTATCAGCCGTTTCGGTATGCATGCCGACGTGGAATCCGCCGATGGTGGCGTTCACCGCTGCAACATCCGCCGCACAATTCGCTCGCTGGTCACCGGTGACCGTGTAGTCTGGCGTCCGGGTAAAGAGGCCGCGGTTGGGGTCACGGTAAAAGGTATCGTTGAAGCCGTGCATGAACGCACGTCGGTGCTGACTCGCCCTGATTTCTACGACGGGGTCAAACCTATTGCGGCCAACATTGACCAGATAGTCATCGTTTCGGCGATTTTACCCGAGCTTTCGCTCAATATTATCGACCGCTATCTCGTCGCCTGTGAAACGCTACAGGTTGAACCTATCATCGTGCTCAACAAAATCGATCTGCTGGATGACGAAGGCATGGACTTCGTGAATGAGCAGATGGATATCTACCGCAAGATTGGGTATCGCGTGCTGATGGTCTCCAGCTACACCAAAGATGGTCTGAAACCACTGGAAGAGGCGCTCACCGATCGTATCAGCATCTTTGCGGGTCAATCCGGTGTCGGTAAATCCAGCCTGCTGAACAACCTTCTCGGCCTCCAGCAAGAGATCCTCACCAACGATGTGTCCGATGTCTCTGGTCTTGGTCAGCACACCACCACCGCTTCACGTCTGTATCATTTCCCGCACGGCGGCGATGTAATTGACTCCCCAGGCGTGCGTGAATTCGGCTTGTGGCACCTGGAGCCGGAACAAATCTTCAACGGATTTGTCGAATTCCATGATTATTTAGGCGCTTGCAAATACCGCGACTGTAAACATGATAATGATCCTGGCTGTGCTATCCGTGCAGCGGTTGAGAACGGTGACATTGCGGAAACCCGTTTCGAAAACTATCACCGTATTCTTGAGAGCATGGCGCAGGTAAAAACACGTAAAAGCTTTTCTGAAACTGATGACTGACAACTAAGCTAAGCATCGCTAAAATCGTCCCCCTTTTTTCAGGTTCCGGCTGCTCACAGCCGGATCAGGAACGACAAAACAATGGCCTGGAGGCTACCTTGTTAAACTCATTTAAACTTTCGCTTCAATACATTCTGCCGAAACTGTGGCTCACTCGCCTGGCGGGCTGGGGCGCAAGCAAACGAGCAGGCTGGCTGACCAAACTGGTCATCGACCTGTTCGTAAAATACTACAAGGTCGACATGAAAGAGGCGCAAAAGCCGGATACAGCCAGCTATCGCACCTTTAACGAATTCTTTGTACGCCCGCTGCGCGAAGAAGTGCGCCCGGTGGATACCGATCCCAACGTGCTGGTCATGCCAGCTGACGGCGTCATCAGCCAGTTGGGGACAATCGAAGACGACAAAATTCTGCAGGCGAAAGGTCACAACTACAGCCTGGAAGCACTGCTGGCAGGTAACTACCTGATGGCAGACCTGTTCCGCAACGGTTCGTTCGCGACCACCTATCTGTCACCACGTGATTACCACCGCGTCCACATGCCGTGTAATGGTATTCTGCGCGAAATGATCTACGTGCCGGGCGACCTGTTCTCTGTGAACCACCTGACCGCGCAAAACGTACCGAACCTGTTCGCCCGTAACGAGCGCGTCATTTGCCTGTTTGATACGGAATTTGGTCCAATGGCGCAGATCCTGGTAGGTGCGACCATCGTAGGCAGCATTGAAACCGTCTGGGCGGGCACCATCACCCCACCTCGTGAAGGTGTGATCAAGCGCTGGACATGGCCTGCAGGTGAGGCAGAAGGCTCTGTGGCTCTGCTGAAAGGCCAGGAGATGGGTCGCTTCAAACTGGGCTCTACCGTAATCAACCTGTTTGCACCGGGTAAAGTGAACCTGGTTGAACAGCTGGAAAGCCTGTCAGTCACTAAACTGGGTCAGCCGCTGGCGATGTCTACCGAAACGTTCGTGACGCCAGATGCAGAGCCAGCACCGCTGGTACAGGAAGAGATGAACGCCGAACACGACGTCAGCCCGCAGGTTGACGACAAAAAAGACGAAGGCTAACAACAGAAGGATTGCTGACGTGCGCCCGATTATCGTACTACTGATGGCCTGGTGCCTCAGCATGGGGGCGTACGCAGCGACGGCCCCCGACGCCAAACAAATCACCCAGGAGCTGGAGCAGGCAAAAGCGGCAAAACCCGCTCAGCCAGACACCGTCGAGTCGCTCCAGGCCGCACTGAACGCACTTGAGGAGCGAAAAGGCTCCCTTGAGCGTGCGCGGCAATATCAGCAGGTTATCGATAACTTCCCCAAACTCTCCCAGACGTTACGCTCTCAGCTTAATAACCTGCGTGATGAACCGCGCGATGTGCCGGAAGGTATGACTTCCGACGCGCTGAACCAGGAGATCCTGCAGGTCAGCAGCCAGCTTCTGGACACGAGTCGTATAGCCCAGCAGGAACAAGAGCGCGCGCGTGAAATTGCCGACTCGCTCAGCCAGCTTCCGCAACAACAAACCGATGCCCGTCGTCAGCTAAACGATGTCGAACGCCGCGTCGGTACGCAATCCGGTAATACGCCGCAAATCCAGGCACAAAATCTTGGGCTGCAGGCCGAATCTGCCAGGCTCAAAGCGCTGGTTGATGAACTGGAACTTGCTCAGCTCTCCGCCAACAACCGCCAGGAACTGTCGCGGATGCGGTCTGAGCTGGCGCAAAAGCAGAGCCAGCAACTTGATGCTTACCTCCAGGCTCTTCGCAACCAGTTAAACAGCCAGCGCCAGCGTGAAGCCGAGCGCGCACTGGAAAGCACCGAACTGCTGGCGGAAAACAGCGCTAACCTGCCCACCGGGATAGTCGACCAGTTTAAGGTCAACCGTGAACTGTCTGCCGCGCTGAACCAGCAGGCACAGCGTATGGATTTGGTGGCGTCGCAACAGCGCCAGGCCACCAACCAAACGCTACAGGTTCGCCAGGCACTGAACACTCTGCGCGAACAGTCCCAGTGGCTGGGTTCATCAAACCTTCTGGGCGAAGCGTTACGTGCACAGGTTGCCCGCCTGCCGGAAATGCCGAAACCACAGCAGCTGGATACCGAGATGGCGCAGTTGCGCGTTCAGCGCCTGCACTTCGAAGACCTCCTCAACAAACAGCCACAAATCCGTCAGATCCGTCAGGCGGACGGGCAACCACTCACCAGCGAGCAAAACCGCATTCTGGAAGCCCAGTTGCGAACCCAGCGTGAGCTGTTGAACTCCTTGCTACAGGGTGGCGATACGCTGATCCTTGAGCTAACCAAGCTGAAAGTCTCCAACAGCCAGCTGGAAGATGCGCTGAAAGAGGTCAGCGAAGCGACGCACCGCTATCTCTTCTGGACATCCGACGTGCGCCCGATGACCTTCGCGTGGCCGATTGAGATCGTACAAGACCTGCGCCGCCTGATTTCGCTGGATACCTTCAGCCAGTTAGGCCAGGCCAGCGTGATGATGATTACCAGCAAAGAGACTATCTTCCCGCTGCTGGGGGCGTTGATTCTGGTGGGCTTCAGCATTTACTCACGCCGGCATTTTACCCGTTTCCTTGAGCGCTCCAGCGCCCGGGTGGGGAAAGTCACCCAGGATCACTTCTGGCTGACGCTACGCACCGTCTTCTGGTCGATCCTCGTCGCCTCACCGCTGCCAGTGCTCTGGATGACGCTGGGATACGGCCTGCGGGAAGCCTGGCCCTACCCGCTCGCGGTGGCGATTGGCGATGGCGTCACTGCCACCGTTCCCCTGCTGTGGGTGGTGATGATTTGCGCCACGTTCGCGCGGCCAAATGGTCTGTTCATTGCCCACTTTGGCTGGCCGCGTAATCGCGTTGCGCGCGCCATGCGCTACTACCTGATGAGCATCGGGCTTATCGTGCCGCTGATTATGGCGTTGATCATGTTCGATAATCTCAACGACCGTGAATTTTCTGGTTCCCTGGGTCGCCTGTGCTTTATGTTGATCTGCGGCGCGCTGGCAATAGTGACGCTTAGCCTGAAGCGTGCCGGTATACCGCTTTACCTCGATAAAACGGGTAGCGGTGAAAACATGTTCAACCGTTTGCTGTGGAACCTGCTGCTTAGTGCCCCTCTGGCGGCGATTCTGGCGGCAGTGGTCGGTTACCTCGCCACTGCACAGGCGCTGCTGGCGCGTCTGGAAACCTCCGTCGCGATCTGGTTCCTGCTTCTGGTGGTCTACCATATCATCCGCCGCTGGATGCTGATCCAGCGACGCCGTCTGGCGTTTGACCGCGCCAGGCATCGCCGGGCTGAAATTCTGGCCCAGCGCGCACGGGGAGAAGAAGACTCCCACCACACCAACAGTACCGAAGGAACGTCAGAAACGGACGATGTCGAACTGGATCTGGACGCCATCAGTACCCAGTCCCTGCGGTTGGTACGCTCCATCCTGATGCTGATTGCCCTGCTCTCGGTGATCGTCCTGTGGTCAGAGATCCACTCTGCATTTGGCTTCCTGGAGAACATCTCTCTGTGGGACGTAACATCCACGGTGAGGGGGGTTGAAAGTCTGGAGCCCATTACGCTGGGTGCGGTTTTGGTTGCCATTCTGGTGCTGATCATTACGACCCAGTTGGTGCGTAACTTCCCTGCTCTGCTGGAGCTGGCACTGCTGCAACACCTGGATTTAACCCCCGGCACGGGTTATGCCATTACCACCATCACCAAATATTTAATCATGCTGTTTGGTGGGCTGGTTGGCTTCTCGATGATTGGTATTGAGTGGTCGAAGCTGCAGTGGCTGGTCGCCGCGCTCGGTGTGGGGTTAGGTTTTGGTTTACAGGAGATTTTCGCCAACTTTATTTCCGGCCTGATTATCCTGTTCGAAAAACCGATTCGCATTGGCGATACGGTGACGATCCGCGACCTGACCGGCAGCATCACGAAGATCAACACCCGAGCCACGACGATCAGCGACTGGGATCGTAAAGAGATCATCGTGCCGAACAAGGCGTTTATCACTGAGCAGTTTATTAACTGGTCGTTGTCCGACTCCGTTACCCGTGTGGTGTTGACCGTACCGGCCCCGTCGGATGCCAACAGCGAAGAGGTAACGCAGATCCTCTACACCGCAGCGGAACGCTGCTCGCTGGTGATCGACAACCCGGCCCCGGAAGTATTCCTGGTGGATTTACAGCAGGGGATCCAGATCTTCGAACTGCGTATCTACGCCGCCGAAATGGGACACCGCATGCCGCTACGTCATGAGATCCACCAGCTGATTCTGGCAGGCTTCCGTGAACACGGTATTGATATGCCATTCCCACCGTTCCAGATGCGTCTGGAAACACTGGACGGGCGTAAGACGGGAAGAACGTTAACATCAGCGGCACGTAGCCGCCCGGTGGGAAGTTTGTAACCATCTCCCCCTCCCGTTCGGGAGGGGGTTTTAAACCACTACACCGTTTCCGCGATATAGACCGTTGAGCGGCGACGGTAATTCTCATAAATCCCCATCGCCAGCAGAGAGAAGAAGATTGGGCCACCTACCATCCACAGCGCGCTGTTCCAGTCATTCGCCTCAATCACCGGCTGAATAATCGTAAAAATGTTAGCGAACGCCACCACCAGCACCACTACCGTGGTAGCCAGCAGCGTAGCCGCACGGGTTTTGAAAATCACAAACGGACGTTCCAGATCCTGCTTTGCTTTAAAGAACGGGAACGCCAGCGTCAGGAAAAGATAAGGCAGCGTCATTGACACATTCGCCATCAGAGTCAGCTTGTTATAAAACGCCGAGGCGGTATCCCCGCCAAATGACACCAGCAGAATAAACACACATACCAGCAGGCACTGCATCCACATCGCGTTGGCTGGCATCCCGGTGGTGTTGAGCTGTGTCATACGCGCGGGCCACAGCGCTTTTGGCGTGCCCTGAATAATGGCTTTCAGCGGAGAGTAAATCAGCGTGAAGAAGGCCCCCGTATAGGCCAGGAACATCGACAGCCCGGTAATGCGCGCAAACCAGACTCCCATCGTTGTCGCTGCGTCCGGCGTCAGGTGCATGGCCTGCCCCAGCGTCATGCCAAGACTCTTCATCAGCACATAGGTGATGTTACCCAGATTAGTGGTGTTGTTACTCAACACCTGCTGCCAGTTGGTGCTGACGCCCCACAGGAAAATCGCCAGCGAGTAGCCGATGGAGATAACAATCGCCGCGAAGATGATCCCTTTGGCAAAGTTCTTTTCCGGGTTTTCGGTTTTGTCGACCAAGCCGCCCACCGCCTCAATACCACCGTAGGCAAAGATGGCAAACACCACGAAAGAGAGCATGGCAAGGCCGGACTGATAGCCCGGATTCGGTGACGACACAAAATTCACCTCCTGTGCAAAGTGCCCACCGTTCAGACAGAGAATAGCGATACTGACCAGCAGCAGCACCAGGTTCAGACACATGACCGCAATACCGCCCACAGCAGTGATGCGGGCAATTTTGTTGATCCCTTTCGAGGCCACCAGCGTAACGACGACCATCCAGCAGACTGCCAGAATACCCACCACCTGTGTGGAGCTCAGACCTGCCAGAGACCAGACCTGCGTTTTATCTGCCCCGAACAAAAATGTGGAAAAGGGTACCCAGACTTTCGCTGCCGTGCTGACCATCCAGACAACGTAAGAGGAGAACCACATAAACGTGCCGATAAATGCATAGCGCGGGCCGACGCTGTTATTCATCCACGAATAGATCCCACCCTCTTCTTTCCGGTAGGCCGAGCCCATTTCCGCCATCATCAGCGCAAACGGAATAAAGAAGAACAGCGCCGAGACGATATAGAACGGCGTCGCGCTGTAACCCATCAGGTAGAAAGCCGACGGGCTGTTGGCAAAGCCAAAGACCGACGTAAAAATCATCAGGATGAGCCCGGTGAGGGTCATTTTTTTGAGTGAGTGAGACATAGAACCATCCGAAGAAGTATTAAGCTCCGCGGATGGTAGCAGATGACCAGGCAAATATTGTGGCTATGCCGGGCAAATTAAGAAATTAACCTGTGTATAGAGAAAGTGGCAGTTTTTCATGTTGTCGTGCGGAAATGGAAAGGATTATTGCCAGAGGGGGATATAGGCCGGGTAAGCGACAGCGCCACCCGGCATTTCGTTAAGCGCGGTCAACCGTAAACGCAATCACATCGCCCAGCTGTTCCGCACCCAGCGCCAGCATCACCAGTCGGTCAACGCCCAGCGCCACGCCGGAGCAATCCGGCAGGCCAGCCTGTAAGGCGTCAAGCAGGTTAGTGTCGATCGGCTGCTGCGGTAACCCCCGCGCGCCACGCTTGCGGTTATCCTGCTCAAAGCGCTGCTGTTGTTCGCGCGCGTCGGTCAGCTCATGGAAACCGTTCGCCAGCTCAATGCCTTTGTAATAGACCTCAAAACGCTCCGCCACGCGGTGATCTTCCGTGCTAATCTGCGCCAGCGAGGCCTGGCTTGCCGGGAAGTGATAAACAAAAGCCGGCCTGTCTTTGCCAATCTGCGGTTCAACGCCAAAAGTGAACAGTAACTGCAGCAGCGTATCGCGGTCTTCTTCCGTATCCGCCACGTTGCTCAGATCCAGTTTTGCCGCCACTTCGCGCAGCTGGGTTTTGTCCGCAGATAGCGGATCGATTTCAAGATAACGCTGGAACGCCTGCTGATATGAAAGCGTTTCCGCTTCTGAGCAATCCAGTACCTGCTGCAGCAGGTCGTCCACCTCGTTCATCAGGCGGTACATATCGTAATGCGGACGGTACCACTCCAGCATGGTGAATTCCGGATTATGGTGACGCCCCATCTCTTCATTACGGAAGCTGCGGCACAGCTGATACACCGGGCCACAACCCGCTGCCAGCAGGCGCTTCATGTGGTATTCCGGGCTGGTCATCAGATACAGATTCATCCCCTGGGAGTGACCAGGACCAACAAAACGGGTTTCAAACGGGACCAGATGAATATCCGTTACCGTTGCCTGACTCATGCACGGCGTTTCCACCTCCAGGACTCCGCGATCGGCAAAGAAACGACGGATCTCCGCCATAATTGCAGCGCGTTTTAACAGGTTAGGGATGGATGCGCTCGGCTGCCAGGTGGCCGTTTCGCTCATGAGTTTTTCTCCGATTTCAGACAAGGGCACGAAGTCTACTCGTTAGCGGGGACAGAGACAAATTTTGCACAGCTAAAGGTGCGATTTCATTTAGGGGAAAAATTATGTGACCCATTCCATCAATCGCAATGATAAATCACCGCACAGAACAGCAAAAAAATCGAACACGTCAAATTTCCCTCACATCCACACGGTTATACTGTTTTACCCATAAAGGAGCAGTGGAAACGCTTTCGCAATCGTCTCTTCGGACAGTTGAACTACCTTTAGTTCATCGCATTGCGAAATAACAAAAATCTGGAGGAATGTCGTGCAAACTTTTCAAGCCGATCTTGCCGTAATAGGCGCTGGCGGTGCTGGATTACGTGCTGCGATTGCTGCAGCACAAGCTAATCCGAACGCTAAAATCGCACTGATTTCAAAAGTCTACCCGATGCGCAGCCACACGGTTGCCGCAGAGGGAGGATCCGCCGCCGTTGCGCAGGATCATGACAGCTTCGAATACCATTTCCACGACACGGTTGCAGGGGGCGACTGGCTTTGCGAACAGGATGTCGTTGACTACTTCGTGCACCATTGTCCAACGGAAATGACCCAGCTTGAACAGTGGGGATGCCCGTGGAGTCGCCGCCCGGACGGCAGCGTCAACGTTCGCCGTTTTGGCGGGATGAAAATTGAACGCACCTGGTTTGCCGCCGATAAGACCGGCTTCCACATGCTGCACACCCTGTTCCAGACATCCCTTCAGTTCCCCCAGATCCAACGCTTTGACGAACATTTCGTTCTCGACATTCTGGTTGATGACGGCCAGGCGCGTGGTCTGGTCGCGATGAACATGATGGAAGGCACCCTTGTCCAGATCCGCGCCAATGCGGTGGTGATGGCAACGGGTGGCGCGGGTCGTGTTTACCGCTATAACACCAACGGCGGTATCGTCACCGGTGACGGCATGGGCATGGCGCTGAGCCACGGCGTGCCGCTGCGCGATATGGAATTCGTGCAGTACCACCCAACCGGCCTGCCGGGCTCTGGCATTCTGATGACGGAAGGCTGCCGCGGTGAAGGCGGTATTCTGGTCAACAAAAATGGCTACCGCTACCTGCAGGATTACGGCATGGGCCCGGAAACCCCGCTCGGCGAGCCGAAAAACAAATACATGGAACTCGGCCCACGCGACAAAGTCTCTCAGGCCTTCTGGCACGAGTGGCGTAAAGGCAACACCATTTCTACGCCACGCGGCGATGTGGTCTATCTTGACCTGCGCCACCTGGGCGAGAAGAAACTGCTGGAGCGTCTGCCGTTCATCTGCGAACTGGCGAAAGCTTACGTGGGTGTCGATCCGGTGAAAGAGCCGATTCCGGTGCGTCCAACCGCGCACTACACGATGGGCGGTATCGAAACCGACCAGCAGTGTGAAACGCGCATCAAAGGATTGTTCGCCGTGGGCGAGTGTTCCTCTGTCGGCCTGCACGGCGCAAACCGTCTGGGGTCTAACTCACTGGCCGAACTGGTCGTCTTTGGCCGCATGGCGGGTGAACGCGCAATGGAGCGTGCAGCAACCGTGGGCGAAGCCAACAGCGCCGCGCTGGATGCCCAGGTCGCAGACGTCGAAAAACGTCTGAAAGATCTGGTCAATCAGGAAGGTAACGAAAACTGGTCGAAAATCCGCGACGAGATGGGCATGTCGATGGAAGAAGGCTGTGGTATCTACCGTACACCAGAGTTGATGCAAAAAACCGTCGACAAACTGGCGGAACTGCAGGAACGCTTCAAACGCGTGCGCATCACCGATACTTCCAGCGTGTTCAATACCGACCTGCTTTATACCATCGAACTGGGTCACGGCCTGAACGTAGCGGAATGTATGGCGCACTCTGCCCTGGCACGTAAAGAGTCGCGCGGGGCGCACCAGCGTCTGGATGAAGGTTGCACCGAACGTGATGACGTCAATTTCCTGAAACACACCCTCGCCTGGCGCGACGCGGATGGCACGACTCGCCTGGACTACAGCGACGTGAAGATCACCACGCTGCCACCGGCTAAACGCGTGTACGGTGCAGAAGCAGAAGCAGCCGAGAAGAAGGAGACGGCGAATGGCTGAGATGCAAAAACTGAAAGTTGAAGTGGTGCGCTACAACCCGGAAGTGGACTCCGCACCGCACAGCGCTTTCTATGAAGTCCCTTATGACGAGCAAACCTCTCTGCTGGATGCGCTCGGTTACATTAAAGACAACCTGGCACCAGACCTGAGCTACCGCTGGTCCTGCCGTATGGCAATCTGCGGCTCCTGCGGCATGATGGTCAACAAAGTGCCTAAGCTTGCCTGCAAAACCTTCCTGCGTGAATACACCAAGGGCATCAAGGTTGAAGCACTAGGCAACTTCCCGATCGAGCGCGATCTGGTGGTCGATATGACCCACTTTATCGAAAGCCTGGAAGCCATTAAGCCGTACATCATTGGCAACCCGCGCACGCCGGATCAGGGGCCAAATACCCAGACGCCTGCACAGATGGCGAAATACCATCAGTTCTCCGGCTGCATCAACTGCGGCCTGTGTTACGCCGCCTGTCCACAGTTTGGTCTGAACCCTGAGTTCATCGGCCCGGCCGCTATTACTCTGGCGCACCGTTACAACGAGGACAGCCGCGACCACGGTAAAAAAGAACGTATGGCGCAGCTTAACAGCCAGAACGGCGTCTGGAGCTGCACCTTTGTGGGTTTCTGCTCCGAAGTATGTCCGAAGCACGTCGACCCGGCCGCCGCTATTCAGCAGGGTAAAGTGGAAAGCTCGAAAGACTTTCTTATCGCAACCCTGAAACCACGCTAAGGAGTGCATGATGACGACTAAACGCAAAGCCTATGTGCGGCCAATGCCGTCCACCTGGTGGAAGAAACTGCCGTTTTATCGCTTCTATATGCTGCGTGAGGGCACTGCAGTGCCCGCGGTCTGGTTCAGCCTTGAGCTGATGTACGGTGTGTTTGCCCTCAAACATGGCCCTGAAACCTGGGCCAGTTTTGTCGGGTTCCTGCAAAACCCTGTCATTGTGATCCTGAACCTGATCGTCCTCGCGGCGGCGCTGCTTCATACCAAAACCTGGTTTGAACTGGCACCCAAAGCGGCGAACATCATCGTTAAAGGCGAGAAAATGGGACCAGAGCCGGTCATTAAAGGGCTTTGGGCAGTGACGGCCATTGCCACCGTGGTCATTCTGTTTGTCGCACTGTTCTGGTAAGGAGACTACTGTGATCAATCCAAATCCAAAACGTTCTGATGAGCCAGTCTTCTGGGGGCTGTTTGGCGCAGGCGGCATGTGGAGTGCCATCATTGCACCGGTAATCATCCTGCTGGTCGGCATTATGCTGCCGCTGGGGCTGTTCCCGGGAGATGCGCTGAGCTATGAGCGCGTGCTGGCGTTTGCGGGCAGCTTTATTGGCCGTGTGTTCATCTTCCTGATGATCGTCCTGCCGCTGTGGTGTGGCCTGCACCGCATTCACCACGCGATGCATGATCTGAAAATCCATGTGCCAAGCGGTAAATGGGTGTTCTACGGTCTGGCAACTATCCTGACCGTGGTAACGCTGATTGCTGTGATCACCATCTGATTCACCAGGCCCGCCCTCCGGCGGGCCTGTCATTTCTGCATTTTCCCCACCAGCCACTGTGTAAACTCGCGCATTGCAGGCGTTTCTGCCCGTGACTGCAGCCTTGTCAGCCAGTAACTGCCCAGATCAATCTGCGTCGCAAACGGCTGTACAATGCGCTCGCTATTCAACAGATGGGTAAACATACTGACAGGTGCGATGGCTACCCCCACACCTGTCTGTGCCGCTTCCAGCATGGTGACAGACGAATCAAATACCATCACCCGATGCGTTGGTGACGGTGGATGTTCTCCCGCAGCCTGCATCCACGCTGACCACTCGTCACGCCGATAGGAGCGCAACAGAGTAAATTTCAGGATGTCGGCCGGGGTGTGTAGCCCCACGGCAATGTCAGGTGAACAAAGCGGAGCCAGCGGCGCATGGCAAAGAAACGTAGCCTCCGTGCCGTGCCACGCCCCTCCGCCGTAACGGATTGTGTAATCAAGCCCTTCGGCTGCCGGGTCGACACGGTTGTTATGAGTGGAAAGCTGCAGGTCGATATGCGGATAACAGCGGCGAAAATCATCAAGCTGCGAGAATAAAACCCCCGTGGCAAAAGTCCCCACTACGCCAATTTTCAGCTTCTCCTGAGCCCGGTGGCTGGCAAAACGATCCAGCATACCGGCAATACGATCGAACGAATCGTTCAGTACCGGCAGCAAATTCTCCCCTTCCGTGGTCAGCATCAGCCCACGCGAAACGCGAACAAACAGCTGGCAGTTAAGGTGGTGCTCCAGCGTCTTAACGTGCTGGCTGATAGCAGAATGGGTCACATTCAGCTCGATTGCAGCATTAGTAAAACTGAGATGTCTTGCGGCGGCCTCGAAGGCCCGAAGCGAATTGAGAGGGAGATAGCTACGTGTCATCGGTCTTTCCGTTAGAAAAATTAACAGCTAATGCTAAATTTAACCGTTTGTCAGACACAGTCAAATCCAACAGACTACGCTTGTCTGACGGCCAGGACATCCCCATTGACTCGCTATTACGGAAGATATCTGATGATGAAAAAAACCCTTTGCTGTGCGCTTCTGCTCGGCCTCTCGTGTTCCGCCCTGGCGGCAACCCTGTCAGAAAAACAGCTTGCTGACACCGTTGAACAAACCGTTACCCCCCTGATGAAAGCGCAGGCCATTCCAGGGATGGCCGTCGCGGTGATTTATCAGGGTAAACCTTACTATTTCACCTTTGGTAAAGCCGATGTCGCGGCAAACAAGCCCGTCACAGCACAGACCTTATTCGAATTAGGTTCAGTCAGCAAAACCTTCACTGGCGTGCTGGGTGGTGATGCGATTGCCCGCGGTGAGATTTCGCTGACCGATCCGGTAACAAAATACTGGCCTGAACTGACGGGCAAGCAGTGGCAGGACATTCGCCTGCTGGATCTGGCGACCTATACCGCCGGTGGCCTGCCGTTGCAGGTACCGGATGAGGTTACTGACAATGCGTCGCTGCTGCGCTTTTACCAGACCTGGCAGCCACAGTGGAAACCGGGCACAACCCGCCTTTATGCGAACGCCAGCATCGGTCTGTTTGGCGCACTGGCGGTTAAACCTTCCGGCATGAACTTTGAACAGGCGATGACTGAGCGGGTCTTTAAACCCCTGAAGCTCACGCATACCTGGATTCATGTTCCAGAAGCAGAAGAACAGCACTACGCGTGGGGATATCGTGACGGTAAAGCGGTTCACGTTTCGCCGGGAATGCTGGACGCCGAAGCTTATGGCGTTAAAACCAGCATTAAAGATATGGCGCGCTGGGTGATGGCCAATATGTCATCTGATGCCGTATCAGATACTTCCCTGAAACAAGGGATCGCTCTTGCACAGTCGCGCTACTGGGGAGTCGGTGCAATGTATCAGGGACTCGGCTGGGAGATGCTCAACTGGCCGGTAGATGCCAAAACCGTTGTTGATGGCAGCGACAATAACGTGGCACTGGCTCCACTGCCTGCCGTGGAAATTCACCCGGCAGCACCTGCAGTGAAAGCCTCCTGGGTACATAAAACGGGGTCGACGGGCGGGTTCGGCAGCTATGTGGCCTTTATTCCGGAAAAGCAGCTCGGCATCGTGATGCTGGCGAATAAGAGCTACCCAAATCCGGCGCGCGTTGAAGCGGCTTACCGTATCTTAAGTTCTCTGCAGTAAAACATTGCCGGGTGGCGCTATGCTTACCCGGCAAAACCCCCTACATTTTCCTTGCTGTAATCTACACTTAACAAAAAACAGTAAGGAAACAACTATGCGCATTCTGCCTGTTATCGCCGCAGTGACAGCCGCGTTTTTAGTGGTTGCCTGCAGTTCCCCTACTCCGCCTCCCGGTGTCACCGTCGTCAGTAATTTCGACGCGCAACGGTTCCTCGGCACATGGTATGAAATCGCCCGTTTTGATCATCGGTTCGAACGGGGCTTAGAGAAAGTCACAGCCAATTACAGCCCAATGGATGATGGCGGTATTCAGGTCATCAACCGTGGTTACAACCCGGAACGGGGGATATGGCAGCAGTCAATTGGTCAGGCGTACTTTACCGGCGACCCGCACCGGGCCGCGCTGAAAGTCTCATTCTTTGGCCCGTTCTACGGCGGATATAACGTGATAGCGCTCGACAGAGAATACCGCCATGCGCTGGTTTGCGGGCCGGATCGCGATTATCTGTGGATACTCTCCCGCACCCCGACCCTTTCACCAGAAATGAAACAGCAGATGCTGGACGTCGCGACCCGGCAAGGTTTTGATGTCTCAAAACTTATCTGGGTTGAACAGCCGCATTAATGTGCGCTGAGCTTCAGCCCAATAATACCCGCCACAATCAGGGCGAGGCTGGCGATGCGCGCCAGACTCGCTGACTCCCCCAGCAGCAGAATGCCGGTGATGGCCGCGCCTACGGCACCAATTCCCGTCCAGACGGCATAAGCCGTCCCCACTGGCAGGGAGCGCATAGCCCACGACAGCAGGACAATGCTCACAATCATCGCAGTAAGAGTAATCACGCTGGGCGTCAGGCGGGTAAAACCGTGGGTGTACTTCAGGCCTATCGCCCATACCACTTCGAGCAGACCGGCAATAACAAGAATAATCCAGGACATATCAGGCTCCTTAACTTAAAGGTAAGTTGGGGCCGTCCCCGGTGAGTAAAGCGCTTACGGGTCGTCCCGTAAGGCAGAGATTACGCCGCATATTTTGGTTAGCGTGCGATTTTTTTTCAATACTTTTGTGCTGAACGGGTTAAGGCAAGAAATAGCCTCAGTATGCCGCGTAGTTCCGGCATTTACCACTCATCCGACTTCCCTATGATGGTGTGCTTTCTGATGGCAGGAAGCCAAACCACTAGCCGACTGCGAATACAATATGTTCAAAATTCTTTTGATTGACCGGTGTCACTTCACCCGCGCAGGGTTTGAAGCGTGGCTCAATCATTCCGGTTTATTCCCTGGCCATTTCGTCGTGACCGGGCTGAATAACCTCATCCTCGCCAGAGAGCACATTCTGCAATGGAAACCGACGCTGGTTATCGCCGATCTGCACGGTTTCCGGCAGGATCTTCATCATTTTCAGCAACTCTCTTCTCTGCTGCATGCCAGTAAAACGTTACCCTTTATTTTACTGCAGTCGGGTGAAGAACAGGAAATGGCGGGATACCTGGCACAGTTCCCGGTATGGTCTTCGTTGTTGAAAAACGCCGACCTTGAGGAGCTGGCTGTGGTGATCAACGACGCCTTAACATCCTGTGCAAGCTTTGAAATACCGCAAGTTGCCGCCCCTCTGCTGACCCGCCAGGAGGAGAAGGTGCTGACATTGTGGATGGACGGCGCAAGCAATCAGAAAATTGCCAGCCACCTGAGTATCAATGGAAAAACGGTGTATACCTATAAACGGAATATCCGCATGAAGCTGCATATGGATACGCGTTTCTCACCGTTTTTAGCTCTGCAGGAAGCAGAAAGCTGACGGTACGGCACCCGTTAGTCCCGTACCGTTTATGATTACTGCTGAGCTTTGGTTGCCGCACCAGAGATTGCGCTACCACCTTCAGAAATATCCTGACCGACGCCACGCGCGGTATTACAGGCGGTTAAAACTGATGAAAGCACCAGAACAGAAAAGATCGCTGCAATTGTCTTTTTAACCATAATGTCGTCCTTTTATCGCCAACGTGATGTTGTGTATAGCCATTTAAGGATAGACAAAATCCCGTTAGTTGACGGAAAGGAATACGGTTTTCAGAAAATTGGACGTAATCAGCTGGCGGCGTGAGAGATGATATGCCCCAGATCCTGGACATCTTCACCGACGCCACGGGCAGTATTACAGCCAGAAAGGAGTGCGCCAGAAAGCGCTAACAGAAGCAGAATTTTAACGGTACGTTTCATCATCCCTGCCTGAAAAATCAGGCGCAGCGGACGCTGCGCCTTACGTCATTTACATGAATTACTTCACGCGGGACACGTATTCGCCGGAGCGGGTATCCACTTTGATCACTTCGCCAGTCTGTACGAACAGTGGAACTTTAACCACTGCACCGGTAGACAGTTTGGCTGGCTTACCGCCGGTACCTGCGGTGTCACCTTTCAGGCCTGGATCGGTTTCAACGATTTCCAGCTCTACGAAGTTTGGTGGGGTCACAGCGATAGGCTGGCCGTTCCACAGGGTCACGATGCACTCAGCCTGATCCAGCAGCCATTTAGCGCTGTCGCCTACTGCTTTCTCATCAGCAGACAGCTGTTCGAAAGTCGAGTTGTTCATGAAATGATAGAACTCACCGTCGTTGTACAGATAGGTCAGGTTCATATCAACAACATCAGCGCCTTCAGCAGAGTCAGTAGACTTGAAGGTTTTCTCAACACGGGTGCCAGTCAGCAGGCGGCGCAGCTTAACGCGTGCGAATGCCTGGCCTTTACCTGGTTTAACGAATTCGCTGGCTTCAACCGCATACGGTTCGCCGTCCATCATGATTTTAAGACCAGCACGAAAATCGTTGCTATAGTACGTTGCCATAAGGCCCTCTAAATTTGTTAACTGGTAGCTAAGCCACAAAATGGCGCATATTGTAACCCTAAACACCCCGTCCAGAGAAGATTGGTTATCGCAACTTGCCGATGTAATCACCAGTCCTGATGAATTGCTGCGTCTTTTAGACCTCGATCAGCATCAAGAGTTGCTTGCAGGCCGTGAGGCGAAGCGGCTCTTTGCCCTGCGCGTTCCCCGCGCATTTGTTGCCCGCATGGAGAAAGGCAATCCTGATGACCCGCTATTAAAACAAACACTTACCTTACAGGATGAGTTTGTGACTGCACCGGGTTACAGCACCGATCCGCTGGAAGAGCAGAACAGCGTGGTGCCCGGTTTACTGCACAAATACCTCAACCGCGCGCTGCTGCTGGTGAAAGGCGGTTGTGCGGTAAATTGTCGTTATTGCTTCCGTCGACACTTCCCGTACGCCGAAAATCAGGGCAATAAACGCAACTGGCAGGTTGCGCTGGATTACATTGCGGCCCATTCAGAGCTGGATGAGATTATTTTTTCCGGTGGCGATCCGCTGATGGCAAAAGATCATGAGCTGGACTGGTTGCTGACCCAGCTTGAAGCTATCCCGCACATTAAACGCCTGCGTATTCACAGCCGCCTGCCGGTCGTGATCCCGGCACGTATTACTGACGGGCTGGTGTCGCGCGTTGAACAGTCTCGTTTGCAGGTACTGCTGGTAAACCATATCAACCACGCGAACGAAATCGACGAAGCGTTCCGTTCCGCAATGGCGCGTCTGCGTAAAGCGGGTGTGACGCTGTTGAACCAGAGCGTGTTGCTGCGCGGTGTGAATGATAGTGCCCACGTGCTGGCCAACCTGAGCAATGCCTTGTTTGATGCGGGTGTGATGCCTTATTACCTGCACGTGCTGGATCGCGTGCAGGGTGCGGCGCATTTCATGGTCACGGATGAAGAAGCCCGGCAGATTATGCGCGAACTGTTAACGCTGGTTTCTGGCTATATGGTGCCAAAGCTGGCACGTGAAATTGGCGGTGAGCCGAGTAAGACACCACTGGATTTGCAACTGCGGCAGAGCTAGTTTCCCTCACCCTCTCCCCACAGGGGAGAGGGAAAAAGACAATCAGTTCGGGCACTTATACACCTGGCCATTCATCTGGCTGGCCGTTGGCACGAAGCTGGACAGCATACCCTGCGTTGGGCTGCTCACACCGTAAATCACGTTACCACCCATTGCCGCAGCCTGGTTACGCAGGGCGTTTGCCGCACCACGCATAGAGCCACCTTCTTCGCCGTGTTGGCCCGACATCCAGTTGCTTTGCTCACCGCTTGCCGTGCCTAAAAACTGGCATTCGCTGCCCGGCTTATCTTCCACAAAGCGAACACCCTGACCCGCGGCCGACAGCTCATTGCTGGAGCTACAACCCGCCAGCAGCAATGCTGCCCCTACGATCCCTGCACAGACTTTTACGCGCATGTTATTCCTCGTTTTCAATAAGCTGGACAGTAGTTGTCCGTGTGTAAATCTTATACTAAAAAGATGACCAAAAGAAAAACCACCGGTCATTATCTGCGACATCCCCGCGAGAAAGCGTTACGTCCCTAAATAGATTCTGATAATAGCCGTATCGGTATCGTCTTTTACGGCTTTTTTTGCTCTAAGTAGCACTCCATTGGCGTATTTTCCTGCGCCCCAGGGATAAATTCATAAGGAGGCAACATGAGCAATCCCCCCCACAGCCAGAGAAAAGTAACATGGTCGGGGTATCTCGTTTTCATTATCACCATTATTTTCTTTTCCGGTTTGTTCTCGAAAACCACCGAATGGTGGCGAGTGTTTGATTTTACCGTACTGAACGGTACGTTTGGTCAGGTCAATGGGGTCGCGGCAACCCCCTCCTCTTTTCGCGGTATTGGTGGCACAGGTGCAAAGGATGGCTTTCTTTTTGCCTTAGAGCTCGCCCCATCGGTCATTTTATCTCTGGGTATTATTGCCGTAACCGAAGGGTTGGGCGGTCTTCGCGCAGCACAACAGCTGATGACGCCGATCCTCAAACCCCTGCTGGGTATCCCTGGTATTTGCTCTCTGGCGCTGATCGCCAACCTGCAAAACACCGATGCCGCTGCCGGGATGACGAAAGAAATGGCGGATGACGGCACGATCACCGACAGGGAGAGGGCTATTTTCGCCACCTTCCAGACCAGCGGCAGCGCCATTATTACCAATTACTTCTCATCAGGTGCTGCGCTGTTTACCAGTATCACGGTTCCGGTGATTACTCCCCTGGTCGTTATCCTTATTTTTAAGTTTATCGGTGCCAATTTTTTACGCCTGTGGATTGCCCGGATTGAAAACCGACAGCTAAAGGAGCCACAAAGTGACAGCACTCGTGCGTAAAAACATCATGGATATGTTTATCGATGGAGCCCGCCGTGGGTTTACCATTGCCACCACCAGCCTGCTACCTAATGTCGTGATGGCCTTTGTCATTATTCAGGCACTGAAAGTTACGGGGCTTTTGGATATTGTCGGCAAGGTGTGCGCCCCCATTATGGCGATTTGGGGATTGCCCGGCGAAGCCGCTACCGTTCTGCTGGCAGCAGTCATGAGCATGGGAGGTGGCGTCGGCGTCTGTGCGAGCCTGGTTGCCACCAGTACGCTTAACGGCCATGATGCGACCATTCTCCTGCCTGCGATTTATTTGATGGGTAATCCAGTGCAAAACACTGGCCGTTGCCTCGGCACTGCAGGCGTGAACCCTAAATACTATCCACACATCATTACTATCTGCGTGATTAACGCCCTGCTTTCACTTTGGGTGATGCAATTACTCTTCTAAAAGAAAGCCCCCGGCATTTCTGCCGGGGGCTTCTTTATTTCCGCAAGACGCAGAACAACATGATTACATCATGCCGCCCATACCGCCCATGCCACCCATGCCTGCAGCACCTAAGTCAGGTGCGTCGCCTTTAGGCAGGTCGGTCACCATGCACTCGGTGGTGATCATCAGGCCAGCGACAGATGCCGCGTACTGCAGAGCAGAACGGGTCACTTTGGTTGGATCCAGGATACCGAAGTCGATCATGTTGCCGTATTCTTCAGTTGCTGCGTTGTAACCGTAGTTACCTTCGCCTGCTTTCACGTTGTTGGTCACAACAGATGGCTCTTCACCGGCGTTGGACACGATCTGACGCAGTGGAGCTTCCATTGCGCGCAGCGCAACTTTGATACCCACGTTCTGATCTTCGTTCTGAGCAGTCAGGCCGGACAGTTTCGCGGCAACACGCACCAGCGCCACACCACCACCAGCAACCACGCCTTCTTCTACCGCAGCACGGGTCGCGTGCAGGGCATCGTCAACGCGTGCTTTTTTCTCTTTCATTTCAACTTCAGTCGCAGCACCGACTTTGATTACCGCAACACCGCCTGCCAGTTTCGCTACGCGCTCCTGCAGTTTTTCACGGTCGTAATCGGAAGTGGCTTCTTCGATCTGCTTACGGATCTGACCAACACGGCCCTGAATCGCCGCTTCGTCGCCCACGCCATCGATGATGGTGGTGGTGTCTTTGTTGATCACAACACGTTTAGCCTGGCCCAGGTCTTCCAGGGTCGCTTTTTCCAGCTCCATACCGATCTCTTCAGAGATGACGGTACCGCCGGTCAGGGTAGCGATATCCTGCAGCATCGCTTTACGGCGGTCGCCGAAGCCAGGTGCTTTAACCGCAGCCACTTTCACGATGCCACGCATGGTGTTAACCACCAGGGTCGCCAGCGCTTCGCCTTCAACGTCTTCAGCAATGATAACCAGCGGTTTGCCTGCTTTCGCAACGGCTTCCAGCACTGGCAGCATTTCGCGGATGTTGGAGATTTTCTTGTCAGCCAGCAGGATGAACGGGCTTTCCAGCTCAACAGCGCCAGTTTCTGGCTTGTTGATGAAGTATGGGGACAGGTAACCGCGGTCGAACTGCATACCTTCAACCACGTCCAGTTCGTCTTCCAGACCGGTACCGTCTTCAACGGTGATCACGCCTTCTTTACCGACTTTATCCATCGCTTCCGCGATCAGTTTACCTACGGTTTCGTCGGAGTTAGCGGAGATGGTACCTACCTGAGCAATGGCTTTAGAGTCAGAGCACGGTACGGACAGCGCTTTCAGTTCTTCAACAGCGGACGCGACAGCTTTGTCGATACCACGTTTCAGATCCATTGGGTTCATGCCCGCAGCAACGGCTTTCAGACCTTCGGTGATGATAGCCTGAGCCAGCACGGTCGCGGTGGTGGTACCGTCGCCTGCAGCGTCGTTCGCTTTAGAGGCCACTTCTTTCACCATCTGCGCGCCCATGTTTTCGAACTTGTCTTCCAGCTCGATTTCACGTGCTACAGAAACACCATCTTTCGTGATGGTTGGCGCGCCGAAGGATTTGTCCAGCACTACGTTACGGCCTTTCGGGCCCAGGGTTACTTTAACTGCATCTGCCAGTACGTTTACGCCGCGGAGCATTTTTACACGAGCGTCGTTACCGAATTTTACGTCTTTAGCTGCCATGTTCTTATTTCCTCAAATTCTCGTGCGTAAATTACGCTTCAACAATTGCCAGAATGTCGCTCTCGGACATGATCAACACTTCTTCATTGTCGATCTTCTCGGATTTCACGCCGTAGCCATCGTTGAAAATGACGATGTCACCAACTTTAACGTCCAGTGGCTGCACAGTTCCGTTTTCCAGAATGCGGCCCTTACCGACAGCGATGATTTCGCCACGCGTTGATTTGGCTGCTGCAGAACCGGTCAGAACGATGCCGCCAGCAGACTTGGTTTCAACTTCTTTACGTTTGACGATCACACGATCATGTAACGGACGAATACTCATTGATAGCTCTCCTTTGAGAAAGTCTTTATCAGTTATGGATGACGCCGATCCGCATGCGGTTTTCCGGCTAGTGCTCTGAGAGATGGGGATAGCTTTTTCCCCCTTCAAGGGGGAGTCGAAAAAAAATTTGCGAAAGTGTTACCATCGCTTCTCTTTTGATGGTGGCAGGACGATGTAAATGAGTGGACTCAAGCAGGAGTTGGGGCTGGCACAGGGCATTGGCCTGCTCTCAACCTCCTTGTTAGGCACGGGCGTGTTTGCAGTACCCGCGCTGGCGGCACTGGTGGCCGGAAATAACAGCCTGTGGGCATGGCCGGTACTGATTGTGCTGGTGTTTCCGGTAGCGATTGTCTTTGCCGTGCTCGGGCGACATTTTCCCAGCGCAGGCGGTGTTGCACACTTTGTCGGCATGGCATTTGGCCCGCGTCTGGAACGCGTTACCGGCTGGCTATTTCTTTCTGTGATCCCGGTCGGCCTGCCTGCGGCATTGCATATCGCGACGGGCTTTGGGCAGGCGCTCTTCGGCTGGCATAACGAACAACTGCTGCTGGCCGAACTGGGCACGCTGGCAATTGTCTGGTGGGTCGGCTCACGCGGAGCCAGTTCCAGCGCCAACCTGCAAACGCTGGTCGCGGTGCTGATCGTCGCACTCATTGCCGCCATCTGGTGGGCGGGCGATATCTCCCTGGCAGAGATCCCTTTCCCGGCTATCACGGATGTCGATCATTCCCAGCTGTTCGCCGCACTTTCGGTAATGTTCTGGTGTTTTGTCGGTCTGGAAGCGTTCGCTCACCTGGCATCCGAGTTTAAGCAGCCGGAACGTGATTTTCCCCGAGCCTTGATGATTGGCCTGCTGCTGGCAGGCACGGTTTACTGGGCCTGTACCGTGCTGGTGTTGCACTTCAACGCGTTCGGGGCGGATAAAGCCGCCGCCGCATCGCTGCCGGGCATCGTGGTTGCGCTGTTTGGCGTGAAAGCTCTATGGGTCGCCTGCGTCATCGGCTATCTGGCCTGTTTTGCCAGCCTCAATATCTATATTCAGAGCTTTGCCCGTCTGGTGTGGTCTCAGGCGCAATATAAACCGCAAAGCCGCCTTGCTCGCCTGTCAAAACGTCAGCTCCCGTTAAATGCATTGAATACCGTACTCGGCTGCTGCGTGCTGAGCACGCTGTGTATTTACGGGCTGAACATCAATCTGGATGCGCTGATTGTCTACGCCAACGGCATCTTCATCATGATCTATCTGCTGTGCATGCTGGCGGGCTGTCGTCTGCTAAAGGGGCGTTTTAAAGCGCTGGCGGTCATAGGGGGTGTACTGTGTCTGCTACTGCTGGCGATGGTGGGATGGAAGAGTTTGTACGCCATTATTATGCTGACGGGACTGTGGCTGTTCTTACCGAAACGCAGTGTGGTTTAAGGTGTTGTAGGCCCGGCAGGTGCAACGCCACCGGGCAAAATCAGCTTAACGATCGTCTTTGTGATCTAAACGGTCGTTCTGCTCGTCCTTACGCTGATACTCCCCTTCAAACGTATCCCCTGGCCCTGTACTGAACCCACCACCTGGCATGCGGCTGAAACGCAGGTGTGGCAGCAACTTCATGGTCAGGTGCTTTTGCACCGGCGGCAACAGCAGCAACAGACCGAGGAAGTCAGTGAAGAACCCCGGCAGGATCAGCAGCAGGCCCGCAATAATCAGCGACACGCTTTTGATCATCTCGGCAGCCGGGCTTTCGCCTGCAGCCATCTTTTGCTGCATTAACAGGAAATTTTTGAAACCCTGGTTGCGCACCAGCGACACGCCGATGACAGAGGTGAAGATCACCAGAATCAGTGTCAGCAGGACACCCAACACATGGGCAACCTGGATGAAAATTGAAATCTCAATGTAAACATAGAGAAAGAAAGCAATAAACGGTACCCAGCGCACTGGCATCTCCTGTATGGCAGGTGCCATCTGGCCCCTGTCTGAATGTGTTCGCGAAACGCGTCTGTAAGAGATGGAGACGGTTAGCCAAAATTCAATCGGTTTGCACGGATATTTTTTCTGGAAATATTAAAGCGGTGACTCATTTCACAGATTAATAATTATCATGCATTCGAGACGATAATAAGTGATCCAGCTTACGGCAATTCGCTATCATCAGCATATGATCTCGAGCATCTGGCTGATTGAGGGAATAATCGTCGGTCAGAAAATATTCAAAACCACATATATACTGTGTGTTTAGTACAATCCATCGGCAGCTTGAAAAGAAGGTTCACATGTTAAACAACATTCGTATCGAAGAAGATTTGTTGGGTACCAGGGAAGTTCCAGCGGATGCCTACTATGGTGTTCACACTCTGAGAGCGATTGAAAACTTCTACATCAGCAATAGCAAAATCAGTGACATCCCTGAATTTGTACGTGGCATGGTTATGGTGAAGAAAGCGGCAGCACTGGCAAACAAAGAGCTGCAAACCATTCCAAAAAGCGCTGCAAATGCGATTATCGCCGCGTGCGATGAAGTGCTGAACAATGGAAAATGCATGGATCAGTTCCCGGTTGACGTCTATCAGGGCGGCGCGGGTACCTCCGTCAACATGAATACTAACGAAGTGCTGGCAAACATTGGCCTGGAGCTGATGGGTCACCAGAAAGGTGAATACCAGTACCTGAACCCGAACGACCACGTTAACAAATGTCAGTCTACCAACGATGCCTACCCAACCGGCTTCCGCATCGCAGTGTATGCCTCTGTGGTGAAACTGGTCGACGCGATTAATCAACTGGGCGATGGCTTCCAGCGTAAAGCGGTTGAGTTCCAGGATATCCTGAAAATGGGTCGTACCCAGCTGCAGGATGCGGTGCCAATGACCCTCGGCCAGGAGTTCCACGCGTTTAACGTTCTGCTGAACGAAGAGACCAAAAACCTGCTGCGCACCTCCGAGCTGCTGCTGGAAGTGAACCTGGGGGCAACCGCCATCGGCACACGACTGAATACGCCGGATGGCTATCAGCAACTGGCCGTACAGAAACTGGCTGAAGTCTCTAACCTGCCGGTTACGCCTGCTGAAGACCTGATTGAAGCCACCTCTGACTGCGGCGCATACGTCATGGTACACAGCGCCCTGAAACGTCTGGCGGTGAAACTGTCCAAAATCTGTAACGACCTGCGCCTGCTCTCCTCCGGCCCACGCGCTGGCCTGAACGAAATCAACCTGCCAGAACTGCAGGCGGGTTCGTCCATCATGCCAGCGAAAGTTAACCCGGTGGTGCCAGAAGTCGTGAACCAGGTCTGCTTTAAAGTCATCGGTAACGACACCACCGTGACAATGGCCTCTGAAGCGGGTCAGCTGCAGCTGAACGTGATGGAGCCCGTCATTGGCCAGGCGATGTTTGAATCTATCCACATCCTGACTAATGCCTGCTACAACCTGCTGGAAAAATGCATTAACGGCATTACCGCGAACAAATCCGTGTGTGAAGGCTATGTGTATAACTCCATCGGGATCGTCACCTATCTCAACCCGTTCATCGGCCACCATAACGGCGACATCGTCGGTAAGATTTGTGCCGAAACCGGTAAGAGCGTGCGTGAAGTGGTACTGGAGCGTGGGCTGTTGACCGAAGCCGAGCTGGACGATATTTTCTCGGCGCAAAACCTGATGCACCCGGCCTATAAAGCGAAACGTTATACCGATGAAAGCGAACAGTAACAGTTCAGGCTAAGCTTGCGAAAGGCACGTCACTTGTGACGTGCCTTTTTTCTTTTTAGGCGTTACCAAAATACAACAATTCAATATCAACTTGTTAATAAACAAGGCAGGTCCTTATGTTTGGAGCAGAACTCGTCATCGTCTTGTTGGCGATTTATTTGGGAGCAAGACTCGGGGGTATCGGCATCGGTTTTGCTGGTGGTCTCGGGGTGCTCGTTCTTACCCTTATCTTTCAAATCAAACCCGGCGCAATTCCTTTTGACGTCATCGAAATCATCATGGCGGTCATTGCCGCTATCGCAGCCATGCAGGTGGCAGGCGGTATGGACTACCTGGTGAGCCTGGCGGAGCGTATGTTGCGCCGCCATCCAAAATACATCACTTTCCTTGCCCCGCTGGTGACCTGGTTTATGACCATTCTCGCCGGTACTGGCCACACCGCGTTCTCTACGCTGCCGGTGATCACTGAAGTGGCGAAAGAGCAGGGTATTCGCCCATCTCGTCCGCTCTCTATCGCCGTGGTCGCGTCCCAGATTGCGATCACCGCATCACCCATTTCTGCCGCCGTGGTCTTCTTCGCCGGTATCCTCGAACCGATGGGTGTGAGCTACCTGACGCTGCTGGCAATCTGTATTCCGGTGACGCTGATTGCCGTCATGATCACTGCCGTGCTGTGCAACTTCCTCGGCGCTGAGTTGAAAGACGATCCGGTTTACCAGGAACGTCTGGCAAAAGGTGAAGTGAAACTGCGTGGCAGCCAGGTCTTCAAGCTGAAGCCACACGCAAAACGTTCCGTGCTGCTGTTCCTGATCGGTATTGTCGCGGTGATGTTCTACGCGACCGCCATCAGTGACACCGTGGGTCTGATCCAGAACCCGGTACTGCCACGTAACGAAGCAATCGTGGTGTTCATGCTGACGATCGCAACACTTATCAGCATCACCTGTAAAATCGACACCAGTGAAGTGCTGAATGCCAGCACCTTCAAATCCGGTATGAGCGCCTGCGTGTGCGTACTGGGCGTGGCCTGGCTCGGTGATACCTTCGTGAAAGCACACATCAGCGATATCCAGACCGTTGCGGGTGACCTGCTGCACAATTACCCGTGGCTGCTGGCTGTGGTGCTGTTCTTTGCCGCCACCCTGCTTTACTCCCAGGCGGCCACCACCAAAGCGCTGATGCCTGCGGCACTGATGCTGGGTGTGACTCCTCTGACGGCGATTGCCTCATTTGCAGCGGTTTCTGCACTGTTCGTGCTGCCAACCTACCCAACCCTGCTGGCAGCGGTTGAGATGGATGATACCGGCTCTACCCGTATCGGTAAGTACGTGTTTAACCACGCATTCCTGATCCCGGGCGTCGTCGCGATCACCCTTTGCGTCATTCTCGGCTTTATCATCGGCGGCGTTGTGCTGTAAACGCCGGGGAGTTGTAAAAATAGTTAAAATCGGGCCGCTCTGCGGCCCGATTCATTAATGAGCAATCGCCTTGCGTGATATAGTGAAGACTTTCGTGATGAGGAGGTCGACCTGTGAACACGCCTGATGCTGTTGTTGTACTTTGTACCGCCCCTGATGAAGCCTCTGCCCAGGATCTCGCCGCCAAAGTGCTGGCCGAAAAACTGGCAGCCTGCGTTACACTCCTCCCAGGAGCCACCTCCCTGTACTACTGGGAAGGGAAACTGGAGCAGGAATACGAAGTCCAGATGCTGCTAAAAACCAATCTGACAAACCAGCAGGCGCTCCTGGACTGCCTCAAATCTCATCATCCCTATCAAACCCCGGAACTGCTGGTACTGCCAGTGGCCCACGGCGATAACGATTATCTCTCATGGCTCAACGCTTCTTTACGCTGATCCTGCTGCTCTGCAGCACGTCAGTTTTTGCCGGGTTGTTTGACACACCCGGCCGCTCGAATTTTATCCCTGCCGACCAGGCATTCGTTTTCGACTTTCAACAGAACCAGCATGACCTCAACCTCACCTGGCAGGTGAAAGAGGGCTATTACCTCTATCGCAAGCAAGTTAGCATCACGCCGGCTCAGGCAAACGTGGGTGCATTGCAGATGCCCGCAGGCGAGTGGCATGAAGACGAGTTTTATGGCAAAAGTGAAATTTATCGCCAGCACTTAAGCGTACCCGTCACGGTTAATCAGGCCGGGAAAGGAGCCACGCTGACCGTCACATATCAGGGCTGCGCCGACGCTGGCTTCTGCTATCCACCGGAAACGAAGATTGTTCCGCTGAGCGAAGTGAAAACTGTCACTGACGTTTCCCCGCGCCCCTCCGGGGAGAGGGTCAGTGTGAGGGGAGAAGGCGAAACCACTTCAGACCTCCCCTTCTCCGCACTCTGGGCCTTACTGATTGGCATTGGCATCGCCTTTACGCCGTGTGTACTGCCAATGTACCCGCTGATTTCCGGTATTGTGCTTGGCGGTAAGCAACGTCTTTCCACCGCCCGTGCGCTGCTGCTGGCCTTTATTTACGTGCAGGGTATGGCATTGACCTACACGGCACTTGGTCTCGTGGTCGCTGCTGCCGGGCTACAGTTCCAGGCAGCGCTGCAACACCCTTATGTGCTCATCGGCCTGTCAGTCGTGTTTATTCTGCTGGCCCTGTCGATGTTTGGTCTGTTCACCCTGCAGTTGCCCTCCTCCCTGCAAACCCGCTTAACGTTGATGAGCAACCGTCAGCAAGGCGGATCGGCAGGTGGCGTATTTGCGATGGGTGCCATTGCCGGGTTGATTTGCTCCCCCTGCACAACCGCACCACTCAGCGCTATCTTGTTGTACATCGCTCAGAGCGGCAATATGTGGCTTGGCGGTGGTACGTTGTATCTGTATGCACTGGGCATGGGTCTGCCGCTGATCATGATGACGGTGTTTGGTAACCGTCTGCTGCCGAAGAGTGGCCCGTGGATGGAGACGGTGAAAACCGCGTTTGGTTTTGTCATTCTGGCGCTGCCGGTGTTCCTGCTGGAGCGCATCATTGGTGACGTCTGGGGCATTCGTCTGTGGGCGATGCTTGGCGTCGCATTCTTTGCCTGGGCGTTTATCGTTAGCCTGGGGGCAAAAAAACCGTGGATGCGCCTGGTGCAAATCCTGCTGCTCGCAGCTGCACTGGTGAGCGTGCGCCCACTTCAGGACTGGGCATTTGGCGCTCCGGCTACGCAAACGCAGGCACACCTGAACTTCACGCAGATTAAGAACGTAGACGAACTTAACAGTGCCCTGGCGCAGGCTAAAGGTAAACAGGTTATGCTCGATCTCTATGCTGACTGGTGTGTGGCCTGTAAAGAGTTTGAAAAATACACCTTTAGCGACCCACAGGTGCAAAACGCGCTGAAAGAAACGGTTCTGCTTCAGGTGGACGTTACAGCAAACAGCGCGCAGGATAAGACCCTGCTGAAGCAACTTAATGTGCTTGGGCTGCCCACTATCTTATTCTTCAATGAACAAGGTGAAGAGCAGCCGATGCAGCGTGTAACCGGGTTTATGGATGCGGCGGCATTCAGCGCACATTTGCGCGATCACCAACCATAAACAACACTTTAAACGGGACAACCGTTGGGAATAGCGGAGGAGAAAACCGTGCAACGTGAAGACGTACTGGGACAAGCCCTGCAATTACTTGAGATTCAAGGGATCGCCAGCACCACGCTTGAGATGGTAGCCGACCGTATCGATTACCCTCTGAATGAGCTAAAGCGCTTCTGGCCCGATAAAGAAGCGCTGCTTTATGATGCCCTGCGCCATCTCAGCCAACAGGTTGATGTCTGGCGCAGACAGTTGATGCTGAATGAAGAACTGACTGCGGAACAAAAGCTGCTGGCACGCTATACCGCGCTGACCGAATGTGTGAGCAACAACCGCTATCCGGGCTGCCTTTTTATCGCTGCCTGTACGTTCTTCCCCGACCCCAGCCATCCGATCCACCAGTTAGCAGATCAGCAAAAACGTGCGGCGCATGATTTTACCCACGAGCTGCTGACTATGCTTGAAGTGGATGACCCGGCGATGGTGGCGAAACAGATGGAACTGGTGCTGGAAGGTTGCCTGAGCCGCATGCTGGTGAACCGTAGCCAGGCCGATGTGGATACCGCGCACCGTCTGGCTGAAGACATACTGCGTTTTGCCCAGTGTCGTATGGGTGGCGCACTGACCTGATTCAGGGACGTGCAACGGATATCATCAGGAACCACTTAACACGGGCTCGGTCTGAACGATTTATGCAATTTCGACGCACAAACCGACAAATTGCCGCAAACTTAAGCAGTTGAACCGTTTTTCCCGAAATAATGTTGACGGCCATGCTCGATTGCGGTTTAATGCGCTCCGTTGCCCGGATAGCTCAGTCGGTAGAGCAGGGGATTGAAAATCCCCGTGTCCTTGGTTCGATTCCGAGTCCGGGCACCACTATTTAAAGAACCCGCCCAAAAGGCGGGTTTTTGCTTTCTGAGCCAACAACTTGTTGGCTTACCAGTAGTTACCGCCCTTATCTCTCCTCCAGGTCCGCTTCCCGTTGTACAAAATGAGCAGCCTACCAAAGACCGAAACGGAACCGACTACATCCGTAAAGCAGTTCATCAGAAGCGACGTTCACAGAAGAGACAGCGTAACTCAGGCCTGAAATTGATCGATTAAATAAAAACCCTGAGTTATCAGCTCAGGGTTTTTGCGTTTCAGCAGAAAGTGTAGCTCAGCAATACTTATCAATTTGTTTTGTGTGACTGCTGGAAACCCGCGACATCATACTGAGATACGCTATTGGAATTTTTAGAATTCTGCGGCTGAGTACCCGCATAATGGGACCCCGCATTTCCATCGGGGTTGAATGCAGAACCCGGAGCATTGATGGCGTTTCCGGGTGTAACACTGCCGGTCACAGACGTGCCAATTGTCTGGTTGGGTTGCCCCTTTGTTCCTGTCACTGTATGGACGTTGGCGGCTAAAGTCGTTGCAACAGGAACCATTGCGAGAACAACACCTGTGATGAGTTGGTAGATGCGGGACATTGTCACCCCCCTTTGTTCGTAGCTGATGAGTCCCCACCTCAGAAATTATAGTTCTACAGGATTACTTTGTATGTAAGCCAATTTTAGTTTCACACTTTTATGTGAGGGTATCCTGTAGCCTGGGTCAGGTGCAACCGCCGCCGGGCATTTTAAAACACGCAAAGCAAAAAACCCCGCACCTTCCGGTACGGGGTTCTTCTTAATTGATGCCTGGCAGTTCCCTACTCTCACATGGGGAGACCCCACACTACCATCGGCGCTACGGCGTTTCACTTCTGAGTTCGGCATGGGGTCAGGTGGGACCACCGCGCTAAAGCCGCCAGGCAAATTCTGTTAAATCTGTATCAAAGCTGAAAATATTCTGTCTCTTCGCCGAAACAGCTTCGGCGTTGTAAGGTTAAGCCTCACGGTTCATTAGTATCGGTTAGCTCAACGTATCGCTACGCTTACACACCCGACCTATCAACGTCGTCGTCTTCAACGTTCCTTCAGGACTCTCAAGGAGTCAGGGAGAACTCATCTCGGGGCAAGTTTCGTGCTTAGATGCTTTCAGCACTTATCTCTTCCGCATTTAGCTACCGGGCAATGCCATTGGCATGACAACCCGAACACCAGTGATGCGTCCACTCCGGTCCTCTCGTACTAGGAGCAGCCCCCCTCAATTCTCCAGCGCCCACGGCAGATAGGGACCGAACTGTCTCACGACGTTCTAAACCCAGCTCGCGTACCACTTTAAATGGCGAACAGCCATACCCTTGGGACCTACTTCAGCCCCAGGATGTGATGAGCCGACATCGAGGTGCCAAACACCGCCGTCGATATGAACTCTTGGGCGGTATCAGCCTGTTATCCCCGGAGTACCTTTTATCCGTTGAGCGATGGCCCTTCCATTCAGAACCACCGGATCACTATGACCTGCTTTCGCACCTGCTCGAGCCGTCACTCTCGCAGTCAAGCTAGCTTATGCCATTGCACTAACCTCCTGATGTCCGACCAGGATTAGCTAACCTTCGTGCTCCTCCGTTACTCTTTGGGAGGAGACCGCCCCAGTCAAACTACCCACCAGACACTGTCCGCAACCCGGATCACGGGTCTACGTTAGAACACCAGCCATTAAAGGGTGGTATTTCAAGGTCGGCTCCACGCAGACTGGCGTCCACGCTTCAAAGCCTCCCACCTATCCTACACATCAAGGACCAGTGTTCAGTGTCAAGCTATAGTAAAGGTTCACGGGGTCTTTCCGTCTTGCCGCGGGTACACTGCATCTTCACAGCGAGTTCAATTTCACTGAGTCTCGGGTGGAGACAGCCTGGCCATCATTACGCCATTCGT